>Ga0307515_10000022_pt1 | contig 404064 bp, 347 predicted proteins | sample 17_EM_MG_FD_194513 | JGI IMG/M metagenome (GOLD analysis project Ga0307515, IMG submission 194513) | Populus trichocarpa ectomycorrhiza microbial communities from riparian zone in the Pacific Northwest, United States - 17_EM | ecosystem: Host-associated > Plants > Roots > Unclassified...
TTGCGCTCATGTCCCCCGCCCCAGCTTGCTGCGCAAGCTGGGGCTCCTCCTTTACTTCGCTCCACAGGGCACCCCAATCGCCCGCTCAGGCACCACTGCAAGTGCGCCACTGGCGGGCATGCCAAGCGGGTGGCAGGCCGAGGACGGTGGGTACCGGGCGCAGCGAAGTAAAGGAGGAGGCCCGGCTTGCGCAGCAAGCCGGGCCGGGGGACATGAGCGGAGCCCGGTACCCAGCGGCCTTGGCCCGCCACGACACTTCGAACGAACGTCCGCAACGGGCCGACAACAGCCAGCCAGGAGCCATTGAATGGACAACACCTTCGCCCTGCTGCTGGCGGCCACGCTGAACGCCGGCACCGTGCTGGCCATCGCCGGCCTCGGGCTGCTCATCAACGAACGTGCCGGCATCGTCAACCTCGGTGCCGAAGGCATGATGCTGGTGGCTGCCATCGCCGGCTTCGCCACCGCGGTGCTCACCGGCAGCGACTGGCTGGCCTTCGGCGCCGGTGCGCTGGCCGGTGCCGTGATGGCCGCGGCCTTCGGTGTGCTGGTGATCTGGCTCAACACCAACCAGTACGCGTCGGGGCTGGCGCTCAGCCTGTTCGGCGCCGGCTTCTCGGCCTTCGTCGGCATCGGCTTCGTGCAGGCGAAGATCGGCGAACGGCCGCAGTTCAGCATCCCCGGGCTGGCCGACATTCCGTTCATTGGCCCGGCGCTGTTCCGCCAGCACCCGATGGTCTACCTGACGATGCTGCTGGCGCTGGCGCTGGCCTGGTTTCTCTACCGTTCGCGTGCCGGCCTGGTGCTGCGCGCGGTGGGCGAGTCGCCCGAGTCTGCGCACGCGCTCGGTTACCCGGTCCGGCGCATCCGCATGGCCGCGGTGGTGACGGGCGGTGCGCTCTGCGGTGTGGCCGGCGCCTACATCTCGGTGGTGTACACGCCGCTGTGGGTGGAAGGCATGGTGGCCGGCAAGGGCTGGATCGCATTGGCACTGACCACCTTCGCCACCTGGCGGCCGGCGCGTGTGCTGTTGGGCGCCTACCTGTTCGGCGGTGTCACGATGCTGCAGTTCCATCTGCAGGGGCAGGGGGTCGACGTGCCAAGCCAGTTCCTGAGCATGCTGCCCTACCTGGCGACCATCGTCGTGCTGGTGCTGATCTCGCGCAACGCAGGCTGGATCCGCGCCAACATGCCGGCATCGTTGGGCAAGTCCTTCTTCCCCGGTTCCTGAATTCATAATCCCACCTTCACCCCAGGAGAGAGAACCCATGACCCTTGTCTCGAAGCGCTCGCTGCTGCTGCTTACCGCCGCGGCGGCCGCAGTCCTTGCCGGTTGCGGCAAGAAGGAAGAGCCGCCCGTCGCCGCCGCGCCGGCCTCGGCCGCAGCCCCGGCCAAGCCCGCGCCGCTGAAGATCGCCTTCGCCTATGTCGGCCCGGTGGGCGACGGCGGCTGGACCTTCGCGCACGACAACGCGCGCAAGGCGGTCGAGAAGGAGTTCGGCGACAAGATCGTCACCAGCTTCGTCGAAGGTGTGCCTGAAGCGGCCGATGCGGAACGTGTCTTCCGCGACATGGCCGGCCAGGGCAACAAGTTGATCTTCGGCACCACCTTCGGCTACATGGAGCCGATGCTCAAGGTAGCGGCCGACCTGAAGGACGTGAAGTTCGAACATGCCACCGGCTACAAACAAGCCGAGAACATGCGCACCTACGACAGCCGCACCTACGAAGGTGCCTACATGGCGGGTGTGATCGCCGGCAAGATGACCAAGAGCAACACGCTCGGCGTGGTCGGCTCGATCCCGATTCCGGAAGTCATCCGCAACATCAACAGCTTCACGCTCGGTGCGCAAAGCGTGAACCCGAAGGTCAAGACCAAGGTGGTCTGGATCAACGAGTGGTTTGCGCCGCCGAAGGAAACCGAAGCCGCGCAAAGCCTGATCAATGCCGGCGCCGACGTGCTGTTCCAGAACACCGACAGTTCGGCCGTGCTGAAGACAGCGGCGTCGAACAAGAAACTGGCCTTCGGCTGGGACAGCGACATGAGCGCCTACGCACCCGATGCGCACCTGGCCAGCGCCATCATCAACTGGACGCCGTACTACATCGCCGCCACGCGTGACGCGCTGGAAGGCAAGTGGAAGGGCGGCAGCGGCATCTGGTGGGGCGTGAAGGAAGGCGCCATCGACATCGTCTCGATCAACGACAAGGTGCCCGCCGAAACCAAGGAGCAGATCGCGAAGATCAAGGCCGGGCTGAAGGATGGCAGTTTCGCCATCTGGAAGGGCCCCATCGTCGGCAACGACGGCAAGGAAGTGCTGAAGAAGGACGAGGTCGCCGACGACAAGTTCATGGGCGGCATCAACTTCTACGTCAAGGGCGTCGAAGGCAAGGTGCCGAGCGGCAAGTAGGCGCGCCGCGCCGCGAAAACAGCCGCTGGGGTCCGCCCCGGCGGCTTTTTTTGGCCGCGGCCTGTCGAAACTGCGGCAGCCCGTTCGTCGTGCCCAGGTCAACGACGAAAGGACAGCCATGCAGAAGATCGTTCCCTTCCTCTGGTTCAACGGCCAGGCCGAAGAAGCCATGAACCTGTACGTCGCGACCTTCCCGAACTCGAAGGCCGGCACGGTGACACGCCAGGGCGACCAGGTCTTTTCGGTCGAGTTCGAACTCGACGGCGTCAGCTTCTACGGCCTCAACGGCGGCCCGATGTACAGCTTCACACCGGCGATCTCGATGTTCGTGCGCTGCCAGACGCAGGACGAGGTCGACACGCTGTGGCACAAACTGCTCGCCGGCGGCGGCGTCGAAAACCGCTGCGGCTGGCTGCAGGACCGCTTCGGCCTGAGCTGGCAGATCGTGCCAGTGCAGCTGACGACGCTGCTGCGCGACCCCGACCCGGTGAAGGCCGGGCGGGTGATGCAGGCGATGATGGGCATGGTCAAGCTCGACATCGCGGCGCTGCAGCAGGCGCACGCCGGCGCCTGACGCCCGCTGGCTGACTCACTTGCCTATTTTTGCTGCCTCGGCCTCCATCTGCGAGACCAGCACATCAAGCTGGTCGACCACGGCCTGCACGGTGGCGCGCTGGCGCAGGTCGACGCCGGCCTTTTGCAACTGCACCATCGGGTGGTCGTTGCCGCCGCTCTTGAGCAGCGTCAGGTAGCGCGCGGTAGCGGCCTGCTTCGATGCAGCCGGGCCGGTGGTCATCGCGTTGTAGAGCTGGGCCGACGAAGCGAAGCAGGTCGCGTACTGGTAGACGTAATACGGCGAGTTGAAGAAGTGGCCGATGCGGGCCCAGGTGAACTTGTAGAAGTCGTCGACCGTCAACGCGTCGCCGTAATAGGTTTTCAGCAGCCCGGCGTACAGCGTGTTCAGCACCTCGGTCGTCACCGGCTCGCCCTTCTCCACCAGCTTGTGCGCCTGCAGCTCGAAGTCGGCGAACATCACCTGCGTGTAGAAGGTGCCGACGATGGCATCGACCGCGTGTTCGAGCAGCAGGAAGCGCTCCTTCGGGTCGCTGGTGCGCGCCAGCAGCATGTCGAGCAGGAAACGTTCGTTGGTGGTGGACGCGACCTCGGCGACGAAGATCGTGTAGTCGGCCGTCACGAAGGGCTGGCTCTCGTACGACAGCACGGTGTGCATCGCGTGGCCGCCTTCGTGCGCCAGCGTGAACGCCGCTTCCAGCGTGTCGTTGTGGTTCAGCAGCAGGTAGGGCCCGACGCCGTAGACGCCGGCGTTGTAGGCGCCACTGCGCTTGCCCTTGTTTTCGTAGACATCGACACGCCCGCCCGAGACGAACTTCTTGTACTTGGCCACGTAGTCGGCGCCCAGCGGCGCCACCGAGTCCAGCACCAGTTCACGCGCCTTCTCGTACGGATAGCTGGCGCTGCTGCGGTACACCGGCAGGAAGCTGTCGTAAAGGTGGTAACTCTCCAGCCCGAGCAGCTTCTTGCGCAGCTTCGCGTAGCGCTGCAGCGGCGCGGTGCCGGCGCGGGTGGCTGCTATCAGCGTCTCGACCACGCTGCGCGGCACGTTGTCTCTGTCGAGCGCGGCGTCCAGCGTCGTGGTGTGTTTGCGCGCCTGCGCCAGGAACCAGTCGCGCTGCAAGATGCCTTCATACGCTGCGGCGAAGGTGTTGGCGGTGGCGCCGTAGGTGCCCACATGCGCTGCAGCGGCCTTGGCACGGTCGGCCTGGTTCGGGTTGCTGTCGAGCAGCGCGCTGTAGTTGCCGGGTGACAGCACGACACTCTTGCCGTCGGCCGTGGTGATGGTCGGGAACTTGATGTCGGTGGTGCCGAGCTCGTTGTAGACGTTGTCGGCGGCGTTGCCCATGGGCCCGGCCAGCGCCAGCAGGCGCTCGCCTTTTTCGTCCAGCACATGGGCCTGGCGGCGGAAGTTGTCGAGGATGGTGAAGCGGTACGGCTGCAGCGCCGGTGTCTTGGCTATCCATTCCCGCACCCGGGCCTGCGGCAACGCCAGCAGTTCGGGCGTGAACCAGGCGCTGGCGCTGTCGAACTGCGCAAACAGCGCCGTCACACGCTGGAAGCGGCCGGCCACGGCCTGGTCGGCGCCATCCACGTCGCGCTGCAGCTGCGGGTAGCGGTAGAGCCGGTAGTTCAGCTTGCCGATCTCGTCATAGGCCTGGTAGGCCTTCAGCAGCGCCGCCGGCCCCTGGCGCAGGCTGCCCTTCAGCGCCGCAAAGGCCTTCATCTGCGCCTCGACCTGGCGCATGTCGGCTTCCCAGGCGGGCCAATCCGGGTAGATGGCGGAAAAGTCCCAGCGGAACTCGGCCGGGATTTCGGCACGGACCTGGGTTTCGGGTTTGGCCGCGGCTGCGGCAGCGCAGAAGCACAACAGGGCGGCGGCACAGCGCGCACCAACAGATTGAAAGTTCACGGCAGGGGCCACGCGACAAAGCACGGCAGAAATCGACGAAGCGCGCAGTCTCGCCGCCCACGGTGCTGCGGGTCAACTCCCGGCTCCCCGGTCGCAGGCCTCAGCACCGCTGAACGCGAACAGTTGCTGGCGCTGCTGCAGCGCGTGCTGGGCAACTTCGCCTGAGCAGCTACGCCCGCGCCAGTTCCTTCACCCGCGCCATCGCCACCGCAGCCGCCGCGGTGCGTGTCTCGACGCCGAGCTTGGCGAAGATGTGTTCCAGATGTTTGGTCACCGTCCTCGGGCTGGTGCCCAGGATGTCGCCGATGTCGCGGTTGGTCTTGCCCTTCACCACCCAGTACAGCACCTCGGCTTCGCGCGCCGTGATCTCCAGCGCCAGCGTGATGGCTTCGACGATGGAACCGTCGTCGCTGGCGCGCATCACGATCAGCCACTCGCCACCACCGCTGGCGTCGTCGTCGAAGCTGGCTTCGGGCATCGCGTGCAAAGCGAAGGTGATGCGGCGCGCGCCGCGTGCCACCGTCAGCGTCACGGCATCGGCGCCGGCGCGGCGGCGCAGCGACTCGCGCGCGACCCAGGCGATCACCTCGGGCGGTGTGCCGGCTTCGTCGCCACCGAAATGTTCCGACAGCAGCCGCCGCGCCAGCGCCGTCTGCCAGACGCGGCGGCCGTCGCGTTCACGCACCACCAGCGTCGCGTGGCCGAAGGCGTCGAGCGCGTTGCGCGCTTGGCGCTGCGCGCGCGCCTGGTGCAGGTGCGCGGCGATGCGCGCCAGCACTTCGCGCGGGCGGATCGGTTTCGTCACGTAGTCGCTGCCGCCGGCACCGAAGGCCGCGACCACATGTTCGGTTTCGGTCAGGCCGGTCATGAAGACGATGGGGATCGTCGCCGTGTCGGGGTCGGCCTTGAGCCGCCGTGCCACCTCGAAGCCGTCCAACCCCGGCATCACCGCGTCGAGCAGCACGATATCGGGCAGCGCACGCGCGGCCAGGCTCAAGGCGGCTTCACCGCTGGTGGCCACGAGCACGGTGTAGCCGGCTTCGTCGAGCGCGTCGTTGAGCAGCGCGATGTTGTCGGGCACGTCGTCGACGACCAGCACCACGTCGGCGCTGCCACGTGGGGTGTCTTCGGGGCCGGCGGCCGCGTCGTCAGGCGGCACGGCGTTCATCGAGGGCTTTGGTGATGACGTCGTTCATCGCGTCGAACTGGAACTGCCGCGCCAGCAGGCGCATGCGGGTGGCAAAAGCCGAGTGTGACGGATCGGCGGCCTCGATGGCGTCGAGCTGGCGGCCGATGCCGCGCACGTGGCCCAGGCTCACGGCTTCGAACAGCGCGTGCAGCAGCGGCGCCGGTGGCACAACGCCTACCGCGAGCACCGGCTCGGGGGCGCGCTCGGCCAGCGTCCACTGCAGGCCGAGATGGCGGCCGAGCCAGTCGAGCAGCTCGCTCACACGCACGGGCTTGACGAGGAAGTCGTCGCTGGGCAGGCCGACATCGTTCTCGAGCCGTTTGTCGAAGGCGTTCGCGGAAACCACGGCCAGCGGCATCGTGTGGCCCGCGGAACGCAGTCGGCGGATGCTTTCCCAACCGTCGATGCCGGGCATCGCGAGGTCCATGAAGACGGCGTCGAACGGCGCGGCCAACGCCAGCTGCTGCAGCGCGTCTTCGCCCGACGACGCGGTCGCCACCTCGAAGCCCAGCGGCTGCAGCAGGTCTTGCAGCAGCCGGCGGTCGGCCTCTTCGTTGTCGACGACCAGCACACGCCGGCGCACGCCGGTGTAGCCGGTACGGCGCGCACGGGAGTTGTCGCTGGGTGGCAGTGCAGCGCGTGCCTCCTGGCCCAGCTCGGGCAGGAACAAGCGGATCGTGAACGTCGTGCCCTGGCCGGGTGTGCTCTTCACCGTCATCTCGCCGCCCATCAGCTCGGTCAGCATGCGGGCGATGGTCAGCCCCAGCCCGGTGCTGCCGACGCTCATGCCGCTGGCGGCGCTGCCGCGTTCGAACGGGTCGAAGACACGTGAGAGTTCGTCGGCCGTCATGCCCGGCCCGGTGTCGGCAATCTCGAAACGCGCCATCTCGCGCTGGTGCTGCACGCGCAGGCTCACCTGGCCGACAGGGGTGAACTTGAGTGCGTTGCCGAGCAGGTTGATGAGGATCTGGCGCAGCCGCTTTTCGTCGGCGCGCACCGCCGCCGGCAGCGTGCCTTCGACGCTGAAGCGGAACTGCAAGCCCTTGCCAGCCGCCTGCAGCTCGAACAGGTGGGCGATCTCGGCCAGGCCGTCGGCAAAACGCATCGGCCGCACATCGAGCGCGAGCTTGCCGCTTTCGATGCGGGCGATGTCCAGCGTGCCTTCGATCAGGCTCAGCAAGTGGTCGCCGCCGCGGCGGATGACGCTGACCGCCTGCTTGCGGTGCGCCGGCATCGCCTCGTCTTCTTCGAGCAGCTGGGCGTAACCGAGGATGCTGTTCAGCGGCGTGCGCAGTTCGTGGCTGATGGTGGTGATGTAGCGGCTCTTGGCGCGGTTGGCGCTCTCGGCGTGGCCCCGGGCCCGCTCGGCTTCGAGTTTGGCGAGCTGCAAGGCTTCGTCGGTGCGTGCATGCGAGGCGATCTCGCGCTGCAACGCCGCGGTCTGCCGGTTCGATTCTTCCTGCGCTGCGCTGCGGCTGCGGTGCGCCAGCACCAGCCACCAGACCACGATGCCAGCAACGATCCAGAGCAGCAGGAAGGCGCTGACAAATCCCTGGCTCAGCGTCGGCTCGAACAGCGCCGCCTGCTCGCCCAGCGCGCGTGCGGTCTGCCGGTAGGCCACACCCAGCAGCAGCGCCAGCGCCGGCGTCACCAGCCCCATCAGCAGCAGGTAGTTCGCGAGGCCCGCATCGAGCTGCGGCCACATGCGCTGCGGCAGCAGCCGGCGCAGCAGCCCAGCCCATTGCGCCGACAGCCGCGCGTCGGGTTTGCAGAGGTCGTCGCAGCGCGCGTCAAGCGTGCAGCACAGGCTGCAGATCGGCGCGCTGTAGGCGGGGCAGTACGCCATGTCCTCGCCTTCGTATTCACGTTCGCAGATCGTGCAGGTGGCTTTCAGGCGCTTGTAGCTGCCGTCGGCCGCGAGCGGAATGATGGGGATCGACCGCCGCGCGATGTAGTAGCGGCCGCCCGTGCCCCAGGCGATCAGCGGCGACGCCACAAAAGCCGTGACCAGCGCGATCAATGCCGAAAACGCCTGCGCCATCGGCCCGAAGGCCCCCAGATGCGCAGCCACCGAGAGCAGCGACGCGATGCCCATCGCACCGACACCGACAGGGTTGATGTCGTAGAGGTGGGCCCGTTTGAACTCGATGCCGGGCGGGCTCCAGCCCATCGGCTTGTTGACCACCAGGTCGGCCACCACCGCCATCATCCAGGCGATCGCGATGTTGGCGTACAGACCGAGCACATGGCTCAGAGCCTGGAACACGTTCATCTCCATCAGCACCAGCGCGATGCCGGTGTTGAACACCATCCACACCACCCGCCCCGGGTGGGCGTGCGTCAGCCGCGAGAAGAAGTTGCTCCAGGCCAATGAGCCGGCATAGGCGTTCGTGACGTTGATCTTCAGCTGCGAGACGAACACAAACGCCGCCGTCGCCGCCACCGCCAGGCCGAAGTGCGGGAACACGTATTCGTAGGCCGCCAGGTACATCTGGTTCGGGTCGACGGCGCGGTCGGCGGGCACCATGTGGGTGATGGCCAGGTAGGCCAGCAGCGCGCCGCCCAGCATCTTCAGCACGCCCGGAATCACCCAGCCCGGCCCGCCCGCCAGCACCGCGGCCCACCAGCCCAGGCGCTGCCCGGGCTTGGGTTCGGGCATGAAACGCAGGTAGTCGACCTGTTCGCCCATCTGCGTGATGAGCGCGATGCCCACCGTGGTGGCGGCGCCGAAGGCCATCAGGTCGAAGGCCGGGCCCTCCGGCTTGGCACCGCGGAACTGCACCAGCCCGTCGAGGATGCCCGGGTTGTGGCGGAAGACGTAGACGTACGGCACCACCAGCATCAGCAGCCACAGCGGCTGCGTCCACACCTGCAGCCGGCTGATCGCGGTGACGCCGTGCGTGACGAGCGGGATCACCACCAGCGCACACAGCAGGTAACCCCAGGCGGGCGGAATGTCGAAGGCCAGTTCCAGCGCGTAGGCCATCACCGCGGCTTCGAGCGCGAAGAAGATGAAGGTGAAGCTGGCGTAGATGAGGCTGGTGATGGTGCTGCCGATGTAGCCGAAACCGGCGCCGCGGGTCAGCAGGTCCATGTCGACGCCGTAGCGTGCGGCGTAGACGCTGATCGGCAGCCCGGCGAGGAAGATCACCAGACCGGTGGCCAGGATGGCGAGCGCGGCGTTGACGAAGCCGTACTGCACCAGCAGCGTCGCGCCGACGGCTTCGAGAATCAGGAACGAAGCCGCGCCGAACGCGGTGTTGGCCACTCGCCACGGGCTCCACTTGCGGAAAGACCGCGGCGTGAAACGCAGCGCGTAGTCTTCGATGGTTTCGCGGGCGACCCAGCTGTTGTAGTCGCGCCGGGTCTTCACGACACGTTGTTTGGCGGCGGGGGTTTCGGCGTTCACGGCGCTTGTGCACTCAAGAAGCGCACCAGGGGCGCACCGGGATCAATCACCGTTTAGCATGGCACCCAACCTGCAGAGGCTGAGGACGCGAGGTGCCATGGACCTGACCCCCCGAGAAAAAGACAAGCTGCTGATCTTCACCGCCGCACTGTTGGCGGAACGCCGCAAGGCCCGGGGCCTGAAGCTCAACGTGCCCGAGGCGATTGCGCTGATCACAGCCGCGATCATGGAAGGCGCACGCGACGGCAAGACCGTGGCGCAGCTGATGAGCGAAGGCAAGCAGGTGCTGGGCCGCGCCGACGTGATGGACGGTGTGCCCGAACTGGTGAGCGAAATCCAGGTCGAGGCAACTTTTCCGGATGGCACCAAATTGGTGACCGTGCACCAACCCATCGCATGAGCCACAGGAAACCCGCACCATGATTCCAGGAGAGTTGTTCACGGACGCCGGCGACCTGCCGCTCAACCCCGGCCGCCCGACGCTGACGCTGGTGGTGGAAAACAGCGGCGACCGGCCGATCCAGGTCGGTTCGCACTACCACTTCGCAGAAACCAACGCCGCGCTGCGTTTCGACCGTGCCGCCGCACGTGGCATGCGGCTGCACATTGCGTCAGGCACGGCAGTGCGCTTCGAACCTGGCCAACAGCGCACGGTGACGCTGGTGGCCTACGCCGGCAGCCGCCATGTCTACGGCTTCCGCGGCCAGGTACAGGGGGCCTTGTGATGGCAAGCATCGGCAAACGCGCCTACGCCGAGATCTTCGGCCCCACCGTCGGCGACCGCGTGCGCCTGGCCGACACCGAACTCATCATCGAGGTCGAACAAGACCACACCTTGCGCGCCGGCGGCTACGGTGAAGAAGTGAAGTTCGGCGGCGGCAAGACCATCCGCGACGGCATGGGCCAGAGCCAGGTCGTCAACGGCCCGGGCCACCATGAAGCGGCCGACTGCGTCATCACCAACGCGCTGATCGTCGACCACTGGGGCATCGTCAAGGCCGACATCGGCTTGAAGGGCTGCCGCATCTCGGCCATCGGCAAGGCCGGCAATCCTGATGTGCAGTCGGGTGTCGACATCGTCATCGGCCCGGGCACCGAGATCATCGCCGGCGAAGGTTTGATCGTCACCGCCGGCGGCATCGACGCCCACATCCACTTCATCTGCCCGCAGCAGATCGACGAAGCGCTGTATTCGGGCATCACCACCATGCTCGGCGGTGGCACCGGCCCGGCCACAGGCACCTTCGCCACCACCTGCACACCCGGGCCCGAGAACCTGCACCGCATGCTGCAGGCGGCGGATGCTTTTCCGATGAACCTGGGCTTCCTGGGCAAGGGCAACGCATCGCGCCCCGAAGCCTTGAGCCAGCAGATCGCTGCCGGCGCCATCGGCCTGAAGCTGCACGAAGACTGGGGCACGACGCCGGCGGCCATCACCAACTGCCTGGACATCGCCGAGGTCACCGACACCCAGGTCAGCATCCACAGCGACACGCTGAACGAGTCGGGTTTCGTCGAAGACACCATCGCCGCCACCGGCGGCCGCACGCTGTGCGCCTTCCACACCGAAGGCGCGGGCGGCGGCCATGCGCCCGACATCCTGCGTGTGGTCGGCGAAGCCAACTTCCTGCCCAGCAGCACCAACCCGACGATGCCGTACACCGCGAACACGGTGGACGAACACCTCGACATGCTGATGGTCTGCCACCATCTCGACCCCGGCATCGCCGAGGACCTGGCGTTCGCCGAAAGCCGCATCCGCCGCGAGACCATCGCTGCCGAAGACGTGCTGCACGACCTGGGCGCGATCAGCATGATGTCGTCCGACAGCCAGGCCATGGGCCGGGTCGGCGAAGTCATCATCCGCACCTGGCAGACGGCGCACAAGATGAAGGTTCAGCGTGGTGTGTTGCCCGGGGATTCGGCGCGCAACGACAACACACGTGTCAAGCGCTACATCGCCAAATACACCATCAACCCGGCCATCGCCAACGGCATCAGCCACGAGGTGGGCTCGGTCGAGATCGGCAAGTGGGCCGACCTCGTGCTGTGGCGGCCGGCGTTCTTCGGCATCAAGCCGAGCCTGGTGCTGAAAGGCGGCTTCATCGCCGCCGCCGCGATGGGCGACCCCAACGCCAGCATCCCGACACCGCAGCCGGTGCACTTCAGGCCGATGTTCGGCAGCTACGGCGGCGCACTGCCGGCGACGTCACTCACCTTCGTCAGCGGCGCGGCCTTGCGCGGCGACATCGGCGACGAACTCGGTCTGAAAAAGCGTCTATCGTCGGTGCGGCAATGCCGCAGCGTGAAGAAGATGGACATGGTGCACAACAGCTACCTGCCGAAGATGGAGATCGACGCGCAGACCTACAGCGTGCGCGCCGACGGCCAGCTGCTCACCTGCGAGCCGGCCACCGTGCTGCCGATGGCACAGCGTTATTTCCTTTTCTGAGCGTGTTCGCGCAGCCACTGCGCGAAGCCGGATTCGTCCAGCGTGCCGGCGGCGACTGCGAGCATGGTCAACGTCGCATCGGCCTGCGTCGCCACCAGGCGCTGGCCGTTGATGGCCAGGAACAAGCCGACGGCGAGGAAGGCAACCCGTTTGTTGCCGTCGATGAACGGATGGTTCTTCGCCAGGCCCACACCGTAGGCAGCGGCAAGCTCGGCCAGATCGGGTTCGCCATAGGCCGCCAGGTTCAGCGGCCGGGCCAACGCCGACTCGAACAGACCTTCGTCGCGCAGACCCGGCGCACCGCCGTGCTCGGCAATGCTCTCGTCGTGCAGCAGTTCCAGCGCACGCCGGTCGATCCACCGCCAGCTCATTTCGCGAGCTGGTGGAAGGTGTCCCGAAACTCGTGCATGAACTCGCGACCCGCCTTCAGCTGCTCGTCCAGCGACGGGTCGTACGGCGTCAACATCACCCCATTCGCCGCATCCGTGACGAACACCATGTCGCCTTTTTCCAGCTTCAGCCGCGCCAGCACTTCCTTGGGCAGGATGACGCCGACCGAGTTGCCGATCTGGGTGAGTTTGAGTGCGGTCATGGCATCATCCCTGTTATAACGAAAGTTATACTAGCCTGGATCCCTGCCCCCCGCAAGGCAAGAAATCCACCTGGAGTCCGCTCGATGTCTGCGCTCGCACCCCTGCCTCCCACCCCGCCGGGCCGCTACCGCCACTACAAGGGCGGCGAGTACGAGGTGATCGGCGCCGTGCACCACAGCGAGACGCAGGAACCGCTGGTGCTGTACCGCCTGCTCTATGGCGATGGCGGCCTGTGGGTGCGCCCGCACGCGATGTTCTTCGAGCAGGTCGAGGTCGACGGCCGGATGCAGCCGCGTTTCGTTCGCATCGCAGCGGCAGACCCAGTTCCGCCCGGCTGAGGATGGCGCGCCGCGCCGGCAGGGCTAGCATGGCGGCGCGCCGACTACCGGGGGAAGCTCCATGCCACTGCCTGCGACGCGCTCCGCGGCCCTGCTGGCGGGGCTGCTGGTTGCCACGCTGTGCCTGCCCGGCTGCGCCAGCCTGCGCCAGGGCAGCAACCGCACGCCACCCGACAAGGTGGCCGAGACGGCGCAGTTCTACTGGAAGTACGCCGCGCTGGCGGCTGACGTCTACAGCACCGGTGGCCGTGTCGACGAGAAGCTGCAACTCGTCAAGCTCTCGTCGTGGCTGCGCTCCGAGATCGACGCCGTGCCCGACCCCCAGGCGCGCGACGAGATCAGCCGCAGCCTGACCCAGGACGCGAAGACCTTGTACGCCAGGCGGCTGGGCCGCAGCTGCCCCGGTGACGGCAGCGCGGCCGATGCAGCCGGCGACGACGATGCGGTGCGCGCCAGCGAAGGCCGCTGCCGCGGCACGCAAGGCAATGACCCAACCGGCGACGAAGCCGGCGACCCGGACCTCAGCCCCGAGCAGAGCGACGAAGTCTTCAGCGTCGCCGACCCGTCGAAACCCGAAGACTGCAGCTACCGCGGCAAGGAGCATCCGGCGGTGCCGGTGCAGCGCGCGGTCGAAGAGTTCCAGTGGGAATCGGTGCCCGAGTTGCAGCGCCAGTTGCACCCGCGCGACTGGTCGATCTTCGTGCCCGGGCTGGCCATCGATGTCTGGCGGCGCAGGGAATCTTCGCTGCCGGGTGCACCGCCGGAAGTTGAATACGCGCTGGTCTACCGCGGCACTGTGGGCAGCGGCGCCTGGCTCTCGAACTTCCGCGCGCTGACCGCCTTCACGCCGCTGATGTGGGACCAGTACCGGCAGGCGCAGCGCGCCACCACCAGCCTGGTGAACCAGATCTACCGCCTGCATGCCATCAGCGACGAGCTCTTCAAGCGGCCGCAGACGACACGCATCCGCATCACCTCGGTTGGCCATTCACTCGGCGGCGGCCTGGCGACCTATGTGTTCCTGCGTGTGCCGCAGCTGACGCGGGTGGTCAACTTCGACCCCTCGCCGGTGGACGGCGCGTCGACCTTCACGCCCTTCCCGCCGGCCAGCGACGAACTCAAGCGCGGCCGCCGCGACCGCTCTTCGGTGCTGGCGCAACGCAAACAGCCGCTGCACACCGAACCGCGCGGCGGCGATGCCGCCATCTTCACGCTGTACGAAGAAGGCGAGATCCTGACCCGGATGACAGGCTGCCAGAGCGGCCCGCTCTGGGGTGCCGAAGGCGGGCCGAACGTGCTGTGCGAAAGCCTCGACCTCAGCGGCGGCAGCGTGCTGCGCCAGCACAACATGGCCCAGCTGGCGTGCAAGCTGTTTCTCGCGAAGTCGGGCCTGCCGACACGCTGAGGCCCGGGCAGCGCGACGGCTAGACTCGTGGCAACACCCGAGGAGTGCCGCCCCATGCTCACCGTCAACAAGCTCATCGCCCAAGGCCGCGGCCTGGCCCCCGCGCTGCTCAAGCGCGCCAGCAACGTCGAACTCGACTGGGACACACGCCAGAAGAGCCGCTTCGACACCACCGACAGCGCCGGCCGCCACCTCGGTGTGTTCCTGCCGCGCGGCAGCGTGGTGCGCGGCGGCGACGTGCTGGTGGCCGAAGACGGCACGCTGGTGCGCGTTACAGCCGCGCTGCAGCCGGTGCTCGTCATCACCGCCTGCAGCGAACATGGTTCGCCCTTCGACCTGACCCGCGCGGCCTACCACCTGGGCAACCGGCATGTGGGCATCGAACTGCAACCCGACCACCTGAAGATCGAACCCGACCCGGTGCTGGCGACGATGCTGCGCCGCATGCACCTCATCGTCGACGAAACCAGCGCCGCCTTCGAACCCGAAGGCGGCGCCTACAGCGCAGAGACCGCGCAGCACGGCCATGATCACCACGATCACGATCACGGCCACGACCACGATCACCACGGCCACGACCACGCCTGAATGAACACCGGCAGCGCCGACCCGGCCACGTTGCTGCGCCTGATGTGGCTGGCGTCACCGGCCTTGCCGGTGGGTGGTTTCAGCTACTCCGAAGGGCTGGAAGCCGCGGTCGAGGCCGGCCATGTGCACGACGAACACAGCGCCGGTAGCTGGCTGCTGCAGCAGCTGCAGATCACGCTGGCGCGCGCCGACGGCCCCATCGTCGCGCAGGCCGCACGCGCCTGGCGCGGCCACGATCTCACGCGCATCGAAGCCCTCAACACCTGGGTGCGGACCAGCCGCGAAACCGCCGAGATGCGGCTGCAGGCCGAGCAGATGGGCCGCTCGCTGGTGGCCTGGCTAGAGAACGGCGAACAGGCCGGCGACCCGCGCATCGCCCAGGCCGCGGCGCTGGCTCCGGCGCCGACCTGGCCGGTGGTGTTTGCACTGGCCACCGTGCTGGCCGCGGCCGACGAACAGGCGGCGCTGCTGAGCTTCGGCTTCGGCTGGGCCGAGAACATGGTGCAGGCGGCGATGAAGGCCGTGCCGCTGGGCCAGAGCGCTGCGCAGCGCATGTTGTCGCGGCTGGCCGGCGCGCTGCCGGCCGCGGTGCAGCAGGCGCTGCAGTGTGAAGAAGGCCAGGCGCTGGCCTTCGCGCCGATGCTGGCGGTACTGTCGGCGCAACACGAAACCCAGTACTCGCGCCTGTTCAGGTCATGACACGCTGCCTGCTGGTCGACGACGACGAGGCCATCCGCACCCTGCTCGTCGGCTACCTGGCGCAGCATGGCCTGCAGGCCGAAGCGCTGGCCGATGGCGCCGCGCTGCGCCGCCACCTGCCCGGCGCCACGGTCGACGTGCTGGTGCTCGACCTGATGCTGCCCGACGACAACGGCCTCGCGCTGTGCCAGTGGGCCAAGCAGCAGCGCCCGGCCCTGCCGGTGATCATGCTCACGGCCCAGGGCGACCCGCTGTCGCGCGTGCTCGGCCTGGAGATGGGCGCCGACGACTACATCGCCAAGCCCTTCGAGCCGCGCGAACTGGTGGCGCGCATCCGCGCCACGCTGCGCCGCGGCCGTGCCGTGGCGGCGGCCGTGCCGGCGACCGAGCTGCGGTTCGAAGGCTGGACTTTCGACCGAGTGCGCCGCCAGCTGCGTGCCGCCGACGGCACGCTGGTGGCGCTGTCGACCGCCGAGTACCGGCTGCTGGCCGCCTTCGTCGACCACGCCGGCCAGGTGCTGAGCCGCGAACGCCTGCTCGAACTGACACGCCTGCCCGGCGGCGACGCCACCGACCGCAGCATCGACCTCGCCGTCTCGCGGCTGCGCAGCAAGCTCGGCGGCAGCAACAAGGCGATCCGCACGCTGCGCGGCGAGGGCTATCTGTTCGACCTGAAGGTGATGCGATGAACCTGCGCCGCTTCGACACCTTGTTCCTGCGCCTGTTCGCGCTGATGTGGCTGACCCTGGTGGCCAGCCACCTGCTGGCCTTCACGCTGGCGGTGCCGATCTCGACGCCGTCGGGTCCGCCCTCGAAGGGACGATCGGGTGGACCTCCCGGCCCACCGCCGGACGGCCCCCCGGGTGGACCTCGGGGTGAACCTCCGGGCGGGCCTCCAGGGGGCCTCCAGGGCGGACCTCCGGGCTGGCCTCCCGGTGGGCCCCAAGGCGAAAGGCCGCTGCCAACCCTGCCCTCGCTGCCGCCGCCGCTGCCCGGCGCCACGATGTGGTGGGACTACGGCCTGCGCGCCCTCGTCATCGGTGCCGGTGCGGTGCTCGGCGCACGCTGGCTGTCGGCGCCGATGCGGCGGCTGTCGGCGGCGGCGGCGGCGCTGTCCACGGGCCTGGCGCGCGGCCAGGCACCGCCGCAGCTGGACGAACGCCATGGCACCGACGAAGTGCGCGCCGCCGCGGCCGCCTTCAACACCATGGCGCAGCGCCTGCAGGAGCAGTTCGACGCCCGGGGCCTGCACATGGCGGCGCTGTCGCACGACCTGCGCACACCGCTGACCCGGCTGCGCATGCGGCTCGAAGACGCACCGCCGGCGCTGGCCGACGGCGCAGTGGCCGACATCCACGAGATGAGCGAGATGATGGACGGCACACTCGCCGTGCTGCGCGAGCAACGCGACGGCGGCCCGCCCGGCGTGATCGACGTGCGCTCGCTGCTCGAAGCCATCGTCGACGACCAGGCCCTGGCCGGCCACGAGGTGGCCCTGGCGGCGGGCGAGGCACCGCGGGCGCTGGCGCGGCCGGCGGCGTTGCGCCGTGTCGTCGACAACCTGGTCGGCAACGCCTTGCGCTACGGCGGCAGCGCCCAGTTGGCGCTGCAGACCGAGCCCGGGGGCGTGCTCATCACGGTGGACGACCGCGGCCCCGGCATCCCCGAGGCGCAGCTGGAGCAGGCCTTCCAGCCCTGGGTGCGGCTGACCACCAGCCATGCCCGCGCCGGCCATGGCCTGGGGCTGGCCATCGCACGCGACCTGGCCGAACGCGACGGCGGCCGGCTGACGCTGGCCAACCGGACGCAAGGCGGACTGCGCGCGCAGTTGCGCTTGCCGACGATTGTGTCGGCGCCGACAAGAAGCCCCTGAACAGGCGTTACATCACGACCGCACAGTGGCGGCAGTTCAACAGGAGAACCGCCGTGCAGCCCACGCCCCACGATCATGACCTCGGCCTCCAGGCCGACCTCGACACCCTCATCCGCCAGACCGCGCGCCGCCGCGACGCGCTGCGCTGGCTGGTCGCCGGCGGCGCCGCGTCGCTCGGCTTCGCCGGCTGCGGCGGTGGCGGCGACGATACCGGCAGCAGCAGTGGCACGACGACCACCACCACGACCACGACGACCACGACCACCACCAGCTGCTCGGTGATCCCCGAAGAAACCGCCGGCCCCTACCCCGGCGATGGCAGCAACAGCAGCAACGGCAGCGTCGCCAACGCGCTGATGCTCTCAGGCATCGTGCGCAGCGACATCCGCAGCAGCATCGCCGGCGCCACTGGCACGGCCAGCGGCGTGCCGCTGACGGTGAAGCTGCAGGTCGTCAACACCAATTCTTCCTGCGCTTCGCTGGACGGCTACGCCATCTATCTCTGGCATTGCGACGCGCTCGGCCGCTACTCGATGTATTCCAGCGGCATCACCGCGGAAAACTACCTGCGCGGCGTGCAGGCCACCGACAGCACCGGCCTGGCGACCTTCGTCACCATCTTCCCCGGCTGCTACAGCGGGCGCATGCCGCACATGCACTTCGAGGTCTACCGCAGCACGACCACCGCAACGAGTTTCTCGAACAAGCTCAAGACCTCGCAGCTCGCCTTCCCGGTGGCCACCTGCCAGACGGTGTACGCCACCAGCGGCTACACCGGCAGCACGGCCAACCTGGCCGCCATCAGCTTCAGCAGCGACAACGTCTTCAGCGACGGCGTGACGACGCAGCTGGCCACGGTCACCGGCAACACGACCGACGGCTACGTGGCGACGCTCACCGTCGGCGTCTCGGTCTGACCCGCGATCGCGCCGCCATGAACAACGCCAACAGCGTTCCGACGCGCCGCCGGCAGGCGCTGGGCGCCGTCAGCGCCTTCACCGCGCTGGCGCTGGCCGCCTGCGGTGGCGGCGGCAGTAGCGGCAGCAGCCCGTCCAGCAACGCCGCCCTGGCCGGACTGAGCCTGTCGGCCGCCGGACTGAGCCCGGCATTCGACCCCACCGTCACCGCCTACACGCTGGCCGTGGCCAACAGCGTGGCCACGCTGACGGTGATGCCGACGCTGGCCGACACGGGCGCCAGCGTCAAGGTCAACGGCAGCGTCGTCGCCAGCGGCACCGGTTCATCGGCAATCGCGCTGGCGGCGGGCAGCAACACCGTCTCCGTCGTTGCCACGGCGGCCGACGGCAGCACACGCACCTACACCGTCGTCGTCACACGCGCCGCGGCCAGCGTCTCGACCGACGCCTCACTGAGCAGCCTGGTGTTTTCGGCCGGCGCACTGAGCCCCACGTTCAGCTCGGGCACCACCAGCTACACCGCTGCGGTGGCCAATGCGGTGAGTGCTGTCACCGTCACTCCCACGGCCAGCGGCACCGCGGCGACGCTGCGCGTCAACAACGTCGTCGTGAGCAGCGGCAGCGTCTCCGGCAGCATCGCGCTGGCGGTCGGCAGCAACACCCTCACCGTGCTGGTGACGGCCGAAGACGGCAGCACCACGTCCACCACCACGATCACCGTGGCACGGGCCGCGGCTGCGCTGTCCAGCGACGCCAGCCTGGCGGGGCTGGTGCTGTCGCAAGGCAGCCTGTCGCCTTCGTTCGCCACCGCGACCACCAGCTACAGCGTGGCGGTGGCCAACACGGTGACGGCGTTGATCGTCACGCCCACCAGCACCAGCAACAGCGCCACCATCGCCGTCAACGGCAGCGGTGTCGGCAGCGGCAGTGCTTCAGGCTCACTGGCGCTGGCGGTGGGCAGCAACACGGTGAACATCGTCGTCACCGCCGAAGACGGCAGCACGGCACGCAGCTACACGCTGGCGGTAACACGCAGCGCGGTGGGCAGCTGCACGATCACGCCGACCGAAACCCAGGGGCCGTATCCGCTGCTGGCGATCTTGTCGAACACGGCCATGGTGCGCAGTGACATGACCGGGGGCAAGACCGGCGTGCCGCTGACCGTGACGCTGACGCTGCTGGACGCCAGCAGCGGCTGCGCGCCGGTGAGCAACGCCGCGATCTACATCTGGCATTGCGACAAGGACGGCCTGTATTCGGGCTACAGCACCAGCAACAACGCCGGCCAGACGGGGCTGACCTACCTGCGCGGCATCCAGGTGACCGACGGCAACGGCCAGGTCACGTTCACCACCATCTACCCCGGCTGGTACGCAGGGCGCATCACGCACATCCACGCCCAGGTCTACCTGAACGACAACCTCAACGTCACCGCCACCGCGACGACGCAGCTGGCGTTTCCGCTGAACGTGACGCAGGCGGTCTACAACAGCGCGCTCTACACCAAAGGCCAGAACACCTCGGTGACGAGCTTCGCCGCCGACAACGTGTTCAGCGACGGCACCACCTACGAGATGGTCGCCATCAGCGGCGACACCACGAACGGCTATGCCGCAAGCCTGACGATCACCATTGCATGAACCATCGCATGAACCACCCCGCCATGAAACAGCGCCCCTCTCTGAACACGGTCGCCGTCATCGCGGCCCTGATCGCCGCCTTCATCGCAGCCGTGCTGGCGGCCACGACCGCCTGGGCCCAGCCGGCCTCGGCACCCGGCACGGGCCAGCCGCCCGGCCCGCCGCCCGAAGCCGTGGCCGCCTGCAAGGGCAAGACCGAAGGCACGAGCGTGAGCTTCGCGCTGCGCGACGGCAAGTCGCTCACGGGCACCTGCCAGTTGCACAACGGCGTGCTGGCGGCACGCCCGGCGGGCGGCCCCGGCGGCCAGCGACCGCCGGGGCAGAAATAACGCGCAACCAACGCGTCGTGCGCGGCGTCAGCCGCGCTGGCGCCGCCGCACCAGCGCGCCGCAACCCAGCAGGCCGGCGACGTACAGCGCCCAGGCCGCGGGCTCGGGCACGGCCGATACGCTGCTCGTCAGCGTGATGTCGTCGATGTAGGTCACCGCGTCGGTGTTGCCGTAGATCGTCAGGCTCGTCAGCGTCTCACCTGCGCTGAGGTCGGCGAGCAGCGAAAACGTGGCCCAGCCGGTGCTGCCGCCGAGGTCGTCGATCGCAAAGCTGGTGCCGGTGCTGCCGTCGCTGTAGCCGAAGACCACGTAGTTCAGCGGGCCCGAGTCGGCCTGGACGGCCAGCGACAGCGCGCTGATCGTCGCCACGTCGATGCCGGTGGCGAAGGTGTAGGTCAGCGAGGCGTCGGCGTCGGCCAGCGCCAGCGACCAGCTGCCGCTGTAGGCCGTGTCGCTGCTGCGTGCCGCCGTGCCGCTGGTGCTCCAGGCGCTGCCCAGCGCGCTCTCGAAGCTGGCGTTGTCGATCAGCGAGGTGTCGGCCAGCGCCGGCGCCGAGGCGGCCAATGCAGCCAGCAGCAGGCCCGCGGCAAGGAATCTGGGTTTCATGGGGAGAGTCCTCATTCTTGGTGGTGGTCAGGTCCGGGGGCCGCTGGGCGGCGTCGGCGGTGTACCGCCGCCACCACCGCCACCACCGCTGGACGTGTGGGTCTGGTCGATGCCGAGCAGGATCGCGCCCAGGTAGCCGGCGCTGACGCTGCCCGACATCGTCAGCAGCTCGGTGCCGGTGCCGTCGCTGAAGATGTTGTCGGCAGAGAAACTCGTCACCGACGTGTTCTGCCCCTTGGCGCTGTACAGCGTCCTGTTGTAGACCGCCGTCGTCACCGCCGCCGGGAAGGCGAACTGCGTCGTCGCCATCGCGGTGCTCGAATCGGCGAGGCTGCTGCCGGCGAGGAAGACCATCGCATGGATGTGCGTGATGCGGCCGGCGTACCAGCCCGGGAAGATGGTCTTGAAGGTCACGCGGCCGGTGCTGTCGGAGACCTGCACCGCACGCAGGTAGGTCAGCCCCGCCTGGCCGGCGTTGTTGCTGGCGTCGTAGCCCGAGTACAGGCCGTCCTTGTCGCAGTGCCAGATGTAGACCGACGCGCCGACGATGGGCGCGCAGGCGTTGTTCACGTCGACGAGCTTGATGCGCATCGTCAGCGGCACGCCGGTCTTGCTTTCGGTCATGTCGCTGCGCACCATCGCGGTGTTGGACAGGATGGCCCGCAGCGGGTACGGGCCTTCGACCTCTTCGGCGACGACGGTGCAGACGGTCGTCGAAATCGCCAGGATCTGCTCGAGCCCGCTGTCGCTGGCGGCGTCGACGCTGCTGCTGGTGCTGGCAGCCGTGGCGGCGTCGCCGTCGTTGCCGCCGCAGGCCCACAGCGTCAGCGCGCCGAGCCCGCCGAGGGCGCCCAATGCGCCGCGTCGGCTGGTGACCACCGATGCCGCGGCACCCGTGGGTTCGTTCTTGCGTTCCATCTTCTCGCTCCTCCTGGTTGGGATGGCCCCAATGTGCGCGCCGATTGCTGCGCCTTCGTCAAGGCTGGATGACGCCCCGTACACTGTCGTGTCCGCTTCGACACATGCGCAGAGAAAGGCTCTCCCGATGACCCGGCTGCACGCCATTCCCCACCGCGACAAACGCCTGCCGCCGCTGCGGGTGGGCGTCGGCGGCCCGGTCGGTTCGGGCAAGACGACGCTGGTCGAGATGCTGTGCAAGACGATGCGCGACCGCTGGGACCTGGTCGTCGTCACCAACGACATCTACACCAAGGAAGACCAGCGCCTGCTCACGGTGGCCGGCGCCTTGGCGCCCGAACGCATCATGGGCGTGGAGACCGGTGGCTGCCCGCACACCGCGATCCGCGAAGACGCGTCGATCAACCTCGAAGCGGTGGACCGGATGCTCGAAGCCTTTCCGAACGCCGACATCGTGTTCATCGAAAGCGGCGGCGACAACCTCGCCGCCACCTTCAGCCCCGAACTGAGCGACCTGACGCTGTACGTCATCGACGTCGCCGCCGGCGAAAAGATCCCGCGCAAGGGCGGCCCCGGCATCACCAAGAGCGACCTCTTCATCATCAACAAGACCGACCTCGCGCCCTATGTCGGCGCGGATCTTTCCGTGATGGCCGCCGACACGCAGCGCATGCGCGGCGCTCGGCCCTTCGTGATGACGAACCTGAAGACCCGCCAAGGCCTGGCCGAGGTGGTGGAGTTCATCGAGCGCAAGGGCCTGCTGGTGTAGGGCCTGCCGCTGCGGTAAGGCCAGCCGCTGCAGTACGGCCAGCTGCTGCGCAGCGGTTCACGATTCTTTGCACGCCAGGCGCGACAACGTGGCACGGCTGCGCGATGATGCTTGCCCCGTCCTCGAAAGGACCACGATCATGCTCAAGCAAGTTGCCACCGGCCTGTGCCTGGCTGCCGCGCTGCTGGCCGGCGGCATGAACGCAGCACAGGCCCGCCCTGCCGTCTCGGTCGACCTCAACATCGGCGTGCCGGTCTACGGTGCCGGCTATTACAGCGGTTACTACGGCGGCCCGTACTACCGCGGCGGCTACTACCGCCGTGGCGGTGTCTGGATGCGTCCATGGTGGGGGCCGGGTGTTGTCATTGCCGGGCCGCCGCTGGTCTACAGCATGCCCGCCGAGCCAGTGGTGGTCGAGCCCGCCCCAGTCTCGGTGCCGTCGACCAAGCCCGACCCCATCACCTACCCGCGCAACGGCCAGAGCGCGCAGCAGACCGAATTCGACCGCCAGGAATGCAACCGCTGGGCGGTGACGCAGCCCACGGCGCTGGCCGATGCCAGTGTCTTCCAGCGTGCTGTCGAAGCCTGCATGGACGGCCGCGGCTACACGATGAAGTGACTCAGGCGCCGAGCGCCAGCGCGACGCGGTAGGTGATGAAACTCGCGGCGTAAGCCAGCGCAAACAGGTAGCCGGCCATCACCAGCGGCCAGGTCCAGCCGCCGGTTTCGCGCTTCACCGTGGCCAGCGTGCTCAGGCATTGCGGCGCAAACACGTACCAGGCCAGCAGCGAGAGGGCTGTGGCCAGGCTCCAGCCCTTGGCGATCAGCGGCGCCAGCGCCTCGGCCGTGTCGCTGGCGGTGGCCGAGAGCGCGTAGACCGTGCCCAGCGCACTCACCGCCACCTCACGCGCCGCCAGCCCCGGCACCAGCGCGATGCTGATCTGCCAGTTGAAGCCGATCGGCGCAAACAGCACCGCCAGCGCCTTGCCGATCATGCCGGCGATGCTGTATTCGATCGGCGCGCCGGTGGCCCCGGGCGGCGCACCTGGGAAGCTCGACAACGCCCAGAGCGCGATCGTCAGCAGCAGGATGATGCCGCCGACACGGCGCATGAAGATCACCACCCGCTGCCACAACCCGATCGCCACGTTGCGCAGCGCCGGCCAGTGGTACGAGGGCAGTTCCATCATCAGCGAACGCACCTGGCCGCCAGCGGTGAAACGCTTCAGCACCCAGGCCACCGCCAGGGCGCCCAGCACACCGGCAACATACAGGCCGAACAGCACCAGCCCCTGCAGTTCGAAGACGCCGAACACGGCGCGCTGCGGGATGAAGGCGCCGATCAGCAGCGCGTACACCGGCAAGCGCGCCGAGCACGTCATCATCGGCGCGATCATGATCGTCACCAGCCGGTCGCGCGGGTCGGCGATGGTGCGCGCGGCCATGATGCCGGGAATGGCGCAGGCAAAACTCGACAGCAACGGAATGAACGAACGGCCCGAGAGGCCGACGCCGCCCATCAGCCGGTCGAGCAGGAAGGCGGCACGCGGCAGGTAGCCCGATTCTTCGAGCACGATGATGAAGAAGAACAGGATCACGATCTGCGGCAGGAAGACCAGCACGCCGCCGACGCCGGCGATGATGCCGTCGACGAGCAGGCTGCGCAGCAGGCCTTCGGACAGCACGCCGCCCACGGCGTCGGCCACCGCGGCCGTCGCCTCCTTGATCAGGTCCATCGGCGGTGTCGCCCAGGAGAACACCGCCTGGAAGATGAAAAACAGCACCAGCAGCAGCAGCAGCGGCCCGAACACCGGGTGCAGCACGGCCTGGTCGATGCGGTCGCTGGCGGTGTGCGGCATCGCCGCGTCCAGGCCCAGGCGCTGCAGGATGCCTTGCACGGTGTGGTGGTCGCCCTCGTGGTGCAGCGTCTCGGCCGCCGGCTGCGTCGCCCGCCACAGGGCGCGGTCTTCGAGCAGCGCACGCAGCGTGCCGTCGCCGTCGCCCTTCACGGCCACCGTCGGCACCACCGGCACACCGAGTTCACGCGACAACGCGTCGGCGTCGACGACCAGGCCGCGCCGCGCCGCCAAGTCCACCATGTTCAGCGCCACCACCACCGGCAGCCCCAGCCGCTGCACCGCCAGCACCAGGCGCAGGTTGCGCCGCAGGTTGGTGGCGTCGACCACACACACCACCAGCTCGGGCCGCTTCTCGCCGCGCGCACGGCCTTGCAGCACGTCGACGGTGATGCGTTCGTCGGGCGAGCGCGGGTGCAGGCTGTAGGCACCGGGCAGGTCGAGCACCCGCAGGTGTTTGCCGCCCTGTGTGCGCAGCCGGCCTTCCTTGCGCTCGACGGTGACACCGGCGTAGTTGGCCACCTTCTGGTGGCTGCCGGTGAGCAGGTTGAACAGCGCCGTCTTGCCGCAGTTCGGGTTGCCCACCAGCGCCACGAGCGGCCCACCGCGGTGGACGTGGACGACGTTTTCGGTCACGTGGCTTTGACCTGAACGCAGGCAGCTTCGGCGCGGCGCAGCGCAAACGTCGACTGCCCCACGCGCACGACCATCGGGTCGCCGCCCCAGACGCTGCGGGTGGTGACGGTCACCGCTTCACCGGGCAGGAAACCGATCTCGGCCAGCCAGCGGCCCCAGTCGGGCTGGGCTTCGGGCGTGTGCACCGACAGCACGCGGCAGGGCAGCCCGGTGGCCGCGGCATCCAGGGCCTGCGGCACGGCCGCCGCCGCGGGCAGCACCGCAGCGCCTTCGGGCAGCAGGCTGGCAGCCTCGGTCTTCCAGGACGTCCAGAACGCCATGTGCAATCGCAGAAATGAGAATGGTTCGTATTATTAAACGGAAACCGATCCTGGCGTCAAACCCGCACACACCCGGCCTGCCCGTCACCGCATGCGAAACTGACCGTCCGGTCAACGCGGAACGTTTCATTCATGCTGATCAACTGCGTCGTCTACCAGCAAGGCGCCAAGGTGGCCGACATCACGGTCGAGCAGATCAGCGACTACCTGCAGCGGCCCGACTCTTTCGTCTGGGTGGCGCTGAAGGACGCCAAAGACGACGAACTGCTCGCAATGCAGCGCGAGTTCGGCCTGCACGACCTGGCGATCGAAGACGCCCGCCATGGCCACCAGCGGCCGAAGATCGAGGAATACGGCGACACCGTCTTCACGGTGATGCACATGGTGGAGTTCTCGCCCACCGACGAGCTGGTGGTCGGCGAGGTCTGCGTTTTCGTCGGCCACAACTTCGTGCTCTCGGTGCGCAGCCGTTCGAGCCAGGGTTTCCTGGGTGTGCGGGCACGCGCCGAACGGGAGCCGCACCTGCTCAAACACGGCGCGTCGTTTGTCTTCTACGCGCTGATGGACGCGGTGGTCGACCGCTACTTCCCGGTCATCGACGCGATGGAGATCGAGCTCGACACGATCGAAGGCGAGATCTTCGTGCCCGGCACCGCACGCGAAAACATCCAGCGCCTGTACGCGCTGAAGCGCCGCGTCGGCGTCGTGCGCCATGCCGTGGTGCCGCTGATGGAGGCGACCAGCAAGCTCTACGGCGGCCGCGTGCCACAGGTCTGTGCCCGTTCGCAGGACTACTTCCGCGATGTCTACGACCACCTGGTGCGCTGCAATTCGACGCTGGAGACCCTGCGTGAAACCATCGCCACGGCGATCCAGGTCAATCTGTCGATGGTGACCATCGAAGAGAGCGAAACCACCAAGCGCCTGGCGGCCTACGCCGGCATCTTTGCGGTGGCGACCTTCTTCGTCGGCGTCTGGGGCATGAACTTCGACCACATGCCCGAGCTGAAGTGGCAGTACGGTTATGCCGTCGCGGTGGCCTGGATCATTGGCGTCGCCGGGCTGATGTTCTGGCGCTTCCGCAAGTCCGGCTGGTTGTGACGGCGGTGGTTCAATTCAGAACTTCCAGGTCACAGAGACGCTGCCGTTGCGCGGCGCGGCGTAGTAGCCCTGGTCCCAGTACAGGCTGGTGAGGTAGGTCTTGTCGGTGACGTTGCGCAGGTTCAGCGCCACGTTCCACTGCGGCGCGATGTCCCAGCTGGCCATCAGGTCGAGCAGGCCGTAGCCGCCCTGGCGCAGCGTCGGGCCGCCGCTGATCTGGCGCGTCACGGCCGAGCGCAGGCCGAGGTTGGCGCCGAGCTTGATGCCGGGCAGCACGGTCCAGGTCGTTGCCACGTGCAGCAAACGCCGCGGCGTGAAGGTGCGCGCCGGCGCGCCGGCAGCGTCTTCAATGCGCAGCTGCGTGTAGCCGGCGTTGAGCTTCAGCCCGGGCAACGGTTCACCCGTGACTTCGAGTTCGTAGCCCTGCGACAGCGTGTCGACGCCCTTGTAGGCCGAGAAGCTGCCGTTGGCGTCGGTGACGAAGCTGTCGTAGGTGGCCAGGTTGTCCTGGCGCGCCTTGAACAGCGCCAGCGTGGCTTGCAGCTTTTTGTCCAGCCACTCGGACTTCAGCCCGAGCTCGGTGTTGTGGCCGTCGGCCGGGTCGAGCCGCTGGCGCTGCGCATCGATCTCGCTCTGCGGCAGGAAGACCGCGGTGCGGCTGGCGTAGGCCGAGACGTTGGCCGACAGATCGACCACCGCGCCGACGTAGGGGCTGGTGCGCGACACCGCCTTGCCGCGGCTGGCGCCGTAGCTTTCGCCGCTGCTGTCGATCGCCGTGTGGTTGAAGCCGGCGAGCAGCTTGACGCCGTCGGCGACGTTCAGCCGCGTTGCGGCGTAGACGCTCTTCTGTTTGTCGGTGAAGTCGCTGCCGCCGCCGTTGACGTTGAAGTTCGGCTCCGGGAACGTGCCGTCCCAGGTGTAAAGGCTGGGCAGCGGGTCGCCGACGGTGTCGCCATGCCAAGACTGGTCATGCAGCCGCGAGCGCGAGGCGCTGGCGCCGGCCACCAGTTCGTGCTGGCGGCCGGCCAGCGTGAACGGGCCGCTGGCGCGCAGGTCGGCGATGTCCTGGCGGTTCGTCAGGTCGTAGCGCGACGGGTAGGCGTAGAGGCCGAGCCCGGTGTCGCGGTCGGGGGTGCCGTAGACGTAGAACATCTTGCCGCGGCCGACCACCTCTTTGTGCGTGAACTGGGCCTTCGCGGTCCAGCCGTTGTCGAACTGCTGCGTCGCTTCGACGAAGCCGATGTCGGTGTCGCTCTGCCAGCGCGCCCAGTCGACGCTGGTGCTGCTGCTGCGGTCCAGGTTCGTCGGCGTGCCATCGCTGAAGTACAGCGGCAGCGCGCCCCACAGCGGCGCCTCGGGCCGGTTCTTCTGCACCGTGTACCCCGCAGCCAGCAGCGTGTTCTCGCCGAGATCGGCTTCGACGACGCCGGCAAACACGCCCTTGCGGTGGTGGTAGCGGTCGAGGTAGGAATCCTTGTCCTGCGCCGCGGCCACGATGCGGCCACGCACCGTGGCGTCGGCGTTGAGCGGGCCGCCGACATCGACGTCGACCCGTTTGTCGTTCCACGAACCCAGGCTGAGGCCGACACTGCCCTGCAGCTTGCGTGTCGGCCGCTTGCGCACGAAGTTGATCGTCGCCGACGGGTTGCCGGTGCCTACCAACATGCCGGCGGCGCCGCGGATGACGTCGACACGCTCGTAGAGGGCGGTGTCGAGGTCGCCGTCGATGAGGCCGTAGGCCATCGGAATGCCGATGCCGTCGACCTGGAAGTTGACGATGTCGAAACCGCGCGCGGTGTAGTAGGTGCGGTCGGTCTCGAGCTGTTCGACGACGACGCCGGTGGCCATCGCCAGCGCGTCGTTGACGCTGGTGAGGCGGAAGTCGTCGATGACCTGGCGCGTGATGACGGTCAGCGACTGCGGTGTCTCACGTGGCGACAGCTTCAACCCCGTGGCCGAGTTGCTGTCGGCGGCGGCATAGGCGTCGCGTTCGGCCTTGCCGGTGACGACGATGCGCTGCGCTTCGTTCTTCTCGGCCGGCGCAGACTGCGCGGCCACCAGCCCAGGCAGCAGGGCGGCGGCGGCGATGCGGGTGATGTCTGTGATGCGGGGGGTGCGGGGGGTGCGGGGGGTGCGCATCATGCGGCGGGGCCGCGCTTCGCGCCGGGAAGCGCGAAGGCCAGCCGTTTCCAGCACTGGATCACAGCGCTTTGGGATGGATCGGAGGCTGGCGATGGCTGGCGCGAAGATCAGATTCTAATGCGAATACGTCTCAATACCAAACCCGGCTGCACGCTTTACCGCAGCCGGCGCGCCAGCGCCTTGCACAGCAGGCCCCAGCCATTGGCCAGCGTCAGCGGCACCAGGCAGAACAGCATGTCGCCGTCGCCATGGCCGGGGTTGCGCTGGTGGAAGAACACGACGTTCGGGTCGCGCAGCGCTTCGCCGCGCAGCGGCGCCGCCTGCGGCAGCAGGCGCTTCTGCGGCACGCGGCGGATGACACCGTCGCCCTGCCAAGACTGGCCATACTTGCGCTGGCCGTATTCGGCCATGAAACGCGTTTCCCAGGCCGGCGTGGCCACATCGTGGCGCGGCCAGAACGTCGCCAGGTTGCGCGGCAGCAGCAGGTAGCCGCGGGCGCTGACGCTGTCGAACGCCCAGAACTTGCGCTTCAGCGGGTGCTGCAGCCAGGTGCGCAGCGTGCGCCGCGCGCCGGTGCGCTGCAGCAGGTTCTGGCCGCGGTAACGCGGGTCGATGAGGGTGTGCGAGGTGAAGGTGACAACCACACGCCGGCCTTCGAAAGTGAGCAGGTCCTCTTCGACCGCCGCCATGCCGACGAGCGCGCCGGTGGCGACACCGCGGAACAGCGCCAGCTCCTGGTGGCCCTTCAGCCGCCGTTCGACGTAGGGCCGGTCGGCGTCGTAGAAGCGGCTCGTCAGGCGCCAGATCTCGTCCCAGCCACGCACGTCGATGCTGGCGACCGGCACGATCTCGACGCTGGCGCGCGGCCCGGGGCTGCGCATCTCAACGCGGCGCGCCGCTGGCGGCCGGCGCTGCAGGCTGGATCACGTCGACCTGGCCGCCGACGCAGTCGCGGGTCTGGCCCTTGCCGCACAGCGGCGGCCCGGGTGGCGGCGCCGGCGCGGCGGGTGGGGCTTTGGGCCCATGCAGGCCGCCTGGGCGTTCCAGCACGCCATAGAGCACTGCGCCGGCCGTGGCGACGGCCAGCGCCAGGATCAGCAGCTTGCGCCGGCGCGTGAACGACGGAAACTTCTCGAAGTTCTCGGATTCGCGCCTGGGGCGGCTCGGCAAACTCATGCCGCCACCCCGGCGCCGAACCAGGCGGCGAAGTGATCGACGCAGACCCGCACCTTGGGCAGGCGCTGGCGGTCGGGCAGCATCACGGCGTAGACCGGGTTCGGCGCCGGCTCGACGAAGTTGGCCAGCACCGGCACCAGGGCGCCGCTGGCCACGTGCGGCGCACTGATCGCGACGTTGAGCCGCGCGATGCCCAGCCCCTGCAACGCCATCGCCAGCGCGATGGCCGTGTTGTCGGTGCGCAGCGTGCCGCTGACCTTCAGCTCACGCGGCTGGCCGCCCACCACGAAGAGCCAGCGGTTGAGCACCGGGCTGGCGCTGTTGCCGATGAGCCGGTGCCGCGCCAGATCGTCCGGGTGTGCCGGCGCGCCATGTTCGGCCAGGTAGGCCGGGGCCGCGTAGGGCGCTCGTTCGTGGGTGCCGATGGCACGTGCGACGAGGCCGTCGCTGCTGGGGGTGCCGGTGCGGATGGCGATGTCGACGCCGTCGCGTGCCATGTCGACGAGCCTGTCGTCGGCAGCGATCTCCAGCCGCAGCCGCGGGTGGCGCTGCAGCAGCGGCGACAGGCAGGGCAGCAGGTACAAGGCCATCACCGGGCTGGTGGCCACACGCACCAGGCCGCTGGGGTCGCCCTGGCGCTCATCGAGTTCGGCGTCGAGCTGTGCCGCCACGGCCAGCAACTGCGCGCCTTGCGCTGCCAGGGTCTCGCCTTCTTCGCTGAGCGACAGGCCATGCGTCGTGCGGTGCACCAGGCGCGCGCCACAAGCGCCTTCGATGCGTGCCAGCGCCCGCGACACCTGCGACGGCGGCACCTCGCGTTCACGCGCCACGGCCGACAGGTTGCGCAGCTCCGCCACCCGCGCAAAGAGCGCGAAATCGTCGATCGTGAGGGCTGCCGTGCGCGCCATGCGTCGATGATGTCATGGTGCGGCTGTGCAGCCAGCGCACAGCCGTTGTCTGCGCGAGACGGTTTCGCCGCCACGCGGCCGGCGCGACAGTGCAGGCCTGCCCCAACCCCTGCACCACCACCGGAGCCGCCATGCACCCCCGACCGACCCACGCCGAGCTGCACGCACAAGCGCGCCGGCGAGCCAATGAACTTCGAACCGAGGCCATCGCCGCAGCCTGGTCCTGGCTGTGGTGCCAACTGGCGCGCCCGTGGCGCCGCAGCACGCAGGAGGCCGCATGCCATTCGTGACCCTCACCGTGCGCGACAGCGCAAGCGCAGCGACACGCCGGCTGCTGCTGGACGCCGTGCACGCGGCGCTGGTGGCCGTGGGTGTGCCGGCGACCGACCGCTTCCAGCGTGTCATCGCGCTGCCCGAAGAAGCCTTCGTCTTCGACACCGCCTACCCCGACACGGTGCGGCCGCGCGACGAACGATTCGCGCTGGTCGAAGTGCTGTGGTCGGCCGGCCGCAGCGTGAAGATCAAGCGCCAGCTGCTGCAGCATCTGGTGGCCACGCTCACCGAAGCCGGTTTCGACGCCGAACAGCTGATGCTGGTGTTCAAGGAAACGACCTGGGAGAACTGGTCGTTTGCCGGCGGGCGGCTGCTTCACGCGTGAACACGCCTGAGCGGGTTCTGCGGCGCGTCTAGACCCGGTACCAGGCGATCAGCAGCGAGGCGATGGCGCACATCGCCGCGTTGCCGACGTTCACCGCCACCGCGCCGTCGACGCGGTGGTTCGACTTCTCGTACAGCCACAGCGCCATCGTCAGGTTCGACAACGTCCAGCCGATCCAGGTCAGCAACGAATGCTGGTCGGAGCGCGCGCTTTCGTGGATGGCCCAGAGCGTCGGCAGGTAGGTCAGCAGCCGCAGCACGTTGAAGACGGTGAACGACCACAGCAGCAGACACAGGTACGTGGCGCGCCAGGACCCGGGAGCGCGCTGCACAAGCACGGGCCCGTTCACGGCGTGACGAGGTAGGCGCGCCGGATGCCGTTGTCGGCGAGCCGGTTCACGAGCTGGGCCGCCAGCCGCTGGTCGGCGCCGGTTACCAGGAAGGGCACACCGTCGTCGAGGTTCTTCGCCGCCTGCACACCGAACGCCACGTAGATCGCCAGTTCGACGCCGTGGCCGGCGCAGCAGCCGGCGTCGACCCAGACGACGTTGCCGCGCAGTTCGCGGTCCATACGCTCGGCCGCGGCGCGGCGCACGTACAGGCCCGGTCGGGTGCGTGCCGCATGGTCCACCGGCAGCGCCGAAGGTTCGCTGGCATCCAGCGGCCCGGGACGATCGCCGGGGCCGTAGTCCGACGCGTCGGCGAAGTTCGTCGTTGCCACCGCCGCCGTCATCGGCGCATCGGCCGCGACATCGCCGCCGCCGCAGGCACCGACCAGCAGCGCCGCGCCGCACACTGCCCAGGCCGTCATCCCGCTCTTGAAAATCGACTTCATCGCTCGCTCCTGGTTGCCCGGGGCGGCGGCGCTGCGGCGAGTGCCGTTCGCTGCTGCTGCCCCTGACGAGCACTGTCGCGATCGGCGCCTGCAAGATCCTTTGGCGTTCTGAAGTCTTATGAAACCGTTCTGTGCCGGGCCCGGGCCAGCAGCGCCTGCGCCTGCGCGTGGTACACGGGCATGCCGTCGCTGGTCAGCACCTGCAGCGCGGCAATGGCGGCGCTCACCGCTGCCGCCACCGGTGCCGGCTGGCCACTGCGTTCGCCCAGCGCGAACAAGGCCTGCGCCAGGTCGCACTGCGTCGTCGCCCAGTCCACCGGCGCGCGTTCGCGCCCGCGTTCGAGCAGCGCGTCACGCAGTTCGCTCACCGCCAGCTGCAGCGATTCGGTGCCGGCTTCGCGCCGGCCCAGCGCCAGCAGCGCCAGCCCGATGTCGTTTTTCGCCGCCGCCCAGTACAGCGGCAGGCGTTCGCGGGTGTGCTCTTTCAGCGCCTCGCGAAAGGCCAGCACCGATTCGCGCAGGCTTTGCGTGCCCGGCTCACGCTCCCCCAGCAGCCGCAATGCGCCACCCAGGTTGTGCTGCGCCGTCGCCCAGCCGGACGGCACACGTTCGCGCGACCACTCGCGCAGCGCTTCGCGGTAGGCGTCGACGGCGGCCTGCAGCGTCTCGATGCCGGCGTCCTGCTCGCCGATCGCTGCGAGTTCGATGCCCAGGTTGTTCTGCAGCGCAGCCCATTCCAGCGGCGCCCGCTCGCGCGTCAGTTCGAGCAGGGCGTTGCGGAACGCCTCGGCCGCTTCGTGGTGGCGCGCGACGCCGCCTTCGCGGCGCGCGATGTGGCCGAGCGCGATGCCGATCATGTTCTGCGTGCGCCCCCATTCCAGCGGCTGGCGCGAGCGTGTGCGCTCCTTCATCGACTCGTGCAGCGCTGCGACGCTGGCGAGCAGGCGCTCGGTACCGGTGTCGCGCATGCCTTGCAGCCGCAGCAACGCACCCAGCCGGTTCTGCGATTCGGCCCAGGCGTTGCCGTCGCGTTCGCGGCGCCGCACCTTCAGCGCCTCGCGGCAGCAGACCACCGCTTCGTCGAGCAGCGCCGGGCTGCGTGCATGTTCACCCAGCTGCAGCAAGGCGCCGGCCAGTTCGTGCTGCAACGCGCCCCAGGGCAGCGGTTCGGCCTCGCGGTCGAGCTCGGTGAGCGCGGTGCGGCAGAGTTGCACCGCTTCTTCGAGCGTTGCGCCGGTGGTCTCGCGCCTGCCTTGCTGGCCCAGCGCCGGCACCAGCGCCAGCACTGCGGCGCGGCGCTCGGCGGCATCGGCAGCAGCGTCGAGACGGCGGCGCATCAGCTCTAGCGCGACCTCGAGCGACAGGTTCACGCCCTGGCGCAGCCCTTCGTCCAGCGCCTGTTGTTCACGTTCGAGGTACAGCGCCGCCTGGGTCGGCCGCTGCGGCGCGTCGAGTGCGGCAATCGCCTCGATGCGCCGCGCCACTGCAAAGGCATCGCGGCGCAGCAGGTCCTGCTGCACGCCGGCTTCGAGCAGCGCACGCCGCGAACGCTGCAAGGCCGCACGCCGCTGCGTGTCGCGGCGGTCGAGTTCGGCGAGTGCCTCGTCCAGCGTGTCGGTGGCGTGGTCGAAGTCGCCGGCACGTGTCTGCGCGGCGACGCCGGCGAGCACGTCGCCGACGAAGGCGTCGGTGGCCTGTTCGCCATCGGCGGAGCCGGCAAGCACGCGGCTGGCGATGTCGACGGCGCGTTCGATTTCCTTCAGCGCCGCGTCGAAGCTGGTCACCTCGTCGGCACGCAGCCGGCGCGCCAGCGCGATTAGCGTCTGCGGGTCGATGCCGGCGGCGCGGGCGCCGACCGCCAGCCCGTCGCCTTGCAGGCGTTCAAGCAGGCGGGCCACCGTGGCATCGACGCCATCGGGCAGCCGGGCGACGGCCGGTGCCGCCGGTTCCAACCAGCGCCGGCGTTCGTCGCCGTCGTCGAGGTGGTCCCAGTACGGTGCCAGCGCCACCGCCAGCGCGGCACCGGCCTGGCGGTCGCCGCCGTCGCGCACCAGCGTGTTTTCGAGCGCGGCGCGCAGGTTGGCGTACTCCGCCGCCACCTGGGCCGCGTGCGCGGCGTCGACCCTGCCACCGCCGCCGAGCACACGGTCGACGAAGCCGGCGCACCAGCCGAGATGACGCGCGCGCAGCGCCGCCGCTTCACCGCTGCGTTCGAGCAGCTCCAGCGCAAACAGCCGTGCCGATTCGAGCAGGCCGTAACGCGGCGGCTCGGCGCCGTCGCGTGTCAGCAGCGAGTCTTCGACGAGGCGGCCCAGCGTCGCCATCACGGCCCAGGGGTCGAGCGCGCGTGTCGGGTCGTCGTCGCTGGCCACCGCCTGCGCCGCGGCGAGCGTGAAGCCGCCGGCGAAAACACCGAGGCGGCGGAAGACCGCCTGCGCGCGGGCATCGAGCAAGCCGTGGCTCCATTCGAGCGCCGCCCGCAGCGTGCGCTGGCGCGCCGGCGCGCTGCGCTGGGGGTCGCCGAGCATGCGCAGGCGTTCGTCGAGCGCCGCGGCCAGCGCCGTGACGCCGAACGACGGCACCCGCGCGGCGGCGAGTTCCAGCGCCAGCGGCAGGCCGTCCAGGCGCTGGCAGATCTCGACCACCGCGGCGACGTTGCCGGCGGCCAGCTCGAACAGCGGGTCGGCGGCGCGGGCGCGTTCGACAAACAGCACGACGGCGCCATGTTGCAGCGCCTGCGCCGGCGTGACCCGGGCGCTCGGGCCTTCGGGCAGCGACAGGCTGCCGAGCCGATAGACCTGCTCCACCGGCAGCCGCAGCGGCACCTGGCTCGTCACCAGCAGGCGCAGTCCGGGTGCGGCGTCGAGCAGCGAGCGCACCAGCGTGGCCACCTCGGCGGCCACCGGTTCGGCGTTGTCGAGCACCAGCGTCAGCGTCAACGGCGCGATCGCCTCGCGCAGCGTCTGCGGCGGCGCGGCGCCGATGGCCGCCAGCACGGCGGCCGGCAGCAGCGCCACGTCGCTGAGGCCGGCGAGTTCGATCCAGACCACCGGCCTGGCACCGCCCGCCTCTTCGCGGCCCGGCCCTTCGCACCAGCCGATGGCCAGCCGCGTCTTGCCGATGCCGCCGGGGCCGACCACGGTGACCAGCCGGTGCTCGCGCAGCAGGCCGGCGAGCGCGGCGAGGTCGGCGTCGCGGCCGACGAGGCGGGTCGCCGCCACCGGTGCGGCACCGCTGGCGGGCATGGCAACGGGCGCGGCGGGCGCCATCTCCAACTGAACCAACTGCTGCAGCGCGGCGGTGAACTGGTAGCCGCGGCCGGCGACGGTGGCGATGACGCGGTTGCCGAGCAGCTTGCGCAGCGCCGAGATCTGCACCGCGAGGTTGTTCTCCTCGACCACCATGCCGGGCCAGGCGATGTCGAGCAGCTCGTCCTTGCCGACGACACGGCCGCGGTGTTCCACCAGCGCCAGCAGCACGTCGAAGGCGCGGCCGCCCAGCGCCGCCGGCTGGTCGTCGACAAGCAGCCGGCGCTCGGCCGGGTGCAGCTCGCAGCGGTCGAAGCGGTAGCGCGTTGCCGTCACCTTCACCTCGTTTCAGGACCCTTCACGATGGTAAAGGACCGCCCGCGGCGTGGCCGGCACAGTGGCAACGCGCCGTGAGGAGACCCCCTTGACCAGCACCACCCGCCCCGGCCCGACCACCGCCGCCCGCCAGCTGCTGCTGACCAGCGTGGTCTTCGCCGCCGCCTACGGCCTGTGCAACCGGCTGACGCAACAGCGCAGCGACATCGGCGCTGCCATCTTCGACTGGGAACACGCGATTCCCTTCGTGCCGTGGACGGTGCTGCCCTACCTGTCGATCGTGGTCTTCTTCGTGCTCTCGTTTTTCGTCGGCGGTGGCCGCGCGGCGCTGCAACACCATGTGCTGCGGCTGTTCGTCAACCTCGGGCTCTCGATCGGCTGTTACCTGCTGTTTCCCTTGCGCTTCCAGTTCGAGCGGCCGGAGCTCGACGGCGTCTGCGGCCTGCTGTTCGAGCTGCTGAATCTGTGCGACCTGCCGTACAACCGCGCGCCGTCGCTGCACATCAGCGTGCTGCTGCTGTTGTGGTTGCGGCTGTCGCCGTTCGTCACCGGCCGCTGGCGTTTCGCGCTGCAGGCCTGGTTCATGCTGATCGGCTTGTCGGTGCTCACGACCTGGCAGCACCACCTGATCGACATTCCCGCCGGGCTGGCAGTGGGCGCATTCAGCATCTGGCTAAGCACACGCCTGGCCCGCCCACTTCCGCATTGCCGAAGGGCGGCTTCCTGAAAGCCAAATAGCGCAGCGCCGCAGCGGGCGGCAAGCTGCGCCCCCATGGACACCGAACATCTGCGGCAATGGATCGGCCGCCGCGAGCAGCGCGCCGACGAGGTCACGGCCGCGCCGCTGGCGGCCCTGAGCGCCACGCTGGACCGCGACGACCCCGCACCGCCGCCCGGCAGCGACGTGCCGCCGCTGTGGCACTGGCTGTATTTCCTGCCGATGGCCCGCGCCAGCGAGATCGGCCCCGACGGCCACCCGAAACGCGGCGGTTTCCTGCCGCCGGTGGCGCTGCCGCGGCGCATGTGGGCCGGCGGCCGGCTCGAATTCCACCACCCGCTGCAGGTGGGCGACGAGGTCACGCGCACATCGACGATCCGCAGCGTCGAAACCAAGAGCGGCCGCAGCGGCGACCTGGTCTTCGTCACCGTGCGCCACGAGATCGCCAACGCACGCGGTGTCGCCATCAGTGAAGAACACGACATCGTCTACCGCGACGCCCCTGCTCCCGATGCGCCGGCGCCGCCACCGCAGGCCGCGCCGATGGACGCAGCGTTTGCGCGCGAGATCGTGCCGAACGACGTGCTGCTGTTCCGCTACAGCGCGCTCACCTTCAACGGCCACCGCATTCACTACGACCGCAAGTACGTCACCGAGGTCGAAGGCTACCCGGGCCTGATCGTGCACGGCCCGCTGATCGCGACGCTGCTGCTCGACCTGCTGCGCCGGCAACAACCCGACGCGGTGGTCAAACGCTTCAGCTTCAAGGCCTTGCGCCCCACCTTCGACCTGAACGCCTTCAGCGTCTGCGGCCGGCCCGACGGCGAACGCCGTTTCGCGCTGTGGGCGCGCGACCACGCAGGCTGGCTCACCATGCAGGCTTCGGCCGAAATCGAATGACACACACCTACACAGACATCCGCGACGCGATCCGCGCCTTGTGCGCCGAGTTCCCCGACGAATACCACCGCAAGATCGACGCCGCGCGGGCCTACCCGGAAGCCTTCGTCGACGCACTGACGAAGGCCGGCTGGATGGCGGCCTTGATTCCGCAGGAGTACGGCGGCTCGGGCCTGGGCCTGGCCGAAGCCAGCGTCATCATGGAAGAGATCAACCGCGCCGGCGGCAACAGCGGCGCCTGCCACGGCCAGATGTACAACATGGGCACGCTGCTGCGCCATGGCAGCGCCGAACAGAAGGCGCTGTACCTGCCGCAGATCGCCAGCGGCGCGCTGCGGCTGCAAAGCATGGGGGTCACCGAGCCCAGCACCGGCACCGACACGACGAAAATCAAGACCACGGCGGTGCGCAAGGGCGACCGCTACGTCGTCAACGGCCAGAAGGTCTGGATCTCGCGCATCCAGCACAGCGACCTGATGATCCTGCTCGCGCGCACCACGCCGCTCGCCGACGTGAAGAAAAAGAGCGAAGGCATGTCGATCTTCATCGTCGATCTGCGCGACGCCATCGGCAAGGGCTTGGACGTGCGGCCGATCCCGAACATGGTCAACCACGAGACCAACGAACTGTTCTTCGAGAACCTCGAAATCCCGGCAGAGAACCTGATCGGCCAGGAAGGCCAGGGGTTCAAATACATCCTCGACGGGCTCAATGCCGAACGCACGCTGATCGCCGCCGAATGCATCGGCGACGGCCGCTGGTTCATCGACCGTGTCACCGCCTACGTCAAGGACCGCATCGTCTTCGGCCGGCCGATCGGCCAGAACCAGGGCGTGCAGTTCCCGATTGCCGAAGCCCACATCGAAGTAGAGGCCGCGGACCTGATGCGCTGGGAAGCCTGCCGGCTGTTCGACGCGCATGAACCCTGCGGCGCGCAGGCCAACATGGCGAAGTACCTGGCCGCGAAGGCCAGCTGGGAGGCGGCCAACGCCTGCATCCAGTTCCACGGCGGCTTCGGCTTCGCGTGTGAATACGACGTCGAACGCAAGTTCCGCGAAACGCGGCTGTACCAGGTGGCACCGATCAGCACGAACCTGATCCTGTCGTATGTCGCCGAGCATGTGCTCGGGTTGCCGAGGTCGTTCTGATGCGCGGCAGCGGCCGGTGGAGTTGGACAGCTGCTTGCGGCCCTTTGCGGACGTTGAGTCTGTGGCGATCGCGTGCGCTTGGGGTGCCCTGTTGCGCTCATGTCCCCCGCCCCAGCTTGCTGCGCAAGCTGGGGCTCCTCCTTTACTTCGCTCCACAGGGCACCCCAATCGCCCGCTCAGGCACCACGGGTGGTGCGCCACTGGCGGGCATGCCAAGCGGGTGGCAGGCCGAGGACGTTGGGTACCGGGCGCAGCGAAGTAAAGGAGGAGGCCCGGCTTGCGCAGCAAGCCGGGCCGGGGGACATGAGCGGAGCCCGGTACCCAGCGGCCTCGGCCCGCAACGACACTTCGAACGAATGAAATGAGTGACCTGCTGCTTTCAGCGAAGGACATCAGCGTGCGCTTCGGCGGCGTGCTGGCGGTCAACAAGGTCAGCTTCGATGTGAAGCGCGGCGAGGTCTTCACGCTGATCGGGCCGAACGGCGCCGGCAAGACGACGGTGTTCAACCTGATCAGCCGCATCTACACACCCACCTCGGGCAGCCTGCAGTACGACGGGCAGAACCTGCTGGCCTTGCCCCCGCATGCCTGCGCCGCATTGGGCATCGCACGCACCTTCCAGAACATCGAGCTGTTCGAACACGCCAGCGTGCTGCAGAACCTGCTGATCGGCCGCCACACACACCGTGGCACGGGGCTCTTCGACGACATCTTCTTCACCGGCCGCGCCCGCCGCGCCGCGCTGGCGGCACGTGAGAAGGTCGAGCGGGTGATCGAGTTCCTCGACCTGCAGCACCACCGCGACACGTTGATCGCCGGCCTGCCGTATGGCGTGCGCAAGGTGGTGGAGCTGGCGCGTGCACTCTGCGCCGAACCCAAGCTGCTGCTGCTGGACGAGCCTTCGTCGGGCCTCAATGTCGAAGAGACCGAGGATATGGTGTTCTGGATCCAGGACATCCGGCGCGAGTTCGGCACCACGGTGCTGATGGTCGAACACGACATGTCGCTGGTCGGCAAGGTCAGCGACCGGGTGCTGGCGATGAACCAGGGGGAGGTGCTGGCGCTGGGCACGCCTGAAGAGGTGCAGGCGCATCCGGGGGTGATCGAGGCGTACCTCGGATCGGCAGGGGATCTGTCGTCGTTGCGCAGGGAGAACGCGGTATGAGCGACGACGTGCTCGTGCTCTCCAACGTCGAGAGCGCCTACGGCCCGATCCGCGCCATCCGCGGTGTCAGCCTGAAGGTGCGGCGCGGCGAGATCAGTACCGTGCTGGGCAGCAACGGCGCCGGCAAGACGACGATCCTGAAGACCATCTCCGGCATCATCGATCCGCGCCGCGGCAGCGTGCACTTCAAGGGCCAGGACATCACCGCGGCCGACCCGGCGAAGATCGTGCGCCTCGGCCTGTGCCATGTGCCCGAAGGCCGCGAGGTCTTTCCGCTGCTCAGCGTGCACGACAACCTGCTGATGGGTGCCTACACCCGCAGCGACCGCGACGCGGTGGCACGCGACATCGAACGCGCCTACGGTTATTTCCCGATTCTGAAGGAACGCGAAAAGCAGGACGCCGGGCTGCTTTCGGGCGGCCAGCAGCAGATGCTGGCGATTGCGCGTGCGCTGGTCGGCGCGCCCGAGATGATCCTGCTCGACGAGCCGAGTCTGGGCCTCAGCCCCAAGCTCACACGCGAGATCTTCGAGATCGTCGTACGCATCAACCGCGAGCGCGGCACGACCATCCTGCTGGTCGAGCAGAACGCCAACATGGCGCTCAACGCTGCCGACCACGGCTACGTGCTGGAGAACGGCCGCATCGTGATGGAAGACCGCTGTGCCGTGCTGCGCGAGAAGGACGACGTCAAGGAGTTCTATCTCGGCATCAAGGACACCGGTGTGCGTGGTGAGCGGCGCTGGAAGAAGAAGAAGACCTGGAGATAGAAATGCCGAACCTCTGGGACGCGCTGGAACTCCAGCCCAACACCGACACCGTGCTGGCGGGCGAGACCCTGCCGGCGGTGTTCTGGAGCGGTGTCGCGAAGCGCGGCGATTCGGTCTGGCTGCGCGAGAAACAGCTCGGCATCTGGCGCAGCTGGTCGTGGAACCAGGTGGCGCTGGCGGTGCGTGAAATCGCCCATGGCCTGATGGCGCTGGGCTTCGCGCCGGGTGAGCGGGTCTCGATCCTCTCGAACACCGTCGTCGAATGGGTGCTCGCCGACCTGGCGACGCTCAGCGCCGGCGGCGTCAGCAGTGGCATCTACCCTACCGACGCTGCGGCCCAGGTGCAGTACCTGTGCGAAGACTCTGCCACCGTGCTGCTGTTCGTCGAAGGCGACGAGCAGCTCGACAAGGCGCTCGAAGTGCGGCCGGCGTTGCCGCAGCTGCGCAAGATCGTCGTCTTCGACATGGAGGGCCTGCACGACCTGGACGACGACGGTGTCATCGGTCTCGACGCATTGCGCGCACTGGGCCGCGCGCACATGGCGCGGGAACCGAAGGCGCTGGACGAACGCATCGCGGCGCTGGACCCGCAGGCGCTGGCGATCCTGGTCTACACCTCGGGCACGACCGGCAAGCCCAAGGGCGCGATGCACAGCCACCGCTCGCTGGTGACGGCGATGCGTGGCTACCACCACATCACGGCGCAGTACGAAAGCGACGAGCGCATGTGTTTCCTGCCGCTGTGCCACATCGCCGAGCGCATGGGCGGCGAGTACTTTGCGATGTACAGCGGCTCGAAGCTGAACTTCGTCGAGAACCCCGACACGGTGCCCGAGAACGTGCGCGAGATCGCGCCGACGGTGGCCACCGCGGTGCCGCGGGTGTGGGAGAAGTTCTATTCGGCCGTGACCATCAGCGTCAAGGAAGCCAGCCGGTTGCAGCAGTTGGCCTACGGCTGGGGCCTGAGCGTGGGCATGCAGGTGGCAGACAAGGTGCTGGCCGGCGAACCCGTGCCGGCGGCGCTGAAGGCGCAGTTCCGCTTCGCGCGCTGGTTGGTGCTGGACAACGTGCGCAAGCTGATCGGTGTCGACAAGGCGCGGGTGTGTGTCACCGGCGCCGCGCCGATCTCGCCCGACCTGGTGAGGTGGTACCTGGCTCTGGGCGTGCCGATGCTGGAAGTGTGGGGCATGACAGAAACTGCCGGCATCTCGACCTACACACCGGCCAACCGCATCCGGCCCGGCTGCATCGGCATTGCGGCGCCGTGGAACGAAGTCCGCATCGCGCCCGGCACCGGCGAGATTCTGGTGCGCGGCCCGAACGTCTTCATGGGCTACCTGAACCTGCCCGAGAAAACGGCAGAGACGATCGACAGCGAAGGTTGGCTGCACACCGGCGATGTCGGCACGGTGGACGCCGAAGGTGTGTTCCGCATCACCGACCGCATGAAGGACATCATCATCACCGCCGGCGGCAAGAACATCACGCCGAGCGAGTGGGAGAACGAACTCAAGTTCTCGCCCTACGTGACCGACGCGGTCGTCATCGGCGACAAACGCGCCTTCCTCACGGTGCTGATCATGATCGACCAGGAGAACGTCGAGAAGTTCGCCCAGGACCACGACGTGCCCTTCAGCAATTACGCCAGCTTGACACGCGCCCCGGAGGTGCGAGCATTGATCCAGGGCGAAATCGACAAGGTCAACCAGAAGTTCGCGCGGGTCGAGCAGATCAAGAAGTTCCACCTGCTCGAAGCCCAGCTGACCGCCGAAGACGAAGAGCTCACGCCGACGATGAAGCTCAAGCGCAAACTCGTGCAGCAGAAGTACGCGCCGCAGATCGACGCGATGTATTCCTAAGGAGACAACAGCGATGAATACCGTTCGCCTGATCACCGCCATGGCGCTCGCCGCCGCTGCGGCCACCGCCGGGGCCCAGCAAGGCCAGGGCGTCAGCAAGACCGAGATCACCATCGGCTCGATCCAGGACCTGTCCGGGCCGCTCGCCGGTTTCGGCAAGCAGGTGCGGCTGGGCATGATGCTGCGTGTGGACGAAGCCAACGAACAAGGCGGCGTTGGTGGCCGCAAGCTCAAGCTGCTGATCGAAGACTCGGGCTACGACCCGAAGAAGGCGGTGCTGGCGGCGCAGAAGCTCGTCAACCAGGACAAGATTTTTGCCATGGTCGGCCACATCGGCACGGCGCAGAACAACGCTGCGATGCCGGTGCAGTTCGAGAAGAACGTCATCAACTTCTTCCCGATCACCGCTGCACGCGAGATGTACGAACCCTTCCACAAGCTGAAGTATTCGTTCGCCGCCACCTACTACGACCAGATCCGCCAGGCGCTGCCGCGGCTGGTGAAGGAGAAGAGCGCGAAGAAACTCTGCGCCATCTACCAGGACGACGAGTTCGGCCTCGAAGTGCTGCGCGGCGCCGAAGCGGGTGCGAAGACGCTGAACATGGAACTGGTGGAAAAGACCTCGTACAAACGGGGCGCCACCGACTTCTCTTCGCAGGTGGCGAAGATGAAGTCCTCGGGCTGCGACTTCGTCGTGCTCGGCACCATCATCCGCGAAACCATCGGCACCATCGGCGAAAGCCGCAAGACCGGCTTCAACCCGACGTTCCTGGGTTCGAGCGCGTGTTACACCGACCTGATCCACAAACTCGGCGGCAAGGCGATGGACGGCCTGTACGCCACGATGACGGTGCAGAACCCCTACCTCGACGACGCGTCGCAGCCGGTGCGCTTCTGGGCCAACAAGTACAAGACCAAGTTCAGCGACGACCCGACGGTATTTTCTGTCTATGGCTACAACGTCATCGAAAGCTTCATGCGCGCCGCGGCCAAGGCCGGCCCGAACCTCACCGTCGACAGTTTCATCAAGGCCATGGATACCATGGTCTACCCGCCGGACATCTTCGGCAGCGCCGAGGCCACCTACGGGCCGCAGAAGCGCCTGGGCAGCGACAAGTCGCGCCTGTCGCAGCTGCAGGACACACGCTGGAAGGTCATCGCCGACTACGAGAAGTAGGCGGCGCGGGCCGAACGCTAAGGGCCGGGATAATCCGGCCCCATGAGTTCAGGATTTGATTGGTTGGAAGTCGAGTCGCTCGACCTTGACGCGCAGGGCATCGCGCACCGCACAAACGTTGAGGGTCAGGGCGAGGGCGCCGGCAAGGTGGTCTTCATCGAAGGTGCCTTGCCCGGCGAACGGGTGCAGGTCAGCGTCTCGCGCAAGAAGAACCAGTGGGAGCAGGGCCAGGTCTCGGCGATCGCGCGTGAAAGTTCGCAGCGTGTGCGCCCCGGCTGCCCGCACTTTGGTCTGCACGCGGGCGCCTGCGGCGGCTGCAAGATGCAGCACCTGCACCCTGCCGCCCAGGTGGCGGTGAAACAGCGGGTGCTCGAAGACAACCTCTGGCACCTGGCCAAGGTGAAGGCAGAACGCCTGCTGCGGCCCCTGGAAGGCCCCGCCTGGGGCTACCGCTGGCGGGCCCGGCTGTCGGTGCGCTACGTCATCAAGAAGGGCACGGTGCTGGTGGGCTTCCACGAGCGCAAGTCGCGTTATGTCGCCGACATGACGGTCTGCCCGGTGTTGCCGCCGGCGGTGAGCGGCATGCTGCCGGCGCTGCGCGAACTCATCGGCGCGATGGACCAGCGCGACCGCCTGCCGCAGATCGAGCTGGCCGCCGGCGACCATGTGATCGCACTGGTGCTGCGCCACCTGGAGCCGCTGACGCCGGCCGATGCACAGCGGCTGCGCGACTTCGGCGCCACGCACGGCGTGCAATGGTGGCTGCAGCCCAAGGGCCCGGACACCGTGCACCTGCTCGACGAAGGCGGCCCGGTGCTTTCGTACGGGCTGCCCGAGTTCGGCGTCACGATGCCGTTCAAGCCGACCGACTTCACCCAGGTCAACCCACACATCAACCGTGTGCTGGTCGAACGTGCGGTCCGCATGCTGGCCCCAGGGCCGGAAGAGCGGGTCATCGACTGGTTCTGCGGCCTCGGCAACTTCACGCTGCCGCTGGCCACGCGGGCGCGCGAAGTGCTGGGCATCGAAGGCAGCGAAACGCTGGTGCAGCGCGCGCGCGACAACGCCGCGGCCAACGGCCTGGCGGCGAAGACACGTTTCGAGGCGCGCAACCTGTTCGAGATCGGCCCCGACGATCTGCGTGCCGTTGGTGAGGCCAGCCGCTGGCTGATCGACCCGCCGCGCGAAGGCGCATTTGCGCTGGCCAAGGCGGTGGCCGACCTGCACGCCGCCGGCGGCTTCACGCTGCCGCAGCGCATCGTCTATGTCAGCTGCAACCCGGCGACGCTGGCGCGCGACGCCGGGCTGCTGGTGCACCAGGGCGGCTACCGCTGTTCGCTGGCGGGGGTGGTGAACATGTTCCCGCACACGGCGCACACCGAGAGCATGGCGGTGTTCGATCGCGCATGACAGCGCCTGCGCTGCGATGAAGACGCATATCGCGAAGCGATGTGACGTCGAAATCAAAAAGGGGCCCTCGCGGGCCCCTCGTCATTCGGTTGGAACGCTCAGTCGCGTTCGCCGCCGAAGATGCCCAGCAGGGCCAGCAGGCTCTGGAACACGTTGTAGATGTCCAGGTAGATCGCCAGCGTGGCGCTGATGTAGTTGGTCTCGCCGCCGTCGATGACACGTTTGATGTCGTACAGCATGAAGGCCGAGAAGATGCCGATGGCGGCCACCGACAGCGTCGCCATCAGCGCCGTGGACTGCACGAAGATGTTGATCAGCCCGGCCACCAGCAGCAGGATCGCGCCGACGAACAGGAACTTGCCCATGTTCGAGAGGTCGCGCTTGATCACGCTGGCCAGGCTGGCCATCGCGACGAACACCACGGCGGTGCCGCCAAACGCCATCATGATCAGCGAAGCGCCGTTGCTGAAGCCGAGAATGGCCGCCAGCATGCGCGACAGCATCAGGCCCATGAAGAAGGTGAAGCCCAACAGCACCGGCACGCCGGCTGCGGAGTTTTTGGTCTTCTCGATGGCGTAGATGAAGCCGAAGGCGCCGCCGAGGAAGACGATGGTGCTGATGCCCATGCCCAGGCTGGCCATGATGCCGGTGCTGACGCCGATCCACGCGCCCAGCACGGTGGGCAGCAGCGACAGCGCCAGCAGCCAGTAGGTGTTGCGCAGCACGCGCTGGCGCTGCGAGGCCAGCGCGCCGCTATCGGCATAGCCAGAATAGTTTTGCACGCTTTCGTTCATTCGGATCTCCTTCAGGGGATGCAACACAGGTACGTCTGGTTTGACGCACTCCGACATTGTAGGTTGCGCCGACCCAGCGGCGCATGACCCCACAGAGCGGACGTTGTATCGTATTGCCCATGAAAAACAAACCCACATTGACCCTGGACGACGTGCGCCGCATCGCCGCCGCCGCCGAAGCCGAAGCCCTTGCCAACAACTGGGCGGTGGCGATCGCCGTCGTCGACGACGGCGGCCACCTGCTGTGGCTGCAGCGGCTGGACAACACGGCGCCGATTTCGGCGCAGATCGCGCCGGCCAAGGCACGCACCGCCGCGCTCGGCCGCCGCGAAAGCCGTGTCTACGAAGAGATGATCAACCAGGGGCGCATGTCGTTCCTGAGCGCGCCGACGCTCGAAGGCATGCTCGAAGGCGGTGTGCCCATCCTGGTCGAAGGCCAGTGTGTCGGCGCCGTGGGCGTGAGCGGCGTCAAATCGGCCGAAGACGCGCAGATCGCCCGCGCCGGCATTGCGGCGCTCTGACGCCGCGCCTCAACGCCGCAGCAGCAACAGACAGCCGGCGACGATGAGCGCCGCCGAGACGGCGGTGTGCGCGTTGGGCACTTCGCCGAACAGCAGGTAGCCCAGCAGCACAGCCCAGAGGAAGCTGGTGTATTCCAGCGGCGCGACGCGGCTGGCTTCGAGGTGCGAAAAGGCCCAGGTCAGCGCCAGCAGGCCGACGGTGGCAAAGGCACCCACCAGGGCAATCAGCCAGAGGTCGCCGGCGTGCAACGGCCGCCAGTCCAGCGCCGCGGGCACGGCCAGCAGCAGCGTCGGCCCCAGGTTCTGCAGCAGCAGGATGGTCCACAGCGAGTCCCGCTGTGCCTGCCGGCGCGCCAGGACCATCACCCCTGAAAACGCCAGTGCCGAGAGGCCGGCAGATGCCAGGCCTTGCACCTGCGCACGGCCGCCCTGGGCCTGCAGCTGCGGCCACAGCGCGACGCCGACCCCCGCCACGCCGAGCGCCAGCGCCAGCCAGATCCACTGCGATGGCCGCTCGCCCAGCAGCCACACCGCCAGCAGCGACGTCGCCAGCGGCGCGACATAGCTCATCGCCACGGCCTGCGCCAGCGGCAGCAGCGTCAGCGCATGGAAGTAGCCCACCAGCGACAGCAGCAGCAGGCCGCAGCGCCAGGCGTGGAAGCGCCACTCGGCGCGTGCCGGCATCGGCGAACGGAAACGCAGCCACAACAACACGGCAAACACCGAGCCGCTGGCGAAGCGGAAGAAGGCGAGCTGCAGCGCGTCGTAGTGCGGTGCCAGCGACTTCACCACCGCGTCCATGCTGACGAAGCTGGCAATCGCCAGGATGCCGGCGAGCAAGGGCCAGCCCGGCGGGTTCTTCGGTGCGTGCATCGGCCGGGAGTCTATGCCGCCGGGCTATAATCTCGCGGTTTACCCGCCATCAACGCAGCCCAAGCGAATCTCCGGCAAGAACAGCCAGTGGTTTCCCCTCGGACCCCTCTTTCGCAGAGGGTCGCTGGGCGCGCGAACCCCGGAGCGTTTGCCTTGCAATCCGCCTTGCTGCCCGTCCTGTCCCCCGCACTTCTCGCACTCGCAGACGGCACCACCTTTCTCGGTACCTCGATCGGCGCTGCCGGCCACACCATCGGTGAAGTGGTGTTCAACACCGCGCTCACCGGCTACCAGGAAATCCTCACCGACCCGAGCTATTGCCGGCAGATCGTCACGCTGACGTATCCGCACATCGGCAATACCGGCGTCAACCTGGAAGATGTCGAGTCGCACAAGGTGCATGCCGCCGGGCTCGTCATCAAGGATCTGCCGATCCGCGTTTCCAACTTCCGCGCCACGCGCTCGCTGCAGCAGTACCTGCAGGACGAAGGCACGGTGGCCATCGCCGACATCGACACCCGCCGCCTGACACGTGTGCTGCGCAGCACCGGCGCCCAGAACGGCTGCATCAGCACCTGGGCCGCAGGCACCGCGGTGACGCCGGCCCACATCGCCGAAGCCGTGGCACGTGCCAAGGCCGCACCCGCGATGGCCGGGCTGGACCTGGCGAAGGTGGTCAGCGCCAGCGAGCCCTACGAGTGGACCGAAACCGAATGGCAGCTCGGCAGCGGCTATGGCCGGCTCGCCGACGCCAAACACCATGTCGTGGCCTTCGATTTCGGCGTCAAGCGCAACATCCTGCGCATGCTGGCCAGCCGCGGCTGCCGTGTCACCGTGGTGCCCGCCACGACCTCGGCCGCCGAGGTGTTGAAGCTCAAGCCCGACGGCGTCTTCCTCAGCAACGGCCCCGGCGACCCGGAGCCCTGCGACTACGCGATCGAAGCCACACGCGAACTCATCGCCACCGGCACGCCCACCTTCGGCATCTGCCTGGGCCACCAGATCCTGGCGCTGGCCTCGGGCGCGAAGACCTTCAAGATGAAGTTCGGCCACCACGGTGCCAACCACCCGGTGAAAGACCTCGACAGCGGCCGCGTCAGCATCACGAGCCAGAACCACGGTTTTGCCGTCGACGAAAAGAGCCTGCCGGCGAACCTGCGGCCCACCCATGTCAGCCTGTTCGACGGCACGTTGCAAGGCCTGGCGCGCACCGACAAGCCGGCGTTCTGCTTTCAGGGCCACCCCGAGGCCAGCCCGGGGCCGCATGACATCGGCTACCTGTTCGACCGCTTCGTCGCGCTGATGCGGGCCTGAGCCGAGCGGTGCCATGGCGAAGATCCTGTACACGGCGACCACGGCCGACGGCAGCAAGACCGAAGGTTTTGTCGACGCGATGTCGGCGGCATCGGCGCGCGACGACCTCGCCCGCGAAGGCCTGCGCGACATCGTGCTGCACCAGGAGCCGGCGATCGCGCAGCCGGCCTCGGAACTCGAAGGCCTGAGCCCGTCCGAGGTGCGTGCGCTGGCGCAGTTCAAGCTGCGTGTGCTGCGCAAGCCGGGCCTGGCCACCGTGCTGCTGGAGGTGGCGCGCCGCATGCGCTGGTGGCTGCTGTTTTCGCTGTTGATCGTCGTCTGGGCGTGGGACAGCGGCCGGACGAACTGGCTGGTCGGCTTCATCCTCATCGCACTGCTGCCGTTTGCGCAGACGCTGTGGGGCTGGCGCCATGCCGGCCGCTACCAGCAGCTGCTGAAGGCCTGCGCTTTGGGCGACTGGGCGGCGGTGCGCCGGCTGGTGCCGCTGCTGCGCAGCATCAGCAGGAAGATGCCAACGATGGACTTCGACCTCGATGTGCGGCTGGCCAGCGCCGACGCGCACGACGGCCGCATGGCCGAGGCCGTGGCCGGCCTGGAGCCCTGGCGCGCACAGCTGGCCGACCAGCCCGGCCTGTTCGAGTGCCGGGTGGCTGCCGTGGTGATGGCGGGCGGCGACATGGCCGGCATGCTGCGCTGGATGGGCGAGGCCGCGGCGCAGGCGCCGGGCGACCCGTCGCGCACGCTCGATCACGCGCTGGTGCTGGCGCGCACAGGCGACGTGGCGCAGGCCGGCGCGCTGCTGGACAGCATCGACCTCAGCCTGTTGCCGCCGCACGGTGCCGGCTTCGAGAAATGGGTGCGCGGCCTTGTGCAACTGCGCGACAACCCTGCCGCAGGTCAGGCCACGCTGGCGGCCGCGGTGGCCGACTTCCTGCGCCTGGCCGAGCAGCCGGCGATCTGGACCTCGCTGGCCTTCTGCGCCTGCGACCATGCCGTGGCGCTGAACATGGCCGGCCAGCAGGCGCGTGCGCGGCGCCAGATCGCCAGCGTCTGGCCGGTGCTGAGCGCCCATGCACCGAAGGCGCTGCTGCGCATGCTCGAAGGCGACGGCCTGCTGCCGCCGCAGGCCGCCCAGAAAAACTCTCCGCGTTGACCCGGAACACCTCTCCATGCCCAAGCGTTCAGACCTCCAGAGCATCCTCATCATCGGCGCCGGCCCGATCATCATCGGCCAGGCCTGTGAGTTCGACTACTCGGGCGCCCAGGCCTGCAAGGCGCTGCGCGAAGAGGGCTACCGCGTCGTGCTCGTCAACAGCAACCCGGCGACCATCATGACCGACCCGGAGATGGCCGATGTGACCTACATCGAGCCCATCACCTGGCAGGTGGTCGAGAAGATCATCGAGAAGGAACGGCCGGACGCCATCCTGCCGACGATGGGCGGCCAGACGGCGCTGAACTGCGCGCTCGACCTGCACCGCCACGGCGTGCTGGCGAAGTACGGTGTCGAGATGATCGGCGCCAACGAACATGCGATCGAGAAGGCCGAAGACCGCATGAAGTTCAAGGATGCGATGACGTCGATCGGCCTCGACTCGGCCAAGAGCGGCGTCGCGCATTCGATGGAAGAAGCGCTGGCGGTGCAAAAACGCATCACGGCCGAGATCGGTGGCACCGGTTTCCCGATGGTCATCCGCCCCAGTTTCACGATGGGCGGCACCGGCGGCGGCATCGCCTACAACCCGGAAGAATTCGAAGAGATCTGCAAGCGCGGCCTCGACCTGTCACCCACCAAGGAACTGCTGATCGAAGAGAGCCTGATCGGCTGGAAAGAGTTCGAGATGGAGGTCGTGCGCGACCGCGTCGACAACTGCATCATCGTCTGCTCGATCGAGAACCTCGACCCGATGGGCATCCACACCGGCGACAGCATCACGGTGGCGCCGGCGCAGACGCTGACCGACAAGGAATACCAGCTGATGCGCAACGCCAGCATCGCGATCCTGCGCGAGATCGGCGTCGACACCGGTGGCTCGAATGTGCAGTTCTCGGTGAACCCGCAGAACGGCAGGTTGATCGTGATCGAGATGAACCCGCGGGTTTCGCGTTCATCGGCTTTGGCGTCGAAGGCCACAGGTTTCCCGATCGCCAAGGTTGCTGCGAAGCTGGCGGTGGGCTACACGCTGGACGAGTTACGCAACGACATCACCGGCGGCGCCACGCCCGCGAGCTTCGAACCCAGCATCGACTACGTGGTGACGAAGATCCCGCGTTTTGCGTTCGAGAAGTTTCCGGCTGCCGACCCGCACCTGACGACGCAGATGAAAAGCGTGGGCGAGGTGATGGCGATGGGCCGCACCTTCCAGGAGAGTTTCCAGAAGGCGCTGCGTGGGCTGGAAACAGGCATCGACGGCTTGTCGGAACGCAGCACCGACCGCGACGAGATCGTCGACGAGATCGGCAATGCCGGGCCCGAGCGCATCCTCTTCGTCGGCGACGCGTTTCGCATCGGCATGTCGTTGGACGAGATCTTCGAAGAGACGGCGATCGACCCCTGGTTCCTGGCGCAGATCGAAGACCTGGTGAAGACCGAAGCCCAGGTGGCGCAGCGCCAGCTGGCTAGCCTGTCGGCGGCCGAGTTGCGTTTCCTGAAGAAGAAGGGTTTCTCCGACCGCCGCCTGGCCAAGCTGTTGCAGACCAACCAGCACGCCGTGCGCGCCGCGCGCCATGCGCTGAACGTGCGGCCGGTCTACAAACGTGTCGACACCTGTGCGGCCGAGTTCGCCACGCAGACGGCCTACATGTATTCGGCCTACGAAAACGACGACGGCGAATGCGAGGCCGCGCCGACCAACAAGAAAAAGATCATGGTGCTGGGCGGTGGGCCGAACCGCATCGGCCAGGGCATCGAGTTCGACTACTGCTGCGTGCACGCGGCGCTGGCGATGCGCGAAGACGGCTACGAGACCATCATGGTCAACTGCAACCCGGAAACCGTCTCGACCGACTACGACACCAGCGACCGCCTCTACTTCGAGCCGGTGACGCTGGAGGACGTGCTCGAGATCGTCGACAAGGAAAAGCCCACCGGCGTGATCGTGCAGTACGGTGGGCAGACACCGCTCAAGCTGGCGCTGGACCTGGAGCGTGCCGGCGTGCCGATCATCGGCACCTCGCCCGATTCGATTGACGTCGCCGAAGACCGTGAACGGTTCCAGAAGCTGCTGCACGAACTCGGCCTCAAGCAGCCGCCGAACCGCACCGCGCGCACCGAAGAGCAGGCGCTGGCGCTGGCGCACGAGATCGGCTACCCGCTGGTGGTGCGCCCGAGCTACGTGCTCGGCGGCCGCGCGATGGAAATCGTGCACGGCGACAAGGACCTCGAACGCTACATGCGCGAAGCGGTGAAGGTCAGCGAGAAGAGCCCGGTGCTGCTGGACCGTTTTCTCGACGACGCGATCGAGGTCGATGTCGACTGCATCAGCGACGGCACCGATGTGATGATCGGCGGCATCATGGAACACGTCGAAGCCGCCGGCATCCACAGCGGCGACTCGGCCTGTTCGCTGCCGCCGTATTCGCTGAGCCCGGCCTTGCAGGACGAGATGCGGCGCCAGGCCGTGGCGATGGCGCATGCACTCGGTGTCGTCGGCTTGATGAACACCCAGTTCGCGGTGCAAGGCGAAGGCGAGAACGCCGTTGTCTATGTGCTCGAAGTGAACCCGCGGGCCTCGCGCACGGTGCCGTTCGTCAGCAAGGCCACCGGCCAGCCGCTGGCGAAGATCGCTGCGCGCTGCATGGCGGGGCAGAAGCTGAAGGACCAACTGGGGGCCGATGGCAAACCACCGAGCGAGATCGTGCCGCCGTACTTCAGCATCAAGGAAGCGGTGTTTCCATTCAACAAGTTCCCGGGTGTCGACCCCATCCTCGGGCCTGAGATGCGCAGCACCGGCGAGGTGATGGGCGTCGGCCGCACCTTCGGCGAGGCGATGCTGAAAAGCCAGCTCGGCGCTGGCTCGCGCCTGCCCGAAAAGGGCACGGTCGTCATCACCGTGAAAAACGGCGACAAGGACCGCGCGGTGAAAGTGGCCGGCGATCTGGTCGACCTGGGGTACCAGGTGGTGGCGACCAAGGGCACGGCGGCGGCGATTGCGGCCGCCGGCATCGCGGTGCGGGTGGTCAACAAGGTCAAGGACGGCCGTCCCCACATCGCCGACATGGTGAAGGCCGGCGAGATCCAGCTCGTCTTCACCACCGTCGACGAAACCCGCACTGCGATTGCGGATTCACGCTACATCCGCATCACCGCGCTGGCCAACCGGGTGACCTACTACACCACGATGGCCGGCAGCGAGGCGGCCACCGAGGCGCTGAAACACCAGGACGACCTGGAAGTGGTTTCCCTGCAGGAACTGCACGCCGAGTTGAACTAAACTTCGGTCCACACCGTCCGCCGCCGGCCGCCCTTCATGGGGCGCCCGCGGCGGATTCACTTTGCTTGAGCACATTCCCATGGTCACCATTCCCCTGACGCGGCGCGGCGCCGAGAAGCTGAAAGAAGAACTGCACCGTCTGAAGACGGTGGAGCGCCACGCCGTGATCCAGGCCATTTCCGAAGCGCGGGCGCAGGGTGACCTGTCGGAAAACGCCGAGTACGAAGCCGCCAAGGACAAACAGGGTTTCATCGAGGGCCGCATCCAGGAACTCGACGGCAAGCTGGCCGCCGCGCAGATCATCGACCCCGAGCGGCTGGACGCCGGCGGCAAGATCGTCTTCGGCTCCACCGTCGACCTGCAGGACGAAGACAGCGGCGCCGAGGTCACCTACCAGATCGTCGGCGACGACGAAGCCGACCTGAAGCTGGGCCTGATCTCCATCAGCAGCCCGATCGCGCGTGCGCTGATCGGCAAGGAAGCCGGCGACGTGGCCGAAGTGCAGGCACCGGGTGGCATCAAACACTGGGAAATCGTCGAAGTCCGCTACGTCTGATGCTGCTGCAGCGACTGCGGCGCCTGCTGCCCGGCCTGTGGGCAGGTTGGCTGCTGTGTGTGGCGTTGCTGGCGACGCCGGCGGCGTTTGCAACCCTGCTGCCGTCGGACGCCGGGCGCGCCGTGGCACGCATGCTGGCGCAGGAAGCCGGCAGCGCGTTGTTCCTCGGTGTGATCGTGCTGCTGCTCGAACGGGTGGCCGCGCGGCGCAGCGGCGGGCCGCAGTTTTCGCTCGACATGGGGCTGGCGCTCGGTGCCATCGTCTGCACCGTCGCGGGTTACTACGCGGTGCAGCCGATGATGGCGGCGGCGCGCACAGGGCAGGGCGCGCTGAGCTTCGGCCAGCTGCATGCAGTGAGTGCGGTCTTCTACCTTGTGAAGCTCGCGCTGGTGCTGACGCTGGCCTGGCGGGTCACGCCCGCGGTCAATCGGCCTGTTTCTTCTTGACGCTGGTCGGCCGCACGCGCACGCGCTTGATCTGGCCGCCGGCGGTGACACGCTGGTTGCCGAAGACCTGCACCTTCTTCACCGTGGCGCGGTGGTTGCCGCTCTTCGAGAACGACACCAGCTTGACGGTGCGCGGCCCGGCCATGCGGTCGTCGCGTTCGGCCTTTTCTTTCGGCGGGACGGGCCGCCAAAGCACCAGCAGCTTGCCGATGTGCTGGATGGGCGCGGCGTCGAGCTGGTCGGCGAGTTCGGCGAGCATCGCTTCGCGGGCAGGGCGGTCGTCCGAGAACACCCGCACCTTGATCAAGCCATGGGCCTTCAGCGCGCCGTCGACTTCCTTGACGACGGCGGCGGTCAGGCCATCGGAGCCGACTGCGACCACGGGGTCGAGATGATGGGCGCCGGAGCGGTGTTCCTTGCGCTGGGCAGGGGTGAGAATGAGAGCGGGCATGCCCGTATTATCGACTGCCGATGAAACCGAAGAGCAAAAGCGTCAACCGGGCCTGGCTGCACAACCACCTGAACGACCCCTACGTGAAGCTGGCGCAGCGCGAGGGCTACCGCGCGCGTGCCGCCTACAAGCTGAAAGAGATCGACGAGACGCTGGGCCTGGTGCGCCCCGGCCAGGTGGTGGTGGATCTGGGTGCGACGCCCGGCGCTTGGAGCCAGTACCTGCGGCGCCGCTTTGCGCCCGAAGGTGCAGCGGCCGGCGCGCTGAACGGCACCATCATCGCGCTCGACCTGCTGGACTTCGAGCCGATCGAAGGTGTGCACTTCATCCAGGGCGACTTCCGCGAGGCCGCCGTGCTCGAACAGCTCGAACAAGTGCTGGCCGGGCGGCCGGTGGACCTGGTGGTGTCGGACATGGCGCCCAACCTGTCGGGCATCGCGTCGTCGGACGCGGCACGCATGGAGCACCTGATCGAACTGGCGGTCGAGTTCGCGCTGGCGCACCTGCGGCCCGAAGGCGCGCTGGTCTGCAAAGCCTTTCACGACGGCGGTTATGCGCAGACGGTGAAACTGTTCAAGGACAGTTTCCGTATCGTCAAGCCCATGAAACCGAAAGCATCGCGTGACAAATCGGCCGAAACCTTTCTCGTAGGTATCGGACCCAGGCTCACACCGCCTGCTGCCTGAAAGCGTGAACAGCCTCGCAATCACCCCGCTGACGGCTGGTTTTGCCACCCGCGTCCGGGGTCTTGACTGCACTAGAATCGACCCCAACTACCGTGGATACTGGCGCATGCTGCGCCCGACCCGTTGAAATCTGGAAGAAGGAGCCGCGGTGAACAATCAATGGTTCTCCAAAGTCGCTGTCTGGCTGGTGATCGCCCTCGTGCTGTTCACCGTGTTCAAGCAGTTCGACCGTGGGGCAACGGCGGGCGGGCAGGTCGGCTACTCAGACTTCCTCGAAGAGGTGCGCAGCAAGCGCATCAAGTCGGTCACGCTGCAGGAAGGCCAGGGCGGCGGCACCGAGATCATCGCCACCACCACCGACGACAAGCGCCTGCGCAGCACGGCGACCTATCTCGACCGTGGCCTCATCGGCGACCTCATCAACAACGGCGTCAAGTTCGACGTGAAGCCGCGTGAAGAGCCTTCCATCCTGATGAGCATCCTCGTCAGCTGGGGCCCGATGCTGCTGCTGATCGGCGTCTGGATCTACTTCATGCGTCAGATGCAAGGCGGCGGCAAGGGCGGTGCCTTCAGCTTCGGCAAGAGCAAGGCGCGCATGCTCGACGAAGCCAACAACACCACCACCTTCGCCGACGTCGCAGGCTGCGACGAGGCCAAGGAAGAGGTGAAGGAACTCGTCGACTTCCTGAAAGACCCGCAGAAGTTCCAGAAGCTGGGCGGGCGCATCCCGCGCGGCGTGCTGCTGGTCGGCCCCCCGGGCACCGGCAAGACCCTGCTGGCCAAGGCCATCGCCGGCGAGGCCAAGGTGCCGTTCTTCAGCATCAGCGGTTCCGACTTCGTCGAGATGTTCGTCGGTGTCGGCGCGGCCCGTGTGCGCGACATGTTCGAGCAGGCGAAGAAGAGCGCGCCCTGCATCATCTTCATCGACGAAATCGACGCTGTCGGCCGCCACCGCGGTGCCGGTCTGGGCGGCGGCAACGACGAACGTGAGCAGACGCTGAACCAGATGCTGGTCGAGATGGACGGCTTCGAGACCAATCTCGGCGTCATCGTGATGGCGGCCACAAACCGCCCCGACATCCTCGACCCCGCTCTGCTGCGCCCGGGCCGCTTCGACCGCCAGGTCTACGTGACCCTGCCCGACGTGCGTGGCCGCGAGCAGATCCTGAACGTGCACATGCGCAAGGTGCCTGTCGGCCAGGACATCCGCGCCGACATCCTGGCGCGTGGCACACCCGGTTTCAGCGGCGCCGATCTGGCGAACCTGGTCAACGAAGCGGCGCTCTTCGCTGCGCGGCGCAACGGCCGGGTCGTCGAGATGGTCGACTTCGAAAAGGCCAAGGACAAGATCATGATGGGCCCCGAGCGGAAGTCCATGGTCATGCCCGAGGAAGAACGCAAGAACACGGCCTACCACGAGGCCGGCCATGCGCTGGTGGCGCGGCTGATGCCCAAGACCGATCCGGTGCACAAGGTGACGGTCATTCCGCGGGGGCGCGCGCTCGGCGTGACGATGCAACTGCCCGAAGGCGACCGCTACAGCATGGACAAGGAGCGCATGCTCTCGACCATCAGCGTGCTCTTCGGCGGCCGCATCGCCGAAGAAGTGTTCATGAACCAGATGACCACCGGCGCAAGCAACGACTTCGAACGCGCCACGGCCATCGCCCGCGACATGGTCACGCGCTACGGCATGACCGACGAACTCGGCCCGATGGTCTACGCCGAGAATGAAGGCGAGGTCTTCCTCGGCCGCAGCGTCACGAAGACGACGAGCATGTCCGAAGAGACGATGCGCAAGGTCGACTCGGTGATCCGCCGCATCATCGACGAGCAGTACACGATCGCACGCAAGCTGATCGAGGACCACAAGGACAAGATGCACGCGATGGCGCATGCCTTGCTCGAATGGGAAACCATCGACGCCGAGCAGATCGACGACATCATGGGCGGCAAGCCGCCGCGTCCTCCGAAGGACTGGACACCGTCGGCGTCCAAGCCCGGTGGCACGCCGCCGCCGGTCAGCACCGACGGCGCGCCGGCAGCGGCCTGAGCTGTCTGCAGCAAATCTGCAGCAGGATCACGACGGGGCTTCGGCCCCGTTTTTCATGCTGCACCGCACTGCCGCCGCCAGCCGCAACAACCGCAGTTGGCGACCGCACAATTGCTCACATTCCGCAGCGGGCCGGCAACGCCGGCTCCAGCGCGCGCAGGACAATCCCAAGCCATGAGCAGAACCTACTTCGGCACCGACGGCATTCGTGGCACGGTCGGCCTGGCGCCCATCACACCCGACTTCATGCTGCGCCTGGGCCACGCGGTCGGCCGCGTGCTGCGCCGCAGCGGCTCGCGCCCCACCGTCGTCATCGGCAAGGACACACGCATCTCGGGCTACATGATCGAGTCGTCGCTGGAGGCCGGTTTCGTCTCGGCCGGTGTCGACGTGCTGCTCGCCGGCCCGCTGCCAACACCCGGCGTGGCCTACCTCACCCGCGCGCTGCGGCTGGACCTGGGCGTCGTCATCAGCGCCTCGCACAACCCGTTTGCGGACAACGGCGTCAAGTTCTTCTCATCGGGTGGTGAAAAGCTGCCCGACGACTGGGAGCTGGCAGTCGAAGCCATGCTCGCCGAGACACCGCAATGGGTCGATTCGGTGACGCTGGGCAAGGCCCGACGGCTCGACGACGCCAGCGGCCGCTACATCGAGTTCTGCAAGAGTACCGTGCCGCACAGCCTGTCGCTGCGCGGGATGAAGATCGTCGTCGACGCCGCGCACGGCGCGGGCTACCACGTGGCGCCCGATGTCTTCCACGAGCTCGGCGCGTCGGTGGTGAAGATCGGCTGCCAGCCCGACGGCATCAACATCAACGCCGGTGTCGGCGCTACAGCGCCAGCGGCGCTGGTGGCGGCGGTGGCCGAACACCGCGCCGACTACGGCATTGCGCTCGACGGCGACGCCGACCGCCTGCAGTTCGTCGACGCCCAGGGCCGCCTCTACAACGGCGACGAGCTGCTCTACGTGCTGGCGGCCGACCGCATGAGCCTGCGCCAGCCGGTGCCTGGTGTGGTGGGTACGCTGATGACCAACATGGCGGTCGAGCAGGCGCTGCGCAGCCTGGGTGTGCCGATGGTGCGAGCCAAGGTCGGCGACCGCTATGTGCTGGAAGAACTGTCGGCACGCGGCTGGCAGCTCGGCGGTGAAAGCTCGGGCCACCTGCTGGCGCTGGACCGCCACACCACCGGCGACGGCATCGTCAGCGCCTTGCAGATCCTGCAGGCCATCCGCCGCAGCGGCAAGACGCTGGCGGCGCTGCTGGAAGGCGTGACGCTGTTCCCGCAGACGCTGCTGAACGTGCGCCTGCCCGACGGCAGCGACTGGAAGAAAAACGCCGCCCTCGACGACGCGCAGCAGAACGTGCTGCGCGAACTCGGCGACAGCGGCCGGGTGCTGATCCGCGCCTCGGGCACCGAGCCCGTGCTGCGTGTCATGGTCGAAGCCCGCGACGCCAACCAGGGCCGGCGCTGCGCCGAACGGCTGGCCGCTGCGGCGGTGCGCGGATAGGGCGCTGGCGCGCGCCTGAGGGCGCTCTTCCGGTGCACAGACTGGCGATGTGACAAAAACGTGACGGACGCGTGACGGCGGCGCCGCTGTCGCAAAGTGATCGACGGCCTGTCACAGAGTCGTCACAGGGGCTTCGTACAGTCCGTGCATCACGAAAGCCCCTCAGAGAAAGGTCCGTCCATGACCATCGCCACCACACGTCTTGCTGCCATCGGTTTCAGCCTTGCCCTTGCGTCGTTCGCTTCGTTCGCCCAGGACGTCACCGGCGCCGGCGCTTCGTTCCCGGCACCGATCTACGCCAAGTGGGCCGATGCCTACAACAAGGCTTCAGGCGCCCGCATCAACTACCAGTCGGTGGGTTCCGGTGCCGGCATCCGCCAGATCCGCGGCAAGACGGTCGACTTCGGCGCCAGCGACGCGCCGCTGACCGACGCCGAACTGGCCAAGGACGGCTTGATCCAGTTCCCCACCGTCATCGGCGGTGTCGTGCCGGTCGTCAACATCGCCGGCATCCAACCGGGCCAGATCAAGCTCACCGGCGCCGTGCTCGGCGACATCTACCTCGGCAAGATCACGAAGTGGAACGACGCTGCGCTCACCGGCCTGAACCCCGGCGTGCCGCTGCCCGACGCAGCCATCGCCGTGGTGCGCCGCGCCGACGGCTCGGGCACCAGTTTCCTGTTCACCAACTATCTCTCGAAGGTGAACGCCGACTGGAAGGCCAAGGTCGGCGAAGGCACGGCCGTGAACTGGCCCACCGGCGCCGGTGGCAAGGGTAACGAAGGGGTTTCGGCTTTCGTGCAACGGCTGCCGAACTCGATCGGCTACGTTGAATACGCGTATGCGAAGCAGAACAAGATGTCCTCGGTGCTGCTGAAGAACCAGGCCGGCGCCTTCGTCGGTCCGGACGACAGCGCGTTCAAGGCCGCCGCCGCCGGCGCCGAATGGGCCAAGACCTTCTACCAGGTGCTGACCGAACAGCCGGGCAAGGACAGCTGGCCGATCACCGGCGCCACCTTCATCCTGATGCACAAGGTGCAGGACAAACCCGCCAGCGCGACCAACACGCTGAAGTTCTTCGAGTGGGCCTACGCCAACGGCGACAAGATGGCCGACGACCTGGACTATGTGGCGCTGCCGCCGACGCTGAAGGACCTGATCCGCAAGCAGTGGGCCGACAACCTGAAGGACGCGGCCGGCAAGGTCATTGCGGCCAAGTGACGGTGCGCTGAACCCAGCATCAGGAGCCCATCTTGGCCGCTACACTGCCCGCCACCCCCTTCGACGAGAAGAGCAACATGGAGCGAGCGGCCCCGCATGGCGAGCCGCCGCCCAGGCGCCGCAACGTGCCCTGGGCGGATGCGGTGTTTTCTGCGCTGACACACGGCGCGGCCTGGCTGACGCTGGCGCTGCTGGCCGGCATCATCGTCTCGCTGTTCATCGGCGCGGCGCCGGCGATCAAGGAGTTCGGCCTCGGTTTCCTCTGGTCCAAGGACTGGGATCCGGTGCAGAACAAGTACGGCGGCCTGGTGATGATCTACGGCACCGTGATGACCTCGTTCATCGCGCTGCTGATCGCCGTGCCAGTGAGCTTCGGCATCGCGATCTTCCTCACCGAGCTGTCGCCGAAATGGCTGAAGCGCCCGCTCGGCGTGGCCATCGAGCTGCTGGCGGCGGTGCCGTCCATCGTCTACGGCATGTGGGGTCTGCTGGTCTTCGGGCCCATCCTGGCCAAGTACGTGCAGGCGCCGCTGCAGGCGGTGTTCGGTGGTGTGCCGTTCCTGGGCACGCTGTTCACCGGCCCGCCGGTGGGCATCGGCATCCTGTCGGCCGGCATCATCCTGGCGATCATGATCATCCCGTTCATCGCCGCGACGATGCGCGACGTGTTCGACGTGACGCCGCCGATGCTGAAAGAGTCGGCCTACGGGCTGGGCTCGACGACCTGGGAAGTGGTCTCGCGGGTCGTGCTGCCGTACACCAAGACCGGTGTCGTCGGCGGCATCATGCTCGGCCTCGGCCGGGCTTTGGGCGAGACGATGGCGGTCACGTTTGTCATCGGCAACTTCAACCAGCTCGACTCGCTGTCGGTCTTTGAAGCCGCCAACAGCATCACCTCGGCATTGGCGAACGAATTCGCCGAAGCCAGCGAAGGTCTGCACCAGGCGTCGCTGATCTACCTCGGCCTGATCCTGTTCCTCATCACCTTCGTCGTGCTGAGTTTTTCGCGCCTGCTGCTGATGCGGCTGCGCCGCGGTGAAGGGAGCCGCACATGAACGGTTTTGGCACTCTCGATGCGGGCCGCATGGCGATGCATCGCAAGCGCAAGATGGTCAACGTGGTGGCGCTGGCGCTGGCGCTGGGCGCGATGGCCTTCGGCCTGTTCTGGCTGCTGTGGATCTTGCTGGAAACCGTGCGCCTGGGTTTTGGCGGCCTGGCGCTGCAGGTCTTCACCGAATCGACACCGCCGCCGCAGGCCGAGGTGGGTGGGCTGGCCAACGCCATCGTCGGCTCGCTGATGATGGTGGGGCTGTCGACGCTGCTGGGCACGCCGATCGGCGTGCTGGCGGGCATCTACCTGGCCGAATATGGCCAGAAGTCCTGGCTCGGCAACATCACGCAGTTCATCAACGACATCCTGCTGTCGGCGCCGTCGATCGTGATCGGCCTGTTCATCTACGCCGCGGTGGTGGCGCCGATGAAGAGCTTCTCGGCCTTCGCCGGCATCCTGGCGCTGGCGCTGATCGTCATTCCGGTGGTGGTGCGCACCACGGCCACGATGCTGGGCTTGATTCCGAACTCCTTGCGTGAAGCGGCCTACGCCCTGGGCACACCGAAGTGGAAGGTGATCTCGGCCGTGACGCTGAAGGCCTCGATGGCCGGCGTCATCACCGGCGTGCTGCTGGCGCTGGCGCGCATTGCCGGCGAAACCGCGCCGCTGCTCTTCACGGCACTGTCGAACCAGTTCTTCACCATGAACATGGGCGAGCCGATGGCCAGCCTGCCGGTGACGATCTTCAAGTTCGCGATGAGCCCTTATGAAAACTGGCAGAAGCTCGCCTGGGCGGGTGTTTTCCTCATCACGCTGGGCGTGCTGGCGCTGAACATCCTGGCGCGTGTGCTGTTCCGCAACAAACACTGAAACCGGGAGCCCCCTGATGGACCGACCCGTCGATTTGCCAACCACCGAGAAGGTCAAGATCGCAGTGCGCGACCTGAACTTCTACTACGGCAGTTTCCATGCGCTCAAGCGCATCAACCTCGACATTCCAGAGCGCAAGGTCACGGCCTTCATCGGCCCCAGCGGCTGCGGCAAGAGCACGCTGCTGCGCACCTTCAACCGCATGTTCGAGCTCTACCCCGAACAGCGCGCCGAAGGCTCGATTGCGATCGACGGCGAGAACATCCTGAAGACCAAGACCGATGTCTCGCTGATCCGCGCCAAGGTCGGCATGGTTTTTCAGAAACCCACGCCATTCCCGATGTCGATCTACGACAACATCGCCTTCGGCGTGCGGCTGTTCGAGACCCTGCCGCGGGTGGAGATGGACGAACGTGTCGAGTGGGCGCTGAAGAAGGCGGCGCTGTGGAACGAGGTCAAGGACAAACTCGGCCAGAGCGGCGCCGGCCTGTCCGGTGGCCAGCAGCAGCGGTTGTGCATCGCACGCGGCATCGCGATCAAGCCCGAGGTGCTGCTGCTCGACGAACCCTGCTCGGCGCTGGACCCCATTTCCACCGGCAAGATCGAAGAGCTGATCCACGAACTCAAGGCCGACTACACGGTGATGATCGTCACCCACAACATGCAGCAGGCGGCACGCTGCAGTGACTACACGGCTTACATGTACCTGGGCGACCTGGTCGAGTTCGGCGCAACATCCGAACTCTTCATGAAGCCGAAGAAGAAGGACACGGAAGACTACATCACCGGGAGATTTGGATGAGCGATAAACATCTCTCGACGCAGTTCGACGCTGAACTGAGCGGCATCTCGAACCGCGTGCTCGAAATGGGCGGCCTGGTCGAATCGCAGGTGGCGCAGGCGATCTATGCGTTGGCGCAGTTCAACGAGGAGACGGCAACGCAGGTGCTGCGGCAGGAAGAACGTGTCAACCAGATGGAGATCGAGATCGACCGCGATCTCTCGGCCATCATCGCGCGGCGCCAGCCAACGGCGCGCGACCTGCGGTTGCTGATCGCCATCAGCAAGACCATCGCCAATCTTGAACGTGTCGGCGACGAGGCGGCGCGCATCGCGCGCACCGTGCAGCGGCTCATCAGCACCGGCGTCTCGACCCGGCTGCGGCTGCCGGTGGCCGACCTCAGCTTCGAGGCCGACCTGGCGATCAACCAGTTGCGCAAGGCACTCGATGCCTTCGCGCGCCTGGACACCGCCAAGGCGCTGGAGGTGCTGAAGCAGGACGACCAGATCGACCAGGAATTCGACGGCCTGCTGCGCAAGCTGATCACCTACATGATGGAAGACCCGCGCACCATCTCGTCGAGCATCGACCTCGTGTTCGTCGCCAAGGCGATCGAACGTGTCGGCGACCACGCGAAGAACCTGGCCGAAGCCATCATCTACGTCGTCAAGGGCACGGACGTGCGCCACACGTCGGTGGAAGCCGTGGAGAACGTCGTCCGATGAGCAGCATCCTTGTCGTCGAAGACGAATCGGCGATCGCCGAGTTGATCTCGATCAACCTGCGCCATGCCGGCTACGAGGTGACGGTGGCGGCCAGTGCCGACCAGGCGCAGACCCTGGTCGACCGCGTGCTGCCCGACCTGGTGCTGCTGGACTGGATGCTGCCCGGCCAGAGCGGCCTGCAGCTGGCCAAACGCTGGCGCGGCGATGCACGCACACGCGAGCTGCCGGTGATCATGCTGACCGCACGCAACGAAGAGGCCGACAAGATCAGCGGTCTCGATGCCGGCGCCGACGACTACCTGACGAAGCCGTTTTCGACCAAGGAGCTGCTCGCCCGCATGCGCGCGGTGCTGCGGCGCAAGGCGCCCGAGGCGCTGGACAGCGCCGTCGACGTGGCGGGCCTGCGGCTGGACCCGGCGACGCGGCGTGTCACGCGCCGCATCGGCGAAGAACTCAAGGACGTGAAGATCGGCCCGACCGAGTTCCGCCTGCTGCATTTCCTGATGACCCATCCCGAGCGGGTGCACAGCCGGGCCCAGCTGCTCGACCGTGTCTGGGGCGACCATGTCTTCATCGAAGAGCGCACGGTCGACGTCCATGTGAAGCGGCTGCGCGAAGCGCTGACGCCGGTGCAATGTGCGGCGCTGATCGAAACCGTGCGGGGCGCCGGCTACCGGCTGACGCAGCAGCTCAGCAGCGCCGTGGCCTGACCGAGCCCATCGATGTCCTGGTTGCTGTCGCGCACCCTGTTGGCAGCACTGGTCGTCGCGATCGGTGCGCTGCTCGGCGGCGTGCTCTGGCACGCCAGCGGCAGCGCACCCTGGGGCGCCGCCATCGGCGCCGGGCTGGGCGCCTGCGTCCTGGTGCTGTCGGACGGGCTGCGTGGCCACCGCCTGATGAACTGGCTGCGTGGCCCGCAGGCCGGTGCCGCGCCGCGCGACGCCGGTTTCTGGGGTGAACTCGGTTACCGCTTCGAACGCACGATGCGGCTGCGCGACATCGCCATCGAAACCGAACGTGGACGCCTGGACCAGTTCCTCTCGGCCATCGAAGCGTCGCCGAACGGCGTGATGCTGCTCGACGCCGGCGACCAGATCGACTGGTGCAACTCGGTCGCCGCCGACCACTTCGGCCTCGACCCGGTGCGCGACCGCCGTCAGCGTGTCACCAACCTGCTGCGCGCGCCGGCCTTCGTGGCCTACCTGCAGCGCGGTGAATTCGACGAGGCCATCCAGTTCGGCGACGCGCACGGCCGGCGCACGTTCTCCGTGCTCGTGCGGCCTTACGGCGACGGCATGAAGCTGGTGCTGTCCAACGACGTCACCGAACGCGAACGCGCCGACGCGATGCGGCGCGACTTCGTCGCCAACGTCTCGCACGAGATCCGCACGCCGCTGACGGTGCTGGCCGGCTTCGTCGAGACCATGGCCGACCTGCCGCTCACCGAGGTGGAACGCAAACGGGTGCTGGTGCTGATGGCGCAGCAGACCGACCGCATGCAGGCCTTGGTGGCCGACCTGCTGACGTTGGCGCAGCTGGAAGGCAGCCCGCGCCCGGCGGCCGACCGCTGGCTCTCGGTGGCGACGCTGATGAAACGTGCCGGCACCGACGCCGCTTCGTTGTCGGCCGGGCGCCACCAGCTCGGTGTCAGCGGCGGCGACGACGCCGAGATCGCCGGCAGCGACACCGAACTGCTCAGCGCCATCGGCAACCTGGTCAACAACGCCGTGCGCTACACACCGGCCGGCGGTCGTATTGAGCTGCGCTGGGCCTGGCGCGAAGACGGTGGTGCCGATGTCGAGGTGGTCGACACCGGCCTGGGCATCGCACGCGAACACCTGGGCCGGCTGACCGAACGTTTCTACCGTGTCGACGGCAGCCGTTCGCGCGAAACCGGCGGTACCGGGCTCGGGCTGTCCATCGTCAAGCATGTGGTGCAGCGCCATGGCGGCGAGATCGATGTGCAAAGCGAACCCGGCAAGGGTTCGCGCTTCCGCCTGACCTTCCCTGCCGTGCGTGTGCGTCAGCGCACGGCAGCCACCGCCGAAGCCACGGCCTGATCGGGGCTCCGGCGGCGGTAGATCGCGGTGATCTCGCCGCGGTCGGTGGGCCGCCGCACGGCGGCTACCAGCAACCAGCCGGCTGTCGCGGGCGGTGCTTCGCGGGCGCGCAGCACACGCAGGCTGAAGTTGCAGCCGGGTGCCGGCAACGCTGCCGCTGCTGCCGTGGCGTCGACCCGGTAGCGGCCGAAGACCTCCAGCGCCGCCACCATCGACGGGCTGCCCGCAGGCACCGCGATGCAGGCGCCGCGCGGCACATGCTCGGCCACCCGCTGCACCAGCGTGCGCGAGCTGCGCGCATAGTCCAGCGCCGGCAGCCACAGCGTCATCAGCAGCAGCCAGCACAGCGCAACCCCGCCCGACGGCAGCACCATGCTCTTCCACACCGCCTCGCGGTGGCGGCCGGTGCGCCAGCGCACCAGCCACAGCCAGGCCAGCGTCGCCAGCGCCGCGAGCAGCAGCTCGACAACATCGAACTCGGGCACGTAACCCGGCAGCAGCCGCGTGACGTTGGCGGCGGGTTTGGCCGGTATGCCGGTCTGCATCGCGGCGTAGACGACCCAGATCGTCACGGCGCAGACGGTGAAGAAGAACATCGAGAACCAGTCGATGGCGGCCGCCGTGCTGCGTTTGAGCGTGGGCAGCGCAAACGCCGCGAGCACGGCCATGCCGGGCAGGGCGAGCATCAGTGCGCGGTCGGAGCCGTTCATCGCGACGTTGGCGGCCATCGCCACCAGCACAGTGACCAGCGGCACCGAGAGGTGGCGGTGCAGCAGGTGGTGGCGCCAGCGCCAGAGAGTCCACAGCACCAGCGGCCAGGCCGGCCACAGGAACCAGGCCCATTGGCGTGCGATGGGCAGCAGGTCGCCGGCACGCACGGGCGCCGTTCGCACATGCCAGGCACCCAGCGCGGTGGCCAGCGCCGCGGCCAGCAGCGTCGAGCCCAACACCCAGGGCACGAGGCGGCGCACTTCGGCATAACTCGACCGCCAGCAGACCAGCGCACCGCCCAGGCCGATGGCCACCGCCATGCTGGGTGCACCACTGCAGGCCAGCACGGCCAGCGCCGCCACCGCACTGAGACGCGGCTGCCAGTGCCGGAACGGTGCCGCGGCCAGCGCCAGCAGGAACAGGCTGACGCCGAAGAGCTGGGCGAGTTCGGGTGTGGTTTCGTGGCCGAGCTGCAGCAGCCCCAGGGTGGCGATCAGCGCCAGCAAGGCACCGTCGGCGATGGCACGTGCGTAGTCCACCGGGTCGGCTTCGCCGCCGAAGGCAAAGGCCAGCGGCTGCGCGGCTTCGGTGCGCGCCAGGTGCAGCGTGGTGTACCAGACCAGGGCCAGCGTCAGCGCCAGCAGCAGTGCAAACGGCAGCCGCGCCGCGACATCGGCGCTGACCAGCGGCGACAGCAGCAGGATGAAAGCCGCGCCCAGCCATTGCGGCAGCAGCGCGGCGTCGCCCGGCACGCCGCCGAGCATCGGCGTCAGCCACGAACTGCGGCCTTCGGCGATGGCCGCCATCTGGCCGAAGGCGACGAGGTCGGCGTTGCGCCAGGGATCGCGATCGAACACCCCGGGCAGCACGTAGGCGGCGCAGAAGATCAGCAGCGCCAGCCGCGGCAGGCGGCGGGCGCCGCGCTGCGTGACGAGGGCGGGGTTGGGGCTGTTCACAGGGTCGACATCATGCCCGACGCAGGCACAAAAAAAGGCAGCCGAAGCTGCCTTTGTCATGCACAACAACGCGGCAGAAAATCAGGCCGGCGTGTCGGTGGCAGGTGCTGCCGGGGCCGACGGCTTCTTCAGGCCGACGCGCGCAAACTTGTTGCGGAACTTCTCGACGCGGCCGCCGAGGTTGTCGATGCTCTTCTGCGTGCCGGTGTAGAACGGGTGCGTCTCGCTGGTGGTTTCCAGCTTGATCAGCGGCAGTTCGCGGCCGTCTTCCAGCTTGATCATTTCCTTCGACTGCACGCACGAGCGTGTGACGAACTTGAAGCCGTTGCCCAGGTCCTGGAACACGACTTCGCGGTAATTCGGGTGAATGCCTTCTTTCATGGGTGCCTCTGCAGTGTGTCGGGAGCCACGTCGCGATGCGCGACGCACTTGCCGGTTGGCGGGTAACCGCGAAGTATAACTTAGCCGCCTCGACGCATCATGTCGAAGAAGTCCAGGTTGTTCTTCGTCGCCTTCATCTTCTCGAGGATGAACTCCATCGCCTCGATCTCGTCCATCGGGTAGAGCAGCTTGCGCAGGATCCAGCTCTTCTGCAGGATTTCCGGCTTCAGCAGCAGTTCTTCGCGGCGCGTGCCCGACTTGTTGATCAGGATCGACGGGTAGACACGTTTCTCGGCCATGCGGCGGTCGAGGTGGATTTCGCAGTTGCCCGTGCCCTTGAACTCTTCGTAGATGACCTCGTCCATGCGCGAGCCGGTGTCGATCAGCGCGGTGCCGATGATGGTCAGCGAACCACCTTCCTCGACATTGCGCGCAGCACCGAAGAAACGCTTCGGGCGCTGCAGCGCGTTGGCGTCGACACCGCCGGTCAGCACCTTGCCGCTGGACGGCAGCACGTTGTTGTAGGCGCGGGCCAGACGCGTGATGCTGTCGAGCAGGATCACCACGTCCTTCTTCATCTCGACCAGGCGCTTGGCGCGTTCGATCACCATCTCGGCCACCTGCACGTGGCGCGCCGCGGGTTCGTCGAAGGTGGAGCTGATGACCTCGCCGCGCACGGTGCGCAGCATCTCGGTCACTTCCTCGGGCCGCTCGTCCACCAGCAGCACGATCAGGTGCACTTCGGGGTGGTTGGCGACGATGGCATGCGCCAGGTGCTGCATCATCACCGTCTTGCCGGTCTTCGGCTGCGCCACGAGCAGGGCACGCTGGCCTTTGCCGATGGGCGCGATCAGGTCGATGATGCGGCTGGTGATGTTCTCTTCGGCCTTGATGTCGCGTTCGAGCTTGAACTGCTCCTTGGGGAACAAGGGCGTCAGGTTCTCGAACATGATCTTGTGCTTGCTCTCCTCGGGCGTGACGCCGTTCACGCGGTCGACCTTGACCAGCGCGAAGTAGCGTTCACCGTCCTTGGGCACCCGCACTTCACCTTCGACGTTGTCGCCGGTGTGCAGGTTGAAGCGGCGGATCTGGCTCGGGCTCAGGTAGATGTCGTCGGTGGACGCCATGTAGCTGGCTTCAATGCTGCGCAGAAAGCCGAAGCCGTCGGGCAGCACTTCGAGCACACCGTCGCCGAAGACCTGCTCGCCGCCCTTGGCGCGCTTCTTCATGATCGCGAACATCAACTCCTGCTTGCGCAGGCGGGCGACGTTCTCGATTTCCAGCGCTTCGCCCATCTTGATGAGCTCGGAGACGTGCTGGGCTTTCAGTTCGGACAGATGCATGGGTCGCGACCCTCGTCGTCACGGCGCCGTGCGTGCACCCGAAGAGCGGGCGCGTCGCAAGGACGCTGGCGGAATGCTGGTGTTGTAAGCCGATGCCACGCGCCACCGTTGCTGGTGGCCGATAAGCGCCGAACGTGTCGGGGCGTGGTGGCGGACCGGTTGGCGCCCGGGGGTACCGGGCAACCAACGGGCCAGATTATAGATGACCGTCGAGGAAGGCCGTCAACTGGGCTTTCGAGAGGGCGCCGACTTTTGTTGCGGCGAGTTCACCGCCCTTGAACAACATCAGCGTCGGGATGCCGCGGATGCCGTACTTGCCCGGCACGTCGCGGTTCTCGTCGACGTTCATCTTGGCGATCTGCAGGCGGTCGCCATAGTCCTTCGACACTTCCTCGAGGATGGGGGCGATCATCTTGCAGGGGCCGCACCATTCGGCCCAGTAGTCCACCAGCACCGGCTTGTCCGATTGCAGGACGTCGCTGCCGAAGGAATCGTCGGTGACGTGCTTGATCAGGTCACTGCTCGTAGAGGCGTTCATAGAGGCATTCTCCGGGGCCCGAAGGCGGGGGCACCCTGCGACGGCAAGGCACAATGAATTTTCGCACAAAGCCTTGTTTGCTGCCCTTGACCACTGCCTGTCCCTGTCTATGGCTGCGATAGCGACAACGCAGCCCGGTGCGGCCGCCACCTGGGCGGCGGTAGCGAGGTCGGCGCGGCAGTGGCTGGCGAGCCAGGGCCTGCCGCTGCGCGACAGCGTGCTGCTGGTGCCCTTCGCGGCCCTGCTGGCGCCGGCACGCGACGCGTTCGCGGCACAAGGCGGCTGGTTGCCGCGCATCGAGACGCCACTCACGCTGGCGGCGTCGCTGGGCCCGGCGCCGCAGGCCACGCCCGGCGCGCTCAGCGGCGACGCCGTGCTCGACCGGCTCAACGCCCAGATGCTGTTGCGCCAGCAGCCCTGGGGCGGCGCGCGCGAGCGGCAGGATCGGCGCGGCTTTGCCCACATCGTCGCTTCGATGGTCGACGCGGCCCAGGCTTTTGCCGACGCCGCGGCGCTGCATGCACCCGCGCAGCGCGCCGACTTCTGGGCCACGGCGCGCGCCGCCTTGCCGCCGACCGCGGCCCCGGCAGCATTCGAGTCGCTGCTGCTGCGTGTGGCGCTGGAATGGGCGGCGCAGGGTGGGACGTACACCACCGACAGCTTGTTCGCGCACCGGCCCGCCGCCTGGCTGCTGGTGCGCCTGGGCGGCGCCGACGCACTGGCCGAGGCCTTGCCCGCAGCCACCGGCGCGCCGGGCCTGGTGATCGACCTGGATGCCGACAACGCCGCCTCGGCGCCGCCGCAGCGCTGGGTCTGCGACAGCCTGGAGCAAGAGGCGCAGGCCGCCGCCGCGCAAGTCATCACCGCCTTGAACGAAGGCCGCGCGCCGGTGGCGCTGGTGGCGCTGGACCGTGTGCTGGTGCGCCGCGTGCGCGCCTTGCTCGAACGCCAGGCCGTGCAACTGCTCGACGAAACCGGCTGGACGCTGACGACCACCCGCGCCGCCGCCTGGCTGATGAGCCTGCTGCGCGCCGCCGCCGCCGATTCAGCCGCCGAGGCCGCCACCGACGCCCGGCTCGAATGGCTCAAGGGCTGGCCGCCGGCAGCGGCGGCGCCGCGGGCGCTGGCGGCGCTGGAAGCCGCCTGGCGCGGCGGGCGGCCGCTGCAGGGCGACGCGCTGGCGCTGTGGTCCGATGCGGCGCAGGCCCTGCAAGCTTTCAACGCCCGCCGTGAACAGACGCTGGCCGAATGGCTGCTCGGCCTGAGCGCCTTGCTCGGCGCCGACGGCAGCTTCGAAACACTGCAGGCCGACGCCGCCGGCGAACAGGTGCTGCGTGCGCTGCGCCTGGGTTCGATGGACCCCGCCTGGCGCCAGGCCGCCGACGCCTTGCGGCTCGACCTGGCCGGCTTCACCGCCTGGGTCGACAACACACTCGAAGCGGCGCAGTTCCTGCCGCCGCCAGGGCCCGAGGCCGAGGTCGTGCTGACGCCGCTGGCACGCGCCATCGGCAGGCCGTTTGCGCAGGTGGTGGTGCCGGCAGCCGACCAGCGCCACCTGGGCGCCATCGAGCCGGCGGCGTCGCTGATCGGCGAAGCGCTGGCACAAACGCTGGGCCTGGACAGCGCCGCGCAACGCCGCGTCCGCCAGCGCCTGGCGTTTGCGCAGCTGCTGCGCGCGCCCGCCGTCGCCTTGTTGCGGCGCCGCCTCGACGGCGACGAGCCGCTGGCCGCCAGCCCCGAGGTCGAAGCCCTGGCGCTGGCGCGGGCGTTGGCCGGCACGCCACTGCCGCCGGAACGCAACTGGCTGCCGGCGCAGCAAGACGTGGCGCTGCAACCGCTGCCGCGCCCGGCGCCGGCCGCGGCGCAAGACCTGCCGCAGCGCCTGAGCGCCAGCAGCGTTGAAGCGCTGCGCCAATGCCCGTACCGTTTTTTCGCCCGCGCCGTGCTGCGTGTCACCGAATCCGAGGAGGTCGACGCCGAGCTCGCCAAACGCGACTACGGCAACTGGCTGCATGCGGTACTGCACCGTTTCCACCGCGACCGCGATGCTGGAAACGACGGCGGAAGCGACGATTCAGCGGCGCTGGCCGCCGCTGCCGACGCCGTCACCACCGAGCAGCAGCTCGACGCGTCCGAACTGCTGCCGTACCGCGCCAGCTTCGAGACCTTTGCACCGGCCTACCTGGCCTGGCTGCACGAACGCGACGCACAAGGCTGGCGCTGGGAAGACGGCGAAGCCGAACGCAGCGTTTCGCCGCCCGCGCTGCAGCCCCAGCAGTTGAAAGGCCGGCTCGACCGGCTCGACCGCGGACCCGATGGCTCGCTGCAGCTCATCGACTACAAGACCGGCAGCCTCGCCAGCCTGAAGGCCAAGGTGGCGACGCCGCTCGAAGACACGCAGCTCGCGTTCTACGCCGCGCTGGAGCCTGGCACGCGCAGCGCGCTGTACCTGGCGCTCGACGATGCGAAGGCGCCGGTGGAAGTGGTGCACGACGATGTCGTCGCCACCAGCAGCGTGCTGCTGCAGCACCTGGGCGCCGAAATGGCGCGCCTGCGCGACGGCGCCGGCCTGCCGGCTTTGGGCGAAGGCGCGGTCTGCGACACCTGCGAAGCCCGCGGCCTGTGCCGGCGCGACCACTGGAGCGGCGTGTGAGCGTGAGCGAGAGCGTGAGCGGTCCCGCCTACCGCATCGGTGGCCGCGAAGCCGGCCCGGACGCTTTCTACGCCGCCGCCTGCGACCCGCAGCGCAGCGTCGTCATCGAAGCCTGCGCCGGTGCCGGCAAGACCTGGATGCTGGTCTCGCGCATCCTGCGTGCGCTGCTGGCCGGCGCCGAGCCGCAGCAGATTCTGGCCATCACCTTCACGCGCAAGGCCGCCGGTGAAATGCGCGAGCGCCTCGACCAATGGCTGGCCGAGTTCGCCAGCCCCGCGGCCGACGACGCCCAGCGGGTGGCCGCGCTGCGCCAGCGGGGCCTGCCCGCGGCCGAGGCCATCGCGCTGGCGCCGGCCTTCGGCGCGCTGCACGGCCGCCTGCTCGCCGCCGGCCGTGCCGTGGAGGTGCGCACTTTCCACGGCTGGTTCGCCCAGCTCGTGACGCATGCGCCGATGCAGCTGCTCGACGCCGTCGGCCTGCCGCCGCGGGCCGAGCTGCTGGAGGACACCAGCGTGCTGCGGCCGGCGCTGTTCCGGCGTTTCCACCGCGCCGTGCAGGACAACGCGGCGCTGCGCCAGGACTACCTGGCGCTGGTGCGTGAACACCGCCGCAGCACGCTGCTGCAATGGCTGAATGCCGCCTGGCAACGTTCGACCGAGCTCGAATGCGCGATAGCAGCCGGCACGCTGGATCACGCCGTGCCGGCGGCGGCATCGGTCTGGCCCGAACTGGCGGGCCTGGTGGACCCGCGGGCGTTGATCCTGCGCGCGCCGCTGCGCGACGAGCTCGACACGCTGGCGCGCCAGCTCGGCAGCAGCGGCAAGGCCATGCCGCAGAGGGCGGCCGCGGCGCTGCAGGACGCGATGGCCGCACCCGACGTCGCCGCCGCGTTTGCCGGCCTCTGGAACGCCTTGTTCACCGGCGCCGGCACGCCGCGCAAGCATCTCGGTGAATCGCTTCTGCTCGACAGCGTGCGCGAACGGCTGGCGCTGATCGGCACGATGTGCCAGCAGGACGCCGCGCACCGCGACCACGCCCGCATGGCGCGGCTGGCGCGCGTGCTGCTGGCCGAGTTCGCAGCGCTCAAGCGCCAGCGTGGCCTGGCCGACATGGCCGACCTGGAGCGTGCGGCGCTGGCGATGCTGGGCGACAGCGCGGTGGCCGGCTGGGTGCAGGAGCGGCTGGACCAGCGTGTGCGCCACGTGCTGATCGACGAGTTCCAGGACACGAGCCCGCTGCAATGGCAGGCGTTGCACGGCTGGTTGTCGTCGTACGCCGGCGCCGGCGGCGGCTTGAGCGGGCAGCGGCCGCCGTCGGTGTTCATCGTCGGCGACCCCAAACAAAGCATCTACCGCTTTCGTCGCGCCGACCCGCGCGTGTTCGACGCCGCACGCGACTTCGTCGTCGACGGCCTCGACGGCCTGGCGCTGGCCTGCGACCACACCCGCCGCAACGCGCCGGCGGTGATGGCGGCGCTGAACACCGTGTTCGACGACGCGCAGCGGCTGGACGGCTGGGGCCCGTTCCGTGCCCACACCACGGACGCCACCGCCGCCGGCCGGGTGCAGGCGCTGCCCGGCGTGCCGCGGCCCGAGAAGGCGCCGAAGCTGCAGCGTGAGCACTGGCGCGATTCGCTCACCGAGCCGCGGCACGAAGCCGAAGAGCAGCTGCGCCAGCAGGAAGCGGCGTTGATCGCCGACGGCGTTGCCGCCTTGATGGCGACGCACGGTGTCGCTGCAGGCGACGTGATGGTGCTGTCGCGCACACGCCGCACGCTGCGCCTGGTGGCCGACGCGCTGGCGCAGCGCCAGTTGCCGCATGTGGCGCCGGAAAACCTGGCGCTGGCCGAAGCGCCCGAAGCGCTGGACCTGGCGGCGCTGCTCGACGTGCTGGCGTCGCCGGGCCACGACCTGTCGCTGGCGCGGGCGCTGAAGAGCCCGCTGTTCGGCGCTTCGGACGCCGATCTGCTTTGGTTGATGCACGAGGCGCAGCGCCGCGCGCGGCCCTGGCTCACGGCGTTGCTGGCCAGCACGCCTGCCGCAGCGGCCCTGCTGCGGGCGCAGGCGCTGCTGCACGCCTGGCTGCCCGCCGCCGCCACGCTGGCACCGCACGACCTGCTGGACCGCATCGTCGGCGAAGGCGAACTGCTGCCGCGCCTGGCCGCCGTGGTGCCGGCGCCGCGCCGCCATGCTGCGCTGCGGGCCGTGCATGCGGTGCTGGCCGCGGCGCTGGAACACGACGGTGGCCGCTACGCCAGCGTCTACGCCTTCGTGCGCGCCTTCAAGGCCGGCCTGCTGCAGGCCAGCGGCAGCGCGCCGGTCGACGCCGTGCAATTGCTCACCGTGCACGGTGCCAAGGGGCTGGAGGCCCGCGCCGTGTTCATCGCCGACGCCGACCCGGCGCCGCGGCCGGCCGAACGTGCCACGCTGCTGGTCGACTGGCCGGTGGCCGCCGCCGCGCCGCTGCGTGTGGCCTTCGTGCGCAGCGAAGCCCGGGTACCGCCGTCGTTGCAGGCTTTACGCGACGACGAAATGGCGGCGCGTGCGCGCGAAGAACTCAACGGCCTCTACGTGGCGATGACACGCGCCCGCGAGTGGCTGACCTTCGGCCACACCGAGCCGCACCGGCGCGGCAACCAGCGCAGCTGGTGGCAGCGTGTCGAGGCGCTGACCACGCTGTGGCGGCCACCGTCCGCAACCGCCGACGCAACCGCCGACGCAACCGGCGCGACCGCCGCCATCGCCCACGTGCCGGTGCTGCCACGGCTGCAGCGTGCCATGCCGCCGCCGCGCCGCGATGTCGCCGACGACCCCGCTGCAGCGCGCCTGGGCCAGGCCGTGCACCGTGCGCTGGAATGGCTGGGCCGGCCGGGCGCGCCGTTCGACCGCGCTGCCTGGCCGGCGGTGGCCGCGGCGGCGGCCGCCGGTTTTGCCAGTGACGCCGCGGCCGTGCTCGGCGCCGTGCGCAGCGTGCTCGACAGCCCCGACTGCAGCCGCTTCTTCGGCGGCCCGGCCTTGCGCTGGGCCGGCAACGAAGTGCCGCTGGCCGACGGCGCCGGCATGCTGCGCATCGACCGCCTGGTGCACCTGACTGAGCCCGATGGCCCAACCTGGTGGGTGCTGGACTACAAGCTGAACACCCGCCCCGCCGAACTGCCGGCCCACCGCGCGCAGATGGCACGCTACATGGCCGCCGTGGCCGCGGCGCAGCCGGGTGAACGCGTGCGCGGCGGTTTCATCACCGGCCGTGGCGACTTCGTGGACTTCGGCATCCTGGTGTGAACAGCGGCCGGAAACCGGCCCACTTCGGTGCACCGGCGGGGGCCGACTCGGGGTTCAATGCGGAGGATATGTCGTCCCCGGTCACGCCTGACAAAGCTGCGAACACGCCACCGCGCCCGAACGCGTTGCGCATGTTCGGCCGCTACCAATTGCTGCGCCTGCTCGGCAAGAGCGAGCGCACGATGGCCTGGCTCGTCTCCGACACCCAGGCCGGCGCCGAGTTCTTCATCGTGCTGCCGCGTGTGCAACCGGTGGGCGCCGCGGCGATGGAACGCTGGGCCCAGGCCGTGCATCGCGCCGGGCGGCTGAACCACCCGGGCCTGGCGTCGGCGGTAGAGATCGGCGTCCAGGACGGCTGGCCCTATGCCACCTACGACGCCGCCGGCCTGGCGACGCTGGCCGACCGCTTCGGCAGCAAGGGCCTGCCTGCGGTGGACATGGCGAGCCTGGTGGTGCAGGCCGCCGAAGGCCTGGCCTTCGCCCACGAAGGCGGTGTCGGCCACCACGACGTGCAGCCCTATCTGCTGCTGGTCGACGACGCCGGCCTGCTGCGGGTGGCCGGCCTTGAGGTCGCCAGCGAAGCCCAGCCCGACGCCGACCGCAGCCAGACCGGTGTCGAACCCGGCGCGCTGCGCTCGCAGCGCAACGCCGCGCAGCGCGACGTGCTCGCTTTGGGCATCGTGCTGCACCAGGCGCTGGTGGGGCAGCCGGCGCTGGACGAACCCGATGTCGGCCGTGTCATCGATCGCCTGCCGCCGCAGGGCCGTGAGATCGTGCGCCTGCCTTGGAACATTCCGCAGCCGCTGCCCGAGCCGCTGCGCGCCATCGTCAACCGCGCCACCGACCGCCAGGAACGCCAGCGTTACCGCAACGCGCGCACGCTGGCACGGGCGCTCGAAGGCTGGCTGAAGATCGAAGCCGGCGGCGCCAGCGGCCCGCTGGCACTGCTGCAGGACAAACTGCGTGCCGCCGGCGTGTTGCCCTCGCTGCCCGGCGCCGCGCAGCAGGCGGCGCGGCTGGCGCTGATGGAACGCCAGCACACCAGCGAACTTGCCGACGCCGTGCTGCACGACCTGGCGCTGGCCTTCGAACTGCTGCGCGCCGTCAACACCGCCCAGGTGCGGGGTGCCCAGGTCTCGGGCAGCGGCCCGGTGCTCACGGTGCGCCGCGCCATCGCGATGCTGGGTCTGGAAGGTGTGCGCCGCGCGGCGCTGGCCTTGCGTCCCTGGCCCGGGCCTTTGAACGAGGCGGGTGCTGCGTCGCTGGAGCGGCTGATCGTGCGTGTCAAACGCGCCGGCCGCGTCGCGCTGGTCTTGCGGCCGGCCGGCTACGACGCCGAGGTCGTCTACCTCATCACACTGCTGCAGAACCTGGGCCGGCTCGTCGTGCAATACCACTTCGCCGACGAAGCGACGCAGATCCGCCGCCTGATGCAGCCCGCGCCCAGCGGCCGTGCGGGTGAACCCGACGAGCCCGGCATGAGCGAAGAGGGTGCCGCCTTCGCCGTGCTGGGTGCCGACATCGAAGCCATCGGCGCCGCCGTGGCCCGCCACTGGGGGCTGGACGACAGCGTGCTGCACATGATCCGCCGCCTGCCGGTGGCCGCGCCGGTGCGTTCGGGCGACAGCGACGACGACCTGCTGCGCCTGGTGGGCAGCGCCGCCAACGAAGCCGCCGACGTGCTGGGCCTGCCGGCAGCGGCCGTTCAGCCGGCGCTGCAGCGGGTGGTGCTGCGTTATGGCCGGGCGCTGAACTTCACGCTGAAAGATTTGCAGACCGCGTTGCAGGGCCCGGCGCAAGGCAGCATCTCGGCCGCCACCGCGCAGATGCCGCTGGATGCCGAACCCGTGGCGCCGAAGCCGAAGCCGGCGCCACTGCCGCCCGGCGGCCTGCGCGCCGCAGCCGCCGCCCGCGCCACCAGCCGATGAGCGCAGCCACGACCGCCGCGCCGCCGCGCCTGGGCCGCTTCGAACTGAAGCGCGTGCTCGGCCGCGGCGCCCAGGCCACCGTCTGGTTGGCGCACGACCCGCGGCTGGACCGCGAGGTCGCCGTCAAGCGCCTGAATCCGTCGGCCGACGCCCATTCGGTGAGCCAGTGGCTGCACGAAGCGCGTGCCGTGAGCCGGCTCAACCACCCGCACATCGTGCCGGTGTTCGAAGCCGACCAGCAGGGCAACGAAGCCTGGATGGTGTTCGAATACGTACCCGGCCCGACGCTCGCCGAAGCCATGCGCGGCCGCGGCCCGTGGGCGCCGCGCGAAGCCGTGTCGTTGATGCTGGACGTGCTCTCGGCGCTGGCCGCGGCGCAGGCGCAAGGCATCGTGCACCGCGACCTGAAGCCCTCGAACCTGCTGATGGGCAGCGACGGCCGGGCGCGGGTGATGGACTTCGGCATCGCCGCACGGCTGGCCGGCGGCTCGCGCACCGACCCCATCGGCATCGTCGGCACGCCGGGCTACATCTCGCCAGAAGCGGCACGTGCGGCGACGCCGACGCCGGCGATGGACGTGTTCTCGGCCGGCGTCGTGCTGGCCGAACTGCTCAGCGGCACGCGCCTGCTGCGCGAAAGCGACCCGATGCGCGCGCTGGCCCGCGTGCAGCAGGAAAACCTGGTGCTGCCACCCGGCGTGGCGGTCGACGACAAGCTGCGCGACATCGTGCAGCGTGCGCTGGCGCGCGACCCGGCGCAGCGTTTCGCCACCGCGCAAAGCCTGCACACGGCGCTGTCGGAATGGCTGCAGCCGGAAGCTGCGGCCGAGCCTGCACCCGGCGCCGGCCACGGCACGCTGGACTTCCTGCTGCGCCGCATGCGCAACAAGGGCGACTTTCCGGCGCTGTCGGAATCGGTCGGGCGCATCCAGAAGGTGGCCACCTCCGAAACCGAAAGTCTGGCCAGCCTGTCGGCCGAGATCCTGAAGGACGTGGCGCTGACGAACAAGCTGCTGCGCATGGTCAACACCGCGCATTTCAGCAACTCGGGCGGCGCCGTCAGCACCGTGTCGCGCGCGGTGGCGCTGGTCGGGTTTGCCGGCATCCGCAACATGGCGCTGTCGCTGGTGCTGATGGAGCACATGCGCGACAAGTCGCACGCCCAGTTGCTGCGCGAAGAGTTCCTGCGCGCGCTGATGGCGGGCACGCTGGCCGACGAACTGTCACCGAACTCGCGCGACGGTGAAGAGGCCTTTCTCGGCTCGATGTTCCAGAACCTCGGCCGCCTGCTCACCGAGTACTACTTCCCCGACGAAGCGCTGCAGATCCGCCAGCAACTGCCGGCCGGCGAAGCCGCGGCGGCGGCACGCGAAGGCATCGCCGGCAAGGTGCTGGGCATCGGTTTCGAAGAGCTGGGTGTGGCCATCGCCAAGAGCTGGGGCCTGCCGGACACACTGCAGCGTGCGATGCGCTCACCCGCCGGCGAGACACCGGCGCGCGCCGTCGATCGGGGTGTCGAACGCCAGCGCTGGGCCGGCCGCGCCGGCAACGAACTCGTCGACGCGATGCTGCTCTACGAAGGCGAGGCGCTGAAGCGCCGCCTCGGCGAGATCGGCGAACGTTTTGCCGCCGTGCTGGGCCTGCCGGCGCGCGACATCGTCGAAGCCGTGCAGCTGGCGCGGCCGCGCCTGGCGCAACTGACCGCCGCAATGGGCCTGCAGCTGGCCGCCGGCAGCCCTGCGCGCCGGCTGCTGGTGTCGGACGCGCACGACGCGCGCAACCCGGTGATGGACTCGCTCGCGGGCCACCAACTGCAACCGACCCAGGTGCTGTACACCGCCGGCACCCCGGCGCCGGACGCGGCGGCGCGTGTGCCGATGGCCGAACTGCTGGCCGCGGGCATCCAGGACATCACCAACAGCATGGTGGCCGACAACTTCAAGCTCAACGAAGTGCTGCGCATGGTGCTGGAGACGATGTACCGCGCTCTAGGCTTTCGCCGCATCGTCTTCTGCCTGCGCGACCCGAAGACCGAAACCCTGACCGGCCGCTTCGGCCTGGGCGAGGGCGCCGCCCCGGTGAGCAAGGTCTTCAAGGTGCCGCTCAAGCCCAAGGGCATACCCGATCTCTTCAGCGCCGTCTGCGCCAAAGGCGTGGACACGTTGATCGCTGACGCCACCAGCGCCAACATCGCAGCGCGGCTGCCAGCCTGGTACCGCGAAGGTGTCAACGCACCGTCGTTCCTGCTGCTGCCGCTGGCGATGAAAAACGCGCCGTTTGCGCTGATCTATGCCGACAAGGCCGAGCCCGGTTCGCTGGTGCTGGGCGAGAAGGAACTCTCGCTGCTGCGCACGCTGCGCAACCAGGCGGTGATGGCGTTCCGGCAGAGCGGGGCAGGGTAGAGGGCCCACCCCCGACCTGGCGGTCGGGCGGAGCCCGACCGCCAGCGTCCGCTTGGTTCTTTCTCGCTCACATGCGCAGCGAAGGTGACGAGCCGACGGCGAGCGGTGGCAGGCCTCTGGGACGATGCGCATGGCGGTGGCACGCGCCAAAGTAGCTACGCGGTGAAGATCCTGAAAATCACGCTAACGCGGTTTCGCGACGCTCAGTCCTCTGCGTGCAACCGCGTATTGAAGCTATCGAGTTGCCACTGCAGGTACTTGCCAATACCGGCGACATCAGGAAAGAGTGTCCCCGCGTGTACGTCTTCGGCATCGACCAGATGATCCAGTAGCTTCTTCTTGCAGCGCCGGTCAATGACGACACGTCGAAACATGGCTCGACTTCCACCCTGTACCGCATCTTGCTGCCTCGTAACCAGATAGGGGAGGTGGTCCCCAAATGGGCGACTGCACACCGTATGGTGTCCCGCCTGTACGAGCATTCTCGGCGTGCTCCTCGGATCGTAGAGAACCACACGTGGCTCCAGCTTCATTGCCGTAGCGGTGGAGTCGAACGAAAGGGTGAACCGCTTCTCCTCCGCGGTCAACTTGACCCCGCCCGTCTTGTAGTCGAAGACATTTCGATCAAGAAAGTACAACTCTCCGTCCTGGTCTGGTTCGCTAGCGCACGCGAAGTAGACAGCGACCCAGAAGTTCGACGTCCAATCCAGTAGCCGCGTCGGAACGTCATAGTGCTGCATCACACTGAGCCATGCAAGGAGGTCGCGTCTGTCGGGCAATACCGCGATCCCGATGTCTATTCCTGCAAGACCGAGCGACTGCATGTGGTTCTGAAACTTCTTCACGAGGAAGCTCTCAAGTACTTGAGTTGCTCCCCATTGAGATCTTTCAACTTTTCGCATCAGCGAAGGGACAAGAGTCTTGCAGCACCCAGGTTGACCCCGAAAGGTCAAGCTCATTCCCTGATGCACATTGAGGCCCTCGAGGTCATCCCAAAGTCCCACAACCGCAGAAATGCTATTCAGTGGTTTGCCAAACGTCAGGTCGTCTACAGGCTGCACAGCTGTCGTCTACCGGGCGCGGTACGGGATGGCGGAGGTCATGAATCGAGTCTCAGTCGAAGAGGTCTGAGTTGCACGAAGTGACACAGACGATTGACGCATCAACAGCTTCTGAGCCATCGAATCACCCGGAAAGCCGTATGAATGCTGGCTAACGACAGTTGAAGGTGACGAGCCTTACCCCCGGCACTGGTTGCAACGCTAAGGGCTGCTTGGTTCCCCACCTGACCCGGTTGGGCGCGCTTCCATGCGGGGAGGCCCGTCAGGGACGCATTCTACCGAAGGTGCAGTGCGTCGGCGCCGAAGGTGATGCCCAGCGGCTCGATCAGCACCTGCTTCGGGCCTTCTTCCACGCGCCCGGCGACGATGGCATCGACACCTTGCGCCCGTGCCACCGCCACCGTGCGCTCGGCATCTTCTGCGGCCACGAACAGCGCAAAGCCGGCGCCCATGTTCAGCGTGCCGTAGGCTTCTTCATCGCCCTGGCCGGCTTGCGCCTGCATGAACTGCAGCACCGGCGGCACGGCCGGCACGGTGTGGATGCGGTAGGTCAGCGCCTTCGGGTGGCGCAGCAGTTTGCGCCAGCCGTGGCCGGTGATGTTGGCGGCGTAGTGCACGGCCACGCCGGCCTGCCACAATGCTTCCGTCACCGGCGAATACAGCGTCGTCGGCGCCAGCAGCGCGTCGCCATAGCCCAGGCCGGGCGCTACTTCGGTGAGATAACCCTGCGGCAGGCGCTCCACCAGCTTGCGCGCCAGGCTCAACCCGTTGGCGTGGATGCCGCTGCTGGCCAGCAGCACGATGGCGTCGCCGGGTTCGAGCTGTTCGCCCAGCGACAGCCGCTGTTTCGGGTTGACGAGGCCGGTGCAAGAAGCCGCGAGGTCGATGCGGCCGGCTTCGACGATGCCGGCCAGCGCCGGCGTTTCGCCGCCGCCCCAGGCCACCTTGCAGGTGTCGCAGGCGGCCTTCCAGCCGGCCACCAGGGCCTGGGCGCGTTCGTTGTCGGCGAACCAGTCGCTGCCGCCTGCGGCCCAGTAGGCCTGCACCACCAGCGGCGTCGCGCCGACGGTGATGAGGTCGTTGATCGCCATCGCGATGGTGTCCTGCGCTATTGCACCGTAGTAGCTCTTGCCGGTGAGGCGCTGCATCTCGTCGGCCACCAGGGCTTTGCTGCCCAGGCATTCGACGATGCTGGCCAGGTAGAACGGACCGACGTCGACGACATAGGCCGATTCGCCGCGTGATGCCGCGACTTCGCTGAAGCCGTGGCCGCCCAGGTGCGTGGCGGTGGCGGCAGCGGCGCGCTGCGCGGCCACCTTCAGCGGATCGATGAGGTCGTAGACGACGCCCGCTTGCGCGTAGCTCAGTGGCGTGGGGCTCGTCGGCAGGGCGGAGGCTTGCATGGGCCGGGATTATCCCCCGGGGCCCGTCCGTAGAATGGCCCGCATGAGCTACGTCGTTCTCGCGCGCAAGTACCGGCCGAAAAGTTTCGACCAGATGGTCGGCCAGGAGCATGTGGTGCGCGCGCTGACCAATGCGCTCGAACAGAACCGGCTGCACCATGCCTACCTGTTCACCGGCACCCGCGGCATCGGCAAGACCACCGTCAGCCGCATCCTCGCGAAAAGCCTGAACTGCACGGGCGCGGACGGGCAAGGCGGCATCACCGCCCACCCCTGCGGCGTCTGCCAAGCCTGCACCGAGATCGACGCCGACCGCTACCTCGACTACATCGAGATGGACGCGGCCAGCAACGGCGGCAAGGAAGAGATCAAGGACCTGATCGAACGCGCGGCCTACAAACCCGGCGTCGGCCGCTTCAAGGTCTTCATGATCGACGAGGCGCACCAGCTCTCGAAAGACGCCTTCAACGCGCTGCTGAAGACGCTGGAAGAACCGCCCGAGTACCTGAAGTTCGTGTTGGCCACGACCGACCCCGAAAAGGTGCTGCCCACCGTGCTGAGCCGCTGTCTGCAGTTCAACCTGCGGCCGATGGCGCCCGAGACCGTGCACGCCTATCTGGCCCAGGTGCTGCCGGCAGAAGACGTGGCCTTCGACGAAGGTTCGCTGCGGCTGGTGTCGCGCGCGGCGCGCGGCTCGATGCGCGACGCGCTCTCGCTCACCGACCAGGCCATCGCCTACGGCGGTGGCCGGCTCGACGAAGCCGTCGTGCGGGCGATGCTCGGCAGCGTCGACCGCAGCCATGCCCGCACGCTGGTGGAAGCCTTGGCGCGACGCGACGGCGCTGCGGTGCTGGCGGCGGTGGACGGCTTGCGCAGCCTCGGGCTGTCGGCCGGCGCCACGCTCGAAGAGATGGCCGGCCTGCTGCAGCAGATGGCGGTGGAGCAGGCGGTGCCGGGTGCACTCGATCCACAAGACCCCGAGGGCGCCGATGCCGTGCGGCTGGCACCGCTGCTGCCGCCCGACGAGACGCAACTGCTCTACAGCATCGTGCTGCACGGCCGCGCCGAGCTGGCGCTGATGAGCGACGAATACGGCGCGCTCACGATGGTGCTGCTGCGCCTGCTGGCCTTCCCGCCGGCCGGCGGCGCGCCGCGGCCGGCACCGCGGGCGGCGCCGCTGCGCGCGCCATCACCCCCCGCGGCGACGCTGGCCGTGCCGCTGCCGACGACACCGCCGGCGAAAACACCCGCCGCGCCAGCTGCACCAGCCCAGCCACCGCGCGCTGCCGCACCCGCGCCGCTGCCTCCGTCGGCGCCGGCACCGGTGCCGGTGCCGCGGCCCGAACCGGCGGTGCGTGCGGCCGAGCCGACACCGCCCACGATCTCGCCCGTTGCCGCCCCCCGCACGCCGCTGGGTGACCGCTGGCAGGCGCTGGTGCAGCGCCTGGCCGCACAAGGCAGCATCGTCGCGCTGGCGCGTGAACTGGCCTGGCAGGCCGGGCTGGTGGCGGTGGACGAGAACAGCACGCCGCCGCGCTGGCGTCTGCTGGTCGAACGCGAGACGCTGCGCTCGCAAGTGCTGCGCGACAAGCTCGCGGCCGCCGTCGCCACCGAACTGGGCGCAGCGGTCGAACTGCTGCTGGAGCCGGGCACACCCGAAGACACACCGGCACGGCGCGACGCGGTGGAACGTGCACGCCGCCAGGCCGCGGCCGAAGAAACCATCCGCACCGACCCTGTGGTGCTGGCACTGATGGCCCAGTTCAAGACCGCCCGCATCGTGCCGGGCTCGATCAAGCCGGTTTGAGTTCCTTCACGCGGCCTTCGGTGTCAGTTGCGGGCGGGGCTGACGATGCTCACCGCGACCTCTTGTGCGGGGCGAGGATAATCGGCCGACTGGCGGTAGAACACCCGCCGCGAAAGGATTCGTGATGATGAAGGGCCAACTCGCCGGCTTGATGAAACAGGCCCAGGCGATGCAGGACAACATGAAGCGCGCCCAGGACGAACTGGCGCAGCTGGAAGTCGAAGGCCAGAGCGGCGCCGGCCTGGTGAAGGTGGTGATGACGTGCAAACACGATGTGCGCCGCATCACCATCGACCCCAGCCTGCTGGCCGACGACAAGGAGATGCTCGAAGACCTGGTCGCCGCGGCCTTCAACGACGGCGTGCGCCGCGCCGAAGAGATCAGCACCGAGAAGATGGGCAAGCTCACCGCCGGCATGCCGATGCCGCCGGGCATGAAGTTCCCGTTCTAGCCAGCTAGCGCGTCTGCAGCACCAGCAGCAGTTCGCCGCCGTCGCCGAAAGGCAGCCAGAAGCCCTGCAGCAGCGGCGGGCTGTGGAAGGCGGCGGCGTCGCGCGGTGCGTCGCGCAGACGCACGGAACCATCGGCCTGGGTCTCCAGCCGGGCCTTCAAGGCGTCCGGGAACCAGGGCCGCGACAGGCTGGCGGGAAACTGCCACTCGGCACCTGTCTGCGCCGGGCTGGCCTCCAGCAATTGCTGGCGCGCCGCCGCACCGATGTCCATCACCGCCCAAAGCTGCCAATCTTCGGGCCCCGGCGCGCTGCTGTGCGCCAGTGGCGCCGTTTCCCATTGCGCCTTCACGGCGGGCGCGGGCAGGCGCACGAGGCGGGCCAGTTGCTGCAGGTCGGTTTTCACGTCGGGGCTCCGGGGCGTTGCGGGCGTAGCGGGCGGCGAACAGGCGGCCAGGCCGGCCTGGGCCATCAGCACGGCGATGAAACTGCGTCTGGCCAGCATCACAGCCGGTTGCGCAGGCGCCGGTTGTCGGACGGTTGCCTGTCGCGCCAGGGCCCGCCTTTGGCTGCAGCCACACCCGACGCGTCGGGCCGGCCGCTCCAGACGACATGCCGGCGCAACGTGGCCACGTTCAGGTACTGCTGGCCGAGGCCGGTGAGTTCGAAGACACCGTTGGCTTCGTCGGGGATGCCGGTGGCGATGTCCTTGGCGCCGGGGTTGAAGTTGTACATGTCCTCGGCATGCAGGGTAAGGTCCATCGCGAACCGCGTCTGGCCGTTGGCCTGGCGTTGCACCGAGACTTTGGCGCAGAGCCAGATGACGTGCCCGCCAATCGCCTTCTGCCAGTTTTCAGTGGCCGGGTATGGGAAGACACTGCCACTGCCCACTGCAATGGCGCTGCCGGTCATCTCGAAGCTCACCGTGTCCTTGTCGAGGTAGTGCCGCATCAACAGCTCCCAGGCGCCGATCTGCACATCGAACAAGGCACTGCGCAGCGCGGTGCGGCCGCTGGGGTCGTTGGCGACGTAGCGGTCGTACGAAAACGTGCGCTGGCGGCCTCCGCCTTCCAGGAAGTGGCGGTACGCGGCGAGTGCATCGGAGATGTCGTTGTGCGGCAGGAAGGGCACGTCCTGCGCCGCCTCGGCGGCTTCGAGCTTGCCCACCCACCACTGTTTCATCAGATGGTCCTGCACCGTCGGCGCACGGCGCGCGAACTTGTCGAGGAAACCGTTGTCGTGGCGGATGCTGGGCCGGGTGCAGGTGCCGAGCGTGTAGGTGGCAGTGGGCATCGAGTGCGTGTATCGGGGGCGTGTTTCGGGTGCGGTCTGGCCGGGCCGCCGAGCATAATCGCCGAAGAGCCCGGCGGCCGCGCCGCCGCCTGCACGTTACCCGCCGAAACCCCCAAACCCATGGCCGAACCCGCCCTCGACGGCCTCATCGATGCCTTGCGCCGCCTGCCTGGCGTGGGCGTGAAGTCGGCGCAGCGCCTGGCCTTCCACCTGCTGCAGCACGACCGCGATGGTGCCCGCAAGCTGGCGCGTGCGCTCGACGAAGCGGTGGAGCGCATGCACCACTGCGAGCGCTGCCACACCTTCACCGGCACCCCCATTTGCGCCACCTGCCGCGACCCCGGCCGCGACGCCCAACTCCTGTGTGTGGTGGAAACACCCGCCGACCAGGCGGCGCTGGAACGCAGCGGCAGCTTCAAGGGCCTGTACTTCGTGCTGATGGGCCGCATCAGCCCGCTCGACGGTGTCGGCGCCAGCCAGATCGGCGCCGCGCAGCTGCTCGAACGCGCGGCCGACGGCGTGGTGCAAGAGGTCATCCTGGCCACCAGCTTCACGGCCGAAGGCGAGGTCACGGCGCATGCGCTGGCGCAGGCGCTGAAGGCGCGCGGGCTCAAGGTCACACGGCTGGCGCGGGGTGTTCCGGCGGGCAGCGAGCTCGAATACGTCGACCTGGGCACGATCGCCCACGCGCTGGTCGACCGGCGCTGACCACCCGGTGACCCCCGCGGACGGAGGATGGACGGCCCGACGCAGGCAGCCGTCCAATCGTCTTTCCGCTTGTCTGCCGTGGGGAAACCGTATGAAGCTGCTTGCCCTGTTGTGCGTCCCCGTGCTGGCCGTGTCGGCGCATGCGGCAGTGCTTGATTTCGACTACACGGCGCAGGCCATCACGACGGTCGATGCGGCAGGCCTCGGCCCGCTGCAGCCGGTGGGCTCGGGCGGCTGGATCAGCCAGGCCTACGGCGACGTCGCCGGGCTCGTCGATGTCAGCTACCGCTACATCGACGCCGGCGGGTTGCCCGTGTCCTCGCTACAGACCTGGGCCACCGGCTACGACGAGCTGGTCTACGTCGCCTGGTTCGGCTCGGGCAGTGGCGGTGACCGCGCCCAGGTCGAACTGGCGTCGGTCGGCGGCAGCGTCGTCACGCTGAACGGCTTCAGCCTCGGCTCCTGGGAAGGCCCGGCTCCCGTGCGGGTCGAGACGGTCCGCGTCTACGAGATCGGGCAGGCCACTCCGGTCTACGAATTCATCGGCACGATCGGCGCCGGCAACCTCTCGAACACGTTCACCTTCGGCGCGCTGCAGTCGGCGAGCGGCTTCGTCGTCGAGTGGACCAGCCCTTGGTGGACGGCCATCGACAATCTCGACAGCAGCGCCGCAGCGGTGCCCGAGCCCGGCACTTGGGCCTTGCTGGGCCTCGGCCTGGCCTGCGTCGTCGGCGCGGCCCGCCGGCGGCGCTGAGACGGCGGTCGCGTCAGGCCTGGCCGGCAGCCAGGCGCAGCCGCGCCGCGGCGGCGTCGATGCTGGCCTTCAGCGCGGCATAACTGTGGTGCACCGCAAACTGCGGGAACTGCGCAACGATGCTCTCCGGCGGGTGGATGAAAAATCCCGCGTCGGCAGCGCCGAGCATGCCGGTGTCGTTGTACGAATCTCCCGCCGCGATGACCTGGTAGTTCAGGCTCTTCAGCGCGTTGACGGCGTGGAACTTCTGGTTCGGCTGGCGCAGGTGGTAGGCCGCGACAAAGCCGTCGGCATCGGTTTCGAGCCGATGGCAGAAGAGCGTGGGCCGGCCCAACTGCTGCATCAGCGGGTCGGCGAATTCGTAGAAGGTGTCCGACAGGATGATGACCTGGAAGCGCGAGCGCAGATCGTCGAGGAAGGCCTTGGCGCCGTCCATCGGCGCCATGCCGGCGATGACCGCCTGGATGTCGGCCAGCTTCAACCCATGCTGGCGCAGCAGCGCCAAGCGGTACTGCATCAGCTTGTCGTAATCGGGTTCGTCGCGGGTGGTGCGGCGGAACTCGGGGATGCCGGTGCGTTCGGCAAAGGCGATCCAGATTTCGGGGACCAGCACCCCTTCGAGGTCGAGGCAGACGATTTGCATGCCGCGGATTGTCGCCCAGCTCAGGCCGGCGCCAGCGTCACCGCGCCGCCGCTGAGCACGGCGTTGCCCGACAGCGGGTCGCGCGCGGCGGGATCGAGCAGCATGTTCAGGTTCACGCCCGGCCGCTGCGCCGCCACCGCGAGTTGCGCGCCCGGCAGGTCGTGGCCCCAGCCATGCGGCAGGCTGACCACGCCAGTGCGCATCGCAGCGCTGAACTCCACCGTCACCTGCAGCGTGTTGCCGTTGCCCACCAGGTGCGCCAGGCCGCCGTCGGCCAGGCCCAGGCGTGCCGCGTCGGCGGGATTCACCAGCGCCGTGCAGCGGAACGGGCCCTTGGCCAGCGTCGGCAGGTTGTGCATCCAGCTGTTGTTCGTGCGTACGTCGCGGCGGCCGATGACCACCATCTCGGGGGCCGACGTGCCGATGTCAGCCAGCGCCCGCGGCAGGTCGGCCAGCAGCGACGCTGGCGCCAGTTCGATGCGGCCGCTGGGCGTGCGCAGCATCTCGGGCATGCGTGGCGCCAGCGGGCCGAGGTCGATGCCACCCGGCGCCGCCATCACCTTGTCGAGGTTCAGGCCTTCGGGTTTGACACCGAAACCGTCGCCATACGGCCCGCTGCGCAGCGCCAGGTCGACCAGGCGCTCGGGCCCGCGCCGGCCGGCCACGGCCTGCAGCACGAAGGCGGCGTTGTCGCCCGCGAGTTTGCGCACGTCGTCGGCCACCAACTCGTCGTCGAGCGCCAGCACGTCGGCGTCGGCACCCTGGCTGCGGGCGATGGCCGCCAGCCGCAGCAGGTTCTGCCATTCCGGCGGGTGGCCGGCGGGTGCCTCGAAGACTGCGCCGCTGTAACGCGCGTGGTTGCGATGGCTCAGCTGCGGGAACGCAACGTCGTAGTGCACGTCTTCGAGCGGGCTCCAGCCGGGCAGGATGACGTCGGCATGGCGCGTGGTTTCGTTGAGGTAGATGTCGAGGCTGACCATGAAGTCGAGCTGCTCGAAAGCAGCCGCGAGCCGCGGCCCGCCGGGCGCCGACAGCACCGGGTTGCTGGCGACCGTGATCAGCGCCTTCACCTGGCCCGGGCCCGGGGTTTCGATCTCTTCGGCCAGGCAGGTCGTCGGCAGTTCGCCGAACACTTCGGGCGCGCCGCTGACGCGGCTGGCCCATCGGCCCGTGGCAATGCCGCGGCCCGCACCAGGTTTGCCCGCGGTGTTGTGCGCAAACGCCGCTGACTTCGGGAACATCGCGCCGCCGGGCTCGTCGAGGTGGCCGGTGAGCACGTTCAGCACATCGACCAGCCACGAACTGAGGCTGCCGAAGGTTTGTGTGCAGGTGCCGATGCGGCCGTAGACGCAGCCGCGTTCTGCAGCGGCCAGATCGCGTGCGAGCTGCCGGATGGTTGCGGCATCGATACCGCAGCGCGCCGCCACCGCCTCGGGCGTGAACGCGGCCAGTGCCTCGCGCACGGCGTCCACGCCGGCCACGAGCGGGGCCAGCCGGCCCAGCCGCACGAGACCTTCGTCGAACAGCGTGTTCACCATCGCCGCCAGCAGGAAGACATCACCGCCGGGGCGGATGGCATGGTGGGCGTCGGCAACCTCGGCGGTTTCGGTGCGCCGCGGGTCGATCACCACCAGCTTGCCGCCGCGGGCGCGCAGCGCCTTGGCCTTGCCGCGGAAGTCGGGCACGGTCCAGAGGCTGCCGTTGCTGGCCACCGGGTTGGCGCCGATCACCAGCAGGTGGTCGCAGCGTTCGATGTCGGGCACCGCAATGCTGAGCCAGTGGCCGAACATCAGGCCGCTGCTCAGCTGCTTGGGCATCTGGTCGAGTGTGCTCGCGCTGTAGACATTCTTTGTGCCCAGCGCCTTGGCCAGCCGGCTGAAATACAGCAGCAGCCCCATCTTGTGCGCCGACGGGTTGCCCACCGACAGCGCCACCACGTCGCGGCCATGTTGCTGCAGCAGCGGCGGCAGACGCAGCGCGATTTCGGCGAAGGCTTCGTGCCACGACGCTTCGACGAAGACGCCGTCGCGCTTGATCAGCGGCTGGCGCAGGCGATCAGGGTCTTCGTGCAGGTCCTTCAGCGCAAAACCCTTGGGGCAGATGTAGCCGGCGCTGAAAACGTCGTTCTCGGCACCGCGGATCGCCACCACGCGGCCCTCGCGCGTTTTCACTTCGAGGCCGCAGCAGGCCTCGCACAAGGGGCAGATGCGGTAAGTGCTTGTATCCGTCATGGGGGTCTCCTGAGCGCGGACCCCGGTTGTCGCCGATCCGGGCCGTGTTGTCCGTCACACAAGCGACGCTAACGGCAGCGGATGCGGCTGCCAATCACCTCGGAGGTCATATTCCTGGCCATCCAGGTCGATATGCTTTTGCTGCACTGAACGATTCAACCCATGGCCGACGACGACAAGCTCACGCTCACCGGTTCCGCACTGCTGGAGAACCTGTCGCAGAAACTCGCGAAGCGCCAGCCGCGGGCGCCTGAACTGTTCCGTGTGGTCGAGATCACACGCGACAGCCGCGGCCGTCTGTCGCCGCAAGGTCAGATCTGGCACACCGATCTGGCCCATGTGCGCCGTTTCGGCCGCGCCGTGGCGGCCAACTCGGTGTCGCAAGGGGTGGTGATCGCCGACACCGCCGGCGGCGTGATCGAACGCATCCCCGTGCAACCACAGGGCTCGGCCGGCGCCGGCTGGGGCCCCGGCTGGCGCGATCTGCCACTGCCGCCGGCACCGCCGCGGCAGAAGCCGCGGGTGCCGGTGCGCACGCTGGCCGAGAAGGCCGCCGCGGCAGCCACGACAGCAGCGCTGCCGCCGCCGGCACCCGTGCAGCCGACCCCCGCACCGGCGCCGCAGCCCGTGCCGGTGGCCGCCACCGAGAAGCCGTTCGACCCCGAATCCACCGCCACCTTGACGCCGTCACCGCCGCCCGAAAGCGGCCATGGCGTCGAGGTCACGCTGCCGTAGCCGTCACTCGGAGCTGCCGAGCGTCGCCGCCACCTTGCGCTGCTGCCCGGCGCGCCAGACCGTCAGCGTCACCTTCTCGCCGGGCTGGCGCCGTTCCAGGGTGGCCAGCATGTCGTCGAGGCTGTCGATGGCTTCGTCGTTGATGCCGGTGATCACGTCGCCGGCGACGATCTCGCTGCCGCGGCCGCGTTTGAAGGGCTGCAGGCCGGCACGTGCCGCCGGGCCGTCGGGCGCCACCTGTACCAGCACCACGCCTTTGGGCAGATTCAACGCGCGCTGCAGGTTGGCGGGGCCCGCCGTGACGCCCAGGGCCGGGCGCACGAAGCGGCCGTCGCGGATCAGCCGCGGCACGATGCGGGCGACCTCGTCGACCGGAATCGCGAAGCCGATGCCGGCGCTGGCGCCGCTGGGGCTGGCGATCTGGGTGTTGACGCCGATCAGCCGCCCGGCCGAGTCGAGCAGCGGGCCGCCCGAGTTGCCGGGGTTGATGGCGGCGTCGGTCTGGATCACGCCGCGGATGCTGCGCTGGTTGAACGACTCGATCTCGCGGTTGAGCGCGCTGACGATGCCGGTGGTGAGCGTCTGGTCCAGGCCGAACGGGTTGCCAATGGCGAAGACCCGCTGGCCGACGATGAGGTCGCGGCTGGTGCCCAGCAGGATGGGCGGCAGCTTCTCGCGCGGCGCCTTGATGCGCAGCACCGCCAGGTCGCGGTCGGGGAAGGCGCCCACCAGTTCGGCGTCGTGGCTGGTCTGGTCGGCCAGCGTCACACGCGCTGCGGTGGCGCCCTGGATGACGTGGAAGTTGGTGACGATGTGGCCTTGATCGTCCCAGACGAAGCCGGTGCCGGTGCCGCGCGGCACTTGCTGCACGTTCAGCGAGAACAGGTCGCGCTGCGCCGCCAGTGTCGTGATGTGCACGACCGACGGCGAGGTGCGGCGGAAGAGTTCGATGTTGGCCTGCTCGTCGGCGGCCAGCGCGCCGCGCGGCGCGATGGCCCGCGGCGTGGGTTCGGTGCGGGCGTGCAGCAGCGCTGGTGCCGTCAGCGTGGCGGCGATCAGCAGGATCAGGCGGCGGTGGTGCATGGGTGTGGTGAGGTCGTGTCCCGACCCCGTTAGCTGGGACCGGCCGCCATTTTCTCAAGCTGCGGCCAGCATTGCAGGCATGAACCGGTTGTCGATCAGCCGCGCCACGGCCGCGGCTGCCGTGAAGATCGGCACATGGCCCAGGCCGTCGAGCATGTGCAGCTCGGCTTCGGGCAGGCCGGCGGCCAGCCGGCGGGCGTCGGCGGGTGGCGCGATGGCGTCGCGCGTGCCGTGCACCACCAGGGTCGGCAGCGTGATCTCGGCCAGCCTGTCCTGCACCTGCAAGGCGCTGCGACATTGCAGCAGTTCGATGGCGTGCTGCAGCGGCGCGCGGCGCAGGATCTGCAGGCCCCAGCGCTGCAGGTCGCCACTGTCGGGTTCGGGCAGGCAGGCCTGGGCGAAGCCGCGCAGCGCCGCGTCGTGGTCGGCACGCAGCGCGGCGATGAAGTGGTCCTGCGAGCCGGGCGCCGGGCGCGTCCAGCTGGCGCCCACCAGCACCAGCCCGGCAAAACGCTGCGGCTGGCGCAGTGCGGCTGCCAGCGCCACGCCGGCGCCGGCCGATTCGGCGGCCACGATGCAGTGGCCGACCCGCTGCGCATCGGCCACCGCGAAGAGGTCGTCGACCATCCGGTCGACGGTGATCGGCCCGCTGTGGCTGCTGGCGCCGGTGCCACGGTGGTCGTAGCTGACGCAGCGCCAATGCGGCAGGTGGCCGAAGAGTTCATGCCAAACCTCGCCGCTGCCGACCCAGCCGCCCAGTGCCAGCAGCGTCAACGGGCCTTGGCCGAAGCTCAGGGAAAACAGGCGGGCATCGGGGCGGTGCACGAACATGCGGGACTCCAGCGTTGTTGAGCTGCCATTGCATGCCAGTGCCGACCGCAGCGCCACGGGACGGTTGTCCCGAGGCAGTCGCCGGTCGGGCGCGCCCGAGCAAGCTTCCCGCCACGGATCCGGCTCCGCCGGTCCGTCAGCGGACGGCCCCCTCGGGGGGTAGCGAGCGCAAGCGAGCTCGGGGGCTCACGTTCAATAGTGCAGGTCCCGCGTGCGTGCCACCGCCTGCGGCCGGCCTTCGACACCGAGCTTGGTGTACAGCAGCGACAGCGCGTTGCGCACCGTCTTCTCGGCCAGGCCCAGGTGGGCGGCGATCTGCAGGTTGTCCAGCCCTTTTGCCACCAGCGCGGCCAGCGCCTGTTCACGCGGCGTCAGCCGCGGCCGTGCCGGCGCCGCGGTGACGAAGCCGGTGACGAGCTCGCAAAAACGTTCGAACGACGGCTCGCCGGCCAGCGGGTAGTGGTTGCGCGACGGCAGGGTTTCGAAGCGGGCGCCAGGAATCGCTGCGGCCATCTCGCGGCCGCTCTCGACCGTCACGACCATGTCGCCGGCGCTGTGCAGCACGAGGGTCGGCACCTGCACCAGCGGCGCCAGCGCACGCACGTCGAGCGCGACGCGTGCGCGCAGGATCGCCGCGGCGCGCTGGCCGTCGCAGCTGAGCCGCTGCTGTTCGTTCAGCGCCGCGGCCTCGGCGAGGCTGGCGTCGGGCACGAAGCCGGTGGTGAAGAACTGCTGCACCGCGGGGTCGGCGCGGCCCCAGCCGAGTTCCACCAGGCGCACCAGGGCTTCGTGGAAAGCCAGTTTGTCGGCCGTGGGTTGGCGGTGCAGCAGGCCATGGGTGTAGCTGCCCATCAACACCAGGTGCGATACCCGCTCCGGGTGGCGCACCGCGTAGGCTATCGCCGGCGCCGCGGCGCCCGAGATGCCGAGCAGCGCCACGCGGGCACTGCCGCAGGCGTCGGCGACGACTTCCAGTTCCTCGACTGCAGCGTCCAGGCCCAGCGCCGTGCTGTCGCTGCCCGAGAGGCCGCAGCCGCGTTCGTCGTAGCGCACGATCTCGAGGTCGCGGCCCAGGCGCTGCAGCCAGGGTTGCCAGATCGCCGACCGCAGGTCCATCTCGACATGGGTCATCCAGTGGGCCACACGCAGCACCGCCGGCGCGCCGGCACGGCCGCTGCGTGCCCAGGCGATGCGTGCACCCGAGGCGAGGCGGCCAAAGCGCAGTTCGTGGGTCAGTGGTCGCGTCGAGGCCGTCATGGCGCCACTGTACGCCGGCATGTTCAGGCGGCGGCGTCGTGCTGCGCCGGCATCACGCGTGGGCGCGCAGCCCCAGGCGTTCACGCGCCTCTGCGGGTGACGCCACCGTGCGCCCGGCGTTGTGGGCGCAGCGCGCAAGCGCTTCGATCAGCACGCCGTTGCCGGTGGCACGTTCGCCACCCGGCAGGTAGAAGGTGTCTTCGAGGCCGGTGCGCAGCATGCCGCCGAGTTCGGCCGTCTTCTGGTGCACCGGCCAGATCTCGGCGCGGCCGATCAGCGTGCTCTGCCACACCGCGCCCTCGGGCGCGTAGCGCGGCAGCAGCGCCAGCAGGTCGGCGTCGCAAGGCATGCCGCTGGCCACGCCCATCACGAAGTTGACCTCGGGCACGCCGGTGAACATGCCGGCCTTCAGGTACATCGCCACGCTGCGCAGGATGCCGACGTCGAAACACTCGAACTCGGGGTGGATGTGCAGTTCGTTCATCACCGCCAGGAACTGCTGCACCTTGGCGACCGGGTTGTCGAACACCATCGGCGGCCAGGCCCATTCGCCGTTGTCCTTGATCTTCAGGTAGTTCAGGCTGCCGGCGTTGCACGCCGCAGCCTCGGGCTTGACACGGCGCAGGCAGGCCAGCGGGCCCGAGATGTCCTGGCCCACCACGCCGGTGGTCAGGTTGATGATGACGCCCGGGCAGGCGTCGCGGATGGCGCCCACCACGGCTTCGGCGACATCGGGGTCCCAGCTCGGCATCTGGCCGCAGCCGGGTTCCTGCGAACGCAGGTGCACATGCATGATGCTGGCGCCGGCGTTGAAGGCGTCGCGCGCTTCGGCGGCCATCTGCGCGGGCGTGACGGGCACCGGGTGCTGCTGCGGGTTCGTCAGCACGCCGGTGAGCGCGCAGGTGAGGATGGCTTTGTCGTTGTTCATTCCATGATCTCCAGTTCGACCAGCACGGTGCCGGAAGCGACCGGGTCCCTGGCCTTGACGTGTACGGCCTGCACCGTGCCGGCGGCCGCGGCGTTGAGCCACATCTCCATCTTCATCGCTTCGACGCAGACCAGCGGCTGGCCTGCGGCCACCACGTCGCCGGGCGCCACCAGCACCTGGGCGATCACGCCGGCTACCGGAGCGCGGGCGCGGCGTGCGTCGGCGCTGTTGTCGCGGCTGGGGTAGGGCGAGGGTTCGCTGAACGTGAAGCTGGCGCCGTCCAGCGACAGGTGCAGCGTGGTGCCGTCACGCACGCCGTCACGCACGCCGTCACGCACGCCGTCACGCACGGCGTGGGCACGCCGTGTGACGCCGCCGTGCGTCAAGCGCACCTGGCCGTCGGCATGTGCATGCACCGTCACGCACGCGGGTGGCGCACGCAGCGTGCGTTGCTCGCCGTCGCATTGCAGCGTCAGGTCTTGCGCCGCCACACTCGCCGGCCGTGCCGCGCCGCGCGGTGCCAGCAGCGCTGCGGCCAGTTGCCAGGCGGTGTCGGGTGGGGTGGGGCGCTGCAGCAGCGGTTCACCTGCCGTTGCCCATTCGTCGAGCCGCGTCGTCGTCATCGTCGCAGTCGTGAACTGCGGATGGTTGATCAGGTCGCGCAGGAAACGGCCGTTGTTCTTCAGCCCGAGCAGCGGCACGTCCTCGAGCGCGCGGGTCAGGCGGCGCACCGCGTCGGCGCGGTCGCTGCCATGGGCGATGAACTTGGCCACCATCGCGTCGTAGTACGGCGTGACCTCGCCACCTTCTTTGATGCCATGGTCGATGCGGATCGACGTGTCTTGCGGCCGCCAGCCGGCGATGCGGCCGGTTTGCGGCTTCCAGCCGTCGTAGGGATCTTCGGCGTAGAGGCGTGCTTCGATGGCATGGCCGGTGAAGGTGATCTGGTTCTGCGTCACCGGCAGTGGTTCACCGGCCGCCACACGCAACTGCCATTCGACGAGATCGAAGCCGGTGATGCATTCGGTGACCGGGTGCTCGACCTGCAGCCGGGTGTTCATCTCCAGGAAGAAGTGGCGCATCTGCGGGTCGACGATGAACTCCACCGTGCCGGCGCCGCGGTAGCCCACGGCCAGCGCGGCGGCCACGGCGTCGTGGCCCATCGCGGCGCGCATCGCAGCGCTGACCACCGGCGAAGGCGCCTCCTCGATGACCTTCTGCCGCCGCCGCTGCGCCGTGCAGTCGCGTTCACCCAGATGCACGGCGTTGCCATGGGCGTCGGCGAAGACCTGGATCTCGATGTGGCGGCCGTCGTCGACCAGCCGCTCCAGCATCAGCGTGCCATCGCCGAATGCGCTCTGCGCTTCGCGGCGTGCACCGGCCAGTGCCGCGGGCAGGTCGTCCATCTCGCGCACCAGCCGCATGCCGCGGCCACCGCCGCCGGCAACGGCCTTCACCAGCAGCGGCAGGCCCAGCTTGCGGGCTTCGGCGGCCAGACGTTCTTCGCTCTGGTCTTCACCCAGATAGCCGGGCGCGCAGGGCACGCCGGCAGCCAGCATGCGGCGCTTGGCGCCGGCCTTGTTGCCCATCGCGCGGATGGCAGCCGGCGGCGGGCCGATGAAGACGAGGCCGGCTGCCGCGCAGGCTTCGGCGAAGTCGGCGCGCTCGGAGAGAAAACCGTAACCCGGGTGCACGGCGTCGGCGCCGCCGGCCTGCGCCGCAGCCAGCAATGCCGCGATGTTCAGGTACGACTCGGCCGCCGGTGCGGCGCCGATGTGCACGGCTTCGTCGGCCTGCCGCACATGGGGCGCGTCAGCATCGGCGTCGCTGTAGACCGCCACCGTGCGGTAGCCGAGCCGGTGCGCCGTGCGCAGCACACGGCACGCGATCTCGCCGCGGTTGGCGACCAGGATCTTGCGCAACGTCACGCGCGTCACTGCGGTACCCAACTCGCCTTGCGTTTGGCCAGGAACGCGCTTGTGCCCTCCAGCCCTTCGGGCCCAAGTGCTGCAGCGGAGAACACCTCGGCCGCTGCATGCACCAGCGACGTCGGTGTGTGGAAACGCGCCTTCGCCATCAAGGCCTTGGTCGCTGCCACCGCACCGGGCGCACATTGCAGGATGTCGGCCAGCAGCGCGGCCACGGCATTGTCGAGCGCGCCGGCAGGGTGCACCGCATGCACGAGGCGCAGCGCGAGTGCCGCGTTGGCATCGAGCCGGCCACCGGTGACGGCCAGGCGCTTGGCTTCGGCATAACCCAGCCGCTCGACCAGAAAGGGCGCGATCTGCGCCGGCACCACACCGAGGCTGGTCTCGGGCAGGCGGAACACCGCGCTCGTGCCGGCGATGGCGACATCGGCGACACAGCCCAGGCCGAAGCCGCCGCCCATCACTGTGCCTTCGAGCACCGCCACGGTGGCCAGCCCGGTGTCGGCAAACGCGACGCAAAGCTCGCCGAAAGCGGCGTTGACCTTCACTACTGCCTGCGGGTCTTCTTCGAGCCGCGCGCGCGCACCGGCCATGTCCTTCAGGTCGGCGCCGGCGCAGAAGTGCCCGCCGGCGCCGCGCAGCACGATCACACGGGTGCTGCCGTCGGCTTCGGCCGTGGCCAGCGCCTCGCGCAGTTCCAGCACCATCGCCAGCGACATCGCGTTGCGCACATCGGGCCGGTTCAGCGTGATGTGCAGGACGCCGGCGTCCTGGCGCAGCAGCAGGGTGCTCATGACGTTGCCTTGGCCGGCAGCGTGCCTTCGAGCTTGCAGATGATGCCCAGCATCACCTCGTCGGCCCCGCCGCCGATGGAGACCAGGCGCGAATCGCGGTAGGCCTGCGAGGCCGGGTTGTCCCAGGTGAAGCCCATGCCGCCCCAGTACTGCAGGCAACAGTCGGCAACTTCGCGGCTGAGCCGGCCGCACTTCAGCTTGGCCATGCTGGCGAGTTTGGTCACGTCCTTGCCGCCGACATACATCTCCACCGCGCGGTAGGTCAGCGCCCGCAGTGCTTCGACTTCGGTGCGCAGTTCGGCGAGGCGGTAGTGCACGACCTGGTTGTCGAGGATGCTGCGACCGAAGGCCTTGCGTTCGCGGGTGTAGGCGATGGTCTGGTCGATCAGCCGGTCCAGGCTGCGCAGCGAACTCGCCGCACCCCAGAGCCGTTCTTCCTGGAACTGCAGCATCTGGAAGGTGAAGCCCAGGCCCTCCTGGCCGATGAGGTTTCTCTTCGGCACACGCACGTTGTCGAAAAACAGCTGCGCGGTGTCGCTGCTGTTCATGCCGATCTTCTTGATCTTCTGTTTGCTGATGCCGGGGGCGTCCATCGGCACCACGATCAGGCTCTTGTTCTTGTGCGGCGGGCCGTCGCTGGTGTTGGCGAGCAGGCAGCACCAGTCGGCTTGCAGGCCGTTGGTGATCCACATCTTGCTGCCGTTGATGACGTAGTCGTTGCCGTCGGAGCGCGCCATCGTCTTCACGGCAGCCACGTCGCTGCCGCCGCCGGCTTCGCTGACGCCCAGGCAGGCCACGTAGTCACCGGCGATGGTCGGCGCCAGGAACTCCTTGCGCAGTTCGTCGCTGCCGAAACGCGCGAGTGCCGGGGTCGCCATGTCGGTCTGCACGCCGATGGCCATCGGCACGCCGCCGCAGTTGCACTGGCCCAAAGCCTCGGCCATCACCATGCTGTAGCTGAAGTCGAGGCCGGCGCCGCCGAATTCTTCCGGGTACTTCAAGCCCAGCAGGCCGAGGTCGCCAAGTTTCTTGAAGACCTGGTGGCTGGGGAACTGCTCGGCGGTTTCCCATTCGGCGACGAAGGGGTTGATCTCCTTGTCGCAGAACTTGATGACGGTGTCTTCGATCTGGCGATGTTCTGTCGTGAACGTCATTCGTCTGTCTCCTAGAGTCGTGCCACGCCGAAGGTGTTCGGGCGCAGTGTGCGTTGTTGGGCCTCGTAGGCAATGTCCAGACACAGGCCGAGCAGCCGGCGTGTGTCGCGCGGGTCGACGATGCCGTCGTCCCACAGCCGTGCGGTGCCGAAGAGCGCAGCGCTTTCGGCGTCCAGCCGCAGCCGCAGTGCGTCGCTCATGGCAGCCAGCGCTTCGTCGTTGGCCGGCATGCCCAGTCGTTCGAGCTTGTTGCGGTTGACGATGTCCATCACCTGGGCTGCCTGCGCGCCGCCCATCACCGCCGTGCGTGCGCTCGGCCAGGCGAAGATGAAACGCGGGTCGAAACCACGCCCGCACATGCCGTAGTTGCCGGCGCCGAAACTGCCGCCGAGCACGACGGTGAACTTCGGCACCCGGGCATTCGCCACCGCCTGGATCATCTTGCTGCCGTGTTTGATGGCGCCTGCCTGTTCTGCCGCACGGCCCACCATGTAGCCGGTGGTGTTCTGCAGAAAGACCAGCGGCGTGCCGCTCTGGTCGCAGAGCTGGATGAACTGCGCCGCCTTGGTCGAGCCCTGCGGCTGGATCGGGCCGTTGTTGCCGACGAGGCCCACCGCATGGCCGTGCAGCCGCGCATGGCCGCAAACGGTGTCGGCCGCGTAGGGGGCCTTGAATTCGAGGAAGTCCGAGCCATCGACCAGGCGCGCGATGACCTCGCGCACGTCGTAGGGCTCACGCTCGTCGGCGGGCACGACGCCGAGCAGTTCTTCGGCAGGAAGCAGCGGTTCGGGCGCGGCGGCGGCACGTGCGGGAACGGTGTCCCAAGGCAGCTTGTCGACGAGTTCGCGGGTCAGCGCAATGGCATGGGCGTCGTTCTCGGTCAGGTATTCGCCGAGCCCGGTGACCTCGGCATGGGTCTGTGCACCGCCCAGTTCTTCTTCCGTCGCGTCTTCACCGATGGCGGCCTTCACCAGCGGCGGCCCGGCCAGGTAGATGCTGCTACGGCCGCGCACCAGCACCACGTAGTCGCTCAAGCCCGGCAGGTAGGCGCCGCCGGCGGTGGAAGCACCGTGCACCACGGCGATCTGTGGAATGCCGGCAGCCGACAAGCGCGCCTGGTTGGCGAACGTGCGCCCGCCGTCGACGAAGATCTCTGCCTGGTACATCAGGTTCGCGCCGCCCGATTCGACCAGCGCAATCAGCGGCAGCTTGTTCTCGCGCGCCAGCTCCTGCGCGCGCAGGGCCTTCTTCAAGCCCATCGGCGCGACCGTTCCGCCCTTGACCGCACTGTCGCTGGCCGACACCAGCACCCGCTTGCCCGCCACCGTGCCGATGCCGACGATGCTGCCGCCGCCGAGCACGCTTTTCTTGCCGTCGTCGTCGTGCATGCCCAGGCCTGCGAGCGGGCTCAGTTCGAGAAACGCGCTGCCGCGGTCGAGCAGGCGGGCGACACGTTCACGCGGCAGCAACTGGCCGCGCGCCTCGAACTTGTCGCGTTTGCTCGCACTTTCAGCCACCACCTTGGCTTCGAGCGCACGCACCTCGGCCAGGCGCTCCGACATGCGCTTCAGGTTGGCAGCGAATGCATCCGATTTGGGGTTCAGCTGCGTCCCGAGCGCCGGCATTACTTCAGCACCTCGGGCGTCACCGCGCGGTGGAAACCGTCGAAGGGCACGGACTTCGCTGCGTCGCCCAGCGGGAAGATCTCGCTGCCCAGCGAGGCCGCACCGTCGATCTGCACCGTGACACCGGTGATGAAGGCCGCCGCGGGCGACAGCAGGAAGACAATGGCGCCAGAGACCTCGGCCTCGACGCCCATGCGCCGCAGCGGCACATGCTGTTTCAGCTTGGGGATCAGCATCTTCATCGCGCCGCCATAGGTGTCCATGCCGCTGGAGGCGATCCAGCCCGGCGCGACAGCATTCACGCGCACACCAGCATGCGCCCATTCGAAGGCCGCAGTCATCGTCAGGTTGCTCATGCCGGCGCGCGCCGCGCCGCTGTGGCCCATGCCGGGCATGCCGTTGCGGAAGTCTGCGGTCATGTTGACGACGGCGCCGCCATGGGCCTGCATGCACTGGTTGAACAGCTCGCGCATCATCAAGAAGCCGCCGGTGAGGTTGTTCGCCACCACCGCGTCGAAGCCCTTCTTGCTGATCGCCGCCAGCGGCGCCGGGAACTGGCCACCGGCGTTGTTGACGAGGCCGGTCACGGGGCCGTGGGCGGCGATCACGGCAGCGACACCGGCCTTCACCGCTTCGTCGTCGCGGATGTCGAAGGCGGCGGTGTGTGCGGTGCCGCCGTCTTCGGCAATCTCGGCGGCGACGCGGTCGAGTTTTTCCTGGGACCGGCCGCTGACCACGACGGTGGCGCCCAGCGCCGCCAATTCGTGTGCAACGCAGCGGCCGATGCCGCTGCCGCCGCCGGTGACCCAATGCACCTGGCCCGCGAACAGGCCTGGCCGGAAGACGCTGTGGTATCGATTCATGGCCGCATTGGGCGACAGCATGACGTTAACGTCAACTGGATGCCTTCTAGGTGATTACGCGAATCCAAACGGCATGGGCGGTGACTACGATGGCGACCATCTCCAGATCAGGACACATCCCATGGACATGCAAGCCTGCACCGAAGCCCTGCGCAACAAGGTCGGCGCTTCCAGCGGCCTGAACGCGACGCTGAAGTTCGACTGCGGCGCCGACGGCGTGATCGTTCTCGACGGCAAGTCGGTGCCCAACACCGTGAGCAACGAGAACCAGGACACCGACTGCACGATCGCAATCAGCCACGCCAACCTGGTGGCGCTGATGACCGGCGAGCTGGAGCCCACCACCGCCTTCATGATGGGCAAGTTCAAGGTCAGCGGCGACATGAGCGTGGCGATGAAGCTGCAGCGTGTGGTGTGAACACACTCGCCCCCGCGCGCCAGCGCGCCACCGCGCAGGAGGCGGTGAACGCGCACCGCGACGAAGCCAGCAGTGAACTCTTCGGCATCACCGAGCTGTGCCGCGAGTTCGGCATCACGCTGCGGACGATCCGTTTCTACGAAGACAAGGGTCTGCTGGCGCCGCGGCGTGTCAACGGCACCCGCGTCTACACACGGCGCGACCGCGCACGGCTGTCGCTCATCTTGCGCAGCAAGGCCATCGGCGCGCCGCTGGCCGAGATCAAACGTTACCTCGACCTCTACGGCACCCATGGCGAAGGCCGGGTGCAGCAGCTGAAGTTCGTGGTGGAGCGCACCGACGCGACGATTGCCGAGCTGGAACAGAAGCGGGCGCACATCGAAGCCAGCCTGGCTGAACTGCGTGTGATCAACAGCACCGCGCGCAAACAACTGGAGGCCAAATGAGCCTGCCGAACTTTCCGTCGCCGTGGATGACCGACGAACACCGCATGCTGCAGGACGCGGCCGCGCGCTACATCGCCGACAAGTGGGTGCCGCGTGCGGCAGAGTTCCGCGCCGCCGGCAAGCTGGGCCCCGAGGTCTGGCGCGAAGCCGCGGCGAACGGGCTGCTGTGTGTATCGACGCCCGAACAATACGGCGGTGGCGGCGGCGACTTTGGCCACGAAGCGGTGATCCTGCTGGAGCAGGCGCGTGCCAACCTCTCGGGCTGGGGCGGTGGCTTGCACTCGGCCATCGTCGCGCCGTACCTGCTGCACTACGGCACCGAGGCGCAGAAACAGCGCTGGCTGCCGAAGATGTGCACGGGCGAGTTCATCACCGCGATCGCAATGACCGAGCCTGGCACCGGCAGCGACCTGCAGGCGGTGCGCACTTCCGCCCGACGTGATGGCGATCACTACGTCATCAACGGTGCGAAGACCTTCATCACCAACGGCCAGAACGCGAACCTGATCGTCGTCGTCTGCAAGACCGGCGCTGAAGGCGGCGCGAAGAACATCTCGCTGGTGATGGTCGAGACCGACGCTACCGCAGGGGCTCGTGATTCCACCGCTGGCTTCCGCCGCGGCCGCCAGTTGGAAAAGGTCGGCATGCATGCGCAGGACACCTCCGAGCTGTTCTTCGACGACGTGCGCGTGCCGCTCGACAACCTGGTCGGCGAAAAAGAAGGCCAGGGCTTCTTCCAACTGATGGAGCAGTTGCCGCAAGAGCGCTTGATCATCGCCGTCAGCGGCATCGGCGCCATGGAGCGTGCACTCGAAGAGACGCTGCGCTACACGAAGGAACGCAAGGCCTTCGGCAAGAGCCTGTGGGACTTCCAGAACACACGTTTCAAGCTGGCCGAGGTGCAGGCGGTGGTGCTCGCGGCACGCGCCTTCGTCGACGCCTGCATGGTGGCCCATCTGAAGAGTGAACTCGACGCCGCCCGCGCTGCGCTCGCGAAAGCCTGGGTGAGTGAACAGCAGTGCAAGGTGATGGACGAGTGCCTGCAGCTGTTCGGTGGCTATGGGTACATGATGGAGTACCCGATTGCCGAGCTGTACGTCGACGCCCGCGTGCAGCGCATCTACGGCGGCACCAACGAGATCATGAAGGAACTGGCGTCCCGCTTCATGTGACAGGAGACAGCCGATGCTCAAGCACACCGAGCCCACGACACCGCTGCCGGCGCTGCTCGATCGTCTGCAGACCGACGGCTACGTGATCCTGCCGTCGCTGCTGCAGCCGGCGCAGGTGCAGCGCATCCGCGATGCGCTCGCGCCGTGGCTGCGCGGCGAGAAGCCGGGCCGCAACGACTTCGAAGGCTTCCGCAGCGAACGGGTCTACGCGTTGCTGGCCAAGAGCCCGGTGTTCGCCGACCTGGCGGCGCACCCGCTGGTGCTGGACGTCTGCGAAGCCGTGCTGGGCCCGAACTTCATGCTGTCGGCCTGCCTGGCGATCAACACCCATCCGGGTGAGACCGTGCAGCCGCTGCACTTCGACGACAGCTTCTATCACGTGCCGCGCCCGCGGCCGCCATACGGGGTCAGCGCGTTCTGGGCCGTCGATGACTTCACGTCGGACAACGGCCCGACCGAGATCATTCCCGGCAGCCACCGCTGGGGCGACGATGCGCCGGTCGGCCAGGCGCTGGCAACGGCCTTTGCCGGCGGCATCGGCGCGCCTGAAAGCCACCCGGACCTGCAGTCGGCGATCATGCCGAGCGGTTCGCTGATGCTGGCGATGGGCACGCTGTGGCACCGCGGCGGCGCGAACCGCAGCGCCGCGCCGCGGCTCGTGATCACGCCGCAGTACTGCGTGGCCTGGGCGCGGCAGATGGAAAGCATGCTGCTGTCGGTGCCGCCGGCCATCGTCGCCACCTATTCCGAACGGGTGCAGCAGCTGCTGGGCTACAACATCCACCCGCCGTTCATGGGGCATGCCAACGGCGTGCACCCGAGCAAGATCCTGAAGGAGCACAGCGCATGAGTGAAGCCTACATCTACGACCACCTGCGCACGCCGCGCGGCAAGGGCAAGAAAGACGGTTCGCTGCACCAGGCCACACCGGTGTGGCTGCTGCGCACGCTGCTGCAGGCGATGCAGCAGCGCAACGACCTCGACACCGGGCTCGTCGACGACGTGGTGCTCGGCTGCGTCACCCCCATCGGTGAACAGGGCTCGGACATCGCACGCACCGCGGTCATCGACGCCGACTGGGCGCAGACGGTGGCCGGTGTCACGCAGAGCCGCTTCTGCGCCTCGGGGCTGGAATCGGTGAATCTGGCCGCTGCCAAGGTGAGCACCGGCTGGGAAGACCTGGTCGTTGCCGGCGGCGTCGAAAGCATGAGCCGCTGGACGATGGGCAGCGACGGCGGCGCCTGGTTCATGGACCCGCGCATCAACCAGCATCTGGGTTTCATCCCGCAAGGTGTCGGCGCCGACCTGATCGGCACGCTTGAAGGCTGGGGCCGTGGTGATGTCGATGCCTATGCGCTGCGTTCGCACCAGAAGGCGGCCGCGGCGCGCGCAGCCGGGCACTTCAAGCGTTCCGTCGTGCCGGTGACCGACATCGCCGGCCTGCTGATGCTGGCCGCAGACGAAACCATCCGGCCGAACGCGACGCTGGAGGCCATGGCCAAGCTCGACCCCAGTTTTGCCATGATGGGCCAGATGGGTTTCGACGCGACGGCGCTGCGCAAGTACACGACAGTCGAACGCATCACGCACATGCACCATGCCGGCAACTCGTCGGGCATCGTCGACGGCGCGGCGCTGATGCTGGTGGGCAATGCCGAAGGCGGCAGACGTGCCGGGCTCAAGCCGCGTGCGCGCATCCGCGCTGCGGCGGTGATCGGCAGCGAGCCGACCATCATGCTGACCGGCCCGACACCGGCCTGCCGCAAGGCGCTGGCGAAAGCGGGCATGGCAGCGGCTGACATCGACCTCTGGGAGGTCAACGAAGCGTTCGCCGTGGTGCCGATGAAAACCGCGCGCGACCTCGGTGTCGACCTCGACCGGGTCAACGTCAACGGCGGCTCGATCGCGATGGGCCATCCGCTCGGCGCCACCGGCTGCATCATCCTCGGCACCTTGCTCGACGAGCTGGAGCGCCGCGATCTCAGCACCGGCTGCGCCACGCTGTGTGTCGGCGGCGGCATGGGCATTGCCACCATCATCGAGAGGGTCTGAGCATGAGCGCGATTCAACTGACGCTGGGCGACGACGGCATCCTCGTCGCAGCGATGGACCTGGCCGGCCGGCCGATGAACGTGGTGGGTGATGTGCTGATGGAAGGCATTGCCGCGGCTGTCGAGAAACTCGCCGACCCTGCGGTCAAGGGCCTGATCCTGACCTCGAACAAGGCCGACTTCTGCGCCGGCGGCGACCTCGACCGCATGTCGAAGTGGACGACGCCGCAGGAGCCCTTCGACGCCTCGATGACGATGAAGAAGGTGCTGCGGCAGATGGAGCTGCAAGGCAAGCCGGTGGTGGCGGCGATCAACGGCCACGCACTCGGTGGCGGGCTCGAACTGGCGCTTGCTTGCCATGCCCGTTTTGCCATCGACGATGCCAGGCTGAAGATCGGCCAGCCCGAGGTCAAGCTCGGCCTGCTGCCCGGTGGTGGCGGCACGGTGCGGCTGCCGCGGCTGGTGGGCATCCAGCAGGCGCTGCAAATCATGGCCGAGGGCAATGACCTGAGCCCGCAGCAGGCGCAGGGCATGGGCCTGCTCGCCGGGCTCGCGAAAGACCGCGACGACCTGTTGTTGCAGGCACGCGCCTGGATCGTTGCCAACCCGAAGACCAAACAGCCCTGGGACCAACCGAAGTTCCGTTTCCCGGGCGGCGATTCACGCAGCCCGGCGGCGGTGCAGGTATTCAGCATCGGGCCGTCGATGGCCTCGGCCAAGAGCTATGGCAACTATCCCGCCGTGACCCACATCATGAGCAGCGTCTTCGAAGGCGGGCTGCTCGACTTTGACGCCGCCAGCATGGTGGAAAGCCGCTACTTCGCGGCCTGCGTGATGTCGCAGGAGTCGAAGAACATCATCAATACGCTCTGGTACCAGCTCAACGCTATCAAGAAGGGTGCGTCGCGTCCGGCGGGCATGCCGCAAGCCAAGGTGAAGAAACTCGGCATCCTGGGCGCCGGCATGATGGGCGCGGGCATTGCGTACGTCTCGGCCCGGGCCGGCATCGATGTCGTGCTGCTCGACAGCACGACGGAAGCTGCAGAACGCGGCAAGAGCTATTCGCAAGGCCTGCTCGACAAGGCGGTGAAGAAGGGCCGCAGCACGGCCGAGAAACGCGACGCGCTGCTGGCGAAGATCACACCGACGACCGACTACGCGCTGCTCGACGGCTGCGACCTCGTGGTCGAGGCGGTGTTCGAAGACCGCAGCGTCAAGGCCGACGTGACGAAGAAGGCCGAAAGCACCATTGCCGCCGGCGCCGTGTTCGCCAGCAACACCTCGACGCTGCCCATCAGCGGCCTCGCGCAAGCCAGCAGCCGGCCGGCGAACTTCATCGGCCTGCATTTCTTCAGCCCGGTCGACAAGATGCCGCTGGTCGAGATCATCGTCGGCGAGAAGACGAACGACGAGACGCTGGCACGCGGTTTCGACTACGTGCTGCAGATCGGCAAAACGCCGATCGTCGTCAACGACAGCCGCGGCTTCTACACCAGCCGGGTGTTTGCCACCTATGTGATGGAAGGCATCACGATGCTGAAGGAGGGGGTGCACCCGCGCAGCATCGAAGTGGCCGGCCTGCAGGCCGGCATGCCGATGCCGCCGCTGGCGCTGCAGGACGAGGTCTCGCTGAGCCTGGGCCTGCATGTGGCCGAGCAGACGAAGAAGGATCTCGCTGCGGAGGGCAAGGCATACACCGAACACCCGGGCATGGGTGTCGTGCGCCAGCTCTGCGAAATCGGCCGCATCGGCAAGAAGGCCGGCAAGGGCTTCTACGACTGGGCCGATGGTGACAAGTCGCTGTGGCCCGAACTGGCGACGCTGTACCCGGTGGCGGCCCAGCAGCCCGAACAACGTGAGCTGATCGACCGCTTGCTGTTCGCCCAGGCCAACGAAGCCGCGCGCTGCTTCGAAGAGGGTGTGCTGCGCTCGGTGGCCGACGCCAACATCGGTTCGATCTTCGGCTGGGGTTTTGCGCCTTTCCATGGCGGCGCGCTGCAGTTCATCAACGCGATGGGGGCCCAGGCCTTCGTCGCACGCTCACGCGCGCTGGCGGCGAAGTTCGGCCCGCGCTTCGAGCCGGCGGCGGTGGTGGTGCGGCAAGCCGAGGCCGGTGGGCGCTTCGCCGACTGAGGCTGCGGCCCGGCGTTGGACGAGAATCCTGTTTTGGACTAGTATTCAATACAAGTCCAGCAACGGATGTTCAACAACGGAGTGACGCATGAGCGCGGTTCTTGCCCTGGAACGCTCTTCCGATGTGCCTGCCGAGCGCCTGGCCGCTGCCGGCCTGCGCGCCTTCGGGCGCATTGCCGAGGCCTGGGGCCTGTCGATCGACGAGCAGTTGCGCCTGCTCGGCCAGCCGCCACGGTCCACCTTCTTCGCCTGGCGCAAGCAGCCCGAGAAAGCCAGCCTGTCGCGCGACACGCTGGAGCGCCTGTCCAACCTGCTGGGCATCTACAAAAGCCTGCAGCTCCTGCTGCCCGACACCGCTGCGGCCGATGCCTGGGTGCGCCAGCCCAACAGCGCGGCGCCGTTCGGCGGCCGCAGCGCGCTGGAACGCATGCTGGCCGGTAACGTGAGCGACCTGAACCTGGTTCGGAGATACCTCGACGGCGTGCGAGGTGGCGGCTGGTCTTGACCGCACCCGACATTCGCCGCGTCCGCTGGAGTGCGGCCTGCCGCATCGTGCCCACCCGTTACCCGGCCGTCTCGCTGTTCGACCGCGTCGCCGATGCCGACGACTTCGAGGCCTTGTACGCGCTGGAAGCGATGAGCAACGAACGCGCTCGCGACGAACTCGGCCATATCGAACGGGTGCCGCGCGACGAGCGCCTGTACGGCCCCGGCAGCGGCCCCATCATGGCGGCCTTCACCCATGTCAACACGCTGGGCAGCCGTTTTGCCGACGGCCGCCACGGTGTGTTCTACGCCGCGCGCGAACGTGCCACCGCGGTGGCCGAGACACGTCACCACCATGCCCGATTCCTGGCTGCCACGCAGCAGGCGGCGATGCACCTGCCGATGCGGCTGTACCACGTGGCGATCGACGCGCGGCTGCACGACCTGCGGCCGGTGGGCGCCGTGCCCGACGCCGTCTACGCCCCTGACGACTACAGCGCTTCGCAAGCCCTGGGCCTGCGCCTGCACGCCGCGGGCTCCGCGGGCGTGGCCTACCGCAGCGTGCGCCGCGAGGGCGGGCAATGTGTCGGGCTGTTCAAACCCCGCGGCGCCAGCGCCTGCCTGCATGCGGCCTACCTGCTGTACGCCTGGGATGGCGCCGGGTTCAGCGACGTCTACGAAAAGACCGAATGAGGTTCGACCGGCTCGACGCCTTGCGCGGTGCGGCCATCGTCTGGATGGCGCTCTTCCACTTCTGTTTCGACCTCAACACCTTCGGTCTGCTGAGCCCGCGGCAAAACTTCTACGGCGACCCGTTCTGGACCCTGCAGCGCAGTTGCATCGTCACCTTGTTCCTGTTCTGCGCCGGCCTCGGCCAGGCCGCGGCGCTGCACGCCGGGCAGCCGTGGCTGCGCTTCTGGCGCCGCTGGGCGCAGGTAGCCGGCTGCGCGGTGCTGGTGAGCGTCGGCTCGGCCTGGATGTTCCCGCGCAGCTGGATCAGCTTCGGCGTGCTGCACGGCATTGCCGTGATGCTGGTGCTGGTGCGGCTGGCCGCGCCACTGCGCGGCGGGCTCTGGCCGCTGGGCGCGCTGGCGCTGCTGCTGCCCTGGCTGTGGCAGCACCCGTTGTTCGACACACGCTGGACCAACTGGGTCGGCCTGGTGACGCGCAAACCCGTCACCGAAGACTTCGTGCCTGTGCTGCCGTGGCTGGGCGTGATGCTGTGGGGCCTGGCCGCCGGCCAATGGCTGCTGCTGCACCGGCCGGCGCTGCTGCAGGGTGTCTTGCCGCGCCTGTTGCAGCCGCTGGCCTGGCTGGGCCGCTGGTCGTTGAGCTTCTACATGCTGCACCAGCCTTTACTCATCGGCAGCTTGATGGCGCTGTCGGCACTGGGTCTGCTTGCTGCGAAAATGCCTGCATGAAACCCGAGAGTGCGGAGCCGCCGGCCCTGAAGGAAGACGTGCTGCGCGAGATTGCCGCGCGTGGCGGCGTCAAGCGTTATGCCGCGCAAACGGTGCTCATCAACGAAGGCGACAACGCCGATTCGCTGTTCATCATCCTCAGCGGCCGCGTCAAGGTCTACGCCGCTAACGAAGCCGGCAAGGAAGTCATCCTGACGACGCTGGGCGCCGGCGAATATGTCGGTGAACTGGCGCTCGATGGCGGTGTGCGCAGCGCGTCGGTGATGACGCTGGAGCCCACCACCTGCGCGGTGGTGGCCGGTGCGAACCTGCGCGAGTTCATCGTTGCCCACCCCGACTTCGCGCAGCACCTCATCATCAACCTGATCCGCCGCACGCGCCGCCTGACCGACAGCGTCAAGAGCCTGGCGCTGGAAGACGTGTACAGCCGCATCGTCGGGCTGCTGCAGGCCTTGTCGGAACCCGACGGGGTGCGGCGTGTCATCGCACAGAAGCTGACCCAGCAGGACATCGCCGAACACGTGGGCTCGTCGCGCGAGATGGTCAGCCGCGTCTTCAAGGAGCTGACCGTCGGCGGTTATGTCGCCGTCGAGGCCGGCCGCATCGTCATCCTGAAGACACCGCCAGCCGCCTGGTAGCGGCAAGGCGCCTGTGAAAACGTCACAGCCCGGCTGTGGCATCTCACGGCGCAGCAAGTCGGCCCGGTTCCTACAGTGGACTCACTCGCCCTGCAGCGCAGGCGAGGCGCAGGAATCCACCAGGAGCCAGGCATGTACAGCATCCACCGCTACCCGACGCACCTGATCCAGAGCCTGGTGCTGGGCAACGGCCGCCGCGTCACGCTGCGTCCGGTGCTGCCGCAGGACGAGACGCTGGAGTGCGCCTTCGTCGCGGCGCTGTCGCGGCAGTCGCGCCGCAACCGCTTTCACGGCGCCGTCAACGGCCTGGGCGCAGCGCAGGCGGCGCGCATGACGCAGGTGGACTACCACGAACAGATGGCCTTCGTCGCCACGGTGATCGAAGGCGAGGGCGACGACGAACACGAGGTGCTGGTGGCCGACGCGCGCTACGCCATTGCTGCCGACCGCGAGACCGCCGAGTTCGCCGTTGTCGTGGCCGATGCCTGGGCCGGCCTGGGTCTGGCGCGGCGGCTGCTGGCGCTGCTGGGCCAGTCGGCGCGCCGCGCCGGCCTGCGCTGGCTGCGCGGCGATGTGCTGGCCGCCAACCACGCGATGCTGGGGCTGATGCAGCGCTGCGGTTTCCGCGTCGTCGCCCATCCCGACGACGCAGGCCTGATGGTGGCCGAGCACAGCGTCGAAGGCCTGCAGCCGCCGCCACGGCCCGGCCGCGTGGCGGCATGGCTGGATGCACTGGCCGCCTGGGCCCACCGCCCGCTGCTGGCCGCCGCATCCGGCGTCTGAACCGCGGCACGAGGAGACAACGACGATGGACACACACACCGCAAGCCCACCCGCCGCCCACCGCACCTTCGGCGCCTTGCAGCGCACGCTGGCGCTGCTGCAGCAGCAGCTGCGCGACGACGCCGCGCTGCGCTGCGAGCGCTGGCTGGCCAGCGCCGGCGACGAACATGAACGGGCCCTGCGTGAACGCGCCTGGGCCGAGCAGATGGGCCGCCGGCCTGCGGCGTGAGCCGCGGCGTGAGGTCAGCCCGCGGCGTGCAGCCGGAAGGGCTTCAACGTCTCTTCCGCCTGCGCCTGCAGCACCTGGCGGCCATGGCCGTGGCCTTGTTCGACGATGTGGTCGAACTTGGCCCACTGCAGCATGCCCACACGCGGCAGCGGCGGGTTGAAGTACAGGTCGGTGGTCTTCTGCGCCTCGCGCTGGCGTGAGGTGCTGTACAGCACGGTCACGTTCATCAGGTACGCCACCAGCGACGGGAAGCGGTAGCGCCGCTGCTGTTTCGGCCGCAGCCTGTCGCGCAGCAGCGCCCAGGTGCCCGGCACCTCGTCGTGTTCGATGCGCCGCGGCTGGCGGAAGCTGAGGTCGACACCGATGACCTTGCCGACGCCGCGCTGCAAGCGCATCACGTCGACGGGGAAGTTGTTGAAGGTGCCGCCATCGCAGAGCAGGTCGCCGTCGTGCAGCACCGGCGGCAGCGCACCGGGAATCGCGATGCTGGCCAGCATGCATTTGAGCAGCGGCCCGCGTTGCAGCAGGTGTTCGCTGGCCTGCGAATAGTTGCTCGCCACGCAGTACCAGGTTTTCCACTGGTCCTCGGCATCGGCCTCGAAGCCCAGCAGCTCGTGAATGGCCTTGCGGATGATGCTCTTCAGCCGGCGTCCGGTCACCAGCGACAGCAGCGGCAGGAAGTTGTAGTCGCCGGTCGGGTTGCCGCTGAAGGCTTTGCGCGCGATTGCCGTCACCTCGGCCCAGGGGCGGTCGGCCGCGATCAGAGCCGCCATCACCGAGCCGATGCTGGTGCCGCCGACGCAGTCGATCTCGATGCCGCTTTCCTGCAGCGCGCGGTACAGCCCGAGGTGGGCGATGCCACGGGCACCGCCGCCGGCCAGCACCAGGCCCACCGCGGTGCGGCTTTGCACCCGCGCCAGCCGCGCCATGTCGCGCGCCAGCTCGGGGCGGATGTGGATGTGGCCGGCCAGCGGCCGCCGGTCCAGCCACAAGCGCGTGCCGCGGGGGCAACGCAGTTCGGCCGGATGCAGCAGCACCAGCACTTCAGCGGCTTCGGTGCGGCCGGGGCGCCGCATCAGCAGCTCGGTTTCGGTGCTGTGCAGCGCCGGCGGCTGCGTCGCGTCGGCCAGCAGCAGCAGTTCGTCGCAGCGGCGGCTGCAGCGCGCGGTCCAGGCCGTCGGGCTGTCGTCGCCGACCAGCAGCACGTAGTCGTGTTCGGCTTCGAGTTCGTCGAGATAGAGCGCGATGCGGCGGTTGGCCGCGCCGTCGTCGAGCGCGCTGTGCGATAGGCCGGGCTGCTGCAGCGCGGCGTCGAGCGTGGCGGCGTCGACCACGGCCACCCGGCCCAGCGCGCGCAGCGGCGCGGCCAGCTTGTGTGCGAGCCCCAGCGCGTCGACGCCCGTGGTGATGGGCAGCAGCGCCATCGCCACCGGCTTGGCCAGTTCGGAGCGTGTCTGCGCCGTCTGCAGGCGGTGGATGATCTGCCGCGTCAGCGCGATCGAGACCTGGGCGCTGCTGGCCAGCAATTGCGTGAACGCCGGCTTGGCCAGCCGCACCAGCACCGAGTCGCGGATCGCCACCACGGTGGCCGAACGCGGCGCGTCGGTGTACAGGCTCATCTCGCCGATGATCTGGCCGCGCGCCATCTCGCGCAGGAAACGTTCACTGCCGCCCTCTTCGCGCCTGTAGGCGCGCAGCCTGCCGCTGATCGACAGGTACATCGAATCGCCGGGGTCGCCCTGGGCCATCAGCGTCTGGCCGGCGGCCACTTCCACCCATTCGAGTTGTTCGCGCAGCAGCGCCAGTGCTGCGGGGTCCATGTCGCCCAGATAGGCGCGCAGGTGGTGCTCTAGAAATTCGTCCTGGTAGTGCTTTGGCATCGGTTGGCGTCATGGAAACAGCGGCGCCAGCAGGCACTCGGCGCCGGGCAATGTAACCGACGCGTGCGTCTGGCGCGGCTACCATCGGCACCATGAGCACCCAGGTTTTGTTCGGCTTCCATGCCGTCACCGTGCGGCTGAAGACAGCGCCGCAATCCATCATCGAGATCCATGTCGACGCGACACGGCGCGACGCACGCATGCGCCAGTTCGTCGAACGTGCCAACGCCGCCGAGGCGAAGGTCGTCGACAGCGACGACACGCGGCTGAACGGCCTGGCAGGCAACACACGCCACCAGGGTGTGGTGGCGCGGGTCAAGCCGGTGGTGTTGAGCCACTCGCTCGACGACGTGCTCGACGCCGCCAGCGGCCCGGCATTGGTGCTGGTGCTCGACGGCGTCACCGACCCGCACAACCTGGGTGCCTGTTTGCGTGTGGCCGACGGCGCCGGTGCCCATGCGGTGGTGGCGCCGAAAGACCATGCGGTGGGCCTGAACGCGACGGTGGCCAAGGTCGCCAGCGGCGCCGCCGAAACCGTGCCTTATCTGATGGTGACGAACCTGGCGCGCACGCTGAACGAGCTGAAGGAACGCAACATCACCATCGTCGGCACCAGCGACGATGCCGAGAAGACGATCTACGACGCCGAACTCTCGGGCCCGGTGGCGCTGGTGCTCGGCGCCGAAGGCTCGGGGCTGCGCCAGCTCACACGCAAGACCTGCGACGTGCTGGTGCGCATTCCAATGGCCGGCGCGGTGGAAAGCCTGAACGTTTCGGTGGCCGCCGGGGTCTGCCTGTTCGAGGCGCTGCGCCAGCGGCGCTGAAGGAGTTGCGATGCCGGTCATCGAAGTGAAACACCCGCTGGTGCGCCACAAGGTCGGCCTGCTGCGCGAGAAAGACATCTCGACCAAGCAGTTCCGCGAGCTCACCAACGAGCTCGGCCGTCTGCTCGCCTACGAGGCCACGGCCGACTTCCCGCTGGAGACGACGCCGATCGAATGCTGGAGCGGGCCGATCCAGATCGAGCAGATCGCCGGCAAGAAGGTGACGGTGGTGCCCATCCTGCGCGCCGGCCTGGGCATGCTGGACGGTGTGCTCGACATGATTCCGAACGCCAAGGTCAGCGTGGTGGGCCTGAGCCGCAACCACGAGACGCTGCAGCCCGAGCACTATTTCGAGCGCTTCGTCGGCCACCTCGAAGAGCGCACGGCGCTGATCGTCGACCCGATGCTGGCGACCGCGGGCTCGATGATCGCCACCGTGAACCTGCTGAAGAGCCGCGGCTGCAAGGACATCCGCGCGCTGGTGCTGGTGGCCGCACCCGAAGGCATGCGGGCGCTCGATGCGGCGCATCCCGACGTGCGCTGCTGGACAGCCGCGGTGGACAGCCACCTCAACGAGCTGGGTTACATCATTCCCGGCTTGGGGGACGCCGGCGACAAGATATTCGGAACCAAGTAGCTGCGCAGCGTCTGCAGGTACAGCTCGAACTGGTGGATGTCGCCGTGTCCGGCGCCGGGCACGAGCAGCAGCTTCGACGCCGGTGCCAGCGACTGCAGCCGTGTGCCATGGGCTGGCGGGATCAAGGTGTCGTGCTCGCCATGCAACAGCAGCAGCGGGCCGGAAATCTGCGCCACCACCGCATCGGTGCGCAGCGGGTAACGCAGCACCGCCGACGGCACCCAGGGGTAGTGCTCGGCGGCCAGCGCCTGCATGCTGAAGTAGGGCGACACCAGCACGGTCAGTTCGGGCTGCACAGCCACCGCCAGCGTTGCCGCGAGCCCGGTGCCGAGTGAACGGCCATAGACGATGCGGCGCTGGCCTGCATAACGCGGCGCCACCGTGTCCCAGGCCAGGCGCACATCGGCCTCGAGCTGGGCCTGGCTGTCGATGCGCCCCGTGCTCTTGCCGTAGCCGCGGTAATCCAGCATGAACAGGTCGACGTTCAGGCGGCGGTAGAAGTCGACGTTGACGAACCAGCTCTGCAGGTTGCCGGCGTTGCCGTGCAGGAAGAAGACAACGCCGTCGGGCCGGGGCAGCTGCAGGTGCAGCGCATGGAGCCGGGCGCCGGGCACGTCGATCCAGCGTTCGTGCACGTCGGCACCCAGGTCGAAGCGCTGGTCCGGCGCCAGCGTCCGGGGCTGGAACAGCAGCCGCTCCTGGCCCAGCCAGAGCGCGCCGAGCAGCAACAGGTAGCCGGCGGCGGCCAGAACGGCGGCCACCAGGGCCAGGCGGGTGAGGGTAGGTGGGCGCATCGTGCCTCCACTCTACGCAGAGTGGCAGAGCCTGGATGCAGTTTGTCGCAAGGGACTTGCCGGCAGCCGCGGCGCGGGCGATGCTGCGACGCCGCAGCAACCGAAAGGCTTTCACGATGATTCCGAGCCCGCTGCTCACACGCCGCGCTGCCCTGGGCCTGGCGGCAGCCGCCTGGCCGCTGGCCGGCCAGGCCTTCAGCCTTGGCGGCTTGATCCCGGTGAAGGGCTCGGGCCGTGTGCTCACGCAGACGCCGGAGCTGCCGCCCTTCACCGGCCTGGAGGTGGGCGACGCGCTCGCGGTCGAGATCGAACAAGGCCAGCCGCCGCGGCTGCAGTTGGAGGGTGACGACAACCTGCTGGCGCTGCTGGACATGGAGGTGCGCGGCGGCGTGCTCGGTCTGCGCCAGCAGCGGCCGTTCAAGGCGACACGGCTGCGCATCGTCGTCACCGTCTGGCAGTTCGACAGCATCGCGGTCAACGGCAGTGCTGCCGTGCGCGCCGGCACGCTGGTCGCCAAGGAACTGCAGCTGCGCGGCGGCGGCTCCGGGGTGATGAGCCTGGGTGCGCTCACCGCCGAACGTGTCGACCTGCAGGGCGGCGGCAGCACCGCGATCAAGCTCGCCGGCCGCGCCAACGAGCTGCACGTCTCGGTGGGCGGCAGCGCCGCCATCGCTGCGTCGGCACTGCAGGTGCGCCGCGTCAAGGTCAGCGCCGGCGGTTCTGCGGTGGTCAAGGTCTGGGCCGCCGATACCTTGGCCGGCGGCGTCGGCGGCTCGGCCATGCTGCGTTACAAGGGTGAGCCGCAGCTGTCGGTGTCGAAGTCCGGCGCCGGCCGCGTCAGCCGACTTTAGGGCCTGGCGTCAACGCGGCCTGCGTTGCGCCACTATGTCGCGAACTCCGGCTACAGAAGGCCACGGGCACACCGAAAGGCCTGAAGTGCGCTGCTCCTTGCGCACATCAGCCTGGTTGGGAGACATCCATGAGTCTTGCGGTCCGTTCGGTCGTTGCGCAGCTGTCGGCTGCTGGTTTCATCGGTCTTCTGATTGCCGGCTGCGGCGGCGGTGGCGGCGCCAGCGAGACGCCGGCAGCGCCCGTCGTCGTCACCACCGCGTTGTCGCAGACCGGCAGCTTTCCGACCGGCCTGGCTGTCGGTTCGCCGGGTGATCTGCAGACCGCCACACTGGTGGCCGCCGCCGAGTCACGCAGCGGCCTGCGTTACGCCTTCGATTGGGGCCGTGGCGTGTGGGCCGGCCTGCACGGCGAAGGCCGGCCCGGCGACGTGGCGCGCCTGGCGGCCGCAGCGCTGCCGATGGGCAGCGCCCGGGCCGACGCCGCGATGCGCCCGGAGATCGAAGCGCTGGCCGAGAAGATCCAGCGGGTGCTCGATGGCGATACCAGCATCGACCTCGCCACGGTGCTGGACCTGCAGGACATGTTCGCGCCCTCGGCGAACGCCAACTGCTACGGCCCGCAGATGCCTTACGCGAGCCACCAGGACGCGCTCAGCGGCCCGGGTTCGGGCACCCTGCCCGGGGGTGACCTCGGCATCTGGCTCGAATACGAAAACGGCGTCCAGCCGTGTGTTGCGGCGCAACTCAAACAACGCACACGCGGGGTTCGGGGCCAGACGATGCAAGGCCTGCTGATGACGGCCGTGATGCGCCTGACCATCGCGCGCAGCAGCACGCTGAGCATGCCCGCCGCGGGCGCCAGCACCGACGCTGCTGCCGAGGTGCAGACCAAGCTGCGCACCGTGCCCGCCTTGGCCACGGTGGTCGTGCACGCGGCCAGCCTTTCGCTCGACAGCGCCGGTACCACCTACACCTACCGCCTGGCCCTGGGCAACGGCGAAAGCGGCGCCGGCGCCCGGCTCGGCGAAGTCGTCATGACGCACACCAAGGGCAGCGGGCCGACGCTGTTCAACGGCGTGATGCGGGTCGCCGGCTTCACGCTGTCGAACGATGCCGCGATGGGCTGCGAAGACACGAAAGACAGCGCCACCGGCCTGTACCAGCTGGCGCACCTGAGCACGGTGAAGTACAGCCGCGACGGCAGCACCCTGGCCTACGGCAGCCGCAACGGCAATTATTGCGGCCACCCGAGCGCGACCACGGTCGCCGACTACGGCGTGCAGGTGGCCGGCTTGACGGCGGACGCCGAACTCGACCCCGGCGTCAAGGTCTCGGGCAACACGCGCGGCACGTCGACCGGCTGGCGCGGCAACTTCTCGAAATTCGCCGGCGCGCTGGACAAATCCAGCGGCGCCGGCAACTACCTCTTCGCCTGGCAGGCCGGCACGCTGGACAACGCAACCCGCATGCTGGCCGTTTCGTCCGACTACAACAGCGCCACCGACACCCGCACGCTGAGCGGCTATTTCGCCTTCGGTGCCGACATCGCCAGCACCGACGGCACGCTGCAGGGCATGATCTGCAACTGGGCCGGCCCGGGCAACAACCACACGCCGCAGGCCAGCTTCCAGTCGCAGGTGGCCAGCCACACCGGCAGCGCCACGCGGTTCACAATTGCCAGCGGCGGCAGCAAGATCGGCTACGCCCCCACCAACAGCTGCAGTTCCGGCAGCACGAGCTTCGACCTCGACGCCAACGGCACGCTTGCCAGCGGCGAAGGCGTCGGTACGGTCAACGGGCTCGACGTGCCCAGCGGCAGCAACACCGTGCAGCAGGAAGTCAACGCGCGCGGTTTCGCGAAGCCCGGCCTGTTCTGACGCCGGGTTCCGGCTCTAGCCGGCGAAGCCGAACACGCCGGCCACGGCGCCGGCGGCGATCGGCCACATCGGGCTGATCTTGGTGCGCAGCATCAGCGCCACCGTGGCCACCACCAGCACGGTGGTGCCCGGGTGGTGGCGTGCCGGCTCGGTGAGCACCCAGCCGGTGGCCAGCAGCAGGCCGATGGTCAACGGCGCCATGCCGCCGGTGAAGGCGCGCACGCCGCGCGCTTCCTTGCGCGCCGCGCCCCAACGTGTGGCGGCCAGCGCCAGCGTGGTGGACGGCAGCAGGCTGCCGAACATAGTGGCCGCGACACCGGCCAGGCCGCCGACGTTCCAGCCGATGACGGCGACGAACAGCACGTTGGGCCCGGGTGCGGCCTGGGCCAGCGCCACCGAGGCCGTGAACTGCGCGTCGCTGAGCCAGTGTTTGTCGCCGACGATGAAACGTTGCATGTCGGGCGCCGTGGTGATGGCGCCGCCGACGGCCAGCAGCGACAGCAGCATGAAGTGCCCGCACAGCGCCAGCAGTTCGGGCGTGCCGACGTTCATCGGGCCCCAGAGCACGGCATTCATGCTTTGAGCTTCCACCAGGCCAGCGCCATCGCCGGCACACCCAGGCCGAACACCACCGCCGCCAGCGGCCAGCGCAGCCAGCCCACGGCCAGCAGCGTCAGCAGGCCCAGCAGGGCACACGCCGGCACGCCCATCGGGTTGGCCTTCAGCGTCGGCATCAGCTTCAGCCCGGTACTGATGATGAGCCCGGCCGCCACCGCGCCCATGCCGCGCAGCGCGCCGGCCACCATCGGGATGCTGGCGAACTGGCTGTACAGCGCCGCGGCCAGCAGCACGATCACCAGCGGCAGCAGCAGCAGGCCGCCCAGAGCGGCGACGATGCCGCGCCAGCCGAAGAAGCTGTCGCCGATCATCAGAGCCATGTTGATGATGTTGGGCCCGGGCAGCACCTGGCCGACCGACAGCGTCTCCAGGAACTGCTCGCGTGTCATCCAGCGTTCGCGTTCGACCAGTTCACGCTGCGCCACCGGCAGCACGCCACCGAAACCTTGCAGCGCCAGGCGGTTGAAGGCGCGGAACAGTTCCAGCGGCGAGCCGGGCTGGCGCAGCGGTTCAGACATCGAAGGGCCGTTTCATGCGCTGGGCGAGCGCGGCGCTGAGGCCGATGGCCAGCAGCATCCAGGCCAGCGCAGCCCAGTTCAGGCCATCGTAGCCGCGCGCCGCAACGAGCGCACCGCCGCCGGCCGCGCCGATGGCCTGGCCCAGGTACATCGCCGAGGTGTTCAGCGCCATCAAGGCCGGTGCCAGCGCCGGCGCCGCTGCACCCAGCCGCGCCTGCTGCGCCGAGTTCGACGAGAAACAGCCCAGCGCCCAGGGCGTGCTGACGGCCGCCATCAGCCACAGCGTCGGCGCCAGTGGCCACAGCAGCAGGCTCAAGCCCATCGCGGCCAGCGCCCAGGTGGTACAGCGTGCGGCGCCGAAGCGGTCGACAAGACGTTGCAGCACGACGTTGCCGATGAGGCCGAAGGCACCGAACCACAGGAACAGGAAACTCACGCCGGCGGCGCTGGCGCCGATGACTTCGCGGTAGTAGGGCGCGAAGTAGGAAAACAGCGTGAACTGCCCGGCGGCGCTGAGCGCGGTGACGGCGACGACGCCCATCAGGAGCGGGTGGCTCAGCGTGCTGCGCCAGGCCGCGAGCGACAGCGCAGCGGGCCGGATGCCGTTGGGCAGCGTGCGCCAGACCCACGCTGCCGCCACCGCGCTGAGCAAAGCCACCAGCGCAAAAGCCCAGCGCCAGCCGAAGCTTTCGCCGATGTAGCTGTGCAGCGGCATGCCGAGCACCGACGCCAGCGACCAGCCGATGAAGATGAAGGTGATGGCGCGGCCGCGTTCGTTCGTCGGCGCCATCACGCTGATGGCGGCGGCGGCCTGCGGCGTGAACACCGCTGCGCCCAGCATGGTGGCGGCCCGCACCGGCAGCAGTGCGGCGTAGTTCGGCATCAGCGCGCTCAGGGCGTGGCCGGCGGCGTACCAGAGCAGCGCGAAGGTCAGCAGGCGGCGCCGGTCCCAGCCCGAGACGGCGCCGGCCAGCAGCGGTGCGCCCAGCGCCATCACCGCGGCAGCCACCGAAATGAGCTGGCCGCCCAGCGGCACCGAGACCTGCAGCGAACGCACCAGGTCGTTCAGTGACCCGGCGGTGACCATCACGCCGCAGCCGATCGCGAAATTGCCGGCCAGCAAAGCCCGGCTGGCCGCGCGTGTGCTGCTCATCCGCGCAAGTACTTCAGGGCGTCCGGGTTCACCAGGTTCGTCGGCGTCTTGTTGACGAAGTTGACGACGTTGTCGAAGGCAGCGCCGAAATACATCTCGTAGCTATCTTGTTCGACATAACCGATGTGCGGCGTGCAGACCGCGTTTTCCAGCCGCAACAGCGGGTGGCCCTGCAGGATGGGTTCGCTCTCGAACACGTCCACCGCGGCCATGCCGGGCCGGCCCTTGTTCAGCGCCGAGACCAGTGCGTTTTCTTCCACCAGTTCGGCGCGCGAGGTGTTGACGAACAGCGCGCTGGATTTCATGCGGAAGAGGTCGTCGAGCGTGATGATGCCGCGGGTCTCGTCGTTCAGCCGCAGATGCACGCTGAGCACGTCGCACTGTTCGAAGAAGGCTTCGCGGCTTTCGGCGGCGAGCAGGCCGTCGTTCAGCGCCTTGTCGCGTGAGGCTTCGCGGCCCCAGACCAGCACGTTCATGCCGAAGGCGCGGCCGTAGCCGGCGAGCAGCTGGCCGATCTTGCCGTAGCCCCAGATGCCGAGTGTCTTGCCGCGCAGCACCGAACCGAGACCGAAGTTCGGCGGCATGCCCGCGGTCTTCAACCCGCTTTGCTGCCAGGCGCCGTGTTTGAGGTTGCCGATGTACTGCGGCAGCCGCCGCATCGAGGCCATGATCAGCGCCCAGGTCAGCTCGGCCGGTGCGTACGGCGAGCCCGTGCCTTCGGCCACGGCGATGCCCAGGCGCGTGCAGGCTTCGACGTCGATGTGCGGGCCGACCTTGCCGGTCTGCGAAATCAGCTTCAGCTTCGGCAGTTTTTCGAGCAGGGCGCGGGGGAAATGCGTGCGCTCGCGGATCAGCACCAGCACATCGGCATCGCGCAGCCGCACCGAGAGCTGGCCGATGCCCTTCACCGTGTTGGTGAAGACCTTGGCACTCAGCGGTTCGAGTTTGCTCGCGCAGCGCAGCTTGCGCACCGCGTCCTGGTAGTCGTCGAGGATGATGATGTTCATGTCGTGTGGCTGTCATTCTGCCGTGTTCAGCAGCTTTCGCGCGCCACCGGTAGCATCCGCCACCTCGATATCGTTACCGGAGACAAATGATGAGTCTTTCGATGCATTCGGCCAGCGTGCCGGTGTTGACGCGCACCCTGACGGCGATGCTGGCCTGGCTGGACAAGGCCCAGGCCCATGCCGAGGTGCGCAAGTTCGACGCCAACAACTACCTCGGCCTGCGGCTGGCGCCCGACATGCTGCCGTTCACCAAGCAGATCCAGATCGCCTGCGACATGGCCAAGGGCTGCGTCGCCCGCCTCGCCGGGCTGGAGGTGCCGAAGTGGGACGACAACGAAGCCACGCTCGACGACCTGCGTGCGCGCATCCGCAAGACGCTGGACTATGTACAGGGCTTCAGCGCGGCGCAGATCGACGGCAGCGACGAGCGCGAGATCGTGCTGCAGATGCGCTCTGGCGAAGTCAAGTTCAGCGGCGAGAACTACCTCAAGCACTACGTCATGCCCAACGTCTACTTCCACGCCACCACCACGTACGCGCTGCTGCGCCACGCGGGCGTGGACCTGGGCAAGCGCGACTTCCTCGGCGCCTAGACGCTCAGCTGGACACCTAGCGCATCGCCACGCGCACCCGCGCTGGCGATGCCGGTTTGGCGGCGCGGCGCGTCGTTTTCGCCGACGCCACACGCGTGGCCGGCTGCGCCGCCAGGTGCACCACCACGGTCTGCCCCGGCTTGAAACTGGCCTGCGGACCGACGCCGTTCCACTGCGCCACCTGCGCCGCGCTGACGCGGTAGCGCTTGGCCACCGCGGCGACGGTCTCGCCCTTCTTGCCGGCCTTGAAGGCCAGCTTGCGCAGCGGCCGGGCTTCGGGTGCCAGCAACATCATCGCGTTGTCGGCGACATGTTCGGTGACGTCGAGTGTGGTGTGCGCGCCGCGCGGTACCAGCAGGGTCGAGCCGCTCTTCACCAGCATGCGCGCCGGAATGCGGTTGACTTCGCGCAGCTGCGCTTCGCTCATGCCGACCAGCTTGGCGGCATCGGCCGGCTTCAGCGTCTTTGCCGCCACCCAGGCCGTCCAGCTGGCGAGCGGGCCGCGGTGCTGTTCGATCTGGCGCAGGAAGATGTTCGCGTTGTCGTACGGCAGCAGCACCTGCGGGGTGCCAGCGGCCAGGATCACCGGCTTGTTCATCTGCGGATTGAGCTGTTGGAACTCGTCCAGCGACAGGCCGGCCAGGCGTGCCGCCAGCGCCACGTCGATGTCGCGTTCGATCGGCACGCTCAGGAAGAACGGGTGGTTCTCCAGCGCCGGCAGCAGCAGCGTGAAGGTCTCGGGGTGCAGCACGATGTTCTTCACCGCCTGCAGCTTGGGCACGTAGTTGCGGGTTTCGTCGGGCATGCGCAGGCTGTCGTAGTCGGTCGGCAACCCGGCTTTCTGATTGCGCTGGATCGCGCGCTGCACATTGCCCTGGCCCCAGTTGTAGGCGGCCAGCGCGAGGTGCCAGTCGCCGAACATCTCGTGCAGCCGGCCCAGGTAGTCGAGCGCGGCGCGGGTGGACGCCAGCACGTCGCGGCGGTCGTCGCGGAACAGGTTCTGCTTGAGTTCGAAGTCCTTGCCCGTCAGCGGCATGAACTGCCACATGCCGGCAGCGCGTGCGTTCGACAGCGCCTGTGGGTTGAAGGCGCTTTCGATGAAGGGCAGCAGCGCCAGTTCCACCGGCATGCCGCGGCGCTGCACTTCGTCGACGATGTGGAAGAGGTAGCGGCCGCCGCGTTCGGTCATGCGCTGCACGTAGTCGGGGCGGCTGCCGTACCACTGTTCCCACTTGCGCACGTGCTCGTTGTCGAGGTCGGGCATCGCGAAGCCTTCGCGCACACGCGCCCAGAGGTCGCTGCGCGCGGCGTCGTCGGCAGGGTCGAGGCGGGCGCGGAAGATGGCGATGGCGTCGAGGGCGGTGTCGTCGGCGGGCGCCGGCGCCGCAAGGGCTTCGACCGCCAGCGCAGCGGCCACTGCTTCGGGCGGCGGGGCTTCGACCGCCGGTGCGACAACCACCGCGGCGACGGGCACGGGTTCGTCGGCCATCGGCACGTTCGCGCAAGCGCCGAGCGCCGCGGCGGCGATCACCCACACGAACGTCAGGGCGCGATGGTGCCCACGGTGCTGGTGGCGCCGGCGGGGCTGCGGGGCTGTTGTCATCGGTAGTTGTTCTTCCATTCGCGCAGCGCCGCGAAGACGTCGACGACGCCGTCGCTGGCCGCGCCCTGCGCCCGCGCACTGGCCATCACGGCCGGTTCGCTACAGCGCAGAAAGGGGTTGATCTCGCGTTCGCGCGCCAGCGTCGACGGCAGCGTGGGCTGGCCTGCGGCGCGCTGGCGCTGGCAGGCTTCGGTGTGGGCGGCAACGGCCGCGCTGCCGGGTTCGACGGCGGCGGCAAAACGCAGGTTCGACAAGGTGTATTCGTGGGTGCAGCAGACGCGGGCATCACCCGGCAGCGCGTTCAGCTTCGCCAGCGAGGCCACCATCTGCGCCGGTGTGCCTTCGAACAGGCGGCCGCAGCCGGCCGAGAACAGCGTGTCGCCGCAGAACAGGATGGGCGCGCTGGCCGCGCCGCACTGCGCGTAGGCGATGTGTCCGGCCGTGTGGCCCGGCACGTCGATGACCTCGAACTGCAGCCCCAGCACCTCGATCTGCTGGCCTTGGCGCAAAGGCACAAACGGCAGCGGGATGTCTTCGTGCGCCGGCCCGTAGACAGGGCCCTGCAGCCGGGGGCGCAGCGCATTCACGCCGCCGACGTGGTCGCCGTGGTGGTGGGTCACTAGAATCGCCGCCAACTGCAGCCCCTGCGCGTCAAGCGCCGCCTGCACCGGCGCTGCTTCCCCCGGATCCACGACAACGGCGCGTGAGCCGTCGTGCAGCATCCAGATGTAGTTGTCGGTGAAGGCGGGCAGGGCGGTGAGATTCATCACATGACGCGAGACGAGTCGATTATAGAGTTGGGGGCTTGGCTGCAGACGCCGCCGGGTCACTACTTGCTGGCCTGGGTGCAGGACCGGCTGGACCATGCGGTCACCGACGCCTTCGGTTTCCACGCCCTGCAGCTCGGCCTGCCCGAACTCGACGGCCTGCGTGCCAACCGCATGCCGCACCGCTGGGTGGCGAGCGACTCGCTGGTGGTGCCTGAAAGCCTGGTGCTGCCGCCGCCGCGCGACGGCCTCAGCACCTTGCCGGCCACCGAGCCGGTGTCGCTGTTCTGCGAGTTCGACGCCTTGCCGTTGCCGCAGCACAGCGTCGATCTCGTCGTGCTGCCGCATTCGCTGGAACTGGCGCGCGACCCGCACCAGACCTTGCGCGAAGTCGAGCGTGTGCTGGTGCCCGAAGGCCGTGTCGTCATCGCCGGCTTCAACCCGACCAGCCTGTGGGGCCTGCGCCAGCGCGCCGGCCACATCAAACATGGCCTGGGCATATCACGCGGCCAGGGGCTGTACCTGCCGCGCGCCGGCGAGTTCATCGGCTACTGGCGGCTGCGCGACTGGCTGCGCCTGCTCGGCTTCGAGGTCGAGATCGGCAGCTTCGGTTGTTACCGGCCGCCGCTGGCGTCGCAGCGCTGGCTCGAGCGCTTCGGCTGGATGGACCCGGTGGGCGACCGCTGGTGGCCGGTGCTCGGCGCGGTGTATTTTGTGGTGGCCGTCAAGCGTGTGCGTGGCATGCGCCTGGTGGGCCTGGTGAAAAACGAACGCCGCAAGGCGAAGGCAGCGCCGGCCGTGGTGGCCAACCGCGAGCCGGTCGAAACGGAGTATTGATGTCTGATGTGGTGATCTACACCGACGGTGCCTGCAAGGGCAACCCCGGGCCTGGCGGCTGGGGCGCCTGGTTGAAGAGCGGCGAACATGAAAAGGAACTCTGGGGCGGCGAACCCCTCACCACCAACAACCGCATGGAGCTCACCGCGGTGATCGAAGCGCTGGCGTCGCTGAAACGGCGCTGCGCGATCACGATCTACACCGACAGCGAATATGTGCGCAACGGCATCACCACCTGGATCCACGGCTGGAAGGCGCGCGGCTGGAAAACCGCCGACAAGAAACCGGTGAAGAACATCGAACTCTGGCAACGGCTGGACACGCTGGCCGCCGGACACGACGTGACCTGGCGCTGGGTGAAGGGCCATGCTGGCGACCCGGGCAACGAACGCGCCGACCAGCTGGCCAACCGGGGTGTGACGAGCTCCGGGCGCTGACCGGCACCCCGCAGCCGCGGGTGGGCAAACCCGCGGCGGCTGCGCCGGGGTGGCCGACCCGCTACATTCACTTGTTTACGTTTTGATGCAAGGACGGGCGTTGAAGAAGGTTCACACAATCGTGGCGGTCGCCGGCATCGTTCTGGCGGGCGGACTGGCCTGGTGGTGGCAGAACCGGGCACCGGCCGTGCCAGGGGATGCGCTGGCCGCCACGGCGCCCGGTGCCGGTGGCGCCAGCCGGCCTGCGGGTGGTGGCGCTGCCCCAGGCGGCCCCGCCGCTGTCGAAGTGGGCAAGGTCGAGGCCACGACCCTGGTCGACGACGTGCGTGCCGTCGGCTCGCTGCGTTCGCTGCAAGGCGTGATGCTGCGGCCCGAGGTCGCCGGCCGCATCGCGAAGTTCGGCTTCAATGACGGCCAGCATGTCAAACGCGGCCAGTTGCTGGTGCAGCTCGACGACACGCTGCAGCAGGCGCAGCTGAAGCAGTCCGAAGCGCAGAGCAGCATTGCCCGCACCAACCTGCAACGCAGCCGCGAGTTGCTGACTCAAGGGTTCGTCAGCCAGAGCGCGGTCGACCAGAACGCCGCGGCGCTGGAAGTCGCCGAAGCCCAGGTGTCGCTGTCGCGCGCCCAGCTCGCGCGCATGAAGATCTTCGCCCCCTTCGATGCCACGACCGGCATCCGCAGGGCCGATGTCGGCGACTATCTGAAAGACGGTGCCGACATCGTCAGCCTCGAAGACCTGTCGTCGCTGTCGGTCGACTTCAGCCTGCCCGAGCGCTACGTGGCGCGGGTGCGCACCGGCCAGCCGGTGGAAGTGGCGCTCGACGCGCTGCCCGGCCGCAGCTTCAAGGGCCGCATCGAGGCGCTGGATTCGTCGGTCGACGCCAACGGCCGCGCGCTGCTGGTGCGGGCGCGGGTCGAGAACCCCGGCGCGCAGCTGCGGCCCGGCATGTTCGCGCGGCCGCGTGTGGTGTTCGCCACCCGCGACAACGCGCTCATAGTGCCCGAAGAAGCGCTGGTGCCGCTGGGCGGCAAACAATACGTCTTCAAAGTCATCGACGGCCCCGACGGCCGCAAGGTGGCGCAGCGTGTCGAAGCCAGGCTCGGCCTGCGTTTGCCGGGCAAGGTGGAGCTGCTCGACGGCGTCGCCGCCGGCGACATCGTCATCACCGCCGGCCAGGCGCGGCTGCCACGCGGCGACATGCTGCCGGTGCGTGTGATCGACCTGGCGCGCCCGGCAGGCGGTGCCAGCCGCCCGGCCAGCGGTGCGGCAGGCGGCGCGGCTTCCGGCGTCGGCCGCGCCGTGGCGGCCTGAGCGGCGAAGGAGAACGGCGATGCGATTGTCGGAAATCTCGATCCGCCGGCCGGTGCTTGCCAGCGTGATGTCGCTGCTGCTGGTGCTGATCGGCCTGGTCTCGTTCAAGCAGATCACGCTGCGCGAGTACCCGCGCATCGACGAGCCGGTGGTCACCGTCAATACACGCCTGCTCGGCGCGTCGTCCGAGGTCATCGAGTCGCAGGTGACGAAGCCGCTGGAAGACTCGATTGCCGGCATCGACGGCGTCGACATCCTGACCTCGATCTCGCGCACCGAACAAAGCCAGATCTCGGTGCGTTTCAAGCTCAGCAAAGACCCCGACACGGCCGCCGCCGAAGTGCGCGACCGGGTCTCGCGTGTGCGCGGCCGGCTGCCCGACGCAGTGGACGAACCCGTCATCGCCAAGGTCGAAGCCGATGCCACGCCGACCATCTGGCTTGCCTACACCAGCGAAACGCTAGGCCCGCTGGAACTGACCGACCTGGTCAACCGCATCATCAAGCCGCGGCTGCAGACGGTGCCCGGTGTTGCCGACGTGCAGGTCGGCGGCGACCGCAAGTACGCCATGCGTATCTGGCTCGACCCCGACCGCCTGGCCTCGTACCGGCTGACGGTGCAGGACGTCGAAGACGCCTTGCGCAAGCAGAACCTCGAGGTGCCGGCCGGCCGCATCGAAAGCCAGCAGCGTGAATTCAACGTCACCGCGCGCACCGACCTGAACACGGTGGCGCAGTTCAACGAGATCGCGCTGAAGACCGCCGGCAACTACACGGTGCGGCTGCGCGACGTGGCGCGCATCGAAGAAGCCGCCGCCAGCGACCGCTCGCGGGTGCGGCTGAACGGCGTGCCGTCGATCAGCACCGGCGTCATCCGCAACGCCACCGCCAACCCGCTTGAAGTGGCGGCCGGCGTGCGCGCGCTGATGCCGCAGATCCAGCGCGACCTGCCGCCGTCGGTGACGGTGCTGCAGGCCAACGACAACTCGGTCTTCATCGACCGTTCGATCAAGGCGGTGTACTCCACCGTGCTCGAAGCCGTGGTGCTGGTGGCGCTGGTGGTGTTCGTCTTCCTGCGTACGCTGCGGGCGTCGTTCATTCCGTTGGTGACGATTCCGGTCAGCCTGATCGGATCGTTCATGCTGATCGGTGCCGCGGGCTTCACGATCAACACGCTGACGCTGCTGGCGCTGGTGCTGGCCATCGGCCTGGTGGTCGATGACGCCATCGTCGTGCTCGAGAACATCTTCCGCCACATCGAAGAAGGCCTGAGCCCGTTCCAGGCGGCGCTGAAAGGTGTGCGCGAGATCAGCTTTGCGGTGATTGCGATGACGCTGACGCTGACAGCGGTGTTTGCGCCGCTGGCCTTCACGCCCGGCCGCACCGGGCGGCTGTTCGGCGAATTTGCGTTGACGCTGGCCGGCGCGGTGGTGGTCTCGGGTTTTGTCGCGCTGACGCTGACACCGATGCTGTGCAGCAAGCTGCTGCGCCACAACGCCAAGCCCAACCGCTTCGACCGCGGCATGGAAAGGCTGCTCGTCGGCCTGACCAGCGCCTACAGCCGCGCACTGAGTGCGACGCTGCAGGCGCGCTGGCTCGTCGTGCTGGTGATGCTGGCGTCGGGCGCCACCAGCTACTGGCTGTTCATCACCGCGAAGAGCGAGCTGGCGCCGATCGAAGACCGTGGTGTCATCATCATGCCGGTGCGGGCGCCCGACGGTTCGACGCTGGAGTTCACCGCGCGTTATCTCGACGCGCTCGACGCCATCGCTGCCACCTACCCGGAGTTCGACCGCCGCTTCATGTTCCAGGGTGGCGGCCAGGTCAGCACGGCGTCGGCGGTGCTGCGCACGGTGGACTGGGCCGACCGCACGCAGACGACGCAGGAACTGGCGCGTTCGCTGCTGCCCAAGATGTCGTCGCTGCCGGGCATCAGTGTCTTCCCGATCACGCCGCCCAGCCTGGGCCAGGGCTTCCGCGAACGGCCGATCAACTTCGTCATCGTCAGCAGCGACTCGTACGCCAACATGGCGCGCGCGGTGCAGGCGCTGATCGCCGAGATGGCCAAGAACCCGGGTTTCGTGCAGATCGACAACGACCTGCAGCTCAACAAGCCCGAGATCTTCATGGAGGTCGACCGCCAGCGCGCGGCCGACATGGGCGTGTCGGTGGAAGCGGTGGCGCGCACGGTCGAAACCATGCTCGGCAGCCGTGTCGTCACCCGCTACAAACGCGACGCCGACCAGTACGACGTGATGGTGCAGACCACCACCAGCGGCCGCGCGACGCCCGAGGACATCGAAAAACTCTTTGTGCGCGGCCGCAACGACACGATGGTGCCGCTGTCGAGCCTGGTGCAGGTGCGCGAGTCGGTGAGCCCGCGCGAACTGAACCACTTCAACCAGCGGCGCTCGGTCTCCATCACCGCCGGGCTGGCGCCGAACTTCGCGCTCGGTGAAGCACTGCAGTTCATGGATGCCGCCGCCGCACGGGTGCTGCCCACGGGCTATTCAAGTGAACTCAATGGCGTCAGCCGCGAGTTCAAGTCGTCGTCGGGGGCACTCGGCGTGGTCTTCGTGCTGGCGCTGCTGTTCATCTTCCTGGTGCTGAGTGCGCAGTTCGAGAGTTTCATCGACCCCTTCGTGATCCTGCTCTCGGTGCCTTTGTCGATGGTGGGTGCGCTGGCCGCGCTGCAGCTCTCGGGCGGCACGCTGAACGTCTATTCGCAGATCGGGCTCATCACGCTGGTCGGGCTGATCACCAAACACGGCATCCTGATCGTCGAGTTCAGCAACCAGCTGCGCCAGCAGGGGCGCGAGGTGCGCGATGCCGTGATCGAAGCCGCCAGCCTGCGGCTGCGGCCGATCCTGATGACCACTGGCGCGATGGTGCTGGGCGCCTTGCCGCTGGCACTGGCCAGCGGTGCCGGCGCCGAGAGCCGGCGCCAGATCGGTTGGGTCATCGTCGGCGGCATGAGCCTGGGCACGCTGCTGACGATCTTCGTCGTGCCGACGGTCTACACGCTGTTTGCGCGGCGCAAGGTGCCGGGCGAGATCACGACGCCGGACGCCGAGCCGCAGCCGCACGCCGCGGATTGATCAGCCGCCGATGTAGTGCATTTCCACGCGGCGCTCGCCGCTGCCCGTGTCGGCCTGCATCGCGCTGCGCAGTTCCGAATAGCGGTCGTCGCGAGCACCCCAGATCAGCCCGATCGCCCCGGCGATCTGGGCGTCGCTGTAGCCGCCGCGCAGCAGCGCGCGCAGGTCGTGCCCGCGTGACGCGAACAGGCACAGGAAGAGCTTGCCTTCGGTCGACAGGCGGGCGCGGTTGCAGTCGCGGCAGAAGGCCTGGGTGACGCTGCTGATGACACCGACCTCGCCGCCGCCGTCGCGGTAGCGCCAGCGCTGCGCGGTTTCGCCGGGGGCGCTGGCTTGCAGCGGCTCCAGCGGGAAAGCCGCATGCAACAGCGCCACGACATCGGCCGACGGCAGCACCTCGTTCATGCGCCAGCCGTTGGTGGCGCCGACATCCATGTACTCGATGAAACGCAGCACCACGGCGGGGCCGAAATGTTCGCGCACATGGCGCGCCAGCGGCACGATCTCGTGTTCGTTGGTGCCGCGCTTGACGACCATGTTGATCTTGATCGGCGCCAGCCCCGCCTTCAGCGCGGCTTCGATGCCGCGCAGCACGTCGGCCACGGGAAAGTCGACGTCGTTCATGCGGCGGAAGATGGCGTCGTCCAACGCGTCCAGGCTGACCGTCACACGCTTCAGCCCGGCGGCGCGCAGCGCCTCGGCCTTGCGTTCGAGCAGCGAGCCGTTGGTCGTGAGCGTGATGTCGAGTTCGTCGCCGGCGGGGGTGCGCAGCGCGGCGAGCTGGCCGATCAGCACTTCGAGGTGTTTGCGCAGCAGCGGTTCACCGCCGGTCAGCCGCAGCTTGTGCACACCGTGGGCGACGAACAGCCGCGCCGCACGGGTGATCTCTTCGAAGCTCAGCAGCGATGTCTGCGGCAGGAACTTGTAGTCGCGGTCGAACACTTCCTTGGGCATGCAGTAGCTGCAGCGGAAGTTGCAGCGGTCGGTGACCGAGATGCGCAGGTCGTGCAGCGGGCGGCCCAGGCGGTCGGCCAGCAGCCCCGTGGGCGCGGCCGGCAGCGCCGGCACATGCGGCAGCGCCGCGGCATATCGCAGGTCGGCCAGAGGTATGACGCTTTCGCCCATGCGGCCATTGTGCCGCGGGCGGGCCGCCGCTACTGGGGCGGGGTTGTCTCTGTGCCGGGCAGGGCGCTGGGCAGAGCGGCAGACGCCTCGGCGCGGCGGGCGCCATTGAAGCGTTTGGACCAGTAGGACTGGCGCATGTCTTCGATGCGCACTTCGCTGCCCGAACGCGGCGAGTGGATGAACTTGCCGTCGCCGATGTAGATGCCGACGTGCGAGAAGGTGCGCTTCATCGTGTTGAAGAACACCAGGTCGCCGGGTTTCAGCTCTTCGCGGCCGACATTGCTGAGCGCCTTGTCGCGGGCCTGCTGCTCGGCGCGGTGCGGCAGCACCAGGCCCAGGCTCATCTCGAAGACATGGCGGGTGAAGCCGCTGCAGTCGAAACCTTCGTCGACCGAGCCACCGCCGCGGCGGTAAGGCACCCCCAGGAAGTTCATCGCCGAGAGCACCAGGTCGGACGCGGTGTCGCGCATCTGGCGCACAAAGGCGTTGGTCTCCGACAGGCCTGCAAGGCCCGAAGCCGGCAGCAGGCCCTTGCTCTGCAGCAGCTGCAGCACCGAGTCGCCTTGGCCTTCCGGCGCTGCATGCACGGTCGGCGCCGCGGTGGTGATGACCACGCAGGCGCCCAGGGCGCGCAGGAAAGGGAGGCAGGAACGCATCAAGCGCGGCAGGATAGAGGGCACACCCGGGGCTGTCAACGCGGCTGACCCGGGCAAGATGCAACTGGATGCAGCCCGTCCGCCACCTATTTTCGCCACCTACAAAGAGACGAACCGATGTTCAAAGCCCTGTTGCTGGACAAGAGCGATGCTGGTTTCAGCGCCCGCCTGACCGAGATCGACGAAGCCCGTTTGCCGGACGCCGACGTGCTGGTGGCGCCGACCTATTCGACCCTGAACTACAAGGACGGCCTGGCGCTGACCAACCGCGCGCCAGTGGTGCGCAGTTGGCCGATGGTGCCTGGCATCGACGGCGCCGGTACCGTTCTCGAAAGCCGCCACCCCGACTGGCAGCCCGGCGACCGCTTCGTCCACAACGGTTGGGGCGTCGGCGAAACCCATTGGGGCTGCCTGGCCGAAAAGGCGCGGCTGAAGGGCGACTGGCTCGTCAAGCTGCCCAGTGCCTTCACGCCGCGCCAGGCGATGGCCATCGGCACGGCGGGTTACACCGCGATGCTTTGTGTGCTGGCGCTGGAGCGCCACGGCGTGTTGCCGGGCGACGGCGAAGTGCTGGTCACCGGTGCCACCGGCGGTGTCGGCAGCGTCGCCATCAGCCTGTTGTCGACGCTGGGCTACCGTGTCGTCGCCGCCAGCGGCAAGCTGCAGGAGGCCGACTACCTGCTGGGCCTGGGGGCCGCCAGCGTGATCGACCGGGCCGAGTTCGCCGCTGCCGGCAAACCACTGCAGAAGGAACGCTGGGCCGCAGTGGTCGACGCGGTCGGCAACCACACGCTGGTGAACGCGCTGGCGCAGACACGTTATGGCGGCGTCGTCGCGGCCTGTGGCCTGGCGCAGGGCATGGACCTGCCGGGCAGCGTCGCACCCTTCATCCTGCGCAGCGTGACCTTGGCCGGCATCGACAGCGTGATGGCACCGCGGGCGCTGCGCCAGCAGGCCTGGGACCGGCTGGCGCGCGACCTGGCGCCGGCGGCGCTGGAGCGCATCGCCGAAGAGATTCCACTCGCCGAGGCGGTGGCGCGTGCAGCTGACTTGATGTCGGGCAAGGTGCGTGGCCGCCTCGTCGTGCGCATCGTCTGAAGTCAGTGGCCGGTCAGCGGCCCGGGTGTTAATGCCCGGGCCCGAGGAGACATGATGACGAACTACGACGACTTCCACCGCCGCTCGCTCACCGACCGCGACGCCTTCTGGGCCGAACAGGCGGCCCTGATCCACTGGCAGACGCCGTTCACGCAGGTCTGCGACTACAGCGATCCGCCGTTTGCGAAGTGGTTCGTCGGCGGCACCACCAACCTGTGCCACAACGCGGTCGACCGCCATCTGGCGACCCGCCCCGAGCAGAACGCACTGATCTTCGTTTCCACCGAAACGAACGAAGAGCGGGTCTACTCTTTTCGCGAACTGCACGCCGAGGTGCAGCGCATGGCGGCCACGCTGTTGAGCCTGGGTGTGAAGAAGGGCGACCGGGTGCTCGTCTACATGCCGATGGTGGCCGAAGCGGCGTTTGCGATGCTGGCCTGCGTGCGCATCGGCGCGCTGCACTCGGTGGTCTTCGGCGGCTTCGCCAGTGTCAGCCTGGCCCAGCGCATCGACGACGCCGAGCCGACGCTCATCGTCAGCGCCGATGCCGGCAGCCGCGGCGGCAAGCTCGTGCCGTACAAACCGCTGCTCGACGAAGCCATCCGGCTGGCGCTGCACAAGCCGCCCAAGGTGCTGATGATCGACCGCGGCCTGAGCCCGTTCGAACGCACGGCCGGCCGCGACGAGGACTACGCCGCCTGGCGCGAAGAACACAAGAACACAGTCGTGCCCTGCGAATGGGTGGACAGCACACACCCGAGCTACACGCTCTACACCAGCGGCACCACCGGCAAGCCCAAGGGTGTGCAGCGCGACACCGGCGGCTACGCGGTGGCGCTGGCAGCGAGCATCCAGCACATCTTCATGGGCCGGCCGGGCGAGACCTACTTTTCCACCAGCGACATCGGCTGGGTCGTCGGCCACAGCTACATCGTCTACGGCCCGCTGCTCGCCGGCATGGCGACCATCCTGTACGAAGGCCTGCCGACGCGGCCCGACGCCGCCATCTGGTGGAGCCTGGTCGAAAAGTACAAGGTGACGGCGATGTTCTCGGCACCCACCGCCGTGCGGGTGCTGAAGAAGCAGGATCCGGCTGCGCTGAAGCGGCACGACCTGTCGTCGTTGCGCGCGCTGTTCCTGGCCGGCGAGCCGCTCGACGAACCCACCGTAACCTGGATCGCCGGCGCTTTAGGCAAACCCGTCATCGACAACTACTGGCAGACCGAAACCGGTTGGCCCATCCTGGGCTTGTGCAACGGCATCGAAGCCGCGGCCACGAAGTTCGGCTCGCCCGGCAAGGCGGTCTACGGCTACGACGTCAAGCTGATCGACGAAAACACCGGCGAGGAACTCACCGGCGCGAACCAGAAAGGCGTGGTCGCCATCGAAGGCCCGCTGCCGCCGGGCTGCATGCAGACCGTCTGGCGCGACGACGCCCGCTTCGTGAAGACCTACTGGCGCAGCATCCCCGGCAAGCTGCTCTACAGCACCTTCGATTGGGGCATCCGCGACGACGACGGTTATTTCTTCATCCTCGGCCGCACCGACGACGTCATCAACGTCGCCGGCCACCGCCTGGGCACCCGCGAGATCGAGGAAAGTCTGTCCAGCCATGCCAACGTGGCCGAGGTGGCCGTGGTCGGTGTCGCCGACGCGCTGAAGGGCCAGGTCGCGATGGCCTTTGTCGTGCTGAAGGATGTCTCGTTGGCCAGCAGCACCGCCGACACGCTGAAGCTCGAAGGCGAGATGATGAAACTCGTCGACCAGCAGCTCGGCGCCGTGGCGCGGCCGGCGCGGGTGCGCTTCGTCACCACGCTGCCGAAGACACGTTCGGGCAAGCTGCTGCGGCGCGCCATCCAGGCCGTGTGCGAACGGCGCGATCCGGGCGATCTGACGACGATCGAGGACCCGGCGGCGCTGGCGCAGATCAAGGATCTCGTCGACGCCGGCTGAACCCCCCCGTCGGAGGGCCCCCATCACAACACGCCTCGGGGCGATGTTGCGGCGGCCCCGTGTTGCCGACACTGCATGCCATGTCTTCGACGGAGATTCACATGGCACCTCACCAACCTGATCGACGTGTTTTCCTGGGCTGGCTGGCCGCCCTTGCGCTGCCCGCTGGCGCCGCCACCGCTGCCCAGCCGGCGTTGCGGCTGGCACGCGAAGCACCCGGCGTCGTCGACCCCGCCGGCTGGCTGGTGAGCGAGAAGTACGACGGCGTGCGTGCACTCTGGGACGGGCATGTCCTGCGCTTTCGCAGCGGCCTGCCCGTGCATGCACCCGCCTGGTTCCTGGCGCGGCTGCCGGCCACGCCGCTGGACGGTGAACTCTGGCTCGGCCGCGGCAGCTTCGAGGCGCTCTCGGGCAACGTGCGCAAGACCCAGCCGGTCGACGCCGAATGGCGCGCGCTGCGCTACATGGTGTTCGACCTGCCCGGCGCCGGGGGTGTGTTTGCGCAGCGCGCGGCGCGCATCGAAGCGCTGGTACGTTCGCTCGCCTGGCCGCAACTGCAGGCCGTGGCGCAGGCGCCGCTGGCCGACCGCGCTGCGCTGGCGCAGCGTCTGGCCGATGTGGTGCAGGGTGGCGGCGAAGGCCTGATGCTGCACCGGGCCGACGCCGACTGGCGCCCTGGCCGCAGCGACGCGCTGCTGAAGCTCAAACCCGTGCACGATGCCGAGGCCACGGTGATCGGTCATGTCGCAGGGCGCGGCAAACATGCCGGCCGCTTGGGCGCGCTGCGCGTGCGCACCGACGACGGCATCGAGTTCCTGCTCGGCACCGGTTTCAGCGACGCGCAACGTGAACGGCCGCCGCTGCCGGGCGCGGTAGTGACCTACACCCACCGTGGCAGCACGGCGGGCGGTGTGCCGCGTTTCGCGAGCTTCCTGCGCTTGCGCGAAGTCTGAGGTCACCGCCGCTGTCGCATCCGGGACAGCGGGTTCGGCCGGAGGCGGGCCGAAGGCAGCAGGCCTATAAAGCCCGCAGAACCCACACCGGGTCACCGAAGGAGACAAGACATGCTGACTTCCCGCCGCGGCCGCGTTGCCGGTGCGTTTGCCCTGAGCCTGCTCACCTCGGCCACGCTGGCCGCCGGCGTCAGCGTGCGCAGCAACGCCGCCGACCCCGCCGGCACGCTGTTCCCGAGCAACCGCTTCACGGTCACCGACTTCACGCAGAACACGCTGCGCCGTGTCAACCTGGCCAGGCCCGACTGCAGCGTGCAGGTCAGCGACTGCCAGGACATCGACGTCATCAACACGCTCGACGGCTTCTCGACGCAGCCGCGCATCACGGTGCCGTTCAGCGGCGACATCGATGTCACCACCGTCAACAGCGACACCGTCTACCTGGTGAACCTGGGCGACACCTTGTCGGGCGCCGGCGTCGGTGAACGTGTCGGCATCAACCAGGTGCTGTGGGACCCCGAGACGAAGACGCTGGTGGTCGAAAGCGACCAGTTGTTGCGTGAGCACACGCGCTACCTCGTGGTGGTGACCGACGGCGTGCGCGACGCCGCAGGCGCCCGCGTCGAAGCCGGCGCCTGGCGTGACGCCAGCGGCCTGGCCGGCGTGTTGCCACAGGGCGCAGACCGCGGCGGCCTCGACTACCGCCGTGACCTGCGCGACGCCGTGCGCAGCCTGCGCCTGGCCGGCCGCACGAAGCTGGTGGCGGCGAGCCTGTTCACGACGCAAAGCGCCAGCAGCGACCTGGCGAAGATCAACAAGGCCATCAAGGCCTCGGCACCGGCGCCGGTGGACTTCGTCATCGGCACCGCGGCCAGCGGCGCGCCGGTGCGCGCGCTGTTCCCGGTGTCGCAGGTCACGGGCATCCAGTTGAACCGCCAGACCGGCACGGCGCCCAGCTTCACACCGGCCCCAGTGCCTGTCAGCGCGCTCGGCGTGGTGCCCGGCGCCGTGGCACAGATTGCCTACGGCCGCTACCGTTCACCCGACTACACGACAGCCGAGAAATACATCCCGGCCACCGGCACGCTGAGCGGCAAGCCGCAGGAGCAGGGCGTCAACCACCTCGTGCTGCAGGTGTTTGTGCCCGCTGGCACCAAGCCGGCTGGCGGCTGGCCGGTGGCGATCTTCGGCCACGGTTTCACCGACAGCATGTACGGCGCGCCGTGGACGGTGGCGGCGACGATGGCGTCGCAAGGCATCGCGACGCTGGCGATCAACGTCGTCGGCCATGGCGGCGGCGCTTTGAGCACGCTGGCCGTGCAGCGCAGTGGCGGCGATGTGGTGCAGGTGCCGGCCGGTGGCCGCGGCATCGACCAGGATGGCAACACCGTCATCGACTCCACCGAAGGCGTCAACGCCGCGGCGCCACGTTTCATCATCGGCAGCCGCGACGGCCTGCGCCAGACGGTGGTTGACCTGATGCAGCTGGTGCGGCAGGTCGAGGCTGGCATCGATGTCGACGGCGACGGCGCCATCGACCTCGACGCCCAGCGCATCTACTACGCCGGCCAGTCGTTCGGCGGCATCTACGGCACCATCCTGCTCGGCGCCGAGCCGTCGATCCAGGCCGGTGTGCCCAACGTGCCCGGCGGTTCGATCACCGAAGTGGCGCGGCTCGGGGCCTTCCGCTTCCTCACCGCGGTGGCGCTGGCCACACGCCAGCCGCAGCTGCTGAACCTGCCGCCGCTGCCGGGTGTACCGCCGCCGTACAACCTGCAGTTCAACGAGAACATGCCGCTGCGCGACCTGGCGCCGGTGGTCAACACGGTGCCCGGTGCGATGGCGATTGCCGAGGTGCTGGAGCGCAGCGAATGGGTGCAGCAGTCGGGCAACCCGGTCAGCTACGCGGCGGCGATCCGCAAATCGCCGCCAGCGGGACATGCCGCCAAGTCGGTGATCTTCCAGTTCGCCAAGGGCGACCAGACGGTGCCGAACCCGAGCACCAGCGCCATCTTGCGCGCCGGGGACCTGGCCGACCGTGCCACCTATTTCCGCAACGACCTGGCCTATGCGTTGGACGCGGCGGTGGGCAAGAACCCGCATGTGTTCCTGACCAACATCGGCAACCCGGCGGCCGCGGGCTACGCCATCCTGGCGCAGCAGCAGATCGCGGCCTTCTTCGCCAGCTTCGGCGCAACGACGATCGACCCCGATGGCGCCGGCCCGTACTTCGAGGTGCCGATCGCCGGGCCGCTGCCGGAGACGCTGAACTACATCCCGTAGCGCCCGTCCTACAGCACCTCGCTGGCGAAGTCGGCCAGACGCGAACGTTCGCCGCGCGCCAGCGTCACGTGGCCGCCGTGTGGCCAGCCCTTGAAGCGGTCGACGGCGTAGGTCAGGCCCGACGAGCCTTCGGTCAGGTAGGGCGTGTCGATCTGCGCCAGGTTGCCCAGGCAGACGATCTTCGTGCCCGGGCCGGCGCGTGTGATCAGCGTCTTCATCTGCTTGGGCGTCAGGTTCTGCGCCTCGTCGATGATCACGTACTTGTTCAGGAAAGTGCGCCCGCGCATGAAGTTCAGGCTCTTGATCTTGATCTTGCTGCGCACCAGGTCGTTGGTGGCGGCGCGGCCCCATTCACCGGCGCTGCTGTCGCTGCGTGCCAGCACTTCCAGGTTGTCGTCGAGCGCGCCCATCCACGGGCCCATCTTCTCTTCTTCGTTGCCGGGCAGGAAACCGATGTCGTCGCCCACCGGCACGGTGACGCGGGTGACGATGATCTCGGTGTAGCGCCGTTCGTCCAGCACCTGGCTCAGGCCGGCGGCCAGTGTCATCAGCGTCTTGCCGGTGCCTGCGGTGCCGGTGAGGGTGATGAAGTCGCAGTCCGGGTCCATCAGCAGGTTCAAGGCGAAGTTCTGTTCGCGGTTGCGCGCGGTCACGCCCCAGACGGCGTTTTTCGCGTGCGTGTATTCACGCAGCGTCTTCAGCACCGCGGTCTTGCCGGTGATCTCGGTGACACGGGCGTACAGCGGCGCCGCGCCCGGGGTTTCGAGGTAGACGAACTGGTTGATCAGCAGCGAAGGCACGAGCGGCCCGCTGATGCGGTAGAAGGTGAAACCACCTTGCTGCCAGCTTTCCATGGTCTTGCCATGGCGCTCCCAGAAGTCGGCCGGCAGCGCCTGCACGCCCGTGTAGAGCAGGTCGCCGTCTTCCAGCGTCTTGTCGTTGAAGTAGTCCTCGGCCGGCAGGCCCAAAGCGCGGGCCTTGACGCGCATGTTGATGTCTTTCGACACCAGCACCACGTCGCGGCCGGGCTGGGCGTCGCGCAAGGCCTGCACCACACCCAGGATCTGGTTGTCGGCCTTGCCCTGCGGCAGGCCGGCGGGCAGCTTCACGTCCAGCAGCATGGTCTGGAAGAACAGCTTGCCGCCGGCTTCACGGTGGCCGGTTTTGCCCAGGGCGATGCCTGTGGTGGCGTCGAGGCCGCCATCGTCCTTGGTAAAAGACGCCAGCGCGTCGAGTTCGCGGCTGACCTGGCGCACGCTGCGCGCCACTTCGCTCATGCCCTTCTTGTGGCCGTCCAGCTCTTCCAGCGTGATCATCGGCAGGAAGATGTCGTGTTCCTCGAAGCGGAACAGGCTCATCGGGTCGTGCATCAGCACGTTGGTGTCCAGTACGAAGAGCTTGGCCGGGCCGTTGCCGCGCGGTGTGCGCTGGCGGCTCTTCGGTACCGGGGCCGGCGCCGGAACGGGCGTCGGGGCGGCGGCACGGGCCGGCGGGCGCGCTGCCACCGGCGGTGCCGGGTCCAGCAACTCCACGGTCGCGGCGGGTGGCACCGCGGCGGCGCTGCGGTTGCTGCTGCGTTTTTCGGGCCTGGGCGCGGCTTGCGAGTCGAAGTCGGTGGCGCTCAGCAGGGCGGCTTTTTTGGTCGGCGGCTTGGGCAGGGGCATGGGGCGTCAGAAAAAAGACAAAAGCCGCACAGGCTGCTGTGCGGCTTTCAGGGTTGGGGTGGCGGCCTGCACTGCAGGCTGCGGGACAACGCGTCGTGTGATCTCAGGCTGCCTTCTTGAGGGACTTGACGGCTTTCAGAACTTCGTCGACATGGCCGGCGACCTTGATGCCGCGCCATTCGGCGCGCATCACGCCCTCAGCATCGATCAGGAAGGTGCTGCGCTCGATGCCCTTGACCTTCTTGCCGTACATGATCTTGTTCTTGACCACGCCGAACATGTGGCAGAGCTTTTCTTCGGTGTCGGCGATCAGTTCGAAAGGCAGTTCGAGGTTCTGCTTGAACTTCTCGTGCGAGGCCAGGTTGTCGCGCGAGACGCCGAAGACCACGGCGCCGGCCTTGACGAAGTCTTTGTGCTGGTCGCGGAACTGCATGGCTTCCGTGGTGCAACCGGGGGTGGCATCCTTCGGGTAGAAGTACAGCACCACCGCGTGGCCGATGTTGGCGGCCGGCGTGAACTTCACGCCGCTGGTGGCAGCAGCTTCGAATTCCGGAAGGGCTTTGTTCACTACAGGCGTCATGGATGGTTTTCTCGGAAGGCTGTGTGCCGAAGCCGGCTCAACGCGAGATTATAAATCCTGCGCATCAGCCTTCCGCAGCCCCCAGAAGCAGGGCCGCCACGACCGAGCGACTTTCGCTCACCAGCACGTTGTAGGTGCGGCAGGCGGCGGGCGTGTCCATGGTCTCGACGCCGATGCGGCGGTCGATCAGCGCGCGCAGCAGCGACGGGTGCGGGAAGCGGATGCGCGGACCGCTGCCGAAGATCACCAGTTCGGGGTCGAGCGCGACGATGCGCTGGAAGTGTTCGGCCGTCAGCGCGTCGAAGCTGGCCGCTTGCCAGGGCAGCAGTTCACCTTGCCACGGCACGATGACGCTGTGGCCGATGGGCGTCGCCCCCACCCAGACCCGGCCGGGCTCCTGGCGGGAGATGACGTTGACGCCACTGCTCGTGTCGGGCTGGAACTTCATGCGGGATAATTCTAGGTTCTCCGGTCCGAGGAACTCCGTGTGAAGCCCATTCTCAAGTCAGCCAAGCTCGCCAACGTCGGCTACGACATCCGCGGACCCGTGCTCGACAAGGCGCGGCAGATGGAAGACGAAGGCCAGAAGATCATCAAGCTGAACATCGGCAACGTGGCGGCGTTCGGGCTGATGCCGCCCGACGAGATCGTGCAGGACATGATCCGCAACCTGCCGTCGCAGACAGCGGCCGGCTACACCGACAGCAAGGGCCTGTTCGCGCCGCGCAAGGCGGTGGTGCACTACACGCAGGAAAAGCAGATCGCCGGTGTTCAAGTGGACGATGTGTACCTGGGCAACGGCGCCAGCGAGCTGATTGCGATGAGCATGAACGCGCTGCTCGACGCTGGCGACGAGGTGCTGATCCCGTCGCCCGACTACCCGCTGCACACCGCGGTGGTCTCGCTCTCGGGCGGCACGCCGGTGCACTACCGCTGCGACGAAGGCTCGGGCTGGTTGCCCGACCTGGACGACATCCGCGCCAAAGTGACGCCGGCCACCAAGGCCATCGTCGTCATCAACCCGAACAATCCCACCGGCGCCCTGTACCCGGTGGACGTGCTGCAGGCCATCGTCGAGGTGGCGCGCCAGCACCAGTTGATCGTCTTCGCCGACGAGATTTACGACAAGACGCTGTACGACGGCAACGTGCACACCAGCATCGCGTCGCTCGCCGACGACGTGTTGTTCGTCACCTTCAACGGCCTCAGCAAGAACTACCGCGCTTGCGGTTTCCGCGCCGGCTGGATGGTGGTCTCGGGCGACAAGCGCCACGCCAAGGACTACATCGAAGGCCTGAATATGCTGGCGTCGATGCGACTGTGCGCAAACACGCCGGGGCAGCTGGCCATTCAGACCGCCCTGGGCGGCTACCAGAGCATCAAGGACCTGGTGGCGCCGGGCGGCCGGCTGCTGCGCCAGCGCGACCTGGCGTACGAGCTGCTGACGCAGATTCCGGGCGTCAGCGTCGTCAAGCCGAAGGCGGCGCTGTACATGTTCCCGAAGCTCGACGCGAAGATGTACCCGATCGCCGACGACCAGCAGTTCGCCTACGACCTGCTGGCCGAAGAGAAGGTGCTGATCGTGCAGGGCACGGGCTTCAACTGGCCCGACCCCGACCACTTCCGCATCGTCTTCCTGCCGAACTCCGACGACCTCACCGAGGCCGTCGGTCGCATCGAACGGTTTCTTTCCCACTACCGCAAGCGTCACTCCGCATGAACCCCATCCAGGTCGGCCTTCTGGGCATCGGCACCGTCGGCAGCGGCACCTTCAAGGTGCTGCAGCGCAACCAGCAAGAGATCCGGCGCCGTGCCGGGCGTGGCATCGAGATCACGATGGTCGCCGACCTCGACGTGGCGCGCGCACGCGAAGTCGTCGGCGACAGCGCCGAAGTCGTGAGCGACGCGCGCGCGGTGATCGCCAACCCGGCGATCGACATCGTCGTCGAACTGATCGGCGGCTACGGCATCGCCAAGGCGCTGGTGCTCGAAGCCATCGCCGCGGGCAAACACGTCGTCACCGCGAACAAGGCGCTGCTGGCGGTGCACGGCAGCGAGATCTTCGCCGCGGCACGCGAGAAGGGTGTGATCGTCGCGTTCGAAGCCGCGGTGGCCGGTGGCATCCCCATCATCAAGGCGCTGCGCGAAGGCCTCACCGCCAACCGCATCGAGTGGATCGCCGGCATCATCAACGGCACGACGAACTTCATCCTGTCGGAGATGCGCAGCAAAGGGCTGGACTTCGCCACCGTGCTGAAGCAGGCGCAGGCGCTGGGGTATGCCGAGGCCGACCCCACCTTCGACATCGAAGGCGTCGACGCCGCACACAAGGCGACGATCATGAGCGCCATCGCATTCGGCGTGCCGGTGCAGTTTGACAAGGCGCATGTCGAAGGCATCACATCGCTGCAGGCGGCGGATATCCGCTACGCCGAACAGCTGGGCTACCGCATCAAGCTGCTCGGCATCACCAAGCGTCGAGACACTGGCATCGAACTGCGTGTGCACCCGACGCTGATCCCGAGCACACGCCTGATCGCCAATGTCGAAGGCGCGATGAACGCGGTGGTGGTGCAGGGCGACGCCGTCGGCGCGACGCTGTACTACGGCAAGGGCGCAGGCAGCGAGCCGACCGCCAGCGCGGTGATCGCCGACCTGGTCGACATCACCCGTTTGCACACCGCCGACCCCGACCACCGTGTGCCGCACCTGGCCTTCCAGCCGGGCGAACTGCACGACACGGCGATCCTGGCGATCGACGAGGTGGTCACTGCGTTCTACCTGCGGCTGGTGGTGGCCGACAAGGCGGGGGTGCTGGCACGCATCACCGGCATCCTGGCCGAGAACGACATCTCGATCGACGCGGTGCTGCAGCGCGAGAGTGCCGAAGGCGAAAAACAGACCGACCTGATCATCCTGACGCACGACACGGTGGAAGGCCGCATGAAGGCGGCGCTGGCGCAGATGCAGGCGCTGCCGACGGTGTTGGCGCCGATCGTCAGGATCCGCAAGGAAGAGTTGAATTGATATTCAGCTCGACCGGCTCCAACTAAGCTCGGTCATTGCCCGGAGACCGACCCATGGCCCTTTCCCCGACCAAGCGCGAAGAGCTGCGAAAGCTCTACAACGCCTTGGCTGACCGTGTGCTGGAGCCGGGCGACCCGGTCTACGTGGCCCAGGTCAACTGCCAGGGCGACACCGACGCCGTCGAAGAGATTGCGACCGAAATCGACTGGCAGGAAGGCGGCGGTGTCTGTCTGTTCACGGGCCAGCGCGGCACCGGCAAGAGCACCGAGCTGAAGCGCCTGAAGAAGCGGCTTGAAGACAACGGCTGCAAGGTCTTCTACGCGGACCTGTCGGAATACATGTTGATGAGCAAGGAGGTCGAGATCAGCGATTTCCTCGTCTCGGTGGCCGGCGCCATGTCGGAAAAGGTGTCGGACGCCTACCAGGGCGAGTCACCGGGCCAACGCAGCTACTGGGAGCGCTTCTCTGCCTTCATGCAGACGAAGGTCGAAGTGAAAGAGTTCTCGGCCAAGCTGCCGGGAGTCGACATCAAAGCGGCACTGCGCAGCGACCCCGACTTCAAGCGGCGTGTGCAAGAGGCTGCACGCGGACACGTGGCGCAGATCGCCAAGGACGCGCACGGTTTTCTGGCCGACGCGGTGGCGTTTGTGCGCAGCAAGGAAGGCGACCCTGCGCTCAAGGTGGTGCTGCTGATCGACTCGGTGGAGCGCATCCGTGGTGTCGGCAGCGATGCGATGGCGGTGTACGAAAGCGTGCGCAACCTGTTCTTCGGCCATGCCGAGAATCTGCGTGTGCCGCTGCTGCACATGGTCTACACGATCCCGCCGTACCTGTCGGTGCTGGCATCTGGCACCGGCCTGCTGATGGGTGGCGCAGTGCCGCGCCGTCTGGTCAGCACGCACATCTTCAAGGACCGCAGCCGCGAGCCGGACCCCGCCGGGCTGACGGTGCTGCGCACGGTGGTCGAGCGCCGATTCCCGAGCTGGCGGGCCTTGTTCCAGGAGCAGGCGCTGGACCAGTTGGCCCTGAGCTCCGGCGGTGATCTGCGCGAGTTCTTTCGCCTCGTGCGCCTGTGCCTGCCTGCGGTGCGTGACGATGCGCAGTTGCCGCTGTCAACCGCCGCGGTCTCGCTGGCCGAGAACGCAGCGCGCAGTGAGATGCTGCCGATTCCGGCCGACCACCTGGGCTGGCTCAAGCGCATCAGCCAGTCGCACGACACCTGCCTGGAGAAAGACGCCGACCTGCCGACGCTGGCGCACTTTCTCGACAACCGCCTGGTGCTGAACTACCGCAACGGCAGCGACTGGTACGACGTGCACCCGCTGCTGCGCGAGGTCGTGGACAAACATGTCGCAGCCACCGCTGCAGCTTGACGCCGAGACCGAACGGGTCGCGGTCAGCGTCCTGCGCCATCTGGAATGGCAAGACAGCGGCTTCTCGCTGATCTTCCTGTTTGCCGATGTCGGCAGCGCGCTGCAACTGGCGGATTGGCTGGACCAGCGGCTGGCGTTGCAGGGGCGGTCGTTGCAGCGGGTCGAAGCCAGAGACAACTTCGTGCGCGAACCAGAGGCGGCCGTCGACAACCTGGTGGCGGGCTGCGCGGCGTGGTCAGTGCAAGCGGGCGCCGTCTGGTGGTCTGCTGCCAGGCATCCGTCGGATGCGGCCTGGGGGCGTGCGCGTACCTTGTTCCTGGCGCGTTTGAACGAACGCCGCTTTCTGCTGGAACGTGATCTGCTGCATCCGTTGGTGCTGGTGTTTCCGGTGGCTTTCAAGAGCGAGGCGCGGGCGATCGCGCCGGACATCTGGCACAAGCGCGACATGAGTGCGACGGTGCGGTCTTTCAGTGCGCCTGCGACGGGCGCTATGCCCGCCGCCGATCTTCCGACCACGGCCAGCATCGATTCGACCGCACCGCTGACGGCGTATGCCGAGTGGCAGCGCATGCAGGCCAGCGGCACACAAACGCCCTACCTCGCCACGGGTTGGGCGGCGTGCGCCGAGTTGCTGGCTGCGGGGAGGCCGGCGGATGCGGAGGACGTGGCGGTGGAGGTTTTGAGCATGGCGCGGCGGCGCGCGGCGGCAGGCGACGACCCGGCTGCTTTGCGCGACCTGTCAGTCTCACTGGACAGCGTGGGCAGCGTGGCGCGTGCACAAGGCGATTGGGCGCAGGCCGAAGCTGCGTACCGCGAAAGCCTGGCGCTCAGTCGGCAATTGGTTGACAGGCTGGGCGGCACGCCCGAGGCGCTGCGCGACCTGTCGGTCTCACTGGACAGAATGGGCGGCGTGGCGCGTGCACAGGGCGACTGGGCGCAGGCCGGAGCGGCGTACCGCGAGAGCTTGGCGCTCGGCCGGCAGCGTGTTGATAGGCTGGGCGGCACGCCCGAGGCACTGCGCGACCTGTCGGTCTCGCTGAACAGCGTTGGCGACGTAGCGTGTGCACAAGGCGACTGGGCGCAGGCTGAAGCTGCGCACCGCGAAAGCCTGGCGCTCAGGCGGCAGCTGGTCGACAGGCTGGGCGGCACGCCCGAGGCACTGCGCGACCTGTCGGTCTCGCTGGACAACGTGGGCGACGTGGCGCGCGCACAAGGCGATTGGGCGCAGGCCGAAGTTGCGTACCGCGAAGGCTTGACCCTCAGGCGGCAGCTGGTCTACAGGCTGGGCGGCACGCCCGAGGCGCTGCGCGACCTGTCGATCTCTCTGGACAAAGTGGGCAAGGTAGCGCGTGCACAAGGCGACTGGGCGCAGGCCGAAGCTGCGTACCGCGAAAGCCTGGCGCTCGACCGGCAGCTGGTCGACAGGCTGGGGGGGGCGCCCGAGGCGCTGCGCGACCTGTCGGTTTCGCTGAACAACGTGGGTGACGTGGCAAGTGCTCAAGGCGACTGGGCGCAGGCCGAAGGTGCGTACCGTGAAAGCCGGGCGCTCAGCCGGCAGTTGGTCGACAGGCCGGGCGGCACGCCCGTGGCGCTGCGCGACTTGTCGATCTCGCTGGACAAAGTGGGCGGCGTGGCGCGTGCACAAGGCGACTGGGCGCAGGCCGAAGCTGCGTATCGCGAAAGCCTGGCGCTGAGACGGCAGCTGGTCGGCAGGCTGGGCGGCACGCCCAAAGTGCTGCGCGACCTGTCGGTCTCGCTGGGCAACGTGGGCGACGTGGCACGTGCACAAGGCGATTGGGCGCAGGCCGAAGCTGCGTACCGCGAAGACTTGACGCTCGTCCGGCAACTGGTCGACAGGCTGGGCGACACGCCCGAGGCGCTGCGCGACCTGTCGGTCGTTCTGAACAACGTGGGCGACGTAGCGCGCGCACAAGGCGACTGGGCGCAGGCCGAAGCTGCGTACCGCGAAAGCCTGGCGCTCGGCCGGCAACTGGTCGACAGGCTGGGCGGCACGCCCGAGGCGCTGCGCGATCTGCTGGTCGCGCTGAACAGATTGGGCGGCGTGGCGCGTGCACAAGACGACTGGGCGCAAGCCGAAGCCGCGTACCGCGAAAATCTGGCGCTCTGCCGCCAGCTTGTCGAACGTCTAGGCGCTACACCGGACGCACTGGACGATCTGGCGGTGTCGCTGTTAAACATGGCTGACCTGCCGAGCGGCGACCCACCCGCTCGCGCCGAAGCGCTGCAGGTCCGCGAGCGTCTGGCCACCCAGTACCCGGACGTGCCGCGCTACGCAGAAGCCCTGGCCGCGATGCGCGGCGACAATCAACAGTCCACTGCATCGAACCCGAAGTGAAATACATCAGCACCCGTGGCGACGCCACACAGCGCGGCTTCTCCGACATCCTGCTTGAAGGCCTGGCACCCGATGGCGGGCTGTACCTTCCTGTCGCCTACCCACAGATCGACGCCGCGACGCTGGCGCGCTGGCGCGGGCTGTCCTACGCCGGCCTGGCCTTCGAGATCCTCTCGCTCTTCATCGACGACATCCCCGCCGCCGACCTTAAGCGCCTGGTCGACAAGACCTACACCGAGGCGGTTTTCGGCACCGCGGCCATCACGCCGCTGAAAGCCCTGGAACCCGGTGTGCAGCTTCAAGCCTTGTCCAACGGCCCGACGCTGGCCTTCAAGGACATGGCGATGCAACTGCTCGGCAACCTGTTCGAATACGAACTGGCGCGCCGCGGTGAACATCTGAACATCCTGGGTGCCACCAGTGGCGACACCGGCAGCGCGGCCGAATACGCGATGCGCGGCAAACACGGCGTCAACGTCTTCATGCTCAGCCCGCACGGCCGCATGAGCCCGTTCCAGCAGGCGCAGATGTTCAGCCTGCAGGACGCCAACATCCACAACATCGCGGTGGAAGGTGTGTTCGACGACTGCCAGGACATCGTCAAGGCCGTCAGCAACGACCTCGAATTCAAGCGCCGGCACAAGATCGGCACTGTCAACTCGATCAACTGGGCGCGGCTGCTTGCCCAGGTTGTCTACTACTTCGCGGGCTATTTCCAGGCCACGAAAACCAACGACGAACAGGTCAACTTCGCCGTGCCCTCCGGCAACTTCGGCAACATCTGCGCCGGCCACGTCGCCCGCTCGATGGGCCTGCCGATCAAGCGCCTGGTGCTCGCCACCAACGAAAACGACGTGCTCGACGAGTTCTTCCGCACCGGTGCTTATCGTGTGCGCGCCAGCACGGTGGAGACCTCGAGCCCGTCGATGGACATCAGCAAGGCGTCGAACTTCGAGCGCTTCGTCTACGACCTGCTGGGCCGCGACGGCGCGCGCACGAAGGCGCTGTTCTCGGGCGGCAGCTTCACGCTGGAACCGGCGGAAGTGCGGCGCATCGCCGAGTTCGGTTTTGTGTCTGGCAAGAGCACGCACGCCGACCGGCTGGCCACCATCCGCGACACCTTCCAGCGTTTCGGCACGATGATCGATACCCACACCGCCGACGGTCTGAAGGTGGCGCGTGAACATCTCGCTGCCGGCGTGACGACCGTGGTGCTTGAAACCGCGCTGCCGGCGAAGTTCGCCGACACCATCCGCGAAGCGCTGGGGCGCGACCCCGAGACGCCGGCCGCGTTGCGCGGCATCGAGAACCTGCCGAAGCGCTTCACCGTCGTGCCCGCGGATGCGGCCGTCGTGAAGCGTTTCATCGAGGACCACGCTGCATGAACGCGCCCCGCGCCGATCGACCTGATCGTCCGCTGCTGCCGCTGGACGAAGCCCTCGCCCGCCTGGCCGAAGGCGCGGCGCCGTACCGCATTTTGCAGACCGAGTCGGTCTCCACCTTCGACGGCCTCGGCCGTGTGCTCGCGGTCGACGTGCTGTCGATGCTCGACGTGCCGCCCGAGGACAACACCTCGATGGACGGTTATGCGGTGCACTGCGCCGATCTGCGTGAACCGGGTGTGCTGCTGCCGGTGTCGCAGCGCATTCCTGCCGGCGTCGTCGGCACAGCGTTGCAGCCGGGCACGGCGGCGCGCATCTTCACCGGCGGGCAGGTGCCGGCCGGCGCCGATGCCATCGTGATGCAGGAGCAGTGCGAGGCGGTTGCTGGCGACGGGCTCGGTAGCGTGCGCATCAACACCGTGCCGGAACACGGCCAATGGGTGCGCCGCCGCGGCGAAGATGTGCGCATCGGCGCCACCGTGCTGCACCGTGGCGAGCGGCTGTCGCCGCAGGGCCTGGGCCTGGCGGCGTCGGTCGGCGCAGCGACGCTGGCGGTGGTGCGGCGGCCCCGTGTCGTGCTGTTCTCTACCGGCGACGAACTGATGATGCCCGGTGAACCCTTGCGGCCCGGCGCCATCTACAACAGCAACCGCTTTACGCACCGCGGCCTGCTGCAGGCGGCGGGTTGCGAGGTCACCGACCTTGGCATCGTGCCCGACCGGCTGGACGCCACACGCGAGGCGCTGCGTCGTGCCGCCGAAGGCCACGATCTGATCATCACCTGCGGCGGCGTTTCGGTCGGCGAAGAAGACCATCTGAAACCGGCGGTCGAAGCCGAAGGCACGCTGCAGCACTGGCAGATCGCGATGAAGCCGGGCAAGCCACTCGCCTTCGGCACCGTGCGCCGGCCCGATGGCAGCTCCGCGCTGTTCATCGGCCTGCCGGGCAACCCGGTGTCGAGTTTCATCACCTACCTGCTGTGTGTGACGACGGTGCTGCGGGTGATGCAGGGCGCGCCGTCGCGGCTGCCGCCGGCCTTGCCGATGCGGGCCGACTTCGACTGGCCCCACCCCGACAAACGCCGCGAGTTCCTGCGTGTGAAGCTCAACGCCGAGGGCGGGCTCGATCTGTTCCCGAACCAGAGTTCGGGGGTGCTGACCTCGGCGGTCTGGGCCGACGGCCTGCTCGACAACCCGCCCAGCCACGCCATCCGCGCTGGCGACAGCGTGCAATTCCTGCCGCTGTCGGAGCTGATTGCACGATGATGAAGATCCAGGTGCGTTATTTCGCGTCGCTGCGTGAAGCGCTCGGCGCCCAGGAAACCGTGGAGCTGCCCGCCGGCAGCACGCTGGGCGCCCTGCGCGATGTGTTGCTCGAACGTGGCGGCCGCCACGCCGAGGTGCTGGCGCCGCAGCGGCCGGTGCGCTGCGCGCTGAACCAGGTGATGGTGGCCGAGACCACCGTCATCGAAGACGGCGCCGAAGTGGCCTTCTTTCCGCCGGTGACGGGCGGTTGACGGCGATGCCGCGGGTCAGCATCCAGACCGCCGATTTCGACCTCTCCGCCGAAGTCGCCGCGCTGCGCGATGGCGATGCTGGCGTCGGCGCCGTCGCCAGTTTCATCGGCACCGTGCGCGACCGCAGCGATGGCGCAGGTGTCAGCGCGATGGAGCTGGAGCACTATCCCGGCATGACCGAAAACGCGATCGAAGCGATGATCGATGCCGCGATGCAGCGCTTCGACATCCGCGCGGCGCGGGTCGTGCACCGCGTCGGCCCGTTGCTGCCGCAAGACCAGATCGTTCTGGTGGCGGTTGCTTCAGCGCACCGCGGCCAGGCCTTCCAGGCCTGCGAGTTCCTGATGGACTACCTGAAGACGCAGGCTCCGTTCTGGAAGAAGGAGACCACGGCGGATGGTGCACGCTGGGTCGACGCCCGTGTCGCCGACGACGCGGCCTTGCGCCGCTGGGGCATCGACAAGGCGAACGCCTGATGGACCCGACCCAGCTGCGCAGTGCACTCGGTCGTTTCACCACCGGCGTCACCATCATCAGCTGCATGGCCCCTGACGGCAGCCAGGTGGGCCTCACCGCCAACTCGTTCCAGGCGCTGTCGCTGGAGCCGCCGCTGGTGCTGTGGTCGCTGCGTGCCTCCAGCCCCAGCCTGCCGGCGTTCCAGGGCGCGAAGCACTTTGCGGTCAACGTGCTCGGCGAAGCCCAGGTCGACCTGTCGCGCCGTTTCGCCAGCCGCCGCGACGACAAGTTCGAAGAAGGCGTCTGGGCCCCGGGCACCCAGGGTGCGCCGGTGCTGGCGGGTTGCACGGCGGTGTTCGAATGCGAAAGTGTTTCGCAGCAGCCGGCCGGCGACCATGTGCTGTTCATCGGCCGCGTGCTGACGATCAGCGAAGCGCCGACGCCGCCGTTGCTGTTCCAGGCCGGCCACTACCACCTGCTGGGAGAAGTGCTGTGAGGCTGGAAGGCAAGTGGATAGCCATGTTCGAGCAGGTGTTCCGCCTCTGCGGCGTGATGCCGGGCGACGCCTGTGCCGTGCTGTCGGAAACGCAGACCCGGCCCGAACTGCCGCAGTTGAGCGAACTGGCCTTGCTGCGCATCGGTGCGCGGCCCTTCCACCTGGTGCTGCCAGGCAAGCCGCTGGCGGCGCCGGTGCCGGTGCGGTCCACCGGCGCGTCCGATGCCATCGGTGAACTCGCGCCCGTGGTGCAGGCGCTGGCGGCCAGCGTGTTCATCGCCGACTGCACCGTCGAAGGCTTGCAGCATGCGGTGGAACTGCCGCGCATCCTGCAAGGCGGCGCGCGTGTGCTCGCGATCAGCCATGAACATCCGGAGATCCTCGAACGCTGCCTGCCGCGCGCCGAAGACGAAGCTGTGGTGCGCGATGCGATGCGGCAGCTGAAGAGCGCACGCGAAATGCACGTCACGTCCGCGGCCGGCACCGACCTGCACGTGGCGCTGGCCGGTGCCCGCGTCGGCGGCGTCTGGGGTTTCAGCGCCAAGCCCGGCACGCTGTCGCACTGGCCTGGTGGCCTGGTGCTGGCGTTCCCGGCCGCGGGCAGCGTCAACGGCGCGCTGGTTCTGGCCCGCGGCGACGTCAACCTGACGTTCAAGCGTTATCTGCAAGACCCCGTGCGGCTGGTGATCGAAAACGACCACGCGGTGCGGGTCGAAGGCGAGAACGTCGACGCCGAACTGATGCGCGGTTATTTCGCCGCCTGGGGCGACCCCGCGGCCTATGCCGTCTCGCACCTCGGCTGGGGCCTGAACCGGCGCGCGCGCTGGGACGCGATGACCTTCTACGACAGGTGCGATTTCAACGGCACCGAGCTGCGCGCCTTCGCTGGCAACTTCCTCTATTCGACCGGTGCCAACGAAGTGGCGGGTCGCCACACGCTGGGCCATTTCGACCTGCCGCTGCGCGGCTGCACGGTGACACTGGACGGGCAGATCGTCGTCGACCAGGGGCGGTTGCTATGAGCCTGCCGGCATTCATCGAAGCCGGGCAGGGCGCCACCGCCGTGCTGCTGCTGCACGGCATCGGCGGCGGCAAGGCGATCTGGGCCGATACGCTGGACGCGCTGGCGGCTGCCGGCCACCAGGCCGTGGCGATCGACTTCCCCGGCTACGGCGATTCACCCGGCACGCCGACGATGGATGCGCTCGTCGCCGCCGTTGCCACCACGCTCGACCGGCTGGGCGCCGCCCGTACCGTGCTCGTCGGCCACAGCATGGGCGGCATGGTCGCGCAGGAGTTGCTCGCGCGCGGCCCCATGCTGTTGAAAGGCCTGGTGCTGGCCTGCACCTCGGCCTCGTTCGGAAAAGCCGACGGCGCCTGGCAGGCGAAGTTCGTTGCCGAGCGGCTGGCGCCGCTGGACGCGGGCCTCGGCATGACCGGCATAGCGCAGGCGCTGGTGCCGGCGATGGTGTCGCCGGGCGCGGTGGCGGGTGCGCAGCAGCGCGCGATGGCCGTGATGTCTGCTGTGCCTGAAGCGACCTACCGCGTCGCGCTGCGCGCCATCGCTGCGTTCGACCGGCGCGAGGCGCTGCCGTCGATCCGCGTGCCGACGCTGTGCCTGGCCGCGGAACACGACCGCACCGCGCCGCCCGAGGTGCTGCAGCGCATGGCGCAACGCATCCCCGGCGCGCGCTACACCTGCCTGGCCAACGCCGGGCACATCGCCAACGTCGAACAGCCGGCGGCCTTCAACGCCGCGCTGCTGTCGGCCGCGTGAGGAGCGCCCATGCACATCGCCGGCAATGCCAACGTCCTGACCGACCAGCAGCGTGAGCTGATCGAACTCGCCGCGACGCTGGGCCGCGAGAAGTTCGCGCCGCGCGCTGCGAAGTACGACCGCGAAGCGACGTTCCCGTTCGAGAACTACGCCGATCTGCGCGAGAACGGCCTGCTGAAGATCTGCGTGCCGCGAGAACACGGCGGCCTGGGCGCCGACTTCGCCACCTACGTGATGGTGGCCGCCGAGATCGGCCGCCACTGCGGCGCGACGGCGCTGTCGTACAACATGCACGTGTCTTCGTGCATGTGGTCGGGTTTCATCGCCGATGCCTTGGACATGACGGCCGAACAGCGCGCCGACCACGCGCACAACCGCGCCGTGCACTACGCCAACATCGTCGAACGCGGCCAGGTCTATTCGCAGCCGTTCTCCGAAGGTGGCGCGGCTGCCGCCGGCAAGGCGCCGTTCGGCACGCTGGCCAAGCCGGTGGAGGGGGGTTATCTCGTCAGCGGCAAGAAAATCTTTGCCTCGCTCGCCGGTGCCGCCGACTTCTACGGTGTGCTGTGCACACTCGACAAACCCGGTGCGACCCAGCGCGATTCGCTCTACCTGGCGGTGCCTGCCGGTGCTGAAGGCGTGAAGGTCGTCGGCGACTGGGACCCGCTGGGCATGCGCGGCACCGTCAGCCGCACGCTGCTGTTGCACGACGTGTTCGTGCCGCACACCGCCAGGCTGATGCCGGAAGGGCTGTACTTCCAGGCCGCGGCGCGGTTCCCGCACATGTTCGCGACGCTGAGCCCCACCTACATGGGCATCGCACAGGCGGCCTACGACTTCACCGTGGCCTACCTGCGCGCCGAGGTACCCGGCATGCCGCCGGTGAAACGCCGCATGTACCCGACGAAGCAGATCGCCGTGGCGCAGATGCGTGTGACGCTGGAGCAGACACGCGCGCTTTTTCTGCAGAACGCACGCGACGCCGTGGTCGACCCCGACAAGGACACGCGCATGCGCCTGTACGCCGCGCACTACACGATCATGGAGAACGCCAACGACATCGCACGGCTGGCGATCCGCACCTGCGGCGGCCAGAGCATGCTCAAGAGCCTGCCGCTGGAACGGCTGTACCGCGATTCACGCTGCGGTTCGTTGATGCTGCCGTGGACAGCAGAGCTCTGCCTCGACCGCCTCGGCCGCGAGTGCCTGTACGAAGCCGGCGAACGCGACGAAGAGATCGAATAAGCATGTTCGACCGGCTGGTCCCTGCGGCCCTGGCGAGCGCCGCGCTGCAGCACCTGCAGCACGAAGGGGTGCAGCGCGGCTCAGTAGTCGCCTGGCTCGGCCACAACAGCTGGGACATGCTGGCGACACTGTCGGCGTGTGAACGGCTGGGCGCCGTGCTGCTGCCGCTGAACTGGCGCCTCGCCGCGGCCGAGCTGGCGCAGATCCTGCGCCACGCAGGCGCGGGGCACCTGCTCGGCACGCCCGAAGTCGAAGCCCTGGCCATTGAGGTGCTGCAGCAGGCGGCGCTGACCCCTGGCGCCGCCGCCGGTGTGCAACCTGGCGACCTGCTGCTCGTCTACACCTCGGGCACGACCGGCCGGCCCAAGGGCGCGATGCACACCGTGGCCGGCATGCAGGCCAACGCGCTGGCGGCCGTCCAGGCCCAGCGGTTGAACGCGCAGAGCCGGGTGCTCGCGGTGCTGCCGCTGTTCCACATGGGCGGCCTGTGCATCCAGACGCTGCCGGCGCTGGCGGCCGGTGGCCAGGTGCTGCTGCATCCACGTTTCGAGCCTGATCTCTGGTTCGACGCCGTCGCCAGCTGGCGGCCGACGACAACGCTGCTGGTGCCAGCGGTGATGCGCGCGCTGGTCGAGCACCCTCGATGGGCCGGCGCCGACCTGTCGTCGCTGCAGTTCATCAACAGCGGTTCGCAGATCGTGCCGCGGTCGCTGATCGACGCCTTCCATGCCCGCGGCATTCCGGTCGCGCAGGTCTACGGCGCCACCGAAACCGGGCCCGTCTCCATCGTGCTGCGGCCCGAAGAGGCGATGGCGCAGGGCCACAGCGCTGGACGGCCGGCACTGGGTGTGCAGGTGCGCCTGGCCGACGACGGCGAGGTGCTGCTGAAGGGCGCGAACCTGATGCGTGGTTACCACCGCGAGGCCACACCTTCGTTCGATGAACACGGCTATTTCCACAGCGGCGACCTGGCGCGCCGGCATGCCAACGGCGGCATCGAGATCATCGGCCGCTCGAAGGAAATGATCATCTCCGGCGGCGAAAACATCCACCCTGCCGAGATCGAGAGCCTGGCTGCCGAGCGGCCGGAAATCGCCGAATGCGCCGTCGTCGGCCTGCCCGACGCGCGCTGGGGCGAGGTGCCGGTGCTGGCGCTTGTGCTGCGCCCGGGTGCGGTGCTGGACAGCGCCGCGCTGCAGGCCTTGTTCGACGCCCGCCTGGCGCGCTTCAAACATCCGCGCCGGGTGCAGGTGGTGCCGGCGTTGCCGAAGACCGCACTGGGCAAGGTGCAGCGCGCCGAACTCGCGCGCGGCCTCGCCACGCCGTGATGCAGGGTGCAATGCAGGGAGTCAACCGCCGCCAGGCCAGTTTGGCGCTGCTGGCGTCGCTGGCCAGTTGTGCCGAGTTGCCGCCGGAAGGCGACCCCGCGCCGGCGGGTTTTCGTGTGCCGGGTGAATTCGAGCCGGTGCGCGCGGTCTGGTTGTCTTACGACGCCGGACACGAAGACCTCACCGCCGGCCTGGTGGCCGCGTTGCAGCCGCATGTGGCGCTGAAGCTGCTGGTGGCCGACGCCGCGGCTGCCGAACATGCGCTCACGCGGCTGCGTGCCCGCGGCTTGTCGCTGCAAGGCATCGAAACGCTGCAGCACCCGCTGGCCAGCTTCTTCGTGCGCGACCTGGCGCTGTTCAGCGCCGGGCCCGGCCCGGCCGGGCAGCGGGCGCTCGGTGTCGTCGACTTCCGCTGGACCAACTACGGCGCGCCCGCCTGGTGTGCCAGGCGCCACGCGCAAGACGCGGCCGAAGCGGCGCGCTGCGCCGCCGCCACCGACTTGTCGCGCGAAGCGCTGGATGTCGCGATCGCGCAGCTGGCCGGCGCGCGTGTGCAGCGCTCGCGTGTGGCCATCGAAGGTGGTGGCGTCGAACTCAACGGCCAGGGCCTGCTGCTCGCCAACGAAGAGCTCTACCGCACACGCAACCCCGGTCGCACGCTTGCCGAGGTCGAACGTGGCCTGCTGCGCCTGCCCGGTGTGCGCCAGGTGCTGTGGCTGCCGGGCGGCCTGGCCGAAGACGTGCATCTGCGCGCCACCATCACCGGCAACTTCGTCGCCTGGGGCAGCGGCGGCCACAGCGACGAGTTCGTGCGTTTCGCCGACGCCGGCACCGTGCTGCTGGCCTGGCCCGACGATGCCGATGTCGCGGCGCATCCGGTGGCGCGGCTCACGCGCGCCCGCATGCAGCGTTGTTTCGCGGTCCTGTCGACCGCAGGCCTGCGGGTGCTGAGGGTGCCGATGCCGCGGCTGATAGAGCGCCGTGTCGTGATGTCGGCCAGCGCCGACACTGCCTGGTCCGAAGGCTGGACCGCCGACTTCTTCCCGCCCACCGAAGGCCGGCGCCAGGGCCAGCCCTTGCAACAGATCGCGACTGCCAGCTACCTGAACTTTGTGCTCGCCAACGGCGTCGTGGTGCTGCCCGACTACCTGCCGCATGGCACACCGCGGGCGCGGCAAGAGCAGGTGCGGCGGCTCTTCGCCGAGGTGTTCCCAGGGCGGCAGGTCGTGTTCGTCAATGCCATCACGGCCAACTGGGTTGGCGGCGGCCTGCATTGCGCGACGCTGACGCAGCCTTGATCCAGCGCAAGCCAGCGCAATACCAGCGCCGGGGCGGTGCCGTGCTGCCTTGAAAAGTGGCAGTCTCTGCCCCATGTCCATCGCAACCGGAGGATTCCACCCATGCGAGCCGACAAGTTCACCACCGCCTTCCAGCAGGCGCTGGGCGACGCGCAGAGCGCCGCCAACGCCAACGACAACCCGTACATCGAGCCGGCCCATGTGCTGGCCGCGATGCTGGTGCAGGCCGACGGCCCGAAGGCGCTGCTCGACCGCGCCGGCGCCAACACCGCAGCGCTGACACAGGCGATGGACGTCGCCATCCGCAACCTGCCGCAGGTGCAGGGCGGCAGCCAGCAGATCCAGCCCGGGCGCGACCTGGTGCAGTTGCTCAACGCGGCCGACAAGGAAGCCACGAAACGCGGCGACCAGTTCATCGCCAGCGAGATGTTCCTGCTGGCGCTGGCCGATGCCAAGAACGACATCGGCGGCGTCGTGCGTGGTCACGGCCTCAGCCGCAAGGCGCTGGAGCAGGCGATCGAAGCCGTGCGCGGCGGCCAGAAGGTGGATTCGGCCGAGGCCGAAGGCCAGCGCGAGGCGCTGAAGAAGTACACCGTCGACCTCACCGAACGTGCCCGCCAGGGCAAGCTCGATCCGGTGATCGGCCGCGACGACGAGATCCGCCGCGCCATCCAGGTGCTGCAGCGGCGCAGCAAGAACAACCCGGTGCTGATCGGCGAGCCCGGTGTCGGCAAGACGGCCATCGTCGAAGGCCTGGCGCAGCGCATCATCAACGGCGAGGTGCCCGATTCGCTGAAGGGCAAACGCGTGCTCTCGCTCGACATGGCCGGCCTGCTGGCCGGCGCCAAGTTCCGCGGCGAGTTCGAAGAACGTCTGAAGGCGGTGCTGAAGGAAGTCTCGGCCGACGACGGCCGCATCATCCTGTTCATCGACGAGCTGCACACGATGGTCGGCGCCGGCAAGGCCGAAGGTGCCATCGACGCCGGCAACATGCTCAAGCCTGCGCTGGCGCGTGGCGAACTGCATTGCATCGGCGCGACGACGCTGAACGAATACCGCAAGTATGTCGAGAAAGACGCCGCGCTGGAGCGCCGTTTCCAGAAGGTGCTGGTCGACGAGCCGAGTGTCGAGGCCACCGTCGCCATCCTGCGCGGTTTGCAGGAGAAGTACGAGGTGCACCATGGTGTCGAGATCACCGACCCGGCCATCGTCGCCGCAGCCGAGCTGAGCCACCGCTACATCACCGACCGTTTTCTGCCCGACAAGGCGATCGACCTGATCGACGAAGCCGCGGCCAAGATCAAGATCGAAATCGACTCCAAGCCCGAGGTGATGGACCGGCTCGACCGCCGCATGATCCAGCTGAAGATCGAGCGTGAGGCGGTGCGCAAGGAAACCGACGAAGCATCGCAGCGCCGCATGGCGCTGATCGAAGAAGAACTGCTGCGCCTGGAACGCGAGTACAACGACCTTGAGACGATCTGGCTGGCCGAGAAGGCCACGGCCCAGGGTTCGGCGCATGTGAAGGAAGAGATCGACCGCATCCGCTTCCAGATCGAGGAACTCAAGCGCAAGGGCGACTTCAACCGCGTGGCGGAATTGCAGTACGGCAAGCTGCCCGAGCTGGAAAAGAAGCTGCACGCGGCGCAGGCGCACGAGGTCGGCAAGGGCAGGGCGCAGCTGCTGCGCACGATGGTCGGTGCCGAAGAGATCGCCGAAGTGGTGAGCCGTGCCACCGGCATTCCGGTGAGCAAGCTGATGCAGGGTGAACGCGACAAGCTGCTGCAGATGGAAGACAAGCTGCACGAACGTGTCGTCGGCCAGGACGAGGCCATCGTCGCGGTGGCCGACGCCATCCGCCGTTCACGCGCAGGGCTCTCGGACCCGAACCGGCCGCTGGGCAGTTTCCTGTTCCTAGGCCCCACCGGCGTCGGCAAGACCGAGCTGTGCAAGGCGCTGGCCGGTTTCCTGTTCGACAGCGACGACCGCATGATCCGCGTCGACATGAGCGAGTACATGGAAAAACACTCGGTCAGCCGGCTGATCGGCGCGCCGCCGGGTTACGTGGGTTACGACGAAGGCGGTGCGCTGACCGAAGCCGTGCGCCGCAAGCCCTACAGCGTGTTGCTGCTCGACGAGGTCGAGAAGGCCCACCCCGACGTGTTCAACGTGCTGCTGCAGGTGCTGGACGATGGCCGCTTGACCGATGGCCAGGGCCGCACCGTTGACTTCAAGAACACCGTCATCGTGATGACCAGCAACCTCGGTAGCCACCTCATCATGCAGATGGCGGGCAAGCCCAGCGAGGACATCCGCGACGCGGTCTGGGTCGAGGTGAAACAGCATTTCCGCCCCGAGTTCCTGAACCGAATCGACGAAACCGTGGTCTTCCACGCGCTCGACCAAAAGAACATCGAGGCCATTGCCGCGATCCAGCTGCGTCTGCTCGACGCGCGGCTGGCGAAGCTGGAGATGAAGCTGGAAGTGTCGCCGGCGGCGCTGGCCGAACTGGCCAAGGTGGGCTTCGACCCGGTGTTCGGTGCGCGGCCGCTGAAGCGGGCAATCCAGCAGCGCATCGAGAACCCGGTGAGCAAGCTGATCCTGCAGGGCCGCTTCGGGCCCAAGGACGTGATCCCGGTCGATATCGAGGACGGCGAGTTCGCGTTCTCGCGCGTGGTGCACTGAGGTCGGACGTGCAAGTCCGGAAGGACTTGCACGCCTACCGAAGGCCCGAGGGCGATTTCACGCCCGAGGACTGAGCCGCCTCGCCCCAAGGCCGCACAATGGGTGCAACGGCAGAACGGGCGAACGTCGTTGCCACATCGGCACGGCGGCGTCACGGCCAGGAGCTTGCAATGACCCGATCGTCTGGGGAGTTCGTGTTCGCCCTGGCGCTGCTCTGCGCCGGACCGGCAGGCGCAGAGCCCGGCGCCTTCACGCCAGCCGCGGCGGGTTGCCCGATGGCGCACTGCGACGCGCGCATGTCGGGCCGTGTCAACGTCGTCAGCCCGACCAGCGCCAGCCTGATCGGCATCGATGTCGACACCCTGGGCAGCAAGGCCGGTCTGGGCTGCGTCTCCAACACACGGACCGTGGCCTGCACCAACGGCGGCGATCCGCTGACGCAATCGAACCTCGTCGTCTACGATGCCAGCGGCCACCGGCTGTGGGAAGACCATGGCGTGCTCGGCCCGTCGGCCTGGATGTCGGTGCCGATTCTTGCCCGCGACGGCAGCCTCATCGCGACCGACCAGGACTGGATCCTGCGCGCCGACCCCGCGGCGAACCGCATCGTCTGGCAGTCGCGCAAACCCGATGCCGGTTTCCCGATCAGCCCGGTCCTCGTCGGCGCCGACGACAGCATGGTGCTGCTGACCACCAACTCCAGCGGCGCCGGCAGCACCGCGGAACTTTCGGTGTGGGACGTGGCGACCGGGGCGCTGCTGTCGCACCAGCCCATCATCGACCCGGTGACCGGCAGGCTGTACGTGACCCGCAACACGGCGGCGGTGCGCGGCAACCGTGCCTACGTGCTGACGGCGGCGGAGCTCGACGAGACCGACGGCCGGCTCTACGCCATCGACATCTGCGGGTCGGCGACCTGCGGCGGACGTGGGGCCGTGACGTTGAGCTGGCACCACGACTTCAAGGGCCCGAGCAGTTCGAGCCCCTTGCTGATCGGCTCGCGCCTGTTCTTCGATGGCCGCAGTGGCGTACGCGGCGGCACCTTCACGGCTGTTGCCGATGATGGCGACGCGCCGCGGCTGGTGTGGAAGCAGCCGTTCAGCGCGCGCTTCGTCGTCAGCGCCGCACAAGACCCGCGCGGCGGCCTGTGGGTCTACCCTGCGCTGACCGACGCACTGCTGCGCCTGAACCCGCAAACCGGCGCCATCGACCAGAAGGTCGTCATGAGCCAGGCGCTGGGCCTGGCGCCGGGTTACACCCCCGCCTCCGTGGTGTCGGTGAGCGCATCGCCGGCAGGTGCCGTGGTGCTGCTGGTCGGCGCGCAGGCCCGGAACGAGGACGGCCCGACCTACGTGGCCGCCGTCGACGTCGGCTCAACCCCGGCCGGGTCTGCGCTGTGGAAGTACGAGGTGGCGCCGACCGGTGGTTTCAACGTGACTCCGGGCCAGTTCCCGCTCGTCGTCGCCCCCAGCGGTGCGCGGCGCATCGTCTTCCGAGGCAGCAACTCGTCGATCTACTTTGTCGGCGAGCCCTGAACTCGCCGTCGCCTGACCATCGGCGCGCGTTGGCCGTGCAGGGGCCGGTGACTGCGGTTAACTGGGAGCAGTCACCCGTTCCAGCTGCATGCGCGCCAGCGTCAGGTTGTTGGCGCTGGCATGCAGCACCAGGTGCAGCACCACACCCGGGTGCCCCGGCACCGGCCGCAGCACCAGGTGCTGCTGGCCCACCGTGATGGCAGCTTCGGGCGCTGCGCTGCCCAGATTCAGCGATTGGGCGGCATTGGTGATGGCGTCGATGAGCAGGCCGCCCTGGATGGCGAGGCGTTCGCCCGCGGGCAGGCCACCGGCATGGGCCAGGGCCTGTTGCGAACGGAGGTCGAAGACGCAGCAGCTGACAACGCCCTTGATCGCCGCGCAGCGGTGGGCGTAGTCGGACCAGCGCTGCGCGCTGGTGGGCAGCGGCGCCCAGGGCGGTGTTGCGCTCGGCGGTGGTGCCGGGGCCGCAGGTGATGCAGGCGACAAAGGCATCGGCTCGGTCGGCGCTTCGGGCATCGGCACGGCCGGCTTGGGCACGGCATGCGCGAGATCGGTGTTCAGCGCCGCACTCTGGCTGGCGGGCATCTGCTGGCGGTTCCAGGCGCCGCTGATGAAGGACCAGGCGTCGTTCGGGCGCGAGGCCTGCGGCGTGACACGCACGTGCAGGCCGCTGCCGCCCAGCATCTGGCCGGCCTGCGCCGCCAGCGACGAGGCCGAGCCCAGCGGCAGCACGAGCATGTCGCGGTTGGTCCAGTTGACACGGGTCATTGCATCGCGCACCGGTGCCAGCGCATTGGCCAGCGCCGTAGCGGGCACATCGCCGAGCATCAGCACCGAAAGCCGGCTGCGCGCCAGCAGCACCATCGCCAGTTGCTGGCGCTGGGCGCCGTCGGCGTTGACATCGGTGGTGTAGATGCGGGCATGGTTGCCGTCGCCCAGCGGCACTTCGACGAACTGCAGCACGGCCAGCGCCACGCCCTGGCCCTGGCGGCGGATGGACAGCCGCTGCACCGGCGCGCCGGCGGCGCCGGCGAGCGCGTTCAGCAGGTGCAGCGTGGCGCTGGTGCCGACGTCGTGCAGGGCGATGTACTGCGGCGCCAGCCGCTCCAGCTGCTGCTGCAGCGCCGGTGCGGCGTCGCCGCTGACGAAGAGTTCGACCTGGTCGTCGGCGATGCGGCGGCCGATGTCGCGCAGGCCCTGGCCCAGGTAGTCCTCGCGGTCGCGCACGATCTGCGTGGCCGGCGCTGCCAGCTCGGCCCGGCTCGGCCGGTATGCCGGCGGCGGCCAGGGGAGGTCTTGGTCGGGTTTGGACATGGTGTCGGCGTCTGTTCGATTTTTGTTCGGTGGGCCTGCTGCTGCCGGTGCCGGCCCCATCTTATGGAAACTTCGTCGCGAATGCATCCTTCCGAAGAGGGTCGGAGCCGTTCGTAGAATGGACCCACTCTCGCATATCGGCCAGCCGGCGCAAACCATGAGCACACTCCCCCAGAAGTCAGCGCCCGTCGTGGTTGTGGGTGCCGGACTGGCGGGCCTGGTGGTGGCGCTGCAACTGGCCGCAGAACGCCCTGTGGTGGTGCTGGCCAAACGCGAACTCGACGAAGGTGCGACGGCCTGGGCGCAGGGCGGCATCGTCGGCGTGCTGGGCGAAGACGACAGCATCGAGTCGCATGTGCGCGACACCCAGGACGCCGGCGCCGGCCTGGTGGACGAACACACGGCGCGTTTCATCGCCGAGCACAGCGCGGCGGCGATCGAGTGGCTGGTCGACGCCGGCGTGCCGTTTTCGCCCGACCCCACCGGCCCGCTGGGCCTGCACCTTACGCGTGAGGGCGGCCACGCGGTGCGGCGCATCGCCCATGCCGCCGACGCCACCGGCAAGGCCATCCACGACGCCTTGCTCAAGCGCGCCCAGGCGCACCCGAACATCAGCCTGCGTGAACGCTGGATGGCGGTGGACCTGATCACCAGCCGCCACCTCAAGCGCGACGAAGCGCCACGCTGCTACGGCGTCTACGCGCTCGACATGGACGGCGGCCGGGTCGAAACCCTGCCCGCGGCGGCGGTGGTGATGGCCACCGGCGGCGTCGGCAAGGTCTACCGCTACACCAGCAACCCCGACACCGCCACCGGCGACGGCATCGCGATGGCCTGGCGAGCGGGCTGCCGCGTCGGCAACATGGAATTCATCCAGTTCCACCCGACCTGCCTGTACCACCCGCAGGAGCGCAGTTTCCTCATCACCGAAGCGATGCGCGGCGAGGGGGCGTTCCTCACCCTGCCCGACGGCACGCGTTTCATGGCGGCACACGACGAACGTGGTGAACTCGCGCCGCGCGACATCGTCGCCCGCGCGATCGACTTCGAGATGAAAAAACATGGCCTCGACCATGTCTGGCTCGACGCGCGCCACCTCGGCGAAGCCTTCCTGAAGGAACACTTCCCGACCATCCACGCGCGCTGCCTGCAGCTGGGCATCGACATCGCGAAACAGCCCATTCCGGTGGTGCCGGCAGCGCATTACACCTGCGGCGGTGTCGTCACCGACCTCGAAGGCCGCTCCGATCTGCCGGGGCTGTACGCTGTGGGCGAAACCACCTACACCGGCCTGCACGGCGCCAACCGGCTGGCCAGCAACTCGCTGCTCGAATGTGTGGTGCTCGGCCGCACCTGCGCCACGCGCATCCTGCAGTCCGACCCGGTGACGGTGCCCAAGGTGCCCGACTGGGACGAAAGCCAGGTCGAAGACGCCGACGAGCAGGTCGTCATCGCCCACAACTGGGATGAACTGCGGCTGCTGATGTGGAACTACGTCGGCATCGTGCGCACGACGCGCCGGCTGGAACGGGCGCTGCACCGCATCAAGCTGCTGCGCGGCGAGATCGACGACTACTACGCCAACTTCCGCGTCACGCGCGACCTGCTGGAACTGCGCAACCTGGTGGTCTGCGCCGAGCTCATCGTGCGTTCGGCGCTGCGCCGGCACGAAAGCCGCGGCCTGCACTACAGCCGCGACTTCCCGAACACGCTGCCGGTGAGTTTCCCGACGGTGCTGACGCGGCCGGCGAAGAGCGGCAGGCGTTAGGTTCAGCGCGGCCACTTGGCTGGTCAATGCTGGAGCACACATGACTGCTGCAGCGCGGCGTCCAGACGCGGGAACACGCGAGGGCAAATCCATCGCGCGGGCCAGAGCCCGGCTCAGGCGGTGACCGCGAGGATGACGCTGGAAGCCTTGAAGAAGGCGGTGGCGTGCGAGCCGGGTGCCAGCCCCAGCCCCTTGACGCTGCCTTGCGTGACGATGGCGGTGATGCTGCCGCCGCCATCGATGTCGATGGTGACTTCGGCGTTCACCGCGCCCACTGTGACGCTGCTCACCGTGCCCGGCAACTGGTTGCGCGCCGAGAGTCTGGCGCCTTCCAGGTCGGTCGCCAGCAGCACCGACGAGGACTTGATCAACGCTATCGCCGTCATGTTCGTGCGCAGGCCCAACGACTCGGTGCTATCGCGCGTGACGACGGCGACGATGCGCGGCCCACCCGGCAAGGTGATTTCGACCTCGTCGTTGACGGCCCCCGAGCGAACCGACGTGACCGTGCCGACGAACTGGTTTCTGGCGCTGGTCTTCATGTTCAGGATCCTCAGCAAAGAGAAGTCGTTGTCGAGATCGATCGACGCGTCATCGAGCAGTGTCATGAAGCGCTGGTGCACTGCGTCGATCTGCTCGAAGCGCTCCAGCAACCGCAGGCCATGCGGCGTCAGATGGGTCGAGCCGCCGCCGAAGCCGCCAGCGCTGCGTTCGACGAGCGGGTTGCCCGCCAACCGGTTCATGCTTTCCACGGCATCCCAGGCCCCCTTGTAGCTCAGGCCGACGGCCTTGGCCGCGTGTGTGATCGAGCCTTGCTCGGCAATGGCACGCAGAAGTCCGAACCGCTGCTGCCCGCCCAGCGTTTCACCATCGGCCACGACCCGGATCTCGCCCTGAACCTCTAACCGCTTTTTCTTCTTCTGCCGCGGGCCCGCCATGCTTTCTCCTGAAGGTGACCTCGACGGGTCCGTCGGGGAAGCATACCGGCGGCTCTTCGCAGCCAGGTCGTCAGACAAGCGCCGCGTCGGCCGCCGAACGTTGCGCCGCGGTGACGACACGCCCGGCATGCACGTGCACGACATCGTCGGCCAGCGCCTTGACATCCTCGTCGTCGTGCGTGATCAGCAGCATCGGCAGGCCGACCTGCGTCTGCAGTTCTCGCAACTCGGCGCGCAGGTTCTGGCGCAGGCGCTGGTCGAGCGCGGCAAACGGCTCGTCGAGCAGCAGCGCTGTCGGCTCGTGCACCAGCGCGCGGGCCAAAGCCGTGCGCTGCCGCTGGCCGCCGGAGATCTGCTGCGGGTAGTGGCCGGCAATGGTTTGCAGGTGGAACGCGGCGATCCAGCGATCGACCGCTTCGTCGACCACGCCGCGCGGCGGGTTGAGCCAGCCGCTGCGCCGGGCGAACGCGATGTTCTGGCGCACGGTGAGGTGCGGGAACAGCGCGTAGTCCTGGAACATGTAGGCCAGGCGCCGTTGCTGCGGCGTCAGGTTGATGCCGGCCGCGCCGTCGTACAAGACGCGGCCGGCAATCGCCACGCGGCCGCTGTCGGGCCGCACGATGCCGGCGAGCATCTTCAGCGTCTGGGTCTTGCCAGCGCCGGACGGGCCGAACAGCGCCAGCCGGGAGGCGTCGCTGGCGAAGCCGACGTCCAGGTCGAAGCGCGAGCCTGCGTGCCGCAGTTGCTTGCCGAGCGAGACGTCCCAGATCATCGACCGGCCCTCAGTGCCGCTGCGGCACGCGCCCCGGCACCAGCCGCCCGGCGGCCAGCAGCACGGCGATGCACGTGATCGACGTGATCAGCACCAGGAAGTTGGCCGTGTCGTCCTGCCCGGCCTGCACCGCTTCGTAGACCGCGATCGACAAGGTCTGCGTCTTGCCGGGAATGCTGCCGGCCACCATCAGCGTGGCGCCGAACTCGCCCAACGCGCGTGCGAAGGACAGCAGCAGCCCCGCAAGAATGCCGCGCCAGGCCAGCAGCAGCGAGACGCGGAAGAACACCGCCGTTTCGCTGATGCCGAGCGAACGCGCCGCGTCTTCCAGTTGCGGGTCGACCGTCTCGAAGGCAGCGCGTGCCGCCTTGAAGACGAGCGGGAACGACACCACCGTGGCAGCAATCACCGCCGCCTGCCAGGTGAAGATCATGCGGATGCCGAAGTGCTGCAGCAACCAGGCGCCGATGGGCCCCTGCGTGCCGATCAGCACCAGCAGGTAGTAGCCCAGCACCGTCGGCGGCATCACCATCGGCAGCGTCAGCGCGGCGTCGATCAGGTCGCGCCCGGGGAAGCGCCACCGCGCCATCGCATAACCGATGCCGACACCCAGGAACAGGTTCAGGAAAGTGGCCCAGCCGGCTACCTTGAGCGTCAGAGCGAGTGCGACCCATGCGCCAGCCATCCGGTGGTCCGTGGGCGCTCAGGGCTTGCCGAAGCCGTGCCGGGCCAGCACGGCCTGCGCCGGCGCCGAGCCGACGAACTCGACGAAACGCTGCGCCAGCGCTGCGTTGGGGCTGGCGGTGATGGGCGCCACCGGGTAGAGGATCGGTGTCGTGGTCGGCACCGTCAGCGCCACCTTCACCTTGTCGGGCATCAGCGCGGCGTCGGTGGCGTAGACGAAGCCGGCGTCGACTTCGGCGCGGGCGACGTAGTCCAGTGCCTGGCGCACGTTGTTCGCACCGATCATCTTCGGCTCGATTGCGGCCCAGTGGCCGGCGGCTTCCAGCACGCTCTTGGTGTAGCGGCCTACGGGCACGCTGGCAGGCAGGCCGATGGCGATGCGCTGGTACACGGCCTGCGTCAGGTCAGCCACCGCCTTGGGCGCGTTGGCGCTGCTCGCCGGCACGATGACGACCAGCGTGTTGGACACGAAGTTGCGCCGCTGGGCGGCCTGCACCAGGCCCTTGGTCTGCGCCTGGTCCATCGTTGCCTGGTCGGCGCTGACAAACACGTCGACCGGCGCGCCCTTGTCGATCTGCTGCAGCAGCGCGCCCGAGGCGGCGAAGTTGAACTGCAGCTTGGTGCCCGGATTCGCTGCCTCGAACATCGGCGCCAGGTCCTTGAAGGCGTTTGTCAGGCTGGCCGCTGCCGACACCGTGAGGTCGGCGGCCTGGGCTGCGAAGCTCAGGCCGGCAGCCAGCGCCAGGGCGAGCGTTTTGACGACAAGACGGAGAAGTTCGGTGGTCATGACCGTGCGTTCAAGGGCGCGATATGAACAAGTATATATGTCGTGTTCTGATCGCTTCAGATCCTTGGCGCCATAGGCATTCCGGCCTCAATGCGGTCACCACGCAGAGTCGTTATGAGCAAACTTATACTTTGCTGGAACCGAACGGAGAAATCCTTGGGCCGGGCGCCGGCGCTGCTCCCCGCGCCGGCACGCGACCGCAGCTTCGAGTCAGCGGTCAGAGCCGATCGCAAACGCTGGTACGAGGCCGACCCCGACCGCGCCAGAGCGGGCGGTTCACCGATGCGCTGGGCCTTCATCTCCTGGGACACTCCCAGGGGACGCGCACGTTGAGCCCGCGGTGACAGCGGCCCCGGGGACCAAGGCTGGATCAGCCGCGGGCACGCATCGCGGTGCGCGCCTGCACAAAGCCGAACGCAAACTCCACCGCGTCGGCGATCTGGCGTTCGCTCTCGGTGCGTTCGCGTTCGCTGAGATAGAACGAGAAGTCGACCTCGTGGCGGATGTATCGCGGCTGCAGCCGGTTCAGCGCCACGCAGGCGACGTCGGCGAGCAGTTCGTCGTTGTCGGCGATGCCGGGGTAGCCGGCGGCGGCGGCCAGCACGGCTTCATAGACGCCGCGTTCGTTGTGGTTGCGGATCGACGTGAAATCGACGGTCATCGGTGCCCCGGGGAATGCTGGTTGTCCTGCGGTATCGGCAGAAACCGGCGCGGCTTGATATTCAGGCGCTGCCGATGTTCGGCACGAAACCACGCGCCGGCTGCTGCAGCGCCGCCGGATGCGCCTTGACGAAGGCCAGCATGCGGTCGATGCAGCCCAACGCCTGGCTGCGCACGGGTTCGGGCACGAGGATCTCGCCCGTACCCAGCGTCAGGCAGTCGACCACACCTTGCAGCGCGTTCATCGCCATCCACGGGCAGTGTGCGCAGCTCTTGCAGGTGGCGCTGTTGCCGGCGGTGGGCGCCTCGATCAGCGTCTTGCCCGGCGCCAGCTGGCGCATGCGGTGCAGGATGCCATTGTCGGTGGCGACGATGTATTCCTGGGCCGTGCCGTGGATCACCGCGTTGAGCATCTGCGAGGTGCTGCCGACCACGTCGGCCTGTTCGACCACGCTCTTCGGCGATTCCGGGTGTACCAGCACCAACGCGCCGGGATGTTCGCGCCGCAGCAGGTCGAGTTCGAGGCCGCGGAACTCGTCGTGCACGATGCAGGCGCCGTTCCACATCACCATGTCGGCGCCGGTCTGCTCCTGGATGTAGCGGCCGAGGTGCCGGTCGGGCGCCCAGAGGATCTTCTCGCCCTGCGCTTTCAGATGTTCGACGATGGCCAACGCGCACGAACTCGTCACCATCCAGTCGGCACGTGCTTTGACCGCGGCGCTGGTGTTGGCGTAGACCACCACCTTGCGGTCGGGGTGGGCGTCGCAGAACGCGGCGAACTCGTCGGGCGGGCAGCCCAGATCCAGCGAACAGGTGGCGTCCAGATCGGGCATCAGCACACGTTTTTCCGGCGACAGGATCTTCGCGCTTTCGCCCATGAAGCGCACGCCCGCCACCACCAGCGTCTGCGCCGCGTGGTCGCGGCCGAAACGTGCCATCTCCAGCGAGTCGGCGACGATGCCGCCGGTTTCCAGCGCCAGGTCTTGCAGGTCGCCGTCGACGTAGTAGTGCGCGACGAGCACCGCGTTGTGCGCTTGCAGCAGCTCGGCCGCATGGGCCTTGCTGTCGCGACGCTGTGCGGGTGTCTGCGGCGCCGGCACCTTGGCCCAGGCATGGGCGGTGCAACTGGCGCCGCTGGCGTCTTGTTTCGTGTAGTCGAAAAGCTGCTGCGTGCTCATCGGCGAATGTTAGCCGCGGGCCGCGAGGCGTGTCGCCGGTGCGGGTTCCGGCCGGGCGAAGAAGCGCCCTGGCGGCACGCCCACCGAACGCCGCACCATCGCCGTGAAGGCGCTGGCGCTGGCGTAGCCCAGCTCGGCGGCGATCAAACCCATCGGCCGGCCCTGCGCTGCCAGCGTCAGCGCATGGGCCAGCAGCACCTGCTGGCGCCAGGGGCCGAAGCTGGTGCCGAGCTGCTGGCGGAACAGGCGTGCCACCGTGCGTGGGCTGGCACCGGCTGCTGCGGCCCAGGCGTCCAGCGTGGCGTGGCGTGTGGGGTCGGCGAGCACGGCCTGGCACAGCGCACGCAGGCGTTTGTCCTGCGGCAGTTCGATGCCCAGCCGCAGCGGTGCCGCGCGGCGCAGTTCGTCGAGCGCGACACTGCCGAGCAGGTGTTCACGCGCCAGCAGGTCGGCGCCGGGGGCTGCGGGGCCGTCCATCGCGATGTCCATCTGCAGCACCACTTCACGCAGCAGCGGCGACACCTCCAGCACCCGGTGCTGGCGCCATGCGGCCTGCTGCGTCGCCGGCACGCCAGGGCCGACGGCGCCGGCAGACTGGTGGATGTACAGCGTGCGCAGCTCGGCCGCTTCGACCACGGTGACGACGTGTTCCACCGCCGGCGGGATCCACACCGCGCGCCAGGCCGGCACCAGGCAGGTGCTGTCGCCGACCGTGATGCGGGCGACACCTTCGACCGCGATCGCCACCTGCGCCCAGGCATGGCTGTGCGGCAGGATCTCGCTGTCGGGGCCGAGGTGGCGGGCTTTCGCACGCACCGGGCGCTCGGCGGTAGGCTCGAAGCGGCGCGGGTCCACCGGGGCCAGCAGGGTGCGGGGCGGCTTTGGCATGAATTCGACAAACCTTGTCCGACTATCGTAACCCTGCCGCGTGTGGCGCGCCTACGATCCCCTCATGAGCACGTTGACTGCACCGACATCGACACCGCCGCTGCGCGAAGACGCCACCGTCATCGGGCTGGTCGGCCTGGCGCACAGCATCAGCCACTACAGCCAGCTCCTGCTGGCGCCGCTGTTCCCGTGGATCAAGGACGCCTTCGGCGTCAGCTACGCGCAGCTCGGTTTCCTGCTGACGATCTTCTTCGTCGTCTCGTGCATCGTGCAGACGCTGTCAGGTTTCTGGGTCGACCGCTACGGCCCGCGGCCCGTGCTCTTCGCCGGCCTGGCGCTGCTGGGCGCAGCGGCGCTGGGTTACGCCGCCAGCAGCAGCTACACGATGCTGGCGCTGTTCTCGGTGGTGGCCGGCATCGGCAACGGGGTCTTCCACCCGGTGAACTACACGCTGCTGAACCGCAAGATCGGCAAGGCGCGCCTGGGCCATGCCTACAGCGTGCATGGCATCACCGGCAGCCTCGGCTGGGCCTTGGCGCCGGCGATGCTGGTGCCGCTGACGCTGGCGTTTTCCTGGCGCGTGGCGCTGGTCTGCGCTGCTGCGTTGGCGTTCACCGTGCTGCTGGTGCTGGTGTGGCAGCGCGACAAGCTGACGCTGCCGCCGGCCCTGGCGCCGCGCCCGGCCCATGCCGCCAGCACGGCCAGCACCGAAGGTTCGCTGGACTTCCTGAAGATCCCCGCGGTCTGGATGTGTTTCGGCTTTTTCTTCTTCTACGCCGGCGCCTTGTCCATCGTTCAAAGCTTCGCGCCCGAAGCCGCGCGGCAACTGCACGCCGTGCCGGCGCAGCTGGTGGCCGTGTGCCTGACGACCTACATGTTGTGCAGCGCCGGCGGCATGCTGCTTGGCGGTTTCCTGGCGGTGGATGCCGACCGCAGCGCACGTGTCGTCGGTGCCGCCTTCGGCTTCGCGGCGCTGCTGGCGCTGGCGATGGCCTGGCTGCCGCTGCCTGCCTTTGCGGTGCCGCTGGTCTTCGGGCTGATCGGCTTCAGCTCGGGCATCGCCGGGCCGTCGCGCGACCTGCTGGTCAAACAGTCGACGCCCGACAACGCCACCGGCCGCGTCTACGGCGTCGTCTACGCCGGCCTGGACATCGGCCAGGCCGTCGTGCCGCTGGTCATCGGCCGGCTGATGGATCTGCGGCAGTTCGAAGCGGTGTGGATGGCGCTGGCCTTGCTGCAGGCGGTGCTGATCGCCAGCGCCTTCAAGGTCAGCCGCGTGCGGCGCACGCCACTGCAGATGGCGTAGTGTTGGCGCAGCGCTTCCGTTCAGAGCGCCTGACGCAGGGTCAAGGCACCGTCCGAGGTACAAGAATGAAGGGCTGGCCGCGCGAGGTCTGAACATTGAATGCGTTGCCGACGATCCAGCCGTTGTCGTTGATGCCTTGGGCATCCGTCAAGACCCAGCCCGCCGCTTTCAGCGCGGGGTCCAGCACATCGTTCAGATCGATCGCGTCGCGGCCGTCCCACAGCGCGGCACCGCCACCGCCGTCGACGTGATACGACATGCCTACCGCCTGGCCCTTGGCGTTCACGGCGTAGGCTTGGCTGTAGTAGTGGCCTGTTGGATAAGCCAGCGCGATGGTGTGCGGCCGCCCGCCTTTCCACATCGCCGCCTGCGGGAACGCGCTGGACCTGGGTGAGACGTATCCGACCGCCACGCCGGCATCGCTGATGGCGTACGCAACGCTGGTGTACTGCTGCAGCGGCGTCAGGTCGGTCGCCCCGCCGCCGGCCCACCATACCGCATGGTTGATGATTCTTCCGGGCTGCACCCTGTGCGGCACGTTCGAGAGGCCCACGACCTGCCCCGAATTGTTGATGCCGCTGGCGGAACTGCCGTAGGGCCCAAATGCGCCCAGATCGACGACGCTGCCACCCGCCCAGATCACGGCGTGGTTGCCCACGCCCGGGATGATCATGTAGCCTGACACCTGTCCGGCATCGTTGATGCCATGGGCCTCGCTCTCTGACGAGCCCAGGATGCTGAGCTGCGTGCCCGTCCAGATGCTCGCGCGTTTGCCCAGGGTGCTGTTCTTGATGTAGCCCGCGAGCTGGCCCAGGGCGTTGATGGCGTAAGCCCGGCTTTCGGTGCCGACGTCGGCATCTCCCAGGTCTTCCGCGATGCCGCTGGTCCAGCGCACGACACGCGGAAGGCCATCGTCGGCCCGCACGGAGCACCCGGCCACCTGGCCGGCGTTGTTGATGGCGTAGGCACCGCAGTTGCGGCCGCCCAGCGTGGGCAGCAGCTGGGTCGTGTAAGCAGCCGGGGCCGCGACGGCCGCGGTCGACACGAGCGCCGAGACGCACCAGGCGTACAGCCCAGCGTACAGCCGCCACGTCGGTGTGGACGGCAAACGAATCCATTGCATGGTGAACCTCCCGGGCGCATGAAGTGCGATCCAGGTGGGAAGTTACCAGAGTTGCATGACACCGGGCTGCGCTCAGCGTGCCATCGGCCCGATGTAGGCCGTCGCGACAACGACCTGTGCGATGTTGACCGGCATGTCGCGCAGTGCGGTCAACTGCCCGCCCATGTACAGGTTGAACCAGACGTTTTCGATGGCGATCTGTGGCGTGTCGCGAAAGCGCAGCCCGCGCCGGACGAAGACCGGTTTGCCATCGACCCAGGCGCGCAAGACGCCGTCTTCCTGGCCCGGTGTGTTAAGGCGGATGTGCTGTTCCACGCAGTACCAGCGGTTGGGCGAAATCAGCGCCGCGCCGTTGGCGCCGCCCCAGGGCAGCATGTCGCCGAAGGACGAGGCCGCCTTGGCGTGGTAGACGTAGCTGCCCAGCGGCAGCAGGCCATGGGCCGGATGGTCGGCCGCCGGGCCTTTGCTGAACGACCCCCGCGCCGACCAGCCCTGCATGCCATTCCAGCCGCGGCCCCCCCAACCGGCGCGGTTGTAGGTGCCGGCGAAGCCGGGCAACTTGCCTGCATCCGGGCTGTTCGACCACTCCGGGCCCAGCCGCAGGTAGTAGCGGAAGTACGCTTCGTCGCGCGCGCGTCGGTCGCCCACCGGCGGGAAGTCGTAGCGCAGATCCAGTCCCAGGTTCTCGCCACGCGGGATCGTCGCTTCCAGGCTGGTCAGCGCCAGCAGCGCGCCGTCTGCCGCCGGCGCCGGCACCAGCCGGGTGACCTTGGAGCGCACCAGTTGCGCCTTGTTCCAGCCCGCCTTCATCGTGCCCTGGGCAAAACCCTCTGCCCACAGGACGGCCGGGTGCGCTTCGATGCCCTGGTCAGCGGGGTAGGCGGCGGCAAGGCCACGTCCCGGCAATTCGAAGGCCTGGGTCCACGGGGTGGTCAGGCGGAACGCGCCCAGCGCGCCGTCGGACCAGACGCCAATTGCCGCGTCGCGGAACAGGATCAACTCGGCTGCGACAACGGCTTGCGCCGGGCCGCTGCGCAGACGCGAGATGTCGAACCGAAGCACGCCAAAGCTGCCCGGTCCGATGTGCAGCGTCTTGCGCTGCCCGAGGCCGGTATAGGTGCTGCAGTCCAGGTGGGCGTCTGCCTGCGCCGCGAGCAGCTGGACACCGCCATCCGCGTAGCGCACGCGCAAGGTCGGTCGCAGGCTGACATCGTCGGCCTCACGCGAGTGAAAGTCCGCGCCGCCGCCGCCGCGGCCCCATGGCGCCAGCAACAGCCCTTCGTTGGCGGCTGCGCCACTCGCCCAGGCCTTGACGAGCGGCAGCACGTTCCAGCGCAGCGCCTGCGGCGGCTTGCTGGCCGCCAGTGTCTGTGTGTCGTAGGCCTTGCTGCCACCGGCGGCACCCGCGGCGTCCACCCAGGCCGCCGCGTCGTCGGGCCATTGCAGGCCCAACGCGACATCGAAGAACTTGCACGAAATGCCATCGGCGGCATCGCGAAATGCGAAGGCCGCGCTTGCGGGCTGTGCCGACGCCGAGCCGCCGACCCAGCTTGTGAGCATCAGTGCGACCAAGATGACGGCGGCCCGTCGTGCGCGCCACGTCCTGTTGTCATGCATCCGCAGCATGCCTCCCATGCCGGCGCGACTATACGGCGTGGCGGGCTGCGGGTTTGCGCGAATGCGGCGGTCCGGCGGCCCGGACAAGCCGGCGCTGCGAAATCCCGCCGGCCGGCGGGGCGCACGCCGAGGCGCGAGCGCAAACCCTTGCAAATCAACGACTTGGGTTGAGCGCCCGGCGCAATTTCACATGGCATGCCGGTTGCTGTTTATCAGCGCCGGCCGCATCGCCCGATGCGAGACAAGACCATCAGACAGGAGACAGCCATGAGCACGAGCCCGATCAGTCAGGGCGACCTCGATCCCACCGAAACAGGCGAGTGGGTCGACGCTTTGCGCGCGGTGCAGCAGCACCGCGGCGGCGAGCGCAGCAACTATCTGATCAACCGCCTGGTCGACCAGGGCCGGCGCGACGGTGTCTACGTGCCGCGCTCGCTGACCACGGCCTACTGCAACACCATCCCGCCCGAACGCGAAGAGAAGAGCAGCGGCGACCGCGCCATCGAACACCGCTTGCGTTCGATCATCCGCTGGAACGCGATGGCGATCATCCTGCGCGCCAACAAGGACTCGTCGGAACTCGGCGGCCACATCGCCAGCTTCCAGTCGGCCGCCACGCTGTACGACATCGGCTTCGGCCACTTCTGGCACGCGCCGACCGAAACACACGGCGGCGACCTGCTGTTCATCCAGGGCCACAGCTCGCCGGGCATCTACGCGCGTGCTTTCCTCGAAGGCCGGCTGAGCGAACAGCAACTGCTCAACTACCGCCAAGAGGCCGACGGGCAGGGCATTCCGTCGTACCCGCACCCCTGGCTGATGCCCGACTTCTGGCAGTTCCCCACCGTCAGCATGGGCCTGGGCCCGCTGATGGCGATCTACCAGGCGCGCTTTCTCAAGTACCTGCATGGCCGCGGCCTCGCCGACACCGCCAAGCGCAAGGTCTGGGCCTTCATGGGCGACGGCGAGATGGACGAACCCGAATCGCTGGGCGCCATCTCGCTGGCCGGCCGCGAGAGCCTGGACAACCTGGTCTTCGTCATCAACTGCAACCTGCAGCGGCTGGATGGCCCGGTGCGCGGCAACGGCAAGATCGTGCAGGAACTCGAAAGTGTGTTCCGCGGCGCCGGCTGGAACGTCATCAAGGTGCTGTGGGGCAGCGGCTGGGACGCGTTGCTGGCCAAGGACAAGAGCGGCATGTTGCTGCAGCGCATGGAAGAGTGCGTCGACGGCGAATACCAGGACTTCAAGAGCAAGAGCGGCGCCTATGTGCGCGAACATTTCTTCGGCAAGTACGAAGAGACGCGTGCGCTCGTGGCCGAGATGAGCGACGACGAGATCTGGGGCCTGACACGCGGCGGGCACGACCCGGTGAAGGTCTTCGCCGCCTATGCCGCCGCCGTCAAACACACCGGCCAGCCAACGCTGATACTGCCCAAGACGGTGAAGGGCTACGGCATGGGCGAATCGGGCGAAGGCCAGATGATTGCCCACCAGGCGAAGAAGATGACGCAGGACGCGCTGCGCGGGTTCCGCGACCGCTTCCAGATCCCCGTCTCCGACGCCGACCTGGCGAACGTGCCCTTCATCAAGCTGCCCGAAGACAGCCCCGAGATGAAGTACCTGCACGAGCGCCGTGCAGCGCTCGGCGGCTACCTGCCGCAGCGGCGGCGCAAGTCGGCGGCGCTGGAGATTCCGCCGCTGGCCACCTTCGAGCGGCTGTTGAAGGACACCGGCGAGCGCGAGATCAGCACCACCATGGCCTTCGTGCAGATGCTCGGCACGCTGGTGCGCGACAAGCAGATCGGCAAACACGTGGTGCCGATCGTGCCCGACGAGAGCCGCACCTTCGGCATGGAAGGCATGTTCCGGCAGCTCGGCATCTGGTCGTCGCTGGGCCAGCTCTACAAGCCGCAAGACGCCGACCAGCTGATGTACTACCGCGAGTCGAAGGACGGCCAGGTGCTGCAGGAGGGCATCAACGAAGGCGGCGCGATGTCGAGCTGGATCGTCGCCGCCACCTCGTACAGCACGAACAACGTGCCGATGATCCCGTTCTACATCTACTACTCGATGTTCGGCCTGCAGCGTGTCGGCGACCTGGCCTGGCTGGCCGGCGACATCCGCGCCCGCGGTTTCCTGCTCGGCGGCACGGCAGGCCGCACGACGCTGAACGGCGAAGGCCTGCAGCACGAAGACGGCCACAGCCACATCCTGGCCGGCACGATTCCGAACTGCATCAGCTACGACCCGACCTTCGCCTACGAGGTGGTCACGATCATCCGCGACGGCATGCGCCGCATGTACGCCGAGCAGGAGGACGTGTACTACTACGTCACCCTGATGAACGAGAACTACCCGCACCCCGGCATGCCCGAGGGCAGTGAAGCGGGCATCCTCAAAGGCCTGTACCAGCTGAGCGACGGCGGCAAATCGCCGAAGAAAGGCCTGCGTGTGCAGCTGATGGGCAGCGGCACCATCCTGCGCGAAGTGATGTTCGCGGCCGAGTTGCTGAAAGCCGACTTCGGCATCGCCGCCGACGTGTGGAGCGCCACCAGCTACAACGAACTGCGCCGCGACGGCATGGCCACCGAACGCTGGAACCGGCTGCATCCGACAGCGCCGGCGCGCAAGAGCCACGTGGAGACTTGTCTCGAAGGCCACGACGGCCCGGTCATCGCCGCCACCGACTACATGCGCAACTACGCCGACCAGGTGCGTGAACAGGTCCAGGCCGCGGGCCGGCGCTACACCGTGCTCGGCACCGACGGTTTCGGCCGCAGCGACTACCGGCGCAAGCTGCGCCGCTTCTTCGAGGTCGACCGCTGGCACGTGACCGTGGCGGCGCTGAAGGCGCTGGCCGACGACGGCGTCATCAAGCCGGCCGTGGTGGCCGAGGCGATCACCAAGTACGGCCTCGATGCCGAGCGTGCGGCCCCCTGGACGGTTTGAGGCGGACCATGAGCAATTCAATCGACATCCAAGTGCCCGACATCGGCGACTTCAAGGACGTGCCGGTGATCGAGATCTTCGTCAAGGTCGGCGACGTGGTGAAGGCCGAAGACCCGCTGGTTTCGCTGGAGTCCGACAAGGCGACGATGGACGTGCCGGCGCCGCGCGGCGGCAAGGTCAAGTCCATCGCCGTGAAGGTGGGCGACAAGGTCGGCGAAGGCAGCGTCATCATGACCTTCGAAGGTGAGGGCGGCGCTGCGGCAACGGCAGCACCGGCCGAAGCCGCCAAGCCCAGCGTCAGCGCACCGCCGTCGCCCGTCAGCGCGCCGGCCGGCCTGGCCGAAGTGCGTGTGCCCGACATCGGCGACTTCAAGGACGTGCCGGTGATCGAGATCTTCGTCAAGGTCGGCGACAGCGTGAAGGCCGAAGACCCGCTGGTCTCGCTGGAATCGGACAAGGCGACGATGGACGTGCCGGCGCCGCTGTCCGGTGTCGTCAAGGCGATCCAGGTCAAGGTCGGCGACAAGGTCAGCGAAGGCTCGGTGGTGCTGACGCTGGCCACCGGTGACGCCACGGCGCCTGCGGCACCCGTGGCGGCTGTGGCTGCGGCGGCTGCCGTTGCCTCGCCACCTGCGGCAGCCGCAGCGGCCAGCGGCGGCGTCGACGAAACAGCGTTTGCGCTGGCCTACGCCGGCCCGGCGGTGCGCAAGCTGGCGCGCGAACTGGGTGTGAACCTCGGCGCCGTCAAGGGCAGCGGCGAGCACGGCCGCATCCTGAGCGAAGACGTGCAGGCGTTTGCCAAGGGCGGCGCGTCCGCGCCCGCATCTGCACCTTCGGCCGCGGCTGCGAAGGCCACGCCAGCCGCCACCGGCGGTGGTCTGGACCTGCTGCCCTGGCCCAAGGTCGACTTCGCCAAGTTCGGCCCGGTCGAACGCAAGGAGCTGTCGCGCATCAAGAAGATCTCGGCGGCCAACCTGCACCGCAACTGGGTCGTCATTCCGCACGTCACCACACACGACGAAGCCGACATCACCGATCTCGAACAGTTCCGCGTGCAGATGAACAAGGAGCTGGAGAAGTCGGGCGTCAAGATCAGCATGCTGCCTTTCATGATGAAGGCGGCGGTGGCGGCGCTGAAGAAGTTCCCCGAGTTCAACGCCAGCCTGGATGGCGACGCGCTGGTGCTGAAGAACTACTGGCACATCGGCTTCGCCGCCGACACGCCCAACGGCCTGGTGGTGCCGGTGATCCGCGATGTCGACAAGAAGACCGTGCCGCAGATCGCCACCGAGATGGGCGAACTCGCCAAGCTGGCGCGCGACGGCAAGTTGAAGCCCGACCAGATGCAGGGCGGCACGTTCACGATCAGTTCGCTGGGCGGCATCGGCGGCATCTACTTCACGCCGATCATCAACGCGCCCGAGGTCTCGATCATGGGTGTCTGCAAGAGCTACTGGAAACAGGTGTCGAGCGACGGCAAGCAGTACCAGTCGCGGTTGATCCTGCCCTTGTCGCTGTCGTGGGACCACCGTGTCATCGACGGTGCTGCCGCGGCGCGTTTCAACGTGTTTTTTGCCAACGTGCTCGCCGATCTGCGGCGTGTGCTGTTCTGAGGGGGCTGCAGCGATGACCCAACTTGTGGAAGTCAAGGTCCCGGACATCGGCGACTTCAAGGATGTCGCGATCATCGAACTGATGGTCAAACCCGGCGAGGTGATCGCGGTGGAGACGGCGCTGCTGATGGTGGAGTCCGACAAGGCCTCGATGGAGATCCCGTCCAGCCACGCCGGCACCGTGAAGGAGCTGAAGGTCAAGCTGGGCGACAAGGTCAGCGAGGGCACGGTGATCCTGGTCATCGAAGCGGCTGGAGCCGCTGCGCCGGTGTCAGCGCCCAGCCCGGCGCCGGCTCCCGCAAAAGCTGTTGCCACACCGGTCGCCGCGGCACCCGCGCCCACCGCCGGCAGCTTCGCCGGCAAGGCCGACATCGAATGTGAAGTGCTCGTGCTCGGCGCCGGCCCTGGCGGGTACTCGGCCGCATTCCGCAGCGCCGACATCGGCATGAAGACGGTTCTCGTCGAGCGCTACGCCACGCTCGGCGGTGTCTGCTTGAACGTCGGCTGCATCCCGTCGAAGGCCTTGCTGCACACCGCCAGCGTGATGGACGAGGTGAAGTCTCTCGGCCACCACGGCATCAAGTACACCGCACCCGAAATCGACATCGACGCCTTGCGCGGCTTCAAGGACGGTGTCGTCAAGAAGCTCACCGGCGGCCTGGCCGGCATGGCCAAGGCGCGCAAGGTCGAGGTCGTCACGGGGGTTGGCCGCTTCGTCGACCCGCACCACCTTGAAGTCGCCGCTGCCGACGGCAAGAAGAAGGTGATCAAGTTCGCCAAGGCCATCATCGCCGCTGGCTCGCAGGCGGTGAAGCTGCCGTTCATGCCCGAAGACGAACGGGTCGTCGACTCGACCGGAGCGCTGCTGCTGAAGAACATTCCCAAGCGCATGCTGGTCGTCGGCGGCGGCATCATCGGGCTGGAGATGGCCACGGTGTACTCCACGCTGGGCACACGCATCGATGTCGTCGAGATGCTCGACGGCCTGATGCAGGGCGCCGACCGCGATCTGGTGAAGGTGTGGGAGAAGGTCAACGCACCGCGTTTCGGCAGCGTGATGCTGAAGACCAAGACCGTCGGCGCCAAGGCCACCAAGGCCGGTATCGAGGTCAAGTTCGAAGGCGAGAAGGCACCGAGCGAGCCGCAGCTCTACGACCTGGTGCTGGTGGCCGTGGGCCGCAGCCCGAACGGCAGGAACATCGGCGCCGACAAAGCCGGCGTGGCCGTCACCGAGCGCGGCTTCATCGACGTCGACAAGCAGATGCGCACCAACGTGCCGCACATCTTCGCCATCGGCGACATCGTCGGCCAGCCGATGCTGGCGCACAAGGCCGTGCACGAAGCGCATGTGGCGGCCGAAGCCGCACACGGCGAGCCGGCGTTTTTCGACGCTAGGCAGATTCCTTCGGTGGCCTACACCGACCCCGAAGTCGCCTGGGCCGGCAAGACCGAAGAGCAGTGCAAGGCCGAAGGCATCAAGATCGGCAAGGCCGTGTTCCCCTGGGCTGCGTCGGGCCGTGCCATCGCCAACGGCCGCGACGAAGGTTTCACGAAGCTGCTGTTCGACGAGGCCACGCACCGCATCGTCGGCGGTGGCATCGTCGGCACGCATGCGGGCGACCTGATCAGCGAAGTCTGCCTGGCCATCGAAATGGGCTGCGTGCCGGCCGACATCGGCAAGACGATCCACCCGCACCCGACGCTGGGTGAATCGATCGGCATGGCGGCCGAGGTCTTCGAAGGCCATTGCACCGACCTGCCGCCGCAGAAGAAGAAGTAGGCGCAGCGCCGTGGCACTGAACCTCGCGTTCGAAACCGTCGGCAGCGGGCCGCCGCTGCTGGTGCTGCACGGCCTGTTCGGCTCCAGCAGCAACTGGCGCGGCGTGGCGCGCCACCTCGGCCTGACGCACACCGTGCACAGCGTCGACCTGCGCAACCACGGCGGTTCTCCCTGGGCCGACACGATGGACTACAGCGCGATGGCCGACGACGTGCTGCAGCTGATGGACCGCCTGGGGCTCAAGCAGCCCGCGGTGCTGGGCCACAGCATGGGCGGCAAGACCGCGATGGCGCTGGCGCTGCGCCACCCGGACCGCGTGCGCCGCCTGTTTGTCGTCGACATCGCACCGGTGTCGTATGCCGACACGTTGACGCCCTTCGCCGAGGCCATGCGCGGTGCCGATGTGGTGGCTGCTGCCAGCCGTGCCGAGGTGCAGGGCCGCCTGCAGCAGGCCGTGCCCGACCCCGGTGTCGTGCCTTTTCTGATGCAGAACCTGGTGATGCACAACGAACATTTCGACTGGCGCATCAACCTGCTGGGCATCAGCGCGGCGATGCCGCAGCTGTGCGGTTTTCCGACCGAGCTGCTGGGCGCTTGTTTCGAGCGGCCGGTGACGGTGATCGCCGGAGAGAACTCCGAGTACGTCGCGCAGCGCGACGGTGCGGCGTTCGAGCCCATGTTCAGCCAGGTCGACATCGAGATCATCCCGGACGCCGGGCACTGGGTGCATGCCGACCAGCCCGCCGCGTTCCTGGCCTGCGTCAGGCAGGCGCTGAAACACGACACCGCGCCGGCGCGCGCCCAGACCTCGATCTGAAAACACACAACAGGAGAACGCCATGACAGACAACCTGCGCGAAGCCGCTCTCGACTACCACCGCTACCCGACACCGGGCAAGATCTCGGTGACGCCGACGAAAGCGATGGCGACGGCGCGCGACCTCTCGCTGGCGTATTCGCCCGGTGTCGCCGACGCCTGCATGGCGATCCACGACGACCCGCTCGAAGCCGGCAATCTCACCGCGCGCAGCAACCTGGTGGCCGTCATCACAAACGGCACCGCGGTGCTGGGCCTGGGCAACATCGGGCCGCTGGCGGCCAAGCCGGTGATGGAAGGCAAGGGCTGCCTGTTCAAGAAATTCGCCGGCATCGATGTCTTCGACATCGAGCTCGACGAGAACGACCCCGACGCGCTGATCGAGACCATTGCCCGCATGGAGCCCACCTTCGGCGGCATCAACCTCGAGGACATCAAGGCGCCCGAGTGTTTCTACATCGAAACCCGCTTGCGCGAGCGCATGAAGATCCCGGTCTTCCACGACGACCAGCACGGCACCGCCATCGTCGCTGCTGCGGCCATCCTCAATGCGTTGACGCATGTCGGCAAGAAGATCGGCGAAGTGAAGCTCGTGGCCTCGGGTGCAGGTGCCGCCGCACTGGCCTGCCTGGACCTGGCGGTGAGCCTGGGCCTGAAGCGCGAGAACATTCTGGTCAGCGACGCCAAGGGCGTGGTCTACCTCGGCCGCACCGAAGGCATGGACCCGAACAAGTCGCGTTACGCCCGCGACACCAGCGCGCGCACCCTGGGCGACATCATCGAGGGCGCGGACATCTTCCTCGGCCTGTCGGCCGGCGGTGTGCTGACCCCGGCGATGGTCAAGTTGATGGCACGCGACCCCATCATCCTGGCGATGGCCAACCCGACGCCGGAAATCATGCCGGAAGAGGCGCTGGCGGTGCGGCCCGACGCAGTCATCGGCACCGGCCGTTCGGACTATCCGAACCAGGTCAACAACGTGCTGTGTTTCCCGTTCATCTTCCGCGGCGCGCTGGACACCGGCGCGACGACGATCAACGAAGCGATGAAACTGGCTGCGGTGCGCGCCATCGCCGAGCTGGCCCACGCCGAGATTCCGGAAGTGGTGGCGCAAGCCTACGGCGCCAGCGGCCTGCGTTTCGGCCGCGAGTACCTGATCCCCAAACCCTTCGACCCGCGGCTGATCGAGGTCGTCGCGCCGGCGGTGGCGCAGGCGGCGATGGACAGTGGTGTCGCAACGCGGCCTATTCCCGACATGCCGGCCTACCGGCAGAAGCTGTCGCAGTTCGTCTACCAGTCGGGCAGCAGCATGCAGCCGCTGTTCGCTGCCGCCAAACGTGCGCCCAAACGGGTGGTCTATGCCGAAGGCGAGGACGAACGGGTGCTGCGCGCGGCGCAGGTGGTGGTCGACGAAGGCCTGGCGCGGCCGCTGCTGCTGGGGCGGCCGGAAGCGATCACGCAGCGCATCAAGGAATTCGGCCTGCGTCTGGCACCAGGCAAGGACTGCGACATCGTCAACCTGCTCGACCCGGCGGTCTACGGCGATGCCGCCGACGACTACTTCCAGCTCAAGCGACGCGACGGTGTGTCGCGCGCGGTGGCGCGCGTCGAGATGCGCAGCCGCTGCACGCTGCTTGCAGCGATGCTGGTGCGCCAGGGCCGGGCCGACGCCATGCTCTGCGGCACCTTCGGCAGCTATGGCGAACACCTGCGCCATGTGCGCGACGTGATCGGGCTGCGTGCCGGCACACAAACGCTGGCAGCGATGCAGATGCTGATGCTGCCTGGCCGCCAGCTGTTCATCTGCGACACCCACGTCAACCGCGACCCCACTGCCGAACAGGTGGCGGAGATCGCCTTGCTGGCGGCAGAAGAAGTTCGCCGCTTCGGCGTGACACCGGCTGTGGCGCTGCTCTCGCATTCCAACTTCGGCGGCTCCGATGCCGCGTCGGCGGTGAAGATGCGGCAGGCACTGGCCCTCGTCAAGGCACGCGACCCGAAGCTGGCGATCGAAGGCGAGATGCGCGGCGACGCGGCGCTGTCCAAGACCATCCTCGACCACGAGTTCCCCGATTCGGGCCTCAGCACCGAAGCCAATGTGCTGGTGATGCCCAACGTCGACGCCGCCAACATCTCGTACAACCTGCTGCGCATCGCCGCCGGCAACGGCATCACGGTGGGCGGCATCCTGCTCGGCGCGGCGCGGCCGGTGCACATCCTGACGCCGTCGTCGACGGTGCGCCGCATCGTCAACATGACGGCGCTGGCGGTGGTCGATGCAACGTCGCAGCGGTGATATGAGGCCCCCAAGCTCGCTAGCGCTCGCTACCCCCCAAGGGGGCCGCCCGCCTACGGCCCGGCGAAGCCGGTTCCGTGGCGGGAAGCTTGGTCGCGAAGGGTGTGGCGTGGTGGAGCAAGCGACATGAACATGGTGCCAGCGCAGCGCGGTCTGGCCAAGACCGCACGCATTCCCATCAAGGTGGTGGCCGCCGTCGCGCTGCCCAAGCCGGACTGGATACGCGTGCGCGTGTCGCAGAGCGAAAGCTTCCACCAGGTCAAGCGCGCCTTGCGCGAAGCCGGCCTGCACACGGTGTGTGAAGAGGCCTCGTGCCCGAACATCGGCGAGTGTTTCGGCAAGGGAACGGCCACCTTCATGGTGCTGGGCGATCTGTGCACCCGCCGCTGCCCGTTCTGCGACGTGGCCCACGGCCGGCCGCAGCCGCCCGACCCGCTGGAGCCGCAGCACCTGGCGCAGACGGTCGCCCGGCTGGGCTTGAAGTACGTGGTGATCACCAGCGTCGACCGCGACGACCTGCGCGACGGCGGCGCCGCGCACTTCGCGGCCTGCATCCGCGCCGTGCGGCAGCTGTCGCCGCAGACGCAGATCGAGGTGCTGACACCCGACTTCCGTGGCCGCGCCGAGACAGCGCTCGACATCTTGGCCGCCGAGCCGCCCGACGTGATGAACCACAACCTCGAGACCGTGCCGCGCCTGTACCGCGAAGCGCGGCCCGGCGCCGACTACGCACATTCGCTGCAACTGCTGCGGTCTTTCAAGCAGCGCCGCCCGGCTGTGCCCACCAAATCCGGGTTGATGCTGGGCCTGGGCGAGACCGACGACGAAGTGCTCGATGTCATGCGCGACCTGCGCGCGCACGATGTCGACATGCTGACCATCGGCCAATACCTGCAGCCGCGCCCGGGCAACCTGCCCGTGCAACGTTATGTCCCGCCCCAGGCCTTCGATGCCCTGGCGCAGCAGGCGCGGCAGCTGGGGTTCACGCACGCGGCCTCGGGGCCGCTGGTGCGATCGAGCTACCACGCTGACCAGCAGGCCCAGGCGGCCGGTTTTTAGACACATCGACTCAAACCACCGACGGAGACAGCCATGGACAAAGATCCCACCACAACGCCGTTCTACAAGTCGCTTTACTTCCAGGTCATCACGGCGATCGTGGTTGGCGTCCTGCTCGGCCACTTCTGGCCCGAGACCGGCGCGGCGATGAAACCGCTGGGCGACGGCTTCATCAAGCTGATCAAGATGATCATCGCGCCGATCATCTTCTGCACCGTGGTGGTGGGCATCGCCGGCATGGAAGACATGAAGAGTGTCGGCAAAACGGGCGGTTATGCGCTGCTGTATTTCGAGGTCGTCAGCACGATCGCACTCATCGTCGGCCTGCTGATCGTCAATGTGCTGCAGCCGGGCGTGGGCATGAACGTCGACGCGGCGACCTTGGACAGCAAGTCGATCGCTGCCTACACCGGGCCCGGCAAGATGCAGACCACCACCGAGTTCCTGCTTGCGGTGATCCCGAGCACGGTGGTGGATGCCTTCGCCAAGGGCGAGATGCTGCAGGTGCTGCTGTTCTCGCTGATGTTCGGCTTTGCGCTGCACCGCTTCGGCGGCCGCGGCACGCTGGTGTTCGACTTCATCGAGAAGTCGTCGCACGTGCTGTTCGCAATCGTCGGCTTCATCATGAAGGTGGCCCCGATCGGCGCGTTCGGTGCGATGGCGTTCACCATCGGCAAATACGGCCTGGCCTCGCTGATCCCCCTGGCCAAGCTGATGGGCACCTTCTACGCCACCTGCCTGGTGTTCATCTTCGTCGTGCTCGGCAGCATTGCCAGGGCGCACGGCTTCTCGATCTGGAAGTTCATCAAGTACATCAAGGAGGAACTGCTGATCGTGCTGGGGACTTCTTCGTCCGAATCCGTGCTGCCGCGCATGATGGCCAAGCTCGAGAACCTCGGCGTGCGCAAGTCCACCGTCGGCCTGGTCGTGCCCACCGGCTATTCGTTCAACCTCGACGGCACCGCGATCTATCTGACGATGGCGGCCGTGTTCATTGCCCAGGCCACGAACACGCCCTTGACGCTGACGCAGCAGTTGACCTTGCTGGCCGTGCTGCTGCTCACCTCCAAGGGTGCGGCCGGCGTCACCGGCAGCGGCTTCATCGTGCTGGCCGCGACGCTCAGTGCGGTGGGTGGCATTCCCGTGGCCGGTCTGGCGCTGATCCTGGGCATCGATCGCTTCATGAGCGAAGCGCGTGCCCTGACCAACCTGATCGGCAACGGCGTCGCCACGGTCGTGGTCGGCAAGTGGACGGGCGACCTCGACGTGCAGCGCATGCAGCGCAAGCTGAACAACGAGACCGATGACGAGGCCAACGAGCCCGAGGCTGTGCTCGACAAGACCGAAGTGCACATGCCGGCCCAGCCGGCACGCTGAAGCAACGACGCCGTGCTGCCCAGGTGCGAAATGATTGCCCCCACGCTCACTTCGTTCGCTGCCCCCCGAGGGGGCGCGTCAGTGCCTTCGGGCGGCCGGGCGGCACTGACATGACCCGACCCGAAACACCGCAACGCATCGTCATCGTCGGCGGCGGCGCAGGTGGCCTGGAGCTGGCCACGCGCCTGGGCGACACGCTGGGCAAACGCGGCCTGGCACAGGTGACGCTGATCGACAAGAACCGCACGCACGTGTGGAAGCCCAAGCTGCACGAGATTGCGTCGGGCAGCATGGACTTGAGCGCGCACGAGGTCGACTATCTGGCGCAGGCGCACTGGCACCACTTCCGCTTCCGCATCGGCGAGATGACGGCACTCGACCGCGAGCGGCGCGAAGTGCGTGTTGCGCCTTATGTCGACGCCGAAGGCCGCGAGGTCACGCCCGACCGCGTGTTCGGCTACGACACGCTGGTGCTGGCCTTGGGCAGCCTCAGCAACGACTTCGGCACCCCGGGTGTCGGCGAACATGCCTTGAAGCTCGAATCGAAGGCCGACGCCCAGCGATTCCATGCCCGCATGGTCAACGCCTGCATCCGTGCCCATGCGCAGACGGCGCCGCTGCGGCCCGAGCAGTTGCATGTGGCGATCATCGGCGCCGGCGCCACCGGCGTCGAGCTGGCAGCCGAACTGCACCGCACGACACGCGAGGTCGTGGCCTTCGGGCTCGACCGCGTCGATGCCGACAAGGACATCCAGGTCAACCTGATCGAAGCTGCCGACCGTGTGCTGCCGGCGCTGCCGCCGCGCCTGTCGCAGGCGACGGTGGAGCTGTTGCGCAAGCTCGGGGTGGTGGTGCACACCGCCGCCAAGGTGGCTGCGGTGCAGGCCGACGGCGTGCGCCTGGCCGACGGCCGCCTGCTGCCGGCCGAGCTGGTGGTCTGGGCCGCAGGCGTCAAGGCGGCGGATTTCCTGAAGGACATCGCCGGCCTGGAGACCAACCGCAGCAACCAGCTCGTCGTGCAGCCGACGCTGCAGACCACACGCGACGACGACATCTTCGTCATCGGCGACTGCGCTGCCTGCGCCTGGCCCGAAGCCAACGGCGGCAAGGGCGGCTGGGTGCCGCCGCGTGCACAGGCGGCACACCAGCAGGCCTCGCATGTGGCGGCGCAGATCAAGCGCCGGCTGGCCAACAAGCCGCTCAGGCCCTACCGCTACCGCGACTTCGGCTCGCTGGTGTCGCTGGGCGAGTTCAGCACCGTCGGCAACATGATGGGCGGGCTGATCGGCGGCAGCCTGATGATCGAAGGCGCGTTTGCGCGCCTGATGTATGTGTCGCTCTACAAGATGCACGAACTGGCGCTGCACGGATTCCCGAAGATGGCCCTCGACACCCTGGCGCGCCTGATCACGCGGCGCACCGAACCGCACGTCAAGCTGCATTGAAGAGGCCATGACGATGAACACGCCCACGCCAAAAGTCGATGCCAACGCCTGGCTGGATGCGCTGATGCAAACGCCCGGCAACGTCTGGCCCGGTGCAGCTTCGGCGGTCGAGGCCTGGCAGCAGGGCCTGGCGCAGATGACTGCGTTCTGGACCGACGCGATGCAGCCGACCACCGATGGCGACCGCCGCTTTGCCGCCGACGCCTGGCGCCAGGACCCGCGTTTTGCGCCGCTGCTGCAGGGCTACCAGCAGTTCAGCGCGCTGACGCAAAAAGCACTGGCGGCTGCACCGCTGGACGAACGCAGCAAGGCGCAGTGGGGCTTTGCGCTGCGCCAGGTGGTCGACGCGATGAGCCCCGCCAACTGCCTGGCGAGCAACCCCGAAGCGATGCAGACCGCGCTCGACAGCGGCGGTGCCAGTCTGTTGGAAGGCGCACGGCTGTTCCTGGCCGACCTGGCCAAAGGCCGCATCTCGATGAGCGACGACCAGGCCTTCGAGGTCGGCCGGAACCTCGCGACAACGCCGGGCAGCGTGGTGTACGAGAACACGCTGATGCAGCTGATCCAGTACACGCCCACGACGGCCAAGGTGCACAAACGGCCACTGGTGATCGTGCCGCCGTGCATCAACAAGTTCTACATTCTCGACCTGCAGCCCGAGAACTCGCTGGTCGCCCATGCAGTCGCGCAAGGCCACACCGTGTTCCTGGTGTCGTGGCGCAACGTCGGAGCCGCCCAGGGCCAGCTCGGCTGGGACGACTACGTCGAGCACGGTGTCCTGCAGGCGCTGGTGGTGGCGCGCAAGATCGGCCGCGCCGACCGCGTCAACACACTCGGCTTCTGCGTCGGCGGCACCTTGCTGGCCAGTGCGCTGGCGGTGGCGGCTGCGCGTGCTGAAACACCCGCGGCCAGTGTCACGCTGCTGACGACGATGCTCGACTTCAGCGACACCGGCGAGCTCGGCCTGATGGTCGACGAAACCATGGTCGCGGCGCGCGAAGCCAGCATCGGCCGCGGTGGCCTGCTGCGCGGGCGCGAACTGGCGCAGGTGTTCGCGGCATTGCGCGCCAACGACCTGATCTGGCCCTACGTCGTCAACGGTTACCTCAAGGGCAAGGCACCGGCGGCCTTCGACCTGCTGTTCTGGAATAGCGACGACACCAACCTGCCGGGCCCGATGTATTGCTGGTACCTGCGCCAGACCTATCTCGAAAACCGCCTGCGCGAACCCGGCGGCACCGTACAGTGCGGCGTGCCGGTGGACCTGTCGCGCATCGACGTGCCGGCGTTTGTCTACGCCTCGCGCGAGGACCACATCGTGCCCTGGGCCACTGCCTATGCCAGCACCGGGCTGCTCGGCGGCGAGACGCAGTTTGTGCTCGGCGCCAGCGGCCACATCGCCGGTGTGATCAACCCGCCGGCCAAGCGCAAGCGCCACCACTGGGTCGGCCCGCTGGCGGCCGACGCCGCGGCCTGGCTCGGCGCGGCGCAGCAGGTGGAAGGCAGCTGGTGGCCGGCGTGGACCGACTGGCTGCGCAGCCATGCCGGCGCGCTGGTCGCAGCACCCAAGCAGCCGGGCAACGCCGAGTTTGCCGCCATCGAACCCGCCCCCGGGCGGTATGTCAAGGAACCGGCGGCCTGAGCGCACGCCACTTTCACCCCAAGGAGAATCGCATGACCGAGATCGTGATCGTCGCCGCGCAACGCACGGCCGTAGGCAAGTTCGGCGGCTCGCTGGCCAAGACGGCAGCACCGGACCTCGGCGCCCATGTCGTCAAGGGCCTGCTGGCCAAAGCCGGTGTCGCTGGCGATGCCGTGTCCGAGGTCATCATGGGCCAGGTGCTGACCGCCGGATCGGGCCAGAACCCGGCGCGCCAGACGGTGATCAAGGCCGGCCTGCCGGCGGCGGTGCCCGGCCTGACGATCAACAAGGTCTGCGGCTCGGGCCTGAAGGCGGTGATGCTGGCAGCGCAGGCGGTGAAGTGCGGCGACGCCGAGATCGTCGTTGCCGGCGGGCAAGAGAACATGAGCGCCGCGCCGCACGTGCTGCTGGGCAGCCGCGACGGCCAGCGCATGGGCGACTGGAAGATGGTCGACTCGATGATCACCGACGGCCTGTGGGATGTGTACAACCAGTACCACATGGGCACCACGGCCGAGAACGTGGCCAAGAAATACGCCATCAGCCGTGAGATGCAGGACGCGCTGGCGCTGGCCTCGCAGATGAAGGCCGCTGCGGCGCAGGAGGCGGGGCGTTTCAACGACGAGATCCTGCCCTTCAGCATCGCGCAGAAGAAGGGCGACGCAGTCGTCTTTGCCGCCGACGAGTTCGTCAACCGCAAGACCAGCGCCGAGGCACTGGCCGGTCTGCGGCCGGCCTTCGACAAGGCCGGTTCGGTGACGGCCGGCAATGCATCCGGCTTGAACGACGGCGCCGCGGCGGTGCTGGTGATGTCGGCGCAGCGCGCCGCCGCTTTGGGTCTGCAGCCGCTGGCGGTGATCCGCGCTTATGCCAGCGCCGGCCTGGACCCCACCATCATGGGTATGGGCCCGGTGCCTGCCTCTCGGCTGTGCCTGCAGAAAGCCGGCTGGAAGGCGCAGGACCTCGACCTGATGGAGATCAACGAAGCCTTCGCCGCGCAGGCCTGCGCGGTGAACCAGGAGATGGGCTGGGACACCAGCAAGATCAACGTCAACGGCGGCGCCATCGCCATCGGCCACCCGATCGGGGCCTCCGGCTGCCGCATCCTGGTGACGCTGTTGCACGAGATGCGCCGCCGCGGCGCCAACAAGGGCCTGGCGTCGTTGTGCATCGGCGGCGGCATGGGCGTTGCCCTGGCCGTAGAGCTGGCCTGATCACTTTTTCATCAACCCGAGGAGAAGAGCAATGACACAAACACGCGTGGTCCTGGTCACCGGCGGCATGGGCGGCCTGGGCGAAACGATCTCGACCAAGATGGTCGACGCCGGCTACAAGGTGGCGGTGACGTATTCACCGGGCAACAAGACCCATGCCGAGTGGGTGGCGCAGATGAAGGGCAACGGCTACGACATCCTGGCCGTGCCCTGCGACGTGGCCGACTTCGACTCCTGCGGCAAGGCCGTGGCCGAGGTGCAGAGCAAGCTGGGTGCGGTGGATGTGCTGGTCAACAACGCCGGCATCACACGCGACATGACCTTCAAGAAGATGGACAAGGTCAACTGGGACGCCGTGCTGCGCACCAACCTCGACAGCCTGTTCAACATGAGCAAACAGGTGGTGGACGCGATGGCAGAACGCGGCTGGGGCCGGGTGATCAACGTCTCGTCGGTCAACGGCAGCAAGGGCGCCTTCGGCCAGACCAACTACTCGGCCGCCAAGGCCGGTGTGCACGGCTTCACCAAGGCGCTGGCGCTGGAAGTGGCGAAGAAGAACGTCACCGTCAACACCATCTCGCCGGGCTACATCGGCACCAAGATGGTCACCGCCATTCCGAAGGAAGTGCTCGACAGCAAGATCCTGCCGCACATCCCGGTGGGCCGCCTGGGCAAGCCCGAAGAAGTGGCCGGCCTGATCATCTACCTGGCTTCCGAAGAAGCCGCGTTCGTGACGGGAGCGAACATCGCCATCAATGGCGGCCAGCACATGCAATGAGGCGGACACAACAATGATCAAACACGGCATCGATCAGGACGCGCTGATCCAGAAGTTTTCCCAGGCCACCGCGCAGCAGGGCGAGGCCTTGCGCAAGGCCGTCGGCGACACCACGCTGAAGGCCTTGCAGGGCCGTGAGCTGACGCTGGCCAACATCAAGCAGGTCCTGAACACTGTGGCCAAGGCGGCGGCGACCGGTGCTGCCGGCAGCCCGCTGGCCGCGGTGGACGTCGAGGCCTTGCTCGGCAAGGCTTTCGCGGGCATGGACGCTGCGCTGGAGCAGGCCGTGCAGGCCAACCGCAAGGCGCTGCAGCAGATGGTGGACCAGGGCGCCAGCCTGCGCGAGACGCAGCTGAAGAAGGCGCTGGGCGACATCGAGAAGATGGAAGACACCTTGTTCGCAGCGGTGCGCAAGGCCGCCGCCGGCCCGGGCGCGGCGCTGCAGGGCCCGTGGGCTCAGGTGCTGGGTGCCGCGCAAGGCAAGGCGACGAACACCGGCACGCTGGCCAGCAGCACGGTCGAGCAACTGATGGACAGCGCGCAGCAAAGCCTGCGTGACGGCCGCGCGCTGGGACTGAAGGCGTCGCAAGCGATGCTGGACAGCTATTCGACGCTGGTCAGCGGGGTGCTGATCGGCATGTCTGATGCCCTCCAGCAAGGGGGCAATGCGCCGCCGCCGGCGCGTGCGAAGAAGGGTTAACCTGCTGCTGCCTGGCGCCCACCGTGCCGTTGCGAAAGGACATTGATGGACGCCCTGATCCTGGCCCGCATGCAGTTTGCGGCCAACATCACCTTCCATATCCTGTTCCCCACCATCAGCATCGGCCTGGGCTGGATTCTGCTGTTCTTCCGCTGGCGCTGGTTGTCGCTGCGGCACGGCGACGCCGCAGCGGCACAGGGCTGGCTCGACGCCTACCGCTTCTGGACCAAGGTGTTTGCGCTGAGTTTCGCTTTGGGTGTCGTCAGTGGCATCACGATGAGCTTCCAGTTCGGCACCAACTGGCCAGGGTTCATGGAACGTGTCGGCGACATCGCCGGCCCGTTGCTGGGCTACGAGGTGCTGACGGCGTTTTTCCTCGAGGCCGGGTTCCTCGGCATCATGCTGTTCGGCCACGGCAAGGTCAGCGAGAAGGTGCACCTGATGTCGACCTTCTTCGTGGCCTTCGGCACCAGCCTGTCGGCGTTCTGGATCCTGGCGCTGAACTCGTGGATGCAGACGCCGGCGGGGCATGAAATCGTCGACGGCACGTTCCGCGTCAAGAGCTGGTTCGACGTCATCTTCAACCCGTCGTTCCCGTACCGCTTCAGCCACATGCTGCTGGCGTCGGCGTTGACCTGCGCCTTCCTGCTGGTCGGCCTGTCGGCCTGGCAGGTGCTGCGCAACGTGGCACAACGCTCGGCGCCGCGTGTGATGCGGGTCGGGCTGACCTTGGCTGCAGTGCTGATTCCGCTGCAGATCTTCGTCGGCGACCTGCACGGGCTGAACACGTTGCAGCACCAGCCAGCCAAGATTGCCGCGATGGAAGGTGTCTGGGACACCGAACGCGGCGCGCCGCTGCTGCTGTTTGCCGTGCCCGACGCCGACAAGCGAATGAACCACTTCGAGATCAAGGTGCCCAAGCTGGCCAGCCTGATCCTCACGCACGAGGCCGACGGCGAGATCAAGGGTTTGAACAGTTTTGGCGACGCGCATCCGCCGCCACTGCCGCTGTTTTTCGCCTTCCGCATCATGGTCGGCATGGGCCTGCTGATGCTGGCCACCAGCTGGCTGGGCTGGTGGCTGCTGCGGCGCACGCGTTGGCAGCCTGCGGCACTGCCACGGGCGCTGCTGTGGCTGTTTGCCGGCATGACGTTTTCGGGCTGGGTGGCCACGGTGGCCGGCTGGTACGTTACCGAGATCGGCCGCCAGCCCTTCATCGTCTACGGCCTGATCCGCACCGCCGACGTGGTGAGCAAGGTGCCGTCGGCGATGATCGGGCTGACGCTGGTGCTCTACCTGCTGCTGTACGCGGCGCTGATCGCGGCCTACGTGAGTGTGCTCAAGTACATGGCCGAGAAACCCGAAGAGGTGCTGCAGATGGATGCCGCCGAGCAGGCCGCCACGCCTGCCGGTGCGATGACCTCGCCTGTGGTGCCGGGAGCCAGCACATGAACGTGATGAGCTTCGACGCCGCGTTGCCGGTGATCTTCATGGCGCTGATGGGTGTCTCGATGCTGATCTACGTCATCAGCGACGGCTACGACCTCGGTGTCGGCATGCTGATGCACCGCGCCACCGACGCCGAGAAAGACGTGATGGTGGCCTCGATCGGCCCGTTCTGGGACGCCAACGAAACCTGGCTGGTGCTGGGCGTGGGCATCCTGCTGGTGGCCTTCCCCAAGGCCCACGGCCTGGTGCTGGGCGAGCTGTACCTGCCGGTGACGCTGATGCTGGTCGGGCTGACGCTGCGTGGCGTCGCCTTCGACTTCCGCGTCAAGGCCAAGGACACGCACAAGCAGACCTGGGACCGCCTGTTCTTCGCCGGCTCGACACTGGCTGCGGTGTCGCAGGGCTGGATGCTGGGGCGTTACGTCAGCGGCTTCGGCAGCGGCTGGAACTACCCGCTGTTTGCCGGCGCCATCGCGATGGCGCTGCCGATGGCCTACGTGATGATGGGCGCGGCCTGGCTGGTGATGAAGACCGAGGGCGAACTGCAGCGACGTGCCGTTTCATGGGCGCGCATCGCCTGGGCGCCGATGGTCGGCGGCATGGTGCTGATCTCGATGGCCACGCCCTGGGTCAGCGCCACGGTGCGCGAGCGCTGGTTCTCGTTGCCCGAAATCATCGCGCTGATGGCGATTCCGCTGATGACCGGCGTCAGCCTGTTTGCCGTTCGAGCGGTGCTGAAGACGCGCCATGTGCTGGGCCCGCTGTGCTGGCTGCCGTTTGTGCTGCTGATCCTGGTGTTCGTGCTCGGCTTTCTGGGCCTGGCCTACAGCATCTACCCGTACGTGGTGCTGGACCAACTGACGCTGTGGCAGGCCGCCAGCAGCCCGGCGGCGCTGAAGGTCATCTTGTTCGGCACCTGCATCTCGGTGCCGGCCATCGCCGCCTACACGGTGTTCTCGTACCGCGTGTTCCGCGGCAAGACGGGTGAGCTGAAGTACGCGTGAACCGCACTCTGTCACTGGCACATCTACTGACACATCTCGCCGGCTCTGACCGGCGCATGGAGACAACGATGGAACTTCGCACGCACGCTCGTTTCTGGCCTGTGGTTGTGGCTTTGCTGGTGGCGGGCGCTGCTGTTGCCCAGCCCCGGACAGCCCCGGCGGTCGCGCCGTTCAGCGGCACGCTGCAGAAGATCTACGAGACCGGTGTCATCCGCATCGGGCACCGCGAGAACTCGCCGCCGTTCGCCTTTCTCGATGCCCAGCGCCGGCCCATCGGCTACTCGATGGACCTGTGCGACGTTGTCGTCGAGCAGGTCGGCGAGCATGTGCACCAGACACTGCGCGTCGAATACGTGCCAGTGAGCCCCAGCAATCGCTTCGACCTCGTCAAGTCGGGCGCGGTGGATCTGGAATGCGGTTCCACGACGGCCAGCTCAGAGCGGCGCAAGGCCTTCGACTTTTCGCCCGCCATCTTCGTCACCGGGACCAAGCTGCTCGTCAAGCGCGGCAGTGGCATCCGTTCGCTGCGCGACCTGCAGGGCAAGACCGTCGTGCTGACCAGCGGCACCGTGCACGCGGAGAGCGTGCCGCGGCTGGCACAGCGGCAGAAGCTGGCGATCCAGTTTGTGTCTGCACCCGACCACGACGCGTCCTTCAAGCTCGTGGCTGAAGGCAAGGCGGACGCCTTCGCCAACGACGACATCCAGCTCCACGGCGCGATCGCGCTGCGCAATGCCGCCAGCGACTACCGCGTGGTGGGCGAACTCCTCACCTACGCCGACTACGCGTTGATGTTCCGCCAGGGCGATGCCGAGTTCGCCGAGGTCGTCAACCAGGCCTTCGAACGCATGGCAAGAAGCGGCGAAACGCGGGCGATCTATCGGCGCTGGTTCGAGCAGCGTTTGCCCGATGGCGCCAGGCTCAATGTGCCGATGAGCCCGCATCTGGAGCATGTGTTCCGGCTGCAGGGGTATTCGTCTGACTGAGCGTTTGAGGCGACAAGGCGCCGTCGACGTGCACGCGAGGCTGGCCGCGGCGGCGGGCCTGCGCAGCCCGTGCGACGCGGCAGAATTCCGGCGCCACAGTGCTCCCACTGATGCGCCGCGGCCGCGCTTGTGCGATACCCGCCCGATGATCTCTACATCGCCGCAGGCCCTGGCGGCTGCTCCCGAGACTGCCCGACGGCGCTGGCGCGGGTTGCCGCGCTGGTCTGCCGCACTGTGCCTGGTGCTGGCCGCTGCCTACGTGGGCCACGAGGTGGCGCTGCAGACGGGGCTGTCGCGGCTGCGCGAGGCGGCAGAACATCGGCTCGACATGGTGGCCACCGGGCTCGAAGCCGATCTGTCGCGCTACGACCACCTGCCAGCGCTGCTGGAGATGACGCCGGTGGTGCCGGCGCTGCTGGAGGCGCCTGCAGACCTGCAGTTGCGCGACACCGTCAGCCGCTACCTGAACGGCGTCAACGGCTCGGTCGGCGCCGAGATGCTGTACGTGCTCGACCCCGGGGGCACCTCGCTGGCCGCGTCCGACTGGTTGCAGCCCGGCACCACGATCGGCCAGGACCTGTCGTTCCGGCCCTATGTCGTCGACGCCATCCAACGCGGCCGTGGCCGCTTCTATGGTGTCGGCATCACCAGCCGCAAACCCGGCTACTACCTGTCGTATGCACTGCGCCGCGGCGAGCGGCTGCGCGGTGTGGTGGCTGTCAAGGTCAACATCGAAGACGCCGAGCGCGGCTGGCGCAAGCTGCCTGGCGACGTGCTGCTGCTCGACGAGCGCGGGGTCGTGATCCTGTCGACCCGCGAAGACCTGAAGTACCGCCCGCTGGCGCCGTTGCAGCCAGCGCAGCGCGCCGACGTGCAACGCTCCCGGCCTTACGGCGACGCCAGCCTGCAGGTGCTGGACTGGACGGTGCAGGAGACCCTGGCCACCGATGCCCAGCGTGTTGCGCTGGACGGCCGCCCGCAACTCGCGTCGACGCGCTCGCTGCAGCGCACGCCGTGGCGGCTGATCGCGCTGGACGACCTGGCCCCGGTGCATGCCGTGGCGCGCTACGCGGCGGTGACCGCCGGCCTGGCGATGGCGGTTGTGGTGCTGGCGGCGGTGACGCTGTGGCAGCGCCGCCGCGCCGTGCGCCAGAAGCTGGCCAGCCAGGCCGCGCTGCAGGCAGCGCACGACAGCCTGGAGTCCACCGTCGTGGCGCGCACGGCGCAGCTGCGGGCAGCGCAGAACGACCTGGTGCATGCCGGCAAGATGGCCGCTCTGGGCCAGATGTCCGCCGGCATGGTGCACGAACTGAACCAGCCGCTGACGGCGCTGCGCACCTTGTCCGACAGTGCCGGCATCCTGCTCGACCAGGACCGCCGCGACGACGTGCGCGGCAACCTGCAGCGCATCACCGGCATGGTGGACCGGCTGGCGCGGCTGACGTCGCAGCTGAAGACCTTTGCCCACAAGAGTGGCGACAAGAGCGACGTGCCGCTGACGGCCGTGCCGCTGGCGCGCTGCATCGCCGACGCGCAGGCGACGGTGGGTGCCGAACTGAAGGCCCACGACATCGGCTTCGAGGCCGACGTGCAACCCGCTGCGCTGAGTGTCATGGCCGACGAGGCGGCGATGGGCAGCCTGCTCATCAACCTGATGCGCAACGCGATCGACGCCATGCAGGGTGCACCGCAGCGCCGGCTGCGTGTGCACGCGCACCTGGCCGAAGGGCGGGTGATCGTGGCCGTCACCGACACCGGCCCGGGTGTGCGCGCGGACATCCTGCCGCGCCTGTTCGAGCCCTTCGTCACCAGCAAGCCCGCCGGCGCCGGGCTGGGGCTGGGGCTGGTCATCGCAGCGCAACTGGTGCGCGGCGCCGGCGGCAGCATCCAGGCCCGCAACCAGGGCGAAGGCGGCGCCTGTTTCACGGTCGACCTGCCACCCGCCAAGCCACAGGAGTGAATCTGCATTGAGCGCAACGATTTCCGTTCGGGTCTTGCTGGTCGAAGACGACGACGATGTCCGCATGAGCCTGGCCCAGGCGCTGAGCCTGGCCGGCTTCGAAGTTGAAGCGTTTGCCAGCGCCGAAAGTGCGCGGCCGCAGATCGGCTTCGGCGCTCCGGTCATCGTGGTCTGCGACGTGCGCCTGCCCGGCCTCAGCGGCACCGAATGGCTGCCGCAGATCCGCACCATCGACGCCGAGCTGCCGGTGGTGCTGGTCACCGGCCACGGCCACATCGCGATGGCCGTGCAGGCTATGCGCGAAGGGGCCTACGACTTCATCGAGAAGCCGTTCACTTCAGAGCGGCTGCTGGCGGTGGTGCGGCACGCAGTCGAACGGCGGCAGCTGACCCTGCAGGTGCGCTCGCTGCACGACGCGCTCGACAACTGGCATGGCATCCAGGCCGCGCTGATCGGCCGCTCGGCCCAGATGCAGCAGGTGCGGCGCACGGTGATGACGCTGGCGGAGACCTCGGCCGACGTGCTGATCTACGGCGAAACCGGCACCGGCAAGGAACTGGTGGCACGCTGCCTGCACGACCACAGCGAACGCCGGCGGCAGCACTTCGTGCCGCTCAACTGCGGCGGCCTGCCGGAGTCGCTGGCCGACAGCGAACTCTTCGGCCACGAAGCCGGTGCCTTCACCAGCGCCAACCGCGTGCGCGTGGGCAAGTTCGAATACGCCCACGGCGGCACCTTGTTCCTCGACGAGATCGAAAGCATGCCGATGGCGGTGCAGATCAAGCTGCTGCGTGCATTGCAGGAACGCAGCATCGAGCGCATCGGGTCGAACAAGGCCATCGCTTTCGACTGCCGCGTCGTGGCAGCGAGCAAGGACGACCTCAAGTCCTTGAGCGACCAGCAGAAGTTCAGGGCCGACCTGTACTACCGCATCGGCGTGGCTTTCATCGAACTGCCGCCGCTGCGCGAGCGCCGCGAGGACATTCCGCTGCTGTTCGAACACTTCACGCTGCTGGCGGCCAGCCGCTATGAACGCGCGGCGCCGATGCTGAGCAGCGCCCAGCTGGCCGATCTGATGGGCCACGCCTGGCCCGGCAACGTGCGTGAACTGCGCAACGTGGCCGACCGGTTTGTGCTCGGCCTGCTCGGCGACCGCCTGACGCTGGCGCGGGGTGCCGATGAACGGGCCGGCGGCCTGCCGAACGGGCTGCCGCAGCAGGTGGAACACTACGAGCGCACGGTGATCGTCGAGGAACTGCGGCGGCACAAGGGCGACCAGGCCGCCACGGCCGCTGCACTGGGCATCGCGCGGCAGACGCTGCACGACAAGCTGCGCCGGCTGGCCATCGCGGCCGAGGCGTTCAGGGGCTGACGGCCGCTGGCCGGCTGCCGCAGTGCAGCGACAATCCGCGCATGACGACGTCCACCATCTCCCTTGCTGCGCTGCGCGACAACCACCCGCAGGGCAGCGCCGCTTCGAGCGGCCGCTGGCAGGTTGCCGAGATCGAGTCTCTGTATTCGCTGCCGTTCCTCGACCTGTTGTTCCAGGCCCAGCAGGTGCATCGCGAGCACTTCGACGCCAATGAAGTGCAACTGTCGACCCTGCTGTCGATCAAGACCGGCGGTTGCCCGGAGGACTGCGCCTACTGCCCGCAGTCGGCGCATTTCGACACCGGCGTCGATGCCAGCAAGCTGATGCCGCTGGCCGATGTCGTGCAAGCCGCGCAAGCCGCCAAAGCCCAGGGCGCCACGCGTTTTTGCATGGGGGCCGCCTGGCGCAGCCCGAAGGAACGCGACATCGCACGTGTCGGCGAGATGGTGCGCGAGGTCCGGGCGCTCGGCCTCGAGACCTGCATGACGCTGGGCATGCTCGATGCCGGCCAGGCACACGCATTGAAGGACGCGGGCCTCGACTACTACAACCACAACCTGGACAGTGCACCCGACTTCTATGGCCAGATCATCGGCACGCGCACCTACCGCGACCGTCTGGACACGCTGGCGCACGTGCGCGAGGCCGGCATCAAGATCTGCTGCGGCGGCATCGTCGGCATGGGCGAGAGCCGCGCGCAGCGCGCCGGCCTGATCGCCCAGCTCGCCAATCTCGACCCCTGCCCGGAGTCGGTGCCGATCAACAACCTGGTCCAGGTTCCCGGCACGCCGCTGGACGGCACCGAGCCGCTCGACCCGTTCGAGTTCGTGCGCACGATCGCCGTGGCGCGCATCACCATGCCGCGCACGATGGTGCGCCTGTCGGCCGGCCGCGAGCAGATGGACGAGGCGCTGCAGGCGCTGTGTTTCGCAGCCGGCGCCAACTCGATCTTCTACGGTGACAGGTTGCTGACCACGGCCAACCCGCAGGCCGCCAGGGACCGTGCGCTGTTCCAGCGCCTGGGGTTGAAGGCGCAGGCCTGACGACCCGGCCCTGAGCATCGCCTCGCGCCGGGTTCAACTGCCATCGCCGGATTCAGGCCGCTTTCCAGAAGATGTAGTCGGCGCGGTACGTCACCGTCTGCTTCATGCCCTTGCCTTGCGCGGTGCAGGCCACGGCCGGGGCCACGCCGCCTTGCGTGGCGACACGCTGGATGTAGGTGACGCCGCTCATCGCGCCGGCACCCATCGCCGGGTTGGCCTTCACCAACTGCAGCGGAATGCTGCCGGCCGCCGCTGGCGCCACCGCGACCTGCGCGCCGGTGAGCTTGCTCGTGTCGTTGGCTTCCCAGGTGGCGGGCGGGCCGTAGTACTTGCCCACGGCCTTGCCGCTGCGGTCGCTGAGCGTCGCCGCCGGGCCGACGAAGACCCATTCGAACTGGCCCATCGCGTTGGCCTTTTCGCGGCATTCGTAGGTGATCTCGCCAGCGCCGACGGTTTCCATCGCGACCTTGTGGCCGGCGGGCACTTTGACGGCATCGGGCAAGGCATCTTGCGAGTACATCGCCGGCGCCATCATCGGGCCGGAAGCACAGGCGGACAGAACGGCGGCGGCAACGGCGGCCAGGGCAACGGTCTTCATCGTGGGGCTCCTCGTGGGTTCAACAGGGGCAGGGCGCTTGGCGGCCCGGCTGGTGTGTCGATACGCAGGAGCGGCGCTGGCGGATGCAGCGCCGGGATTCAACGGCGGTGGCCGACCTCGAAGTCGTTGCGGCCGCTGCGGTCGGTGCCGCGCAGCAGCCACAGCGGCCGGCGCGAGAAATCGACCGGCACGCCGGTCTTGCCGTCGGCCGGCCGCAGGTGGCGTTCGAACACCGCGCTCGCCGGCATGTAGCGCAAGGCAACGCCGGTGCGGCGCTGCGCCGAGCGGTTGGCCGCTGCGCCGTGGATCATGTAGACATCGTGCAGCGACATCTGGCCGGGTTCGAGCTCGATGTCGACGGCGCGGCTTTCGTCGAAGCTGCCGGCGGCCAGGCGCTGGTTCAGCGTCAGGTCGCTGCGGTCTTCGGTAAGGTGGTCGTGCAGCCGGCGCGCGCGGTGCGAACCGGGAATCACCCGCAGGCAGCCGTTGGCGCGTGTTGAAGGCTCCAGCGCGACCCAGACGGTGCAAGTGGCCAGTGGCCGGATCGGCCAGTAGTGGCCGTCCTGGTGCCACGGTGTTTCATAACCTTCGGCCGCCGGCTTGCAGAAGACATGGCAGCCCCAGAGAATGATGTCGTCGCCGATCACGCCGGAAACCAGCTCGACGATCTCCGGGTCTTGCGCCAGTTCGAGGAAACGTGCGCTGCCGCGCACACCTTCGCCGTTGTCGCCTTCGATGTGCGCCGAGACGAGTTTCTCGGGGCGTACGCCGGGGTTGTCGCGCAGCAGTTGGTCGAGCGCGCCGCGCAGGCTGTCGACCTGCGCCGCAGGCAGCCGGAAAGCCGGGACGACCCAGCCTTCGGCGTGGTACTGCGCGATCTCGGGGGCGGCCAGGCGGGCCATGGGCACCCTCCGGGATCGATGCCTTACTGCGACGCTGCCGAAGCTGCCGGCGTGGCAACCACGGGCGCCGAGGTTTGGGCCGCCGGTGCATGCGCCGCCTTCGCCGGGCCGGCGCTGATGGGCAGCAAGGGCACGATCAGCAACGCAACGATGTTGATGATCTTGATCAGCGGGTTCACCGCCGGGCCGGCGGTGTCCTTGTACGGATCGCCCACGGTGTCGCCGGTGACGGCGGCCTTGTGTGCATCGCTGCCCTTCTTGTGCGTCTTGCCGTCTGCCGCGGTGAAGCCTTCTTCGATCAGCTTCTTCGCGTTGTCCCAGGCGCCGCCGCCGGTGCACATCGAGATGCCGACAAACAGGCCGGTGACGATGGTGCCCATCAGCAGGCCACCCAGCGCAGCCGGGCCGAGCAGCATGCCCACCAGGATGGGCGCCACCACCGGCAGCAGCGACGGCACGATCATTTCCTTGATCGCCGCGGTGGTGAGCATGTCGACCGCCGCGCTGTAGTCGGGCTTGCGCAGGCCTTTCATGATGGCACCGTCTTCGAACTGGCGCCGCACCTCGACCACGACCGCACCGGCGGCGCGGCCCACCGCTTCCATCGCCATCGCGCCGAAGAGGTAGGGGATGAGGCCGCCGATGAAGAGACCGACGATGACCTTGTGGTCGCTGAGGTCGAAGCTCAGCGTCATGCCACGCGCTTCGAGTGCATGGGTGTAGTCGGCGAACAGCACCAGGGCCGCCAGGCCGGCGGAACCGATCGCATAGCCCTTGGTCACCGCCTTGGTGGTGTTGCCCACGGCGTCGAGCGGGTCGGTGATATCGCGCACGCTGGGTGGCAGCTCGGCCATCTCGGCAATGCCGCCAGCGTTGTCGGTAATCGGGCCGTAGGCGTCCAGCGCCACCACGATGCCGGCCATGCTCAGCATCGAGGTCGCGGCGATCGCGATGCCGTACAGGCCCGCCATCGCAAACGCAGCGTAGATCGCGATGCAGATGAAGAGCACCGGATAGGCGGTGCTGCGCATGCTGACACCAAGGCCGGCAATGATGTTGGTGCCGTGGCCGGTGGTCGAAGCCTGGGCGATGTGCTTCACCGGGCTGTACTGCGTGCCGGTGTAGAACTCGGTGACCCAGACCATCGCGGCGGTCAGCGCAAGGCCGACGATGCAGGCGCCGAACAGCCGCATCTGTGTGCCTGCGCCCAGGGCGTCGTCGGGGATCGCGAACTTCGTGACGAAGAAGAAGGCGATCAGCGAGACCACGCCGGCGACGATGAGGCCCTTGTACAGCGCCGGCATCACGTTTTTCATGCCGGGGCTGGCCTTGACGAAGCTGCAGCCGATGATCGACGCGATGATCGAGACACCGGCCAGCAGCATCGGGTAGACCACCGCGGCGACCGCGGCGTTCGGCACCACCAGCGCGCCGAGCGCCATCGCGGCGATCAGCGTCACCGCGTAGGTCTCGAACAGGTCGGCCGCCATGCCGGCGCAGTCGCCGACGTTGTCGCCGACGTTGTCGGCGATCACCGCCGGGTTGCGAGGGTCGTCTTCGGGGATGCCGGCCTCGACCTTGCCCACGAGGTCGGCGCCGACGTCGGCGCCCTTCGTGAAGATGCCACCGCCCAGGCGCGCGAAGATCGAGATCAGGCTGGAGCCGAAGGCCAGGCCGAGCAGCGGCTTCAGCGTCTCGGGCTTGACGTCGGTGCCGCCGGTGAGGAACAGGAAGAAGATACCCACGCCCAGCAGGCCCAGGCCCACCACCAGCATGCCGGTGATCGCGCCGCCCTTGAAGGCGACATCCAGCGCCGGCCCGATGCCCTTGGTGGCGGCCTGCGCGGTGCGCACGTTGGCCTTCACCGAGACGTTCATGCCGATGAAGCCACAGGCGCCCGAGAGCACCGCGCCGAGCACAAAGCCGCCGGCGGTGAGGCTGCCGAGGAAGATGAAGATCAGGACCGCGAGGATCACGCCGACGATGGCGATGGTCTTGTACTGCCGCGCCAGATAGGCGGCAGCACCTTGCTGGATGGCTGCAGAGATTTCCTGCATGCGTGCATTGCCGGCGTCCTGGGCCAGGATCCAGCTGCGCTGGACAAAGCCATAGAGCACCGCGGCAACTCCGCAAGCCAGCGCTATGTAGAGCGCCATCGTGGTGGACATGGAAAGATCTCCTTCCTCGTTCGGGTTTTGACAGGGGCGCGCGCGCTTCAACGCAGCATGAAAGGCACGCGCGGCGATGCTATGTGAAGGTCGCCCTGCACGGCATGGGGTTTCCCTGCGGTGCGGCGGCGGTGTGCAGCCTGCCATCAGCCGTCAGGCCGTGGCAAGCGCAGGGCCTAAAATCGCGCGCAATCCCTGACTGAAAGTCCCCATGAGCCTGCACAACGTGACGCCCGGCGCCAAGGCGCCCGACGAGTTCAACGTGATCATCGAGATCCCGATGAACGCCGATCCGATCAAGTACGAAGTCGACCACGACACCGGCGCGCTGTTCGTCGACCGTTTCATGAGCACGGCGATGCACTACCCGTGCAACTACGGTTACATCCCGAACACACTCGCCGACGACGGCGACCCGGTCGACGTGCTCGTCATCACGCCGGTGCCGCTGATTCCGGGCGTCGTCGTCACCTGCCGCGCTTTGGGCGTGTTGAAGATGGACGACGAAGCCGGCGGCGACAACAAGCTGCTGGCGGTGCCGATCGACAAGATCCTGTCGATCTACACCCAGTGGCAGAAGTGGGAAGACCTGAACCCGATGCGGCTGAAGACCATCCAGCACTTCTTCGAGCACTACAAGGATCTCGAAGTCGGCAAGTGGGTCAAGGTGCTGGGCTGGGAAGGCCCGGAGTCTGCGCGCGAAGAGATCCGCCTGGGCATGGCGAACTACAAGAAGTAGCCGTCAGGGCTGTGGCGTCTCGCCGGCCTTGAACGGGCTGCGTTCGCGCAGCTCGTCGACATACTGTTCGATGCCCTGGCCTTCGCTGGCCAGGAAGTCGGCCACCGCCGCGGCGAAACGTTCGTCGCGCAGCCAATGGGCCGATCCGGTGCGCACCGGCAGCAGGCCACGCGCCATCTTGTGTTCCCCTTGCGCACCGCCTTCGAAACGCTGGTAGCCGTTGGCCAGGCACCAGGCCAGTGGCTGGTAGTAGCAGGCTTCGAAATGGAGACACGGCAAAGGCTCGGTGCAGCCCCAGTAGCGGCCCCAGGCGGCGCGGCGCTCGGGGTCGATGGCCACCAGCGATGCGGCGATCGGCGCACCCGCGCGGTGCGCGACGAACATCACCCAATGCCTGGCCATGGTGCTTTGCATCTGCGCGAAGAACTCGCGGGTGAGGTACGGCGTGGAGTGGTGCGCCGCGTAGGTCAGCGTGTAGCAGCGGTAGAAGAAGTCCCACAGCGCCGTCGGAATGGCGGCGCCTTCGTGCACCGTGAACGTGACACCTTGTTCGCCGACGCGGCGGCGCTCCTGCTGGATTTTCTTGCGCTTGTCGCGTTGCAGCCGCGACAACAGGTCGGCGAAGTCGGTGATCGGACGGGCTTCGTCCTGCGTCCAGTGGAACTGCACCCCTTCACGCAGCAGCCAGCCCGCGCGTTCGAACGCAGCGCGGTCGCTGTCGTCGCCGAACAGCACATGCGCCGAAGAGAGCTTGCCGCTCTGCGCCAGCTGGTGGATCACCTGCACCAGCAGGTCGCGCAAAGCGTCACTGCCAGCGAGCAGGCGTGTGCCTGGCACCGGCGTGAACGGCACCGCGCCGAGCAGCTTCGGGTAGTACTTCAGGCCATGGCGGCGGTAGGCGTCGGCCCAGGCCCAGTCGAAAACGTACTCGCCATACGAGTGGCTCTTCAGGTACAGCACGGTCGCCGCGAGCAGCATGCCGGCGGCTTCGACAGTGATGATCTGCGGCGCCCAGCCGGTGTCGGGCACGGCGCTTTCTGAGCGCTGCATCGCCAGCAGGTAGGCGTGGCGCATGAACGGGGTGGGTGCGGCCTGCGTGGCGAGCAGCGTGTCCCACGCCGATGCGTCGATGGCCTCGGGGTCGGCGTGGACCCGGATGACATAATCGTCCGCAGTGATTTCTTGTCGCATTCAGAGGGGCATGTCGTGAAGGTGGCGCTGGCGCAGATCAACGCAACCGTGGGCGACCTGGCGGGCAACGCGCAGCGCATCGCCGATGCGGCGCGACGGGCCCACGCGCAAGGCGCGGCGGTTGTCATCGCACCCGAACTCGCGCTCAGCGGCTACCCGCCCGAAGACCTGCTGCTGCGCCCGGCCTTCATGCAGGCCTGCGCCGAGACGCTGGCGTCGCTGGCTCTGGCACTGGTGGACTGCGAAGGTCTGCATCTGCTCGTGGGGCACCCGCACCAGTTCGGCGAGCAGGGCGATGTTAGGTCGAAGTCGATGGCCGTGCAGCAGCGCTTCAATGCTGCCTCGCTGCTGGCTGGCGGGCGGGTGCAGTCCACCTACTGCAAACGCGAACTGCCGAACTACCAGGTCTTCGACGAACGGCGTTATTTCGCCTCGGGCCGCGACGCCGGCCTGCCGCCGCTGGTGTTCGAAGCCGGCGGCCGCCGCTTCGGCGTGTTGATCTGCGAAGACGCCTGGTTCGACGAGCCCGCCCGCGCCGCGCGCGACGCCGGCGCCCAGGTGCTGTGTGTGCTGAACGCGTCGCCGTTCCACCTGGACAAGGCGGGCGAGCGCGAAGAGCGCATGGCCGAACGCGCGCGTGACGTCGGCCTGCCGCTGCTGTATTCGCACCTCGTCGGTGGCCAGGACGAGGTGGTGTTCGACGGCGCGTCGTTCGCGGTCGACGCTGCGGGCGCGGTGACGGCGCGTGCGCCGACCTTCGAAGAAGCGCTGCTGCTGGTCGACTTCGGCCATGACGACGATGGCGGCGTGCCCTGCGGCGCGCTCGCCGCCGTGCCGTCGCTCGAAGCCCAGGCCTGGGCGGCGCTGGTCACCGGCGTGCGCGACTACCTCGGCAAAAACGGCTTTCCCGGCGCCATCATCGGCCTTTCGGGTGGTGTCGATTCGGCGCTGGTGCTGGCGGTTGCGGTCGACGCGCTCGGCGCCGACAAGGTGCGCGCGGTGATGATGCCGTCGCCATACACCGCGGACATCTCGTGGATCGACGCCCGCGACATGGCCGCGCGGCTGGGGGTTCGTTACGACGAGATCGGCATCTCGCCGATGTTCGACGCCTTTCGCACCAGCCTGGCGCCGCAGTTCGAAGGCCTGGCCGAAGACACGACCGAAGAGAACCTGCAGGCGCGCATCCGCGGCACGCTGCTGATGGCACTGTCGAACAAACTCGGCTCCATCGTGCTGACCACCGGCAACAAGAGCGAGATGGCCACCGGCTACTGCACGCTGTACGGCGACATGGCGGGCGGTTTTGCCGTCATCAAGGACGTTGCCAAGACACTCGTCTACCGCCTGTGCCTGTGGAAAAACGCCCAGGGCCTTGAGGTCATTCCGCAGCGCATCATCACGCGGCCGCCTTCGGCCGAACTTCGGCCCGACCAGACCGACCAGGACAGCCTGCCGCCGTACGAAGTGCTCGACGCGATTCTGGCGCTGTACATGGAAGACGACCAGAGCATCGAGAGCATCGTCGCTGCGGGTTTTGCGCGTGCCGATGTCGAACGTGTGACGCGGCTCATCAAGATCAACGAATACAAGCGGCGGCAGTCGCCGGTGGGCATCCGCATCACGCACCGCGCGTTCGGCCGCGACTGGCGCTACCCCATCACATCGAAGTTTCGTGCTTAAATGAATTCAATCGTCACAGTCTCGGAGCCAGCGCCATGAAACAGATCACCGCCATCATCAAGCCCTTCAAGCTCGAAGAGGTGCGCGAGGCGCTGGGCGATGTGGGTGTTTCCGGCCTCACCGTCACCGAGGTGAAGGGTTTCGGCCGCCAGAAAGGCCACACCGAGCTCTACCGCGGCGCGGAGTACGTCGTCGACTTCCTGCCCAAGGTGAAGATCGAGGTCGTGGTGAAGAACGAGGATGTCGAGCGCTGCATCGAGGCCATCGTGAAGGCCGCCAAGACCGGCAAGATCGGCGACGGCAAGATCTTCGTCACCTCGGTCGAGCAGGTGGTGCGCATCCGCACCGGCGAGACCGACGAAGCCGCCGTCTGATTCTCGAGACGGACGAAGCGGCGGTTTAGCTAGACCAGCCGGAAGTCGTCGGGCGCCGCCGCTGCGCCCGCGAGTTGGGCCAGTTCGAGCAACAGCGCCAGCGGGTCGGTGCCCACCCGCAGCGCGGCATGCTGCTGGGACGAGAGAAAACCTTCGTCGACGGTGGTGCGCATGAACTGCAGCAGCCCGTCGTAGAAGCCTCCGGTGTTGAGCAGCCCGATCGGGTTGTCGTGGTAGCCGAGCTGGCGCCAGGTCCACACTTCGTACAACTCTTCGAGCGTGCCGATGCCGCCCGGCAGCGCGATGAAGGCGTTCGCGCGTTCGGCCATCATCTGCTTGCGCTGGTGCATCGTCGGCACCACATGCAGTTCGCTCAAGCCCGGGTGGCCAACCTCGCGCCGCATCAGCGATTCGGGGATCACGCCGACCACACGGCCACCGGCGGCCAGCGTCGCGTCGGCCACCTCGCCCATCAGCCCGACCTTGCCGCCACCGTAGACGAGCTGCCAGCCGCGTGTGCCGATGGCGGTGCCGAGTGCACGCGCGGCTTCGGTGTAGGCGGGTTGGGCGCCATGGCGCGAACCGCAGTAGACGCAGACGCTGAACGGGGGAAGGGTGGTCATCAGAAGAACCTGTGCCAGAGCGCCGCGGCCCACACGCCCGCGGCCAGCAGCAACGACAGCATCACCGCCGCGCTGCCGAAGTCCTTGGCGCGCTTGGAGAGGTCGTGCAGTTCGAAGGAAACGCGGTCGACGGTGGCTTCGACGGCGGAATTGAGCAGTTCGACGATCAGCACCAGCACCACGCTGCCGGTGAGCAGCGTCACTTCGACCCAATCGCGGCCGATCCAGAAGGCCAGCGGCAGCGCCACCACGGCGAGCCAGAATTCCTGGCGGAAGGCGCTTTCGCCGCGGTAGGCGGCGCGCAGGCCGTCGACCGAATAACCGGCGGCGTGCACGATGCGGTTGAACCCGGTGCGGCCCTTGTGTGGGTTGCCGGCGCTGCTCTCGTTGGACATCCGGCCAGATTCTAGGGGCGGGCCTTGTTCTGCCAGTTGACGAGCCGGGTGCCGCAGACCACGTCGTGCCAGTACTGGCGCTGCGGATGCAGCCGCGACAGCGCGGCATAGGCCAGCACGTTGGCGACTAGCGCCGAGACGACCACGCCCGGGCGGCTGGTGAGCCCTGCGGCCGACACCGAGATCAACGCCGGCATGAACCACAGGTAGGCGCAGACGTAGCGCGCGGTGGCCCGCCAGAGCGACAGCGGCCGGCCGTTTTGCATGACCAGCCGGATGTGCCAGGTCTGCATCGGCAGCGTCTGGCCGCCGTGGGTCCAGAACCAGGCGAAGTAGGCGCCAAACACGACAAAAAGTACCGCCTCAAGACCGTAGCGGCCGACCAGGGCATGGTGCTGCTGCGTCACCAACGCGTAGACGAGGCCGGCGCCCCACCAGACACCGAACAGCAGCACCGCTTCGTAGAGGAAACACGCCAGCCGGCGCGGCAGGGCGGGCGCCAGCTGGTCGCCCGCGGCCATCGGCACAGCGGTCATGGGTGGGCTATGGGCTCCGAGGCCACCGCGCTGACGGCGGCGCCTTGCGGGCCGCGGCGCGGCAGCAAGGTGTTCGGGTTGACGAAACCTTCGGTGGCGGCGATTTTCGGCAACCCCGGTTGCTGGTGCGCCGGCGGCGCTGCCCGGGTGGACATCAGCGAGGTCGTTGCGCCCGGCTTCGCCTGCACCACCGTGGGCGCCACCGGCTTGACGGCCGCCTGCCGCGTGGGTGCGACGAGGTTGCGTTTTGCGGACGTCTCGGGAGCTCGCGTGTCGACCGGCACTGCCGCCTTGGCCGGCGGCTTGGCGCGCTGCGCCAGCGCCTTGCGTTCGTCGTCGGGCAAGGCCTGGTAGGCCTCCCATCGCGACTGGCGGTCCTCGGGGCTGAACTGGCGGCTTTCCTGGAACTGCAGCCGTGCGCGCGTGCGCTCCACCGGCGTCATGCGGGCCCATTCGGCCATGCGCTCCTGCACACGTTCGCGTTCGGCGGGCGACATCGCCGAGAAGCGCCCGCCGACTTCGAGCCACTTCTGCTTGCGCTGCGGGTCGATGCTGGCCCAGTCGCGCTGCAGCGGCGCCAGCGCCGTCTGCTGGGCCTTGGGCAGCGACGCCCAGCTCGGCCCCTGTTCGGCCGCGCCGGGACCGGCGGCCACGGCCGGCTGCACCGCCAAGGCAGCCCACAGGGCGCCCGCAGCGAGCAGGGCAGTGACCAGGCGGCGCATCACGGTGCCGGCGACTTCAGGAACTCGGCGAAACCGGGGTCGGAGTAGGCGGCGGGCGGCAGATCGTCGGCAAGCAGCACGGTGTCGATGTCGGCGGCGGCCAGCACCTGCTCGCGGGTGCTCCACTGGTCGATCAGCAGCAGGCCGGCAAGCAGCACGAACAGCGGCAGCACCGCGGCCATGCGCTGCCACCAGGGGGTCGGCCCGCCGCCCAGCAGCAGGGCGCCGCCCGAGATGCCGGCTGCGCCGGCAAACGCCGGTGCCGCGGTCGGCGCTTTCACGCGCGCTTCGCGTGCGCGCAGCACGGCCTGGTCGCGCGCGACGCGCAGCCGCTCGGTGATGTCGTGCGGCAGTGCGGTAGCCTGCGCGCTGAGCCCGGCCACCAAGCGCGCCGCCAGGCGCGACTGCAGCGCGTCGACGTCGGAATAAGGTTTTGTGATTTTCATGGCGCGATTCCCTTGAGTCGAAGGGCCTTGGCCAGCGCGTGAACAGCCCGGGAACAGTGTGTTTTCACACTGCCTTCCGAGCAACCCATCACCGCCGCCGTCTCGGCCACATCGAATTCCTCCCAGTAACGCAGCAGGAAGGCTTCGCGTTGACGTGCCGGCAGCGCGGCCACCTCGGCCTCGATGACACGCAAGATCTGGTCCCGCGAGACGGCGTCGGCGGCACTCTCGGTGCCCAGCGAACCATCGATGGCTTGCAGAGTTTCCAGCAGATCGAAGTCGCCGTCATCATCACCCCCCTCGAAGTCCGAGAGGTTGGTCATGACGGCGTTGCGCACCTTCTGGCGCCGGAACCAGTCCATCGTGGCGTTCGACAGGATGCGCTGGAACAGCAGCGGCAACTCCGCCGCCGGCCGGTCGGCATACTTTTCCGCCAGGCGGATCATCGTGTCCTGCACGATGTCCAGCGCCGCGTCGTCCTGGCGCACGGCGTAGACCGTGCGCTTGAAGGCTCGCTTTTCGACGCTTTTCAGGAAGTCGGTGAGTTCTTTGTCTGTGGCCAACGCAGGGGCTCGGCGGCGGCGGCATGCCCGGGTCGGGCGCGGCGGATTATGTCATCGGCCTTGCCCGCCCCGGCGGCTGGCGCCGGGATGGCATAATGCTGCCCCGCACAACGCTCTTTTTGGTCTCATGCCGGCCGTCCGACCTGGACGGCGGTGTATTGACCGCGCAGGTACCGAAGCCGTCTCACGAGGATGCGACCGAGGTGCACCGATGGTTTTTCGTCAGAGAAATTCACAAAGGTTCGAAATGGACATGTCTGCCGCGGAAGTCAAGCGTGCCGCATTGGCACAGCCTTCTTCTTCTCCCTCCGCCGAACCCAACGGTTCGGAAATCCTGGTTCGCTGCCTGCAGGCCGAAGGGGTCAAATACCTCTGGGGCTACCCGGGCGGCGCCGTTCTGTACATCTACGACGCGCTGTACAAGCAAGACAGCATCGAACATGTGCTGGTGCGCCACGAACAGGCCGCCGTGCATGCCGCCGACGGCTACGCCCGTGCCACCGGCGAAGTCGGCGTCGCGCTGGTGACCTCGGGCCCGGGCGTCACGAATGCCGTCACCGGCATCGCGACCGCCTACATGGACTCGATCCCGATGGTGATCATCACCGGGCAAGTACCCACGCCGGCGATCGGCCTCGATGCCTTCCAGGAATGCGACACCGTCGGCATCACGCGCCCGATCGTCAAGCACAACTTCCTCGTCAAGGACGTGCGCGACCTGGCGCTGACGCTGAAAAAGGCCTTCCACATCGCCCGCACCGGCCGCCCCGGCCCGGTGGTGGTCGACATCCCGAAGGATGTGTCACAGAAGACTTGCGCCTTCCACTATCCGGAAACGGTGGAGATGCGCTCGTACAACCCGGTGAAGAAGGGCCATGGCGGGCAGATCCGCAAGGCCGTGCAGCTGCTGCTGGCGGCCAAGCGCCCGTACATCTACACCGGCGGCGGCGTCGTCCTGGGCAATGCCTCGAACGAGCTGCGCCAACTGGCCGACATGCTGGGTTTCCCCTGCACCAACACGCTGATGGGCCTGGGTGCCATTGCCTCCAGCGACCCCAAGTTCCTGGGCATGCTGGGCATGCACGGCACCTACGAAGCCAACATGACGATGCAGAACTGCGACGTCCTGCTGGCGGTGGGGGCCCGGTTCGACGACCGCGTGATCGGCAACCCGAAGCATTTCGCCTCGGTCGAGCGCAAGATCATCCACGTCGACATCGACCCGTCGAGCATCAGCAAGCGTGTGCGGGTCGACATCCCCATCGTCGGCGACGTGAAGGACGTGCTGCAGGAACTGATCTTCCAGATCAAGGAAGCGCAGGCCAAGCCCGACGCCGCATCGCTGAACGCCTGGTGGAGCCAGATCAACGACTGGCGCAAGCGTGAATGCCTGGCGTTCAAGAACAGCCCTGACGTCATCAAGCCGCAGATGGTGGTCGACAAGCTCTGGCAGCTGACGAAAGACCGCGACACCTACATCACGTCCGATGTCGGCCAGCACCAGATGTGGGCAGCCCAGTACTACCGCTTCGAGCAGCCGCGGCGCTGGATCAACTCCGGCGGCCTGGGCACGATGGGCGTGGGCCTGCCGTATGCCATGGGCATCAAGCTCGCGAAGCCCGATTCGGATGTCTTCTGCATCACTGGCGAGGGCTCGATCCAGATGTGCATCCAGGAACTCAGCACCTGCCTGCAGTACAAGACGCCGGTGAAGATCGTCTCGCTGAACAACCGCTACCTCGGCATGGTGCGGCAGTGGCAGCAGCTCGACTACGGCAGCCGCTATTCGCACAGCTACATGGACGCGCTGCCCGACTTCGTCAAGCTGGCGGAAGCGTACGGCCATGTCGGCCTGCTGGTGGAGAAACCCAGTGACGTGGAAGGCGCGCTGAAAGAGGCGATGCGGCTGAAAGACCGCACCGTCTTCCTCGACATCCGCACCGACCCCACCGAAAACGTCTGGCCGATGGTGCAGGCGGGCAAGGGCATCAGCGAGATGCTGCTGGGTTCCGAGGATCTGTGAAGCCGTGAATTCGCGGCCGGGACGCAGCGTTACCGCGCTGCAGCCCGGGCTGTGAAGGAGCGGTTGACCAGCCTACGGAGCATTTGATTCCAACATCGAACAGCGAGGCCAAGGGCCGTCGGTTACCGCCGCCGGTCTGAAGAACCCCGCAGGACGAAGGACCATGAAACACATCATTGCCGTGCTGCTCGAAAACGAGCCCGGCGCTCTCTCGCGTGTCGTCGCGCTGTTCTCGGCGCGTGGCTACAACATCGAAAGCCTGACCGTCGCGCCGACCGAAGATGCTTCGCTGTCGCGCATGACCATCGTCACCACCGGCAGCGACGAGGTGATCGAACAGATCACCAAGCACCTGAACCGGCTGATCGAGGTGGTGAAGGTCGTCGACCTGACCGAAGGCGCGTTCACCGAACGCGAGCTGATGCTCATCAAGGTGCGCGCCGTGGGCAAGGAACGCGAGGAGATGAAGCGCATGGCCGACATCTTCCGCGGCCGCATCATCGACGTCACCGAGAAGAGCTACACCATCGAACTGACAGGCGACTCGGGCAAGCTCGACGCCTTTCTGCTGGCGATCGACCGAGCGGCGATCCTGGAAACCGTGCGCACCGGGGCCAGCGGCATCGGCCGCGGCGAGCGCATCCTGCGCGTCTGAACCCCCTCAAATTTCAACGGAGAGAACCATGAAGGTCTATTACGACAAGGACGCCGACCTGAGCCTCATCAAGGGCAAGAACGTCACCATCATCGGCTACGGCTCACAAGGCCATGCCCACGCGCAGAACCTGAACGACAGCGGCGTCAAGGTCACGGTCGGCCTGCGCAAGGGCGGGGCCAGCTGGAACAAGGTCGAGAAGGCCGGCCTGAAGGTGGCCGAGGTCGCCGACGCGGTGAAGGACGCCGATGTCGTGATGATCCTGCTGCCCGACGAGCAGATCGGCGCCGTCTACAAGAACGATGTCGAGCCGCACATCCGCAAGGGCGCCTCGCTCGCGTTTGCGCACGGCTTCAACGTGCACTACGGCCAGGTGATGCCGCGCGACGACCTCGACGTCTGGATGGTCGCGCCCAAGGCCCCGGGCCACACGGTGCGCAACACCTACACGCAGGGCGGCGGCGTGCCGCACCTGATCGCCGTGCATGCCGACAAGAGTGGCAAGGCGCGCGACCTGGCGCTCAGCTACGCCGCGGCCAACGGCGGCGGCAAGGCCGGCATCATCGAGACCAACTTCCGCGAAGAGACCGAGACCGACCTGTTCGGCGAACAAGCGGTGCTCTGCGGCGGCACGGTCGAGTTGATCAAGGCCGGCTACGAGACGCTGGTCGAAGCCGGCTACGCACCCGAGATGGCCTACTTCGAGTGCCTGCACGAACTGAAGCTGATCGTCGACCTCATCTACGAGGGCGGCATCGCGAACATGAACTACTCGATCTCGAACAACGCCGAGTACGGCGAGTACGTCACCGGCCCGAAGATCGTCACCGACGAAACGAAGAAGGCGATGAAGCAGGTGCTGGCCGACATCCAGAACGGCGAGTACGCCAAGAGCTTCATCCTCGAGAACCGTGCCGGTGCGCCGACGCTGCTGTCGCGCCGTCGCCTCACGTCGGAGCACTCGATCGAAGTCGTGGGCGAGAAGCTGCGCGCGATGATGCCGTGGATCAAGGCCAACAAGCTGGTCGACAAGTCGCGTAACTGAAGGTGCGCTGCGGGGGCGCGGTATCCTTGACGGGATGACCGACGACCCCCACCTGCACGACGACGATGCCACCGCGGCCGTTCCCCGGCCGCGGCGCAAGGGCATCTACATCCTGCCCAACGCCATCACGCTGGCGGCATTGTTCAGCGGCTTCTACGGCATCGTGATGGCGATGAACGGCCGCTTCGAGGTGGCCTGCATCTCGATCTTCGTCGCTGCCGTGCTCGACAGCCTCGACGGCCGCGTCGCACGCATGACGAATGCGCAAAGCGCGTTCGGCGAGCAGATGGACAGCTTGAGCGACATGGTGAGCTTCGGCGCTGCGCCGGCGCTCATTGTCTACATCTGGGCGCTGAAGGACCTGGGCAAGCCGGGCTGGATCCCGGCGTTTGTCTACATCGCCGGCGCGGCGCTGCGCCTGGCGCGGTTCAACGTCAACATCGGCGTCGTCGACAAACGGTTTTTCCAGGGACTGCCGAGTCCGGCGGCTGCGGCCATCGTGATCGGCCTGGTCTGGGTGATGGACGACGCCGGTTTCAAGGGCGCGTCGCAGATCGGCTGGCTGGCCTGGACGGCCTGCGGCGTGACACTCTTCGCCGGCCTTTCGATGGTGACCAACGCGCCGTTCTACAGCTTCAAGGTGGTGGGCGGGCGCCGCACCGTGCCCTTCATCGTGCTCGTCGCCATCGCACTCGGCTTCGCGCTGATCAGCATCGATCCGCCGCGTGTGCTGTTCGCGATCTTCTGTGCCTACGGCCTCTCGGGTTACGCCGTCTACGCCTGGCGCAAGTTCAAGGGCCGGCCGACGAGCGTGATCGCCACGTCGACCGACGAGCCCGACGAACAAGGCCTGCACGACTGATCGCCGTGTTAGTATCTTTGCCGTGAATCAGCCCCGCCCCCTCATCTCGCTGCTACTGCTAGGAGTGCTCCAGGCGCGCCGCTGATCGTTCACGACCTCTCTTTCCGGATCGACGGCCCGCCCAGCGCAACGCAGCGGGCCGTTTGCTTTTGTTCGATCCCCCGGCTGCGTGCAACCCCCTCCAGGAGACCACCATGCCGATGCTTCAAGACCCCGCTGCCAAATACCGCGCCTTCACTCCTGTGCGGCTGGCCGACCGCAGCTGGCCCGACGCGTTGCTGACAAGCGCGCCGCTGTGGTGCAGCGTCGACCTGCGCGACGGCAACCAGGCGCTGATCGAACCAATGGATCCGGCGCGCAAGCTGCGGCTGTTCGAAACCCTGGTGCGCATCGGCTTCAAGGAGATCGAGGTCGGTTTCCCGGCGGCGTCGCAGGCCGACTTCGACTTCGTGCGCCTGCTCATCACTGAAAATCTGATCCCCGACGACGTGACGATCCAGGTGCTGACGCAGGCGCGCGACCAGTTGATCGCACGCACCTTCGAAGCGCTGCAAGGCGCGCCGCGCGCCATCGTGCACCTGTACAACGCCACCGCGCCGGTCATGCGCCGCGTCGTGCTGGGGCTCGACGAAGACGGTGTCGTCGAACTCGCGACGACGCATGCCCGGATGATCCAGCAGCATGCGGCAGCGCAGCCCGGCACCGCCTGGACCTTCCAGTATTCGCCCGAGATGTTCTCGGGCACCGAGCTGGCCTTCAGCAAACGTGTCGTCGATGCCGTCACCGCCGTCTGGCAGCCGACGCCGCAGCACAAGTGCATCGTCAACCTGCCATCGACGGTGGAGTGCAGCACGCCGAACATCTTCGCCGACATGGTGGAGTGGATGCACCGCCACCTCGAACGCCGCGACAGCATCGTGGTCTCGGTGCATCCGCACAACGACCGTGGCACCGGCACTGCGGCCGGCGAGTTCGCGCTGATGGCCGGCGCCGACCGTATCGAAGGCTGCCTGTTCGGCAACGGCGAGCGCACCGGCAACGTCGACCTCGTCAACATCGCGCTGAACCTCTACACCCAGGGTGTGGCGCCCGGGCTCGACTTCTCGGAGATCGACGACATCCGCCGCACGGTCGAACACTGCAACCAGCTGCCGGTGCACCCGCGCCATCCGTATGTGGGCGACCTCGTCTACACCTCGTTCTCGGGCTCGCACCAGGATGCCATCAAGAAGGCCTTCGCAGCGCGCCGCGAAGCCGACCTCTGGGACATGCCCTACCTGCCGATCGACCCGAAAGACCTGGGCCGCAGCTACGACGCGGTGATCCGCGTCAACAGCCAGTCGGGCAAGGGCGGCATCTCGTACCTGCTGGAGAACGAATACGGGCTGGAACTGCCGCGCCGGCTGCAGATCGAGTTCAGCCAGGTCGTGCAAGGCGTGATGGACGACCAGGGCCGCGAGCTCAGCGCCGCCGACCTCTGGGCCATCTTCGAAGGTGAATACCGCCTTGGCGAAGGCGGACCGGCGATCGAACACCCGGTGACGCGTGAACTCGATGGTGGCCGGCTGCAGCTGCAGGCCGGTGTGCGTGTCGATGCTTCCGTGTTGTCGCTGCAAGGCGAAGGCAACGGCCCGGTCGACGCCTTTGTCGCTGGCCTGGCGCAGGCCATCGGCGTGCCGGTGCGGGTGCTCGACTACCACGAACACGCCATCGGCTCGGGTGCGCAGGCGCGTGCCGCGGCTTACCTCGAACTGCGCGTCGGCGAAGACCGCACCTTGTTCGGTGTCGGCATCGATGCCAACATCGTCACCGCCTCGATGAAAGCCGTTCTCTCGGGGCTGCTGCGCGCCGGCATCCAAGTCGAAGCCCGCACCCCGGCGGCCGTCTGAGAACCACAGGACCAGCACCATGACCGACAAACTCATCATCTTCGACACGACGCTGCGCGACGGCGAACAGTCCCCGGGCGCGTCGATGACACGCGACGAAAAACTGCGCATCGCGCGCCAGCTCGAACGGCTGCGTGTCGACATCATCGAAGCCGGTTTCGCAGCGTCAAGCAACGGCGACTTCGAAGCCGTGAAGGCGATTGCCGCGGCAGTGCGCGAGTCGGTGGTCTGTTCGCTGGCGCGTGCCAACGACCGCGACATCTCGCGTGCTGCCGAAGCGCTGCAGGGTGCGGCGCGGGCGCGTATCCACACCTTCATCGCGACCTCGCCGCTGCACATGGAAAAGAAGCTGCGCATGTCACCCGACCAGGTCTACGAACAGGCGTTGCAGTCGGTGCGCTTCGCGCGCAACCTGTGCGCCGACATCGAGTTCTCGCCCGAAGACGGTTACCGCTCGGAGCCTGACTTCCTGTGCCGTGTGCTCGAAACGGTGATCAAGGAAGGCGCCACCACCATCAACATCCCCGACACCGTCGGCTACGCGATCCCCGAGCTCTACGGCGAGTTCATCCGCACCCTGCGTGAACGCATTCCGAACTCGGACAAGGCGGTCTGGTCGGTGCACTGCCACAACGACCTCGGCATGGCGGTGGCCAACTCGCTGGCGGGTGTGATGATCGGCGGTGCGCGCCAGGTCGAATGCACGATCAACGGCCTCGGTGAACGGGCGGGCAACTGCAGCCTGGAAGAAGTGGTGATGGCGGTGCGCACGCGCCGCGACTACTTCAAGCTCGAAGTCGGCATCGACACGACGCAGATCGTGCCGGCCTCGCGCATGGTGAGCCAGACGACAGGTTTCGTCGTGCAGCCGAACAAGGCGGTGGTCGGCGCGAATGCGTTTGCGCACGCCAGCGGCATCCACCAGGACGGTGTGCTGAAGGCTCGCGACACCTACGAGATCATGCGTGCCGAAGACGTGGGCTGGGCGGCGAACAAGATCGTGCTCGGCAAACTCTCGGGCCGCAACGCCTTCAAGCAGCGGCTGCAGGACCTGGGTGTGGACCTCGATTCCGACGCCGAGGTCAATGCCGCGTTTGCGCGCTTCAAGGATCTGGCCGACCGCAAGAGCGAGATCTTCGACGAAGACATCATCGCGCTGGTCGGCGACGAGAGTGTGCATCCGGCGCAGGAACACTACCGGCTGCTCTCGCTGGCCCAGCATTCCGAGATGGGCGAACGGCCGCATGCCGCCGTTTCCTTCGCCGCTGGTGAGGTGGAGTTTCGAGCTGAAAGCGACGGTAACGGGCCGGTCGACGCGAGCTTGAAGGCGATCGAGTCCCGCGTGAAAAGTGGGGCGGAAATGCTGCTCTATTCGGTGAATGCCATCACATCGGGCAGCACAGAATCTCAAGGCGAGGTCACCGTGCGTTTGCAACACGGCGGCCGGGTCGTCAATGGCGTCGGGGCCGATCCCGACATCGTTGTCGCTTCGGCCAAGGCCTACCTGTCGGCGCTGAACAAGTTGCACAGCACTGCCGAACGGGTGGCCGCACAAGGCTGACGACGAGAGACCTCGCGGACACTGCAGCGGGCACTTTAGGAAAAGCACGCAAGTTTTTGATCTTGCGCATGTTTTTCGGGTGGCCTACACTCCGACGCACTTTCTCGCGAGGTCTTTGTGGGCTTCCTCTACAACAAGTTGTTTCTTCGTGCCTCGTTGGGCGCGTCGTTTGCAGTGCTTGCGCTGGCTTGCAGCGCCCTGGTCGTGCCGGTGCAGGCCGCTGCGCAGACCGACACCAAACAGCCCAAGGCCAAAGCCAGTACCCGTGCGGCCAAGCAGGTGCGCAGCACGCGCACCGCCAAGGCGGTCAAGGTCGTGTCGGCGCGCAAGAGCGTCGTCTATCTTGAGCCGGCGCGGGCTTCGTTCGGCCAGCTCTACGGGCTGCATTCCACCGACGATCCGCTCGAGCTGAAGTCGAGCGTGGCGCTGGTGATCGACCAGGACACGAACCAGATCCTGCTCAGCAAGAACCCGCAGGCGGTGCTACCGATCGCGTCGATCACCAAGCTGATGACGGCCCTGGTCGTCACCGAAGCGCTGCTGCCGCTGGACGAAGTGCTGACGGTCTCGCAAGACGATGTCGACACCGAAAAGGGCAGCCATTCGCGCCTGTCGGTGGGCACGCAGCTCAGCCGCGGCGACATGCTGCATCTGGCGCTGATGTCGTCGGAAAACCGCGCTGCGCATGCGCTCGGCCGCCACTATCCGGGTGGCATGGCCGCCTTCGTCGAGGCGATGAACAAGAAGGCGGCTGAACTCGGCATGGCCGACACGCGGTATGTCGAGCCGACGGGGCTGTCCAGCCGCAACCAGTCCAGCGCCACCGACCTGGCGATGCTGGTGCAGGCGGCCTACACGCACCCGATCATTCGCGAACTCTCCACCTCGCGTGAAGCGCAGGTGGCGGTGGGCAAGCGCCAGATGCAGTTCCACACCACGAACGGCCTCGTGCGCAGCGCCAGCTGGGACATCGGCCTGCAGAAAACCGGCTACATCTCGGAAGCCGGCCGCTGTCTGGTGATGCAGGCGCAGGTCACCGGGCGCCGGTTGATCATGGTGCTGCTCGACTCAGCGGGCAAGTATTCGCGCATCGGCGACGCTGAGCGTATCCGCAAGTGGCTGGCGCAGGGCGGCGGTACCGCTGCTGCTGCTGCCGCTGTCGAAGCGCCGCAGACGCTGCTGCGCTGAAAGCCTGGGCTACCCGCGGTAGCCCAGCGCGGCCGAGATCTGGGCCGCCGTGCCCTTGACCTTCTCCATCCAGCCTTCTTCCAGCCGGTCCGCCGGAGCTGATACCGACAGCCCCGCGAGCAGCTTGCCCTGGTCGTCGAAGATGCCGGCGGCCATGCAGCGCACACCGAGTTCGAGTTCTTCGTCGTCGCGCGCAGCGCCTTGTGCACGCACGGCGGCGAGTTCACGTTCGAGCCGTGTCACGTCGGTGATGCTGTTGCGCGTGTGGCCGGTGAGGCCGGTGCGGGTGGCGTAGGCGCGCACCCGCGCCGGGTCTTCGTGGGCCAGGAACAGCTTGCCGACGGACGTCAGGTGCAGCGGCGCGCGGCCACCGATCGCACGCACCACCTGCATGCCCGAGCGTTCGCTGTAGGTGCGTTCGATATAGACAATCTCGTCGCCCTGGCGCATCGACAGGTTCACCGGCTGGTGCGTCAGCTTGTGCAGCTCGCGCATGGGGCCCAGCGCCGCGTCGCGCACATCGAGCCGCGCCTTCACCAGGTTGCCCAGTTCCAGCAGCCGCATGCCAAGCCGGTAGCTGCCGGCCTGCGGGCGGTCGACAAAACGGCCGATCGCGAGGTCGTTGAGAATGCGGTGCGCGGTGGACGGGTGCAGGCCCGTGCGTTCGCTGATCTCCTTCAGCGACACCGGGTCCTGGTGCGATGCCAGCATGTCGAGCAATGAGAAGGTGCGCTCGAGCACCTGGATGGTCGGCGTCGTCTGGTCCTTGCTGCTCATGGGAAGGTGCTGCTCTGTTGTTCCGCACATTTTGCATCGCGAAAGCGCTGGCTGCATACCGATATTTCGTCGGCGCTTTCTTCGGCGGTTTCTTCGGTATCTCCTGCGCCGTGCTGGCACTGCTTGGCAGCGTGCCCGCGCAGGCGCAGCGCTTGGCCGCGAGCGCAGCATCGGCGCCGTCGTGGGCAACGGTGCCGCCGTTCGCCGGCCGGCTGACGGCGGCGCAGATCGGGCTCGTGATCAACACCGCCGACCCGTATTCGGTGCAGGTCGGCGAACACTACATCGAACGCCGCGGCCTGCGGCCGGCCCAGGTGCTGCGGCTGGCGCTGCCGACACGCGGCACGTTGACGGTTGAAGAATTCGAGACCTTGCGCAACGCGCTGGCCGAACGGTTCGGGCCCGGCATCCAGGCGCTGGCGCTGGCCTGGGTGGCGCCGTACGCCGTGGGCTGCAACAGCATCACCGGCGCCCTGGCGCTTGGCCATGACGCGGCGCTGTGCCAGCGCTCCTGCGGCCCGAGCCGGCCATCGCCGTATTTCAATTCGGCCTCGGCGCGGCCCTGGACCGAACTCGGCCTGCGGCCATCGATGCTGCTGGCAGCGCCCAGCGTCGAACAGGCGCTGGCCTTGATCGACCGCGGCGTCGCGGCAGACGGCGCGCTGCGCCTGCGCGGCCGGTCGCCGGTGAGTGCGATGTTCCTCGATACCTCCGATACCGCGCGCAGCGTGCGCAAGGCCCTGTACCCGCCGACGGGGCTGTTGCGGGCTGTGGCGGTCGACGTGCAGCGTGCGCCGGCGGTAGCGCTGAAGGATGCCCGCCATGTGCTGCTGGCCATCACCGGCAGCGTCAAGCTCGACCTGGCGCCTGCCATCGACTGGGTGCCCGGGGCGCTGGCCGACCACCTGACGTCGACGGGCGGCGCGCTCGATGGCCAACATGGCCAGAGCACGGCGCTGGAGTGGATCGCCTCGGGCGCCACGGCCAGCCACGGCACGGTCAGCGAACCCTGCAACCACCCGCAGAAGTTTCCGCACCCGCAGCTGCTGCTGCGCCACTACCTGCAGGGCAGCACGGCGATCGAGGCCTATTGGAAGAGCGTCGCCTGGCCGCAGCAGTCGCTGTTCATCGGTGAGCCGCTGGCTGCACCGTTCGCGACCCGTTGATCACAGCAGCGCCGCTGCAGCTTCGCCGCTGCGCACAGCGCCTTCGAGCGTGGCCGGGTAGGGGCCTTCGATGTAGTCGCCGGCGGCGAACAGGCCCGCGGCGACGTGCAGCGGCGGCCGGTCCAGCCCCGGTGTGCAGCGGAAGGTGGCGCGTTTTTCAGCCAGCACCCGCAGCACGCTGGCCCCCGGCAGCAGCGCTGCAGCCTGGCGCAGCACGGCGGCGCCGGTGGCGTCCAGGCCGCGTTCGACCCAGGCACGGGCGCCGCTGACGACGAAGGCGAAGACACCGGCATGGCCGCCCAGGGCGCCATGGTCGAAGGCGAACTGCGCCGGCGCGTCGGGGCCTTCCACCAGCGCCAGCATCGGCGTCGCCCAGCGTGTGCCGGCGCAGCGCAGGTAGACGGTGACGATGGGTTCGTAGCCGAGCGCTGCGGCGCGCACCGACCAGGCGGGCGCGACGGCGGCCGTGAGCCGTGCTGCTTCAGCAGCGGTGCAGGCCAGCACGACGGCGTTGAAGGTTTCACTGTCGAGTTGCCAGCCGCTGCCCGCGGACGCCAGCTTCTGCACACGGTGGCCTTGCCGCAACACGGCGCCCCCTGCGGCCAGCCACCGCAGCGCCGGTTCGGGCAACAGTTCGCTCAAGGGCCGGCGCGGCAGCAGCAGGTCGGCCGCACCCGGGCCGCTGAACAGCGCGTCGTGCAACACCCGCAGCAGCACGGCGGCGCTGGCGTGCTGCGCAGGGGTGTTCAGCGCCGCCACACACAGCGGGTCGATCAGCAGTTCACGCACGCGCGGCGGCAGATTGCGGCAAAGGGCGTCGACGGTCAACGCCGGGTCGCAGCGAAAGCCGCGTGCCATCCAGCCGCCGGCCGCCATCAGCAGTGCGACGCGGTCGCTCCAGGTCCAGCCGCGGCAGCCGGCCACGGCGCGCACGAAGCCGGTCAGCGCCGGGCCGGCAGGCAGGCGCAGGCCGCGGCCGTCGGGGTAGACCAGGGCCAGCGGCAGTCGTGTCAGCAGCGCACCGGCATCGGCGCCCACGGTCTGCATCAAGGCCAGCGTGCGCTGGTAGGCGCCGATCAGGATGTGCTGGCCGTTGTCGAGCACGAGTTCGTCGACCGGCACCCCGCGTGCCCGGCCGCCAGCCTGCGCCGCCATCTCGAACACGGTGACGCTGTGGCCGGCTTCACGCGCCCGCACCGCCGCCGCCAGGCCCGCCCAGCCGGCGCCGACGATCGCGACGCGGCGGGCCCCGCGGCGCGCCATCAACGGCCCCGCACGTGCGTGCGGGCGGCGATCCACAGCTTGCGCAGCGGCGTCAGCGAGGTGCGCTGGTGCAGCACCTGGAAACCCTGCGCTTCGATCTCGCGCAGCAGCGTGCGGTAGATGTTGGCCATCATCAGCCCTGGCTTCTGCGGCTGTCGGTCGGCCTCGGGCAGCAGTGCAAAGGCTTCGTCGTAGGTGGCGTGGGCCCGTTCGGCCTGGAACTTCATCAGCGCGGTGAAACGTTCGCTGTAGCCCCAGGGTGCGTCGCGTTTCAGGATCTCGCTGGCCTTGACTTCGAAACGTTGCAGTTCCGACACCGGCAGGTAGATGCGGCCACGGCGGGCGTCGTCGCCGACATCGCGGATGATGTTGGTCAGCTGCATCGCGCGGCCCAGCGTGTGGGCGTAGCGGAGGGTGGCCTCTTCCTTGCGGCCGAAGATGTTGGCTGCGACTTCACCCACCACGCCGGCCACCAGATGGCAGTAGCGCGAGAGGCCGGCGAAGTCGAGAAAACGCGTCTGTTCGAGGTCGACCTGGCAGCCGTCGATCACCGCGTTCAGGTGCGCCGCTTCGATGCCGAACTGGCCGGCCAGCGGCATCAGCGCTTTCATCACCGGGTGGCTGGGCTGGCCGGCGAACGCGGTGGCGATTTCCTTGCGCCACCACTGCAGCTTGGTGGCGGCCACCGAAGGGTCCATCACTTCATCGACGACATCGTCGACCTCGCGGCAGAAGGCGTAGAAGGCGGTGATCGCGGCGCGCCGCTGCGGCGGCAGGAAGAGGAAGGCGTAGTAGAACGACGAGCCGCTCTTCGAGGCCTTGTCCTGCACGTATTGTTCTGGCGTCATGCTGGCATGCGCAGGGCGCGCCAGAGCAGGCGCGGGGCATCGAAGGCCGTAAGCTTGGGGCGCGCGTGCAGGGTCGCATGGTGCATGGCGCCGATTCTCTCCAGAATCCGCAGCCCGCCTTGCACGACGAGGCGAAGTTCCCAGCCGGCGCGGCCGGGCAGGCGCGTGGCCAGCGGCGCGCCGGTGTGCATCAGCGTCTGCGCCCAGGTGCACAGGTCTTGCACCAGGGCCTGGGTAGCGGCGCTGTCGGTAGCCGTCAGGTCCAGCAGCTGCAGCCCATGCGCGGTGAGCGCGTCGTGCGGCACGTAGACACGGCCGCGCGGCAGGTCGACGCTCAGGTCCTGCCAGAAGTTGATGAGCTGCAGCGCCGTGCAGATGGCGTCCGACTGGCGCAGCGAGACGGCATCGTTGACGCCGTACAGGTGCAGCAGCAAGCGGCCGATCGGGTTGGCCGAGCGGCGGCAGTAGTCCAGCAGCGCGGCGCGGTCGCCGTAGGGCGGGTTGCCGACATCTTGGGTGAAGGCGTCGAGCAGGTCGTGCAATGGCGCCGCGGGCAGGGCGTAACGCGAGACGGCGGCGCCGAGCGCTGAAAACACCTGCGGCCAGCGCGGGCCCGCGGCACGACCGGCGTACAGCGCCATCAGCGCTTCGCGGTAGGCGGCCAGGTCCGCCAGCCGCTGCGCCGCCGGCGCATCGCCTTCGTCGGCAATGTCGTCTGCCGTGCGCGCGAAGTGGTAGATGGCCACGACGGCGGGCCGCAACGCCGGTGGGCACAGCACGGAGGCGACGGGGAAGTTCTCGTAGTGGTCGACAGTCACGGCACGATTTTCGCCTTGAGCGCTGCGGTCAGAAGTCCTAGGGTTTGCGTTGACATCGCGCAAGGCGTTCCATATATTACTGACCGGTCAGTCATTAACTCCGGTTCCAGCATCATGAAAAACCCGATGTTCCCCTTGGTGCTGCTGGCGGCTGCTGCTGTGCTGGCCGGCTGCTCGCGACCGGAGCCCGCGCCCGAGCCTGTGCGCGCCGTGCGCACGATGACGATCACCGCCGACAGCGCCGGCGGCAGCCACGAATACGCCGCCGAGGTGCGTGCGCGCACCGAGTCGCGGTTGTCGTTCCGGGTGGCCGGCAAGATGCTGAGCCGCCGCGCCGAGGTCGGCCAGCACGTGAAACAAGGCGAGGCGCTGGCCCAGCTGGACCCCGAAGACCTGCGCCTGGCCCAGGCCTCGGCGGTGGCGGCGCTGCAGTCGGCGCAGGTGAACCAGGAACTCGCCGACGCTGACTTCAAGCGCTACAAAGGTTTGCGCGACCAGGGTTTCATCAGCGCTGCGGAACTGGAACGTCGCGAGACGACGCTGAAGGCCGCGAAGGCGCAGTTCGACCAGGCCAGGGCGCTGTCGAGCGTGCAGGGCAACCAGGCCGGCTACAGCGCGCTCACCGCGACGGCCGCTGGCGTCGTCACCGGCGTCGACGCCGAACCCGGCGCCGTGCTCGCCGCCGGCACGCCGGTGTTGCGCCTGGCGCACGACGGCCCGCGCGACGTGGTGTTCGCGGTGCCCGAAGACGTGGTTGCGCGTGTGCGGCCGCTGCTCGGCAAGGCCGGCGCGCTGAAGGTGCGTTTGTGGGGCGCGCAGGCAACGCTGCCAGCGACGGTGCGCGAAGTTGCAGCCGCTGCCGATGCGTCGACACGCACCTTCCAGGTCAAGGCCGACCTCGGCCGCGCCGATGTGCAGCTCGGCCAGACCGCCGCCGTGCTGCTGGAAACGCCGCGCCAGGAGGGCGTGACCAAACTGCCGCTGACGGCGGTGATGCAGCAGCAGGGCAAGACCGCGGTCTGGCTGCTCGACAAACCCAGCATGACGGTGAAGGTGCAGCCGGTGGTGGTGGCCGGCGCCGAAGGCAACACGGTCGTGGTGGCCAGCGGCCTGAGCGCCGGCCAGGTGGTGGTGACCGCCGGTGTGCATGTGCTGACGCCGGGGCAGAAGGTCAAGCTCTACGAAGTGCCCGTGGCGGCGGCGCGCTGAAGGCACGACGATGAACCACGACAGCCTTGCGGCCGACGCTGCAACTTCGCGTTTCAACATCTCGCGCTGGGCGCTGCAGCACCCGGCGCTGACGCGCTACCTGATGGTGGTGCTGATGGTGCTGGGCTTCGCCGCCTACTTCCAGCTCGGCCAGGACGAAGACCCGCCGTTCACCTTCCGTGCGATGGTCGTGCAGGCCTTCTGGCCCGGCGCCAGCGCGCAGCAGATGGCCGAGCAGGTTACCGACAAGATCGAGAAGACGCTGCAGGAGGTGCCTTACGCCGACAAGATCCGCAGCTACACGAAACCGGGTGAGTCGCTGACGATCCTGCAGTTGGCGGACTCGTCGCCGGCCAAGGACGTGACGCAGAGCTGGTACCAGGCGCGCAAACGCGTCGGCGACATGCGCAGCAGCTTGCCCGTCGGCGTCATCGGCCCGGTCTTCAACGACGACTTCGGCGATGTCTATGGCTCGATCTATGCGCTGCAGGCCGATGGCTTCACGCAGGAAGAACTTCGGGTGCATGCCGACCGTGTGCGCCAGCAGCTGCTGCGCGTGCCCGATGTCGCCAAGGTCGAGGTCTTCGGCGCCCAGGCCGAGAAGGTCTTCATCGAGGTCTCGCAGAAGCGGCTGGCGACGATGGGGCTGGACTTCAACCAGGTCATCGCGCAGATCGGCGCGCAGAACGCGGTGGAAGGCGCGGGCGTTCTGAACGCCGGCACCGAGAACCTGCAGATGCGCATCGGCGGCCAGTTCAACTCGGTCGACGAGATGAAGCGTTTCCCGATCCGCGCTGTCAACACCGGCACCGGTGTGGCCAGCACGATCCAGCTCGGCGACATCGCCGACGTGAAACGCGCCTACGTCGACCCGCCCTCGGTGATGGTGCACCACCAGGGCCAGCAGGTCATCGCGCTCGGCATCTCGATGAGCAAGGGCGGCGACATCATCGCCCTGGGCAAGGCCTTGAATGCAGCGAGCAAGACGATCCAGCAAGAGCTGCCGGTGGGCGTCACCTTGAGCAAGATGCAGGACCAGCCCGAGGCCGTTTCGCGCTCGGTGGGTGAGTTCGTCGGGGTGCTGATCGAAGCCATCGTCATCGTGCTCGCGGTCAGCTTCATCAGCCTGGGGCTGCATTTCAAGCCGCTGCGGCTGGACATCTGGCCCGGGCTGGTGGTGGGCATCACGATCCCGCTGGTGCTGGCCATCACCTTCGTGACGATGTTCTACTGGGGCGTGGGCCTGCACAAGATCTCGCTCGGCTCGCTGATCATCGCGCTCGGCCTGCTGGTGGACGACGCGATCATCGCGGTGGAGATGATGGTGCGCAAGCTCGAAGAGGGCTACGACAAGATGCGCGCCGCCACCTTCGCCTACGACGTGACGGCGATGCCGATGCTGACCGGCACCCTGATCACCGCCACCGGCTTCCTGCCGATCGGTCTGGCGAAGTCGGTGACAGGCGAATACACGTTCGCGATCTTCGCGGTGACGTCTGCGGCGCTGATCATCTCGTGGCTGGTCTCGGTCTACTTCGTGCCCTACCTGGGCGCCTGGCTGCTGCACACCCACAGCAAGGTGGTGGTCGGCGACGAGCAGCCGCACGAGCTGTTCGACACGCCGTTCTACAGCCGCTTCCGCGCCGCGGTGAACTGGTGTGTGCAGCACCGCTGGATCACCATCGCGCTGACGCTGCTGATCTTCGCCCTGGGCATCGTCGGCATGGGCCGTGTGCAGCAGCAGTTTTTCCCCGATTCGAGCCGGCCTGAGATTCTGGTCGACATCTGGCTGCCCGAAGGCTCGACGATCCAGCAGACCGACGAGGTCGCGAAGCGCTTCGAGGCACGCATGATGAAGGAGCCGGGTGTCTCGACCGTCAGCACCTGGGTCGGTTCCGGCGTGCCGCGTTTTTACTTGCCACTGGACCAGATCTTCCCGCAGAGCAACGTCAGCCAGAGCATCGTGCTGCCGAAGGACCTGAAGGAACGTGAAGCGCTGCGCGTGCGGCTGCCCAAGCTGATGGCCGAGGAGTTCCCCGAGGTGCGCGGCCGCGTCAAGCTGCTGCCCAACGGGCCACCGGTGCCGTACCCGGTGCAGTTCCGCGTCGTCGGCACCGATGCGGTGGTGCTGCGCCACTGGGCCGACCGGGCCAAGGAGATCCTGCGTGCCAACACCAGCATGCGCGGCGTCAACGACAACTGGAACGAAAACATCAAGGTGCTGCGCCTGCACATCGACCAGGACAAGGCGCGCGCCCTGGGGGTGACGAGCCAGCAGATCGCGCAGGCCTCGCGCACCATCCTCTCGGGCAGCACGATCGGCCAGTACCGCGAAGGCGACAAACTCGTCGACATCGTGCTGCGCCAGCCCGCCGAAGAGCGCAACGCCATCACCGACATCGGCAACGCCTACATGCCCACCGCGAGCGGGCGTTCGGTGCCGCTGCCGCAGATCGCCAAGGTCGACTTCACCTGGGAGCCCGGCATCCTGTGGCGCGAGGGCCGCGACTTCGCGGTGACGATCCAGGGCGACGTCGTCGAAGGTGTGCAGGGACCGACGGTCACCGCGCAGGTCTGGCCGAAGCTGCAGGAACTGGCGGCTACGATGCCGCCGGGTTACCGCATCGAGGTGGCCGGCGCGGTGGAGGAAAGCAGCAAGGGCCAGGGCTCGCTGCTGGCCAACGTGCCGCTGATGGCCTTCATCATGCTGACGCTGCTGATGCTGCAACTGCACAGCTTCTCGCGCGCAATGCTGGTGATGCTGACGGCGCCGCTGGGCATCGCCGGCGTCGCCGGTGCGCTGCTGTTGCTGAACCGGCCGTTCGGCTTCGTCGCCTTGCTCGGTTTCATCGCGCTGGTGGGCATGATCATGCGCAATTCCGTCATCCTGATCGACCAGATCGAGCAAGACCGCAGCCGTGGCGTGCCGACCTGGGACGCCATCGTCGAGTCGGCCGTGCGGCGTTTCCGCCCCATCGTGCTGACGGCGGCGGCCGCCGTGCTGGCGATGATTCCGTTGTCACGCAGCGTCTTCTGGGGGCCGATGGCGGTGGCCATCATGGGTGGGCTGATCGTCGCCACGGTGCTGACGCTGCTGGCCTTGCCAGCCATGTACGCGGCCTGGTTCCGGGTCAGACGCGAGGCTCCTGCCGCGGCAGGCTAAAATAGCCGGTTCTCCGATCAGTTCATGCCGGGGGCCGCTGTTGCGGCCTCTTTCCGTTGCGCGGGTGGCGAAATTGGTAGACGCACCAGGTTTAGGTCCTGACGCCTTCACGGGTGTGCGGGTTCGAGTCCCGCCCCGCGCACCAGCGAATTTTTATCCGTACTCCTCCGTACCAGAGACATCATCATGGCCGTCACCGTCGAAACCCTCGAAAAACTCGAACGCCGCATCACGCTGACGCTGCCGGCAAGCAGCATCACCGGCGAGGTCGAAACCCGCCTGAAGAAGCTGTCGCGCACCGTCAAGGCCGACGGTTTCCGCCCCGGCAAGGTGCCGATGTCGGTGGTGGCCCAGCGCTACGGCTACAGCGTGCAGTACGAGGTGGTGAACGACCGCGTTGGCCAGGCCTTTGCCGAAGCCACCAACGAAGCCAAGCTGCGTGTCGCCGGCCCGCCGCGCATCACGCAGAAAGACCAGGCCGGCGACGGCGAGCTCGCCTTCGACGCCACCTTCGAGGTCTACCCTGAGGTGAAGATCGGCGACCTCAGCGCGTCCGAGGTCGAACGTGTCAGCACCGAAGTGACCGAAGCCGCAATCGACCGCACCGTCGACATCTTGCGCAAGCAGCGCCGCACCTTCGCGCAGCGCCCGGCTGCCGAGGGCGCGGAAGAAGGCGACCGCGTCACGATCGACTTCGAAGGCAAGATCGACGGCGAGCCGTTCTCCGGCGGCAAGGCCGAGGCCTTCCAGTTCCTCATCGGCGAAGGTCAGATGCTCGAGCAGTTCGACAAGGCCGTGCGTGGCATGAAGGTCGGCGACAACAAGACCTTCCCGCTGCAGTTCCCGGCCGACTACCACGGTGCCGACGTGGCGGGCAAAGAAGCCGACTTCCTGGTGACGATGAAGAAGATCGAGCGCCAGGACCTGCCTGCGGTGGACGACGCCTTCGCGAAGGCGCTGGGCATCAAGGAAGGCACGGTCGACGGCCTGCGTGCCGACGTCAAGAAGAACCTCGAGCGTGAAGTGAAGTTCCGTGTCCAGGCGCGCAACAAGGCCGCCGTGATGGACGCGCTGAGCAAGGCCGCCGAACTCGACCTGCCGAACGCGCTGATCGCCGGCGAGCTGGAGCGCCTGATCGAGTCCGCGCGTGCCGACCTGAAGCAGCGCGGCATCAAGGACGCCGAGACGACGCCGATCCCCGAAGACATCTTCAAGCCGCAAGCCGAGCGCCGTGTCCGCCTGGGCCTGGTCGTCAGCGAACTGGTGCGCAACAACAACCTGCAAGCCAAGCCCGACCAGCTGCAGGCCCACATCGAAGAGATGAGCCAGAGCTACGAGAAGCCCGCCGAAGTGATGCGCTGGTACCTCAGCGACCGCCAGCGCATGGCCGAGGTCGAGGCGGTGGTGATCGAGAACAACGTCACCGCGTTCGTCCTCGCGCAGGCCAAGGTCAGCGACAAGGTGCTACCGTTCGACGAACTGATGGCGAGTCAATGAACCCCCACGCTCCCTTGCGGTCGCTGCCCCCCGAGGGGGCGCATGCAGCGGGCCGGCAGAGCCGGACCCGCGCATGAACCTTGGATGAATGCGCAATGAGTTATCTAGAAACCACCGGCCTGGGCATGGTGCCCATGGTCATTGAGCAGTCGGGGCGCGGCGAACGTGCCTACGACATCTACAGCCGGCTGCTGCGCGAGCGCATCGTCTTCCTGGTCGGGCCGGTGAACGACCAGACCGCCAACCTCGTCTGCGCCCAGCTGCTGTTCCTGGAGAGCGAGAACCCGGACAAGGACATCTTCCTGTACATCAACAGCCCGGGCGGCAGCGTCAGCGCCGGGTTGTCGGTGTACGACACGATGAACTTCGTCAAGCCGGAAGTGTCGACGCTGTGCATGGGCATGGCCGCCAGCATGGGCAGTTTCCTGCTGATGGCCGGCGCCAAGGGCAAGCGCCTGGCGCTGCCGAATTCACGCGTGATGATCCACCAGCCTTCGGGCGGTGCCCAGGGCCAGGCCAGCGACATCGAGATCCAGGCGCGCGAGATCATCAAGACCCGCGCCCAGCTCAACCGTATCTATGCCGAACGCACCGGCCAGACGGTGGAGAAGATCGAAGCCGACATGGAACGCGACATGTGGTTGTCGCCGACCGAGGCGCTGGAGTACGGCCTCATCGACCAGGTGCTTGAAAAGCGCGGTTGAGAGGCTTGATAGTGGCCGCTAAAGGTGGCCTTTTCCTCGCCGGAAGGGCCGCTGCAGTTGGTCTATGATGGGTATTGACAGCTTCGTGGAACTTCGTTCGTAGACACACACATGGCCGACAAGAAGGGCGCCTCTGGCGAGAAAGTCCTGTACTGCTCCTTCTGCGGCAAGAGCCAGCATGAGGTGAAGAAGCTCATCGCTGGGCCGTCGGTGTTCATCTGCGACGAGTGCATCGAACTGTGCAACGACATCATCCGTGACGAGGTGCCGGCCGACGCAGGCACCGCGAAGGCGGCGAAGTCGGATCTGCCGACGCCGGGCGAGATCAAGGGCAGCCTCGACAACTACGTCATCGGGCAAGACGTCGCCAAGCGCACGCTGTCGGTGGCCGTCTACAACCACTACAAGCGGTTGAAGCACATGGGCGCGAACGCGTCCAAGGACGAGGTCGAGCTGACCAAGAGCAACATCCTGCTGATCGGACCCACGGGCTCGGGCAAGACGCTGCTGGCGCAGACCCTCGCGCGGCTGCTCAACGTGCCGTTCGTGATCGCCGATGCCACCACGCTGACCGAAGCAGGCTACGTGGGTGAAGACGTCGAGAACATCATCCAGAAGCTGCTGCAGAACTGCAACTACGACGTCGAACGTGCGCAGCGCGGCATCGTCTACATCGACGAGATCGACAAGATCAGCCGCAAGGCCGACAACCCGAGCATCACACGCGATGTGTCCGGTGAAGGTGTGCAGCAGGCGCTGCTGAAGCTGGTCGAAGGCACGATGGCCAGCGTGCCGCCGCAGGGCGGGCGCAAACATCCGAACCAAGACTTCCTGCAGATCGACACGACCAACATCCTGTTCATCTGTGGCGGTGCGTTCGACGGCCTTGAAAAGGTCATCCAGAACCGCACCGAGAAGTCGGGCATCGGCTTTGCCGCCACCGTGCACAGCAAAGACGAAAAACAGGTCTCCGACTTCTTCCGCGATGTCGAGCCGCAAGATCTGATCAAGTTCGGCCTGATCCCCGAACTGGTGGGCCGCCTGCCGGTGGTGGCCACGCTCGGCGAACTGACCGAAGAGGCGATGGTGCAGATCCTCACCGAGCCGAAAAACGCCTTGCTCAAGCAGTACCAGAAACTCTTTGCGATGGACGGGGTCGAACTTGAGATCCGGCCGTCTGCACTGGCCGCCATTGCGCGCAAGGCGCTGGCGCGCAAGACAGGCGCCCGTGGCCTGCGTTCCATCATGGAGCATTCGCTCATCGACACCATGTTCGACCTGCCCACGCTCGACGGCGTCGCCAAGGTTGTGGTCGACGAACACATCATCGAAGACGGGGCCAAGCCGCTGCTCGTCTATCGGGAACAAAAAGCGAGCGCCTGACGCGCCCCGGCTGCCCGGACCACGCCGCACCGGTCTCCGCAGTCACTGCACTTGCATTCGCCCCCTCGAACCCCACGTGGGTGTCGAGAAAGAGAGGTCCTCATGTCCGGTCATCCCGTCCTCACCGCCGAACCGATCACGCTGCCGCTGCTGCCGCTGCGTGACGTGGTGGTGTTCCCGCACATGGTCATCCCGCTGTTCGTGGGCCGGCCGAAGTCGATCAAGGCGCTCGAAGCTGCCATGGAAGCCGGCCGCCAGATCATGCTGGTGGCGCAGAAAGCTGCCGGCAAGGACGAGCCCAAGCCTGACGACATGTTCGAAGTGGGCTGCGTCAGCAGCATCCTGCAGATGCTGAAGCTGCCTGACGGCACCGTGAAGGTGCTGGTCGAAGGCATCCAGCGCGCCAACACGCTGAGCATCACCGACAACGGCGAACACTTCATCGGTGAAGTGACGCCGGTGCCGCCGGCCACCGACACCACGCCGGAAATCGAAGCGCTGCGCCGCGCCGTGACGCAGCAGTTCGACCAGTACGTCAAGCTCAACAAGAAGATCCCGCCCGAGATCCTGACCAGCATCGCCGGCATCGACGATCCGGGCCGCCTGGCCGACACCATCGCCGCCCACCTGCCGCTGAAGCTGGAAGCCAAGCAGTCGGTGCTGGACCTGTTCTCCACTGCCAAGCGGCTGGAGAAACTGCTCGAACTGCTGGAACACGAGGTCGACATCCTGCAGGTGGAAAAGCGCATCCGTGGCCGCGTCAAGCGGCAGATGGAAAAGAGCCAGCGCGAGTACTACCTGAACGAGCAGGTCAAGGCGATCCAGAAGGAGCTCGGCGACGGCGAAGAAGGTGCCGACCTCGAAGAACTTGAGAAGAAGATCGCCGCCGCCAAGATGAGCAAGGAAGCGCGCAAGAAGGCCGAGAGCGAGCTGAAGAAGCTCAAGCTCATGTCGCCGATGAGCGCTGAAGCCACCGTGGTGCGCAACTTCATCGACACGCTGGTCAACCTGCCGTGGGCGAAGAAGACCAAGATCAAGCACGACCTGGCGAACGCCGAGAACGTGCTCAACGAAGACCACTACGGCCTCGACAAAGTCAAGGACCGCATCCTCGAATACCTTGCGGTGCAGCAGCGTGTCGACAAGGTCAAGGCGCCCATCCTGTGCCTGGTCGGCCCCCCGGGTGTTGGCAAGACCTCGCTCGGCCAGAGCGTGGCGCGCGCCACCGGCCGCAAGTTCGTGCGCATGGCGCTGGGCGGCATGCGCGACGAAGCCGAGATCCGCGGCCACCGCCGCACCTACATCGGCAGCATGCCGGGCAAGGTGCTGCAAAGCCTGAGCAAGATCGGCACACGCAACCCGCTGTTCCTGCTGGACGAGATCGACAAGCTCGGCATGGACTTCCGTGGCGACCCGTCGAGCGCGCTGCTCGAAGTGCTGGACCCCGAGCAGAACCACACCTTCAGCGACCACTATGTCGAGGTCGACTTCGACCTGTCGGACGTGATGTTCGTCGCCACCAGCAACAGCATGAACATCCCGCCGGCGCTGCTGGACCGGATGGAAGTCATCCGCCTTGCCGGCTACACCGAAGACGAGAAGCTCAACATCGCCCAGCGCTACCTGCTGCCCAAGCAGCAGAAGAACAACGGCGTCAAGGACGGTGAGATGGAGATCACCGAATCGGCGCTGCGCGCGATCCTGCGTTACTACACGCGTGAAGCCGGCGTGCGTTCGCTCGAACGCGAGATCGGCAAGATCTGCCGCAAGGTGATCAAGGGCATCGCGCTGAAGAAGTACGAAGGCAAGGTCACCGTCACCGACGAGAACCTGAACGACTTCCTCGGTGTGCGCAAGTTCGACTTCGGCCGCGCCGAGAAGAAGAACCAGATCGGCCAGGTCGTCGGCCTGGCGTGGACCGAAGTCGGCGGCGACCTGCTGACGATCGAAGCCGCGGTGATGCCGGGCAAGGGCGCGATCACCCGTACCGGTTCGCTCGGCGACGTGATGAAGGAATCGGTCGAAGCCGCGCGCACGGTGGTGCGTTCACGCGCCCGCCGCCTGGGCCTGAAGGACGAGATCTTCGAGAAGCGCGACATCCACATCCATGTGCCCGACGGCGCGACGCCGAAAGACGGCCCGAGCGCCGGCGCGGCGATGACGACGGCGCTGGTCTCGGCGTTGTGCGGCATACCCGTGCGCGCCGACGTGGCGATGACCGGCGAGATCACACTGCGTGGCGAGGTCACGGCCATCGGCGGCCTGAAGGAAAAGCTGCTCGCGGCCCACCGTGGTGGTGTGCGTGTGGTGCTGATCCCGGAAGAAAACGTCAAGGACCTGCAGGACATTCCCGAGAACGCTAAGAACAACCTCGAGATCGTGCCGGTGAAGTGGATCGACCAGGTGCTCGAGATCGCGCTCGAACGTGTGCCCGAAGGCCTGCCGGACGAAGAGATCGCCGCCAAGGACGCGGCGGCGCCCAAGGCCGAGGTGGTGCCACCCGTGGGCTCCGCCGACGCATTGCCGCACTGAAGTTCTTGCAGGATGCCGGTTTTCCGGTATATACTGCGAGGCTCGACGGGTTGAGAAACACGCCGAAAATGCGGGAGTAGCTCAGTTGGTAGAGCGCAACCTTGCCAAGGTTGAGGTCGAGAGTTCGAGACTCTTCTCCCGCTCCAGATTCAAAAGAAGGGAAGCTGCGGCTTCCCTTCTTTTTGTCTGAAATGGTTTAGGCTTGCTGTCTTTGAAAGACAGCCTGCGGCGCGATAGCAAAGCGGTTATGCAACGGATTGCAAATCCGTCTAGTCCGGTTCGACTCCGGATCGCGCCTCCACCCCTCTTCTCCGGCCTCGCCTACAACCAGTAGGCCCACGCATCGGCGAACACCTCCAGCAGCCGCAGGTGCAACTGCCGCTGCTGCCAGGCCTGCAAGGTGATCTGTTCCGACGCCGCGAGATCGCGCTCGAACAACGCACGCAGCTGCTGCCCGAATTCGACCCCCAGCACCACCGCGTTCAGCTCGTGGTTGTGGAGAAAGCTGCGCCAGTCGAGATTCGTCGATCCCACCGTGGCCCAGACGCCATCGATCAGCGCTGTCTTCGAATGCAGGATCGCGCCGCGCCGCTCGTAGATCTTCACGCCCGCTTCCAGCAGCGGCGTGTAGTGCGCGCGGCCGGCGTGGAACACCAGCATCGAATCGGTCTTGCCAGGCAGGATCAGCGTCACGTCGACACCGCGCCGCGCGGCCGCCTGCAGCGCGGCCAGCAGTTGTGGGTCGGGCGCGAAATAGGCGTTGCTGATGAGGATGCTGGTCTCGGCGTTGGTGATGGCCGACAGCAGCGTCGCGTAGATCAGGCTGAAGGGATCGTCAGGCGCGCTGCCGATGGCACGCACGACTTGGCGGCCGCCTGGCAGCGGCCTCGGAAAGTAGTTGCGCGGCGCCAGCGCCGGGCCGCGCTGGCTCTCCCAGCTGGCGATGAACAGCTTCTGCAGTTCTGCCACCACCGGCCCTTGCAGCTGCAGGTCGGTGTCGCGCCAGGCCAGGTCGGCCTGGGGCGGCGCGCCGCGGACCGACGAGCCGCTGGAGTAGACGCTGCTGATGTTGATGCCGCCGAGGAAGGCGGTTTGGCCGTCGACGACCAGCAGCTTGCGGTGGTCGCGCTGGTTCAGCTGCCAGTCCTTCTTCAGCTTCAGCGGATTCACCGGGTTGAACTCGACGATGCTGATGCCGCTGGCGGCCAGGCGCTCGAAGAACGCCAGCGGCGTCGACAGCGTTCCGACGCTGTCGCGGATCAGGTTCACCTGCACGCCTTGCTGCTGCTTGCTGATCAGCACCTCGGCGAAATGGCGCCCGACCTCGTCGTCGTCGAGGATGTAGGTCTGCATGTTGATGTGGTCGCGCGCCGCGGCCATCGCCGCCAGCATCGCGCGGTAGGTGGCCGGGCCGTCCTCGAGCAGACGCACGGCGTTGCCGGTGGTCAGCGGGCTGCCGACGATGGACTCTTCCAGCGCGAGGTGGCGATCGAAGATGCCGGTGTCCTCGCCGGGCGCCTGCAGGCCGGCGAGGATGGCCTTGCTGCGCCCCGCCGACAAGAGGCCCTGGCTGCCGACCAGTTGCACCGGCGCGGCGCGTGTGCGCGCCAGATCGGGCACGATTGTCGGCAAGCTGCTGCAGCCGGCCAGGCCGAGCAGCAGCAGCGGTAGAAGAAGCGCGGGCCAGCGCGACAAGATCAGCGTGCCGCGCTCACGCGCCACACGACATTGCCCACATCGTCGGCCACCAGCAGCGCACCGCTGCGGTCCAACGCCACGCCGACGGGCCGCCCGTAGGCCTTGCCTTCGTTGCTGAGAAAGCCGGTCAGCACGTCCACCGGGGTGCCCGGCGCCGGGCGACCACCACCGTCGAAGGGCACGAAGACCACTTTGTAGCCGCTGTGCGGCCGCCGGTTCCAGGAACCATGCTGGCCGATGAAGACGCCGCTGGCGAAGGCCGGCGGCAGGCTGTTGCCGCGCGCCGCAGCCAGGCCCAGCGAGGCGGTGTGGGCGCCGAGCGCGTAGTCAGGCACCAGCGCGGCTGCGCTGCGGGCCGGCTCCTGCGGCGGCACGCGTGTGTCGACGTGGTTGCCGTAGTAGCTGTAGGGCCAGCCGTAGAAGCCGCCGTCGCGCACGGAGGTCAGGTAGTCGGGCACGAGGTCGCTGCCGATCTCGTCGCGTTCGTTGACGACGGTCCAGAGCACCGGCCCGGGTTCGATCCAGGCCAGGCCGTTGGGGTTGCGCAGCCCGGAGGCGAATACACGGTGCACACCGGTGGCGACTTCAACCTCCCAGATCGCGGCACGTTCGAACTCGGCTTCGATGCCGCGTTCGGCGACGTTGCTGTTCGAGCCCACCGTGACGTAGAGCTTCTTCCCATCGGCACTGGCGGTGATGTTCTTCGTCCAGTGGTGGTTGATCGGCCCGGCGGGCAGGCGCAGCAGCGTCAGGCCGGGCGCGGCGATGCGTGTGTCGCCGTCGCTGTAGGGAAATCGCACGACCGCGTCGGTGTTGGCCACGTACAGCGAGCTGCCGACCAGCGCCATGCCGAAGGGCGAGTGCAGGCCCTCCAGCAGCACCGAGCGCAGGTCGGCGACACCGTCGCCGTCGCTGTCGCGCAGCAGTGTGATGCGGTCGGCGCTGGGTGTGCCGGCGCCGGCGCGGCCCATCACCAACCCCATCACCCAGCTTTTCAGCCCGGTGCTCTTTTCGGGCCGCTGCGGCGCGTTGCTCTCTGCGACCAGTACGTCGCCGTTGGGCAGCACCAGCAGCCAGCGTGGGTGGTCCAGCCCGGTGGCGAAGGCCGCCACACGCAGCCCGCGCGCGGCCTGCGGCAGCACGCCTGCGGGCCAGCCCTGGGCGGGCGCGATGTTGACGGTGGGCAGCAGCGTCGCGCGCGGCGCCGGCAGCACCGGCGTCGCGCCCATGCCGGCTTCCGGCGGCAGCTTGGCCGTGTCGCCGCAGCCTGCGAGCACCAAGCTGCACAAGGCTGCGGCGATGGCCTGCTTCACAGCCGCCCCAGCACCAGCAGCACGATGACGACGATCAGCACCAGCCCGAGACCGCCGCTGGGCCCGTAGCCCCAGCTGCGGCTGTGCGGCCAGGTGGGAATGGCGCCGAGCAGCATCAGCAGCAGCACGATCAGCAGAATGGTTCCGAGGCCCATGGGCTTCTCCCAGGTGATTGACGATGCAAGGGGATCCAGCCTTCGCGCGTGAAATCGCGCTCAGGCCTTTCTTCAGGCATGCAAGCCCTTGCGGGCTCGCATGTCCGGACTCAGCTCTTGCCGGCGCGCGCCTTGGCGTCGTTCAGGCACGAGGTCTTCACGTCGCCGGCCAGGCTCTCGCACTTCTCGGCGGCCACCTTGTAGTCGGCGTCGCGCTTCTGCTCGGTGGCATCGGTGCGGGCTTCGCCGACCTTGCGCGCCAGCTTCGCGTCGGCGATGGCCTTGGCGTGCGTGGTCTGGGCTTCGGTGCGGCACAGCGTCTTCGCGTCGCCGGCCTGGTCGTCGCACATTTCCTTGGCCACCGAGTAGGCAGCGTCGGCCTTGGCAACGCCCACCTTGGCGGCGTCAGCGACTGTGCCGGTGCGGCTGTATTCGAGTTCGGCGAGGGCGATCTTTTCCTTGGCCTTGGCCTGCTCCTGGCAGATGTCCTTGGCATTGCCGGTCGATGCCTTGCAGGCCGCCTGGTCGGTCTTGAAGTCGGCGCTGATGCGGGTCTTGGCGGCGCTGACTTCGGCGCTGCTCATCGCGGCGAAGCTGCTGCCGGCGGCGAGCAAGGTGGCCAGAGCGAGGGCAGTGCGGCAGGTTTGCAGGGTACGCATGGGAGCCTTTCTCATCTTTGCAGACGATGATGGGTGACAGGATCAGTGTCGGCTGCGAAGTCGGGCTTGCGCAGCAGCCGAGGCCGCGTGCGGATGTAGCTCTTGTCCTACCCGGCCTTTGGCAGGCGCTTGGGGCAGGTGCCAGCGCGGTTCAGGCGGCGGCGAAGTCCGGCACCACGCGCGAAGGCACGTGCGCGCCACCGCCACGCAGGATGCCGCCCGAGGCGCGGTAGGCCGCGTGCAGCATGACGAAGTGTCTGTCGCTGGGCGGGCTGCCCAGGTCGCCGAGCAGCGCAGGCAGCAGCAGCGGGCGGCAGAGCGCGGCAGCGGCCGGTGTTTGCGGCAGGTTGGTGTGTTCCTGCGGGCATTCAGCACGCGCGCAGCTTGGGACGCAGCGGCGGCCCGGTCTGTTCGCTGGCGCTCGCAGCCGTCACCCATGGCCATAATCGCGGGCCGCCCGGATGGCGAAACAGGCAGACGCAGCGGACTTAAAATCCGCCATCCTCGAAAGGGGATATACCGGTTCGATCCCGGTTCCGGGCACCAGGCCCATGCCTCCCACGCCGTGCAGCCACCTCTGTTTTCGACATCACCGCTGCAAGGCCTGAACGATCTGCTGGCGACCTGGCGGGCGCGTTACGACACGGCGTTGATGCGTCCGCCCGACCACGACGGCGCGCTGCCGACCAGCGTTTCTGCCGCCTGGCGCCTCTGGTGTTTTGCCAGCACGGGCGATGGCAGCACGCCGTTCTGGCGGCCCTGGCTGTTGCCGCAGGTGCAGCAGCGCTTCGTGATGGCGCGCGCGCCCGAGCGCGCCGGGCCCTGGGTCGATGCCTTGATGTGCGATCTGGACGGCAGTCTGCAACTGCAGGCTGCCGGCGGCCGTCTGGCCGGCATCTTGTTGCGCCTGCGCGTGAAGCTCAAGGACATGGCCTGGTGGCGCACACGCCAGCCCGGCGATCCCTGGGATGCCGGCTACCTGCACGACACGCCCTCGGTGCGAACGAGCCTCGGGCGTTTTCTGCCGCGGCGGCCAACGCTGCTCGTCGCACGCTCGCCCGACCCGGCGTTCCTTGCGCGCTGCGCGCAGACCTTGTCGGTGCGGCAATCCGCCTTCAGGCATCCGGTGCGTTTGCTGGTGCTGGGCGGGGCCACGTCGCGAGAGCGCAGGCTAGAATAGAACGATCGTTCGATTTTCTCGAAGCCCGGCTCGGGCTGCCCGCCCGACTAGAATCGACGATTAACGTATACGTCAACTGCACAGGAGTTACCTGTCATGAAGGTGCTGGTCCCCGTGAAGCGGGTGGTGGATTACAACGTCAAGGTGCGCGTCAAAAGCGATGGCACCGGAGTTGACATCGCCAACGTGAAGATGAGCATGAACCCCTTCGACGAGATTGCCGTCGAAGAGGCCGTCCGCCTGAAAGAGAAGGGCGTGGTCACCGAGATCATCGCGGTCTCCTGCGGCGTCACGCAGTGCCAGGAAACGCTGCGCACGGCGATGGCCATTGGCGCCGACCGCGCCATCCTCGTCGACTGCGCCGATGAATTGCAGCCGCTGGCCGTGGCCAAGCTGCTCAAAGCCCTGGTCGATAAGGAACAGCCGGGCCTGGTCATCCTGGGCAAACAAGCCATCGACGACGACTGCAACCAGACCGGGCAGATGCTGGCCGCACTGGCCGGCCTGCCGCAGGCGACGTTTGCGAGCAAGGTCGAAGTCGCCGACGGTTTTGCCTCGGTGACGCGCGAAGTCGACGGCGGCTCCGAAACGCTCAAGCTCAAGCTGCCGGCGGTGATCACCACCGACCTGCGCCTGAACGAGCCGCGTTACGTGACGCTGCCCAACATCATGAAGGCGAAGAAGAAACAGCTCGACGTCTTCAAGCCCGCCGACCTGGGTGTCGACGTGACGCCGCGCATCAAGACGCTGAAGGTCACCGAGCCGCCGAAGCGCGGCGCCGGCATCAAGGTGCCCGATGTCGCCACGCTGGTGGCCAAGCTGAAGAACGAAGCGAAGGTGATCTGAGATGGCCGCACTTGTCTTTGCCGAACACGACAACGCTAGCATCCGGGGCGCGACGCTGAACACCGTAGCGGCTGCCCTGCAGTGCGGCGGTGAGGTGCACGTGCTGGTGGCGGGCGCCGACGCCGGTGCTGCTGCACAGGCCGCCAGCCAGATCGCCGGTGTCAGCAAGGTGCTGCACGCCGACACGCCGACGCTGAACCATGGCCTGGCGGAGAACGCCGCGGCGCAAGTGGTGGCCATCGCCAAGAGCTACAGCCACATCCTTTTCCCGGCCACCGCCAGCGGCAAGAACATCGCACCGCGTGTCGCCGCCTTGCTGGACGTGGCGCAGATCAGCGACGCCACCAAGATCCTCAGCGCCGACACCTTCGAGCGCCCGATCTACGCCGGCAACGCCATCGCCACCGTGCAGAGCCTGGATGCCATCAAGGTGATCACCGTGCGCACCACCGGCTTCGATCCGGCAGCGGCCAGCGGCGGCACGGCAGCGGTCGAAAGCCTCACGGCCGTGGCCGACAGCGGCAGCAGCGCCTTCATGGGCAGCGAGATCGCCAAGAGCGACCGGCCCGAACTCACCGCGGCGAAGATCATCGTCAGCGGTGGCCGCGCACTCGGCTCCAGCGAGAAGTTCAACGACGTGCTGACACCGCTGGCCGACAAGCTGGGTGCAGCACTCGGCGCCAGCCGCGCTGCGGTGGACGCAGGTTATGCGCCCAACGACTGGCAGGTCGGGCAGACGGGCAAGATCGTCGCGCCGCAGCTCTACGTGGCCATCGGCATCAGCGGCGCCATCCAGCACCTGGCCGGCATGAAGGACTCCAAGGTGATCGTCGCGATCAACAAGGATCCCGAAGCGCCGATCTTCAGCGTTGCCGACTACGGGCTGGAGGCCGACCTGTTCACGGCCGTGCCCGAGCTGATCAACAGCCTGTAAGGCAGGCCGGCCTGCAGGGCGCCCTCCGTGGCGCCCTTGTTCCTTCTGGAGACAAGACATGACGTACCGCGCCCCCGTCAAGGACATGTTGTTCGTGATGAAGGAACTGGCCGGCATCGATGCCGTGGCGCAACTGCCCGGCCACGAAGAAGCCGGCTACGACACGGCGGCCGCCGTGCTGGAGGAAAGCGCCAAGTTCGCTGAAGGTGTCGTGGCGCCGCTGAACCGGGCCGGTGACCAGAACCCGTCGTCGTGGCACGACGGCGAGGTGCACACGACACCCGGCTTCAAGGAAGCGTTCAAGCAGTACGCCGAAGGTGGCTGGCAAGGCCTGCAGCACCCCACCGACTTCGGCGGCCAGGGCCTGCCGAAGCTGATCCACGCTGCCTGCAGCGAGATGGTCAACAGCGCCAGCCTCAGCTTTGCGCTGTGCCCGCTGCTGACCGATGGCGCGATCGAAGCGCTGCTCACGGCCGGCACGCCCGAGCAGCAGGCGACCTACATCCCGAAGATGATCGACGGCTCGTGGACGGGCTCGATGAACCTCACCGAGCCGCAGGCCGGCAGCGACCTCAGCATGGTGCGCACACGCGCCGAGCCGCAGCCCGACGGCAGCCACAAGCTCTTCGGCACGAAGATCTTCATCACCTACGGCGAACACGACATGGCGGACAACATCGTCCACCTCGTGCTCGCGCGGGTGCTCGGTGCGCCCGAAGGTGTGAAGGGCATCAGTCTCTTCATCTGCCCGAAGGTACTGGCCGACGGCAAGCGCAACGACGTGCACTGCGTCAGCATCGAACACAAACTCGGCATCAAGGCCAGCCCGACCGCAGTGCTGCAGTACGGCGACCATGGCGGCGCGGTGGGTTATCTCATCGGCCAGGAGAACCGCGGCCTCGAGACCATGTTCATCATGATGAACGCAGCGCGTTTCGGTGTCGGCGTGCAAGGCATCGCGTTGGCCGAGCGTGCCTACCAGGGCGCCGTGCGCTACGCGCGCGACCGTGTGCAGAGCCGGCCGGTCGACGGCTCGATGCATGCCGCTGCGCCCATCATCCACCACCCCGACGTGCGCCGCATGCTGATGACGATGCGCGCCCACACCGAGGCCTGCCGCGCGATGGCGCTGGTGGCGGCGGCCACGTACGACGCCGCGCATGCCCACCCCGATGCCGAGCTGCGCAAGCAGAACCAGAGTTTCTACGAGTTCATGGTGCCGCTGGTGAAGGGCCTGTCCACCGAGATGAGCCTGGAGGTCGCGAGCCTGGGTGTGCAGGTGCATGGCGGCATGGGCTTCATCGAAGAGACCGGCGCCGCGCAGCACCTGCGCGACGCGAAGATCCTCACCATCTACGAAGGCACGACCGCCATCCAGGCCAACGATCTGGTCGGCCGCAAGACGATGCGCGACGGCGGTGCCACGGCGCGCGCGATCGCAGCGCAGATCGAAGCCACCGAAGGCGCGCTGAACGCCCGCCCCAGCGCGGCTGGTCGCACGATGGCGAAGCGCCTGGGCGCCGGCCGCCGCGCCTTGCTCGACGTGGTCGACTTCGTCGTCGGCCAGACCAAGGCTGGGCCGGCATCCGCGAACGCGGTCTTCGCCGGCAGCGTGCCTTATCTGATGCTCGCCGGCACGGTGCTCGCCGGCTGGCAGATGGCGCGCGCGCTGATCGCTGCCGAAGACCAGTTGGCAGCTGGCAACGACACCGAGTTCATGCAAGCCAAGATCGCCACCGCGCGTTTCTACGGCGACCACATCCTCAACAAGGCGACGTCTCTGCGCGACAGCATCGTCGAAGGCGCAGACGCCGTCACCGCCCTGGCCCTGGAGTCTTTCTGATGGCATTGCCCCCGGTTCTGCAACACCTCGCGCTGCCGGTCATCGGCTCGCCGCTGTTCATCGTCAGCAACCCGAAGCTGGTGATTGCGCAATGCCAGGCCGGCATCGTCGGCTCGATGCCGTCGCTGAACGCCCGGCCGGCGAGCCAGCTCGACGAATGGCTGGCCGAGATCACCGAGACGCTGGCGGCCTGGGACCGTGACCACCCGGAGCAGAAGTCGGCGCCGTTTGCCATCAACCAGATCGTGCACAAGAGCAACGACCGGCTCGAACACGACATGCAGGTCTGCGCCAAGTACAAGGTGCCGATCGTCATCACCTCGCTCGGCGCGCGCACCGATGTCAACGACGCCGTGCATGGCTGGGGCGGCATCGTGCTGCACGACATCATCAACAACTTCTTCGCGAAGAAAGCCATCGAGAAGGGCGCCGACGGCCTGATCGCCGTGGCCGCCGGCGCTGGTGGCCACGCCGGCGTGAAGAACCCGTTTGCGCTGGTGCAGGAGATCCGCGAGTGGTTCGATGGCCCGATCGCGCTCAGCGGCGCCATCGCCACCGGCGACGCGGTGCTTGCGGCATTGGCCTGCGGCGCCGACCTGGCCTACATCGGCTCGGCCTTCATCGCCACCGACGAAGCGCGTGCGTCCGATGCCTACAAGCAGTGCATCGTCGACAGCAACAGCGACGAGATCGTCTATTCGAGCCTGTTCACCGGCGTGCATGGCAACTACCTGAAGCCTTCCGTCCGCGCCGCCGGCATGGACCCCGACAACCTGCCCGAAGGCGAGCTGAAGACGATGAACTTCGGCGGCGGCGAAGGCAGCAAGTCCAAGGCCTGGAAGGACATCTGGGGCTGCGGCCAGGGCATCGGCGCGGTGAAGGCCGTCATGCCCGCTGGTGCGCTGGTGGCGCGCCTGCAGCGCGAGTACGCCGCTGCACGCGCTCGGGTGCTGTAAGCCCATGCGCACCGTCGTCCGCAACGCGAATGTGTTCGACAGCGTCGCGGGCGCAATGCGCCCGGGCTCGACGCTGGTGATCGAAGGCGACCGTTTTGTTGCCGTGACGCAGGAGCCGCTGCAGGTCGACGATGCACAGGTCATCGACGCCGGTGGCCGCGCCGTGCTGCCGGGGCTGATCGACGCCCATGTGCATGTCGTCGCCGCCTCACACGACCTCGTCAGCCTGGCGCTGCAGCCGCCCTCTCTCGTCACTGCCGAGAGCGGCAAGATCATGCGCGAGATGCTGCACCGCGGCTTCACGACGGTGCGTGATGCGGCCGGTGCCGACTACGGCCTGCAGGAAGCGGTGGAACGGGGCCTGTTCGACGGCCCGCGCCTCTTCATCGCCGGCGCGCCGATCTCGCAGACCGGCGGCCATGCCGACATGCGGCCCAAAGGCGTGAAGTCCCGCGAAATGTTCTGCAGCTGCGCCGGCCTCGGCCTCATCGGCGCTATCGCCGACGGTGTCGGCGAAGTGCGGCGCGCGGTGCGCGAGCAGGTGCGCAGCGGTGCCAACCACATCAAGATCATGGCCGGCGGCGGCATCAGCAGCCCGAGCGACCCGCTCGAAGGCACGCAGTTTTCGCTGGAAGAACTGCGCGCCGCGGTCGAAGAAGCCGAAGCCGCCAACCTCTATGCACTGGCCCACGCCTATTCACCACGCGCCGTGACACGTGCGGTGCAGGCCGGTGTGCGCAGCATCGAACACGGCAACCTCATCGACGAAGCCACCGCGCGGGTGATGAAGACCCACGGCGCCTACCTGGTGCCGACGCTGTCGACCTACACCGCACTGGCCGAAGAAGGCACCCACCTGGGCTGGAGCGCGGGCATGCTGGACAAGCTGCAGATGGTGAAGGACCGCGGCCTCGACGCCGTGCGCATCGCACGTGCCGAAGGTGTGCCGGTGGTCTTCGGCACCGACCTGCTGGGCCACATGCATGGCCGCCAGTCGGGCGAATTCGATCTGCGCAGCGCGGCGATGCCGCCAGCAGAAGCGCTGCAGAGCGCCACCATCACCGCAGCCCGGCTGATGCGCCAGGAAGGCCGCATCGGCCAGCTGGTGGCGGGCGCCTTCGCCGACCTGTTGATCGTCGAAGGCGACCCGATGTCGTCGCTGGCCATGCTGGCTGCGCCCGACAGCGGTATGCCCTTCGTGATGAAGGGCGGCCGCGTCTACAGGAACAGGCTCACTTCACCGAAGTGAAGCGCGCCTCGGGCCGGTCGTCCGAGCGGTGCACCGTGCTGACACCGGCCTTCATCGCCCACGGGCGCATCTGGTGGTGCAGCGGGATCAGCAGCACTTCGTCGCGGGTGCGCAGCAGGGCTTCGCGGATCAGCGCGTTGCGCTTGGGGACGTCGGTCTCGGTCTTCATCGCGTCGACCAGCTTGTCGATCCCGGCATCGCTGATCTTCGAGAAGTTGAAGTTGCCTTCGGAGCCGCCGGTCTTGGTCTTGATCAGCGACTGCAGCGTGTACTGCGCGTCGTAGGTCGCGACACCCCAGCCCAGCATATAGACCGACGAATCGAAGTTCTGGAACTTCTGGCTGAAGGTGGCCATGTTCTCGGCCACCAGCGGCGCCTTGACACCGATGCGCGCCCACATCGCGACGATGGCCTGGCAGATTTCTTCGTCGTTGACGTAGCGGTTGTTCGGGCAGTTCAGCCGCACCTCGAAACCGTCGGGGTATCCGGCTTCGGCCAGCAGCTTCTTCGCGCCATCGGGGTCGGCCTTGGTCGGCACGTCGATGTCGGGTGTGTTGCCGTTGACACCGGGCGCCACCATGATGCCGGCGGGGATCGACAGGCCGCGCATGATGTTGCGCTTGATCGCTTCGCGGTCGATGGCCATGCTCAGCGCCTGGCGCACCCGTTTGTCGGCAAACGGGTTCTTGCCCTTGACGTTGCTGTACTTCAGCTCCGGGCTGCCGATGTCGGGCGCGAGGAAGATCGTGCGCACCTCGGGACCGTCGACGATCTTCAGCTTGCTGTCGCCGCGCAGCCGCGCCACGTCCTGCGTCGGCAGGTCGGTCAGCATGTCGACGTCACCCGACAGCAGCGCCGCCACGCGCGTGGAGTCGCTCTTGATCGGCGTGTAGATCACTTCCTTGACGTTGCCCGTGTGTTTGTCCCACCACTCGTTGTGCACCGTCATCGTGATGCGCTGCTCGGGCTGCCAGCCGGTGATCTTGTACGGGCCCGTGCCCATCACGTTGCGCGAGGCGAAGTTCTCTTCCTTGGCCTTGTAGTCCTGGACGTTGGTGGTCTTGTTCTTCTCCGCCCAGGCCTTGCTCATGATGCGGAAGTCGATGATGTTGCGCAGCAGGATCGGGTTCGGCGCCGCGAGGATCAGGTCGACGGTGTGGTCGTCGATCTTCTTCACCTCGTTGATGCCGGTGACGTAGATCTGCATCGTGCCCTGCGGCTGCTTGATGCGGCCGAACGAAAAGACCACGTCGTCGGCGGTGAAGGGTGTGCCGTCCTGGAACTTGACGCCCTTGCGCAGGTCGAAGCGCACCTGGGTGGGTGTCAGGTAGGTCCACTTCGTCGCCAGCGCCGGTTCCACCTGGTAGGTGGCGCTGTAGCGGGTGAGGCCTTCGTAGGCATGCATCAGGATGGCGTTGGTCGTCGCATGGTTCTGCGAATGTGTGTCCATCGTCAGGATGTCGTTCTGCGCCGCCCAGCGCAGGGTCTGCGCGCCGGCGGTGGGCGCCAGCCCGGCCAGCGCGGTGGCCGCTGCCAGGGCAGTCATCAAGGCCTTGAGAGTCATCGGTCAGTCCTCCGGAAATCGAAGGATGCATGCTAAAGCCGTGCCAGCGGGGCGCGAGCCGGGAATAGCCCGAAGACGGAAAGCGGACCTCGTGCGTTCAGGCCAGTTCGACGTCGGCGTCGCAGCCGCGGGCCGAGGCGATCCAGCGCAGCGCCAGCGAGGTCGCCAGGCGCCGCGGCAGCCAGGGCATGAAACGTTCGGGCGCGCTGACGGCGCCGCAGCGGTAGTGTGTGCCGCTCCACAGCAGCGCCGAGCAGGCGCCGCGGCGGCGGCGCGAGAGGAGCATGCCGAGCGGGCAGGGGTCGGTGGCGCAGCAGACACCGCAGCCATTGCAGGCTGCGCCCACAGCAGGCTTGGGCGGCGCTTCGGCCCGCAGGAGAATCACACGGTGTGGCATCAGACCCACACTTTGCCGGGATCTGCCCTTTGCTGTCAGCCGATCAGCAGGGCCCGAGTCGCCCAATTCGTCTGGGGCAAGAGGTGGCGGTGCTACAGTCTCGCCCTGAAATGTGAAACAGGTCCTTCCCGTCCCCTTGCTGGTTGAAATGTGAACAGCAAGGCGGGTCGCTTGTCCGCCAACCGGTAGAGCCGGGGCCGCGGAAGGTTGATCAACCCATCGGAGCTCTGGAAACCGGAGCGAAAGGTGAGCGAAAGATGATGCAGCAATACAGGTCCAACTCGTACCTGTTCGGGGGCAATGCGCCCTACGTCGAAGAGTTGTACGAGGCCTACCTCGACAACCCTGGCAGCGTGCCCGACAACTGGCGCACCTACTTCGACAACCTCCAGCATGTGCCTGCGACCGACGGCTCCGAAGCCCGCGATGTCGCCCACGCCCCGGTCGTCGAATCGTTCGCCCAGCGCGCCAAGGCCAATGCCTTCGCGCTGAAGGCCAGCGAGGCCGATCTCGCGGTGGCGCGCAAGCAGGTCCATGTGCAGTCGCTCATCGCCGCCTACCGCTTCCTCGGCAGCCGCTGGGCCGACCTGGACCCGCTCAAGCGCACCGAGCGCCCGAAGATCCCCGAGCTGGAACCGACGTTCTACGACCTGACTGAGTCCGACATGGACATCCAGTTCAGCGCCGCGAACACGTATTTCAGCAAGGCCGAGAACATGAGCCTGCGCGAGATCGTGCAGGCCCTACGCGAAACCTACTGCGGCACCATCGGCACCGAGTTCATGCACTGCACCGACCCGGCCGAAAAGCGCTGGTGGCAGGAGCGGCTGGAGACGATCCGCAGCAAGCCCAGCTTCCCGGCCGAGAAGAAGAAGCACATTCTCGATCGCCTCACAGCCAGTGAAGGGCTCGAACGTTACCTGCACACCAAGTACGTCGGGCAGAAGCGTTTTTCGCTCGAAGGCGGCGAGAGTTTCATCGCCAGCATGGACGAACTGGTGCAGCGCGCCGGCAGCAGCGGCGTGCAGGAAATCGTCATCGGCATGGCCCACCGCGGCCGTCTCAACGTGCTGGTGAACACACTCGGCAAGATGCCGGCCGACCTGTTCGCCGAGTTCGACCACACCGCGCCCGAAGCGCTGCCGTCGGGCGACGTCAAGTACCACCAGGGTTTCAGCAGCGACATCACCACCCCCGGCGGCCCGGTGCATCTGAGCCTGGCGTTCAACCCCTCGCACCTGGAGATCGTCAACCCGGTGGTCGAGGGTTCGGTGAAGGCACGCATGGACCGCCGCGGCGACAAGACCGGCGCCCAGGTGCTGCCGGTGCTGGTGCACGGCGACGCCGCCTTCGCCGGGCAGGGCGTCGTGATGGAAACGCTGGCACTGGCGCAGACCCGCGGCTACTTCACCGGCGGCACGGTGCACCTGGTCATCAACAACCAGATCGGCTTCACCACCAGCGACCCGCGCGACAGCCGTTCCACGCTGTACTGCAGCGACGTCGTCAAGATGATCGAAGCCCCGGTGCTGCACGTCAACGGCGATGACCCAGAAGCCGTGGTGCTGTGCACGCAACTGGCGATGGACTACCGCGCCCAGTTCAACAAGGACGTGGTCGTCGACATCATCTGCTTCCGCAAGCTCGGCCACAACGAACAGGACACGCCGAGCCTGACGCAGCCGCTGATGTACAAGGTGATCGCCAAGCACCCCGGCACACGCAGGCTGTACGGCGAGAAGCTGGTGACACAAGGCGTACTGCCGGCCGACGGCCCGGACCAGATGGTCAAGGACTTCCGCGCCGCGATGGACGCCGGCAAGCACACGGTGGACCCGGTGCTGACCAACTTCAAGAGCAAGTACGCCGTCGACTGGGCACCCTTCCTCGGCAAGAAGTGGACCGACGCCGCCGACACCGCGCTGCCGCTGGCCGAGATCAAGCGCCTGGCCGAACGTGTGACCACGATCCCCGGCAACATCAAGGCGCATCCGCTGGTGGAAAAGGTCTACGCCGACCGCGCTGCGATGGGCCGCGGCGAGATCAACGTCGACTGGGGCATGGGCGAAACGCTGGCCTACGCCTCGCTGGTGGCCAGCGGTTATGCCGTGCGCCTGAGCGGTGAAGACTGCGGCCGTGGCACCTTCACGCACCGCCACGCCGTGCTGCACGACCAGAACCGCGAGAAGTGGGACACCGGCACCTGGGTGCCGCTGGAGAACGTGGCCGACGGCCAGGCGCCGTTTGTCGTGATCGACTCGCTGCTGTCCGAAGAAGCGGTGCTCGGTTTCGAGTACGGTTATTCGAGCGCCGAGCCGAACACGCTGACGATCTGGGAAGCCCAGTTCGGCGACTTCGTCAACGGCGCGCAGGTCGTCATCGACCAGTTCATCGCCTCGGGCGAAGTCAAGTGGGGCCGTGTCAACGGCCTGACGCTGATGCTGCCGCACGGTTACGAAGGCCAGGGCCCCGAACACAGTTCGGCGCGCCTGGAGCGTTTCATGCAGTTGGCCGCCGACAACAACATGCAGGTCGTGCAGCCCACCAGCGCGAGCCAGATCTTCCACCTGCTGCGCCGGCAGATGGTGCGCCAGTTCCGCAAGCCGCTGATCATCTTCACGCCGAAGTCGCTGCTGCGTGCGAAGGACGCGACGAGCCCGCTCGCCGAGTTCACGAAGGGCGAGTTCAAGACCGTCATCGGCCCGGCGCGCGACGAGGTCGAAGGCGACAAGGTCAAGAAGGTGATCTGCTGCTCGGGCAAGGTCGCCTACGACCTGATCAAGCGGCGCGACGAGAAGAAGGCCTGGGACGTGGCGGTGCTGCGTGTCGAGCAGCTCTACCCGTTCCCGCACAAGGCGTTTGCCGCCGAGATGAAGCGGTTCCCGAACGCCACCGACATCGTCTGGTGCCAGGACGAGCCGCAGAACCAGGGCGCCTGGTTCTTCGTGCAGCACTACGTGCACGAGAACATGGTCGAAGGCCAGAAGCTCGGTTATGCCGGGCGGCCTGCGTCGGCCTCACCGGCCGTCGGCTATTCGCACCTGCACCAGGAGCAGCAGAAGGCGCTGCTCGACCAGGCATTCGGCAAGCTCAAGGGCTTTGTCCTCGCGAAATGAGACCACCCCCGTAGCGCCTGCGGCGCTCCCCCTCAAGGGGGCGCCGCCAGCGGCCGGGCGGAGCCCGTCCGCGGCGTCCGCTTGGGAATACCTACAACATACTGAGATCGAACATGGCGATTGTTGAAGTGAAGGTTCCGCAACTGTCGGAATCGGTGGCCGAAGCTACCTTGCTGCAGTGGAAGAAGAAGCCCGGCGAGGCCGTCGAGATGGACGAGATCCTGATCGAGATCGAAACCGACAAGGTCGTGCTCGAAGTGCCGGCGCCCTCGGGCGGTGTGCTGATCGAACTCGTGCAGCCCGATGGCGCCACCGTCGCCGCCGAACAGCTGATTGCGCGCATCGACACCGAAGGCAAGGCCAGTGCCGCAGCGCCGGCCGCTGCTGCTGCGCCAGCGGCGCCAGCAGCTCCGGTGGCAGCGGCTGCGCCGTCCACCAGCAAGGCCGGCGTCGCGATGCCGGCTGCTGCCAAGCTGATGGCCGACAACAGCCTGGCCGCCGGCACGGTGCCCGGCACCGGCAAGGACGGCCGTGTCACCAAGGGCGACGTGCTCGGCGCGATCGCTGCGCCCAAGGCCGCCCCGGCGCCTGTGGCCGTGGCGGCTGCACCCGCCGTCGCGAAGCCGCTGCCGGCCGTGGCGGCCCCCGCGGTGAATCTCGGCGACCGTCCGGAACAGCGGGTGCCGATGTCGCGCCTGCGCGCTCGCGTTGCCGAACGGCTGCTGCAAAGCCAGGCCACCAACGCCATCCTGACCACGTTCAACGAGGTCAACATGGCACCGGTGATGGAGATGCGCAAGCGTTTCCAGGAGAAGTTCGAGAAGGAGCATGGCGTCAAGATCGGCTTCATGAGCTTCTTCGTGAAGGCGGCCGTGCACGCGCTGAAGAAGTACCCGGTGCTCAACGCCAGCGTCGACGGCACCGACATCGTCTACCACGGCTTCTTCGACATCGGCATCGCCGTCGGCTCGCCGCGCGGCCTGGTGGTGCCGATCCTGCGCAATGCCGACCAGATGAGTTTTGCCGACATCGAGAAGAAGATCGCCGAATACGGCAAGAAGGCCGCCGACGGCAAGCTCTCGATGGAAGAGCTGTCGGGTGGCACGTTCTCCATCAGCAACGGCGGCGTCTTCGGCTCGATGCTGAGCACACCCATCATCAACCCGCCGCAGAGCGCGATCCTCGGTGTCCATGCCACCAAGGAACGTGCAGTGGTCGAAAACGGTCAGGTCGTGGTGCGCCCGATCAACTACCTGGCGATGAGCTACGACCACCGCATCATCGACGGCCGCGAAGCCGTGCTCGGCCTGGTGGCGATGAAGGAAGCGCTGGAAGACCCGGCGCGCCTGCTTTTCGACATCTGACGGCGCGCGCACCATGTCCAAGAACTTCGACGTCATCGTCATCGGCGGCGGCCCCGGCGGCTACATCGCCGCCATCCGCGCCGCCCAGCTCGGCTTCAACACCGCCTGCATCGACGAGTGGAAAAACGACAAGGGCGGGCCCGCACCGGGCGGCACCTGCACCAACGTGGGCTGCATTCCGAGCAAGGCGCTGCTGCAGTCGAGCGAACACTTCGAACATGCCGGCCACAGTTTTGCCGACCATGGCATCGGCCTGAAGGATCTGAGCATCGACGTCAAGAAGATGCTCGGCCGCAAGGACGCCGTGGTCAAGCAGAACAACGACGGCATCCTTTATCTCTTCAAGAAGAACAAGGTCACGTTCTTCCACGGCCGCGGTGCCTTCGTGAAGGCGGTGGACGGCGGCTACGAAGTCGCCGTTGGCGAAGAGTCGCTGGTGGGCAAGCAGATCATCGTCGCCACCGGTTCGAACGCGCGGGCGCTGCCCGGCGCGGCCTTCGACGAAGAGAACATCCTCAGCAACGACGGCGCGCTGCGCATCCCCGCGGTGCCGAAGAAGCTGGCGCTGATTGGCTCTGGCGTCATCGGGCTCGAGATGGGTTCGGTCTGGCGCCGGCTGGGTTCGGAAGTGACGGTGCTGGAAGCGCTGCCAACCTTCCTGGGCGCGGTCGACGAGCAGATCGCCAAGGAAGCGCACAAGGCCTTCACCAAGCAGGGGCTGAAGATCGAGCTGGGTGTCAAGGTCGGCGAGATCAAGAGCACGAAGAAAAGCGTCACGGTCGCCTACACCAACGCCAAGGGCGAGGCGCAGGAACTGGTGGCCGACAAGCTGATCGTCTCGATCGGCCGTGTGCCCAACACGAGCGGCCTGAACGCACAAGGCGTCGGCCTGCAGCTCGACGAACGTGGTGCGATCGTCGTCGACGACGACTGCCGCACCAACCTGCCCGGTGTCTGGGCGGTGGGCGACGTCGTGCGCGGCCCGATGCTGGCGCACAAGGCTGAAGAAGAAGGTGTCGCGGTGGCCGAACGCATTGCCGGCCAGCATGGGCATGTCGATTTCAACCTCGTTCCCTGGGTCATCTACACCAGCCCCGAAATCGCCTGGGTCGGCCAGACCGAGCAGCAGCTCAAGGCCACCGGCCGCGCCTACAAGGCGGGCACCTTCCCGTTCATGGCCAACGGCCGCGCCCGTGCCTTGGGCGACACCACCGGGATGGTGAAGTTCCTGGCCGATGCGGCGACCGACGAGATCCTCGGTGTGCACATCGTCGGCCCGATGGCCAGCGAGCTGATCAGCGAAGCGGTGGTGGCGATGGCGTTCAAGGCCAGTGCCGAAGACATCGCGCGCATCTGCCACGCCCACCCAAGCCTGAGTGAAGCGACGAAGGAAGCCGCACTCGCGGTCGACAAGCGCACGCTGAACTTCTAGAACGATGGGCCCCCAAGCTCACTGCGTTCGCTGCCCCCCGAGGGGGCGCTCAGCGCCCTTGGGGCGGCCCGGCGTGCGCTGACGTGGCCGTCCGCGAGCTGTACCAGGCCACGCTGGCGGAGCGCGGTTACACCGCCGACGCTGCGCAGCTGGCGGCGGTGGCCGCGCTGGAGCGCTGCGAAAACGAATGGGCCGACTACAAGGCCCGGCGCCGCAACGCGCTGACCAAGCTGCTGGTGCGGCCGCCGATCCCGCGTGGTGTCTACATGCACGGCGGCGTCGGCCGCGGCAAGAGCTTCCTGATGGACTGCTTCTTCCAGGCCGTGCCGCTGCAGCGCAAGACGCGGCTGCACTTCCACGAGTTCATGCGCGAGGTGCACCGCGAACTGCAGGACCTGAAGGGCACGGTGAACCCGCTGGACGAACTCGGCCGGCGCATCGCGCGGCGTTTCCGGCTGATCTGCTTCGACGAGTTCCACGTCGCCGACGTCACCGACGCGATGATCCTGCACCGGCTGCTGGTGGCGCTGTTCGCCAACCGCGTCAGCATCGTCACGACCTCGAATTTCCGGCCCGACGACCTGTACCCGAACGGGCTACACCGCGACCGCATCCTGCCTGCGATCGAGCTGCTGAAGGCGAACCTGGAAGTCATCGGCGTCGACGCCGGCATCGACTACCGCCAGCGCACGCTGCAACAGGTGGAGATGTACCACTGCCCGCTCGACGCCGCTGCCGAAGCGACGATGCAGCGGGCCTTCGAGCAGCTGGCCGAGGCGCGCGACGAAGACCCGCGTCTGCACATCGAACACCGCGAACTGCATGCGCTGCGGCGCGCCGGCGGTGTCGTGTGGTTCGACTTCAAGCAGCTCTGCGGCGGCCCGCGCTCGCAGAACGACTATCTTGAGATCGCCTCGCGTTTCCACACCGTGCTGCTCTCGGGCGTGCCGCAGATGTCGCCGCGGCTGGCCAGCGAAGCGCGGCGTTTCACCTGGCTGGTCGACGTGCTCTACGACCGGCGCGTGAAGCTGATCCTGTCGGCCGAGGTGGCGCCAGATCAGCTCTACACCGAAGGCCCGCTGGCCCACGAGTTCCCGCGCACGGTCTCCAGGCTGCACGAGATGCAGTCGGCGGAATTCCTGGCACTGGCGCGGCGCGAGGTCGATACTTCGTTGACATGACGCTGCGGCCCGCTTTTGTGTTTGCCAGCCTGTTGCTCGGCCTGCCGGTGCTGGCCGACGATGCTGCCGAGCGCACGCGCATCGCCACCGAGCGGCGCGCCATCGAGAGCCGTTTTGCCGCCGAGGAAGCCGCCTGCCGCGAGCGTTTTGTCGTGACCCCCTGCGTCGACGGCGTGCGCGCGCGCAAACGCGAAGCGCTGTCGCCGCTGCGCCACCAGGAACTGCTGCTCGACGACGCCGAACGCAAACGCCGCGCGTCGGCGCGCATCGACGCGATCGAAGCCCGGCGTGCCGAAGGCGCGTCGCGGCCGCCGACGGCGCCGCGCGCCGAACCGGCGGCGCGGCCGCTGCCGGCATCGAGGCCCGCCGCAGCGCCCAGACCGGTGAAACCGGCCGATGACGGCGCCGAAGCCGCTGCCCGCCGCGCCCAGGCGGCGGAGAAACGGCGCGAGGCGGCTGCCGCCGACCGCGCCCGCATCGCCGCGCGCGAAGCGCAACGTGACCGCGACAGCAAGAAGTCGGCACCGCTGCCGGTGCCGCCAACGCTGCCGCCCACGCCGCCGGCGTCGCGCTGAGCTTGAGCGCTACTTCAGCGTGTCGATGCGGATCATCGCCAGCGACAGGTTGTCGCCGCCGCCGCGTGCCCGCTGCCTGGCCTTGCTGATCAGCATCTCGCTGGCTTCGCGCGGCGGCAGCGCGTGCACGATGGCGCCCAGCTCCTTGGCGGTGAAGTAGTGCCAGAGGCCGTCGCTGCAGGCCATCAGCGTGTCGCCGGGTTCGAGCTTGTCGATGTGCCACAGCGCCAGCGGCGGGTCGGCATGCGTGCCCAGGCAGCCGGTGAGCAGGTTCGACTGCGGGTGCGTGTTCGCCGCCTCTTCGCTGATCTTGCCTTCGTCGATGAGGCGTTGTACGAACGAGTGGTCGATGGTGCGCTTGACCTGCTCGGCGCCGCGGAAATGGTAGACCCGTGAATCGCCGGCATGCACCACGTCGCACTCCAGATGCGGCTGCACCATGAAGGCGGCCACCGTGCTGTGCGGCTCTTCTTCGGCCGTGATCGCCGTGAGCTTGATCATCAGGTGCGATTCCATCACCAGCTGGCGCAGCAGGTCGGCGGCCTCGTCCTTCAGCGGCACGAAGCGCTCGAAGATCTGGTGGCCGGTGAGCAGCACCTGGTCGGCGGCCTTGCGCCCGCCGCTCTTGCCGCCCATGCCGTCGGCCACGATGGCCAGTGCGCAGCCCGGCACCCGCTCGTGCATGATGACTTCGACCTGGTCCTGCTGGTAGGCCCGGTCGCCGCGGTGCAGGCCGGTGGCTGCGGTGAGGCGGAAGGTGGGCAGGGTGCTGGTGGCCATGCGGAGGAATATAAACTCCGTGGCTTGTCTTCATGCGTGGATCAATGGACCAAAACCTGCATTCACCGCAGAGACGATTGATCGAGTTGCGGATGGAGCACGCCGATCTCGACGACCTCATCGACCGCAACCCGCTCGACCGCCCCACCGACGACCTGATGCTGCGCCGCCTGAAAAAACGCCGCCTGCTGCTGCGCGACCAGATCGCCAGGCTCGAAACCTCGCTCGAACCGCCGGAACCCGCGTGACGTTGTCACAGGACGTTGCTCGCGCCTTCACGGCGGACGGCCCGCTGTCGCGCGCCGACGCCGGCTTCCTGCCGCGTGACGCGCAGGACCAGCTGGCGCAGGCCGTTGCCACTGCGGTGGACGAACGCAGCGCGCTCGTCGCCGAGGCCGGCACCGGCGTCGGCAAGACCTTCGCCTACCTGGTGCCGCTGCTGCTGTCGGGCAAACGGGCCCTGGTGAGCACGGCGACGAAGAGCCTGCAGGATCAGCTTTTCCTGCGCGACCTGCCACGCCTGGCCGCGTCGCTGAACGTGCCCGTGCGCATGGCCCTGCTGAAAGGCCGCGCCAGCTACCTCTGTCGCTACCGGCTGGGCCAGGCGCGCCAGGGCGCGCAGCTGCCCGACCGTTTTGCCGTGCGTGCGCTGGCACGCGTGGAGACCTGGGCCATGGCCACACGCACCGGCGACATCGCCGAGATCGAAGGCCTGGACGACCGCAGCCCGGTGATTCCGCTCGTCACCTCCACGCGCGACAACTGCCTCGGCACCGAATGCCCCGACTACCGCGCCTGCCACGTGATGCAGGCACGGCGCGAAGCGATGGCGGCCGACCTGGTGGTCGTCAACCACCATCTCTTCTTCGCCGACATGGCGCTGCGCGACAGCGGCGTCGCCGAGCTGCTGCCGACGGTGGACGCGGCGGTGTTCGACGAAGCGCACCAGCTCGTCGAGGCTGGCGTGCAGTTCCTCGGCACCACGCTGGGCACGGGCCAGGCGCTGGAACTGGCGCGCGACATGCTCGGCGCCGGGCTGGCCCAGGCACGTGGCCTCAAGCCCTGGGCCGAGCTGCAGGCGGGGGTGGAGCGCGCTGCGCGTGAACTGCGGCTGGCCTGTGCCGGCCCGCTGCGCGAGGTGCGCGGCATCATCAAGCTGCGCTGGGACGAACGGGCTGCCGAAGACGCGCTCGTGCCCTTGTTGCGTGAACTGTCCGAAGCGGCGCTGGCGGCGGCCGAGGCGCTGGCCGGCGTCGCCGAGGTCGGGCCCGATTTCCCGAAGCTGGCGCAGCGCGCGCAGCAACTCGCCAGCCTGGCGCAGCGGTTCGAGGACGAAGCGGCGGACGGCCATGTGCGCTGGATCGACCTCTCGCCGCAGCAGGTGCGGCTGGTCGAGTCGCCGCTGGACATCCGCAAGATGCTGGGTGAACAGCGGCAGCTGGCGCCCAAGGCCTGGATCTTCACCTCGGCGACGCTGGGCGAAGACGACCAGCTCGGCTGGTTCACCGCCAGCACCGGGCTCGAAGACGCGACCAAGCTGCGTGTCGGCAGCCCTTTCGACTATCCGAACCACGCCAGGCTCTGGGTGCCGGGGCGTTTCCCCAAGCCCAACGAAACCGGCCACCCTGCCGCGGTGGGCCAGCTGGCTGCGCGGCTGGCGGGCGCGCTGGGCGGCCGCACCTTCGTGCTGACGACGACACTGCGTGTGCTGCCACAGATTGCCGACGCGCTGCGCGCCGAGGCTGAAAGCCAGGGCCATGAACTCGAACTGCTGGTCCAGGGCACGCAGCCACGGCGCGCGCTGCTGCAGCGTTTCGGCGACGGCCGCGGTTGTGTGCTCATCGGTTCGCAGAGCTTCTGGGAAGGCATCGACAAACCCGGCGATGCGCTGCAATGTGTGCTCATCGACAAGCTGCCGTTCCCGCCGCCGAACGACCCGCTGGTTGAAGCGCGGGTCAAGCAGATCAAGGGCCAGGGCGGTGATGCCTTCAACGACTACTTCATCGCCGAGGCGGCGGTGTCATTGAAGCAGGGCGCCGGGCGGCTGATCCGCACCGAAAGCGACCGCGGCCTGCTCGTGGTGTGCGACCCGCGCATGAAGCAGATGGGTTATGGCCGGCGACTGCGTGCCGCGTTGCCACCGATGGGCTGGCTGAACGAAGAAGCCGACGCGCTGGCCTGGCTGCACGAGCTGGCCGCGGCGCATGGCTGGTGAGTCAGCGCACCAGTCGACTCACCAAAGCTGCCACCAGGCACGTTTGCCCGCCGCCAAACCTTCGCTGAGGAAGCGGCTCTGCGGGAAGTTGCTGCGCAGCACGCGGCCGGCGTCGTCGCGCAGCGTCGTCAGTTCGAGCTTGTCGTAGCTTTGCATCAGGATGTACAGCGCCTCTTCGGTCGACGGCGAATACTGGAACTCGGTGATCGCCACCTGCGCCCGGTTGACCGCCGCCACATAGGCGCCGCGGCGCAGGTAATAACGCGCCACATGCACTTCGTAGGCCGCCAGCGAGTTGACGATGTAGTCCATGCGCTTGCGCGCGTCTTCGCTGTACTTCGAAGCCGGGAACTGCTCGACCAGCTGCTTGAAGGCCTGGTAGGCGTCGCGTGCGGCGCGCTGGTCGCGTTCGGAAAGATCCTGGCCGGCGAAGTTGCCGAGCAGGCCGAGGTCGTCGTTGAAGTTGATCACGCCGCGCAGGAACAGCGCGTAGTCCAGCGCCGGGCTCGACGGGTTCAGCTTGATGAAACGCTCGACCGTCGACAAGGCCTGGGCCTTCTCGGCCGTTTTCCAGTACAGATAGGCCAGGTCGAGCTGCGCCTGCTGCGCCAGCAAGGTGCCGGCGGCCAGGCCTTCGACGCGTTCCAGCGCCTTGATCGCGCGTTCGTAGCCGCCGGAGTTCATGTCCTCCTTGGCGTCGGCATACAATTTTTCGGCGGTGAGGCCGGAGAACTCGTCTTTCGGCGACGTGCCACAGCCCGCGAGCTGGAGCGTGGCGAACAACAAGGCCAACAGCGCGGTGCGCAACGAACGGGAGAGCGTCATCGGGAATCGGGCTGAAGGCGAGCGAAAGAGCGCAGATTATAGGGACGGCACGGAGGCCGACCCGCCCGAAGACGAGGCCGCGCCTGACGCCGGCATCGAAACCCGCAGCGGCAGGGTTGCCGCGGCCCAGCATGGCGCCCGGCTCGACAAGGCCCTGGTGGCGCTGGCACCCGAGTTCTCGCGCAGCCATCTGCAGCACCTGATCGATCTCGGCCATGTGCGCCTGGACGGGCAGGGTGCGGCCACCGCGTCGCGCAAGCTGCGCGCCGGCCAGCGGCTCGAGGTGGACCTGGTGCCCACCGACGAAAGCCGCGCCTTCACGCCGCAGGCCATGCTGCTGTCGGTGCTGTTCGAGGACGAACACCTGTTGGTGCTGGACAAACCCGCCGGCCTGGTGGTGCACCCGGCGCCGGGCAACTGGTCGGGCACCCTGCTCAACGGCCTGCTCGCCCACCATGCGCTGGCCAGCACGCTGCCGCGCGGCGGCATCGTGCACCGGCTCGACAAGGACACCTCGGGCGTGATGATGGTCGGCAAGACCTTGCCGGCGGTGACGGCATTGGTGCGCGACATCGCCGCGCGCGACGTGCACCGCAGCTACCTGGCGCTGGCCCACGGCGCGGTGGAGAACCAGCGCATCGAAGCGCCGATCGGCCGCGACCCCGCGGTGCGGGTGCGCATGGCGGTCGTTGCCGGCGGCAAACCGGCGCGCACCGATGTTGAACGTCTGGCGTTGCAAGACGGCATCAGCGCGCTGCGCTGCACCTTGCACACCGGCCGCACGCACCAGATCCGCGTTCACCTGGCCTGGCGCGGCCACCCGCTGCTGGCCGATGCCGTCTACGGCGGCCAACCGGCGCTCGGCCTGCAGCGCCAGGCCTTGCATGCAACCCGGCTCGAACTGGCGCATCCACTGACCCGTGCGCCGCTGGTTTTCGAATGCCTGCCGCCTTCAGACTTCGCAAAAGCCTGGGCCGCCGTGACTGGCGTTACAATGCGCGCAGATTGAGCGTCGAAGCGCTGCTGGCACCGGATGCCGCGCGATACCGACCCTCAGCGACCCTCAGCGACCCCGCAGGCGAAACGTCGCCCCGGCCCCGCCGTAACCCCAAGAACCCGAGAGCCGCCCACGAGGCCGGCAACCTGAACCTCAGGCCATGAACACATCGGAGGCGAAACGCGTCCTCGAAACCGCGCTCATCTGCGCCGAACGGCCGATGCCGCTGCGTGAGCTGCGTGTGCTGTTCGACGACCAGGTCGGCACCGACACCTTGCGCAGCATGCTCGACGAGCTGACACGCGACTGGGAAGACCGCGGCGTCGAGCTGGTCGCGCTGGCCTCGGGCTGGCGTTTCCAGAGCCGGCCCGAGATGCGCGAGTTCCTCGACCGCCTGCACCCCGAGAAGCCGCCGAAGTATTCACGCGCGGCGATGGAGATGCTGGCCATCGTGGCCTACCGCCAGCCGGTGACACGCGGCGACATCGAAGACATCCGCGGCGTCACCGTCAGCAGCCAGATCGTCAAGCAGCTCGAAGACCGCGGCTGGATCGAAGCCATCGGCTACCGCGAAGCCCCGGGCCGCCCGGCGCTGTACGCCACGACCAAGCAGTTCCTCGACGACCTCGGCCTGGCCAGCCTGGACCAGCTGCCGCCGATCGACGGCACCATGCCGTCGGCCGCGAGTTTCGATGCGCTGTCCGCGCAGCCTTCGCTGCTGGAGGACGGGCCTGATGGCCAGACGGCGCTGCCGCTGGACGCCGAGGCCGAAGCGCCTTTGGAAGCGCCCCCGGAAACACCCCCGCCGCCGCCCCTGGCTGGCGAACCCGAACCCACACCCCCCACCGACGCGCCCGCATGAATCCGAACGACGCTGACAGCCTGCCGCCGGAACCGACGACCGTCGAAGCTCCGCCTGCCGACGACACCCCGGCCACCGATGCAGCGCCCAAGCGCAAGCGGCCGGCACGCAAGAAGGCCTTGCTGAGCCGGGCGCCCGATGCCAGCGAAGTGTTCGGGTCGATCGGCGGCAGCGCCGCCCCGGCGCCGGAACCCGAGCCGCCAGTGCCCGCGGTGGAAGCGGTGGCGGCGGTGGACCCGCCGGCGCCGAAGCCGCGTCGCGCGGCCAGGAAGCTGGCGGCCGTCGACGTGGCCGAGGCCGTGGTGGCCGAAGTCGCAGTGGCCCCGGTGGCCGCAGTGGCCGAAGTGGCGCCACCGGCCGAGCCGCGCGCTGTCACAGACAACGAACCCGCGCCCGCCGAAGCCGCCGCCGCCGAGGGCGCCGAAGCTCCCGCCGAAGGCAGCAAACGCAGCCGCAACCGCCGCCGTGGCCGCCGCGGTGGCGATCGGGGCGACCGCGCCGAGCGCCCGCCACGCGCCGAAGGCGAAAGCGTCGAAGAGGGCGTTGAAGCCGGTGCAGCAGGCGAAGCCGGTGAAGCCGGTGCCGTGCCGGCCGAAGCGGCCGTCGCCGTGCCCAAGGCACCGCCGGTGGACGTGGGCGAACTGTTTGCCGAAGTGCTGTCCGGCGCCTTCGACGTCGAACCTGCCGAAGAAGAAGCTGCCGTCGCACTGGCGCCCAAGCGGGTGCTCGCCGCTGAGCCCGACGCACCCAAGCTGCACAAGGTGCTGGCGCAGGCCGGTGTCGGCTCGCGCCGCGACATGGAACAAATGATCGTCGAAGGCCGCATCACGGTGAACGGCGAGCCGGCGCACATCGGCCAGCGCATCTCGTTCGGCGACCGCATCGCGGTCGGCGGCAAGCCGGTGCGTTACCGTATCGCGCCGCCGCCGCCGCGGGTGCTGGCGTACCACAAGCCTGCCGGCGAGGTGGTCACCCACGACGACCCGCAGCAGCGTCCCACCGTCTTCCGCCGCCTGCCGCGGCTGCAGCAGGGCAAGTGGCAGTCGGTGGGCCGGCTCGACATCAACACCGAAGGCCTGCTGCTGTTCACCAACTCGGGTGAACTCGCGAACCAGCTGATGCACCCGCGCTTCGGTGTCGAACGCGAATACGCCGTGCGTTCGCTCGGTGTGCTCGACAACGAAGCCAAGGCCAAGCTGCTCGAAGGTGTCGAGATCGAGGGCCAGCGCTGCGGCTTCAAGAGCATCGAAGACGGCGGCGGCGAAGGCGCCAACCACTGGTACCGCTGCGTCATCACCGAAGGTCGCAACCGCGAGGTGCGCAAGCTCTTCGAGGCCGTGGGCCATGCGGTGAGCCGGCTGATCCGCATCCGCTACGGCAGCGTCGTGCTGCCGCGTGGCCTGAAGCGCGGTGTCTGGGTCGACCTCGACGATATGGACGTGCGCTCGCTGCGCCGCCAGACCGGCACGGCCGAACGCCCGCCGGCCGAACGTGGCGGCGACCGCGGCCCCGAGCGTGGCCCCGACCGCGACGGCGAACGCCGCAACCGCCGCGGCGGCAAGGGTGGCCGCAACGCGCCGGCAGACCGCGGGGGCCGCGGCGCCCGCGGCCCACGGCCCGACGGTGGCGGCCCGCGGCCCGACGGCGGCGGCGAGCGTGTCGAACGCCCGGACCGTCCTGAGCGCGCGGAGCGGCCGGAACGCCCGGAACGTGGTGAGGGCGGCGCCATCCCGAACCCGCTGCAGCAGACCTATGACCGCCGCGCCATCCAGCAGGAACGTGCGCTGCGCCGGGACATGCCGGAAGACGGCCCGATCCCGAACCCGCTGCAGCAGACCTACGACAAACGCGCCTTGCAGCGCGACCGCGCCGTGGTGCGCGACGTGCCCGAAGACGGCCCGATCCCGAACCCGCTGCAGCAGACCTACGACAAACGTTTCGCCCAGCCTTCGCGTGGCAACGGTGGTGGTGGTGGCGGCGGCGGTGGTGGCCGCGGCGGTCGCGCCAAGAAGGGCGGCGGCGGTGGCGGCGACGGCCCGCGCCAGCCCGATCCGCTGAAGACGGCGGTCGGCTACATCGGCGGCGATGCCTTCCTGCGCAAGGGTGGCGGCGGTGGTGGTGGTCGCGGCGGCCAGCGAGGTGGGCGCGGCGGTGGTGGTGGGGGTGCTGGCGGCGGTGGCGGTGGCAACCGCGGCCGGCGTTGAACCCCGTTGCAAGCCTTGTCACAGGCTTGCCGGCACAAGCGCGCTAAAATGTAAGGCTTTGCCAAGTCTTTGATTCAGGAGCTCTTTTCATCATGGCCATCGAACGCACCCTTTCCATCATCAAGCCCGACGCCGTGGCCAAGAACGTGATCGGCCAGATCTACGCCCGCTTCGAAGGCGCCGGCCTGAAGATCGTGGCCGCCCGCATGGCCCATCTGTCGCGTGGCGAGGCCGAAGCCTTCTACGCCGTGCACAAGGCACGTCCGTTTTTCAACGACCTGGTCAGCTTCATGATCTCGGGCCCGGTGATGATCCAGGCACTCGAAGGCGAGAGCGCGATCCTGAAGAACCGCGACCTGATGGGTGCCACCGACCCGAAGAAGGCCGAGAAGGGCACCATCCGCGCCGACTTCGCCGACAGCATCGACGCCAACGCCGTGCACGGCTCGGACGCGCCGGAAACGGCCGCCGTCGAGATCGCGTTTTTCTTCCCCGGCATGAACGTCTTCTCGCGCTGAGGTCATGGGGCCGGTCAATCTTCTCGACTTCGATCTCGAGGGGCTGACGGCCTTCTGCGACAGCCTGGGCGAGAAGCGCTTCCGCGCCGTCCAGCTGTTCCGCTGGATCCACCAGAAGGGCGCGTCCGACTTCGAGACGATGTCCGATCTGGCGAAGAGCCTGCGCGCCAAACTCGCCGGTGTCGCCGAGATCAAGGCGCTGCCGCTGCTGAGCGAACACGTCTCGGCCGACGGCACGATCAAGTGGCTGTTCGATGTCGGCGGCGGCGATGCCGTCGAGACGGTCTACATCCCGGAAGACGACCGCGGCACGCTCTGTGTGTCGTCGCAGGCCGGCTGCGCCGTCGGCTGCCGTTTCTGCAGCACCGGCCACCAGGGATTCAGCCGCAACCTCAGCACGGCCGAGATCACGGCCCAGCTCTGGTATGCCGAACGCCGGCTGCGCAAGCCCGGCGCCGAGCGTGTCATCGACAACGTCGTGATGATGGGCATGGGCGAGCCGCTGCAGAACTACGGCGCACTGGTCCCCGCGCTGCGCACGATGCTTGACGACCATGGTTACGGCCTCTCGCGCCGGCGTGTCACGGTGTCCACCTCCGGCGTCGTGCCGATGATCGACCGCCTGCGCGACGACTGCCCGGTCGCACTCGCCGTTTCGCTGCACGCGCCCAACGACACGCTGCGCGAAGCGCTGGTGCCGCTGAACCGCAAATACGGCATCGACGAACTGCTCGATGCCTGTGTGCGTTATCTCGCCGCGGCGCCGCGCGACTTCATCACCTTCGAATACTGCATGCTCGACGGTGTCAACGACACGCCCGAACACGCGCAGCAACTGGTGCAGCTGGTGCAGGGCCGTGTGCCCTGCAAGCTGAACCTCATTCCCTTCAACCCTTTCCCGGCCTCGGGGCTGAAACGTTCACCGCGCGAGCGCGTGACCGCCTTTGCCCGCGTGCTGCAAGATGCGGGCATCGTGACGACCATACGCAAGACCCGCGGCGACGACATCGACGCCGCCTGCGGCCAGCTGGCCGGCGAGGTGCAGGACCGCACCAACGCAGGCCAGCGGCTGGAGCAACGGCGCACCGTGATCAGCATCGTCGCGGCCCCGGGGGCGCGCGCATGATGCGTCTGCTGCTCGCGGCGCTGGCCCTCATCGGTGTCGCCGGCTGCGTGTCAACCACCACCACCAGCACCACCGCCGGCGACTCGCGGGGCCCGCGCGAGATCGTCACCGCGTCGGACCAGACCGATCCCGACAAACGTGCGCGGGTGCGGCTCGAACTGGCTGCCGCGTACTTCGGCCGCGGCCAGGGCACGACGGCGCTGGACGAAGTGAAGCTCGCCATCGCCGCCAAGCCCGACATGCCCGAGGCCTACAACCTGCGGGGCCTGATCTACGCCGGCCTCGGCGAGGCGGTGCTCGCCGAAGAGAGCTTCCAGCGTGCGCTGCAGCTCAACGCGCGCGACGCCGACACGATGCACAACTACGGTTTCTTCCTCTGCCAGCAACGTCGTTTCCCCGAAGCCGACCGGCAGTTCGACGCTGCGCTGGCGCAGCCGCAGTACCGCGACACGTCGCGCACCCTGCTCGCGCAGGGCATCTGCCAGGCCCGTGGCGGCCTCTGGGTGCAGGCCGAGCGCACGCTGGTGCGCAGCTACGAACTCGACCCCGCGAACCCCACCACCGCCTTCAACCTGAGCGACGTGCTCTACCGCCGCGGCGAATACGAACGCGCACGGTTCTACATCGGCCGCGTCAACGCCAACCCGGACCTGTCGAACGCGCAAACGCTGTGGCTGGCCGCACGCATCGAACGCCGCCTGGGCAACACCGGCGCGCTGCAGAACCTGGGCCGCCAGCTGCGCGACCGCTTCCCGCAGTCGCCCGAGGCGCTGAACTTCGACAGTGGGCGCTTCGATGAGTGAGGGTGCCGAGGTCACCGCCGGCAGCCTGCTGCGCGCCGCGCGCGAAAAGCAGGGCCTGCACATTGCCGCGCTGGCGGCGTCGATCAAAGTCGCACCGCGCAAGCTCGACGCGCTCGAACACGACCGCTACACCGAGCTGCCCGACGCCACCTTCACACGCGCGCTGGCGCAGACCGTCTGCCGCTCGCTGAAGATCGACCCGCAACCGGTGCTGGCACTGCTGCCGCATGCCGACGCCTCCGGGCTCGACCATGTCAGCGGCACGCTGAACGAACCCTTCCGCGAACGGCCGGGCCGCGCCGACCCGGCGACGATGGCGGTGGCCGCGATCCGGCCGATGGCCTGGGCCGGGCTGCTGCTGCTGGTGGCCGCCGTGGCCGTGTACTTCGTGCCCGGTGGGCTGTTCACGCCGTCGCCCGAGGTGGCACCGCCGGTGGCGGTGGCCGCTTCAGCGCCCGCGGCCGTGGCGTCGGCACCGTTGGTGGCCGAGCCGGTGGCTGCAGCCTCGGCAGCCGCCAGCGCCGTGGCTGCGGCCGGCGCCGTGGCCTCGGCGCCGATGGTCGAGACGGTGTTCTCGGCGCCGCCGCTGGAAACCGCCGCGTCGAGCCCGCCGCCCAAGACCATGGTGCAGCTGCGCGCCGACGAAGCCTCGTGGGTCGAGGTGCGCGACGGCAAGGGCCAGATCCTGCTCTCGCGCACGGTGCAGCCTGGTGAAAGCGTGGGCTTCGACGGCGCCTTGCCCATCCGCATGACAATCGGCAACGCGCCGGCCACCCGCGTCAGTTTCCGCGGCAAGCCGGTCGATCTGGCGGCGTCTACACGCGACAGCGTGGCGCGGCTCGAACTGCAGTGAGGTGCTTGGCCATGAACGCCCCGGAAACCCTCGACCCGATCGACCCGCTGGACATCATCGCGATGGCCGACCCCGTGCCGCGGCGCACACGCCAGGCCCGCGCTGTCTGGGGCAGCAACGTGGTGACGATAGGCGGCGACGCGCCGGTGCGTGTGCAGTCGATGACCAACACCGACACAGTCGACGCCATCGGTACCGCGATCCAGGTCAAGGAACTCGCGATCGCGGGTTCGGAGCTGGTCCGCATCACCGTCAACACGCCCGAAGCCGCCGAAGCCGTGCCGCACATCCGCGAGCAGCTCGACCGCATGGGCATCGACGTGCCGCTGATCGGCGACTTCCACTACAACGGCCACCGCCTGCTCACCGAGTACCCGGCGATGGCCCAGGCGCTCAGCAAGTACCGCATCAACCCGGGCAACGTCGGCAAGGGCGACAAACGCGACCGCCAGTTCGCGATGATGGTCGAGACCGCGGCGAAGTACGACAAGTGCGTGCGCATCGGCGTCAACTGGGGCAGCCTCGACCAGGAACTGCTGGCTTCGCTGATGGACGACAACGCGCAGCGCGCCGAACCCTGGGACGCGAAGCAGGTGATGTACCAGGCGCTGATCCAGTCGGCCCTGAGTTCGGCCGCGTACGCGGCCGAAGTCGGCCTGGACCCGAACCAGATCATCATCAGCTGCAAGGTCAGCGGTGTGCGCGACCTGATCGCCGTCTACCGCGCTCTGAGCCGCCGCTGCGACTACGCGCTGCACCTGGGCCTCACCGAAGCCGGCATGGCCACCAAGGGCACGGTGGCGTCGAGCACGGCACTTGGTGTGCTGCTGCAGGAAGGCATCGGCGACACCATCCGCGTCAGCCTGACGCCGCAGCCGGGCGAAGCGCGCACGCAAGAGGTGGTGATCGCCGGCGAGATTTTGCAGTCGCTGGGCCTGCGTGCCTTCAACCCCAGTGTCACCGCCTGCCCGGGCTGCGGCCGCACCACCAGCACCACGTTCCAGGAACTCGCCAAGCAGATCGACGACTTCCTGCGCGCGCAGATGCCGGTGTGGAAGGCGAAGTACCCCGGCGTCGAGAACCTGAAGGTGGCGGTGATGGGCTGCATCGTCAACGGCCCCGGCGAAAGCAAACACGCCGACATCGGCATCAGCTTGCCGGGCACCGGCGAAGCACCGGCAGCGCCGGTGTTCATCGACGGCGAAAAAGCACTCACGCTGCGCGGCGAAGGCATCGCCACCGAATTCCACAAGATCGTCGAGAACTACATCGAGCGCCGCTTCGGCGCTGCCGTTGCGACGACCTGATTTCACCGACGGGCCCCGAGCCCGCCTGCCATGCCTGAACAAATTCAAGCCGTCAAAGGCATGAACGACATCCTGCCGCCGGAATCGGCGCGCTGGGAGTGGTTCGAAGACACCGTGCGCAAGCTGATGCGGCGCTACGCCTACCAGAACGTGCGTGTGCCGATCGTCGAGCACACGCCGCTGTTCGTGCGCGGCCTCGGCGAAGTGACCGACATCGTCGAGAAGGAGATGTACTCCTTCATCGACAGCATGAACGGCGATGCTTTGAGCCTGCGCCCCGAAGGCACGGCCGGTGTCGTGCGCGCCATCGTCGAACACTCGGCGCTGTACGACGGCGGCAAGCGGCTCTTCTACATCGGCCCGATGTTCCGCCACGAAAAGCCGCAGCGTGGGCGTTACCGCCAGTTCCACCAGGTTGGCGTCGAAGCCCTCGGCTTCGGCGGGCCCGATGTCGACGCCGAAGTCATCCTGATGTGCCGCGCGCTCTGGAAGGATCTGGGCCTGGGCGAAGTGCGCCTGGACATCAACAGCCTCGGCCAGGCCGACGAGCGCAAGGCGCACCGCGCGGCGCTGATCGCGCACTTCGAGGCCAACAAGGAACTGCTCGACACCGAAGCGCAGCGCCGGCTGCACAGCAACCCGCTGCGCATCCTGGACACCAAGAACCCGGCGATGCAGCCGCTGGTGGAAGCGGCGCCCAAGCTCATCGATTACCTCGGCGAAGCCTCGCTGAAGCACTTCGACGGCCTGAAGGCGATGCTCGACGCCGCCGGCCAGCCGTACCGGATCAACCCGCGCCTGGTGCGCGGCATGGACTACTACAACCTGACCGTGTTCGAGTGGGTCACCGACAAGCTTGGTGCCCAGGGCACCATCTGCGGTGGCGGCCGCTACGACGGCCTCGTCGAACTGATCGGCGGCAAGCCCGCGCCCGGCATCGGCTGGGGCATGGGCATCGAACGTGTGCTCGACCTGCTGCAGCAACTGCAGGTGAATCCGCCGCTGCCGGTGCCCGACGCCTACGCCATCGTGCCCGACGCCACCGCGCTGCCGCTCGTGACCTGCACCATCGAGGCGCTGCGCGAGGCCGGCGTTGCGGTGCAGCTGCATGCCGGCGGCGGCAGCATGAAGTCGCAGTTCAAGAAGGCCGATGCCAGCCAGGCGCGTTTTGCGCTGATCTTCGGCGGCGACGAATTGGCCCAGGGCCAGGTGGCGGTGAAGCCGCTGCGCGACGCCGCTGCCAGCCAGGTGTTGCGGCCGCTGGCCGACCCCGCCGCCTGGGCGGCCCATCTGCTCACCCCATAATCGCCGGTTTCCTTCGGCCTCGATCCCATGGCGACACAACTCGACCTGCAAGAGCAGGAGCAACTCGACGCGCTCAAGGCGTTCTGGAAGCAGTACGGCAACCTCATCACCTGGCTGCTGATCCTGCTGCTGGGCGCCTATGCGGGCTGGAACGGCTGGAACTACTGGAAACGCGACCAGGCGCTGAAGGCCAGCGCCATGTACGACGCGCTCGACCAGGCCGCGCAAGCCGGCGACGCCGACAAGACCGGCCGCGTCTTCGCCGATCTGAAGGAACGCTTCCCGCGCACCGCCTACGCCCAGCAAGGCGGGCTGGCGGCCGCCAAGCTGCAGTTCGACAAGGGCCAGCTCGACGCCGCCAAGGCCAGCCTCACCTGGGTGGCCGACAACGCCAGCGAAGACGAATACCGCAGCATCGCGCGGCTGCGCCTGGCTGCCGTGCTGGCGCAGGCCAAGCAGTACGACGAGGCGCTGAAGCAGCTCGACGGCGCCAAGGCCGCCGGCTTCGAAGCCCTGGTGGCCGACCGCCGTGGCGACGTGTTGATGGCCGCCGGCAAGAAGGACGAGGCCAAGGCCGCCTACCAGGCGGCGTGGAAGGCGATGGACGAGAAAACCGACTACCGCCGTGTCGTCGACGCCAAGCTCACGGCCCTTGGCGCCGCGCCCGAAGCGGCGGCGTCGACAGCGATCAAGGCCTCGGGGGCCACGCCGTGATGCGCAGGCTGCTGTTGACGGCGCTGGTCGTGGGCGCCGCTCTCGCGGGTTGCGGGTCCGACAAGCCCAAGCCGACGCCGTTGCAGACGCTGACGCCGACGATCGCCGGCAAGCAGGTCTGGAGCGCCAGCGTCAACAGCGTGCGTTTCCCGCTCGTGGTGGCGGTGCGCAACGGCAACTTCTTCGTCGCCGGCACCGACGGCACCGTGCTCGCGCTCGAAGCCGAGACCGGCCGCGAAGTCTGGCGCGGCGACGCCGGCACGCCGCTGGCCGCCGGGGTCGGCAGCGACGGCCGCTTTGCCAGCGTCGTCACGCGCGACAACGAGGTCGTCACCTTCGACGCCGGCAAGCTGCTGTGGCGCCAGCGTGTGCCGTCGCGTGTGGTGACGCCGCCGCTGGTGGCGGGCGAACGGGTCTTCGTGATGAGCGTCGACCGCGCCGTGCATGCCTTCGACGCACTCGACGGCCGCCGCCTGTGGACGCTGCAGCGCCCGGGCGACGCGCTCACCTTGTCGCAGGCCGGCGTCATCGCCGCCTACAAGAACAACCTGCTCGTCGGCCAGGGTTCGCGTCTGGCCGCGCTGGACCCGCTGAAGGGCACGCTGCTGTGGGAAGCACCGATGGCGTCGCCGCGCGGCACCAACGAAGTCGAGCGCCTGGCCGACCTGCTGGGGCCGGCGCTGCGCCTGGGTGACAAGGTCTGCGCACGTGCCTTCCAGTCGGCCGTGGCCTGTGTCGATGCTTCGCGCGGCGCCGCGCTCTGGACCCGCAATGCCGGCGGCACCGACGCCATCGGCGGCAACGAAGAGGTGCTGTTCGGCGCCGACGCCAGCGACCGCATCACCGCCTGGAAAACCGCCAGCGGCGACGTCGCCTGGAGCAACGAGAAGCTGCTCTACCGCGGCCTGAGCGGCATGGTCGCTGCCGGCCCGACGGTGGTCTTCGGCGACAGCGAAGGCTACGTGCACTTCCTGTCCACCACCAGCGGCGAACAGCAGCTGCGCCTGCCGACCGACGGTTCCGCCGTGGTGGCGACGCCCGCACTGTCGGGCACCACCGTGCTGGTCGCTACCCGCAAGGGCGGCCTCTACGCTTTCCGCCCGAACTGAGCACAGCATGAAGCCGGTCATCGCCCTTGTCGGCCGGCCCAACGTCGGCAAGTCGACGTTGTTCAACCGCATCACGAAGAGCCGCGACGCCATCGTCGCCGACTTCGCCGGCCTCACACGCGACCGCCACTACGGCGACGCCAAGCTGGGCAACCGCGAGTTCATCGTCGTCGACACCGGCGGCTTCGAACCCGAGAAGCCCACCGGCGTCGTCGCGCAGATGGCCAAGCAGACCAAACAGGCGGTGGCCGAGGCCGATGCGGTGATCTTCGTCGTCGACGTGCGCGGCGGCCTCTCGGCGCAGGACCACGACATCGCGCGGTATCTGCGCACGCAGCGCAAGAAAGTGTTCCTGGCGGCGAACAAGGCCGAGGGCATGGTCGAGTCGCCGCTGCTCGGCGAGTTCCACGAACTCGGCATCGGCGACCCGCACCCGGTTTCGTCGGCGCACGGGCAGGGCATCCGCAGCCTGCTCGAAGCCGTGCTCGAAGGCTTCCCGGAAGACGAGGAAACAGACGCCGAAGACGACGCCGACAAACCCATCCGGCTGGCGGTGGCCGGCCGGCCCAACGTCGGCAAGTCGACGCTGATCAACGCCTGGCTCGGCGAAGAGCGCCTGGTTGCGTTCGACCAGCCCGGCACCACGCGCGACGCGATCCACGTGCCGTTCGAACGCGACGGCCGCCAGTTCGAGCTGATCGACACCGCCGGCCTGCGCCGCAAGGGCAAGGTCTTCGAAGCGATCGAGAAGTTCTCGGTGGTGAAGACGCTGCAGGCGATTGCCGACGCCAATGTCGTGCTGCTGCTGATCGACGCGACCCAGGGGGTCAGCGACCAGGACGCGCACATCGCCGGCTACGTGCTGGAGTCAGGCCGCGCTGTGGTGATCGCCGTCAACAAGTGGGACGCCACCGACGACTACCAGCGCCAGACCCTGCAGCGCTCCATCGAAACGCGGCTGGGTTTCCTGAAGTTCGCGCCGGTGCTGCAGATCTCGGCGATCAAGCGCACCGGGTTGACGGCGGTGTGGAAGGCGATCCTCGCCGCGCATGCCTCGGCCACCGTGAAGATGCCGACGCCGGTGCTGACGCGGCTGCTGATCGAGGCCGTCGAACACCAGGCGCCGCGGCGCGACGGCAGCTTCAGGCCGAAGATGCGGTATGCCCACCAGGGCGGCATGAATCCGCCGCTGGTGGTGATCCACGGCAACTCGCTGGAACACATCCCCGACACCTACAAACGTTTCCTCGAAGGGCGCTTCCGCGAGCACTTCAAGCTCACCGGCACGCCGATGCGCATCGAGTTCCGTTCGGGCAAGAATCCGTTCGACGAACGCGCCCCCTAAACACACCGTCCCGGGCTACGGCCTTTCCAGCGCTCAGGGTTGTCCCTGTGTGATAACGTGAGCGCCTTCCCTAACACGGAGCATATCGTGAGCAACAAAGGTCAACTCTTGCAGGATCCCTTCCTCAATCTTCTGCGCAAAGAACATGTGCCGGTTTCGATCTATCTCGTCAACGGCATCAAGTTGCAGGGCCACATCGAATCGTTCGACCAGTACGTCGTTCTGTTGCGCAACACCGTGACGCAGATGGTCTACAAGCACGCGATTTCCACCGTCGTGCCCAGCCGTGCCGTCAACTTCCACGCCAACGAGACGCCCGAGCAGGCCTGATACGTCCCGCCCGCCGACACCCCCGACCTTGAGTTCAGCAGCTTCTCCGGCCGCGGCGCAGCCTGGCGGCGCGACGCGCGCCGTGCTCGTTGGCGTCGACCTGGGCGGCAGCATGGCCTTCGACCCGACGCTCGACGAACTGGCCTTGCTGGCCGAGTCGGCCGGCGACGTGGCGGTGGCCCGCATCATCGCGCGCCGCAAGGCGCCCGATGCGGCGCTGTTCGTCGGCTCGGGCAAGGCGGACGAGATCAAGGCCATGGTTGCCGCCACCGGCGCCCACGGCGTGATCTTCGACCAGAGCCTGAGCCCGGCGCAGCAGCGCAACCTGGAACAGCACCTGGGCTGCCCGGTGGCCGACCGCACCTCACTCATTCTGGACATCTTCGCCCAGCGTGCGCAAAGCCACGAAGGCAAGCTGCAGGTGGAACTGGCGCGGCTGCAGTACATGGCCACGCGCCTGGTGCGGCGCTGGTCGCACCTGGAACGCCAGGCCGGCGGCATCGGCATGCGTGGCGGCCCGGGTGAAGCGCAGATCGAACTCGACCGGCGCATGATCGGCGACCGCATCAAGACGGTCAAAGACCGGCTGGAAAAGGTCAAGCGCCAGCGTGGCACGCAGCGCAAGGCGCGTGAACGGCGCGGTACCTTCCGCGTTGCGCTGGTGGGCTACACCAACGCCGGCAAGAGCACGCTCTTCAACGCGCTGGTGAAGGCGCGCAGCTACGCCGCCGACCAGCTGTTTGCGACGCTCGATACAACGACTCGGCAGCTGTGGCTGGCCGAAGCGGGCGGTTCGGTCTCGCTGTCCGACACCGTCGGTTTCATTCGCGATCTGCCGCACAAGCTGGTCGAAGCCTTCGAAGCCACGCTGCAGGAATCGGCCGACGCCGACCTGCTGCTGCATGTCGTCGACGCGGCGTCGCCTGCGCTGCCGGAACAGATGGCCGAGGTCGAGCGTGTGCTCGAAGAGATCGGCGCGGCGAACGTGCCGCAGGTGCTGGTCTACAACAAGTGCGACCTGCTCGAAGAATCGCGCCAGCCGCGCGAGGACCACGACGAAGTCGAGGTGCACCCCGGTGTGCGCCGCCCCCGTGTTTTTGTCAGCGCGCGCGACGGGCAGGGGTTGGACGCCCTGCGCCAGGTCATCGCCGCAGCTGTCCGTGCCCGCCTGAACGTCGAACCGGTCGAACCGGCCACCATCGCATGAGCAACATTCAACCTCCCGGCCGCCTGTCGCGCTGGCGCACCGCCTTGTCGGGGCTGATCTTCAACAACCGCAACGACGGCCCGCCCGATCTCGACGAACTCTGGCGCGACTTCAACCGCAAGCTCAGCGGCCTCTTCGGCGGCAAGGGTGGCGGCGGTGGCGGCAACCGCAATGACAACGACGGCGGTGGCGGCCCTTCGTTCCAGCCCGACATGAAAAGCGCCGGTATCGGCGCCGGGCTGATCGCCGGTGTCGTGGCCCTGGTCTGGCTGGGCAGCGGCTTCTTCATCGTGCAGGAAGGCCAGCAGGCGGTGGTCACCACCTTCGGCAAGTACAGCAGCACAGCAGACGCCGGTTTCCAGTGGCGTTTTCCGTACCCGATCCAGGCCCACGAGTCGGTTTCGGTGACGCAGCTGCGTTCGGTCGAGGTCGGCCGCAACACGGTGGTGCAGGCCACCGGGCTGCGCGACTCGTCGATGCTGACGCAGGACGAGAACATCGTCGACATCCGCTTCACCGTGCAGTACCGGCTGAGCGACGCGCGTTCGTACCTGTTCGAGAACCGCAGCCCCGACGAAGCCGTGGTGCAGGCGGCCGAATCGGCGGTGCGCGAGATCGTCGGCCGCAGCAAGGTGGACTCGGTGCTCTACGAACAGCGCGACGCGCTGGCCGCCGACCTGGTGAAGTCGATCCAGGCGCAGATGGAACGGCTGAAGGCCGGTGTCATCATCGCCAACGTCAACGTGCAGAACGTGCAGGTGCCCGACTCGGTGCAAGCCGCGTTCAACGATGCGGTGAAGGCCGGCGCCGACCGTGACCGCTTCAAGAACGAAGGCCAGGCCTACGCCAGCGACGTCATTCCGAAGGCTCGCGGCACCGCGTCGCGCCTGCTCGAAGAAGCCGAAGGTTACCGCTCGCGTGTGGTGGCGCAGGCCGATGGTGATGCGCAGCGTTTCCGCTCGGTGCTGACCGAGTACCAGAAGGCCCCGGCCGTCACGCGCGACCGCCTCTACATCGAGACGATGCAGCAGGTCTACAGCAACGTCACCAAGGTGATGGTCGACACGAAGAGCGGTTCGAACCTGCTCTACCTGCCGCTGGACCGCCTGCTGCAGCAGGCTGGCGCCACGGTGGTGCCGGGTGCGCCAGTGGCGGTGCCGACACCGTCGCCGTCCGAAGCGGTGGGCCAGAGCTCGGCCGCCGACATCCGTTCCCGCGACGGCGCGCGCACACGCGACCGCGAAGGCCGTTAACCCCGGGCGCACAAGAACATGAACCGCATTGCCCTCATCGTCGCCGGCGCGCTTGTCGTGCTGATGCTCGCCGCCTCGACGCTCTTCGTCGTCGACCAGCGCCAGGTGGCCGTGATCTACGCCCTCGGCGAGATCAAGGAAGTCGTCACCGCGCCCGGCCTGAAGTTCAAGCTGCCGCCGCCGTTCCAGAACGTCGTCTTCCTCGACAAACGCGTGCAGACGCTGGACAGCCCGGAAACGCGGCCAATCTTCACCGCCGAAAAGAAGAGCCTGGTGATCGACTGGCTCGTGAAGTGGCGCATCACCGAGCCGCGCCAGTTCATCCGCAACAACGGTACCGACATCCGCAACCTCGAAGGCCGGTTGAGCCCGATCGTGCAGGCCGCGTTCAACGAAGAGATCACCAAGCGCGACGTGCGCGGTGTGCTCTCGGGCGAACGCGAGAAGATCATGACCGACGTGCGCAGCCGCCTCGCCGACGAAGCCAAGTCCTTCGGCATCGAGATCATCGACGTGCGCATCAAACGCGCCGATTTCGTTGCCGACATCACCGACTCGGTCTACCGGCGTATGGAGTCCGAACGCAAGCAGGTCGCCAACGAACTGCGCTCGCAAGGCGCTGCCGAAGGCGAGAAGGTGCGTGCCGATGCCGACCGCCAGCGCGAAGTCATCATCGCCGAAGCCTACCGTGATGCGCAGAAGGTCAAGGGCGATGGCGACGCCAAGTCGAGCGCGCTCTATGCCGACGCCTTCGGCCGCGACCCGCAGTTCGCCAAGTTCTACCGCAGCCTCGAAGCCTACCGGTCAACCTTCCGCTCGAAGAGCGACCTGATGGTGCTGGACCCGGGCAGCGACTTCTTCGGCGCGATGCGCGGTGGTTCCGGCGCTGCGCCCGCACCTGCGGCCCCACGCAAGTAAGCCGCCGCCGGGCGCTGCGCGATGACCGACCTGCTGCTCGGCGCGTTGGCGCTGATGCTGGTGTTCGAAGGCCTGCTGCCGTTCCTGAGCCCTGGCGCCTGGCGCCGGGTGTTCGAGCAGGCCACCAAGCTCAGCGACGGCCAGATCCGCTTCGTCGGCCTGACCTGCATGGTCGTCGGCCTGCTGTTGCTGCTGGTCTGGCGCTGATGCCGCGCTCGACGCCACGTTTCTAGGGGCCGGGAACTCCCGAAAGCAGCGCACGCTGGCACGCCGCTAGCATGGGTTCCCCACGGCGGCAGCAGCCGTCGCCCCCATTGGAGCAACCCATGCAGATGACATTTTCCAGACTCGCTGCGGCGTTCGCGAGCGTGGCCTTGTTGGCGACCGCCACATTCGCCCGCGCCGAAGACGAGCGCGACCCCGCCCGCGTGCAGGCCGAGATCAAGGCCCAGATCGGCGAGACCGATGCCGACACCGGCCCGGCGTTTTCGTTCGCCGGCCGCCAGTGGGCCAACCAGAAGGCCTTCATCGACAGCGGCGCCCGTTGTTCGACGCGCCATGTCACCGAATTCGAACAGCAGTTGATGGAGCTGACCCACGTTTCGTGGAAGTCGTCGCGTGCCGCCGAAGGCCGTGCGGCGCTGGAGCGGCCGGCCGGCTCGGTGGCGGTGCCGGTCTGGTTCCACGTCATCAACAAGGGTTCGGGCCTGTCCAACGGCGACATTCCGGAAAGCCAGATCACGGCGCAGATGACGGTGCTCAACGAGGCCTATGCGGCCAACGGCTCGCCGTTCTTCTTCACGCTGGCGGGCGTCACGCGCACGACCAACGCCACCTGGTACACGATGCAGCCCGGCACCACCGCAGAGCGGCAAGCCAAGACCGCGCTGCGCCACGGCGGTGCAGGCACCTTGAACCTGTACTCGGCCAACCCCGGCGGCGGCCTGCTCGGCTGGGCCACCTTCCCCAGCAGCTACGCCAGCAGCCCGAGCCAGGACGGCGTCGTCGTGCTGTTCAGTTCGGTGCCCGGCGGCAGCGCTGCGCCGTACAACCTGGGCGACACGGCAACCCATGAAGTCGGCCACTGGCTGGGCCTGTACCACACGTTCCAGAGCGGCTGCTCGAAGGTCAACGACCAGGTCAGCGACACGCCGGCCGAACGTTCCGCCGCCTTCGGTTGCCCGGTCGGCCGCAACACCTGCACGGCCAGCCGCTACCCCGGCAACGACCCGATCACCAACTTCATGGACTACACCGACGACAGCTGCATGAACACCTTCAGCGGTGGCCAGACAGCGCGCATGGACACGCTGCATCAGCAGTACCGCCCGGCGCCGTAATCGTCGCGCAGCGGCGTGCGGGGCGCAGTCCCGGCCGACCGGCGTGCGGTGCATGCCGGTGCGCCCCGTACAATGCCGTTTTTACGCTGCCGGTGACATTTGAATGCTCTCTGCTTGGCTGCTGCCCGAGCACATCGCCGACGTGCTGCCCGCGCAGGCGCGTCGCATCGAAGGCCTGCGGCGCTCGCTGCTCGACCGGGCCCGCGGCTACGGCTTCGAACTGGTGATGCCGCCGCTGCTGGAGCATCTGGAGTCACTGCTCTCGGGCACCGGCCGTGAACTCGACCTGAAGACCTTCAAGCTCGTCGACCAGCTCAGCGGCCGCACGCTCGGCGTGCGCGCCGACACCACGCCGCAGGCGGCCCGCATCGACGCCCACCTGCTCAACCGCGAAGGCGTGACGCGCCTGTGTTACTGCGGGCCGGTGCTGCACACCCGCCCCGCGGGGCTGAACGCCACCCGCGAACCGCTGCAGTTCGGCGCCGAGATCTTCGGCCACGCCGGTCTTGAGGCCGACCTCGAGGTGATGGAGCTGGCGCTCGACTGTCTGCAAGCCGCCGACTTCAGCGGCCTCGTCATCGACCTCGCCGACGCCCGTGTGCTGCGCGGCGTGCTGGCCGGTGTGCCCTTCGATGCGCTGCAGCTGCAGGACCTGGTGGCGGCGCTGTCGGACAAGGACGCCTCCGCCGTCGCAGCGCTGTCGGCCGGCCTGCCGGTCGAGACACAACAATCGCTGCGTGCCTTGTCGCGCCTGTACGGCGGCGCCGAGGTGCTGGCCGCGGCGCGCGAGCAACTGCCGGCGCGGCCGCTGGTACGCACGGCACTGGAGCAGCTGGAGTGGCTGGCCAGCCACCTGCGCACCGCCTACCCGGGGCTGCAGATCGGCTTCGATCTGTCGGACATGAGCGGCTACGCCTACTACAGCGGCGCCCGCTTCGCCGTCTACAGCGCCGGTTGCAGCGATGCACTGGCGCGCGGCGGGCGCTACGACGAGGTTGGCGCCGTGTTCGGCCGCAACCGGCCGGCGGTGGGCTTCAGCCTCGACCTGAAGGCGATCTCCGAACTCGGCCAACCCGTAGCGGCCGGACGCGCCATCCGCGCGCCCTGGGGCGAAGACGTGGCCTTGCGCGCGGCGGTGCGCCGCCTGCGCGAAGCCGGCGAAACCGTCGTTGCCACGCTGCCCGGCCACGAGGTCGAGGCGCAGGCCTTCGAATGCGACCGCGAGCTGGTGCTCGCCGGCGGCCAGTGGCTGCTGCGCACCGTTTCCTGAATCACGAGGACGCATCCAACATGCAAGCAGGTTTCCGGCCCACACCGGGTCGCAACGTCGTCGTCATCGGCACCCAGTGGGGTGACGAAGGCAAGGGCAAGATCGTCGACTGGATGACCGACAACGCCCAGGGCGTGGTGCGTTTCCAGGGCGGCCACAACGCCGGCCACACGCTGGTGATCGCCGGCCGCAAGACGGCGCTGCAACTCATCCCTTCGGGCATCATGCGCGAAGGGGTCTCGTGTTACATCGGCAACGGGGTTGTCGTCGATCCGGCGCACCTGTTGCTGGAGATCGGCCGCTTGGAGGCGCTGGGCCTCGACGTGCGCTCGCGCCTGTTCGTCAGCGAGTCGTGCCCGCTGATCCTGCCGTTCCACGTCGCGATCGACACGGCCCGCGAGGCCAAGCGCGAGAGCAGCGGCAGCGGCAAGATCGGCACCACCGGCAAGGGCATCGGCCCGGCCTACGAAGACAAGGTCGCGCGCCGCGCTCTGCGTGTGCAAGACCTGAAACACCCGCAGCGTTTCGAAGCCCGGCTGCGCGAGCTGCTGGAGCTGCATAACGCTGAATTGGTGAACATCCTCGGCAGCCAGGCGCTGGCGCTGCAGCCCATCCTCGACGGTGCGATGGCCGCGGCGGAACACATCCGGCCGTTGATGGCCGATGTCGGCTACCGGCTCTTCAACGCACACGCGGCAGGCGCCAACCTGCTGTTCGAAGGCGCGCAGGGCACGCTGCTCGACATCGACCACGGCACCTATCCGTATGTCACGTCGAGCAACTGCGTCGCCGGCAACGCAGCCGCCGGCTCGGGCCTGGGCCCGGGGCTGTTGCACTACGTGCTGGGCATCACCAAGGCCTACACCACACGGGTCGGCGCCGGGCCGTTTCCGACCGAACTCGACATGGACACGCCGGGCACTGTGGGCCACCACTTGTCGACCGTCGGGCAGGAGCGTGGCACGGTCACCGGCCGCGCGCGCCGCTGCGGCTGGCTCGATGCCGCGGCGCTGAAGCGCAGCATCATCATCAACGGCGTCTCGGGCCTGTGCATCACCAAGCTCGACGTGCTCGACGGCCTGCCCGAGATCAATGTCTGCACCGGCTACAAACTCGGCGACCGCACGCTCGACGTGCTGCCGCTGGACGCCGACGAAATCGTCGACTGCGTGCCGGTCTACGAGACCTTGCCGGGCTGGAGCGAGACCACGGCGGGCCTGACGAACTGGGAGCAGCTGCCGCTGAATGCGCGCCGTTATCTCGAACGCATCCAGGCGCTGATCGGTGCGCCCATCGACATGGTGTCCACCGGCCCCGACCGTGTGCACACGATCCTGCTCCGCCACCCTTTCCGTGCCTGATTCAGCAAAGGACACCGCATGCTCACCGACGACGGCAAGCACCTCTACGTTTCCTGGGACGAGTACCACCTGCTCACCGAGCGCCTGGCGCTGAAGGTGCATGCCTCGGGCTGGGAGTTCGACCAGATCCTGTGCCTGGCGCGTGGCGGCATGCGGCCGGGCGACGTGCTGTCGCGGGTGTTCGACAAGCCGCTGGCCATCATGTCGACCAGTTCGTACCGGGCCGAGGCCGGCACCATCCAGGGCCGCCTGGACATGGCCAAGTACATCACCATGCCCAAGGGCGAACTGGCCGGCCGTGTGCTGCTGGTCGACGACCTCGCCGACACCGGCATCACGCTGCGCGCGGTGGTCGACAGGCTGCGCGGTATGCCGTCGATCAGCGAGCTGCGTGCGGCCGTGATCTGGGTCAAGGGCGTGTCGAGCTACACCCCCGACTACTACTGCGACGTGCTGCCCACGAGCCCGTGGATCCACCAGCCGTTCGAGGAGTACGACAACCTCCGCCCCGAAGGCCTGGCGAAGAAGTTTTCGGTCTGACAATGCAAAAGGCCAACTCGAAGAGTTGGCCTTTTTTCTATCATCTTGGTGCCCAGAAGAGGACTCGAACCTCCACGCCGTTAAGCGCTAGTACCTGAAACTAGTGCGTCTACCAATTCCGCCATCTGGGCTTTCAGGAACTAAGGATCATATCATCAAAGAAAAAGACAACGCAAGTCCCCCCGCGAACACCGGTGCTGCCCTGCTGGGCGAAGTCGATGGGCGCGTCGAGGGCCACCGCGACGGCCATGGTTTCGTCGTGCGTGACGACGGTGACGCCACCGTCTATCTGGCACCGCAGGAAATGCGCTCGGTGCTGCACCGCGACCGGGTGCGTGTGCGCATCGTGCGCTACGACCGCAAGGGCCGGCCCGAAGGCCGTGTGCTCGACATCATCGAACGCAAGAAGGCGCCGATCATCGGCCGCCTGCTGCATGAAAGCGGGCAGTGGATCGTCGCCCCTGAAGACCGGCGCTACGGCCAGGACATCCTGATCCCGAAAAACGCCACGGCCAGTGCCACGGTGGGGCAGGTGGTGTCGGTCGAACTGACCGAGCCGCCGTCGCTGCATTCGCAGCCGGTGGGCCGTGTCGTCGAGGTGCTGGGGGAGATCGACGACCCCGGCATGGAGATCGAGATCGCGGTGCGCAAGTACGAGGTGCCGCACCGCTTCAGCCCCGAAACACTCGCGCAGGCGGCGGCATTGCCCGAGCGCATCCGCCCGGCCGACCGCAAACACCGCATCGACCTCAGCGACGTGCCGCTCGTCACCATCGACGGCGAAGACGCACGCGACTTCGACGACGCGGTCTACTGCGAACCGTTCAAACGTGGCCGCGGCAAGACGCTGTTCGAAGGCTGGCGGCTCATCGTCGCCATCGCCGACGTCAGCCACTACGTGAAGCCCGGCGAGCCGATCGACGAAGACGGCTACGAACGTGCGACCTCGGTCTACTTTCCGCGCCGCGTCATTCCGATGCTGCCCGAGAAGCTCTCGAACGGCCTGTGTTCGCTGAACCCCGAGGTCGAGCGCCTGGCGATGGTCTGCGACATGCTGGTCGGCGGCGACGGTAGCGTCGACGCCTACCAGTTCTATCCGGCGGTGATCAATTCGCATGCACGGCTGACCTACACCGAAGTGGCGGCCGTGCTCGCCAACACCCGCGGCCCCGAGGCGCAGAAACGTGCCGACCTGGTGCCGCACCTGGTGCACCTGCACGAGGTCTACCGCGCCTTGCTGAAACAGCGCGCCAAACGTGGCGCGGTCGACTTCGACACGGTGGAGACGCAGATCGTCTGCGACGACAACGGCCGCATCGAGAAGATCGTGCCACGCACGCGCAACGAAGCGCACCGGCTGATCGAAGAAGCGATGCTCGCGGCCAATGTCTGCGCCGCCGCCTTCATCGCGCAAGGCGAACACCCGTCGCTGTACCGCGTGCACGAAGGCCCCACGCCCGAGAAGCGGCTGGCGCTGCAGAGTTACCTGAAGGCGCTGGGCCTGGGCCTGCACCTGAGCGACGAACCCAAGCCGGCCGAGATGCAGGCCATCTCGCAGGCGGTGCAAGGCCGTGTCGACGCGCAGCAGATCCACACGATGCTGCTGCGCTCGATGCAGCAGGCCGTCTACACGGCAGCCAACGCCGGCCACTTCGGCCTGGCCTACGACGCCTACACGCACTTCACGAGCCCGATCCGGCGCTATCCGGACTTGCTGGTGCACCGCGTCATCAAGGCACTCATCGCCGGCCGGCGTTACCACCTGGCGCTGAGCGAACGCACGCGGGTGCCCGAGGTGCGGCGCGGCGGCAAGGTGCCGCAGCGCCACGCCAAACCGGTGACGCAGGAAGTGGCGGCCTGGGAATCGGCAGGCGCGCATTGCAGCGCCAACGAACGCCGCGCCGACGAAGCCTCGCGCGACGTCGAAGCCTGGCTCAAGTGCCGCTACATGCGTGAACACCTCGGCGAGGAGTTCTCGGGCACGGTCAGCGCCGCCACGAGCTTCGGCCTCTTCGTCACGCTCGATGCGTTGTACGTCGAGGGCCTGGTCCACATCACCGAACTCGGTGGCGAGTACTACCGCTTCGACGAGGTGCGTCAGGAACTGCGCGGCGAACGCAGCGGCATCCGCTACGGCATCGGTGTGCGGGTGCGGGTACAGGTCAGCCGCGTCGACCTCGATGGCCGCAAGATCGACTTCCGCATGGTGCGTGAAGGCGAGAGCGACAAACTGCTGTCGCGCGGGCGTGGCGACAAGCCCGACAGGCCCGAACGTGGGGAACGTCCGGCCACCGCGGTCGAAGAGCTGGCTGCCGTGCGCGAAACCGATCGCACGGTGAAGGCCGTCGCGCGTGAACGCAAGGCCGAGGCGGCCAAGCGCAGCCGCAAACCCGGGCCGCGCAAGACGGCACCGCGCACGCGGCGTTAGGCGCTGCGCATCGCGTCGATCAGATCGGCTGCCCGCAGCGGCCGGAGCTGGCCCGCGGCGGCCGCGGCGTCGGCCGCACGGCCGTGCCGCCACACCGCGGCCTGCGCGGCGGCAGCGCCTTCGGTCCGCTGCGCCCACAAGCCCGCCAGCCAGCCGGCGAGCACGTCGCCGGTGCCGGCGGTGGCGAGCAGGGCGTTGCCGGTCGGGTTGATGAGCGGCAGCGCGCCGGGCGCGGTGACCACCGTGCCCGAACCTTTGAGCACGACGGTGGCGCCGTAACGTTCGACCAGCCGCAGGGCCGCACCCAGACGATCGGCCTGCACCTCGGCGGCGCTGCAGCCCAGCAGCCGTGCGGCTTCCAATGGGTGCGGCGTCAGCACCGTCGGTCGATTGCGGCCGGCGCGTGCAGCCAGCAAGTGCTGCAAGGCCGTGTCGCCGGCGATGGCGTTCAGCGCGTCGGCGTCCAGCACCAGCCGCCCGGCGTGGGCCAGCAGCGGCGGCAGCGCCTCGGCCACCGCCGCGCCGCCGCCACAGCCGCAGACGACAGTGCTGGCGGCCAGCGTCGCGGGCGTCGACAGCCACCAGTGCGGGCGCGCCATCAGCTCGGGCCGTGCCGGATCCAGCAGCGGCGCCTGGGCATCGAGCAGGCTGCAGTAGACCCGCCCGGCGCCGGCCGCCAGCGCGGCGCGCGCCGCCAGCCAGGCAGCACCCGTCATGCCGGCGGCCCCGCCCACCACGGCCACGTCGCCGAAGCTGCCTTTGTGCAGCGCGTGGGCCCGCTGCGTCGTGGTGGATGGGCCTGCCAGCTGCGCCGTCGCGCCATCCGCAGCAACGCCCAGCGTGTCGAGCCACACCGCACCGGCGTGGTCGCGGCCCTGGTGCGTGAACAGGCCAGGCTTCAGTGTCAGCAGCGACAGCGTCGCCGTTGCACGCACGGCCAGGCCGCCGAGCGCTGTGCCGGTGTCGGCGTGCAGGCCCGAGGGCAGGTCGACCGCCAGCACGGGTGCGGTGCCGGCGTTCAGGCGCTGAATGGCCGCCGCGAAGGCGCCCTCAGGCGCGCGCGCGGTGCCCAGGCCGAGCAGCGCGTCGATCGCCAAGTCGTGCTCGGCGCCATCCCAGTCCGTGCTGATGGGAACGCCGGCGTCGACGGCCCACCGGTGCGCGTCTGCAGCATCCGCCGGCAGACGCGCCGGGTCGCCAAACAGCACCACCTGCACCTGCCGTCCGGCCTGCTGCAGGTGGCGTGCAGCCACCAGGCCGTCGCCGCCGTTGTTGCCGGGACCGGCCAGCACGCGCACATGGCGTGCATGCGGCGCCAGTGCCAACGCGAGCTGCGCCACGGCGAAGCCGGCACGCTGCATCAGTCCGTGCGGCGTGGTGCTGGCCAGGGCTGCAGCTTCGACCGCACGCGAGGCAGCCGTGCCGTGCAACAGCCAGGGGCCGCCGTCGGGCGCGATGAACACGGGGTGCATGCGCCGATTGTGGCCTCAGCGAAACCGTTCGATGCCCAACCCGGTCAGGTCCAGCGGCGCCGAACGGCGCGCAATCTGCTCGGTCAGCACGCGCGCCGAGCCGCACGACAAGGCCCAGCCGCTGGAGCCATGGCCCAGGTTCAGCCAGACCCCCGGGGCGCCGCTGGCGCCCAGCACCGGCGGGCCGTCGGGCAGCATCGGCCGTGCGCCTTTCCACTGCTGCGCCTGCGGCTTCAGCACGGCGCCGGGGAACCAGTCGTCGAGCACCTGGTACAGCGTGCGCAGCGTCGCGGGGTTCATCCGGTCCAGCGAGCCGCCGAGTTCGGCGCTGCCGGCCACACGCACACGCTGGCCCAGGCGCGAGATCGCAACCTTGTAGCGTTCGTCCATCAAGGCGCCGCGCGGCGCCTGGTCGGGCAGGCCGTCGAGATGGCGCAGCGGCGCCGTCACCGAATAGCCGTGCACGGCGGCCAGCGGCAGCTTCAGGCCCAGCGGGCGCAGCAGAGCGCCTGAATCGACGCCGGTGCACAACACGATGGCATCGAAGACCTGTTCGCCGGCGGCCGTGACGACCGCCGGCTTCGCGCCGGCGACCACCCGCAGCACGGTGGTGTCGAAGCGGAAATCGGCACCACGCCGCTGCGCTTCGCCCTTCAGCAGGTGGGCGAACTGGCGGCAGTTGCCGACACCGTCGTTCGGCAGATGGATCGCCGCACGCAGCGCGGTGCCGGCATGCAGGCCAGGCTCGACCTGGCGTGCACGTTCGGCGTCCAGCAGCTCGAAGCCCACACCCAGCTCGGCCAGCAGCTTGAGGCCGCCACGCGCCTGCACCAGTTCGCGTTCGCCGCGCAGCAGCACCATGTAACCGCTGCGCTGTTCGTAGTCGAGCCGCAAGGTGCGTGTCAGCGCCTGCAGGTGGTCGAAGCTGAAACGCGCCAGCCGCAGCATCGCTGCGCGGTTGACGGCATACACCCCGGGCCGGCAGGCACGCCACCAGCGCCAGATCCACGGCAGCTGGCCGAAGACGCCCAGGCCTTGCAACCGCACCGGCGCGTGGCGGCTGAACAGATGGCGCATCACTTTCCACGGCATGCCGGGGCCGGCCCAGGGCGTGACGTAACCCGGCGCGACGACGCCGGCGTTGGCAAAGCTGGTTTCCGAAGCGACGCTGGCACAGCGGTCGAAGACGGTGACCTCGTGGCCGTCCGCCGTGAGTTCGTAGGCCGTGGTGACGCCGACGATGCCGGCGCCGATGACTGCGATGCGCAAGGTGTCAGGCTCCCCGCGTGGCCAGCAGGTGCTCGATGGCGAGCGACACCCCGAGCACCGTGTCGTCGCTCAACGCCGGGCCCCAGACCATCAGGCCCACCGGAAGCTCGCCCTGTTGATGGCAGGGCAGCGAGAGCGCGCAACCGTCGAGGAAGTTCACCACCGAGCAGTTGCGCAGCAGGCGGCCGTTGACGGCGAAGAAGGCCTCGTCGTCGCCGAGCAGCGGTGCGATCGCAGGCGCGACCAGCGGCACCGTCGGCGACAGCGCGGCGTCGAAGCCCTGCAGTGCCGCCTGCACCCGGGCGATCCATGCCTGGCGGGCGGCGAGCAGGTCGATGTAGTCGGCGGCGCGCATGGTTTCGCCGCGGCGGATGCGCAGCGCCACACGCGGGTCGTACTGGTGTGCGCGCGTGGCCAGGCGCTCGCGGTGCCAGGCCCAGGCCTCGGCCGCGGGAAAGCCGCCGAGCGCGTTGATCGTCGCCAGCTCGCCCAGTTCGGGCAGCGTGATCTCGGCCACCTGCGCGCCGGCGTCGCGCAAGGTGGCGAGCGTGCGCTCGAACGCGGTGGCCACGGCGGGCTCCAGCGCGTCGAGCATCACGGTGCGTGGCACGGCCAGGCGCAGCGCCTGCAGCGGCCGGCCCGGCAGGTGCACCTGGCGCGCGGCCAGCACCTCGTGCAGCAGCACCGCGTCGCGCACCGAGTGGGTGATGGCGCAGGCGGTGTCCAGCGTGCTCGACAGCGGCACGCTGCCGGCCAGCGGCGTCAACGCCTGCGTGTTCTTGAAGCCGACCAGCCCTTGCAGCGCCGCGGGGATGCGGATCGAGCCGCCGGTGTCCGAGCCCAATGCCGCCCAGGCCGCGCCGCACGCCACCGACACGGCACCGCCCGAAGTGGAACCGCCGGGCACACGCGGTGTGTTGTCGACGGCCAGCGTGCCGGCGTTGGCCGGTGTGCCGTGGTGCGGATTGATGCCGACACCCGAAAACGCGAACTCCGAGAGGTTGCTGTGGCCGATGAGGGCCGCGCCGGCCTGGCGCAGCCGTGCCACCACGGGGCTGTCGGCGGCGGCTGGCGCTGCATCGGTCATCGCGGCCGAAGCGGCCGTGGTCGGCTGGCCGGCAACGTCGAACAAGTCTTTCACCGACACGGCCAGCCCGGCCAGCGGTGGCAGCGGCGCGCCGGCGGCAAGCAGGGCGTCGACGGCAGCGGCTGTCGCGCGCGCCTGGGCGTCGAAGCGGCGCACGAAGGCGTGTTGCGCCGCCGGGCCGTCGGACGCGGCAAGCGACTCCGTGAGCAGCGACATGGCCGTGTGCGTGCCGCGCAGCAGCTGTTCACGTGCGCCGGTCAGGTCGGGGGCGCCGTGGCGTGTTAAACTCATTGGGTTTGCCTCGTAGCGAGTACCGCCAGGTGCCTGTGATCCGAGGCGAACAAATCGCGAACCCGGCCTCTGAGGTGTCGTGCCATGTTGTTCAAGTCTTCCAACTTGATCACCAACCAACACGGTTGGTCACATTGCAACGATGAAGCGCCGGGATTCTAGACCCAACCTTCGGAGTTATTGAATGACTGTCTCCATGCGTGAAATGCTGGAAGCCGGTGTCCATTTTGGTCACCAAACGCGCTTCTGGAACCCCAAGATGGCCCCGTACATCTACGGCCATCGCAACAAGATCCACATCATCAACCTCGAGAAGACGCAGCCGCTCTTCGAGGACGCGATGAAGTTCATCCGCCAGCTGTCGGCCCGCCGCGGTACCGTGCTGATGATCGGCACCAAGCGCCAGGCGCGTGAAGTCATTGCGCTGGAAGCCCAGCGTTGCGGCATGCCCTTCGTCGACCAGCGCTGGCTCGGCGGCATGATGACCAACTTCAAGACGGTCAAGGGCTCGCTGAAGAAGCTGAAGGACATGCAGGCCGTCAAGGAGTCGGGTACCGACGCCATGATCAAGAAGGAAGCTCTGCTGTTCGACCGCGAGCTGATCAAGCTCGAGAAGGACATCGGCGGCATCCAGGACATGGCCGCGCTGCCGGACGCGATGTTCGTCATCGACGTCGGCTACCACAAGATCGCCGTCGCCGAAGCCAAGAAGCTGGGCATCCCGGTGATCGGCATCGTCGACACCAACCACTCGCCGATCGGCATCGACTACGTCATCCCCGGCAACGACGACTCGGCCAAGGCCGTGGCGCTGTATGCACGTGCCGTCGCCGACGCCGTGCTCGAAGGCAGGGCCAGCGCGACCAACGAAGTCGTGCAGTCAGCCGCCGCCGGTGGCGACGAGTTCGTCGAAGTCCGCGAAGAAGCCTGATAGGGGCCTGACCCGGCCCGATCCCCACGCCGCGCCGTGTGCGGCGCGCGTGGTGTCTTTGAGCATCCGCCGGGGCGTTTTGCGCCCGGCGGTGTCTGCTGTTGAACTGGAGTGACTCAAATGCCCGCAATCACTGCAAGCATGGTGGCCGAGCTGCGCGCGAAGACCGACGCGCCGATGATGGAATGCAAGAAGGCGCTGACCGAAGCCGAAGGCGACGCGGTCCGCGCTGAAGAGATCCTGCGTGTCAAGCTCGGCAGCAAGGCCGGCAAGGCCGCGTCGCGCATCACCGCAGAAGGCGTGATCAGCGCCGTCGTCAATGGCACGACCGGCGCCATGGTCGAAGTCAACTGCGAAACCGACTTCGTCACCAAGAACGATTCGTTCCTGGCATTCGCCAAGGCTTGCGCCGAGCTGCTGGCCGCCAACAACCCGGCCGACGTGGCCGCGCTGTCGGCGCTGCCGCTGTCGCAGGACGGCTTCGGCCCGACCGTGGAAGACGTGCGCAAGGGCTTGATCGGCAAGATCGGCGAGAACATGTCGATCCGCCGCTTCAAGCGCTACGCCGGCGGCGGCAAGCTCGCCAGCTACCTGCATGGCACGCGCATCGGCGTCGTGGTCGAATTCGACGGCGACGATGTCGCCGCGAAGGACGTGGCGATGCACGTCGCCGCGATGAAGCCGAAGGCGCTGGCCACCAGCGACGTGTCGGCCGAGCTGATCGAGGTCGAGCGCCGCGTCGCTGCCGAGAAGGCGGCCGAGGACGCTGCAGCGGCTGTCGCCGCGGGCAAGCCCGCACAGTCGGCCGAGATCGTGGCCCGCCGGGTCGACGGCTCGGTGCAGAAGTTCCTGAAGGAAGTCAGCCTGCTGAACCAGGTCTTCGTCAAGGCCGCCGACGGCAAGCAGACCGTCGAACAGATGCTCAAGGACAAGGCCACCAAGGTGGCCGGTTTCACCCTGTACGTGGTGGGTGAGGGCATCGAGAAGAAGGTCGACGACTTCGCTGCCGAAGTGGCGGCGCAGGTCGCTGCGGCCAAGGCCCAGTAAGCTGGGTCGGAAACAAAGGGGGCAGGTCGCCCCCTTACACTGTCACACTGCTTTTCCACGGGGGTCTTCTCGCATGCCGGCTTACAAGCGCATCCTGCTCAAACTGTCGGGTGAAGCGCTGATGGGCGACGACAGCTACGGCATCAACCGCGCGACCATCGTGCGCATGGTGCGCGAGGTGCGTGAAGTCACCCAGCTCGGCTGCGAAGTGGCCATCGTCATCGGCGGTGGCAACATCTTCCGCGGCGTGGCAGGGGGTTCCGTGGGCATGGACCGCGCCACCGCCGACTACATGGGCATGCTGGCCACCGTGATGAACGCGCTCGCGCTCGGCGACGCCATGCGCCAGGAAGGCATGACCGCACGGGTGATGTCGGCCATCAGCATCGAGCAGGTGGTCGAACCCTATGTGCGACCCAAGGCGCTGCAATACCTGGAAGAAGGCAAGGTGGTGATCTTCGCCGCCGGCACCGGCAATCCGTTTTTCACCACCGACACGGCCGCCGCGCTGCGTGGTGCTGAAATCGGCGCCGAAGTGGTGCTGAAGGCCACCAAGGTCGACGGCGTCTACACCGCCGACCCGCACAAGGATCCGACGGCCACGCGCTACACCAACATCAGTTTCGACGAGGCGATCTCGAAGAACCTGCAGGTGATGGACGCGGCCGCGTTTGCGCTGTGCCGCGACCAGAAGCTGCCGATCCGGGTGTTCAGCATTTTCAAGCCCGGCGCGTTGAAGCGCGTTGTCCTGGGCGAAGACGAAGGCACGCTCGTGCACGTTTGAGGAGGTTCGAAGCTTCCATGACCATCGTTGACATTCACAAGACCGCGGCCGAGAAGATGGCCAAGTCGGTCGAGTCGTTCAAGAACGACCTGCAGAAGATCCGCACCGGCCGCGCCCACCCGGGCATCCTCGACCAGGTGCATGTGGACTACTACGGTTCGATGGTGCCGATCAGCCAGGTGGCCAACGTCAGCCTGCTCGACGCCCGCACCATCAGTGTCCAGCCCTGGGAAAAGGGCATGGGCGCGAAGATCGAGAAGGCGATCCGCGAATCCGACCTCGGCCTCAACCCGTCGTCGCAGGGCGACCTGCTGCGGGTGCCGATGCCGGGCCTGACCGAAGAGCGCCGCAAGGAGCTGACGAAGGTGGTGCGCCATGCCGGCGAAGACGCCAAGATCGCTGTGCGCAGCATCCGCCGCGACGCCAACGAGCACCTGAAGAAGCTGCTCAAAGACAAGCTCGCCACCGAAGACGAAGAGCGCCGCGCCCAAGACGACGTGCAGCGCCTCACCGACGGCACGATCAGCCAGATCGACAAGCTGGTGCAGGGCAAAGAAGCGGAAGTCCTGGCGGTCTGACCCGCTGCCGCCTGCCATGTCGCATCTCCCCACCTCAGAGAACCTGGCGCCTACCGCCGATCAGCCGGCCTACCCCGTGCCCCGCCATGTCGCGGTGGTGATGGACGGCAACGGCCGCTGGGCGCGCCAGCGCTACATGCCGCGTTTTTTCGGTCACAAACAAGGCGTCGATGCGCTGGTGCGTGCCGTCAACGCCTTCGCCGACCGCGGCGTGCAGTTCCTCACCGTGTTTGCGTTTTCGTCCGAGAACTGGAAGCGGCCGTCGGAAGAGGTCTCGGGCCTGATGGGCCTGGTGCTGGTGGCGGTGTCGAAGTACCTCACCAAGATGGCCGGCGACGGTGTGCGCATCCGCATCATCGGCGACCGCTCGGCGGTGTCGGACAAACTGCGCGCGGCCTGGGAACATGCCGAGTCGCTGACCGAACACAACTCGCGCATCACCTTGTCGGTGGCCTTCAACTACGGTGGCCGGTGGGACGTGGTGCAGGCCTGCCGTCAGGCCATTGCCGAAGGCGTGAAGACCGAAGACTTCGACGAGAACTACCTGTCGAAGCACATGGCGCTGAGCTTCGCGCCCGACCCCGACCTGTTCATCCGCACCGGCGGCGAGATGCGCATGAGCAACTTCCTGCTCTGGCAGGCGGCTTACTCCGAACTCTTCTTCACCGAATGCCTGTGGCCCGATTTCGGCGCAGCCGAGATCGATGCCGCCCTGGCGGCCTTTGCGCAGCGCGACCGGCGTTTCGGCGGCATCCGCCCGAACCAGGTCGTTCCCGAGAGCACCTGAGCTCCATGCTGCGACAGCGGATCATCACGGCCCTCGTGCTGGTCTTTGTCCTTCTCGCGTCGTTGATGGCTCCGGGCCCGGTGCCGTTTGCGCTGCTGACGCTGGTGCTGATCGCCGCCGCGGGCTGGGAGTGGGGCCGGCTCAACCAGGCTGGCGAAGCCCTTTCGATCGGCATGGCCGCGTTGCTGGCCGCTTTGTGTGCCGCCACGCTGCTGGCCGGCTGGACCCGCAGTGCCCCTGCCACCGCCTGGTGGCTGGCCACGGCGCTGTGGCTGGCCGGCGGCTTCATCGCGCTGCGCGGCGGGCCGGCGGCCTGGCCGCAGCTGCCGAAGGCGGCACGCTGGGGCATCGGCATCGTCGGCCTGTGGGCGGCGTGGCTGGCGATCAGCCATGCACGTGTGCTCGGCATCAACTTCATGCTCTCGGTGTTCTGCGTCGTCTGGGCGGCCGACATCGCGGCCTACTTCGGTGGCCGCGCCTTCGGCAAGCGCAAACTCGCACCGGGCATCAGCCCGGGCAAGAGCTGGGAAGGTGTCTGGAGCGGCATGGCCGGCGTGCTGTTGCTGGCAGCGTTGTGGATCGGTCTCGATCGCAGCTTTGCCTTCGACAGCCCCAGTGTCTTCTCGAAGCTGATGCAATCCGTCGGTATCGCCGGCATGGTGCTGGCCTTGCTGGTGCTGTGCGCGATGAGCGTCGTCGGCGACCTCGTCGAGTCTCTCGTCAAACGTGCTGCCGGCGCGAAAGACAGCAGCCGGCTGCTGCCCGGCCACGGCGGTGTGCTCGACCGTGTCGATGCGCTGCTGCCGGTGTTTCCTATCGCGCTGGCCTTGATCTGGATCTGATGACCCTGAACACCGTTAGCACCGTGCAACGTCTGGCCATCCTCGGCTCCACCGGTTCAGTGGGCACGAGCACGCTCGATGTCGTGGCGCGCCACCCCGAACGTTTCCAGGTCGTGGCCTTGAGCGCCTACCAGCGCATGGACGAACTCGCGGCCCAGTGCCGCAGCTTCCGCCCGCGTGTGGCCGTGGTGCCCAGCGAAGAGCGCGCTTCGGTGCTGCGTGGGCTGATCGCTGGCCTGCCGACCGAAGTGCAGGTGGGGGCAAGCGCGCTGTGCGAGATCGCAGCAGCGAGCGATGTCGACAGCGTGATGGCAGCGATCGTCGGCGCCGCCGGCCTGCCGCCGTGCATGGCCGCCGCGCGTGCCGGCAAACGCCTGCTGCTGGCCAACAAGGAAGCGCTGGTCGTCGGCGCCGGCCTCTTCATGCAGGCGGTGCAAGAGGGCGGCGCGACGCTGCTGCCGATCGACAGCGAACACTCTGCTATCTTCCAGTGCCTGCCCGAAGACCGCAGCCGCTGGGGCCGCGTCATCGACCACATCGTGCTCACCGCCAGCGGCGGCCCGTTCCGCCAGCGCACGCTGCAAAGCCTGCACGGCGTGACGCCCGAGCAGGCAGTGGCACACCCGAACTGGGTGATGGGGCGCAAGATTTCGGTCGACTCGGCGACGATGATGAACAAGGCGCTGGAAGTCATCGAAGCGCGCTGGCTGTTCGACCTCGAACCCGAGCGTGTGAAGGTGGTGATCCACCCGCAAAGCATCATCCACTCGATGGTGGTGTGCCGCGACGCGTCGGTGCTGGCGCAGCTGGGCACGCCCGACATGAAGGTGCCGATCGGCTACGGGCTGTCGTTCCCGGAACGCATCGAGTCGGGCGCGGCGCGGCTGAACTTCCTGGAACTCTCGGCGCTGACGTTCGAGCCGGTGGACCAGCAGCTGTTCCCGGGCCTGCAACTCGCCTGGGACGCGCTGCGTGCGCCGGCCGGTTCCACCGCGGTGCTCAACGCCGCCAACGAAGAAGCCGTCGCGGCCTTCCTCGACCGCCGCATCCGTTTCACCGACATCCACCGCGTCAACGCCGGCACCGTCGAAGCGCTGGCACCCAGGCTCGGGCCGGTGGCGAACATTGGCGACCTGCTGGCGCTGGACGAACGCGCCCGCGCCAGCGCCGGTGAAACGATCCGGAGGCTCGCCGCATGATCACCACCATTCTTGCCTTCCTGCTGACGCTGGGCGTGCTCATCGTCGTGCACGAGTACGGCCACTACCGTGTCGCCGTTGCCTGCGGCGTCAAGGTGCTGCGCTTCTCGGTCGGCTTCGGCCGTGTGCTGCTGCGCTGGCAGCGCGGTCGCGACGGCACCGAGTTTGTCGTCTGCGCGCTGCCGCTGGGCGGCTACGTGCGCATGCTCGACGAGCGCGAAGCCCCGGTGCCGGCGCACGAACAGCACCGCGCGTTCAACCGCCAGTCGCTGCCGCGCCGCGCGGCCATCGTCTCGGCCGGGCCGATCGCGAACCTGCTGCTGGCCATCCTGCTCTATGCCGCGGCGCATTGGATCGGCATCGAAGAACCGCAGGCCGTGCTGGGTACGCCCACGGCAGGCAGCCTGGTCGAAGCCGCCGGCCTGCGCGCCGGCGACCGCGTCAACGCGCTGTCGGCCGACGGCAACGAGTGGCAGGACGTGCGCTCGATGCCCGACCTGCGCTGGCAGGTCACGCAGTACGCGCTGCGCGGCGAATCGCTGCAGCTGCAGGTGACTGGCCGCGACGGTCGCGGCGCCCACACCGTGAAGCTGGAGCTGGCGCGTGTGGCTTCGCGCGATGTCGACGCGCAGTTCATGAAGCAGATCGGCCTCGGCCCGGCCTTCAGCGAAGCGACGCTGGGCGATGTCAAGGTTGGCGGCCCGGCGGCTGCGGCCGGCTTGAAGAAGGGCGACCGGGTGCTGACGATCGACGGCAGCCCGGTCGGCGACGCGCAGGCGCTGGTGGAACGCATCCGCGCCGCGGTGCGTGGCGGCGCCGGTGTCGAACAACAGTGGCGTGTCGACCGCGACGGCCGCACGCTGGAGATCATCGTCACGCCGCGGGTCGTGCGTGAAGCCGAGCGCACTTTCGGCCGTGTCGACGCCGTGGTCGGCCAGGCGCCGGCGATGGTGACCGTGCGCCACGGCATCGTCGAAGGCCTGACGCAGGGCGTTTCGCGCACCTGGGAGGTGTCGGCGCTGACGCTGAAGATGATGGGCCGCATGCTGATCGGCGAAGCGTCGCTGAAGAACCTCAGCGGCCCGTTGACCATCGCCGATTTCTCGGGCCAGGCGGTGCAGCAGGGGCTGGCGTACTACCTCGGTTTCCTGGCGCTGGTGAGCGTGAGCCTGGGTGTGCTGAACCTGCTGCCGCTGCCGATGCTCGATGGCGGCCACCTGATGTATTACATTTTCGAGGCTGTCACCGGGCGGCCGGTGTCCGAGCTGTGGCTCGCGCGGCTGCAACGCGGCGGTATTGCACTGCTGCTGACGATGATGTCGGTCGCGCTCTTCAACGATGTGGCCCGTTTGCTGGGCCTGCACTAGATCCCCCATGTTCCCTGTCTTCCCGACCGCCCCGATGCGATTGCCGGCTGCTCTGATCGTGGCCGCCGCGGCCTGCGCATCACCTACGGCGTTTGCGGTGACGCCCTTCGAGCTGAAGGACATCCGCATCGAAGGCCTGCAACGCACCGACCCCGGCACCGTGTTCGGCGCGCTGCCGTTCCGCATCGGCGACACCTACAACGACGACAAGGGCGCTGCGGCGCTGCGCGCGCTGTTCGCCACCGGCCTGTTCAAGGACGTGCGCATCGAGATCGAAGGCCAGACCGCGGTAGTCATCATCGACGAACGGTCTATCGTCGCCTCGGTCACCTTCGTCGGGCTGAAGGAGTTCGACAAGGAGCCGCTGACCAAGTCGCTGAAGGACGCCGGCATCGGCGAAGGCCTGCCGTTCGACAAGGCGCTGGTCGACCGCGCCGAGCAGGAAATCAAGCGCCAGTACCTCAGCCGCAGCCTCTACGGCGCCGAGGTCGTGACAACGGTGACGCCGATCGAGCGCAACCGTGTCAACGTCACCTTCACGATGACCGAAGGCGACGCGGCGAAGATCCAGGACATCCGCATCGTCGGCAGCCAGGCCTTCCGCGAAGCGACGCTGCTCGGCCTGTTCGAGCTGACCAAGGAAGGCTGGCTCACCTGGTACACCAAGAACGACCGCTACGCCCGCAGCAAGCTCAACGCCGACCTCGAGACGCTGCGCGCCTACTACGTGAACCGCGGTTACCTCGAGTTCGCGATCGAGTCGACCCAGGTCACGATCTCGCCCGACAAGCAGGACATCACGATCACGATCTCGGTGCGCGAGGGCCAGCCATACACGGTGACGGGCGTGAAGCTCGAAGGCGACTACCTCGGCAAGGACGAGGAGTTCAAGTCGCTGGTGCAGGTGAAGCCGGGCACGCCGTACAACGGCGAGGCGGTGTCGGCCACCGCCAAGAGTTTCACCGACCTGTTCGGTTTGTACGGCTATGCCTTTGCGCGGGTCGACCAGCGCCCCGAGATCGACCGTGCCACCGGCCAGGTCGTGGTGGTGCTCAGCGCCGAGCCGCAGCGCCGGGTCTACGTGCGCCGCATCGACGTCGCCGGCAACACCCGCACGCGCGATGAAGTCGTGCGGCGTGAATTCCGCCAGCTCGAATCGTCGTGGTACGACGGCGGCCGCATCAAGCTGTCGCGCGACCGGGTCGACCGCCTCGGTTATTTCAAGGACGTGGCCGTCGACACCGCCGAAGTGCCGGGTGCCAACGACCAGGTCGACCTGACCGTGAAGGTCGAGGAAAAGCCCACTGGCAACCTGCTGCTCGGCGCCGGCTATTCGAACGCCGAGAAGCTGTCGCTGACGGGTTCGATCCAGCAGGACAACGTCTTCGGCTCGGGCAACTACCTCGGCATCCAGGTCAACACCAGCAAGTCGCAGCGCACGTTGGTGCTGAGCTCGGTGGACCCGTATTTCACCGTCGACGGCATCTCGCGCGCCTTCGACATCTACTACCGCACGAGCCGGCCGCTGAACAGCCTGGGCGACCAGTATTCGCTGTCGACGCCGGGCGCGTCGGTGCGTTTCGGCGTGCCGTTCTCCGAGTACGACACGGTGTTCTTCGGCATCGGCGCCGAGCAGACGCGCATCGGCGCGTCGCAGGGCATTCCGCTGAGCTACCTGAACTACCGCGCGACCTACGGCGCCAACAGCTACTCGGTGCCGCTGACCATCGGCTGGCAGCGCGACAGCCGCGACAGCTCGCTCACGCCCACCGCCGGCCGTTACCAGCGCATCAACTTCGACTGGGGCATCGCCGGCGACGTGCGCTACCTGCGCACCAACGTGCAGTACCAACAGTACTGGCAGCTGCCGGCGCGCATGTCGCTGGGCGTCAACACCGAGCTTGGGTACGGCATCGGCCTCGGCGGCAAGCCGTTCCCTGTGTTCAAGAACTTCTACGGCGGCGGCCTCGGCACGGTGCGTGTCTTCGAGCAGGGTTCGCTCGGTGTCGTCGACCCCACCGGCGCCTACATCGGCGGCTCCAAGCGCTTCAACCTCAACACCGAGCTCTATCTGCCGGTGCCTGGCACGGGCAACGACAAGTCGCTGCGCATCTTCGGTTTTGCCGACGCCGGCAACGTCTGGCGCGACGGTGAAGACATGGACTACAAGACCTTGCGCTCGTCGGCCGGCCTCGGCCTGAGCTGGATCTCGCCGGTGGGCCCGCTGAAGCTAAGCTGGGGTGTGCCCTTGAAGGTGCAGCGCAACGATAGAATCCAGAAATTCCAATTCCAGATCGGGACCGCGTTTTGATGAAGATGTCGCCTTTGAAATCGCTCATCGCCGTTGCTGCGATGGTGGTTCTCGCCCCGGCGGTGACGGCCCAGGATCTGAAGATCGGCTACGTCAACAGCGAACGTGTGCTGCGCGAAGCCGCGCCGGCCAAGGCCGCGCAGACCAAGCTCGAAGCCGAGTTCAGCAAACGCGAGCGTGAACTCACCGACCAGGCCACGAAGCTGAAGGCCGCGGCCGACAAGCTGGAAAAGGACGCCCCGACGCTGGCCGAAAGCGAACGTGGCCGCCGCCAGCGTGAGCTGGTCGAACAAGACCGCGACCTGCAGCGCAAGCGCCGTGAGTTCCAGGAAGACCTGAACCAGCGCCGCAACGAAGAGCTGGCCGGCGTGGTGGAACGCGCCAACCGCGTCATCAAGCAGATCTTCGACGCCGAGAAGTACGACGTCATCCTGCAGGAAGTCGTCTTTGCCGGGCCGCGTGTAGACATCACCGACAAGGTGATCAAGGTTCTCAACAGCCCTGCAGCGCCCGGCGGCACGGGCAGGTAAGCCCCGCGGGCCCGCTGTGCAGGTCCGCATCGGTGAAATCGCGGCCTTGCTGGCCGGCGAACTGCTCGGTGACGGCGAGCACTGCGTCAGCCGCATCGGCCCGCTCGAAGGTGCCACGCCCGAGACCATCGCCTTCCTCTCGAACCCGCGTTACCAGCCGCAGCTGGCGGCGTCGCATGCCGGCTGCGTGATCGTCGGTCCGGCGTCGCGCGAGGCCGCGGCGGCGCGCGGCGCGGCCATCGTCTGCGCCGACCCCTATCTGGCCTTTGCCCGGCTCACCCAGTGGTGGGCGGCGCGGCGGCGCGGGCCGGTCGTGCCGGGCGTGCACGCCAGCGCAGTGGTCGAGCCTGGTGCCGTTGTGCACGCCACGGCGTCGGTGGGCGCGATGGCCTACATCGCCGCCGGCGCGCAGGTGGGCGCCCATGCGGTGATCGGCGCACAAAGCCACCTCGGCGCCGGTGCCGTGGTCGGCGAGGGCACCGTGCTCAAACCGCGTGTCGTGCTCGGCGAAGGCTGCCGCATCGGCGCCCGCGGCATCGTGCACAGCGGCGCGGTGATCGGTGCCGACGGCTTCGGCTTCGCGCCGACCGAAGGCCGCTGGGAGAAGATCGAACAGCTCGGCGGCGTGCTGATCGGCGACGATGTCGAGATCGGTGCCAACACCTGCATCGACCGCGGTGCGCTCGAAGACACGGTGCTCGAAGACGGCGTCAAGCTCGACAACCTGGTGCAGATCGGCCACAACGTGCGTGTCGGCGCGCACAGCGCCTTCGCTGGCTGTGTCGGCGTTGCCGGCAGCGCGAAGATCGGCCGCCACTGCACGGCCGGCGGCGGCGCCATCATCCTGGGCCACCTCGAACTGGTGGACCATGTGCACATCACCGCCGCCACGGTGGTGACACGTTCGATCCACAAGCCGGGCCAGTACAGCGGCCTGTTCCCCATGGACGACAATGCGTCCTGGGAAAAGAACGCTGCCACGCTGAAGCAGCTCTACAACATGCGCGAACGACTGCGATCCCTGGAGCGTGCGCTGGAGAAGAAGACATGACGCCGCCCGTGCTCGACATCCACAAGATCCTCAAGAAGCTGCCGCATCGCTACCCGTTCCTGCTCGTCGACCGCGTGCTCGAACTGGAGAAGAACGTGCGCATCAAGGCGCTGAAGAACGTGACGATGAACGAGCCGTTTTTTGTCGGCCACTTCCCGGCGCGGCCGGTGATGCCGGGTGTGATGATGCTGGAGGCGCTGGCGCAGACCGCGGCGCTGCTGTCGTTCGAATCGCTCGGCACCGAACCCGGCGAAGACACGGTGGTCTACTTCGTCGGCATCGACGGCGCCCGTTTCAAGCGTCCGGTCGAGCCCGGCGACCAGCTGATCCTGGAAGCCAGCATCGACCGCGCCAAGGGTGGCATCTACAAGTACAAGACACGCGCCAGTGTCGACGGCGAAACCGCCGTCCAAGCCGAGCTCATGTGCACGATGCGCAAGATTGTTTGAGCCATGACGCAGGTTCACGCCACCGCCATCGTCGACCCGCAGGCCGAACTCGCGGCCACCGTGACGGTGGGCCCGTACGCGGTGATCGGTGCCGGCGTGCAGGTGGGCGAACGCACCAGCATCGGCGCGCATTGTGTGATCGACGGGCCGACACGCATCGGTGCCGACAACAAGATCTTCCCGCATGCCGCGCTGGGCGCCGCGCCGCAGGACATGAAGTACCAGGGCGAGCCGACCGAACTGCACATCGGCGACCGCAACACGATCCGCGAGTTCTGCACCTTCAACCGCGGCACGGCGCAAGACGTCGGCATCACACGCGTCGGTGACGACAACTGGATCATGGCCTACGTGCACATCGCACACGACGTGCAGCTCGGCAGCCGCGTGATCCTGGCCAACAACGCCACGCTGGCCGGCCATGTGCACATCGGCGACTGGGTGATCGTCGGCGGCCTCACCGGTGTGCACCAGTTCTGCAAGGTCGGCGCCCATGCGATGACGGGTTTCCAGAGCCATGTCTCGCAGGACGTGCCGCCGTTCATGATGGTCTCGGGCAACCCGCTCGGTGTGCACGGCTTCAACATCGAAGGCCTGCGCCGGCGTGGCTTCTCGCGCGAACGCATCGGCCTCGTCAAGCAGATGCACCGGCTGCTCTACCGCGACGGGCTGACGCTGGACAACGCGAAGGCCGCGATCACCGCGCTGCGCGGCACGGTCGAAGGGGGCGACGTGGACATCGCCATGCTGCTGGATTTCATCGCGGCATCGACCCGCGGCATCGCGAGGTAGGCCCGGCCATGCAACTCGGCATGGTCGCGGGCGAAGCCTCCGGCGACCTGCTCGCCGGCTTGTTGCTGGGCGGTCTGAAACAGCGCTGGCCCGAGCTGCAGACCGCAGGCATCGGCGGCCCGCAGATGGCGGCGCAGGGCTTCGACGCCTGGTGGCCCTGCGACAAGCTCGCGGTGCGTGGTTATGTCGAGGTGTTGCGCCACTACCGCGAGATCAAGGGCATCCGCGACCAGCTGGCCCGGCGTTTGCTGGCGCAGCCGCCGCAGGCCTTCATCGGCGTCGACGCGCCCGACTTCAACCTCGGGCTGGAGAAGACGCTCAAACAGGCCGGCATCAAGTCGATCCACTTCGTCTGCCCGTCGATCTGGGCCTGGCGCGGCGGCCGCGCGAAGAAGATGGCCGACAGCGTCGACCATGTGTTGTGCCTGTTCCCGTTCGAGCCCGAGCTGCTGCAGAAGCATGGTGTCGCCGCCAGCTATGTCGGCCACCCGCTGGCCGATGCGATTCCACTGCTGCCGCCGCGTGAAGCGGCACGCGCCGCGCTGGGCCTGTCGGCTGACGACGAGGTGGTGGCAGTGATGCCGGGCAGCCGGCGTTCGGAGATCCAGTACATCGCGCCGGTGTTCCTGCAGGCAGCGGCGTTGCTGTTCAAGCAGCGGCCGGCGCTGCGCTTCGTGTTGCCCATCGCGCCCGGGCTGCGGCCGTTGATCGAGCCGCTGCTGGCTGCGCATGCGCCAGAGTTGCCGCTGCAGCTGACCGATGGCCGTTCACACGAGGTGCTGGCGGCCTGCGACGTGACGCTCATCGCCAGCGGCACCGCCACGCTGGAAGCGGCGCTGTTCAAGCGGCCGATGGTCATCGGCTACCGCATGGCGGCCTTGAGCTGGCAGCTGATGAAACGCCTGGCCTACCAGCCCTGGGTCGGCCTGCCCAACATCCTGTGCCGCGAGTTCGTCGTGCCCGAGCTGATCCAGGAGCGCTGCACGCCTCAGGCGCTGGCCGAGGCGGCGGCCGTCTGGCTCGACGACGGCCCACGCACGCTGGCGCTGGAGCGCCGTTTCGAAGATCTGCACCATCTGCTGCGCCAGGACACGGCGCAGCGTGCCACCGATGCCATCGCGCAAGTTCTTGAAGCGGCCTGAGCAGCAGACCTTCAGCTGGCATGTGCCGGGGCTGTTGGCGGGCGTCGACGAAGCCGGCCGTGGGCCCTTGGCCGGGCCAGTCGTCGCTGCGGCCGTGATCCTGGACGATCTGCATCCGATCCGCGGCCTGGCCGATTCGAAGCTGCTCACCGCGCGCCGGCGCGAGCAGCTCTTCGACGAAATCCGCGCCAAGGCGCTGTGTGTCTGCATCGCGCAGGCCAGCGTCGAGGAGATCGACGAACTCAACATCCTGCAGGCCACGCTGCTGGCGATGCGCCGCGCCGTCGAAGGCCTGCGCCTGCTGCCGCAGCAGGTGCTGGTCGACGGCAACCAGCTGCCGCGGCTGAAGGTGCCGGCCGAGGCCATCGTCAAGGGCGACAGCAAGGTGCCGGCGATTTCGGCAGCGTCGATCCTGGCCAAGGTGCATCGCGACCGGCTTTGCGCGGAACTGCACCTGCAATGGCCCGACTATGGCTTCGACGGCCACAAGGGCTATCCGACGCCGAACCATTTGGCGGCGCTGCAGCAGCATGGCGCCTGCCCGGCCCACCGCCGCAGCTACGCCCCGGTGCGCAACGTGCTGGAGGGCTTGTGAGCGAGCCCGCGCTCGTCAGCTCACGCGACAACCCGCTGCTGGTGCGCCTGCGCAAGCTGGCGCAGGACGGCGGTGCGTATCGCAAGCTGGGCAGCGTCTGGCTGGAAGGCGAGCACCTCTGCGATGCCTTGCGTGCGCGCGGTCGGCCCGCAGCCCAGGCGGTGATCGCCCAAAGCGCCTGGAGCGACGAACCGCGGCTGCGCGCTCTGGCGCAGTGGGCAGCGAAGGTCACCGTGGTCGCAGATGCGCAGTTCAAGGCGATCAGCGGGCTCGAGTCGCCGGCCCGCATCGGCTTCGTGCTTGACGCGCCTGCGCCGGCCGAAGTCGACGCGCACGCCGCCACCGTCGTGCTCGACCGCCTGCAGGACGCCGGCAACGTCGGCAGCATCCTGCGCAGCGCTGCGGCGCTGGGTTTCACGCAGGTGCTGGCGCTCAAGGGCACGGCTGCACTGTGGTCGCCCAAGGTCTTGCGCGCCGGCATGGGCGCGCACTTTGCGCTGCGGCTGGTGGAAAGCCTGGACGATGCGGCGCTCGATGCGCTGCAGATGCCGCTGCTGGCCACGAGCTCCCACGCCGGCCAGACGCTGCGAGAAGCAGATCTGCCGCAGCCTTGCGCCTGGGTGCTGGGCCACGAAGGGCAGGGTGTCTCGGCGGCGTTGAAGGGCCGCTGCGCGCTGCAGGTGCGCATTCCGCAGCCGGGCGGCGAAGAGTCGCTGAACGTCGCCGCGGCGGCGGCGATCTGCCTCTACGAATCGGCTAGTAGATCAAGCGGTCGGGCTTGATGTCGCGCAGGATCGTCGTCGCGATCTCCTCGATCGACTTGTGTGTCGAACTCAGCCAGGCAATGCCGTCGCGGCGCATCATCTGCTCGGCTTCGTTGACTTCGTAGCGGCAGTTCTCCAGCGACGCGTACTTGCTGGCGGGGCGGCGTTCGTTGCGGATCTGCGCCAGCCGCGCCGGGTCGATCGTCAGGCCGAAACACTTGCGCTTGTAGGGCGCCAGGCTACCGGGCAGCTTGCCGCGCTCGAAGTCGTCGGGGATCAGCGGGTAGTTGGCTGCCTTCACGCCATGCTGCATTGCCAGGTACAGCGAGGTCGGTGTCTTGCCGCTGCGGCTGACGCCGACCAGGATGACATCGGCGATGTCGAGGTTGCGCGAACTCTGGCCGTCGTCGTGCGCCAGGCTGAAGTTGATGGCCTCGATGCGGTCGTTGTATTCCTCGCTCTGGCTCGCGTCGGAAAACCGGCCGATGCGGTGGTTGCTCTTGACGCCGAACTCCACCTCCAGCGGCTCGACGAAGGCGCGGATCATGTCCAGCACCAGGCCCTTGCAGTCGCCGCCGACGACGATGTTGCGGATGGTGTCGTCGATCAGCGTGATGAAGACGATCGGGCGCTTGCCCTCGGCTTCGGCCACGGCGTTGATCTCGGCCAGCACCGCATGCGCCTTGTCGGCCGAGTCGATGAAGGGCCGGCGCACATGGCGTGGTTTTGCGGGGAACTGGTTCAGGATCGAATTGCCCAGCGTTTCGGCGGTGATACCGGTGCCGTCTGAGACAAAAAAGACGCTTCTTTCGGGCATGGGGGCCTTCGCGGTGGCGCCCAGGACGCCGAGTCATTCAGCCATCATAAAGAAGAAGTCCTTAGAATCCGCCCAGGATTTCCTTTCGCACCGCCTCGACGTGATGTCCCCCAGCCGACAACCAGAATCGACAAGTGCTGGCGCGTGGACTCAGCTCGCGCATGCGGAAGCCCCCAGTTTTTCACACTACGGAGCTTTCCCATGTCTCAGGCCCCTCTGGCGACCGCCCTGGTCGTCCCGTTCGAACAATTGAGGATGCGCGACGTCGAGGTCGTTGGCGGCAAGAACGCCAGCCTCGGCGAGATGATCAGCCAGCTCGCGGCCACCGGCGTGCGTGTGCCCGGCGGCTTCGCCACCACGGCCCATGCGTTCCGCCAGTTCCTGCGCCACGGTGGCCTGGCCGACCGCATCGAAGCGCGGCTGTCGACGCTGGACATCGACGACGTGCGTGCGCTCGCCGACGCCGGTGCCGAGATTCGGCGCTGGATCGTCGAGACGCCGTTCCCGGCCGACCTCGAAGCGGCCATCCGCACCCAGTTCCACCTGCTGGCGGCCGACAACCCGGGTGCCAGCTTCGCCGTGCGTTCGTCGGCCACCGCCGAAGACCTGCCTGACGCGTCGTTCGCAGGTCAGCAAGAGACCTTCCTCAACGTCGGCGACATCGGCGAAGTGCTGCACCACATGAAGGAGGTGTTCGCGTCGCTCTACAACGACCGCGCCATCAGCTACCGCGTGCACAAGGGTTTTGTGCATGCCGAGGTGGCGCTGTCGGCCGGCGTGCAGCGCATGGTGCGTTCCGACATGGGTTCGGCCGGCGTGATGTTCACGATCGACACCGAGTCGGGCTTCAAGGACGTGGTCTTCATCACCGCCAGCTACGGCCTCGGCGAAACCGTGGTGCAAGGTTCGGTAAACCCCGACGAGTTCTATGTCTTCAAGCCGACGCTGGCGGTTGGCAAGTTCCCGGTGATCCGCCGTGCGCTGGGCAGCAAGCTGCAGCGCATGGAGTTCGCCACGGCCGCCGAGAAGGCCGCCACCGGCAAGCTGGTGAAGATCATCGACACGCCGCCCGAACAGCGCAACCGCTATGCACTGAACGACAACGATGTGATCGAACTCGCGAAGTACGCGGTGATCATCGAAAAACACTACGGCCGGCCGATGGACATCGAGTGGGGCAAGGACGGTGTCGACGGCAAGATCTACATCCTGCAGGCGCGGCCCGAGACGGTGAAGAGCCAGGCCGAAGGCAAGCTCGAACACCGCTACAAGCTCAAGGGCACCGGCACCATCCTCGCCGAAGGCCGCGCCATCGGGCAGAAGATCGGCACGGGTCCTGTCCGCCTGGTGCGCAGCACCGCCGAGATGGACCGTGTGCAGCCTGGCGATGTGCTCGTCACCGACATGACCGACCCGAACTGGGAGCCGGTGATGAAGAAGGCCAGCGCCATCGTCACCAACCGCGGCGGCCGCACCTGCCATGCGGCGATCATCGCGCGTGAGCTCGGCATCCCGGCGGTGGTGGGCTGCGGCGACGCCACCGAGAAGGTGGCCGAAGGTGCGCTCGTCACGGTCGCCTGCAGCGAAGGCGACACCGGCTACATCTTCGACGGCCTGCTCGAAACCGAGGTCAGCGAAGTGCAGCGCGGCGAGATGCCGTACTGCCCGATCAAGATCATGATGAACGTCGGCAACCCGCAGCTGGCCTTCGACTTCGCGCAGATGCCCAACAGCGGCGTCGGCCTGGCGCGGCTCGAGTTCATCATCAACAACAACATCGGCGTGCACCCGAAGGCCATCCTCGACTACCCGAACGTCGACCCCGAGCTGAAGAAGGCAGTCGAGTCGGTGGCGCGGGGCCATGCCTCGCCGCGAGCGTTCTACGTCGACAAGCTCACCGAAGGCATCGCGACGATTGCCGCGGCGTTCTACCCGAAGAGCGTGATCGTGCGGCTGTCGGACTTCAAGAGCAACGAGTACCGCAAGCTGATCGGCGGCACTCGTTACGAGCCCGACGAAGAGAACCCGATGCTGGGTTTCCGCGGCGCCAGCCGCTACATCAGCGGCGATTTCCAGGACGCCTTCGCAATGGAGTGCGAAGCGCTCAAACGCGCCCGCACGGAGATGGGCCTCGACAACATCGAGATCATGGTGCCCTTCGTGCGCACCGTGAAACAGGCCGAACGTGTGGCGCAGATGCTGGCCGAGCGTGGCCTCAAGCGCGGTAGCCACGGCCTGCGGCTGATCATGATGTGCGAGGTGCCGAGCAACGCCATCCTGGCCGAGCAGTTCCTCGAACATTTCGACGGCATGTCGATCGGCTCGAACGACCTGACGCAGCTGACGCTGGGGCTGGACCGCGATAGCGGGCTTGAGCTGCTGGCCAACGACTTCGACGAACGCGACCCGGCGGTGAAGGCGTTGATCTCGCGTGCCATCGCCGCCTGCCGCGCCACCGGCAAGTACGTCGGCATCTGCGGCCAGGGGCCGAGCGACCACCCGGACTTCGCCGACTGGCTGGCGGCAGAAGGCATCGGCTCGATCTCGCTGAACCCCGACACGGTGGTCGATACCTGGCAGCGCCTGGCGGCGCGCTGAGGGCCGGCGAACCGCGATGGCCAGCACAGGCGGTGACGACAAGGCTTTCCGCCGCCGCCTGCACTGGACCTACGGCCTTTACACGCTGGGGCTGATCGCGTTCATCCTGGTGATGGCGCTGCTGGAGCAGCTGGGTCTGGGCCGCAACCTCATCGGCCTGACGATGCTGCTGGCCACCGTGGTGCTGTACGCGGTGATCGGGCTGCGCTGCCGCACGTCGGAGGCCAACGAGTACTACGTCGCCGGCCGCCGTGTGCCGGCCTTCTACAACGGCATGGCCACCGCCGCCGACTGGATGAGCGCGGCCTCGTTCATCGGCCTGGCCGGCACGCTGTACCTGGGCGGCTACAACGGCCTGGCTTTCGTGCTCGGCTGGACCGGCGGCTACTGCCTGGTGGCGTTGCTGCTGGCGCCCTACCTGCGGCGGTTCGGCGAGTACACGATCCCCGACTTCCTGGGCGCGCGTTACGGCGGCACCTTGCCGCGGCTGCTGGGGCTGCTGTCGGCGGTGCTGGTGTCGTTCATCTACGTCGTGGCGCAGATCTACGGCGTCGGCCTGATCACCGCGCGTTTCACCGGCTTCGGCTTCGAGATCGGCATCTTCGTCGGCCTCGGCGGCGTGCTCGTCTGTTCGTTCCTGGGCGGCATGCGCGCCGTCACCTGGACCCAGGTGGCGCAGTGCGTGATTCTCGTCATTGCCTACCTCGTGCCGGTGGCCTGGCTGTCGCTGAAGGTGACCGGCAACCCGGTGCCGCAAATGACCATCGGCCAGGTGCTGAAGGAAGTGACCGACCGCGAGTTCGAACTCACCGCCGACCACCGCGAACTGCAGGTGATGGAAGCCTACCGCCAGCGTGCGCTGCAGGCCGAAGCCAAGCTGCGCGACGTGCCCGCTGCGATGGCCGCCGACCGCGCGGCGGCGCAGCAGCGTGTGCTGCAGCTCACCGAACAACCGGTGCCGCTGGTGGAAGTGCAGGCCGCGCGGCGGGCGGCGGCGGCGCTGCCGCGTTCCGAAGACGAAGCGCGAAAACGTTATGCCGCGGAACAGGCGACGGCCGAAGCCTGGTCGCAGCCGCTGGGCGGCATGCCGCCCCATGCCCAGCCTTTCGCCGGCGACCCCCGCGGCGACCCTGCGGCGCATTCGGACGACGACCGTTCACGGCGCAACTTTCTCGCGCTCGTCTTTTGCCTGATGCTGGGCACCGCGGCGCTGCCGCACATCCTGACGCGTTACTACACCACGCCCTCGGTGCGCGAGGCACGGCGCTCGGTCGGCTGGACGCTGCTCTTCATCTGCACGCTCTACCTCAGCGCGCCGGCACTGGCGCTGCTGGTCAAACACGAGGTCTTCAACAGCCTGGTCGGCACGCCGTTCGACCGCCTGCCGGCGTGGATCGTCGGCTGGGCCAAGGTCGACCCGTCGCTGGTGATGGTGGCCGACGTCAACGGCGACGGCATCCTGCAGCTCGGCGAATTCCACATCGGCGCCGACATCGTGATGCTCGCCGCGCCAGAGATCGCCGGGCTGCCCTACGTGATCTCGGCGATGGTGGCGGTGGGCGGACTGGCAGCGGCGCTGTCCACCGCCGACGGGCTGCTGCTGACCATCAGCAACGCACTGTCGCACGACCTGTACTACCGGCTGATCGACCCCAACCGGCCGAGTTCGCGCCGTGTTGCCGTCTCGAAAGTGCTGTTGCTGGTGGTGGCGCTGGCGGCGGCCTACGTGGCGTCGATCAAGATCGCCGACATCCTGTTCCTGGTGTCGGCGGCGTTTTCGCTCGCCGCAGCGACGTTTTTCCCGGCGCTGGTGCTGGGCATCTTCTGGAAACGCGCCAACCACTGGGGCTGCGTCGCCGGCATGGCCGCCGGTCTGGGCGTCACCTGCTACTACATGGTGACCACCCAACCCTGGCTGCGCAGTGTCTTCGACATCGTCGCCCCGGTGGCCGACTTCACCTGGTTCGGCATCGCGCCGATCGCCGCAGGCGTCTTCGGCGTGCCGGCGGGCATGGCCGTGCTGGTGCTGGTGAGCTGGCTGACGCCGGCGCCCGAGGCGGCGTCCAACAGCTTCGTCGAGCGGCTGCGCCAACCCGGAACCTGACCCACCTGCTATACTCACGGGCTTCACTCTTGCTGCACCCATCACGTTGACGCGAACGTGTGAAACGGGGCAGCTTCCTGCAACAGGAATCCACAAGGAGATTCGATGCGTCACTACGAGATCGTTCTGCTGATCCACCCGGATCAAAGCGAACAGGTTCCGGCCATGCTGGAACGTTACAAGACCCTGGTCACCACGGGCGGCGGCAAGCTGCACCGTGTCGAGGACTGGGGCCGCCGCCAACTGGCGTACATGATCCAGAAGCTCGCGAAGGCCCACTACCTGTGCCTGAACATCGAGTGCAGCAACGCCGTGCTGACCGAGCTGGAAACGGGTTTCCGCTTCAACGACGCGGTGCTGCGGCACCTCACCGTGAAGAAGGACAAGGCCGAAGCCACGCCGTCGATCATGATGAAGGCAGTCGAGCGCGAAGAATCGCGCAAGGCCAGCCAAGCGGAGGCCGCTGCCTGATTGGCGCTGACGCGTCCTTCACCGCTGCTTCCCGATGAACCGCCTGGTTCTGTCGGCGCAACTGGTGGAGCGAGGCGCGCTGCGGTACACCCCCGCCGGATTGCCGGCCCTGGATCTGAGCTTGAAGCACGAATCCGAGGTCAGCGAAAACGGCGTCCCGCGCAAGGTTTCCCTGGAAATCAAGGCGCTGGGCATCGGGGAGATCACCGTGGTGCTGTCTTCGATGGCGCTGGGCACTGCCGGCCAGTTCGGTGGTTTCCTGGCAGCCATGCGCAACGGACGCGGCATGCGCTTTCACATCACGTCGGTCGACCCTTCGGTTTGATCGTTCCAGTTCAGTACGTACCAATTTAGGAGATCCACTATGGCTCCCCCCCGTGGCAAAGGCCGCTTCTCGAAGGACAAGCGTCCGAAGCGCAACACCCAGTCCCTGCTGTTCCGCCGCAAGCGTTTCTGCCGCTTCACCGTGGCCGGCGTCGAACAGATCGACTACAAGGAAATCGACACGCTGCGCGATTTCATCGGCGAAAACGGCAAGATCACGCCGGCCCGCCTGACCGGCACACGCGCTTTCTACCAGCGCCAGCTGACCACCGCCATCAAGCGTGCGCGCTTCCTGGCGCTGCTGCCGTACTCTGACCAGCACAAGGTCTAAGGAGCACAGCATGCAAATCATCCTGTTGGAAAAGGTCGGCAAGCTCGGTGACCTCGGCGACGTCGTCAAGGTCAAGGACGGCTACGCACGCAACTTCCTGATCCCGACCAAGCTGGCGCGCCGCGCCACCGAAGCCGCGATCAAGGAGTTCGAAGTCCGCCGCGCCGACCTCGAAAAAGCCGCCGCTGCAAAGCTGGCCGCTGCACAGACGATGGGCGAGAAGCTCGCCGGCGCCACGGTGCGCATCGGGCAGAAGGCCGGCGTCGACGGCCGTCTGTTCGGTTCGGTCACCAACCATGACATCGCCGAAGCGCTGAGCAAACTCGGCCAGCCGGTGCTGAAGTCGCAGATCCGCCTGCCCAACGGTCCGATCAAGACCGTCGGCGAGCACAGCGTCAGCGTCGCGCCGCATGGCGACGTCGTTGTCGACGTCACCGTGCTGGTGGTTGCGCAGAACGACTGAGTTCGCGCAACTCGGGCGAAGGCCGGCGTCAGCCGGCCTTTTTCATTGGCGAACTGCGATTTCCCCAGGCAGACCCCAGGTTGCCCACACGTTTACGCACAGCACCGGCGCCTGTTCCGGTGGAAGATTGACTGACCGATGTCCACACTCTTCAACAACACCCGAGACACCGCGCCGCGCGACGACGAAGTCGCGCGACTGCGTGTGCCGCCACACTCGGTGGAAGCCGAACAAAGTGTGCTCGGCGGCCTGCTGCTCGACAACCTGGCCTGGGACCGCGCCGGCGACCTGCTGACCGACAGCGACTTCTACCGCCACGAACACCGGCTGATCTTCTCGGCCATCGGCGCGCTGGTGAACCACAGCAAACCGGCCGACGTCATCACCGTCTTCGAGCAACTGCAGAACCACGGCAAAGCCGACGACGCCGGTGGCCTGGCCTACCTGAATGCGTTGGCGCAGAGCGTACCGAGTGCTGCCAACATGCGGCGCTACGCCGAGATCGTTCGCGAGCGCGCGATCCTGCGCAAGCTGATCAGCGCCAGCGACGAGATCGCCACCACCGCCTTCAATCCGCAAGGGCGGGCGGTGACGGAAATCCTCGACGACGCAGAAGGCAAGATCTTCAAGATCGGCGAAGAGGGCTCGCGCCAGAAACAGGGTTTCCAGGGCATCGACAAGCTCGTCGTGACCTTGATCGACCGGGTGCAGGAACTGCACGACAACGGCGCCGAGGAAGTGACCGGCGTGCGCACCAGCTACATCGACCTCGACCGCCAGACCGCCGGCCTGCAGAAGGGCGACCTGATCATCCTGGCGGCGCGGCCGTCGATGGGCAAAACCGCGTTTGCGCTGAACATCGCCGAAGCCGTCGCCGTTGTCGAAGGCCTGCCGGTGCTGGTGTTCTCGATGGAAATGGGCGCGGCGCAGCTGGCGCTGCGTCTGGTGGGTTCGCTCGGCCGCATCGACCAGCAGAACCTGCGCACCGGCCGCCTCCGCACCGAAGAGTGGGAGCGCCTGACCGAAGCGGTCGACAAGCTGAGTCAGGTGCAGATGTTCATCGACGAAACGCCGGCGCTCACCGGCAGCGAACTGCGCGCGCGTGCGCGCCGCATGGCGCGGCAATACGGCCAGCTCGGCCTGATCGTCATCGACTACCTGCAGCTGATGAGCGGCTCCAGCGGCAGCGACGAAAACCGCGCTACCGAGATCGGCGAAATCAGCCGCGGCCTGAAGGCGCTGGCCAAGGAACTGCAGTGCCCGGTGATCGCGCTGTCGCAGCTGAACCGTTCAGTGGAAACGCGCACCGACAAGCGGCCGATGATGAGTGACCTGCGCGAGTCGGGTGCCATCGAGCAGGACGCCGACATCATCATGTTCATCTACCGCGACGACTACTACAACAAGGAAAGCAAGGAGCAGGGCATCGCCGAGATCATCATCGCCAAGCAGCGAAATGGCCCGGTGGGCACGGTGAGACTGGCGTTCCTGAAGCCGCTGACGCGGTTTGAGAACCTGGAAGCAGGCGGGGGTGGTGGTAGCGAGTACTGAAGTGGCTTGAAGTCTGGCGGAGGACTGTATATATTAACAGTATGCGCCAGCCCAGCGAAACACCCGCCGCGACCTTGATGTTGGCGCCCGTCAAGGGCCGCGGCACCGTCTGGGCGCTGGAGCACCGCTTCAGCCGCGACACGCGCGAAAGCTTCGACGACGGCTGGGGTACGCTGGAGCAGGCGGCGCGCGAAGAGACGCTGGCACCGGGCACGCAGATCATCGAAGAGCAGGTCAAGTCCATCCTGGCCGGCAACGATTCACCCGACATCGGCTTCGACCTCTCGATCAACCCGTACCGCGGCTGCGAACACGGCTGCATCTACTGCTACGCGCGGCCGACACACAGCTACCTGAACCTGTCGCCCGGGCTCGACTTCGAAACCCGCATCATCGCCAAGGTCAACGCCGCCGACCGGCTGCGCGAGGCGTTCGCTAAAGCCAGCTACCAGCCGCTGCTGCTGAACATCGGCTCGGCGACAGACGCGTACCAGCCGGCCGAACGCCGGCTGCGCATCACACGTGCGGTGATCGAAGTGCTCGACGAACACCAGCATCCGTTTTCGCTGATCACCAAGTCGGCGGGCATCGAACGCGACCTCGACCTGATCGCGCCGATGGCAGAACGCCGGCTGGCTGCCGCCTATGTCTCGATCACGACGCTCGACCCGGCGCTGGCGCGCATCCTCGAGCCCCGCGCCGCATCGCCCGAACGGCGCCTGCGCACCATCAGAACCCTGGCCGAAGCCGGTGTGCCGGTGGGTGTGAGCGTGTCGCCGGTGATCCCCTTCATCAACGAACCCGAGCTCGAACACATCCTCGAAGCCGCGCGCGACGCCGGTGCCAGCTCGGCCTTCAGCATCGTGCTGCGCCTGCCCTGGGAGGTGAATCCGCTGTTCCAGAACTGGCTGGAGCAGCATTTCCCCGATCGTGCCGCGCGGGTGATGGCGCGGGTGCGTGAAATGCGCGGTGGCCGCGACAACGACGCCAACTTCGGCAGCCGCATGACGGGCCAGGGCCTGTGGGCGCAGTTGCTGCGCCAGCGTTTTCACAAGGCCACGGCGCGGCTGGGCCTGAACCGGCAGCGTGTGGAACTGGACTTGACGCGCTTCGTGACGGGCGGTCAGAAGGCCGCCCAGGGCCGTCTGTTCTGAAGCCATCGCAGAGCGGTGGCTCAAGTTCCGCATCTCACCTGCCGAAACCTACGCACAGGAGCGTTGGTCCCACGGCAGGTGCCGTGACGGCTGGCGCGTTGTCGGGCGGCGCCCGCCGACCCACACCACGCAAGGAAGCCGGCATCATGGCCATCGAAACCCCCTTCTCCAAGCTGCAGGCGCTGGTGATCGACGACTCACCCACGCAGATGACGACGCTGCGGGGCCAGCTGCAGATGCTGGGCATCAGCCGCGTCGACGCCGCGACCAACCCCGACGACGCGCTGCGGCAGGTGAAGTCCGGCAAGTACAACCTGATCCTCTGCGACTACAACCTGAACCAGAAGACCGACGGCCAGCAGCTCTTCGAGTACCTGCGCGACAACGGCATCCTGGCGCCGGACTGCCTGTTTTTCATGGTCACCGCCGAGAACGCCTACGCCAGCGTCGCAGCGGCGTCCGAGCACAAACCCGACGCCTACCTGCTCAAGCCCATCACCGCCAGCGATGTCGAAGACCGGCTGAAGGCCGCGCTCGAACGCCGCAAGGCCTTCGAACCGGTGAACGCTGCGCTCGGCAAGAGCGATCTGCCGGGTGCACTGGCCGCGGTCGAAAAGCTGCTGGTGAAGAAGGACCGCTGGCAGATGCAGGCGATGCAGCAAAAGGGCCAGATCCTGCTGAACCTGGGGCGCCACGCTGACGCCCGTACCGTCTACCAGGCGGCGTTGGCCGAACGTTCGCAACTCGTCTGGGCCCAGCTCGGGCTGGCGCGTGGCTACAAGGCCGGCAGCCTGTTCGAAGAAGCCAAACAGCTGGCGCGCGAGATCATCGAGTCACCCGACGGCCAACGCAACCTGGCGGCCTACGACGTGCTCGCCGAAGCGCTGGAAGCCCAGGGCGACAGCAAGGGCGCGCAATGGGTGCTGCGCGACGCCGTCACGGCCGTGCCGTCGGCCAAGCGCCACCGCCTGCTGGCCGACTGCGCCTACCGCAACGGCGAACTCGACGTTGCGCTGGAATCGATGGCCAAGGTGGCCAAGGCGACGCAGGGCGCCATCACCGCGCTGCCGCAGGACGCGCTGGCACTGGCGCAGGCCATGGTCGATGCCGGCCAGACAGCCAACGCGCTGACGGTGCTGGACCAGGCCGCTGCCAAGTTCGCCACCGCACCGCAGATCGAGTCGGTGGCCCAGGCCATCCGGGCCCAGGCGCTGGCAGCCGGCGGCGACGCTGCCGGGGCGCTGAAGGCCGTGGCCCGGGCGCGCGAAACCATGCGCGGCGCCAAAGCCGACTTCGCCACCGTCGCGCTGGCCAAGGCCGAACTGCTGACGGGCAACGAAGAAGCCGGCTTCAAGCTGCTGGGCACGGCGGTCAGCTCCGACCACGAGAATCCGCGGGTCAAACAACTGGTGCGCAACGCCTTGCGCAGCACCGGCCACGAAGAGAAGATGGACAGCCTGGTCGAAGCCGCCGCTGCCGGCCTGCAAGTGCGCGTGACCGACGCCAAATCGCTCTTCCGCGACAGCAAGATCGACGACGCGCTCGCCGCCATCGAAACCGCGCTGAAGGACTACCCGGACAACACCGGCGTGCTGTTCCAGGCTGCGCAGATGAACTGCCTGGCGCTGCGGTTGAAGAAGCAGATGAACACGACGATGGTCGAACGTGTGCGCCTGTACCTGACGCGGCTGGAAAAGCTGATGCCAGCCAACGACCGCGTGACGCAGATGCAGCGTTACTTCCGCGAGACGCTGGCCGCGCTGGCCGAGCCGGTGCCGGCCTGAGCGGCAAACACACCATGTCGGCGGCGGCGCTGGTCGTCCACGATCTGAAGAACGAACTCGGCGCGCTTGAAGCCGCGTTGCAGCAGCTGGCCTTGCAACCCGCGGCCGACGCCGCCGCGGCAGCCCACCGGCAATGCCAGATGCTGCGCCAGCGCCTGGTGATGTACCTCGCCGCCTATGGTGCCGAAGGTGAACTGCGCGCGGTGCGCGACGACGAGTCGCCGGCCGAGCTGCTGGCCAGCGTCGCTGCGCGCCATGCGCCACCCGATGGCCACATCCGCATCCAGTTGCATGCCGATGTCGGCGCCGACGCGCCGCCTTGTGCCTGGTTCGACCGCCGCCTCGTCGGCATGGCCCTCGACGCCGCCATGCACAACGCCTTGCGTTTCGCGGGCAGCCGCATCACGCTGGGGGTGCACGAAAACGCCGGCCAGCTCGTCTTCAGCGTCGACGATGACGGCCCGGGCCTGCAGCCCGGCGTCACCGCAGATGCACACGCCACCGGGCTCGGCACCACGCTGTGCCGGGCCGTCGCCCGCGCCCACGGCGTGGCCGAGGGCGGCGTGCGGCTCGAAACGCGTGCCGAAGGTGGCGCCCGTTTCGAGCTGCATCTGGCTACTTGAAGAGGTCCTTCACGCGATCGGCCCAGCCCTTCGAGGTGGGTGAGTGGCGGTCACCGCCCTTGCGGAACGACTCGTCCAGTTCCTTCAGCAGCTTGCGCTGGTGTTCCGACAGCTTGATCGGCGTCTCCACCGTGATGTGGCAATACAGATCGCCCGGGTAGCTGGAGCGGATGCCCTTGATGCCCTTGCCGCGCAGGCGGAAGGTCTTGCCATGCTGGGTGCCTTCGGGCAGCTCGATCTCGGCCTTGCTGCCGAGTGTCGGCACCTCGATCGCGCCGCCGAGTGCCGCCGTCGTCAGCGCCACCGGCACGGTGCAATGCAGGTCGTCGCCGTCGCGTTCGAAGATCTCGTGCTGCTTTATGCGGATCTCGATGTAGAGGTCGCCCGCCGGGCCGCCGTTGGTGCCGGGCTCGCCGTTGCCGGCCGAGCGGATGCGCATGCCTTCGTTGATGCCGGCGGGGATCTTCACCTCCAGCGTCTTCTGCTTCTTGATCTTGCCGGCACCGTTGCACGTGGCGCAAGGCTCGGGAATGATCTTGCCGGTGCCGTGGCAATGCGGGCAGGTCTGCTGGATGCTGAAGAAGCCTTGGCGCAGATGCACCGTGCCGCTGCCGCTGCAGGTGGGGCAGGTCTTGGCGCTGGTGCCGGGCTTGGCGCCGCTGCCATGGCAGGTTTCGCAGGCGTCCCAGCTCGGGATGCGGATCTGCGTTTCCTTGCCGTTGGCAGCCTCTTCGAGCGTGATCTCCATCGCGTAGCTGAGGTCGCTGCCGCGGTAGACCTGCTGGCCGCCGGCACCACCGCGCCGGCCGCCGCCCTGGCCGCCGAAGATGTCGCCGAAGATGTCGCCGAAGGCCTCGGCGAAGCCGCCGAAACCTTCCTGCCCCGGGCCGGCGCGGCCGGCCATGTTGGGGTCGACGCCGGCATGGCCGTACTGGTCGTAGGCGGCGCGTTTCTGCGCGTCGGAGAGCATCTCGTAGGCCTCCTTGGCCTCCTTGAACTTCTCTTCCGACTTCTTGGCGTCGTCACCCTGGTTGCGGTCAGGGTGGTGTTTCATGGCCAGCTTGCGGTAGGCCTTCTTGATGTCTTCGTCAGACGCGTTCTTCGGCACGCCGAGGATGTCGTAGTAGTCGCGCTTTGCCATGAAAAATCTCGGATTCCTGTAAGCGTGAACGCCGCGTTGAGGCGCAGGCGCAAACCTGACGCTTCGAACGCGGCGAGAGAGGGCATCAGGCCGTCAGGCCTGCTGTCTCATCCTTTTTTGACTTCCTTGAACTCGGCGTCGACGACGTTGTCGTCGGCCGGCTTGTTGGCACTTTGCTGCGGCGCTTCGGCACCGCCGCCACCACCAGCGCCACCACCAGCTGCGGCACCGGCCGCGGCCTGCGCTGCCTGGGTCTCGGCGTAGACCTTCTCGCCGAGCTTCTGGCTGGCCGCCATCAGCGCTTCGGTCTTGGCTTCGATGGTGGCCTTGTCGTCGCCCTTCATCGCTTCGTCGACTTCCTTGAGCGCCGCCTCGATCTTTTCCTTCTCGCCGGCATCGAGCTTGTCGCCGTGTTCGGCCAGGCTCTTTTTCACCGAGTGCATCATGCCGTCGGCCTGGTTACGGGCCTGCACGAGTTCGACTTTCTTCGCGTCTTCGGCGGCGTTGACCTCGGCGTCCTTCACCATCTTCTCGATCTCGGCCTCGCTCAGGCCCGAGTTCGCCTTGATCGTGATCTTGTTTTCCTTGCCGGTGGCCTTGTCCTTGGCGCCGACGTGCAGGATGCCGTTGGCATCGATGTCGAAGGTGACCTCGATCTGCGGCAGGCCACGCGGCGACGGCGGAATGCCTTCGAGGTTGAACTCGCCCAGGCTCTTGTTGCCGGCCGCCAGATCACGTTCACCCTGGAAGACCTTGATCGTCACGGCCGGCTGGTTGTCGTCGGCGGTGCTGAAGGTCTGTGCGAACTTGGTCGGGATGGTCGTGTTCTTCTTGATCATCTTCGTCATCACGCCACCCAGGGTTTCGATGCCCAGGCTCAGCGGCGTGACGTCGAGCAGCAGCACGTCCTTGCGTTCACCACCGAGCACCTGGCCCTGGATGGCGGCACCGACAGCCACGGCCTCGTCGGGGTTGACGTCCTTGCGCGGCTCCTTGCCGAAGAACTCTTTCACCTTCTCCTGCACCTTGGGCATGCGGCTCATGCCACCCACCAGGATGACGTCGTCGATCTCGCTCAGCTTGACGCCGGCGTCCTTGACGGCAATCTTGCAAGGCTCGATGGTGCGCGCGATCAACTCGTCGACCAAGCTTTCGAGCTTGGCGCGCGTGAGCTTGATGTTCAGGTGCTTCGGGCCCGAAGCGTCGGCCGTGATGTACGGCAGGTTGACATCGGTCTGGGTGCTGTTCGACAGCTCGATCTTCGCCTTCTCGGCCGCTTCCTTCAGGCGCTGCAGCGCCAGCACGTCCTTCGTCAGGTCGACGCCTTGTTCCTTCTTGAACTCGGTGACGATGTAATCGATGATGCGCTGGTCGAAGTCTTCGCCGCCGAGGAAGGTGTCGCCGTTGGTCGACAGCACCTCGAACTGCTTCTCGCCGTCGACGTCGGCAATCTCGATGATGCTGATGTCGAAGGTGCCGCCGCCGAGGTCGAAGACCGCGATCTTGCGGTCGCCCTTGCCGTGTTTGTCCAGGCCGAAGGCGAGTGCCGCGGCGGTCGGCTCGTTGATGATGCGCTTGACTTCCAGGCCGGCGATGCGGCCGGCGTCCTTGGTCGCCTGGCGCTGGCTGTCGTTGAAGTAGGCCGGCACCGTGATGACGGCTTCCGTTACCTCTTCGCCGAGGTAGTCCTCGGCGGTTTTCTTCATCTTGCGCAGCACCTCGGCGCTCACCTGCGGCGGCGCCATCTTCTTGCCGCGCACCTCGACCCAGGCGTCGCCGTTGTCGGCGGCGGTGATGGTGTAGGGCATCAGCGCGATGTCCTTCTGCACTTCCTTTTCGGTGAACTTGCGGCCAATCAGGCGCTTCACCGCGTACAGCGTGTTGCGCGGGTTCGTCACCGACTGGCGCTTGGCCGAGGCGCCGACCAGCACCTCACCGTCTTCCTGGTAGGCAATGATCGACGGCGTGGTGCGTGCACCTTCGCTGTTCTCGATGACCTTGGTGGTGTTGCCTTCCATGATGGCAACGCACGAATTCGTCGTGCCGAGGTCGATGCCGATGATTCTTCCCATGGTCTAACTCCTGGATGCTGAATGTCTGGAACTTGTGGATAACTTTTCGGCTTTCAAGCCGAATCGGGTCATTTCGGCGCGGAAACGGTCACCAGCGCCGGGCGCAAAACGCGGTCGGCAATGAGGTAACCCTTCTGCAGCACGGCGACGACCGTGTTGGCTTCCTGCTCTGCCGGCACGACGCTGATGGCCTGGTGCTGGTGCGGGTCGAATTTGGTGCCGCTGGGCGGCTGGATCGCGACCACCTTGTTGCGTTCCAGCGCCTGGGTCAACTGGCGCAGCGTGGCGTGCACGCCTTCGAGCAGTTGCTCGGGCGTGGCGTTCTGTATGGCGATGGCGGCCGTCAGGCTGTCGGTCACCGGCAGCATGCTTTCGGCGAAGGCCTCGACGGCGAACTTGCGTGCCTTGCTGACTTCTTCTTCAGCACGGCGGCGCGTGTTCTCGGCCTCGGCCTTGGCGCGCAGGTAGGCGTCGGCGACTTCGGCGTGTCTGGCTTCCAGCTCGGCCAGGCGGGACTCTGCCGACGGCAGCGCTTCGGGGGCGGCGGACTCGGACTCAGCCGCGTTCTCGGGGGTGTTGTCGGTCGGATTCATGGTGTTTGGCGGAAAACAGTGTTGCAAGTGGGGCCATGGTCCCGGCTTTCAAGAGTCTTTTTGATCGTCGATGCTGGCGCTCCAGCGCTGCCAGTCGCTGAGCTGGCGGCGGTCGCGTTTGGTCGGCCGGCCCTGTTCCAGCGTGTCGGCGGGCTCCACGCCCTGGCGGCGAGCCTCGGCGGCGCGTTCGCGCGCGGCGATGCTTTCGGCGGTTTCGCGGTACAGGGCCTGCGCCACCGGGGCCGGGCCGCGCACGTTGCTCAAGGCCAGCACGTCGACGGTGCGCTGCACGGGGCCCTGGCGCAGCGCGACGCGGTCACCGGTGCGCAACTCCTTGCCAGGCTTGGCCGAGGCGTCGTTGACGCTGACCCGGCCGCGGTCGATTTCTTCGGCCGCCAGCGCGCGGGTCTTGTAGAAACGTGCCGCCCAGAGCCACTTGTCCAGGCGCACCTTCGTCGTCGTGTCGGTCATGCTGTCTCCAGGGGCAGGCGCACGATGGCGTCCAGGCCTTCGATGCGGCCACCCCGTTCGCGGTTGTCGAGCTGGATGCTGCCGCCCAATGACAGCACGATCTCGCGGCAGATCGCCAGCCCCAGACCCGAACCGCCGGCCGAGTGGCCGGCCGCAAACGGTTGAAACAGGCGTTCACGCTGTTCGGGCCCGATGCCCGGGCCGCTGTCGGTCACCGTCAGCGCCGCGGTGCGCGGGTCGGTCACCAGGCGCACCGCCAGGTGCGAACCCTCCGGGGCCTGCTTGATGGCGTTGTGCAGCAGATTGCGTGTCAGCTCGCGCAGCATCCAGTCGTGGGCGCGCACCGGCGTGGCGCCGGCATCGAGTTCGAAGTCGAGCTGTTTGCCGGCGATCAGCGCCGACAGGTCCAGCGACACCGCGCGCACGATGGCACCCCAGTCGGCCAGCGGCGGGGCGCCTTGCTGGCGCAGTTGTTCCACCTTGGCCAGCGCCAGCATCTGGTTGGCCAGCTCGGTGGCGCGGTCGACCGTGGTTGCAATCTCTGCCAGCGCCTGCGCCGGCTCGACATCACCCCGCCGCGCCGATTGCACCTGCGTCTTCAGCACCGCCAGCGGCGTGCGCAGCTGGTGCGAGGCGTCGCGGACAAAACGTTTCTGGTGCTCGAGCAGCTGCGCCAGCCGCGCCATCACCGCGTTGGTGGCTTCGACCACCGGCCGCAGTTCCAGCGGCGACAGCGAAGGCTCGATCGGCGACAAGTCGTCTTCGGCACGTGCGCGCAGCCGCTCGCTGAGTTCGCGCACCGGCCGTGTCGCACGCTGCACGACGAACACGACGACGATGGCGATCACCACCAGCAGCGCTGCCTGGCGCCACAGCGTGTCCAGCAGCAGCTGCTGTGCCAACGTGCGCCGCAGTTCCAGCGTTTCCGCCACCTGGATGACCGCCATGCCCTGGCCGGCGGCCCCGGCCACCGGCTGCAGCAGCACGGCCACCCGTACCGGCTCGCCGCGGTAACGGTCGTCGTAGAAGTCCACCAGCGCGGCGTAGACGCTGCGCACAGGCACGGCCCCGCGCCAGGGCGGCATGTCGTCGAAACCCGAGACCATCTCGCCGGCAAAACCGGTGACTTTGAAGTACATGCGGCTGCGGTTGTCGGCTTCGAAGGCTTCGAGCGCCGAATACGGCACCGTCGCCACCAGCTGTGCCGGGCCGGGGCCGTCGGCCACCTGCAGCAGTTCGCCGATGGCTTTTGCCGACGCGAGCAGCGTGCGGTCGTAGGCGGTGTCGGCGGCGGCCAAGGCTTGCCGGTACAGGCTGACGGTGTTGAAGGCCACCAGCGCCAGCACCGGCAGCAGGATGCCGACCAGCAACTGGCGGCGCAGCGAGGGCCGGGCCATCAAGCCGTCTCTTCTTTCAGCAGATAGCCCAGGCCGCGCAACGTCACTAGCGCGGCGCCGGTGCCGGCCAGCTTCTTGCGCAGCCGGTACGCCACGACCTCGATGGCCTCGGCCTGCACATCGGCTTCGCCCGGGAATACCAGCTCGAACAGCCGCTCCTTGGCCACCGCGTGGCCGGGCTTGACGAGCAGCGCACGCAGCAGCGCGGCTTCGCGTGCGCTCAGCTCCATCGCCTGGCCCTGCTGGTAGACCGCGCCGCTGTCGCTGTCGGCACGCAGGCCGCAGAACTCGGCCGCCACCGCCGTGCCGCGGCGGCGGCCGAGTGCCCGCACACGGGCTTCAAGCTCGTCGAGGTCGAAGGGTTTGGGCAGGTAGTCGTCGGCGCCGGTGTTGAGGCCGAGGATGCGGTCGCCGACCGTGCCGCGCGCGGTGAGGATCAGCACCGGCGTCGCCAGCCCTTCGGCGCGCGCCTGGGCCAGCACGCTGAGGCCGTCGAGCCGGGGCAGGCTCAGGTCGAGCAGCACGACATCGGGCACGCTGGCGCGCCAGCGGTCGAGGGCGCGGGCGCCGTCGCCGCAGACCACCACCTGCATGCCGCGGCGTTCAAACGAACGCTGCAGCGTCGTTTGCATCGCGGGGTTGTCTTCGACCAGCAGCAGTTTCATCGGGCCCGCATTATCGGCGCCGCGGTCCCGGGTTTCTCCTAAGGCCGTGGACAGCCGTTTGACAGCCACGGCCGCCACCATCGCAGGCTGCGTCCACAGCATTCTTCGGAGACAAACACATGCGCCGCGACACCTTCCTCAAATCCCTGGCCGCTTTGGCCGCTGCCGGCGCCTTGCCGGCCCAGGCTGCTGCCAACCTGAAAATGATGATCCCCGCCAACCCCGGCGGTGGTTGGGACACCACCGGCCGCGCCCTGGGCAAGGCGTTGCAGGACGCCGGCGCCGCCAGCGCCGTCACGTTCGAGAACAAGGGCGGCGCAGCCGGCGCCATCGGCCTGGCGCAGTTCGTCAACGGCAGCAAGAGCGACGCCAACGCGATGATGGTGATGGGCGCCGTGATGCTGGGCGGCATCATCACCGGCAAACCGCCGGTGAACCTGAGCCAGGCCGTGCCGCTGGCACGTCTGACGAGCGAATACAACGTCTTCGTGCTGCCGGCCGAGTCGCCGCTGAAGACGATGAAGGACGTCGTCGAGCAGATGAAGAAGGACCCCGGCAGCGTCAAGTGGGGGGGCGGTTCGCGCGGCTCCACCGAACACATCGCCGCGGCCATGATCGCGCGTGAGGTCGGTGTCGACCCGGCGAAGATCAACTACGTGCCGTTCCGGGGCGGTGGCGAAGCGGTGGCGGCCATCCTGGGCGGCAACGTCACGGTCGGCGGCAGCGGCTACAGCGAGTTCCAGCAGTACATCGAAAGCGGCAAGATGCGCGCCATCGCCGTCACGTCGGCAGCGCGCCTGAAGGGCGTGAATGTCGCGACGCTGAAAGAGCAGGGCATCAACGTCGAGATCGGCAACTGGCGCGGCGTCTACGGCGCGCCCGGCATCACACCCGAGCAGCGCAAGGCGCTGATCGAGATGATCGTCAAGGCCACGAAGAGCAAGGCCTGGGCCGAGGCGATGGAGAAAAACGCCTGGACGCCGGCGCTGATGACCGGCAAGGAGTTCGAAGACTTCGTCGACCGCGAATTCGCCAGCCTGCGTGCCACGATGGTGAAGGCTGGCATGATCTGACGGCCGCGCCCGGGAGCGTGCCCGGGCGGCAGCGAACAACAAGACGGAGGGGACATGGCCGAAAAGACCGGGCCGCAACGCCAGCAGCTGCTGGTGGGTTGCGGCGCTCTGCTCGTGGGCGGCGCCATGGCGTTCGGCGCGATGGCGATCCCGTCGACTGCCGGTTATGCCGGCGTCGGCCCGAACTTCCTGCCCTGGGTGGTGGCCATCGTGCTGCTGCTGTGTGGCGCGCTGCTGGTGTGGGAATCGCTTAGCGGCGGCTACCGCGAAATGGAAGAGCCCTCGGGCGGCGCCGCGGCCGACTGGCACGCGATGGCCTGGGTCGCGGCCGGCGTGCTGGCCAACGCGGCGCTGCTGACGACGATCGGCTTCATCCTCAGCTGCACGCTGTGTTTCATGCTCGCGGTGCGTGGCCTGCGTGCATCTGAAGGCAAGGCCGCCGGCGGCGTGCGCCGGACGGTGCTCGACTTCGTCACCGGTTTCCTGATTGCCGCGCCGGCGTTCTGGCTCTTCACCAAGCTGCTGGCGATCAACCTGCCCGGCCTCACTGCGACGGGGTGGCTGTGATGGATGTCTGGCCGCTGCTGCTGCAAGGGTTTGCCACCGCCGGCACGCCGATCAACCTGCTCTGGGCCTTCGTCGGCTGCGCCCTGGGTACCGCCATCGGCGTGCTGCCAGGCATCGGCCCGGCGGTGACGGTGGCGATGCTGCTGCCGATCACGGCGCAGGTCGAACCGACGGCGTCGATGATCTTCTTCGCCGGCATCTACTACGGTGCGATGTACGGCGGCTCGACGACCTCGATCCTGCTCAACACACCCGGCGAGACCGGCACCATGGTGACGGCGCTCGAAGGCTTCAAGATGGCCAAGAGCGGCCGCGCCGGCGCGGCGCTGGCCACGTCGGCGATCGGCTCGTTTGTCGCCGGCAGCATCGCAACCGTGCTGGTGACGCTGTTTGCGCCGGTGGTCGCCACCTATGCGGTGAAGCTGGGCCCGCCCGAGTACTTCATGCTGATGCTGATCGCCTTCACCACCGTCAGCGCGGTGCTGGGCAAGAGCACGCTGCGCGGCATGACGGCGCTGTTCATCGGCCTGGCGATCGGCTGTGTCGGGCTCGACCAGATCACCGGCCAGGTGCGCTACACCGGCGGCATCCCCGAGTTCCTGGACGGCATCGAGGTCGTGCTGGTGGCGGTGGGCCTGTTTGCGGTCGGCGAGTGTTTCTACACCGCCATGTACGAAGGCCGCAGCGTCGCCCACCTCAACCGCATGGGCAGCGTGCACATGACCCGCGCCGAATGGCGCCGCTCGTGGCCCGCGTGGCTGCGTGGCACGGCGCTGGGCTTCCCGTTCGGCACCATCCCGGCAGGCGGCACCGAGATTCCCACCTTCCTGAGTTATGGCGTCGAGCGCAAGCTGAGCAAACATAAACACGAGTTCGGCACCACTGGCGCCATCGAAGGTGTGGCCGGGCCCGAGGCTGCTAACAACGCCGCCGTGACGGCGACGCTGGTGCCGCTGCTGACGCTGGGTATTCCCACTTCGGTGACGGCGGCCATTCTGCTCAGCGCGCTGCAGAACTACGGCATCAACGCCGGGCCGCAGCTGTTCCAGACCTCGTCGAACCTGGTCTGGGCGCTGATCGCCAGCCTCTACATCGGCAACGTGATGCTGCTGGTGCTGAACCTGCCGCTGGTGGGGCTGTGGGTGAAGCTGCTGAAGATTCCGCGGCCGCCGCTGTACGCCGGCATCCTGATCTTCGCCACCGTCGGCGTCTACGGCATGCGTCAGAGTTCGTTCGATCTGTTCCTGATGTTCGTCATCGGCATGCTCGGTGTCGTGATGCGGCGTTTCGACTTCCCGACCGCACCCGTCATCGTCGGCATGATCCTCGGCCCGATGGCCGAAGCGCAGATGCGCAACGCGCTGTCGATCGGCGAAGGCAAATGGGGCGTGTTCGTCGAACGCCCGATGTCGGCAACGCTGCTGGCCATCGTGGTGGTGGTGCTGGTGCTGCCGCGCGCGATGAAGCTGATGAAGCGCTAACCGCGTTGACATCCCCTGATCGGTGGATGTCACTCATGCGCGGGAGTGACACTCTGCACAGGCTCGGCCAAGCCGGCCGTGCGGAGGAGACACACCAATGACATCACCGAAGTTCGTTCTTCGTGGCGTGGCCCTGGCCGCCACACTTGTTGCAGGTGGGGCGCACGCCGCCATCAGCGCGGTCGGCAGCGTCAGCGGCGGGCCACTCGGGCCGGGCGACACGGTGTTGCCGGGCAGCTTCGTCGGCATCGGTGCCGGCGGCCCAGGCTCGCTGGCGGTCGACGGCGGCTCGTTTCTGCAGCTGGCGCAATTGCAGTTCGGCAACAACGGCGCCGGCAATGGCAGCGGCACGATCAGCGGCGCCGGAACCCGGGTCGAGACCGTGGGCGACAACCAGCGCCTGCATGTCGGCAACTGGGGTGTCGGCCAGCTGACAGTGTCGGCCGGCGCCAGCCTGGACACCAGCGGCAACCAGACACCGTGCCTGGTGCAGTTCCACTACTGCGACAGCTTCGTCGGCTCGGCCGCCGGCGACACGGCGCGCTTCACGGTCACCGGGGCCGGCAGCTCGGTGCGCATCGGCCAGCAATTGTTTGTCGGCGCGCCGATCCTGAACACCATGCCGGTCAACGGCTTCCAGTGGGGTGTGCCGGGTGGCACGACGAGCGCGACGCTGGAAGTGCTGGACGGCGCCAGCCTCGTTGTCGACCGCGGCCAGGTCGGCACCCGCCAGTGGAACAGCGGCAACACCGGCTTCGAGCGCAGCGTCAGCAACGTCACGGTGTCGGGCGCAGGTTCGAAGTGGGTGGCCGTCGGCGGTGTGCAGTGGGACGCCGTCACCGGCGTGCCGACGACCTTCGCCGCCGGCATCAACACCGGGCTGGACCGTTACGCGGTGGCCAACATCGACGTCATCAACGGCGGCGAGATGCGCATCGAGGGCAAGGATGGGCTGTACAACTACCTGAACCTCACTGGCGGCGGTGGCCGCACCGACATGCGGGTGCAAGGCCCCGGCTCGGCGCTGGTCTTCACTGGCGACGCTGCGACGCTGCAGGTGGGCCGCACGCTCGGCAGCGCGTTGCTCGAGGTGCGTGACGGCGGCCAGGTGCAAGGCCTCTGGTACACCTCGGTCGGCCGCGACGGCAGTTTCGGCACGTTGACGCTGGACGGCGCCGGCAGCTTGCTGCGCGCCGACAGCACCGCGTCGGCGGCGGCCAACGGCTCGGCCGGCGTCGCGGTGTTCGACATCGGGCGGGGTGGCGGCAACGGCACGGTCAACGTCAACAATGGCGCGCGGCTGGAGCTGATCGCCACCGCCGCGACGACCGGTGCGCCGCACTTCAACGTCGGCCGCGACACCGCGTCGGCCGGTGCGCTGAACATCGGCAGCGGCGGCACGGTGTTCCTCAGCGCTGCGTCGGTAGCGCCGGGCACGGCCGGCGAGGCCTGGAACCCGTTTGTGCGCATCGGCCGCGACGGCAGCGGTTCGCTCAACATCAGCGGCGGCGGCAAGCTGCTGGTCGAAGGCAACGCCGTCTCGACGGTGGACTTCACGCGCCGCACCAGCCTCTTCATCGGCGGCAGCGGCGACAGCAGCATCGGCGGCAAGGGCACGGCGACGATCACCGGCCTCGGCTCCGAACTGCGTGTCAGCGGCTCGGACGCCTACATCGGTGTCGGCCACGGGCCGCAGGCGGTGGGCAACCTCAGCGTGCTGAACCAGGCCGCCATCGGCGCCACGATCCTGGGCGTCGGCAACTTCGGCGGCACCGGTGTTGTTAAGCTCGACAACGCGCGTGTCACGCTCGACGGCCAGTTCACCGGCAGCGGCGAGTTCGGCGCTGCGCTGGTCATCGGCGCCGGTAGCGGCGCCGTGGGCAACGTCAGCGTCACCAACGGCACGACGATCGTCGTGCGCAACCTCACGGCGGTGGGCGGCAACGGCGGCGGCGTCACGCTGGGCGGCTCGCGCACGCTGACCGGCGGCGATGGTTCGTTGACGCTGTCGGCTTCATCGCTCGTCGTCGACATCCCCAGTGGCGCCGGCTTCAGCGTCGGCCGCAGCGGCAGCGGGCTGCTGCGGCTGCAGAGCGGCAGCACGGTGGACGTCGGCAACACCAGCTTCTTCGTCGGGCGCGAGGCCGGTTCCGACGGCACCGTGGTTGCCACCGGCGGCTCGGTCATCAACGCCGGCTGGGTCGGCATCGGCCGCGGCCCCGATGGCGCTGGCGGCAACGTCGATGGCGGCACTGCGACCATGGTGCTGAACGGCGCGACGCTGAACGCCAGCGACATCGTCATCGGCACCAACGGCTACCTCGGCGGCACGGCCGGCGCCATCAACGCCAGCGGCACCATCACCAACTACGGCATCTTCAGCCCCGGCAGTTCACCCGGCCTGTTCACGCTGAACGGCAACTTCCAGGCCGGCGCCGGCAGCCGGCTGATCCTGGAAGTGCAGGCCAATGCGGCCGGTGGCTTCGACACCGACCTGGTGCACTTCGGCTTCGGCAAGGCCGTCGACCTGGCGGCGCTGAACGTCGAGTTCCGCTTTCTCGGCGGCACCGACCCGAACGCGTTCCGTGCCAGTGGCGCTTTCGACATCGACAGCTTCGTCCAGCAGGCCGATGCGGGGGGTGGTTTCGCCGCGCTTGCAGATGCCGCCTACGCCGGCGTGGCCTTCAGCGCCCGTGCCGACAGCTACACGATCAGCAGCTTCAGCTACAGCGCTGCAGGTGGCGCGAGTTTCGTCGCAACGCCGGTGCCCGAACCGGCGACCTGGCTGACGTTGGCCGGCGGCCTGCTGCTGCTGGGCTGGCGCCGCCGTTCGGGCGGATATTCAAGCGAACACTCACGATGAGGCGCCGAGCGCCAGCGCACGCGCGCGCTGGCGCTCGAGTTCGGCGTTGTCGGGTGGCTCTTGGGTCTGCCAGCCCTGCAGATGGCGTGCGGCAATGCCGACCAGCGCGCGGATCCACGCCGGCCGGTCGTTCAGGCAGGCGATGTAGTCGAAACGTTCGCCGCCAGCGTGCAGGAAGGCTGCACGCGCTTCCTGGTCGATCTCTTCCAGGGTTTCCAGGCAGTCGGCGGGGAAACCCGGGCACATCACGTCGACCCGTTTGACGCCTTGTTTGGCGAGCGCGATCAAGGTCGGCTCGGTGTACGGCTCCAGCCACTTCGCCTTGCCGAAGCGGCTTTGGAACGTCACCAGCATCTCGTCCTTCGACAGCCCCAGTTTTTCGCCTAGCAGCCGCGCCGTCTTGTGGCATTGGCAGTGGTAGGGGTCGCCAAGCAGCAGCGAACGGTGCGGCACGCCGTGAAAACTGAGCACCAGACGCTCGCCGCGGCCGTTGCTGCGCCAATGTTCGGTGACGCTTTCGGCGAGCGCGCCGATGTAGCCCGGGTCGTCGTGGTACTCGCCGACGAAGCGCAGTTCGGGCACGCGCCGCGCCGCCGCCGCCCAGCCGAGCACCGCGTCGCTGACGCTGGCCGTGGTGGCGCCGGCGTACTGCGGGTACAGCGGCAGCACCAGCACGCGGGTGACACCTTCGCTGCGCAAGCCGTCGAGCACCGAAGCCACCGAAGGCTGGCCGTAACGCATGGCCGGGCGCACCAGCACATGGTGGCCGCGTTCGCCGAGGTAGCCTGCGAGCAGCGTCGCCTGCTTGTGCGTCCACACCGCCAGCGGCGAGCCTTCGGGCAGCCAGACGCTGGCGTACTTGGCTGCCGACCTGGCCGGCCGCGTGCGCAGGATGACGCCGTGCAGGATGGGCCACCACAGCAGCCGCGGAATCTCGACAACGCGCGGGTCACTCAGGAATTCGGCCAGGTAGCGGCGCAGCGCCGCCGGCGTCGGCGCGTCGGGTGTGCCCAGGTTCACCAGCAGCACGGCGGTGCGTGCACCGCTGCCATGCTGGTGCGCCGGTTCCTTGCGAAAACTCATCCGGGTTGGTCCGGGGACAGCACGCGGGCCAGGTCGGCGAGCACGGCATCCAGGTCGACGGGTTTGGTCCAGCAGCCCTGGAAGCCGGCCTGCAGCGCGGCTTGCGCCACCTGCGCGGGCTCGTCGGCCGTGCACAGGAAGGCGGGTGTGTGTTCGCGCTCGCAGGCCTGGCGCAAGGCCGGCAGCAGCGTGTAGCCGTCGGTGTCGGGCAGGTGCAGGTCGAGCACCAGCACCTCGGGCTGGAAGCCTGCAACGAGCTCCAGCGCTTCGGCGCCGCTGCCGGCAGACATCACTTCCAGGCCGCCGGCAAAGCGGCAGGTTTCTTCGAAGAGCAGGGTGTTGATGCGGTCGTCGTCGACGTAGAGCACGCGCATGGATTGGCGGCTCAGTCCGGCATCAGGTCAGGCGACAGCAGCGGCTGCGTGTCGCCGAAGCGCAGCACGTCGAAGTGCACGCTGGCCGAGCCGGGGTCGTTGGGCGAACCACCGAGGCCGACGACGCCGTTGCCGTGCAGCGTGCAGCTGCCGCGGCGCAGGCTGACGATCTCGCCGTCGGCAAACTGCACGTAGGTGCCGTTGTAGCTGAGGTCGGTGAGCTGGAAGCTGCCGCTGTGCCAGTCGACACGGGCATGGGAACGCGAGACACGCGAATCATCGACGCAGAACGTGGCCTGCGGGCTTCGCCCCAGCACCACCGGCATCTGCTGGCTGGCGAAGACACGGTTCAGGTCGACCCACACCAGGCGCAGGCCATCAGGTTCGTTGGCATGGGAGATGTCGCCGCCGAACTGCGTTGGCGCCATGTCGAAGCCACCGCCGCGGCGGCCGCCCATCACGTGCACCTGCACGGGCTCGACGCGGCCGCGCAGCACGAGCCGGTCGAGGCTGCGAAAACGCGAGCGTGTTTCCAGCGACAGGCCTTGCAGCACCTCGGCGGTGATCAGCGTTTCGTTGTCGCCGGCATGGTCGAGCAAGCGCGCCGAAACATTGACCGCGTCGCCATAACAGTCGCCTGCCATCTCGACGACCTCGCCACGCGCCAGCGCTACCTGCAGGCGCAGCGCGCGCAGGCCCGACGACGCGCCGCGTTCGCTGCCGCGCGTGACCATGGCGTCGAGCAGGTCGTGCATCAGCACCGAGGCATGCACCGCCTGCGGTGCAGCGACGAACACCGCCATCAAGCCGTCGCCGAGCGTCTTCACGACGCGGCCGCCCGAGTCGCTGACCGACTTGGCCAGGGCGCTGACGCAATGCGTGACCACCGACGTGGCCTCGGCATTGCCGAGCGTCTCATACAGCGCCGTGCTGCCGCGCAGGTCGGCGAAGAGAACGGTGAGGTCGGAGATCTGTGTCATTCAGCACGAAAGTGTAGCGCCGCCAACGACGAAGCCCGGCATGGCCGGGCTTCGTTCAACAGCCTTGCAACGCTTACAGGTTGTCGAGATAGGTGCGCAGCTTGTCACTGCGGCTCGGGTGCTTGAGCTTGCGGATCGCCTTCGCTTCGATCTGGCGGATGCGTTCGCGCGTGACGTCGAACTGCTTGCCGACTTCTTCGAGCGTGTGGTCGGTGCTCATCTCGATGCCGAAGCGCATGCGCAGCACCTTGGCTTCGCGTGGCGTCAGCGAGTCGAGGATGTCCTTCACCACGTCGCGCAGGCCGGCCTGCATCGCGGCCTCGATCGGCGCCGTGTTGTTGGTGTCCTCGATGAAGTCGCCCAGGTGCGAATCGTCGTCGTCGCCGATGGGTGTTTCCATCGAGATCGGCTCCTTCGCGATCTTCATGATCTTGCGGATCTTGTCTTCCGGGATCTCCATCTTCTCGGCCAGCGTCGGCGCATCAGGCTCGTAGCCGAACTCCTGCAAGTGCTGGCGCGAGATGCGGTTCATCTTGTTGATCGTCTCGATCATGTGCACGGGGATGCGGATCGTGCGTGCCTGGTCGGCGATCGAGCGTGTGATGGCCTGGCGGATCCACCACGTGGCGTAGGTGCTGAACTTGTAGCCGCGGCGGTATTCGAACTTGTCCACCGCCTTCATCAGGCCGATGTTGCCTTCCTGGATGAGGTCGAGGAACTGCAGGCCGCGGTTGGTGTACTTCTTCGCGATCGAGATCACGAGGCGCAGGTTGGCCTCGATCATTTCCTTCTTCGCGTCGCGCGAGGCCTTTTCGCCTTCGTTCATCTTCTTGTTGATCTGCTTCAGGTCTTCCAGCGGCACGACGGCGCGGCTTTGCAGGTCGGTCAGCTTCTGCTGCAGTTCCTGCACGGCGGGCAGGTTGCGGGCGAGGATCGGGCTGTACGGCTTGGCAGCAGCGATCTCCTTCTCGGCCCACTTCAGGTTCATCACGTTGGGCGGGAAGTTCTTGATGAAGTGGTCCTGCGGCATACCGCACTTGTCGACCACGATCTTGCGGATCTCGCGTTCGTAGCGGCGCACGTCGTCGACCTGGCTGCGCAGGATGTGGCACAGCTTCTCGATCGTCTTCACCGTGAAGCGGATCGTCATCAGGTCGTCGCTGATGGCGTGCTGGGCCTTGTTGTAGGACGGCGATTTGTAGCCTTCCTTCTCGTAGGACTTGCGCATCTTGTCGAAGTGCACACGCAAGGTCGTGAACTTCTCCAGCGCCTGCTTCTTCAGCTCTTCGAGCTTCTTCGTCAGCGCCTTGCTGCCGCCCTGGCCGTCGTCGTCGTCTTCTTCGTCGAACTCGTCGTAGTCTTCTTCGGCGACGTAGTCGTCGGCCTCGTCTTCGGCGACAAAGCCGTCGACCGCTTCGCTGATTTGCATCTCGCCGGCGCCGATGCGGTCGGCCATCGACAGGATCTCGGCGATCGTCGTCGGGCTGGCGCTGATGGCCAGCATCATCGCCTGCAGCCCGCCTTCGATGCGCTTGGCGATCTCGATCTCGCCTTCACGCGTCAGCAGTTCGACCGTGCCCATTTCGCGCATGTACATGCGCACCGGGTCGGTGGTGCGGCCGAATTCGCTGTCCACCGTGGACAGCGCGGCTTCGGCGGCTTCTTCGGCTTCTTCTTCGGTGGCGGTGCTGGTGCCGCCGCCGGCGATCAGCAGCGTCGCGGCGTCGGGCGCCTGTTCGTAGACCGCGATGCCCATGTCGTTGAGCATCGAGACGATGGCTTCGAGCACCTCGTTGTCGACCAGCTTTTCGGGCAGGTGGTCGTTGATTTCCTGGTGCGTCAGGAAACCCCGTGTCTTGCCCATCTTGATCAGCGTCTTCAGCTCCTGGCGGCGCTTCGTCGCTTCTTCTTCGGTGAGCGCGGTCTCCTCAAGGCCGAACTCGCGCATCAGCGCGCGTTCCTTGGCGCGGCTGACCTTCATGCGCAGCGGCTTGACCTTCTCGACCTTCTCGCCCTCGGCAGCAACGACCTCGACCTCGGCTTCGGGTTCACCTTCGATGTCGGCTTCGATGTCGGTCAGGTCTTCTTCCTCGACGATGGCCTTCTTGCCCGCTTCCTTCTTGGCTGCGCCCTTGGCGGCGGCCTTGGGTTCGGGTTTGGCAGGGCCCTTCGCGGCCGGCTTGGCTGCGACCTTCACGCTGGCCTTGGCTTCGGTCGGCGCGGCCTTGGCCTTGCTGGTGGCCGGCGTAGCGGCTTTGGCGGCCTTGGCATCGGCAGGGACAGGGGCGGGCGCTGCGGCGGGCTTCTTGGCGGTCATGCTGTTCCTTCGGTGGAGCTGTCGCGGCTTCTTCGCGGACGCGCCAGCGACGCACTGCGGCGGCAGCACGGTGCATGGCGGTGCGAAGGTGGCGGTGTCGAGTGCGCGGGTTTTCCGTCGACAGACGGGGAACCCGATGGCTGGCAGTCCTTGCGGTGGGAGATGGCCCAAGCCCCGTGATGAGGGCGCCCTTGTCGAGGGTTGGCCGGGTCCGGAGGTGCTGCTGTCTGTACTACTGTCTGTACTGCTGTCACTCTGGCCGTTGCGGTAAGCCTTGGATTATACCGCGTTTGCCAGCGGCGGGGGCGGTCAGGAGGCGGGCAGGGCTTCTGCCGCGCGGTGCTGCTTGATCAGCTCGTGGCACGCGGCGATGCGGTCGAGGTGCTCGCGGTCGGTGCGGCCTTCGGCGATGAGGCTGCGCGCCTCCTGCTCGAAATGGTCGCGCCAGAGCCTGTGCAGCACCCGCTGCAGATCCTCGAAACTCTGCTCTTCGTCGATGGTCGCGCCACCGGCCCAGGTGCGGGCTTCGTCGTGCAGCGGCTGCTCGGTCAGCGCCTCGTCCAGCGCAGCCCAGGTCTGCGGCCCGTGTTCGGTGATCTCGCGTTCCAGCCAGGCGATGGCAGCGCCGTGGTTGCCGCCGAGTTCGTGCAGCAGGTGGTGGTCTTCGCCCGAGAGGCGTTCCCACCAGTCGCTGTGGCGCAGCAACAGGCGCAGCGCGAGGTCGGCCGACGCCGCCGGCGCACGCCGGCCGGCGCCGCGCAACGGCCGGCGGGGTGCCGGCATAGGTGCCGCCGCCGGCCGTGGCGGCGGCGCGGCGCCGCCCCACAGCGACACCAGGTCTTCGGTGCTCAGCGCTGCGCGGCGCGCCAGCTCGGGCTGCAGCTGGCGCTTCAGCGCGCCGTCGGGCAGCGCCAGCCACAGCGGCTTGGCCTGGGCCAGCATGCGCGCGCGGCCCTCGGCGCTGTCGAGGTCGGCATCTTCGGAGGCCTGTTCGATGAGCTGGCGCGACAGCGGCACGGCCGCTGCCACCGCGGCCTCGAAGGCCGCGGCACCGAGTTCACGCACGAAGCTGTCGGGGTCGTGTTCGGTCGGCAGAAAGAGGAACTTCACGCTGCGCAGGTCGCTGGCGTGTGGCAACGAGGCTTCCAGCGCCCGGCCTGCGGCACGGCGGCCGGCGGCGTCGCCGTCGAAGGCGAAGACCACGGCGTCGGTGAAGCGGAAGAGCTTCTGCACATGCTCAGCCGTACACGCCGTGCCCAGCGTGGCGACGGCGTTCGCAAAGCCCGACTGCGCCAGTGCCACCACGTCCATGTAGCCTTCGACGACGAGCGCATAACCCTTTTCGCGCAGCGCACCGCGGGCTTCGAACAGGCCGTAGAGTTCGCGCCCCTTGCTGAACAGCGGTGTTTCGGGCGAGTTGATGTACTTCGGCTTGCTGTCGTCGAGCACCCGCCCGCCGAAGCCGATGACCTCGCCGCTGACAGCGCGGATCGGGAACATCACACGCTCGCGGAACCAGTCGTAGCGGCCACGCTCCGGGTCGTCCTGTTCATCCTTCTGCCGCACCAGGCCGGCCTCTTCGAGCAGCGGGTCGTCGTAGTGCGGGAACACGCCCGCCAGCGTGCGCCACCCGGGGGGCGCAAAGCCCATGCCGAAACGCGCGGCGATCGTGCCGGTGAGGCCGCGCCGTTTCAGGTAGTCGATGGCCTTGGGGCTGGCCTTGAGCTGCGCGCGGTAGAAGTCGGCCGCCTTGGTGAGCAGCTCACCCATCGACAGCCGGCGTTCACGCAGTTTGTCGCGCCGCACCTGCTCGTCGGCGCTGACCTGTTCTTCGGGCACGGTCAGGCCCGCGCCCTGGGCCAGGTCGCGCACGGCTTCGATGAAACTCAGGCCCAGGTGCTCGGTGAGGAAGCGGATCGCGTCGCCCGAGGCGCCGCAACCGAAGCAGTAGTAGAACTGTTTCGAAGGGCTGACCGAAAAGCTCGGCGACTTCTCGCCGTGGAAGGGGCACAGCCCCATCAGGTTGGCGCCGCCCCGCTTCAGCTCGACATGGCGGCCGACGACGTCGGCGATGTCGACGCGCGAAAGCAGCTCTTGAATAAACCCCGGTGGAATCACCCGCCGAGTCTAGCGACCCCAGGCTCGGCAGGCGCCGCCGGCGCCAGCGCGAACATGCCTTTGTAGTCGCGCACCCAGGCCGCCACCAGGTTCGACGGCATTGGCGCTGCGATGCCCGTGCCCTGGCCGATGTCGCAGCCCAGGTCGAGCAGCGTGCGCGCCTGCGCCGGCGACTCCACACCTTCGGCGACGACGGTGCAGCCGAAGGTGCGTGCGAGGCCGATCACCCCTTCGACGATGGCGCGGTCCTGCATGTCGTCGAGCATGTGGTGGACAAAGCTGCGGTCGATCTTCAGCACGTCCACCGGCAGCCGCTTCAGGTAGGTGAGCGTCGAATAACCGGTGCCGAAGTCGTCGAGCGCGATGCGCACGCCGATCGCGCGGCAGCGCGCCATCAGCGCCGACGCGGCGTCGATGTCGTTGTGCGCCGCGGTTTCCAGCATCTCGAGTTCCAGGTGTGTGGCCAGCGGTTCCGGATGGCGGGCGAGCAGTTCCGACAGCCGCAGCGCGAAGTCGGGCTCTTGCAGATGGCGCGCGGAAACGTTCACGCTGACCGAGATGTCCAGGCCGTTGCGCCGCCAGGCCGACAGGTGTTCCAGCGCCTGGCCGAAGACCCAGTCGCCGACACGCGCCGAGAGGCCGGTGTTCTCGATCAGCGGCAGGAACTGCTGCGGCGCGATCAGCCCCTGCTGCGGGTGTTCCCAGCGCAGCAGCGCCTCGAACCCAAGAACACGCCCGCTCTTCATGTCAACCTTGGGCTGGTAGAACAGCACGAACTCGCCCTGGTCCAGCGCCTCCTGCACGCGGCCGATGGCCATCACACGCTCTTCGGTGCGGCGGCGGTGCTCGGGGTCGAAGAAGAGGTAGCCGTTGCGGCCGCTCTGCTTGGCGCCGTACATCGCGTGGTCGGCGTGGCGCAGCAAGGTGTCGGCGTCGCTGCGGTCGATCGGGTAGACGGTGGCGCCCATGCTGGCGGTGATCTGCACCGGGTCGGACGCCGGGTCCACCACATACGGCTGCGAGACGACCCGCAGCACACGTTCCACCGCCAGCCGCGCTTCTTCGATGGTGCCGGCGCGCAGCAGCAGCACAAATTCGTCGCCGCCCAGGCGTGCGGCAGAGTCGGCCCAGGTGTCGCGACGGCGCAAGGCGCTGCGCAGGCGGCCGGCCAGCTCGGCGAGCAGGCGGTCGCCGGCGGCATGGCCGAACTGGTCGTTGATGGGCTTGAAGCGGTCGAGGTCGAGGTAACACACGGCGAGCAGGAAGCCGTCGCGGTCGGCGGCGCGCATCGCGTCCGCGAGCAGCAGCGACAGGTGCACGCGGTTGGGCAGCCGCGTCAGTTCGTCGAAGTGCGCCTGGCGCTCCAGCCGTTCACGCTGCACCCGCTGCTCGGTGATGTCGCTGATGACGAGCACGTGGTAGCGCAGGTCGCGTTGCGGCCCCGGCACGGTGCTGATCGTGGCCTGCAGCGTGCAGGTTTCGCCGTTGCGCCGGCGCTCCAGCAATTCGCCGCGCCAGTGGCCGTGGTCGCGCAGGCCGGCCCACATGGCGGCACGCTGCTGGCGTGCGATGGGGTCGGCGGGCGAGGGCCGCAGCAGCGACGGCACGGTGCCCAGCAGTTCGGCGCGCGGCACACCGAGGATGTCGCTGTAGGCCGGGTTGACGTCGAGCGCGTGCATGTCGGCGTCGGTGACCAGCAGGCCTTCGTGCAGGTGCTGGAACAGACTGGACGACAGGCGCTGGCGTTCCAGCGCCTCGTGGCGTTCTTCGACGTCGGCCAGTGTGGCCAGCAGCCGCGCCGGGCGGCCGTCGAGGTTGCGTTCGATCACCAGCAGCGTGGCTTCGAGCCAGCGCCAGGTGCTGTCGCGGCTGGGATCGACGGCCCCTGCGCGTGCCATGCGCAGCTCGATCTGCAGCCGGCCGGTGTCGCCGGCGCGCAGCTGCGCGATGCCTTGTTCGAGGCCTTCGCGGTCTTCCGGATGCACCTGTTGCAGCCACAGCGCGGGTGACCAGCGGCCGGCATCCTGACCAGCGCTCTGACCCGTCAGAGCGCACCAGGCCGCCGAGGCAAAACTTTCGTCGCGCTGCAGATGCCAGTCGGCCACGCCCAGGCGTGAACCGTCGAGTGCCCACTCCCAGCGCTGCGTGCGCCATTGGCCTTCCACCGCGCCGGCATGCACCAGCAGCAGCAGCGCCACCATCGCCGCCACCCAGCCACCGACGCCGATGTACAGCGTGGCACCGCTGCCCGACCAGAGCTGGCTCGGCGCCGCCGCGGTGCAGACGATGGTGGCCACCAGCAGCAGCACCGCGCTGGCCAGCGCACCGCCGGCGCGCGCGGCCAGGGCCACCAGCAGCACCGGCGGCAGCCACAGCAGCAGCCGGCCCAGGGCGCTGTCGGCCACGGCGCTGGAGGCCAGCATCGCGGCCGCCAGCAGCGGCGCCGCCATCAACAACAAGGTGCCGCCGAGCCGGGCACTGGGCTGCAGCGCGTGCATCACACGCCGGTCCACCGCCAGCAGCGGCACCACCACCAGCACCATGCCGATGCCCAGCACGCTCCAGCCGGCCAGCAAGGTGGGCCACCAGCCGGCCGGAGGAACCGGCATCGTCCAGCGCAGGCCGCTGCCGGCGACCAGCGCCGCCACCGGGGCAGCGACGCAGCAGACGGCCAGCGTCAGCCAGCCGATGTCGCGTGCGCGGTCCAGCCGTGCATCGAAGGCCACGGCGCGCAGCAGCCGGCCCGCGGCCAGCAGGCCGGCGGTCTGTGCCACCGCCGCCACCAGCGCCGTGGCCGGTGGCATCGACATCGTCAGCAGCGCCAGCAGCACACCGCCGGCGGCGCCGACCGTGCCGCCGGCGCCCCAGCGCAGCGTAGCGGCGAGGCCGACGCCGCCGGACAGCGCCAGCGCGCTCCAGGGTGGTAGCGGCAAGGCCACGGCCCCGAGGAAGGCGGCCACGAGGCTGGCCAGGGCGACGGCAACGCTGCGTGTGCCGCGCAGCGTGCTGCTGTGCCATGCCGCCAGCAGGCGGTGCAGCGGACGGCTGGAGTCGGGAGGGGTCACGCGAAAGGGGCCGGGGCCTGGGGGTTGGAGCCTGGGTGCTGAACCCATGCTAACCGTGCGCGCTGGGGCTTCCCCTCGGGCAAGCCCCCACAAGCCGGGGGCTAGAGCGTGAAATCGGCCAGTGTGCTGCCGTTGGCCAACGCCGCCCTCAGCCACTTGGGCTGCAGGCCGCGGCCGCTCCAGGTATCGCCGGTGGCCGGATTGCGGTACTTGGCGGCGACCTTGCCGCTGCCGCCGCTGCGCTTGGGCGCGGCCACGGCGCGGGTGCCCAGGTCGGCCAGCGTCAGACCGTATTGCGCCATCAGCGTCTTCACCTGGGCAATGGCCCCGGCCTTTTCTTCACGCTGGGCGTCGATGATCTGTTTTTCGAGGCTGGCCTTTTGCGCCAGCAGTTCGTTCAAGGTCGCCATCTAATATCTCCCGGGCCAAAAAATAACCCGGCGAATGTAACATTCGCCGGGTTTGATTTGCGCCCGGGAAACCCTCGCCGCCGCGCTGGCTGCGGGTTTCGGCGCCTCAGCGGTAACCGACGCGGTCGAGCATCTGCTGCACCGCCACCTGGTTCTGGCCGATCACCGCAATCGGCACGGTTTCGCTCTTGAAACTGCCGAAGGCGTCGAGCGCCGGGTTGCGCAGTTTCACGTCGCGCACCGCCGGCCATTCGTTGTTGCCGTTGGCAAAATAGGCCTGCGCTTCGGCGCTGGCCAGGTACTCGAGAAACTGCACTGCCGCGTCGCGGTTCTTCGCGTAACGCGCTACCGCGCCGCCGGCGATGTTCACATGCGTGCCATGGTTGGCCTGATTCGGGAACACGACGCCGATGCGTTCGACGGCGGCACGGTCGGCCGGCACGTCCGACCGCATCAAACGCGCCAGGTAATAGGTGTTGGTCAGCGCAACGGCGCATTCACCGCTGGCGACGGCCTTGATCTGGTCGGTGTCGCCGCCCTTGGGCGCGCGGGCCATGTTGCCGGCCACGCCTTTCAGCCATTCTTCGGCCTTGGCCGGGCCCAGATGTTCGACCATGGCGCCGAACAGCGACAGGTTGTAGGGGTGCGAACCCGAACGGGTGCAGACACGGCCCTTGTTGACCGCATCGGCGAGTTTCTCGTAGGTATCGACCTCGGTTTTGGCGACGCGTTGTTTGTCGTAAACGATGACCCGCGCCCGGGTCGAAAACCCGAACCATTGGGAACCGTTGCCATCGTCCTTGCCGCGCAATTGCTGCGGAATCCGTTCGTCGAGAATCTTGCTGCGCAGCGGCTGGAACAAGCCGTCGACTTCGGCGCGCCACAGCCGCGCCGCGTCGACCAGAAGAATCACGTCGGCCGGGCTGCTGGCACCTTCGCTTTTCAGGCGCACCAGAATGCCGGCATCGTCGGCGTCGACGCGGTTGATGCGGATACCGGTGGCCTTGGTGAAATTCTCGTAGAGCGCTTCGTCGGTTTGGTAGTGGCGGGCGGAATAGAGATTCAGCACCTTGTCCTGGGCCACGGCGGGCAACAGACACAGACTTGCAAGCGCCGCGCTCAGCAGGCGGGCCAGAAGCGGGATACGGACAGGGGCAGGGCGGGACATGACAACTCCGGGGTCAGCGTTCAGACCGCCCGGAGTCTACATGGGAACGAGAACGCTTCTCAATAACTCAAGCCGTGGGCGGGACATAACCCGCCGGCTGTTCGGCACCGGTGCCGAAGAAGAACTGCTCCATCTGCCGCGCCAGGTACTGGCGGGCGCGGGCATCGGCGAGGTTGAGCCGGTTTTCGTTGACGAGCATGGTCTGGTGCTTTTTCCAGAGCTCGAAGGCTTCCTTGCTGACGTTGTCGTAGATGCGCTTGCCGAGCTCGCCCGGGTAGGGCGAAAAGCTCAGGCCTTCGGCTTCTTTCTTCAGGTGGACACACTGCACCATGCGGGCCATATCGATCTCCTAGATCAGCTGAGTTTCTTCACCAGGACCTGGCTGCGCCGGTCCCAGTTGTATTTGCGCTTGCGCGCTTCGGGCAGCCAGTCGGGGTCGACCGGCGCAAAGCCGCGTTTGATGAACCAGTGCATCGTGCGTGTCGTCAGCACGAAGATGCTGTCCAGCCCCATGCCCTTGGCGCGCTGTTCGACGCGCTTCAGGATGCGTTCGCCGTCGCCCTGGCCTTGCGACAGCGGGCTCACCGTCAGCGCCGCCATCTCGGCGGTGCGGCCTTCCGGGTAGGGGTGCAGCGCGGCGCAGCCGAAGATGATGCCGTCGTGTTCGATCACCGTGTAGGTGTGGATCTCGCGTTCGATCTCGGTGCGTTCGCGCCGCACCAGCGTGCCGTCGCGCTCGAAGGGTTCGATCAGCTGCAGGATGCCGCCGACATCGTCGGAGGTGGCTTCGCGCAGGCTCTCGAGTTTTTCGTCGACCACCATCGTGCCGATGCCGTCGTGCGTGAACACCTCCAGCAAGATGGCGCCGTCAGCCGCAAAGGGCAGGATGTGCGAACGTTCGACACCGCCTTCGCAGGCCTTCACACAATGCTGCAGGTAGAACGCAGGGTCGGTGGGCAGCGTCGGCGCCGGCATCGCAGCGAGCAGGCGCTTGGCCTCGGCGAGCGAGAGTTCGGTGTCGATGGCGCTGTCGGGGTCGGCCTGGTTTTCGCGGATGCCGGCAATCTCGCCGACGAACACCAGCTTGTCGGCCTGCAAGGCGATGGCCGTCGACGTGGCCACGTCTTCCATCGTCAGGTTGAAGGCTTCGCCGGTGGGCGAAAAGCCGAACGGGCTCAGCAGCACCAGCGCACCGATGTCGATGGCGCGGCGGATCGTGCCGTGGTCGACACGCCGCACCAGACCGCTCTGCTGGAAGTCGACACCGTCGACGATGCCGACCGGCCGCGCCGTCAGGAAGTTGCCCGAGACCACGCTGACGGTGGCGTTGGCCATCGGCGTGTTCGGCAGGCCTTGCGAAAACGCGGCTTCGATCTCGAAGCGCAGCTGGCCTGCGGCTTCCTGCGCCGCGTCCAGCGCCACCGGGTCGGTGATGCGCAGGCCCTTGCTGAAGCGCGAGACATGGCCCTTGGCCGCAAGCTGTTCGTTCACCTGCGGCCGGAAGCCGTGCACCAGCACGAGCTTGATGCCCATCGCGTGCAGGATCGCGAGGTCCTGCACGAAGGTGTTGAGCTTGCCCGCGGCGATGGCCTCGCCGGCCACCGCGACGACGAAGGTCTTGCCGCGGTAGGCGTGGATGTAGGGCGCAACAGCGCGGAACAGCGGGACGAAGGTGTGAGGAAAGACGAGGCTCATGCTGGTGCGGATTGTGCCGTAGCATGTTGGTCCCTTCACCGCGCAGGAGCCGACGATGGATGTCTACAAGACCCACGGAGCGTTCAGCTGGAGCGAACTGGTGACCACCGACCCGAAGGCCGCCGCCGCGTTCTACGGTGAACTCTTCGGCTGGGGTGTCAGGGAGATGGGTGCCGACATGGGCAGCTACCGCGTCGTCACGGTCGGCGACGACGGCATCGGCGGCATCATGGCCTGTCCGGAAGAAACACCGGACATGCCGCCGCACTGGGGCTGCTACGTGACGGTCGACAACGTCGACACGACGCTGGCGCGCTGCACGGCGCTGGGCGGCAAGACCATCATGCCGCCGATGGACGTGCCCACCGTCGGCCGCATGGCGATCCTGCAAGACCCGCAAGGCGCGGTGCTCAGCGTGATGCAGTACCTGCCGGCTTAAGCGTTCCCCGGGCGCCGGCCATAATCCGCGCCCCGTGCATCCACAGCGCCGCGCCGTTCAGGCGAACCCCGTCCCGCCCATCAGCTACCCCGAGTCGCTGCCGGTTTCCACCCGGCGCGAGGAGATCGCGCGTGCGATTGCCGGCCACCAGGTCGTCATCGTCTGCGGCGAGACGGGCTCGGGCAAGACGACACAGCTGCCGAAGATCATGCTCGAGCTGGGCCGCAGCTGGGCCAATGCGGCACGGGGCGGCAAGGGGCTGATCGGCCACACGCAGCCGCGGCGCATCGCCGCCAGCAGCGTGGCCAAGCGCATTGCGCAGGAGCTGAATTCGCCGCTCGGCGAGGTCGTCGGCTACAAGGTGCGGTTCCAGGACCGCTTGCAGCCGGGTGCGTCAGTCAAGCTGATGACCGACGGCATCCTGCTCGCCGAGACGCAGACCGACACGCTGCTGCAGGCCTACGACACGCTGATCATCGACGAGGCGCACGAGCGCAGCCTGAACATCGACTTCCTGCTCGGCTACCTGCGGCAGATCCTGCCGCGCCGGCCCGACCTGAAGATCGTCGTCACCTCGGCCACCATCGACGCCGACCGCTTCGCCAACCACTTCGCCGGCCGGCAGGGCCCGGCGCCTGTGATCATGGTTTCGGGCCGGCTGTTTCCGGTGGAACAGCGCTGGCGGCCGTTCGAGGAGAAGAAGGACCACGACCTCGACGACGCCATCGCCGATGCGGTGGACGAGCTATGGCGTGAAGGCAGCGGCGACATCCTCGTCTTCCTGCCCGGCGAGCGCGAGATCCGCGAGGCCACCGACCACCTTCGCAAACACCTCGCGAGCACGCTGCGCGGTGGCCCGGCTCCCGAGATCCTGCCGCTGTTCGCACGCCTGTCGCAGCAGGAGCAGGACCGTGTGTTCGAGTCCGGCAACGGCCGCCGCATCGTGCTGGCGACCAACGTCGCCGAGACTTCGCTGACGGTGCCTGGCATCCGCTACGTCGTCGACGCCGGCACCGCACGTGTCAAGCGCTACAGCTACCGCAACAAGGTCGAGCAGTTGCAGGTGGAAGGCATCAGCCAGGCGGCGGCGAACCAGCGCGCCGGGCGCTGCGGCCGGGTGGCGAACGGCATCTGCATCCGGCTCTACGGCGAAGACGAATTCAAGGGCCGGCCGAAGTTCACCGACCCCGAGATCCTGCGCAGTTCGCTGGCTGGTGTGATCTTGCGCATGAAGGGCTTGCATCTCGGCGACATCGAGGACTTCCCCTTCCTCGAAGCGCCGCCGAAGAAGGCCATTGCCGACGGCTATGCGCTGCTCGGCGAACTCGGCGCGGTCGACGACAACAACGCGCTCACGGCCATCGGCGCCGAGCTGAGCAAGCTGCCGCTGGACCCGCGGGTCGGCCGCATGATTCTGGAAGCGCGCCAGCGTGAATCGCTGAGCGAGGTGCTGATCATCGCGTCGGCACTGAGCGGCCAGGACGTGCGCGACCGGCCGATGGAAGTGGCCGCCGCGGCCGACGAAAAGCACAAGAAGTTCGACGACGAACGCTCCGAGTTCATGGGTTACCTGAAGCTCTGGAAGTGGATCGAAGAAGGCCGCGGTCACGGCGAAGAACACAACAGCCACAAGCTGACGAACCGCCAGCAGGAACAGCGCCTGCGCGACAGCTTTGTCAGCGTGCGCCGTGTGCGTGAATGGCGCGACATCCATTCGCAGCTGCACACCGTTGTGGCAGAACACGGCTGGCGGCTGAACACGCAGCCCGCCACCTACGAACAGGTGCATCTGGCGATGCTGGCCGGGCTCTTGGGCAACATCGGCTGCAAGAGCGACGACGAAGACTGGTACCTCGGCGCGCGCGGCGTCAAGTTCTGGCGCCACCCCGGCGCGCACCTGAGCAAGAAGCCCGGGCGCTGGCTGGTGGCGGCCGAACTCGTCGAGACGACACGGTTGTTCGGCCGCGGGCTGGCGGCCATCGAACCAACCTGGATCCCGCCGATCGCCGGCCATCTGCTGAAGACGCAGCTGCTGGAGCCGCACTGGGAGAAGAAGGCCGGCGAGGTGGTGGCGCTGGAGCGCGCCACGCTTTACGGCATCGTCATCTACAACAACCGGCGCGTGAACTTCGGCCGTGTCGACCTGCCTGCGGCGCGCGACATCTTCATCCGCGAAGCGCTGGTGCAAGGCGACTGGGAGACCAAGCTGCCGTTCCTGGCGCACAACGAAAAGCTGATCGCGCAGGTGCAGGAGCTGGAGCACAAGTCGCGCCGCCAGGACGTGCTGGTCGACGACGAACTGATCCACGCTTTCTACGACCAGCAGTTGCCGAAAGACGTGTGCAGCGGCGCGACGCTGGAACGCTGGTACCGCGAAGAGGTGAAGAAACAGCCGAAGCTGCTGCACCTGACACGCGACGAACTGATGCGCCACGAAGCCGCCGGCATCACGACCGCGGCGTTCCCGAAGACGCTGCGGCTAGGTGGCATCGACTGCACCGCGACCTATCTGCACGAACCCGGCGACACGAAAGACGGTGTCACGGTCACCGTGCCGATCTACGCCCTGAACCAGGTGCAGGACGAGCGCTGCGAATGGCTGGTGCCCGGCATGCTGCAAGCCAAGGTGCTGGCGCTGGTGAAGACGCTGCACCAGCGCCCACGGTCGCGGCTGGTGCCGTTGCCCGACTACGCCGCCGAGTTCTGCGAGCTCGTGCCGTTTGCACAGGGCGGCCTGATGGACACGCTGCTGAAGGCCGTGCGCGACCGCACCCAGCTGGCCGTGCAGCGCAACGACTTCAAGCTCGAACAGCTGCCGCCGCACCTGTTCATGAACTTCCGCATCGTCGACGAACATGGCCGCCAGCTCGCGATGGGGCGCGACCTCGCCGGCTTGAAGGCCGAGCTCGGCGGCCAGGCGCGCAGTGCCTTCCAGGCGCTGGCGGCGTTGAAGGTCGCGGCGCCGGCGGCTGCGCCTGCACCAGCGGCAACGGTGCAACGCGGTGTTGTTGCGCAGGTGGTAGCCGCGCCGGCGCCCAAGGCCGTCGAAGCCCAGCGTTACACCGCCTGGACCTTCGGCGAGCTGCCCGAGCTGATGGAGATCCGCCGCGGCGCGCAGACGCTGATCGGTTTCCCGGCCTTGATCGACCGCGGCCAGAACGTCGAGATCGAGGTCTTCGACGAACCCGATCTCGCCGCCGCCAAACACCGCGCCGGCCTGCGCCGCCTGGTGGCGCTGCAGATCAAGGAACCGCTGAACTACCTGGAAAAGAACATCCCCGACCTGCCGAAGATGGCGGTCGCCTTCATGGCGCTGGGCGGCACGGTGGAAGAGCTGCGTGAGCAGGTCATCGACATGGCGCTCGACCGCGCCTTCCTCGCCGAGCCGCTGCCGGCCGACGAGCGCACGTTCAAGACCCGCATCGAAGAGGGCCGCACACGCCTGAACCTCATCGCCGCCGAAGTGGCGCGCCTGGCCGGCACCGTGCTGGGTGAATACGCCACCGCGGCACGCAAGCTGAAAGACAGCAAACCGCCGAAGGACGTGGCCGATGACGTGCAGGCGCAGCTGCAACGTTTGGTGCCGAAACGTTTCCTGCTGACAACCGACTGGGCGGCGCTGCAGCACCTGCCGCGTTATCTGAAGGCGGTGACCCTGCGGCTGGACAAACTGCGCACCGACCCGGCGCGCGACGCCGCGCGGCTGGCCGAACTGCGCCCGCTGGAACAGCGTTACCTGCGCCGCTTGGCCGAACTGAAAGGTGCACAGCACGCCAGGCTGGACGAGTACCGCTGGCTGCTGGAAGAGTTGCGCGTGAGCCTGTTCGCGCAGGAACTGCGCACGCCGCAGCCGGTGAGCGCGAAGAGACTCGACAAAGCCTGGCAGCAATTGGCAGGCTGACCCGGACTGCGGGTTAGCGCGGAGCGCGCGGCACTGCTGGCACGGTAGATGCTCCTTACAATCGTTTCGCGTCAAGCGCCGCCACAAGTGCGCACGCGTTGGGCACCGCAACCCGCGGTGAAAAGGGCAAGACATTGGACACTCGGCTTCTCGCAGCTGGATTGCTGTGCATCGTCTGGGTCACCGGCGCCCGGGCGCAAGGCGCTCCGGCCACCACCGACATGACCGCCATGGAGCGGGCCCAACGCGAGGCCGATGGCCCACGCCGGCGCATCATCGAAGCGGCCAAGGTCAAGACCACGGTGCGGCCCGACATGCCGGCGCCGCTGACGCCCACCGTGCCGGCCAACATTGCAGTGGTCAACGCCCCGCCGGCTTCGCCAACCGCGCCGGTACGGCGCGACGAACCCGCTGAACGTGCACCGACGCTGGCCACGCTGCCTGCGCTGGCGCCGCTGGCCCTGCCGGCCGGCGCCGTGGCCGGCGTGCCGACGGTGTCGCAGATGGAACTGGCGCCGGCAGCCGCGTCGTTGGTTGCGATGCCCGCCGCCAAGGTCATCACCTTGCTGCCGCCCCGGCTGCTGAGCAAGGTCGACCCCGAGCTGCCGTCGCGCTTGCAGCGCCGCGGAACCCGCCGCACCGAGGTGCTGGTGGAAATGACCATCAACGCCGATGGCAGTGTGCGCGATGTGAAGCTGCGCAGCGCCGCTGATGAAGAATTCGCCGCCTCGGTGCGCGAGGCCGTGCAGCAGTGGCGCTACGAACCCCAGCCGATCACGCGCCCGCACACGGTGCAACTGGTGTTCGAGGCGGGTTAGGCGAGCTGACCGGCCCGCTAGGCGGCCAGCACTTCGAGCGCGCGGTCGAGCCCGCCGCTCTGGATGGTGATCATCGCCTTCTCGGCCACCGCGGGTTTCGGGTGGTAGGCGATCGACAGGCCGGCCGCGCCCATCATCGGCAGGTCGTTGGCGCCGTCGCCCACCGCGATGGCCTGTTCGCTGTTGATGCCCATCAACTCGCACACTTCCAGCAGCACACGGCGCTTTTCGGCACCGTCGACGATGTCGCCCCACGGCCGGTCGAACAAGGTGCCGGTGAGGCGGCCGCCCGCCACGCCCAGCGTGTTGGCGCGTGCGAAGTCGAGCTGCAGACGCTGGCGGATGCGTTCGCTGAAGAAGGTGAAGCCACCCGAGACCAGCATCGTCTTCAGGCCGGCGGCCCGGCAGGCGGCGACGAAGGTTTCGACGCCGGGGTTGAGCTGCAGCCGTTCGTCGTAGACCTTTTGCAGCGCGGCTTCGGGCAGGCCGGCCAACAGCGCGACGCGGCGGCGCAGGCTGTCCTTGTAGTCGCTGATTTCGCCGCGCATGGCGGCCTCGGTGATGGCCGCCACCTCGGCCTTGCGGCCGGCCTCGGCGGCGATCTCGTCGACACACTCGATGTTGATCAGCGTCGAGTCCATGTCGAACGCCACCAGCTTGTAGTCGGCCAGCCGCAGCGGCGGCGTGACGCCGCGCAGAAAGAGCCCGGGGCGGTGTTCGATGGCGTTCATGCGGTCTTGGTCGGCGGGCCCAAAGCACGCAGCACGTCGCGCACGTAGTGCGCGCGGTCCTGCGGCGAGGCGATCTCGCGGTCGATGCGCAGCTTGTCGTTGCCGGCGAGTTTGATGTTGCGGTTCTTCTGCACCAGGTCGATGATGCGCATCGCGTCGATCGGCGGATTCGGGCGGAAGATGATGTTCATCAGCTTCGGGCCGGCGTCGATCTTCTGCACGCCGTAGGGCTTGGCCAGCACCCGCAGCCGGTGGGTGTCGAACAGCGTCTGGCCTTGCGCCGGCAGCTTGCCGAAGCGGTCGGTCACCTCTTCGAGCAGCAGGTCGATGGCCTCGGTCTTGTCCACCGTGGCCAGGCGCTTGTAGAGGTTCAGCCGGGTGTGCACGTCGCCGCAGTAGGCGTCGGGCAACAGCGCCGGCGCGTGCAGGTTGATCTCGGTCGTGGCGCTCAATGGGCTCAGCAGATCGGGTTCCTTGCCGGCTTTCAGCGAGCGCACGGCTTCGCTCAACATGTCGTTGTAGAGCTGAAAACCGACCTCCATCATGTTGCCGCTCTGGTGTTCGCCCAGCACCTCGCCGGCGCCGCGGATCTCCAGGTCGTGCATCGCCAGGTAAAAGCCGCTGCCGAGCTCTTCCATTTGCTGGATCGCGTCGAGCCGCTGCGCCGCCTGCTTCGTCAGCCCTTCGACGTCGGGCACCATCAGGTAGGCATAGGCCTGGTGGTGGCTGCGGCCGACACGGCCCCGCAGCTGGTGCAGTTGCGCCAGGCCGAACTTGTCGGCGCGGCTCATCACGATGGTGTTGGCGGTGGGCACGTCGATGCCGGTTTCGATGATGGTCGAACACAGCAGCAGGTTGAAGCGCTGGGCGACGAAGTCGCGCATCACCTGTTCGAGTTGGCGCTCGGGCATCTGGCCGTGGGCGACGGCGATGCGGGCTTCGGGCAGCAGCTCGGCGAGTTTCTGCGCCCGGTTCTGGATCGTCTCGACCTCGTTGTGCAGAAAGTAGACCTGGCCGCCGCGTTTCAACTCGCGCATCACCGCTTCGCGGATCGTGCCGCTGGTCTCAGAACGCACGAAGGTCTTGATCGCCAGCCGCCGCTGCGGCGCGGTGGCGATGACGCTCAGGTCGCGCAAGCCTTCGAGCGCCATGCCCAGCGTGCGCGGGATCGGCGTCGCGGTCAGCGTCAGCACGTCCACTTCGGCGCGCAACGCCTTCATCGCCTCTTTGTGACGCACACCGAAGCGGTGTTCTTCGTCGATGACGAGCAGGCCCAGGCGCGCGAACTTCACGTCGGCACTCAGCAGCTTGTGCGTGCCGACGACGATGTCGACCGTGCCGGCGGCAATGCCATCCACCGCGAGTTTCACTTCCTTCGGACTGCGGAAGCGCGACAGCTCGGCGATCTTCACCGGCCACTTGCCGAAGCGGTCGACCAGCGTCTGAAAGTGCTGCTCGGCCAGCAGCGTCGTCGGCGCCAGGATCGCCACCTGCTTGCCGCCGTGCACGGCCACAAACGCTGCGCGCAGAGCGACCTCGGTCTTGCCGAAACCGACATCGCCGCAGACCAGCCGATCCATCGGCTTCGGGCTCACCATGTCCTGGATCACGGCGTGGATCGCAGCGCGCTGGTCGGCGGTTTCTTCGAAGCCGAAGCTGGCGGCGAAGGCTTCGTAATCGTGCGGGCTGAAGCGGTGGCTGAAACCTTCGCGCGCGGCGCGGCGGGCGTACAGGTTCAGCAGCTCGGCAGCCGTGTCACGCACCTGCTCGGCGGCCTTGCGGCGGGCCTTTTCCCATTGCCCGCTGCCCAGCCGGTGCAGAGGCGCTTCTTCGGCACTGACGCCGGTGTAGCGGCTGATCAGGTGCAGCTGCGCCACCGGCACGTACAGCGTCGCCTTGTCGGCGTATTCCAGGTGCAGGAATTCGCTCGTGCCTTCGCCGAGGTCGATGTTCTTCAGCCCCTGGTAGCGCCCGATGCCGTGGTTCATGTGCACCACGGGGTCGCCGACCTTCAGCTCCGACAAGTCCTTGATCAGCGCATCGACATTGCTGACCTGTTCCTGCTTGCGGCGCTTGCGTGCCTGCGGCGTGGTCGCGAAGAGTTCGGTCTCGGTGATGAACTGGACGGAGATGCCGTCGGCGGGTTCGTGCCAGTGGAAACCTTCGGCCAGCGGCGCCGAAGCGATGGCGACCTTTTCGTCGCTGGCAACGAACTCGGCCAGCGACACGACGCTGGGCACCGCGATCTTGTGGTCGCGCAGCAGGTCGAGCAGGCTCTCGCGCCGGCCTTCGCTTTCGCCAACCAGCAGCACCCGGTGCGGCGTGTTCGCGAGGTGGCGTTCCAGCGCAGCCAGCGGCTCGGTCGTGCCGCGGTCGACCGAGACATCGGGCAGCGGCCGCGCCCACTCGACCGCTTCCTTGCCACGCAGCGACAGCGTCGCGTGGGCTTGCGTGCGGGCGAAAAATTCGTCGGGGCGCAGGAAGATCTCTTCCGGCGCCAGCAGCGGCCGTTCGGGGTCGTGCTGCAGGAAACGGTGGCGCTCGCGGGTGTCGGTCCAGTAACGTTCCAGCGCCTGGTCGACCTCGCCGTGCAGCGCCAGCATCGCGCCCGCGCCGAGGTAGTCGAAGATGCTCGCGATCTCGTCGAAGAACAGCGGCAGGTAGTACTCGATGCCGCCCGACGCGATGCCGGTTGCGATGTCTTTGTAGATGCGCGAACGCGTCGGGTCGCCTTCGAGCTTGACGCGCCAGCGCTTGCGGAACAGCTTGCGCGCCTCGTCGTCCATCGGGAATTCGCGGCCGGGCAGCAGCCGCACTTCGGGCACCGGGTAGAGGCTGCGCTGGCTGTCGGGGTCGAAGGTGCGGATCGAGTCGACCTCGTCGCCGAACAGGTCCACCCGGTACGGCACCAGCGAGCCCATCGGGAACAGGTCGATCAGGCCGCCGCGCACGGCGTATTCACCCGGTGACACGACCTGGCTCACATGCTGGTAGCCGGCCAGCGTGAGCTGGCCCTTCAGCTTGGCTTCGTCGAGCTTGCTCTTGTTCTTGAAGTGGAAGGTGTAGCCGGCCATGAACGATGGCGGCGCCATGCGCGTCAGCGCCGTCGTGGCCGGCAGCAGCAACACGTCGACCTCGCCTTGCTGCACCCGCCACAGCGTCGCCAGACGTTCGGAGATCAGGTCCTGGTGCGGGCTGAAGGTGTCGTAGGGCAGGGTCTCCCAGTCAGGAAACACGGCGATGCGCAGGCCGGGGTCGAAAAACGGCAGTTCGTCGGCGAGCCGCGCGGTGTCCGACGGTTCGGCGCTGACGATGGCGAGCAGGCGCCCGGCGTCGGCCTGCTGGCGTGCAAGGCGGGCGAGCAGCAGGGCGTCGCCCGAGCCCACCGGGCGCGGCAGCGTGAAACGCTTGCCCGGGGCGATGTTGGGAAGGTGCATGAAGGGCGCGATTCTAGAATCCCCCGATGAACCCTGCTTCGCGCTGCTTCGCTCTGGTGCCTTGTGCCGGCATTGGCCAGCGTGCCGGCACGGGCGGGCCCAAGCAGTACGAGGCGCTCGCGGGCAGCAGCGTGGTGGCGCACACGCTGGCGGCGCTGGCCGCGGTGCCGCGCCTGGCTGGCACCCTGGTGGTGCTGGCGCCCGAGGACACCTTGTTCGAACGCCATGCACCGGCTTTTGGCGGCTGGGTCGCGCGCGTCGGCGGCGCAACGCGTGCCGCCACTGTGACGCACGGCCTGGCCGTGCTGCGCGGCCGCGGTGCCGACGACGACGACTGGGTGCTGGTGCACGACGCCGCACGGTGCCTGCTGCAGCCGGCCTGGGTGGACCGCCTCATCGACGCCTGTTTCGACGACCCGGTGGGTGGCCTGCTCGCGCTGCCGCTGGCCGACACGCTGAAGCAGGCCGATGCCGACGGCCGTGTCGGCGACACCGTGCCACGCAGCGGCAAGTGGGCGGCGCAGACACCGCAGATGTTCCGCCTGGGCCTGCTGCAGCGCGCGTTGCTGCAGGCGGGGGCCGGCGTCACCGACGAGTCCAGCGCCATCGAAGCGCTGGGCCTGGCGCCACAGCTGGTGGTGGGCGACATCGAAAACCTGAAACTCACCTGGCCCGGCGACTTCGCGCTCGCGGCCCGCCTTCTTCAAACCCGCTGATCCGAAAGCCCGCCATGACCATCGAAACCCAGGCCGACGTGGCTGCACTGCACCGCATCGGCGCCATCGTCTCGCAGGTGCTGCAGCGCATGCTGGACGCCGCCGAGCCCGGCATGACGACACGCGAGCTCGACACGCTGGGCGCCGCCTGGCTGGCCGAGCAGGGCGCCCGCTCGGCGCCGCAGCTGACCTACAACTTCCCCGGCGCCACCTGCATCAGCATCAACGAAGAAGCCGCGCATGGTGTGCCGGGCGCGCGCATCATCCGCCGCGGCGACGTGCTCAACGTCGACGTCTCGGCCGAACTCGACGGCTATTTCGCCGACACCGGCGGCACCCGCGTCGTGCCGCCCGGCAACGCACTGAAGACACGTCTGTGCCACGCCACGCGCACGGCGCTGGCCGCGGCGATGCAGCGGGCGCGCGCCGGCGCACCGCTGAACGGCATCGGCGCGGCGATCGAGCGCACCGCCGGCAGCTACGGCTTCAAGATCATCGAAAACCTGGGCAGCCACGGCGTCGGCCGTGCGTTGCATGAAGAGCCGGGCCACATCCCGGGCTATTTCGACCGCGGCGACCGCCGCGTGCTGGAGGCCGGCATGGTGATCACGATCGAGCCCTTTCTGTCGACCAAGAGCCGCACCGTCAACGAGGCCGACGACGGCTGGACGTTGTGCGGTGCACCCGGCAACCTGTCGGCGCAGTACGAACACACGATGATCATCACGCGCGGCGAGCCCATCGTCGTGACGCAGAGATGAAGCCCCCAAGCTCGCTTGCGCTCGCTACCCCCCGAGGGGGCCGTCCGCCAGCGGACCGGCGGAGCCGGTTCCGCGGCGGGAAGCTTGATCTGGCGCCGGGCGATTCATGCGTCGCGGTTGGTGCACAGCGCAAAGGACCACTGCAATGGCTGCATTGATGCGCATAGGCGAAGGCTGGGACACGCACCAGCTCGTCACGGGCCGGCCGCTGGTGCTGGGCGGCGTGACGATCCCGCACACCCACGGCCTGCTCGGCCACAGCGACGCCGACGCGCTGCTGCACGCCATCACCGACGCGCTGCTCGGCGCTGCCGCCCTGGGTGACATCGGCCGCCACTTCCCTGACACCGCGGCCGAGTTCAAGGGCGCGGACTCGCTGGTGCTGCTGGCCGAAGCGGCGCGGCGCGTGCGCGCCGCCGGCTACGAGATCGGCAATGTCGACAGCACCATCGTTGCGCAGGCGCCGAAGCTGGCACCGCACATTCCGGCGATGTGCGAGCGCATCGCGCAGGCGCTGGGGCTGGCGGTGAATGCTGTCAACGTGAAGGCGAAGACGGCCGAGAAGATGGGGCCGGTGGGCGAGGGGCGGGCGATCGAGGCGCGTGCCGTCTGCCTCCTCTGGCAGCCCGGCGCCTGAACGCTGGTCAGCCAGCGGCGCCCAGTGCCGGGCTGTGCGTCAGGCGCTGCAGTTGCCGGCGCAACGCCAGGTTGACCGGGTTGCGTTCCAGGAAAGCGCGCCTGAACGCCGGCGGCACTTTCGGCCCGGCAACGCTCTCGACCCAGGCCCAGCCGTCGCGCCAGCAGCGCAAGGCCTGCTCGTGCCGGCCCAGCGCGTGCAATTCGCGGCCCAGGGCCAGCAGCAGCGCAGGAAAGTAGACGCGGCTGGAGCGGTGCTGCTGTGCCAGCCGCGCTGCCTGCGCTGCCCAGCCGGCGAGCATCTCCGGTGGGCTGTTGCCGGCTGCGGCAGCCAGCTCGAGCCTGCAGGTCAGCGCCGCGGCCATCACCACGGCCTGTTCGGTGGTCTCTGCCTGCTGCAGCACGGTGGCGGCACGTGCCAGGCCGGTGGCACCGCCTTCGGCACGTGCCAGCTCCAGCTGCGCCAGCAGGGCCGGCGCCGAGTTGCGCTGGCCAGCCAGTGCCGCTGTCTTCTCCCAGGCGGCGCGCGCGCCGGCGTCGCCGCGCTGTTCGAGCAGGCGCGCCAGCAGCGCATGGCGGTGGACCTCGTTGTCGATGCTGCTGCCGGCTGTCTGCTGCAGCGCCAGGCGTTGCGCCAGTTCGGGCCGCCCGAGTTGCAGGAAGGCGTTGGCCAGGCATTGGCGCGCCAGCGCCAGGTGGTTGGTGTCGGGCAGGTGCTGTTCCGCATGCGTGATCGCCGCTTCGAGCAGCGTGATGCCTTCGCCGTAGCGCCCGGCACCGACATAGGCGTCGCCGAGCACGATATCGTTCATGCTCGTCAGCGAGGTGAGTTCGCGGTCGGCCTGGCCGAGCCGGCGTGCGGCTTCGCAGGCAGCGATGCCGGCGTCGATCTCGCCGCGGCGCAGCGCGAAGAAGGCCAGGCTCATCAAGGCGTTCACTTCGTCAAGCCGGCTTTGCCGGGCACGTGCGTACAGCAGCTGCCGCTGCACGACCTCCATGCCTTCGCCGTTGCGGTGCAGATGCGCCAGCACGATGGAATAGGCGCCGCAAACATCGATGCGCTGGCCGACGTCCGCCAAGGTTTCGACCTGCTGCCACAGCGGTCGCAGCACCGCCAGGCCCTCGCTCAAGTGGCCCTGGTTGGACAGGGCCATGCCCAGCGCCAGCTCGGCCTTGGCGCGTGCGGCAGCGGGTGTTGCGGCTGCCGTGGCTTGCAGACGCAGTGCTTCACGCGCCGCGGCTTCGGCATCCGCCGAGCGGCCGGCCCAGACCAGCGCCATCGCGTGCACCGCCCAGAGCCTGCCCGCGACCTCGGCGCCGGCGGGCTGCGCGACCATGCGGGTGCTGATCTCCAGCGCCTGCTGCAGGCCGTCGGCCACGATCAGCGGCTCCACCGCGTCGGCCTGCAGCAGCAGCGCACGCTCGGGCTCGCCGGCGGCGCGCCATTGTTCGGCTGCGTCCAGCAGCAGACGCGCCTGTTCCTGCGGGCGCGAGGCCTGTTCGGCGCGTGCAGCCGCACGGCTGAACGAAGCCGCAGCGGCAGCCGCGTCGCCGCCGGCCCGCCAGTGCAACGCGATGCGTGCCGGCTCGGCGTCGGCATGTGCCAGGAAGGCCGCGACCTGGCGGTGCGCGCGTGCGGCCACCACCTCGGGCGTGGCGCGCAGCACGGCGTCGTGCACGAGGTCGTGGGCAAAGGCTTCACCGCGCAGCACGTCGGCGGCTTCGAGTTCGCCCCAGGCGTCGGCCAGCGCGAGCGCGGGCGCCTGCAGCGCCTGCTCGGCGAGTTCGATCGAGAAGTCGGGCACCGCGATGGCTGCCAGGCGTGCGAGCGCCAGCGCCGGCCGCGACAGGCGCTGCAGCCGCTTGTCGATGAGGCGCTCGATGCCGGCCGGGCGCGGCAGCGTCGCACCGGGCTGCAGTGCGCCGGTCACCGCGCGCAGGGTCTCCAGCACGTACAGCGGGTTGCCGCCGGCATGGCGTTGCAGCGCCGGCAGCAGCGCCGCGGCGTCGGCAGCGGCCAGGCCCAGCGTCGACAGCAGTTCCAGCAGCGCCGGTGTGTCCAGCGGGGCCAGCGCGATGCACTGCACGGCGGGTGCTTCGGCCAGAGATGCCAGCAGCGCCGCGCTGGTGTTGGGGTCGCCGGCGCCATCGGCCGGCCGGTGCGCAAACAACCAGCGCAGCGGCGCCGGCGTTTCGATCAGCACCAGCAGCAGTTCGACGCTGGCACGGTCTGCGAAATGCAGGTCGTCGACAACCAGGGTGTCGTGCCCGTGTGCAGCCGCCGAAGCCAGCAAGGCGGCCACCGCCGCCTGCAGCTGGCTGCTGCTGTGCACGTGGGCCGGCACACCGGGATCGGCAGCCAGTTCGGGCACGATGCAGGCCAGCGCGCGCCGGCTCTCGGGTGGCAGGTTCGGCGCCGCGGCGGCGAGCACCTGCCGCAGCAGCCGCGCCAGCGCGCCGTAGGGCACGGTGGCGTCGCTCGGCCGGGCCTGCGCATACACGGCCTGCGGCCGCGCGGCGACGAAGTCCTGCAGCAGCCGGCTCTTGCCAAGCCCGGCTTCTGCCACCAGCACAGCCACCAGACCTTCGGCATGCGCCTGCGTCAATGCCTGTGCCGGGCCATCGCGGCCCACCGTGCGCGGCGGCCGCAACAGCCGCGCCGGTACCGGCGTCGCCACCGCGGCGGCAGCGGTGCCAGCGTCTTCGACCGTCTGTAGCAAGGCCAGCGTCTCGGCGCCGGGTGGTACGCCGAACTCGTCCTTCAGCGCCTGTTCGCAGGCTTCGAAGGCGCGCAGCGCGGCAGCGCGGTCGCCACGCAGGTAATGCAGCCGCATCAGGCGGCGGTGGCCGTGTTCGGACAGCCCGTCCAGCGCCAGCAGGCGTTGGGCGCAGGCCAGCGCGTCGACGAGCCGGCCGTCGGTTTCGGCCTGCGCGGCCTGCTGCGCCAGCGTGTCGCGCCACTGTTCCTGCTGCAGCAGCCGGCGCTGCGCCAGCCAGGCGGCAAAGTCGGCGGCGTCGTCGAAGTCCAGCCCCCGCAGCAGGTGCCCGGGCGCACCCGCCGCGGTGGCTGCCAGCGCCGCCAGGTCGGGCAGTTCGAGCTGCAGGTCGTCGGCCAGCGCCACGGTCGCTGCCATCTCCACCAGCCGCGCGCCGCTGGCCTTGCGCAGGCGGTGCACACGCTGGCGCAGGTTGTTCAATGCGCCGCGCTCGCCGGCGGCCGGCCACAGCAGCGTGGCCAGCCGCAGGCTGGGCACCGGGCCTTCGAGGGCCGTGTGGGCCAGCCAGGCGGCGTCCTTGCGCGTCAGCGGCAGCGCGGGCCGCGCGTCCGGCGGCAGCAGCTGCATGTCGCCGTGCAGGTTCAAGCGCCAGGCGGCAGCCTTGGCCATCGAGCCGTCCTCCCGGTCTGTGTGGGCCATGCAGTGTGCATCAGGCTGCATGGCCCGGTAGCAGGGCGGTCAGTAGCGCAGTGTGCCGTTCAGCAGCACGGCGCCGCCACCGGCGCCGATGGACACGCCGGGTGTGTTGTTGAAGGTCAGCGTGCGTTGTGTGAGGTCGAGCACGATGCCCAGCGCGCCGAAGTCGCAGCCGCCCGTGAACTGTGTGCAGACCAGCGACAGCCCGAAGGCACCGCTCGTCGAGTACGTGAGGTTGATGCCGTTGATGCCGGTGCCGGCCGCCATGCCTGGGCTGAGGTAGCCGCTGGAGTACAGCATCACCAGCACCCGCTCGGAACTGCTTTCGCTCCAGCCCAGGTTCAGCGTCGAGGTGCAGCGGGTCTGGCCATCGGCTTCGGCAGAACAGACAGGTGCTGCGCTGCTGCTGGCGCCCAGCGCAGCCGGGTTCAGCGCGCCGCCGCCGCCGACATTGGCCGCACCCGGGCCGGTGACGACGAGCTGGCCGAAGGCAGAGCCGACGCCGAGCGTTGCAGCCGCGCTGAGCACGCTGCCGGCTGCGTTGTCGATGCGCACGCGGAACGACGCGGCGTTGTCGGCCGCGGTCAACGCCGGCGTCGTGTAGCTGGCGGCCGTGGCGCCGGGGATGTCGACACCGTCGCGCTGCCACTGGTAGGCCAACGGCTGCGTGCCGCCGCTCGTGGCGACGCTGAACGTCTGCGTCGCGCCCGCCACGGCGCTGGCCGCTTGCGGCGCTTGCGAGACCGTGGGCAGCAGCGGCCGCACCGTCAAGGTCGCCGGGTTGCTGGTGGCGCTGCCGGCGCCGTTGCTGGCGCGCAGGCTGTAGGCAGCGCCGTTGTCGGCGTAGCTGGCGGTCAGCGTCAAGGTGGTCGTCGTGGCGCCTGCGACGGCAACGCCGTTGCGCAGCCATTGGTAGCCGAGGGTGGCGTCGCCCGAGGCCGCGGCGCTGAAGCTGGCGCTGGCGCCGTCGTCCACCGTGGTAGCGGCCGGCTGCAGCGCGATGACCGGTGTACCCACTACCGGCGTGCTGCTGCTACCGGCGTCGTCAACGCCACCACCGCCGCAGGCGGCCAGCGCCAACAAGGCCGACAGCGCCCAGGCGCTGCCGCGGAACTTCCAGATGCGATTCATGCGATGTCTCCCGTCAAGAGCCCCGGACATGGGGCGGTGAGCGGGTTATCGCGGAGGCTGGATTACCGGCCAGTTACCGCAGCGGCCGGTGCCTGCGTTCAGGGCGCGCGCTTGAGCCGGATGTGCGCCATCAGCCCACCATCGGGCGCGTTGGTCAGCTCCAGGCTGCCGCCCATGCGCTGCATCGCCTTTTCGACGATGGCCAGGCCGAGGCCGGCGCCGGTGGCGGCGGTGCGCGCTGCGTCGCCGCGGAAAAACGGCGTCGTCAGCTGTGAGAGTTTCTCCGGCGCCACGCCCGGGCCCTGGTCGCGCACGCTGATGATCACCCAGGGCCCGGCGCGCACGTAGCTCACCGTCACCTCCGCCAGGCCGGTGTAGGTGCCGCGGCCGTAACGGCGTGCGTTTTCGAACAGGTTGCTGAAGACGCGGCCGAGTTCGGTGTCGTCGGCCATCACCTTGAGGTCGATGGCGACACGGCTGGTGATGCGGATCTGGCTCGGGTCGCGGAAGCCCGAGGCTTCGCGGTCGATCAGCTGCGCCACGTGCACCGGCCGCATCTCCGTCTCGCCGGGGCGGGCGTAGTCCATGAACTTGTCGATGATGGCGTCGAGCTGGTCGATGTCCATCGCCATGTTGCGCTTGGCCTCTTCGTCGTAGACGCTCATTTCCGTTTCCAGCCGCAGCCGCGCCAGCGGCGTGCGCAGGTCGTGGCTGATGCCGGCCAGCATCACGGCGCGGTCTTCCTCCACGCGCGCGAGTTCGCGCGCCATGCGGTTGAAGCCCATGTTGACTTCGCGGATCTCGCTGGTGAGCGTGTTTTCATCGAGGCGCGAATCGAGGTCGCCTTCGCGGATGCGGCTGGCGGCGAACGACAGCTGCTTCAGCGGCCGGTTGATCAGCCGCGCGATCGCCACCGAGCCCACCAGCGTGGCCAGCAGCGCGATGCCGATCCAGGCGAACCAGGTGCCGCTGGTCAGCGGGCTGGTCTGGGTGGCTTCGGCCTGCAGCCAGTAGGTGTCGCGTTCGATCGAAAACCCCACCCACAGCCCCGGCTGGCCGTTGACGCTGCGTGCCACCACCGCGTCGGGGCCCAGTGCCGCGCGCAGCTCGCGGCTGACGCGGCGCGTGAAGCGGTCGACTTCGAAGGGCTCGCTCTGGTCGCCGGGCTCCCGCGGCGCAACGCGGATGACCTCCTGCGCGCCCATCGTCTTGACGAGCGCGACGCGGTTGATGCCGTCGGCCTGCTTCAGCGCCGCCCGCGACAGGTTCACGAGGCCGGCGATCTGCTGCGCCGCCTGCACCGCGCGCGGCTCGAATTCGAGCGCGCGCAGGGTCTGCACCCACGCGAAGACACCACCCGCCAGCAGGATGGCGAGCAGGCAGAAGGTGCGCCAGAACAGGCTCAAAGCCAGGGTTTTACGCGGCATGGGCGCGCATCATGCCCGAGCGCAGCGGCCCGTTTCGGCGCGCGCTCAGCTCGCACCATCGGGAACGAAGACATAACCGACACCCCAGACCGTCTGGATGTAGCGCGGCTGCGCCGGGTCGGGTTCGAGCATCTTGCGCAGGCGCGAAATCTGCACATCCAGGCTGCGGTCGAAGGGTTCGAATTCGCGGCCACGCGCCAACTGCGCGAGTTTGTCGCGGCTGAGCGGCTGGCGCGGGTGGCGCACCAGCGCCTTGAGCATGCTGAACTCGCCGGTGGTCAGCGCGATCTGCTCGCCGTTTTTCGACAACCGGCGCAAGGACAGGTCGAACTCGAACGGCCCGAAGGTGACGATCTGCGGTTCTTTCGACGGTGCACCTGGCGCTTCGGGCGACGGCCGGCGCCGCAGCACGGCGTGGATGCGCGCCAGCAGCTCGCGCGGGTTGAAGGGCTTGGGCAGGTAGTCGTCGGCGCCGACCTCGAGGCCGACGATGCGGTCGACATCTTCGACCTTGGCGGTCAGCATGATGATGGGCGTCACGTCGTTGGCCGCGCGCAGCCGGCGGCAGATCGACAAGCCGTCTTCGCCGGGCAGCATCAGGTCGAGCACGATGAGGTCGACGGTGTCGCGTGTGAGCACGCGGTTCAGCGCCTTGGCATCTTCGGCCAGCAGCACCTCGAAGCCCTCCTGGGACAGATAGCGGCGCAGCAGGTCGCGGATGCGCGCGTCGTCGTCGACGACGACGATGCGGTCTGCGCGGGTGTTGGTGGGGGTGTTCATACCGGCTCCCAATTTGTAACAGCCGCATTGTGCGGTCCGTTTTGCCCGGGTTCGGGGCTGCTCTGACCACCTGTTACAAGTCTTTCGGGCCGACGGCCTGCATTGGCGGTCAACGCGTGAGCGGGTTCACGCGCTGCAGGTGAAGATCTGTGTTTTTTGTCGAAAAAGGACTTTTTCATGCGCGTTCCCTTGCTGCTGGCCAGCGCAGTCGTTGCCACTGTCGCCACCGCCGTCCAGGCCCAGACGCTGCCGCCGCCGCAGAACGTCGTCAGCCTGACGGCCAGCGCCACCGTCGAGGTGACGAAAGACCTGCTCACCGTGGCCTTCTCCACCAGCCGCGAAGGCAGCGACGCCGGTGCCGTGCAAAGCCAGTTGAAGCAGGCCGTCGACGCCGCGCTGACGGAACTGCGCAAGGCGGCGAAGCCAGGCCAGATCGAGGTGCAGAGCGGCAACTTCTCGCTCCACCCGCGTTATTCGCCCAAGGGCGGCCTGAACGGCTGGCAGGGCAGCGCCGAAGTGCTGGTGGAAGGGCGCGACATCACCGGCATCGCCCAGCTCACCGGGCGTGTGCAGACGCTGACGATCGCGCGGGTGGCCTTTTCGCTGTCGCGCGAGGCGCGCGAGAAGGTCGACGCCGACGTCACGGCGCAGGCGATCACGCGGTTCCGCGCCAAGGCAGAAACCGTCAGCCGCAACTTCGGTTTCGGCGGTTATTCGGTGCGCGAGGTCAGCGTGCAGACCAACGAACCGCCGAGCGGCGTGCCGATGTTCCGCCTGCAGGCCGGCCGCGCGGCAGGCGCCGATGAAGCACTGCCGGTGGAAGCCGGCAAGGCCAACGTCACCGCCAGCGTCAGCGGCAGCGTGCAGATGTCGCCGAAGTAGTCACTGCGCCAGCCAGCCGCCGTCCATGTTCCAGGCGACGCCGAGCACGTTGTCGCCGGCGGGTGAACACATGAACACGGCCAGCGCGGCCAGTTGCTCCGGCGTCGTGAAACGCAGCGACGGTTCCTTTTCGGACAGCAGCTGGCGCTGCGCTTCGGCCACCGTGATGCCGCCGGTGGTGGCGCGTGCGTCGATCTGCTTTTGCACCAGCGGTGTCAGCACCCAGCCCGGGCAGATCGCATTCACCGTGACGCCGCTGGTCGCACATTCCAGCGCGCTCACCTTGGTCAGGCCGACGATGCCGTGTTTGGCCGCCACGTAGGCGCTCTTTCCCGCCGAGCCCACCAGGCCATGGGCCGAGGCGATGTTGATCACGCGCCCCCAGCCGCGTGCCTTCATGCCCGGCAGCGCGATGCGCATGGCGTGGAAGGCCGAGCTCAGGTTGATGGCGATGATGGCGTCCCAGCGTTCGACCGGAAAGTCCTCGACGTTGGCCACATGCTGGATGCCGGCGTTGTTGACCAGGATGTCGGGCCCGCCGAGCTGGGCTTCGCACTGGCGCACCATGTCCTCGATCTCGGCGGGTTTGCTCATGTCGGCGCCGTGGTAGGCCACCGTGCCGCCGACCGCGCGCACCTGGGCCAGCGCGCCTTCGACATCGCCGAAGCCGTTGAGCATGACCTTCGCACCCTGCTGCGCCAGCGTCAACGCCATGCCCAGGCCGATGCCGCTGGTGGAGCCGGTGACGAGGGCGGTTTTTCCTTGAAGCATCAGTGTTCCCCGACGGTTGTTACGATGGCCGGATTATCGAGCCGCACCCGACTTCACCATGACCGATCCCCGCCTGCAGCACGTCTCATGCCTGGACAGCCGCGGCCTGCACCGCATGGCCTACTGGGAATGGGGCGACGCCGCCAACCCGCGTGTGCTGGTCTGCGTGCACGGCCTGTCGCGCCAGGGGCGCGACTTCGACACGCTGGCGCGCGACCTGTGCGGCGACTACCGCGTCGTCTGCCCCGACGTGGTGGGCCGCGGACGCAGCGACCACCTCGCCGACCCGATGGGCTACGCCATTCCCGCCTACGTGGCCGACATGGTGACGCTGCTGGCGCGCCTGAATGCCGAGACGGTGGACTGGGTCGGCACCTCGATGGGCGGGCTCATCGGCCTTGGGCTGGCCAGCCTGCCTGGCAATCCGGTGCGGCGTCTGGTGCTCAACGACGTCGGCCCGACGATCCAGCCGGCGTCGCTGCAGCGCATCGGCAGCTATCTTGGCCAGCCGGCGCACTGGAAGACGCTGGACGAAGCCGCCGACGCGCTGTGGGCCATCTCGCAGGGTTTCGGCCCGCACACACGTGAGCAGTGGCTGGCACTGACCGAGCCGCAGCTCGTTGCCGATGGTGACGGCCTCAAGCCGCGTTACGACCCGGCGATCGCCGTGCCGTTCCGCGCCATCACGCCCGAGATCGCCGCTGCCGGCGAGGCGATGTTGTGGCACAGCTACGAGCGGCTGACGTGCCCGACGCTGCTGCTGCGCGGTGCTGCATCCGACCTGCTGTCACCGGAAACGGCATTGGCGATGACGCAGCGCGGCCCGCGCGCGCAACTCGTCGAGTTCGCTGGTGTCGGCCATGCGCCGACGCTGGTGGCGGCCGACCAGCGGCAGGCGGTGCGAGACTTCCTGCTGAGCCCATGAAGACCGAAGCGCCCGGCGCCCTGGCCGCGGCGATCGTCCAGCTCGCCAGCGCCGAGGCGCCGCCCTCGGGTGAAGACGGCGCTTCGGCGCTGGCCCGCGCACGCGCCTTCGCCGAGCCGTTGCTCGCCGGCCAGACACTCGACACCGGCGAAGACGCACTCGGCCATGCCGACGGCGTGGCCGCGGTGCTGCAAGCCATCGGCGCGGCGCCGACGATGCGCGTCGCGGCCTACCTGGTCTACGCCGGCGACTTTCTGCAGCGCCCCGAAGAGATGGTGGCGAAGGCCTTCGGCCCCTCGTACGGCAGCCTCGTCACCTACACGCGCAAGCTGGTGCAGATCCAGCGTGCTGCACGCGCGGCCCAGGTCGGCGCCGGGCAGCGCGCCGAGCAGACCGAACGGGTGCGCAAGATGCTGCTGGCCTTCAGCCGCGACCTGCGTGTGGTGCTGTTGCGGCTGGCCTCGCGGCTGCAGACTTTGCGCTGGTTTGCCGCCAGCAAGACACCGTGCCCGCGCGACCTGGCCGAAGAATCGCAGCAGGTGTTTGCGCCGTTGGCCAACCGGCTGGGCATCTGGCAGATCAAGTGGGAACTGGAGGACCTGGCCTTCCGTTTCCTGCAGCCCGAGGACTACAAACGCATCGCCGGGCTGCTGGACGAAAAGCGCACCGAGCGTGAAGCCGGCATCGCTGCCGCACGGGCGCAACTCGCGCAGCGCTTGCTGGAGGCCGGCATCGAAGGCGATGTGCAAGGCCGGCCGAAACACCTGCACAGCATCTGGAAAAAGATGCAAGGCAAGCACCTGGACTTTGCGCGTGTTTTCGATGTGCGCGCGCTGCGTGTCATCGTCGACGACGTCGCCACGTGTTACGCCGCGCTGGCGCGTGTGCACGAGTGTTTCAAGCCGGTCGACGGCGAGTTCGACGACTACATCGCGCGGCCCAAGCCCAACGGCTACCAGAGCCTGCACACCGTGGTGCTCGGCGACGACGGCCGGCCGATCGAGGTGCAGATCCGCACCCGCGCGATGCACGAACATGCGGAACACGGTGTCGCCGCGCACTGGATGTACAAGGAGGCCGGCGCGAAAGGCTACGCCGGCGTCAGCGCGGTGGGCGACTACGAAGAACGCATCGCCGAAGCGCGCAAGGCCGTCCTGCGCGAACTGCTGGCCTGGGAGCGCGACTTTGCCCAGTCGGCGCCGGGCGATCCCGCCGTGCAGCAGGTCGACACCGGCGACCGCATCTACGTCTTCACGCCGCAGGCCACCATCATCGACCTGCCGGTGGGCGGCACGCCGATCGACTTCGCCTACAGCCTCCACACCGACCTCGGCCACCACTGCCGCGGCGCCCGGGTCGACGGTGCGATGGTGCCGCTGAACACGCCGCTGCAGTCGGGGCAGACGGTCGAGGTCATCAGTTCCAAGGAAGGCGGGCCGTCGCTGGACTGGCTGAACCCCGAGCTCGGTTTCCTGAAGAGCCCGCGTTCGCGCACCAAGGTGCGCGCCTGGTTCAACGCGCAGGCGCAAGGGCTGACCATCGCCCGCGGCCGCGAGCTGGTGGAAAAGACGCTGCAGCGTGAAGGCCGCACTGCGGTGAAGCTGGAGACGCTGGCCGAACAGCTGGGTTTCAAGACCGCCGATGCCTTGTTCGAGGTGGTGGGCAAGGACGAGTTCTCGCTGCGCAACATCGAGAACCTGTTGCGGCCCGCCGCGCCCGGGCCGGAGGAAGAACCCGAGATCCACCTCAGCCGCGCCCGCAGCGACGGCGGCAAGGGCGGTGTGCTGGTGGTCGGCGTCGAGTCGCTGCTGACGAGCCTGCCACGCTGCTGCCGGCCGGCGCCGCCCGACGTGATTGGCGGCTACGTCACACGCGGCAAGGGTGTGGCGATCCACCGCCGCGACTGCAGCAACTTCCGCCACCTGGTGCAGAAGAACCCCGACCGTGTCATCGAGGTGCAATGGGGCCAGGGCCACGAAGGTGTCTACCCGCTCGATGTGTTGATCGAAGCCGGCGACCGCCAGGGTTTGCTGCGCGACATCTCCGAAGTCTTCGCGAAAGAGAAGATGAACGTCACCGGCGTCAATACGCAGACGGTGAAGGACGGCCGCGGCGGCACGGCGTGGATGACCTTCACGGTGGAAGCGCCCGACGCCGCGCGGCTGGCGCAGACGCTGGTGCACATTGCGCGGGTGCCGGGGGTGCGCCACGCGCGGCGCAAGTGAGGGCTGCGACGGTCAGCCAGCGGGTCAGCGCGTGCCGGTCAACCAGCGATGCGGTGGCGGCGACAGGCACTCTTCGGCCTGCCACCGGCCGGCGCTGACCTGTTGCTCGGTCGCCTCCGGCGTCGGCGCAATCGTCAGTTCGACACCCACCTGCAGCGGCTGCAGCAGCCAGACGTCGTCCGGATGCCAGCCTGTCCAGACCGGGTCGCCCGCGGCAAACCGGAACACGAGTTTGCTGCCTGCGGGCAGGTCCAGCGCCCGCGGCACGTTGCGGGTGCGGCGCACCGGGGCGGCAACCAACTGGTGCGTGGCACCGCCTGCCGCGGGCTGCAGCCGCAGGCTGAACATGCTCCAGCCCCAGCTGTTGTCGCGTTGCCAGAGCCGCACCGCGGCGGCTCCGAGGTTGTGCACCTCGACCGTCAAGCCGCCGTCTTGCAGGCTGGCATGCAACCGTAGCGGTGCCATCACAGCCAGTTCAGCACCAGACGGCGCGAGACGGCCAGCAGCTTGCCGCCGTCGCAGACGTCGATCACACGCAGCCTGAAGGTCCAGCTGCCGCGGTCGGTGGCGAAACCCAGTGGGCTGTCGCTGCCGCGGTAGATGTGGCCGAAGGCCTGGTTCTGCCGCCCGGCGGTGTCGAGATACTGGTCGCCGACGCCGGGGTCGGTGAACGGCGGTGCGCGGTGACCGTAGCGTCCTGCGGCGTCGCGGTCCTCGATAAAGGTGCCGGCCGGGTGCGCGGCCGGGAAGTTGGCCGTCGGCACGGCGCCGGTGCCGGCGGCCACCGAAGCCGCGCGCCAGGCGGCGTCCCACTGCAGGTCTTGCCGCACTTCGCAGCACGACGGCAGGATGCCGTTCGCGGGGTCGCTGTCGAACTCGGCGAACATGGTGAAGGTGGTCTGCCGTGTCCCGGCGCGCGCGATGTTGACGGGTCCGGCGACGTTGTAACGCGGGCCGGACTTGACCTGGCCCTTGCCGGCGCCTTCGGCGCCGATCTCGCGAAACAGCGGCTTGGCGCTGGTGGGCCCGAGCTTGCCGTCCTGGGTGAGGCCGAAGCTCGCCTGCCAGTCGACGACGAACTCGACGAACTCCTGGTCGATGACCGCCGGGGTCGGCGATGCGCCGATCACGTCGCGCACGAGCTCGATCACCTCGGCGCTGTTCGGCACCGAGTTCAGCACACCTTCGTTGAACGTGATCGCCGCGGCGATCTCATCGGGGGTCAGCACACGGCCGTCGACCGTGGGGTTGGGCGGCTCGATGGCCAGGTCGCGCTGGATCATCGGCGCGATCGACATCGCACGGCGGGCGATGTTGCCGGCCATGCCGCCTGCGCCGCCGGTCTGCTGCACGACATGCGCCAGTTCGTGCGCCAGCAGGCGTTCGCCGGCAGCGCTGCCGGGCTGCAGCCCGGCGCCACCGACCACTACATGCTGGCCCAGCGTGTACGCGCGCGCGCCCAGGCGCTCGGCCGACAACGCCGCGCTGCCGCCGGTGTGCAGCCGCACATGGTCGAAGCGGGCGCCGAAGCGGCTTTCCATCGCGGCGCGTGTGCCTTCGTCGAGCGCACGTCCGCCATCACCCAGTGCCGATCGCACATGGGCCGGCGCTGCCTGCAAGTGGCCGGCGTCCAGGCTGCGCCGGGTGGCCGCAGCGGGTTCGGATGCGGACGCGCCCGAGGCAGCGGCCGGTGTCGCCAGCACCTGCTGCGCAATCTGGTCGGCTTCGCGCTCGGCGGCATCGCCAGGCCGGCTGACCGCGAGCCCGGCGCGCTGCGAAGGCACCTGTGCGGCGTGTGATGCGTGCGCGCCAAGCCGCCGTGCCGCCTGCGCGCAACGTGGGCAACTGCCACCGCAGGCGCAGGGCCCGCGCGACAAACCGGTCAAGCCGGTTGCAGCCGGTGCTGCTCGCGAAACCTGTGCAGGGGCTGGACCCGGTTTGCTTGCACGCCGGGGCGGGGCCGGCGCGCGCTGCGCTGAATGCATGGGCATGGGCGGCCTCCTAGCGGCTGGGGGGCTTGCGCGTTTTCGGCGCCGGCGCAGGTGCAGCGGGCTTGGCCGGTTTTGCCGCCTGGCGCGTCAGGCCGCTGCTGCCGGTGCCGGCGCCGGACACCACCTTCGCACGCAGCTGCAGCTTCTGCAGCTCGGCCTCGTTCAAGGCAACGTCCTTCACCGCAACCGCACCGCTGGCCAGCGTGAAGCCGGCGCTGCTGCTGGGCACCACGGTCGACTCGCCACGCTGCACCGCGACGCTGAGCTTTTCATTCGCCCCCACTGCGGCGCTGGCCTGCGGGTCGATGACAAACGCGTAGTAGCCGGCGTCGTCCACCACCACCGGCTTCACGCCTGGCACCGCGCTGCCGTCGGCGCGCACCAGCGTCACCGTCACGCGCCCTGCGGCGCGTTCGGCGTCGTCGGTGATGCGGCCGTGGATCAATGCGTCGGTCTTGGCCACCGGCGGCACGCGGATGGCGGCCACTTCCTGTTCGGTGTCGAGCACGGCGACACGGTCGCGCAGCGTGCGTTCGCCGGCCGCGAGTTTGGCGATACGGGCATCGACCGTGGCGGCGTCGCCGTACTTGCTGCCCAGGCGCCGGGCTTCGGCCTGCATCAGCAGCCGTGCTGCGAGCTGCAGGTCGCGCACCAGCGTGAGGGCGCGGCTGCGTTCGGCCTGCAGGCTTTCGAAAATCTCCTGCGTGTCGTGTTTGGCGCTGTCGATGCCGTGGTTCAGGATGGGCATGGTCGGTCACCCCAGTGGTTTGAAGAGCAGGGCCGTCGTCATGTTGACGCGGGCGCAGGTGCCAGAAGGGAACAGCACCTGGTTGCCGCTCTGGATCTCGGGCATGCCCGGGTTCTGGTCGGTGACGATGATGCAGTGGTCGCCCTGGTTGAACGAGGTGTTGTTGGCACGCACGGCCAGCGTGAACATCGACATCAGCGTCTGCGTGTTGGCTTCGCGCAGCCGGTTGCCGCAGGCCCGCAGCGTGTTGCCGCCGATCAGCGCGTTGGCATAGACCGGTGTCGCCTGCACGCTGGCGCTCTGGTTGTCCTGGTAGGCCACGTCGTCCAGCGAAAACACCAGGTGGCAGGCAGCGGCGGTGTTGGCCGGGCCGGTCTGCGACTGGTTGTCGTTGAACATCGTCGTGCCGGCGGGCAGCAGCGTCGCGGCTGCCGCGGCGCGTGTCACGGCCACAGTCACCGGCTGCAGACGCGCACGCTGGTTGGCGCCGAGATTCGTGCTGGCAGCCGGCGGCGGCGGTGCGGTTGTTTCGGCGCCGCCAACGGCCGTGCTGCCCGGGCGCCGCAGGTCCTGGCCGGGCGGGGCCTGCTGCGTGCCGGCCAGGTTGTAGATGAAGACCGTGCCGGCGAAGAGTTCGAAGCTGCTGATGCCGGCGTAGTCGCTGGCGAAGCTGTTGTCGTTCACCATCAACGGCCCCATCGCCGTGGCGAACAGGGCGCAGCCAACCGGCTGCACGACGGTGTTGTCCAGCACCCGCGCCGCGGGCCGCGAGCCTGTCGTGCCCTTGCCGCCCTGCACCTGCGCCAGGTTGCCGAAGCTCGACACCATGCCGAGCACGATGCCGCCGCGCCGGCCCGGCACCAGCGCCTGGCGCGGTGTCGCCGGCACGCTGCCGTGGTCGAGCACCTGGTTGTGGTGGATGTCGACGTCTTCGCCGTACTGGATGAAGATGCCGCACAGCGGGTCTGCCGCCGAACGGCCGTTGGCTTCAATGCGGTTGCCGTCGATCAGCGCGTCGTCGACCAGGCCGAGCGAGATGCCGCCGATGCCACGGGTTGCAACCAGCTGGCGCATCGCGGTGTCGAACGGCGTGCGCAGGTTGCCGGTGATCAGGTTGGCGCGGATCACCAGCCCCAGCACCGGGCAGCCCAGCAGCGACTGGGCTGCGGCGAGTGCGTTGACACGTGTGCTCAGACCCGTGGTGGGCGTCGTCGGCGCCGGTGGTGCCACCGGCACGCCGATGCCCGACAAGCCCATCGCGCTGAGCGTGTTGCGTTCGATCGCGATGTTGTAGAGGAAACCGTCGTCGGCCGGTGGCGGCGGTGGTTCGTTCTGCAGCCGGATCTCCAGCGTCCAGAAGCCGCTGTCGCGGCGCACCGCGTCGATGCCGCTGATCTGCAGCCCGACAGCACCTTCGTCGACGCGGTAGATGCCTTGCAGCAGGCCCAGGCTGAACTGGCCAGCGGTGTTGCTGAGCTGCGGCGTGGGCGTGCTGCCTGTGCCTTGTGGTGTCAGCGTCACCTGCACACCGGCGAGCGGCCGGCCGTCGGGCCCGAGCACGGTGCCGACCAGCCGGGCTTCGCGGTCGGTCATCTCGAAGCTGAAGGCTGCCGTCGGCGGCGGTGGCGCGACAGCGGCCAGCGCGCCCAGCGTGATGCCGTTGCCGGCGCCGCCGACGACGGTGTTCTCGACAACAGCCACCCGTTCGCTGCCGCCGCCAAGCTGGATGCCGCCGAGCGCGCGGTACGGCGGCACGGTGGCGATCGTCAGGCGCTGCAGCGGCAGCGCCACGGCCCAGACCTGGTCGACATAAGCGACGAAGATGCGCGGGTTGGCAAACGCCGCTTCGACGCGGGCGCAGGGGTCGGTGGGATCGACCGGGTCGTCGGGCCGGTCGGGCACGTCCATCGGCGGCGTTTCGTCGGCGGGTTGCAGCCGCAGGTCGTTGTGTTCGATGCGGCTGTCGTCGCCGGCGAGGTAGATGCCGACACCGCTGCCGCGTTTGTCGAGCATGCGGATGCGGTTGTGGTGCACGTTGAACGCAGCGACGTTGCGTGCGTGCACGGCGTTGTTGCAGGCCAGGATGCGGTTGTAGGCGATCTCGATGTCATTGGCGGCACCGGGCTTGCTGCCTTCGGCCTCGATAGCCGTGCCGCCCAGCGTGACCAGGTCCATGTGCAGCAGCTGGATGTCGACCGCGTCGACGATGCTGAAGATCGGCAGGTTCGCGCCGTCTTCGCGCGGCGTCACCTTGGTTTGCAGGCCGCAGCCGCGGATGGTGATGTGCTGGCGGTTGCGGATCACCGTGTTGGTGGCATGCAGGCCGGGCAGCAGGCAGATCTCGCCGCCAGCTGCAGGCAGGTGGCGCAGTGCATCTTCAATGCGGTTGAAGTCGCCGAAGCTGGTGCGGCCATCGCCGACGTTGAAGGTGCAGCAGATCTTCTGGTTCGTCAGCGGCCGGAAGATGCGGCGGCAGTCTTCGATCTCGCCAGCGTCGAAGGTGACGCTGAGTGCGGCGTTCCAGGTGATCTCGGCCAGCGCGACGCGGCGGATTGCAATGCCTTGCGGCGCGGCGCTGGTCGGCCAGACGGGGCTCTCGAACGCTGCGCCAGAAGCACGCACCGGGAAGGCCCAGAAGTCGCCGGGCCGGTAGTTCGTACCGGAGTCGGGTTCGAACTCGAGCTGGATGCCGTCTTTCAGCGGCACCGGCAGGCCGGCCGGAAAGTCGGCGATGCGCGCGATGCCGTTCCACAGGCGGAAGAAGCCGGTGCCCGGCGCCACCGCCGGCCACGCGCCTTGCACGTTGGCCAACGCGAGCTGGCCTTCGGCGGCAGGCGTCGCGTCGGCAGTGAACACGACGCGCCAGACGCCGAGCGTGGTGTCGAAACGCAGCGCTTCGAGGTAGTACGCACTCAGGCCACTGAGCTGGATGGCTTGCACGTTGGCGGTGATGTCGACCGTGCCAGTGGCCGGCAGTGCACCGGGCGTGAAGATGCCGCGGCCGACGAGGCCGCCGTTGAACTGGCTCCACTTGAACCGTGCCTGGCCCGCCGCAGGGTCGGCGATCTCGATCCGGTAGAGGTAGTGTTCGAGCCCGGTGTAGCCGCCGCCGGCTTCGAGCGGGCAGTCGCCGGCCACCGCGAGGATCGGGGACGGCGACACCGTGAGCCGGCCCGCCGGCCCATCCACCAGTGCACGCACGGCGCTGCAATCCTGGTTGGGCCCCAATCGCAACAGCCGCGCGCTGGCATAGGCCTTGGTGCGCTCTGTCGTGTCGGGGCCGCCGAGTGCGGGCTCCAGCAGTTCGGTCGGCACCTGGAAGGCGCTGACCGTGTCTTCCCACACTTCCAGCAGCACCGCGTCGCGTGTGCCGGCGACGATGCTGGTCACGTCGGTGGCCGGTGCCAGCGGCGGTGCCAGGTAGCTGGCGGCCAGCGTCAGCGTGCCGGTCTGCGCGAGCATCAGGCCGCTGGCCCAGGCACGGCCGCCGGCCAGGGTGACGAGAACACGAGTGCCGTCGACCTTGGCCGCCATCACCTTGAACGCGTCGGGCTGGGTCATCGGCACCGCGAGCACGCCGAGGCCGAACGTGTCTTCGGCCGAACGTGCCTGCCAGCGCGCGTCGATCTGCGCCTTGGCGTTCCAGTCCTGGTCCAGCAGCACACGGCCCTGCTGGTGCAGCACGCCGCTGTAGCTGTCGTTCCGATCGAACGGGAATGTGGAGAAGTCGCCCTTCATGGCCGCACCTTCAGGTCAGTTCGTCACGTGACAGGAACCAGCAGCGCGCGCCTGCCCAGAGGCATGAACTCGCGCAGCCGGATGCCGATGTTTTTCCAGCGGTGGCTGTTCAGCAGGAAACCGAACGCCCCCATCTCGTCTTCGCCCGGGCCGACCTCGCGCACCCGGCGGTCGCTGGTCCACGACAGTTGTGCATAACCCGGCGCGCCGAACTGTTGCGCTGTGAAGCGCAGCAATGCGGGCTCGGCCGAGGCGCTGCCGAAGACGCAGGCAAGGTGTTGTGGCAGCCGGTCGCCTTGGCCGCTGAACCAGCTGTGTTTGATGCAGCTGCCGGGCTGGTTCGGCGTCGCCAATGCACCATGGCTGTCCTGGTTGTCGTGCACCTGAAGCTGGTGCACGAAGAGGCCACCGTCGCCGCGGGCACGTTCGACACGGGTGCGGCCGAAGACGGTGAGGCCGCTGAAGCTGAGCGGCGGGCCCCAGCCGGGGTCGATGCCGATGGCCAGGCTTGGGCTGGCCGCGCCGACGCCGCTGCCGGCGTCGACGATGCTGGCCTGCAGGGCTAGCGTGTAGCCGCTGTCGACCTGCAGCGCACCGGCGATGCAATGGCTGAGCGTCAGCGCCGGCACCTGCGTGAAGTCGCGTTGTTCGTCGGGGTCGGTCAGGCCGTAGCTGTTGTCCAGCTGCAGTGCCGGCCACAGCGGCGCACGGCCACCCGTGATGCTGCCGTCCAGCACCTTGGCGCCGCCGGGGTCGAGCGTGCAGCCGTCGAGCGTGAGTGTGTCGAGCGCTGCTTGTTCGATAAGCGCGCCGCCGGCCGGAAATCCTGCGCCACGGGTCAGATACAGGCCTTGCAGCGTCACGTCCATCTGCGCCTGCAGCGGTGCTGCCGGGCCGATGTCCAACGGACGCAAACGCAGTGGGCGCGCGAGACGGATCGTCGGCGATTCGCCGTCGGCAGCGCGGATCGTCAACGGCGCAGCCAGCGACAGGAAACGCTCGGCACCATCGATGCCGATGCCGGCGATGGCCGTCACGTCGAGTTCGTGCGTGCCGCTGTCGGCGATCTCGATCACCAGCGCGTCGCTGCGGCTGCCGAGGTTGGCCAGTGCATCGGCCAGCACGTCGGCGCCGTCGGCGATGTCGATGCGGACCAGCGTGCCTGCGGGCGGGCCGGCCGGATGCGGCACCGGCTGCGCGCCTACCGGCCCGGCGAAACCATGCGTGGCCGAGACACGCAGGCCGTCGGCCAGTGGCTCGGCTTCGTCACCCGGCAGCAGGCCGCCGACGCCGAAGACAACACGGCCGGTGTGCGGGTCGATCGCGATCTCGCGCAGTTGCAGCGGTGGCGCCAGGCCGGCTTCCCAGGCGCAGAGGTTGGCGCCGCGGAAGGTCCAGCTGGCACCGGCGAAAGGTGCTTCGGGCAGGTGCAGCACCAGGCCGGGTGCGTCGTCGGCAGGCTGCGGCGCACGGGTGCCGGTGTAGGTCAGCACCTGCACATAAGCCTCGGGCCGGCCCGCCGGTGCGCCGGTGGTCAGGCGTGCGCGTGGCATCGGGTTCGGCACGGCGTCGGCGTCGGCCAGGTTCGGTGGCTCGTCGTCGGCGTGGTAGCGGTGCGTGTTGAACAGCAGCATCGGGTCGCCGTTCGGGTGCAGGTCGAAGCGCACTGCAAACGGTGCGCTGCCCGGCAGCAGCGACAGCACGACTTCGCGCCGCGACGGTGTGCTCACGGGCACCTGGTAGTCGGCCAGGCGCCAGAGGAACACACCCAGGTTGGGCAGGTTCACCGCCGCGCGCGCCGGGCCTTCGGGTTCTCGCAGCGCCGGCGGTTTCAGGTCGACCGTGCGGGCGAAGGGGTCGAAGGGACCATCGACAAACGACAGCCAGCCCGGCGCGCGCAACGCCGCCGTGCCGCCGCGCACCGGGTGGCGCGGGTCGTTGTCGGGCGCGCTCTGCCACGGTGACGCGCCACCCTTATCGGGCCGCAAGTGGTTCAGGTGCATGTTCCAGCCCAGCCGGTCGCGCAGCTCGACCGCGTGCACGGCCCAGCCAGAGAGTGCATGGACCTGTGACTCGACGGCGCCCAGCGTGCCCTTGCGGCGCCGGTGGTAGACCGTGCGTGCGACATCGGCGCGCAGCGTGCGCGGCTCGCCCTTCAGGTGGCTGGTGCCCACCAGGTCGGCGATGTAGGGCACGAGCCAAGGTGCGCAGGTCTCGATGAAGAGGTCGTCGTACTGCGCTTCGACACGGTTGCGCAAGGCCGTGAAGACGCTGTCGATGGCGTCGACAAACGCCTGCAGCTGGCCGGGCGGCACCTGTTCGGCGTCGCGCAGGCGGTAGATCTCGGGCAGGCGCTCGAACAGGCGCGGTGCGAGCGGTGTGTCGTGGGCGTTCATGTCGGCACCCAGGCGATGGCCAGGTTGTCGTTGTGCAGTGCGAGCAAGGTGTCGGCGGGGCAGACCAGGCGCTGCGCCGTCGCCACCAGCGCTGTCGGGCTGACGGTCGAGGTGCGGCGGCCGCTGTTCGACAAACGTGTCAGCTCGGCCCAGACGATGCCTTCGACGTTCTGCACCCGGCCCAGCAGCTGCGAGCCGTGCACGTCCTGCCCGAACTGGCGTTCGCGCCAGTCGAACAGGCCGCCGGTGGGGATGTCGTCGAGTGCGATCGCATCGGCACTGGTGCCGAGTGCACGTTGCACGGCCGGCAGCAGGTCTTCGCTGCGGCGCCTGGCATCGAAGCCGATGCGCAAACCCACCGCGGTGAAACGGCGGTTGCCCAGCCGCAGTTGCAGCGCACACTGCGCCGGGCCGCGGGCGGCGAAGGCGGCACGCAAGGCAGCATCGAGCGCCACGCGGTCGGCATTCGCCAATCCGTCGGTCAGTACCGTCAGCATCAGCACCGGCGCGCCGTCGACCAGCGCCCAGGTGGCACGCGCCTTCAGCACGCCAGGCAACGACTGCGCCTCGGTTTCGCAGTCAGCCAGGCTGACGATGCGGCCCAGGCTTTGCATCGTTCCCGGTGCTGCCAGGCGCACGCTGCTGGCGGGTTCGGGCGCCGCGCCGCCGGTCGCTGGCTCGGGCATGAAGGCCTTGTCGAAGCCGGGCAGCCGGGGTTTGGCCGAGACGCTGGCACCGGCCTTCAGCGGCCCCTTGCTGCCCTGGCCGACGCGCCAGGTGGCGACGATGTTGCCGCGGCCCGAAGGCACACGCGCACCATGCACACCGTCGCCGAACTGCACCAGCGCCTTGCCGTCGGCGGCCTCGCGCACGATGTAGACGTTGTCCAGCGGGCCGCTGTCGAAGAAGCTCTCGACACGTTCCCAAAGCAGGCCGTCGACCCGCACTTCCAGTTCTGGCCGCTGCGGCGGTGACTGTTCTGGCACCAGCAGAAAGGTCAGCGGCGCTTTCGGCAGTGTGTAGGTGGCGTAGAGCGAACGGCCGTCGCCATCGCCCAGCACGGTGTCGGGAACGGTCTTGCCTTCGGTGGCGTCGACCAGGTTGCCGTGCACGGTGACGGTGGGCTCGTCGTGCGGGTACAGCGTGTAGTCGGCGCTGCGGTCCAGCGTCAACGTGAACCGCGGTTCGCCGCTGGGTGCCGGCAGCACCTGCTGCACCAGCGTGGCCGCCGGGCCATTGGGTTCCAGCAGCAGCAGCGTGCGGTCGAGCAAGGCCTTGGCGTCGGCGTTGCTGCCGTAGAAGTCGAGGGTGTTGCCGCTGGCAGCGCTGGTGTTGACAGGTGCGGCACGCAGCTCGAAGGCCGCGCCTTCGACTGCATGTACGCTGAGCTGACGGATGTCGGCACGGTTGAAGTTGGCCGTGCCTTCGCTGATGGCGAGGTCGGCGTCCAGCGTCAGCAGGCTGCTGGCGCCGCTCTGGCCGGCCCAGCTGTAGGTGCGTGCTTCCACCTTCTGCACTCGCCGTGCCAGCAGCCGCGTGACGGTGCTGCCGCGGCCGCTCAGCCGCGCCTGCACCAGCACGGTGATGCCGGCTGTGACGTCGGGCGTCTCGCCGTCCAGCGGCAGTTGCAGAGTACTGAGGGCGGGCTCGACCTCCGAGGTCTGCGTGGTGTCGAGAACACGGCTGAAGCTCGTGGGTAGGGTCGTCGCGCGGCCCTGCAGGTTCACATCCACTTGCGAGATGGGCGCTGCATGGCCGAAGTGACGGAAGTCGCCACCCAGCTTCCAGGCCACGAGCCTGGATGTGGATGTGATGCGTGGTGACAGCGTCGTGCCGAAGCCGAAGAAGAACGGCGTCCAGGTGTCGAGCGCCTGCAACTGGCCCTTGGTCTTGATATAGCGGATGCCATAGGCATCCCAGGCTTTGTCGACTTCAAGCACCTGGGTGTGGGCATAGGCACCATTGCCGGTTGCACCTTGCACCAGACCCACCATCACGCGGTCGCCGGGCTGCAGTTCGACAGCGCCCGCGGCGCCGAGCTGGAAGGTGTCCATGCCGTTGACGATGGCCGGCACCAGCCGCGGCCGGTGCAGGTGGAAGGCCGACAGCGCCGGAACCGCGGTGATCGCTGCCGTGCTTTCGAAGGTGGCGGGCTTCTCGGCGCCGTCGAGCTGTGCGTCGAACATCAACCCCGCAGGCACGGCGACGGGCAACGTGCCTTTCACCGCCAGCGCAAAACGCGCGACACCGCCAATGCCGGGCGCCGGCCGATAGCCGAGCAGGCGCACGAGGCCGGTGACACTCTCGTCAAGTGTCGCGGTGCGCAGATAGGCTTCGTTGGCGTAGTCGTTCTGGTACAGCGACAGGATGTCGCCGACGATGGCGGCGCTTTCGAGCAGCGCGATGCCGGGGTCGTCGCTGCCGCGGTGGGTCCAGGCCTTCAGCGCAGGGTGCTGGTCCAGCAGCGACAGCATGTGAGCGCGCATGTCGCCGTAGGCACCGATGCGGTAGTCGATGCGCGGCAGCGCCGGGCGGTTGAACAGCAGCCGCGGGAACGCGACCGGCTTGTCGCAGTTGTTGTCGCAACTCATCGCCGGCCTCCCTGGATGTCGAAACCGATGCGCCCACGTTCCAGATGGTCGGGGTCGTTGGCGACGATGAGGATTTCGAAGTCACCGAAGTCCAGGCGCTGCGTGGTGCTCTCGGGCAAGGCGTCGAGATCGATCTCCACCACCGTGAGGCCGCCGCCGCTGCCGGGGTTGAAGCGGCGCATGCTGAGTCGGGTGACACGTTCGACACCGGTGACGGCGAGCGCGCGGCCGATCACCTGGCTGGCGTACAGCGGCTGGCCGAAGGTCCACGCGTCGGGGTGGAAGAGGCCGCGCGTGCCCCAAGCCATGTCCGGCAGGTCGGCATCGGAGAAGGCCATCTCGAGCTCCGCGCGCAGGTCTTCGATCCAGTAGCCCGAACGTGCACAGAGACCGACGCGAATGTCGAGCGGCACGTATTCGGCGGCGCGCAGTTCGACGTCATCGCCGATCAGGCGCACCGCGTCGAGCGTGCTCGCGATGCGTTCGCGCAGCGCCGGCTGCAACGCGCCGCCGCCGACGGGATCGATCGCCACGCGCACGACGCGCCAGCTGCCGCTCCAGAGGTAGCGGGCGCGGGCATGGCCGACACCGGGCACGGTCTCGGCGCGGGCAGCGTAGTCGTCCAGCGTCACCGCGCGCAGCTGGTGGCGGCGGTAGGCTTCGGGCGCGCGGCGCTGCAGTTCGGCCACCGGTTCGGGCTCGCGGCCGTCGGTGACGTCGAACGGGTTCCAGACGCGCAGGACGTCGGTGTTGGCACGTGTCAGCGTGTCGGCGCCGACATTGCCGCCGACACCCTGGCCGCTGCGCCAGGCCGCAGTGACGGTGGCGTTTGCCGGCAATGCGCGGCCGTTGATGCCGTTGCCGAAACGCACTTGCGCCGTCTGGTTTTCGTGCACTTCGACAATGAAGTGTTCTTCGTCGTCGCGCGAGTCGATGAGGTCGCTGCGTTCGCTCCACGCGGTGGCGAAGCCGCTCACCTGCATCGCCAGGGTTGATCGTGGCGGCGTGATGCCGTCGGCCGGCGTCGCGCGCCAGGCCAGGATGCCGGCGCTGGCCGGCAGCACGCACAGCACCGCGTCGTCCACTTGCTGCGGGCCTTCCTGGCGCTGGCGGCGCAGCCAGTGGCCGTGGTCCAGCGCACGCAGACGGTCGTCGTCTGCCGCAGGCAGCGGCAGCGGGGGAACGGCGAGGCTGGGCGGCAGGAACTGCGTCTCGCGCGGCCGGCCCTGCGTGACGTGCACGAGGTTGCCGTGGAACAGCGTCAGGTCGCGCACCAGCGTGCCGCCGCAGTCGCAGACAAAACAGAAGTTCTGCGTCAGCGCGTCGTCGTCGATCCAGCGCACCCGTACGAACCAGCTGCCGGTGACGATGTCTTGCTGGCGCTGCGCACGTTCACCCACCGGGCGCAGCCGCAGCAGTTGGCGGCGTGCCACGTTGCGGCCGTTGGGCGCCCCGGTGGCCGGGTTCAGCGTCTCTTCGATCAGCAACTGGTCGACCCGTGTGTCGATGTCGTCGCCCGCCGTGCTCTGCAGGCCGGCGGCATGGTTCAGCAGGTCTTCGAGCAGCGTCGCGTCGGCCTCGCTGCTGCTGCCGGCAAACGTGATGTCGGCCGTGGTGCTGCCCGCGGCGAGTGCCGTCACGGTGTCGCCCCAGGTGTAGAGCGTCAAGGTGTTCAGCGCCGCAAAAGCGCGGCGGCGCCAGCGGCCGCTGCTGCGTGGCAGCGCGAAGACCACGGCTTCGGGATCGCGCCAATCGGCACCGTTCCAGACCGCCCATTCGTCGAGGTTGCCGCCGGGGTCGGTGGCCAGCAGCGGCAGGTCGACCGAGGCGCCTTGCACCTGCACGGCCACCCAGGTGCTGGCCTGGTTGCCCTGGTGCAGGTGGTAGTCGACGAGCCGGCCATGGCGCGCAAACGAGACCCGCTTGCGCGCTGTGGTGATCGCACGTTCGGCGATGACACGGTCGTGGTGGTCGGCAAGTTCGTCACCCTGCGCGGCGATCAGGTCGATCAACACCTGGTCGAGGTCGGCTTCGCTGGTGGCGGCCCAGCCGGGCACACGTTCGGCCATCGCCGTCATCAGCACATGGCGGAAGCTGTCGTAGTCGCGTGCCAGGTAGTCGATCGCAGGCGCGGGTGCCGGTGGCGTTGCCGGGGCCCAGGTCGGCGCGCAGTCGAGGTTGAAACAGCCGGGGCGGAACTTGAACGGCAGCCGGTTGAACAGCGGGTCCATCACGACCGGCAGCGCATTGTCGGGTGGCACCAAGCCGGCGGCGCTGGTGCTGAGGATGTAGCTGCTGTAGTCGCCCACCGGCGCCACCTTCAGCCGCAGCGCTTCCGGGCGGCCGTCGGGGTCCGGACGAACCTCGGTCACCTGCACCTGGCCAGGCAGTACGCCGGCACGCAGGCGCACACCACCTTCGACGCGGAAGGCGGCCAGCGGCGGCAGCGCGGCAAGACCGTTGTCGTTGTGGAACTCGAGGTCGAGCCAGGCGAAGGTGGGCTTGGCCACCGCTTCCAGCGTCACGTAGACCAAGCGCATGCCGTTGTGGCCGCTGGCGGCCAGGTCGCGGGCGCGGTCGGCGAGGCGTTCTTCGCTGAGGATCATGGTCTGTTCCCCGGCTGTTGCCGCAGCGAGATCGCATGCACCTCGCCGGTGGCGAGCACGCGGTAGGTGAGATCGACACGCAGCGTCGAGTTTTCGGCCAGCACATCGAGCGCCTCCACCGCGATGCGGCTTTGCAGCCAGCGGCTCAGCGACTGCGTCACCGTGGCCTTCGCGAGTGCGGCGCTGATCGGGTCGTTGCGCTCGAACACCAGGCGCTTGAGGCCGGCGCCGAAGTTCGGCAGGAACGGGCGTTCGCCGGGTGCCGTCAGCAGCAACTGCAGGACTTCGCCGCGCACATGCTCGTCCAGCGTCAGCGGTGTTGCCGTGCGGCCGTCGCTGCCGATGCGGAACGGGAACGCGAGATGGCGGCCATCCTTCACGGCAACTTCTCCAACACGTCGAAGTCCGCGTCGTGGCGGTGTTCGCCGGCGATGCCTTCGGGGTGCATCAGCGTCGTCACCAGATCGTCGCGGTGCTCGTAGAGATAACGCAGCACACCGCGCGCGACCGCGGCAAAGAGGATGCGGCGATCTTTGGCGCCCTGCTGCGGCAGCTCTTCGCCATGCGCATCGAACCATTGCTGGCGCATCGATGCCTCGATGAACGCCGTCATCGAGTCGTCGTCGATGCTGCTGTTGTGATCGCCTGCGCGCAGGGAGTCGGCCATGGTCGCGTCACCTCATCCCGTCTTCACGTGCACCGACAGCAGGCTGGGTGTGGCCGGCGGGAAGGGCTGCGACGGGATCATCGGCGTCACCGGGATGCCCATCACCGTCTGCCCCACGTGCATGTGGGTGCTGAAGACCTGCACCAGCTGGTTCAGGTACTGCAGCAGGTTGTCGCCGAAGACCAGCGGATGGCTGGCGCCATCGACGAGCTCGATCTGCGGCGCGTCGACGATGACCTTGGTGGTGGCCTGCACGCGCACCTCGCCGCCATCGACGCTGATCTTCAGGAAGTTGTTGCCGTTGCCGTCGGACAGCGTCGCGGTGTGGCCGTCGTCGTCCAGTGCCAGCAGCAGCCCAGATTCGCTGCGCAGCACCTTCAGCGGCGGTGATGCTTCGTTGCCGTCCTGGTCTTTCGGCAGCTCACCGCTGCCCCAGTAGCCGCCGCTCCAGATCGGCCGGCCCGGGTTGCCGGCTTCGAACTCGACCCAGACCGCAGCACCCACCGGCGGTACGGCGTAGAAACCGAGGCCGGGGCCGGTGTACGGCGAACAGGGCTCGGCCCAAGGCGAGACCTCGGTGCCCAGCACCGCCGGCACGTTGACCTTGATGCGGCCGACCTTCTGCGGGTCGTCGACATCGACGACCGTGCCGCGGTACTTGCCGAAGACCTTCTCGCGCGCCGACTGCGCGATGTCGACGACCAGGGTTTCGAGTTGCACCGGCATCTAGAACGCTCCTGCGGCAACACCAGCCAGCGGCCCGGGTTGGGCACCGGCCGAACGTGCGTTGCGCGTCAGCGAGAACTGCTGCTTGTAGCCGCCGTCGCTGAACTCGTGCGCGACCCGGCTGACGAGGTAGTCGCCCGACAGATGGCCGCCAACACCACGAACGGTGACCTTGCGGTACGGCCGCAGGATGCCGGCGTAGCTGTCGGCCACCACCTCGCCCTGCGCTGTCCAGGCCCAGCTCGACAGTTCGGCGGCAGCGGCGGTGGCGGCGTCGACATCGGCCTGCTCTTCGCGCACGTCGAGCAGCAGCGTCGTCGCCGGCGTCACGACCTCGTGCGCCGGCACCGCGCCGAGCGGCGTGCCGGGTGAGGCCGCGACCTCGGCGGTGACGGTGCTGTGGTCGTTGGCGAGCTGGTTCGCAGCGCGTGGTGCTTGCGGCCGCAGCGCGTCGAACTCGGCGTGGAAACTGCCGATGTTGCGGCTGGGGCCGAGCAGCACGAGGTCGGGCAGTTCGTCGTCTGCCGCCAGCGGCTTTTCGAACACGCCGACGCTCTGGCCTCCTGCGGTTTGACCGGGCTCGACATAGACGAACATGCCGTTGTCGCGCGCCAGCCGGCGCAGCGTCTGCATCGGTGTGCCGCGCTGCACGACAAAACGTTCGAAGGCGCTGCCGGCGGCGGCCACGGCTTCGACCCGCGGCTCCAGGCCGGCGTCGCCGAACAGCTGCTCGGCGATGTCCGACGGCGACTGGTCTTCGAACACGGCCACCGCTTCGTCGCGGTTCAGCAGCACGCTGTCGTCGTGCACCACCAGCGTCATCTGGCTGCTTTCCGGTGTGGCGTCGAGCTGGAAACGCTGGGCGACGATGGGGCCGTCGATCAAGGGCACGTAGCTGCCTTCGCCCACTTTCACCTCGACGCGGATGCGCGCAAACGGCTGCACGAAGGCGTCTTCCATGTACTGCCACGTGCCGCCGTCGTCGGTGCCCAACGGCACCTCGATCTGCGCCTCGGTGGCCATGCCGATACCTTGGTCGACACGCACGGTGCCGAACACGGCGAGCTGCTCTTCGCTGGCCGGGGCGTTGTCGAGGTACAGGCGCATCTTGGCGACGGGCATGGCGGTGTTGTCAGGTGCAGTCAGGTGCGGGGCAGTTGCATCGTCGTGCCGGGCTCGGCCGTCAGTTCGGCGGCGCGCAGCGCGGTGTTGACGTCGGCGATGTGCCAGTAGCGTGTGGCGTCGTGGAAGTGCTGGTCGGCGAGTGCGTCCAACTGGTCGTGTGCCGTCACCACGTGGTCTTCGCCGGTCTCGGCCGGCAGCACACGCGGCGTCAGCAGGCTGACCAAACGGCCACCTTCGGCCAGCACCGTGTGCGTGGCCTGTCCGTAGTAGCGTGAGTTCTTCAGGAACATGTTCGTCGCTCCTTCAGAAGGGAATGATCGAAGGCAGCTGCGTGATGCCACGCGCCATCTGCGCAATGACCTGCGCTTCCTTCACCGTGCGGGTGTAGAGCAGGGCGCCGAGCGCGATGAGGTCTTCGGAGTCGGGCACATTGCTGACCTTCAGGCCCAGCGCGACATCGGCCCGTGTCGGGCTCAGCGTGCTGTCGTATTCCTGCTCGGTGATGCTCATCGACTTGATGGCCACCGGCAGCACACGTGTCGGCCCCCAGATGAACAGCAGCCGCGGCAGCGCTTCACGCGGGCTCGAACGTTCCGCCGGCGCCGCGCCGCCGCCGCCGATGGCGCTGCCGATGGCGTCGATGGCGGCCCCGATCAGGCCGTTGGGGCCGTTCGGGTAGACCATCTTTTCCAGCGCCGCGATCTGCGGCCCGATGCCGAACAGCCGCGTCACGCCGGTGAACGGGCCGGGCGACCCCAGGTCCTCGGCAGCCGAGAGCTGGATCGTCACCGAGAACTCCTCGGTCGGCGGGCCGGCCGCGGCAGTGCGTTCGGTCTGCGCGCGCTGGTTGCGTTCGCCGCCGCTCTCGGCCATGTTGATGGTGCGCGAGATCTGCTCGGGGTTGAACTGGAAGACCACGATGTTCGGCACCGGCCCGAGGAACTGGCCGCTGTATTCGATGAGGGCGCCTTTGACTGCCATTTCAGTTGTTCCACCGCGCACTGCGCGACCCACAGCCTATGAAACGCCCGGTTGTGTCTGGCGGCTGCTTGCGGCCCGTTGCTGGCATTCGTTCGAAGTGTCGTAGCGGGCCGAGGCCGCCGGGTACCGGGCGCCGCTCATGTCCCCCGGCCCGGCTTGCTGCGCAAGCCGGGCCTCCTCCTTTACTTCGCTGCGCCCGGTACCCAGCGTCCTCGGCCTGCCACCCGCTTGGCATGCCTGCCAGTGGCGCACCACCAGTGGTGCCTGAGCGGGCGATTGGGGTGCCCTGTGGAGCGAAGTAAAGGAGGAGGCCCGGCTTGCGCAGCAAGCCGGGCCGGGGGACATGAGCGCAACAGGGCACCCCAAGCGCACGCGATCGCCACAGACCCAACGACTGCAAAGGGCCGATAGCGGACCACGGCGTGCGAAGCGAGCGGGGGAGTTTCACGTCAAGCCCCTTGCTCTTGAGTCTGCGCGGCAACCTGCACATCGATCCAGTCGCCCAGGCGCGCTGCGATGGCCTCGGCGGCCGCGAGCGCGTTGCCACGCGCCGGCAGGCTGAGCGTGCCGAGATCGGCGCTGCTGAACTGCAGCGACACCGCGGCGCCGCCGGCCGCCGCCAGCCGCCGGGCGAGCGTGCGTTCCAACGCCGCCGGCAAGGCCTCCTGCACGGCCTTGGCCCCTTGCGGGTCGATGCCTGTGAGGCTGAGGTCCAGGCGGTCGATCACGATGCGGTTCATGCATGCTCCGGCAGCAGGTGCGCGTAAGGGCCGAACTGTTCACGCTGGGTTTCGCGGCCGGCCTTTTCGAGTTCACGCTTGATCGCCAGCAGCAGCTGCGGCATCGCCACCTGCGGTGTCACGTGCAGTCCGGCGGCCTGCAGGCAGGCGTTGAACGCGGCCGAGCGGATGGGGCCGCCGGCCATCTCGAAACGTTGCGCGACGAAGGCGAAATCGATGGCGCTGACATCGACCACCGCCGGGAACATGCCGCGCCACAGCCGTTCACGTTCGGCCGCGCCGGGCAGCGGGAAGTCGATGATGAAACGCAGCCGACGCGCGAAGGCTTCGTCGAGGTCTTTGCGCCGGTTCGTCGCCAGCACCGCCAGGCCCTTGAAACGTTCCATGCGTTCGAGCAGGTAGCTGACCTCGATGTTGGCGTAGCGGTCGTGGGAGTCCTTGACCTCGGTGCGTTTGCCGAACAGCGCGTCGGCCTCGTCAAAGAAGAGCAGGCAGTCGGAGGCTTCGGCGGCGTCGAAGATTCGGCGCAGGTTCTTCTCGGTTTCGCCGATGTACTTGTTGACCACCTGCGAGAGGTCGACGCGGAACATCGGCAGGTCGAGTTCGGTCGCCAGCGCTTCGGCGGCCATCGTCTTGCCGGTGCCGGGCGGGCCGCAGAACAGCACCGCGAGGCCGGCTTCGTTCCAGGCTTTTGCCGTGCCCCAGTCGTGGTGCACACGCGCCAGCGCCTGCATCGCTGCGACGATGGACTGCAGCTGCTCCTGCTGGCGCGGCGGCAGCACCAGGTCGGGCAGGGCAAAACGTGGCGGCACGGCTTGCGCCAGCGTGCCGACGTCGAGCGTTGCCGCGGCGCGGCACAGTGCCTGCACGTCGGCTGCAGCAGGGCTGGGCAGGGTGCGCAAGGTCGTCGTCACCTGCAGCAACGCGCGGCCGTTGAGGCGGAAGCGGCGCGCCGCTTCCAGCGCTGCCGGTGCCAGTGCAGTGGGCAGCGCTGCAGCGAGACGGTCGCGGCGTTCACCGACCGGCAGCGTCGGCACCTCGACCACGGGCGCCAGCCAGCGCGCGGGCAGCGTGCGCGCCGTGGCGGCCTCGGGCACCGGCAGCCACAGCCGCAGCGGCAGCGCGGAGAGCGGCGCCAGTGCGGTGTCGAGCCCCGTGTGGGGTGCGCCGGCACCGGCCCAGGCTTCGGGCACCAACAGGTCCAGGCCGGCCAGCCATGCGGCGCAGGCCAGGCCGGGCAGGGCCGGGTGGTCGGCTGCGATGTCGGCCGCGAGTGTGGCCAGGCCGTGGCCGCTGTGTGCGGCCATGGTGGTGGCGGTGGGGCGCGGGTCGCCGCCGAAGGGCAGCACCAGCGGCACCACCTGCAGTTGCTGCGGCGGCAGCGCTTTCAGCCACGACAGCACGGCGCCGTCGGGCAGGATGTCGTCAACCGCCACATCGACCGCCGTGGTGGCGCGCTGCAGCGCCGCGGGCAGCGCCGCCTGCGGGTCCAGCAGCAGCGGGGCCAGCGCCGCCGGCAGGTCGAGCGGCTGCTGCCAGGGGTCGGCACCCGGCGCACGCAGCAGCGCGAAGCGGTACAGCGCGTGTGAGGGGTCGGCACAGGCCACCAGGGCGAGCGGGTCGTCCCACAGGCGCTGCGCCAGGGCCAGTGTCGCGTGCGGGCGGTTGTTGTCGCCCTGGCACGCGGCAGCCACCGGGCCGAAGGCGGCGTCGCTGCGCGCCGCCAGCGCCAGCGCGAGCACAAACTCATCGGCCTCGCGCAGCGATGCACCGGTGACCGCCCGCTGCCAGGCGCCTTCGACACCGAGCTGCTGGCGCACCTGGCGCACCCGCAGGATCTGCGCGCCGAGGTAGTGCGCGGTGGAGTCGCCGGCCATGAAGTCGCGTCGTGCATCGTGGTGGCGCAGGCGGTCGACGCTGTCGGCCAGTGCACCGTCGGGCCGTTGCGGGCCCAGGTGCCAGAGCCAGGCGAGTTCACGCCGCAGCCGCAGCGTCACTTCGGCCAGCCACGACGCGGTGTGGGCGTCGGCCGGCGCCAGCTGCGGGTTGAAGCTGGCGGCGATGTGCTGCTGTTCTGTCATCGCGTTCATGACCACACCAGCGTTGGCGCTTCGGCCGCCTGCTGCCCGTTCACACGCACCAGCACCAGGTAGTTGCCGGGAGGCAATGGCAGCCCGGTGGGCACGGTGAACTGCAGCGTCGTCGCCGTGGCCGGCACGGCGGGCTGGAGCTGGATGCGCGAAACGCCGTCGAGCGCCAGCGCCGCGAAGATCGACTCATCAGGCCCGCCGAACTGCGTGCCGGTGACGGTGAAGCTGCCCGACAACGGCGCACCCGGCGCGCCGCTGGCCGGCACCAGCGGGCCGCTGAGTGCCGCGCCCGTGACCACCGGCATCAGCTCGCCCAGCAGCGGCGTGCTCGTCGTGTCGTGGCCGCTGGGCAAGGTGCGGGCGACGCTGACGGCATAACCCGCCGCGGCGATGGGCGTGGCGGCCGGCAGCTCGAAGCGCATCACATCGCCGCGGTCGCCAGGCTCTGCCGCCAGCGGCACGATGCTGTTGCCGCCGAGCTGGATGCGGTCGTAGCCGCCGAGGTCCAGCCCGCGCAGCGTGACGCGCTCGCCGGCACGGAAACGCGCCGGCTCGATGCTGGTGAGCCGCGCGCCCATCGACGGCAGCACCACCACGCCCGGCGTCAGCGGCGGGCCGACGCTGGTGACGAGCGGCGCATACGACGGCGGCGCGTCGGTGGCCAACATCACCGGCCGCACCTGAAACGCGGCCGAGAGCCGGAACTGTTCGTCGCTGCCGTTGAAGAGCTTGCTCAGCAGTTCGGGGTCGGCTTCGTCGAAGGTGATCTTCAGCGGCTCGGGGTTGCCGGTCAGGGCCTGCATCGTCACCGATGGCCGCAGGTAGTTCAGCTCCTGCAGCGCCACCAGGCCCTGGCCGAGCAGGCGGTGCGCGTCGCTGGTCTCGCTTTCGTGGTCGACATCGAAGGCGGTGATCAGGTAGTGCAGCACCAGCCACAGCGGCGGCTGCTGGCCGGCGTCGAGCGGGGTGTTGCGCATGTGGCCGTCGAAGCCGACGCGGTAGAGGAACAGGTTCAGGCAGCGCGACGCGTCGACGGCGTCGGCATCGGCCGGCCGACCGACCAGCACCGGCAGGTTCGACAGCCGCGACGAGACACGCATCGCCAGCAGTTCGCTGACAGCGCCGATCGCTTCGGTGGAGGCACTCAGCGCCATGGCTCAGGGGCTGCGCAGGTAATGGCGGTGGGCAGAGAAAGCCGGAGCGTCGCGCCGCGGTGTTTCGCGCCGTGCCGTGGTGGGCGCCGCAGGTGCTGCCGCAAGTGCTGCGGGAACAGCGGGCGCGCTGCGCACGGCGAGTGTGATGCTGCCGATGTGCACGTCGATGCGTGGTGCTGGTGCTGCCGCGGCGGCAGGGTCGGGTGTGCTGCGCGACGGCGGCGGCGACACCGGCCTGGCGGCGGCTGCGGCAGCGATGCCGGCTTTCGCGATGGCCGCGGTGGGGGCGCTGGCCGTGGCGCTGGTGGGGCCGTCAACCGGGGCTGCCACCGGGTCCGGCTGGGTGGCTGCGGTTGGCGCACTACGTTGTGCCGGCACCGAAGGCATGTGCATCACGCCGGGTGGTGGCGCGAACGATCGTGGTGCCGCGGCCTGCAGCCCTTGCGGCAGCAGCGGGGCCGCGACGACTGCAAGCGGTGGCGATGATGCGACGACCACTGCGCCCGGCTCGGTGAGCGCAAGCGCCGCAGGTGTCTTGATCTCGGGTGGTAGCGGCGCCCTCTCGTGTCGCGGCGCCGCAGGCTGCCGGGGCGCAGAGGCGGCGCTGCGGCGGGCTTGCGTGGCGGCGGCCGTTGCCGGCGCCGGTGCTGCATCGGTCTGTGCATCGCCGCGTGGTTCAGGCGGCGATGCGGCCATCGACGCTGCCGCAATATCCGGTGTAGCGGTGGCTGCATCCATCTCCAGCGGCCGCCGCGCAGGAGCGGGTGCCGCCGCCAGCGGCGCCAGCCGCCCCAGCAGCCCGGCGAAATAACGGCTCATGACAACCCCAGCGCACTGACACGCGCCAGGTAATGCGCACGCCGCCAGGCCGGCAGTTCGAGGATCTGCGCTTCGCTCCAGTGGAAGGCGCGGGCCAGGGTCGCCACCTCGTCGAGAAGGCGCCGTTGCAAGGCTGCGAAGTCGTGCAGCAGCAGCTGTTCCAGGTTCACGTCGGCCGCGTTGCCGTGGCCGCAATCGGGGCAGGCGGCCTCGACCTGCAGCGCGGTGAAGGGGTCGCGCGCGGCCAGCTGCTCGGCGATGGCTTCGACCTCGCCGGCCGTCGGCACAAAGTCCGGCGCTGGCGCCTGGCCGTCGACCGCGAGAACGAGGCGGGCGGCCAATGTGGCTTCGTCGTCGGCGGCCGTGGCGCGCCACGCCGCCAGGTCGGCGGCCTGCGGCAAGCGCACGCTGAGCCGGCGGCCTGGTGCCGGCGTCAGCGTCAGCGGTGTTTCGTCAACGTCCTGCACACAGCGGGCCAGCGGCAGCTCGATCTCGAAGCGGCCGCCGCAGGCCGTGCAGGCCACGGTGGCCGACACCGCGGCGTCGGCTGCCTCGGCGCAGCGCACCGCCAGCAAGGCCTGCAGCCGCCGCGCCAGTGTCCAGCGTTCGACCGTGGCGGCGTCTTCGCCGACACAACGCGCCAGCACTTCGGTGGCCAGCGCATCGGCCGGGCGCGGGCCGAAGGCCACGTCCAGATCGGTGGCGGCGCTGCCGAAAGCACGGACTGCCAAGGCCTGCATGGCGTGTCGCTCAGGCCGCTTCCGACGGCTCGGCGGTGTCGACGTCGCGCAGGAAACCTTCCATCTCGATCTTCATGTTCTCGATGGCGACGGCGTTGGCGTTGGCGTCGAGGTCGGGCATCGCCGTGAACTCGCTGACCCAGCAGCGGAACATGAAGTAGCGGATGGCGACCTGGCCACGTTCGTTCATCACCTCCAGCGTCAGGTCCTTCTTGTAGTTGACGAGGTCCATGCTCGGGTCACCCTGGTAGGTGTGCACGAGGTTGGCCCACTTCTCGAACTCCAGATCGTGCGTGATGCCGCGTTCCATCGCCACCGCTTCGTAGCTGGTGCGGCCTGGGCTCTTGTGGTCGAAGCTGTTGTCGCCGCCGCTGCGGTGCTTCACGACTTCGGTCGTGCGTTTGAGCGCGCCGCATTTGCTGACGCCGAGAACGGCCTTGCCGTCCCAGAGCACTCTGAACTTGAAGTTCTTGTACGGGTCCAGACGGTGGGTGTTGACCACGAAGCCGGTGTTCGCCATGGATGTGCTCCTCGTTGCTTACAGATCGCCGGCGATCTGCTGGATCTTGATGACGACGAACTCGGCCGGCTTCAGCGGCGCAAAGCCCACCTGGATGTTCACGATGCCGAGGTTGCGGTCGGCCTGCGTCGTGGTCTCGGCGTCGCACTTGACGTAGAACGCGTCTTTGGGGCTCGCGCCCTGGAACGCGCCCTGGCGGAACAGGCCCATCATGTAGGCGACGAGGTTGAGCCGGATGCGCGCCCACAGCGGTTCGTCGTTGGGCTCGAACACCACCCACTTGGTGCCGCGGAACAGCGACTCTTCGAGCATCAGCGCCAGGCGTCGGATCGGCGTGTACTTCCACTCGCTGCCGGCCTGGTCGGCGCCGTCCAGCGTGCGTGCGCCCCACGAGACGCTGCCGTAGATCGGGAACACCCGCAGGCAGTTGATGCCCAGCGGGTTGAGCACGCCGTTCTCGGCGTCGGTGAGTTTCATGTCCATGCCCGACAGACCGCGCAGCACGGCTTCGATGCCGGCCGGCGCTTTCCAGACACCACGTTCGTTGTCGGTGCGCGCAAACACGCCGGCCAGCGTGCCGCTGCAGCCCACCGAGCGCAACCGGAAGCCGTTCAGCGGGTCGGCCACTTGCAGCCGCGGGAAGAACACCGCCGAGTTGCGGCTGCGGAACGAGCCGTTGGTGTCCATCCAGTCCTTCATCTCGGACAAGGTGTTGATGGCCGGCGGAATGTCGAGCAGGAAAAACGCGCGTGAACGTTCGCAGAAGGCCGTGGCTTGCGCCACCACCTGGGTCATCTGCGCTTCGACCAGCAGCGCCGTGCGCGGGATGCACAGCAGGTTGAACAGGTCGGCCTTGCGCAGCGCGAAGATGCCTTGGTCGTTGGCGTCGGCCACCGCGCCGACGAGCGCGGTGGCGTCGGGCTCGGTGCCGTCGTTGCCGCCGCCCATGGCGACCAGCGCGCCCTGCGGCAGCACCAACGCCGGCGCGGTGGCCGGCAGGGCCGCCGGGTACTGTTGCACGTTCTGCAGCAGCGCATCTGCTGCCAGCAACAGCAGCGGCGTGGCCGCGTCCACCGCGCCGGCCGCGGTGATGTCGACGAAGTCGCTGACCAGCGTGTTGGGGTCGCGGCCCGCGGTGACGACCAGATGCACCGAGGCAGGTGTCGCGAGCGTGGCGGGTACGCTGACGACGTTGACACTGGCGCCTGTCAGGCTGGGCGGTGTCGGCAGCGAGTTGACAAGATCGCTCGCGGTGCGGATGGCGGTTTCCAGCCGTGAGGCCAGCGCCGTGAGTGTGCGCACGCCGTTCGGCGCCCAGTTCGGGAGCTGGGCGTGAAAGATTCCCGAGGCACCGACGGCGATATCGAGTTCGCCGTCGCTGAGGCCGTCGAGGTCGGCCTGCAGGAGGCCGCTGAGATCGCCGCTGGTGGTGCCGTTGGCGGCGGCCACGCCAGCGGCGCCTGCGGACAGTTCGCCGGTCACCAGCGTCGAGTCGGCGGCGAGCACGTCAACGACGAAACGCGGCCCGGCTGCGTCGAGCGTGACGTTGAGGAAAGTCTCCTGCGCCAACACCGGCGCGTTCGCTGCCGTGCTGCCATGGCGTGTCAGCACCAGGTTGAAGTGTGTGTTCGGGTCGGCCGTGCGGTGGTCGACCGTGGCGCGCAGCGTGTCGCCCCAAATGCCCGGGCTGCGCGCCTGCAGCACCAGTGCCCCGGTGCCCGGTGCCGCCATCTGGCCGATGGTGACGGTGGCCGCCAGCGGCGCGCCGGCAGCGCAGCGCACTACCAGCGCCGACGAGCCGCCGTTCAGGAAGAACTGCGAGATCGCATAACTCGCCTCGCTGCGGGTGTCGAGGCCGCCGAAGGTGCGTGCAAAGTCGGACATGCCGAAGATCTCGACCGCCTGGTTCATCGGCCCTTCGCGGAAGAAGTCGACGAAGGCCGTGATCGACGTGCCGACGCTCGTGATGGTGCGCACCCCGCTGGGCACTTCTTCGATGTAGACACCGGGATAGGTCACTGCCACCGCCATGGTTCGCTCCTTCGGTTGGGGCAGCGCCTGTTGCGCTGCGGCACGGGTTCGTTTTTCATCGTCTGTGCCCCGGCTGCTCAGTGCATGTCGGGGCGGGTCTTCGAATACAGCACCGTGCCGTCGGCCAGCCGCACGCAGCGCAGGCTGTGGCGGCGCACCATGCCGGCCAGCACATGCTCCACTTCGGCCGCCGACGCCGTGAGGCCGCGCTCGGGCAACCACCAGCGGGCCACGCCTTCTGCCGAGTCGGCAGCCTGCGGGTAGATCGACAGGTGTTCCTCGATCGCGTCTCTCACGGCTTCTTCCAGCGACGGATCCATATCGCCAGCGGCACGGGCAAGGGGCCGCGGCCACTGCACCTACCTTCGCAAACGCGGTGCCAGCCGAATGGGGCCCGTTTGCGCGGTTTTCGGCAGGCGGGTGACCCGCCCCGCAGGGGGATGCCGCGGTGCAGAGTGGCTGCGCGCGCGGGTGGGTCAACCGCGACACGGTGGGTCAAAGTCGACCCAGCGGAAACACCCGGTCGGTGCCGTCAGGCCGGCGCGGCGTCGTCGCGGCCGAGGCCGTGTTTCTTCAGCAGCTTGCCGAAGGCGCGGCGTTCCTTGCACGCCAAACGTGCGGCGCGTGTGACGTTGCCCTGCGCCTGCTGCAGCACCCGCTGCAGGTATTCGCGCTCGAAACGGCAGACGGCCTCGGCCTTGGCGGCCTGGAAGGTGGGGGTGGCGCCGGTGCCGGCCAGGTCGCGCGGCGTGGGTTCCACCGATTCGTGCGACAGCCAGGGGCCGTCGCACATCAGGAACTGGCGGTGCACCCAGTTCTCGAGTTCGCGCACGTTGCCGGGCCAGGCGTAGCCATGCATCCAGCGCAGCGTCGCCGCGTCGATGCGTTTGGCCGCCAGCGCGTACTTCGCGGCATAGCGGGCGATGAAGTGCCGCGCCAGCAGGTCGATGTCGTCGCCGCGTTCGCGCAGCGGCGGCAGCAGCAGGGTCAGCACCTTGAGCCGGTACAGCAGATCCGAGCGGAACAGTTCCCGCTGCACCAGGCCTTCGAGCGGCCGGTTGGCCGCGGCGATGAGGCGCACGTCGGTGCGTTCTTCGCGTGTCGTGCCGACCGGGCGGTACCACTGGTCCTGCAGGAAACGCAGCAGCGTCACCTGCGCCTTGGCGGTGAGCGCATCGACCTCGTCGAGGAACAGCGTGCCGCCGGTGGCTTCGGCCACCAGGCCGCGGCGCGAGCGGCGGGCGTCGGTGAAGGCGCCACGCTCAACGCCGAAGAGTTCACTTTCGATCAGTGTGTCGGGCAGCGCGCCGCAGTTCACCGGCACGAAAGGCCCGGCGCGGCGTGCGCCGCCGTAGTGGATGGCACGTGCCGCCACTTCCTTGCCGCTGCCGGTTTCGCCTTCGATCAGCGCCGGCGCTTCGCTGGCCGCGATGCGCAGCAGTTGCGCCAGCATGCGTGCATGCGCGGCCGAGTCGCCGACGATCTGCGCGGCAGGCTCGCGGGTGTGGCCCGGTGACACACGGGCGTCGAGTTCCGGCGACATGGAGCGGGGCAGTGTAGGAAGCGCCCCGGGGGCCCGCACTCCCTAACAAGTTCACGAAAGTGCAACGGGTTGGCGCTGGCGGCAGCATGGGTGGCCGGCAGTGGCCCGGCTTCGTGTATAGTCTTGGGTTCCTCAGGCGCGTAGCTCAGCTGGTTAGAGCACCACCTTGACATGGTGGGGGTCGATGGTTCGAGTCCATTCGCGCCTACCAAATTCGGTAGACAGATCAAGCACTTGGCGGCAACGCCAGGTGCTTTTTTCTTGGTGGTACGAAAAAAGGTACGGAAAAGCGGGTGTCGATGTGAGTACTCGAACGCGGTGCCTGACCTGATTGATGCGCGGCTTCGGGAGATCTCGTGTTTGGCCTCCAATCCAGGGTTCGTGGCCGGGCCGTGGTGGGGCTTGACGAAGCGGATTCGAGTTCGTATAAACGATTTATACGGTTCAGGAACATCTCCCCATGGCCACGACCGCCTGTTTGCGAAAGGCCTCCTGTGCGCCGGAACCGCTGAAGCCCGGCCGGCCGAAGTGCGCGGGCTGACGGGCGGGCACACGATGCCGACAAGGCGTGTACGCGCCGAACCCCGCAGCGTCACCGCGCGGCTGTCCGCCGCCGGTGTCGATGCCATCCTGGCCGTGACGCGGGCGCTGGCAGCCCCGTTCGACCTGCATGCCATGCTGGAACAGGTGGCGGCCGAGGCCAGCGCCGTCCTGCGGGCCGAGCGCGCCTCGGTCTGGCTTTACGACGCGGCACGGAACGATCTCTTCATCGAGGTGGCGCGTGACCTCGGTGCCATGCGCTTGGCCGTCGGCACGGGCCTCGCAGGCCTGTGCGCGCGCGAGCGTGTGCTCAGCAATGTGCCCGACTGTTATGCCGATCCGCGTTTCAACCGCGCCGTGGACGACAAGACCGGCTTCCGTTCGCGCTGCTGCCTGACGGTGCCGCTGGTGGACCACCGGGGCGAACTGGTCGGCGTGCTGCAGGTGCTGAACAAGATCCGCGGCACGTTCGACAGCGCCGACGAGGCCCTGGCCGAGGCCGTCGCGGCGCAATGCGCCATGGCGCTGTCACGTGCCCGCATGACCGACGACCTGCTGGCAGCGCAGATGCTGCGGCAGGAAATGGAACTCGCCAGCGCCGTGCAGCGCAGCACCTTGCCGGACACGATGCCGACCGTGCCCGGCTACCAGATGCATGCCGTGTTCAGGCCGGCCTCGCTGACCGGCGGCGACATCTTCGACCTGGCGGCCGTCGACCAGGGCCTGCTGATCCTGCTGGGCGACGCCACCGGGCACGGGCTCGCGTCCGCGCTGTCGATCACGCGCATGCATGCGATGCTGCGCATGGCCTTGCGCATGGGCGCGGACCTCGAGACCGCCTACCGGCATGTCAACGACCTGCTGGTGTCCGAGCGTGCCGATGCCCGCTTCGTCACCGCCTGCATTGCGCTGCTCGATCCCGAACGGCACAGCATCCGGCTGCTCAGCGGCGGGCAGGGGCCGATCCTCCACTTCGACGTTGCGGCGCAGCGCTGCACACGCTACGGCCCGAACGGCCTGCCGCTGGGGGCCATGCCGATCACGCAGCTGCGGCCGACGGTCGAACTGTCGATGGCGCCAGGCGACTGGTTCGTGCTGCTGTCGGACGGGGTCTACGAGTGCGCGTCGGACAGCGGTGAACTGTTGGGGCGGCAGCGCGTCGAGGAACTCGTGCGCGCCGGCGCCGAGGCATCGCCCGCCGAACTGGCCGACTGTCTGCTTGCCGAGGTGGCGCGGCACAGCGCGGGCACACAACAGGACGACGACATCACGATGGTCGTGCTCAAGCGGCTGCCCGCGCGCTGAACCGCGCCGTGCTCAACGTCGCCCGGTGTCGATGGCGATGTGCATCACGTTGCGGCCATCCTGTCGGGCGCAGTGCCAGGACTTCGCGTAGTGGTGGATCAGGAAGAGCCCCAGACCCCCGGGCCGGGCCTCGTCCAGGTTCGACGGCCGCGCGGGCAGCGGGCGCTCGGTGGCATCGAAGGGCGGCCCGTCGTCGACGAACCGCATCAGGATGCCGTCGGCGTCGACCGACACCCGCAGGGCCACCGGCGAACCGGTGCCATGGCGGAAGACGTTCGTCAGCCACTCCTCCAGCACGATCTCGACGGCATAAACCGTGCGCAGGCTGTCGCCGAAACCCGGGATCGGGCCGAAGTGCTGCAGCACGCGCAGCCGGGTGCGCTCGATCGCCTCCATGCCCGGATCGACGAGCAGTTCGAGCAGTTCGCGCGACTGGCGCTCGGCCATGGCGTGGCTGCGGTGGACTGCCTGGGTGCGCAGCGCGCTCAGCGTGCCAGTGCCGCCAGGGCTTCCTGGCGCTGGACGAACATCGGGATCAGCGTGTCGATCGCCGCGGTTTCCAGCATCTCGCGTACTGGGCCCTCCGGCACCACCAGCAGCAATTGCTGGTGCCGGGACTTCATGGTCTTTGCCGCCATGATCAGCAGGCGCACCCCCATCGACGACACGAAGTCGACGCGCGAGAGGTCGATCAATGTGCCGCGGCCCGCCGCCAGCGCAGCCGCGTTGAACCGCGTCTCGACGGCGTCGACACCCAGCGTGTCCAGGCGCCCCACGAGGTCCACGCCGACGGCGGGGCCTGGCAGTTCGGTGACCAGCATTTCCATGTGCTTGACCCTCAGTTCGAGGACGCCGAAGCGCCGCTCCAGATCCAGACAACAAATCAGTAAAGCGCAGTCACGTGACAGGAATGTGACAGCGACGACGGACACGAAGAGGTCACTTTGCTGCGGTGAAATCCGCTGATCGTGGCCGGCTCCTTCCCCATCTTCGACGACGTCGTCGCGCAATTCATCGCTTGGCTGAGTCCGGCGCGCGCGCTCGACATCGGCGCTGGCGCAGGCAAGTACGGCCGTATGCTGCGCAGCGCGGCGCCGGCCTGCGAGCGTGTGGCCATCGAAGCCGAGGCCGCATATGTCGATCGCTACGCGCTGCGCGACCTGTACCACCGAGTCGACGTGGCGGACGCCGCCCGCTGGTGGCGCGCAGAGCCCGAGCAGCACTTCGATCTCGTCATCGTCGGTGACTGCATCGAGCACCTGGCCAAGAGCGAAGGCCTGGACCTGCTGAACGCGCTGCTCTACCGCAGCGCCTGGCTGCTGGTGCTGGCGCCGGAGTTCATCGTGCAGGGGGCGGTGGGCGGTGTCGATGCGGAAGTGCACCGCTCGGTGTGGAGCGAACGCGACCTGCACTGGCACGACCTCTGGGCCTGGGACAACGCGCGTGCGATGTCGCTCTTCCTGCTGCGCGGCTACCGGCCTTCGCCGCTGTCCATCGACACGCTGGTGCGGCAGGTCAATGACACGGTGATCTCGCTGAAGGACTTCGACGGCCAGGCCGCCGTGCGCCCCTGCCGGCTGCGTCTGGTGGACCACGCGCGTGAAGTGGCCTACCGGCCACGATGAGCGCAGCGCGCATCTTCGTCAGCGTCGCCTCGTACTGCGACCCGATGCTGGCCTTCACGCTGGCCAGCGCCCGTTCGCAGGCCAGCGATCCTTCGCGCGTGTTCATCGGCATCGTCGAGCAGGCGGTGGCCGGCCAGACCTTGCGCCTGGACGACGAATGGTCGCGTGCGCACCTGCGTTGGACCCGCGTGCATGCACTCGAAGCGCGTGGCCCCTGCTGGGCACGGGCGCTGGCGATGGCGCTGTACCAGGGCGAGGAGTGGTACCTGCAGGTCGATTCACACACCTGGTTCGAACCCGGCTGGGACGAGCGGCTGCTGGCCTGGGCCCGGCGCTGCACGGCGTTGAACCCGCGTTCGCTGCTGACCTGTTATCCGAACCCGTTCACGCTGCGTGATGGCCATCCGGTGGCGCAGCCGGTGACGCACCGCGTGCTGGCGTTCGTGGTCAGTGCGCAAAGCGAATTCGCCGCCGACCACCCGGTGCTGATGTTCGAATGTGTGCCGGTCCAGAGCGAGGTGCCGCTGCTGGGCATGCATCTCGCCGGTGGTTGCCTGTTCGCGCCCGGCGCCATCGTCGACGAACTGCCCTACGATCCGCAGTTGTACTTTCACGGCGAGGAGCAGGCCTATGCCCTGCGCGCCTACACACACGGCTGGGACATCGTGCACGTCCCGGGCATGCCGATGTACCACCTCTACACCCAGCCAGGAACGGCACCCAGGCCGCTGCATTGGTCGACCGAGCACGATGCGCAGCGGGCCGTGCGTTCCGCAGCACTGGAGCAGGCCGCGCGGCTACGCCTGAAGGCGCTGTTGTGGGATGGTGCAGACCTCGGGGCTTACGGCCTGGGGACCGTGCGCTCGCTCGCCGACTACGCGGCGTTCAGCGGGATCGACTACACCGGGCGCAACATTGCGCCGCATGCCCGCAAGGCGCGATTCGGTTTCTGACCGGCGTCGCGACCGACACGCTCACGGTGCCGGCAGGCGCTGTGCGTCGAGCCGGGTGCGCAGGTCTTCGGCGATGTTGTCGATGCGCACTGCGGTCAAACCGAAGATCGGGTCTCGCTGCAACTGCTGCTCCACCAGTCCCTTGTCGCGGTAGCGCTCCACGGCTTCCAGGCCCAGCGCGTGCAGCGCGCGCACGCGCTTCTGTGCTTCGTCCAGCGCCTGCGTGCGCCGCGCCAGCTCGGCGACGACGGCCTGGTTGGCGGCGCTGCGTTCGTCGCGCTCGCGCCGTGCCTCGGCAAGCTGCTGGCGCAAGGCGGTTTCGCGTTCCACCGCCGCGGCCTCGGTTTGCTGCCGTGCTGCGCCGTCGCGGCTGCGTTCGGCCTCGTGTTCGCTGCTGCGGCGCGCGAGCTCGTCGCGCAGGCGGCCGCCTTCGGCGAGCGCTGTGGCGAGCTGGCGCTTCAGCGTTTCGGCGGCGCTGCCGGCAGCGACCTTGTCCTTTTCCAGCGCCGCCTTTTCGGTCTGCAGCGCATCACGCTGGGCCTGGGTCTGCTGCAGCGTGGCCTGCGCGCGGCGCAGCGCGTCGCGTTCGCGGGTGGCGCGTGCATCCTGGGCCAGCGCCGGCAAGCTGGCCAAGACCAGCGTCAACAAGAAGAGGGTCTTCATGGTGTTCAGAAGCGGCTGCTGAGGTCGACCTGGAAGACGTCGATCTTCAGCGGCGCGCTGCTCAGATTGCCGCGTGTGCTGCCGGTGGCGGCGTCGGTGTAGCGCACGCCGTCGTCGAGGTTGCGTGTGCTGGTCACACGCAGGCCCAGCGTCGTGCGGCGGTCGAAGGCGACCTGGCCACCGAGCTGCCAGCCCTGGTAGCTGGTGCCGCCGAGATGCCAGGTGGTGTCGGTGAAGCCGTCGATCCAGGCATCGCGTTCGAACTTGCGGTAGGCGGCGGTGAGCTGCCATTCGCCGCTGTTGGCCGGCCGTGCGTGGCCGAACACACCCTTGGCCTGCAACCCGGTAGTGCGCGCCTCCAGCCCATCGACGGCACTTGTGCCCACGCCCGTGCCGGCCCGCCGGCGGATGTCACCGATGTCGAAGGCGCTGTTGCGCACCCAGTCGATGCCGAGGCCGATCTCCAGCGGGTCGAAGGCCTTCAGCGTCAGCAGCGCCGTCAGGTTCAGCGGCTTGAACTTCGACGCCAGGCCCCAGGTCGGCGCCGCCGTGCTTGTGGGGTCGTTCAGGTTGATCAGCGTGTTGCCCTTCAGGCGCACGTTGGCGGGGTACTGCGAATTCAGGTAGGGCACGGTGCCGGCGCGTGAACCTCCCGGCGCCGGATCGCTCTCGCGCACACCTTCGACGTTGGCGAAGTGGTACATCGCCAGACCCACACGCAGCTGCGCGCTGCTGCCGATGGCCCCCTCGGCACCGAGCTGCATCGCATACAGCCACTTGTCGCGCTGGTCGACGTTGAACTCCTCCAGCGGGAAGGCACCGGCCGTGGCAAACGCATGCAAGCCAGGCGCCAGGTTGTGTTCACCTTGCAGCGCGACACCGTCGAACGAGAGGTCGTCGGGCCAGAGCAGGTCGCTGCCGAAGAACGGGTTCGCCATGCGGCCGCCGATGAAGCGGATGTCGTAGCGCGGTTCCCAGCGCAGGAAGGCGCGGTCGATCACGAGGCCGGCCTTGTTGAAGTGGCTGCCCAGCGTTTGCGACGACGAAGTCGGGCCGCTGTTGCTGCCGGTGCTCAGGCGCAGGCCGAGGCTGGTGTCGTCGCTGACCTTGGCGTTGACGCCGAGCCGCGCACGCAGCACCAGGCGCTGGCGGTTGTTCGTGGTGTTCAGCAGGTCGGGCGCCCAGGCGGGCGACGAGGCCAGGTCGCTCTGCTGCCGGTAACACTCGGCCGGCAGGTTGCCGCTGACGATGTCGCAGGGGCCGCCGATCTGCGCCCCGGTGCTGCTGTCGAACTGGTACTGCGGCTGGTCGTAACGTTCGGCCTGCCAGCGCAGCCGCAGGTCGCCTTCGATCTGCAGGCCGCGCACCCAGTCGGGCAGCGCGCGCGGGTCGGCCCAGCGTTCTTCGCGGGCCGTGGTGAGTACCTCGTTCTTGATCTCGTCGCGCAGCTGCGCACGCGTCGTTTCGCTGACGTAGGGAACGCGGATGGTCTTCGGTGCGCCAGCCGTGCCGGGCATCCCGGTACCGGGGGGCGCGCCCCACTGCGGCTCGGCGGGCCTGGGCGCGACCTGGGTCTGCCTGAGCAGCGTGTCGGCACGTTCGCGCGTCAGCAGGCCCTGGCTGACCAGGGTCTCGATCAAGGCCAGCGTCGTCGCGCGCAGCTGTTCGAGTTCGGCCTTGTCGTCGGCCATCGCAGGTGCGGCCAGCGCCAGGGCCAGTGCGGTGATCAGGAGGGTGTGTCGTCGCTTCATCGGGGGTCAGCCTTGCGGTCGCACCGTCAGGCGGAATCGCATCGGTTGCAGGGCGGTGGGTGGGGGCGGCAGGCGCAGTTCGCGCTGCGTCTTGTCGAGCGCGGCGTCGAGCTCGCCGTCGAGTTGCACGTTGCCGGTGGGCGCCAGCTGCACGCGGCGGATGGCGCCGTCCCGTTCCAGCCAGAGCGTGAATTCCGCCGTGGCCTGGGCGGCGTCGCTTTTCAGGTGGCGCTCAATGGCGTCGCGCAGCAGGCCGCGTGCGCTTTGTGCGTAGAGGCGTTCCTGCGCGCGGTCGACCGCGCTCGCAGCGGCCGAGGCGCCCGTGTTCGGCGCGCCGCCGACGTAGTCGTTGCGCACGGCGCCGGCGGCGAAGGCGCTGGGGCCGTCGCCGGCTTCACCTTCCATCTTGATCGGTGCGTCGGCGGCCTTCTCGGCTTCGGCGGGTTTCGGCGTCTGCGCCTGCGGCATCGGCTTCGGCGTGTCGCGCGGCGGTGGCGGCTTGTCTTCCTTCGGCGGGGGTGGCGGCGGTGGCGGCGTGTCGGGCAGGATCGAGATCTTCGCGATCTGCCGCTTCGGGCCGCTGTCGCCGCTGGCCAGGTTCTTCAGGCCCATCGCGGCGGCGGCCACCAGGGCCAGAACCAGCAGCACGACGGCGGCGCGCAGCAGGCGCCGGCCCCAGCCAGGGGGTGTGATCGAGGCTTCGGCGAGGTCCATGGTGGTGGTCCTTCAGGTTCCGATGCGGGCCGTCACCAGCCCCATGTTCAGCGCCAGCCGGTTGCACAGGTCGATCACGGTGACCACCGCGGCGTAGTGCGCACGCGGGTCGCCCTTGATGGCCACGGTCATCTTCGGGTCGCGTGCCTTCGCGGCTTCGAGCTGGGCTGCGAGTTCGTCCTGCGACACCGGTGCGCCGTTGAGCAGCAGCGCGCCTTCGGGCGTGATCTGGACGATCTTCAGGTCGTGTTTTTCGGTGCTGGGCTGGTTGCTCGGCTTGGGCATCGTGATGTTCAGGCCCTGCACCGACGCCGTCGTCATCAGGATGAACACGACCAGCAGCACGTAGGCCAGGTCGAGCATCGGCGTCACGTTGATCGTGTCGTAGGGCCGGGTCTCGTCCTGCAGCTTCATGGCGCCACCCGCTGCGTGACGAGGCCGACCTCGGTGATGTCGAGCTTCTTCGCCACTTCCAGCACGTCCATCACGGCCTGGTACTGGGCGCGGGCGTCGCCCTTCAGCACCACGGGCAGTGCCGGGTTCGCGGCCTTGTACTGCGCCAGCGACGTCGCCAGCTGCTCCAGCGTCACCGGGTAGGCGTCGAGGTAGAGCGCGCCATCGGCGGTGATGGTGATGGCGCGTGTCTGCGGCCGGGCCAGGCTGTTCGCGGCTTCGGTGCGCGGCGACTGCACCTTCACGCCCTGCACCGACGCGGTGGTGAGGATGATGAAGGTCACCAGCAGCACATACGCCAGGTCGAGCATCGGCGTGATGTTGATGTCGTCGTAGGGCTGGTTCTCGGCCTGGATCTGCATCAGGGCGCCCCGTATCTTTCAGCCACCCGGGTGATGAACTCGTCGACGAAGATCTGCATGTCGGCCGAGATGTTCTTGATGCGCGAGGCCAGGTAGTTGTAGCCAAACAGCGCCGGGATCGCGACGCCCAGGCCGGCCACGGTGGCCAGCAGTGCCGCGGCGATGCCGGGCGCGATGGCGTTGACGTTGACGTCGCCCGCCGCGGCGATGGCGGCGAAGGTGATCATCACGCCGACCACGGTGCCGAGCAGGCCGAGGAAGGGGCCGCCGGAGATGGCGATGGTGAGCAGCACCATCTGCGCGTTCAGCCGGTGCGTTTCGCGCACCATGTCGGCGTCGATCGATGCCTTCACGGCGTTGAGGCTGGCGTCGGACAGCGCACGTGCATCGGGCTTGCCGATGTGGCGCTTGTCCAGTTCGCGCAGGCCGGCGCTGTACAGGCGGAACAGCGACGAGTTGGCGTGCTGCTTGTCGGCGCCCAGCGCCAGCAGGTCTTCACGCGCTTCGCGAAAGCGCACGAGAAAGCTGCGGTTGGCGCTGTCGGCCTGCTGCACCAGCACCGCCTTGCTCACCATCACCCAGCAGGCCACCAGCATCATCACGCCGAGGATCACGATCACGACCCAGGCGTCGACGGTGAGGTTCTTCACCAGCACGCCGATGTAGCCGCCGTGGCTGCCTTCTGCTTCGGCATCGCTCTCCTGCGTGGCCCTGATGCCCTTGCCGCCGATGCCTTGAGTGCCCACGCTGAGCTGCAGCCATGCCGGCGTGCGCAGGGTGTTGGCGAACTGCAGTTCGTCGAGCGCGCCGCTGAGGCCGGCGCCCAGGCGCAGTTCGCCGGCGATGGCCGGTGTGGCGGCACTGCCTTGCGCCACTGCCACGCCGTCGAGGTAGAGCACGGCGCGGCCCTGGCCCAGCGTCAGCGCGACGTGGCTCCAGGCGGCGGGTTGGAGCATGCCGCCCTCGAGCGTGCTGCTGCCGATGCGTGCGGCCAGCTTGCCCGCCTGCACTGCCAGAGCCAACGGACCTTGCTGCAGCAGCGTGCCACGCCCGGCGCTGTCGGCCTTGATCCAGAACGAAACGCTGAGCTGACCGTCGGCCGCGGTGGCCGTGCGTTCGTCGGCGGGCAGCACGATGGCGTCGCCGCCGAGTTTCAGCGCACCGCCGAGCAGGCCGTTGGGGTCGAGCGACTGCTTGCTTTCTGCGACATCGGAGAAGTGCAGCGCCAGGCGTGTGGCGCTGTCCAGGCCGGTTGCCACCGCCGCTTCTGCCGCGGCCTTCTCATTGCCGCTGTAGACGAACAACAGGTTCTTGTCGCTGCCCGGCGCCACGCTCGGCAGCAGCACCCACACCAGCGCCAGTTCGTTGGCAGCGTCCCAGCGCTCGACACGGAAGGGCAGTGGTGTCTTGTCGTCGCCAGCCAGGATGCGCAGGTCGCGGCCGTCGGGTTGCGCCGCGATGAAGTCGAAGTTGCCGCTGTGCAAGCGCAGCGCCAGCGGCAGGTTCTGCACGGCTTCGCTGACCGACAGGCCTTGGGCGCCGGTGTCGAGCACGATGCGGGTGCGATGTGTCCAGTCCTTGTTCCACCAGGCGTTGGCGCTGGTGGACAGCAGGGCGAGCAACAGGGTCAGCAGGAGGCGCATGTCATTCACCGCGGCCGAAGCCGAGGAAGTCGAGGAACAGGTTGCGGCGCGGCCGGTTGCGGCGGCGGCGTTCGTCTTCGTCGTCAGCGCTGCCGGCGGCTTGCTGCGTGCCGGCGGCCGCGGCCTGCGCCAGGCCGGCGAGGCTGGCGGTGGGCGCTTCGGGGGCTTTCACCGGAGAGCCGACACCGGTGCCGCCGATCTGCAACGCATCGGCGTTGACGACCCGCGCGGCGCCGAGGAAGGCGTTGCCCGCGCTCTGGATGCCGGCCTCGCCGGCGTTGATCTCGCCCATCGGCGCGTACAGGTCCAGCGTGCTGGCGGCGTTCAGCACCGCGATGCCGCTGCCGCTGAACGAACCCGAGGTATCGACGACGACCTGGCCCTGGCTGTTGATCGTCACCAGCGGCGGCGGTGAGCCGGTCACCGTCTTCGCGCCGCGGCCGGCGTCGAGGTTGCCGAGGCGCGCCCACAACATCACGTCGCCTTCGGCCAGTGTGAAGATGCGCGACTGGTTGACTTCGACGCTGTTGCGCACCACGGCGTCGATGGCACCACCGCCACCACCACCGACGCTGACGACGCCCAGCTCGCTGGCGCTCTTGGCGTTGCGGCCGGCCACGAGGTCGCCGACGTTGACGCTGCCACCGGGGGTGAGCAGCCGGATGTCGCCGCCTTGCGCCGTCTTCACCTGGCTGTTGGACAGGCTGATGCGTCCGGCCGGGCGCGCGCCGCTGAAGAGTGTGTCCATCGCGTCGTAGCCGCGCAGGTAGCCCACACGCTGGCCGGTCAACGCGTCGCGGCCGGCAGCACGCAGCTCGGCCGTCAGCACGCGGTTGACGAACAGTGCCTGCTGCTCGGGCGCCATCACGGCGAAACGCGCCGCGGCATCGGCCGCGCTGGTGACGGGGCTGCCGCTGCGCTGCGCCACGAAGCCCTGCAGATCGGCGCTGTACGGTGAGACGGCCAGCGCCAGGGTCTGGCGCGTGCCTGCGTCCAGGCCCTGCACGTGGTCGGCCAGCGCCTGCGCCAGCGCACGCGGCTGCAATGCCGCGCGCAGCTGTTCGCGCACGGCGGTCTGGCGTGCTGTCTTCTCGGCCTCGCTGGCGTTGGCCGGGAACAGGATTTCGCCGGGAAGGAACTCGCTGCCCGGCACCGGCGGCGTGCTGCTCAGACGGTTCGAGCCCACCACCGCGCCTGCCGCGACGGCCTCGGTGGCGGCCTGGCTCAAGGCCTCGGCGCGCGCCACGGCCTGTTGCAGGGCGGCTTCGGTGCCGCGTGACAACGCATCGCCGCCGACCAGGGCCTCGACGCGGCTGCGCTGGCTGTCGAGGTCGAGCGCTGCAAAGGCCGTCGCAGCGGCTTGCGCTGCAGCGGCGTCGAGCAGCTGGCCGCCGGCGGCCAGGGCTTCCAGCTGCACGGCCAAGACCGCCGGGAAGTTCTCGAAGCCGCTGCCCAGCAGGTGGAAGCCCTGGGCCACGGCCTGTGTGTAGTCGGTCCAGCGCACCCCTGCCAGCAGCGTGATGCCGGCGCCGCCTTTGCCGAGCTGCAGGTCGTTGTCCTGGTTGCCGATGCTGACGATGCCCTGGCCGCCGCCGAGGTCGATGTCGCGGCCGGCCACGGCCACCACGTCGCCGGCACCGGCCAGACGCAGGCCGTACTGGCTGCCGATCTGCAGGTCGCGCCCGGCTTGCAGCAGCGTCAGCTGGCGCCCGAGGTCCTTGCCGTCGGGCCCGGGTTCGCTGGGGTGCTGCACCTGCAGATAGCTGTCGATGCGCAGGTCGCGCGCGGCGATCAACCGCAGCGCACGGGCGCTGAACGAGAGTGCGCCTGCCAGCGTGACATCGCCTTCCAGCGCCACCAGGCGCACCGGCGGGTCGATGGCGGTGTCGGCAGCGCCTTCGCTGCGCTGCCAGTGCCGTGTCGTCACATCCAGCAGGTCGGTGGCTTCCTTCTGCGTCTGCGGCGTCGGCACGGCCGTGCCCGCCGCCACCGGTGCAACGACACGCAGCACACCGACCTCGACGCCGTCACGCGCCAGTGCCTGCAACGCGCCCGCGCCCACCGGGCGCTGGGTCAGGTCGGCGGCGTGCACGCTGCCCGCGGGTGCGGCAAGCGTCACCGTGTCGGGCAGCGTGCTGGCTGCCGCACCGGGGTTGGTGCCGGAGGCCGAGGCGGGGCGGTTGTCCTGCAGCGTCACGTCGCCGGCCAGGCTCAGCAGCGTCGCGTTCGAGCTCTCGCCCAGTTGCGTGACGAGATCTTCGCGCGCGCCGGCTGCGATGCCCTGGCGCGCACCGGCCATCAGCGCCGGCTGTGTCAGCGCGCCCAGCCGCAGGTCGCCGCGCGCGGTGACGGTCCAGGCTGTGTCGGCGCCGTAGAACAGCTGGGTGGCGGCGTAGCCGTTGGCTTGCAGCGGGTTGGCCGCGGCAGCAAAGGCGCCGCCCACGAGCAGCTGCGCGCTGCTGCCACCGGCGTTGAAGAGGCCACCGACGACGTCGCGCCCGGCGCTGACCTGCAGTGCGCCGCCGGCCCACCAGCGCTGCTGCTCCTGTGCGCTGGCATCGGGTGCCGCGGCGACGCGGTAGCCGCTGCTCGGGGTGGACAGGTCGAGGTCGACGATGTCGCGGCCGGCGTCGACCCGGATGTCGCCACCGCCGAACGACGCCAGGCCTTGTGCAAAGAGGTCGTAGCGCGACCACAGCGCCACGCCTTCGGCCTTGCTGCCGCTGGCGTAGCTGGCTTGGCGGTACCACCAGTCGCTGACGTACTGCACCGTCGACGAGCCGTTGTTGTCGTAGACCGTGGCCGGCGAACCCAGCACGTCGCGGCCGACGCTGACGCGGATGTCGCCGGCGTTGTCGTAGAACGGGCCGACGACCGTGCTGCCGCTGCGCAGCAACTGGTCGCTGGTGATGCCCACGCGGTCCAGCCCCGGTGTGTCGGCTGCGGCGACGGCGGTGCCGGTGGTGTAGATGCGGGTCTGGCTGCGGCGGTCGGTGCTGCCGTCGGGGCGTGTCGTCTCGACGTAGGTGACGAGGTCGCGCGCCGCCGCGATCTCGATCGACCCGGTGCTGCTGCGCACCAGCACCACCGGTGGTGCAGAGGCGCCACTGCTGGCGGCGCGGCCGATGACGACGTCGCCCTGGGCAGCGTCGGCACGCGTGGCCAGCGGATCGGCAGCGCTGAAGTCGGCGCCGCCGACGAGGCGGTACGACGCGGCCTGGCCCGGCAGCACGGCGCTGCTGGCGGCGAGGCCGGCGAAACCGTCGCTCAGGCTGAAGGGCAGCAGCAGGTTGTTCGCAGCGCGCAGCGTCAGCACCACGGGCTCGCCGAGGCGGGTGCTGTTGGCGGCGGCCAGGTTCCAGTCATTGCCCAGGCGCAGATCGGCGCCGGCGGCGGAGCGCACTTCGACACCGGGCGCGATGCCGATCAGCCCTGCGAGGTCGGCCCGCCCGCCACTGAGCGCGGCCACCATCGTGGCGATGTTCTCGCCGTTGCTGCCCAGGAAGGCGGCGTTGTCGGCGGCGACAGTCCCAGGGCGCAGCACGGGCTGGCGCGGGTTGTTCGGCGCGGGTGTGGGGGCTGGCGTCGGTGCGGCGGTGGGCGCGGCCGTGGGGGCGCCCGTCGGTGCCGGGGTGGGGGCCGGCGTTGGTGCCGGCGTTGGTGCTGCCGATGGTGTCGGGCCGGTCGGCGGTGCCGGTGGTGTCACGCCGGGCGTGGTGACGCCGCTGCCGGGCGCGGGGGTGGGCGCTGCGGTGGGCGCCGGGGTAGGCGCAGCTGTCGGTGCAGCAGTGGGGGCCGGCGTCGGTGCCGCCGTTGGCGCAGGTGTGGGTGCAGCTGTCGGCGCCGCGGTGGGCGCAGGCGTCGGCGCCGCCGATGCCGTCGGGCCCGTGGGCGGTGTCGGAGGTTGCGCGCCCGGTGTCGTGATGCCGCTGCCCGGTGCGGCCGTGGGCGCTGGCGTCGGTGCAGGTGTCGGTGCCGAGGTTGGTGCAGCGGTGGGTGCCGGCGTCGGTGCCGCCGTTGGTGCAGGTGTGGGTGCAGCTGTCGGGGCCGCGGTGGGCGCAGGCGTCGGCGCCACCGAAGCCGTCGGACCCGTGGGCGGTGCCGGAGGTTGTGCGCCCGGTGTCGTGATGCCGCTGCCCGGTGCGGCGGTTGGCGCTGGCGTCGGCGCTGGTGTCGGTGCGGCGGTAGGTGCAGGCGTCGGCGCTGGTGTCGGCGCCGCGGTAGGTGCCGGCGTCGGCGCTGGTGTCGGTGCAGCGGTGGG